>Ga0172372_10000022_pt1 | contig 203940 bp, 192 predicted proteins | sample LakKiv5m_2_FD_114544 | JGI IMG/M metagenome (GOLD analysis project Ga0172372, IMG submission 114544) | Freshwater microbial communities from Kabuno Bay, South-Kivu, Congo - kab_092012_9.5m | ecosystem: Environmental > Aquatic > Freshwater > Lake | place: Democratic Republic of the Congo...
GGTCTGAGCGGACGCCACGCCGGCGAGGCACAACAGGACGACGGGAACCCAGCGCATCATTGGGGCTGCTCCACCACGAGAACGTTGACATCCGCCAGAGGCTGGCGCGCCGCCTTCAGGCGCTGATATTCGGGCGAGGCCCAGAACCGCTCGATGGCCGCACGGTCTGGCCACTCGGACACGACGACGGACTGTCCATCACCGAAAGCCCCCTCGAGCAGGCGCCCGCCGGGCGCCCGCACGACATAGCGCCCGCCAAAGCGCGCCACCAGCTCTGCTGCAGGCTTGCCATAGGTCTCCAGGAACGTTACCCGGTCGTGGACCTTTGCAAAGACGATCATGTAGGCGGTCATGGACACTCCTTGCCGATGCAGCCGGCATCGGGCATATCACATGGAATGATATGCCAATTCCCAACAGGGGTGAAGCAATGAAACTCTTGCGCGCTGCAACATTGACGGTCGCCGACCTCGACAAGGCCGAAGCCCGCTATCGCGACTTCATGGACTATCGCACGATCGAGCGCGGTCACCTCGACGCGGGTCTCGCCGCATCCTGGGGCGCCCCGAAGTCAGCCGGCGCCCCCTTCGTCGTGATGAAGCCCGCAAGCGACACGCCCATCTATCTGCGCCTTGTGAAGCAGGCACCCCATCCCGACTATGTCCCGCTCAGGACCTATGGCTGGGCAGCGATCGAGATCTGCGTGCAGGACGTGCTGGCCGCCAACGCACGCATGCTCAAGAGCCCGTTCGAGATCATCGGCCCGCCGCGCGAGATCGATGGCCTCCCGGCCATCTACCCGATGCAGGTCAAGGGTCCCGACGGCGAGATCGTCTACCTCACCCAGATCCGGTCCGACCTGCCAGCCTATGACCTTCCACGCGCCACCGCGCCCATCGACAGGCTCTTCATCTTCGTCCTCGCCTGCTCGGACATGCACGCCTCGATCCGCTTCGCGGCCGACAGGCTGGGCCTGGCCCTGGGACGGGACATGCAGATCGTCTACACGATGCTCGCCAACGCCTTCGGCATGCCCCACGAGAAGCTGCACACGATCTCCACCGTGATCCACGACCGCGACGTCTTCCTTGAATTCGACCAGTACCCACCGCTGGCAACACCACGCCCGCAGCACGCAGGCATGCTGCCGCCCGGCGTCTCGATCGGCACGCTGACACTTCCCGACTTTGCGACCCGCATCGAAACCATCAGGGACTGGCTCATTGCCGAGCCCGCCATCAGGCCCGGCCCCGTCTATGACGGCCGCCTGTCGGCGACGGTACGCGGTCCCGATGGCAGCCTCTTCGAGGTCGTCGCACCTTGAAGCAGGTCGTCCTGGCGCGAACAGTTGAAGACATTCCGTGCGCCGCGGATTTCGCGCTGATAGAGGCCCCGGACACCGGTTGCCCGGACGGCGGCGTCCTGGCGGAGGTGGTTGACGTCTCGCTCGACCCCTATGTCGGCAGCCGCATCCGCGGGCGCCACATGGGTGAACCACCGCCGCGCCCAGGCCTCGACCCCATCCCCGGCCACGCGATCATGCGCGTGCTCGAGAGCAGGACACCCGGCTTCAACGTGGGCGACATGGCCTGGACAACGGAAGGCGCCTGGGCTGAGCGCATCGCGCTCGCAGCATCCAGCCTGCGCCGCATCGACACCGCGACGGTCCCGCCTGGCGCCTGGCTCTCGGTGCTGGGCATGCCGGGCCTCACCGCATGGGCGGGCGTGACACAACTCGCCAAGGTCGGCGCCGATGATGTGCTGCTGGTCGACGCCGCAGCCGGCGCCGTCGGTGGAACAGCAGGCCAGCTCGCAAAGGCTGCAGGCGCCCGCGTGGTGGGGATCGCAGGCGGCCCCGGGAAATGTCGCCTCGCCCGCGAGGTCTTCGGCTTCGATGCCTGCATCGACTACAAGGCACCGGGCTGGCTGGACGAACTCGACCGCGCCCTGCCCGCGCCACCGACCGTGCACTTCGAGAACGTGAGCACATCGATGCTTGAGGTCGCGCTCGCCCGGCTCAAGCCCTATGGCCGTGTGGTGCTGTGCGGGCTCGCAGGCCAGTACCACGCAAGCGGTGGACCCGCGCGCATCCCCGTGGGCCCGATCATCGGCAAGCGGGCGCAGCTCATGGGCCTTGTCGTCTACGACTTCTATCCGCAGTGGGACACATTCATCCGCGAGGCAATGCCGCTGGTGCAGGCTGGACGCCTGCGTTACGTCGAGGATCGCGTGACCGGCCTCGAGAACGCTCCCGCCCTGTTTGAACGGCTCATGGCCGGCAACAACACGGGCAAGTGCGTCGTGGCCGTATCGCCAGGCAGGCCCGCCTAGCCGCCGGACTTCTTGAAGTCGGGGTAGGCACCCAGCATTGGAAGCAGCGCAGCGCCCACCAGTGTCATGAGGCCACCGAGAAGCAGCGCCTGACCAAAGTCGCCGCCATTGGCTTCCGCCATGCGTGCATACCAGACCGGACCCAGCCCCGCGCCCAGCGCGAAGAACCCGTAGAGCGCACCATAGACCGCCGCATAGCTGCGCATGCCGAAATAGCGCGCCGTCATGAACGCCATGAAGTCATATTCAACCCCGAGCGCAAGCCCGATCAGCACGATCGCACCAACAGCGAACCAGTAGTCGATGCTGCCGGGAAGCGACAGCTCGATGAGGCCAATCACCGGGGCAGCCAGCATGATGAAGGCGATGCGGGGCGCCCAGAAACGGTCGATGAGCCAGCCACCGCCAACGCGGCCAACCGCAACGACGATGCCGATCAGGCTGGCCATGCCGATCGCCTGCTCACGCGTGAAGCCCTCGCTGGTCAGGATGGGCACGAGGTTCGGGACAACCCCGCCCAGCGCCAGCGAGATCGGTACGAAGGCAACCGCAAGCAGCCAGAAGCGCCAGTGGAACACCGCCTGTCCCAGCGTCATGCCAACCGATGACTGGGCCAGCGCCGAGCCATCGGCCCCGTCCTTGCGCTCGTTGAACATGAAAAGGGCGATGGGTAGCGAGACCAGCAAGGGCAACGCCGCGATGCCGATATAGGCCTCGCGCCAGCCCACCTCGGCCGTCAACCGCCCGGCGATCTGCGTCGCAAGCGCGCCACCAAGCCCCGTCGCTACCAGCGCAAACCCCAGCGCAAGCCCGCGGTTGGCGACGAACCACGAGTTGACACCGCGCGTCCACGTGATCGGAAGCGTGCCCGCACCCATGATGCCCATGGCCGCCCAGGTCAGGTAGAACTGGTTGATGTCACCCTTGAGCAGCGCAAACGAGGCGAGCGAAAGCCCAAACAGCAGAACCGACGTCAGCGCAACAGGCCGGGCACCGATCCGGTCGGCAAGCCATCCCACGAAGGGACTGACGACCACGACCGTCAGCGTCATGACTGCAAGCCCGAGCTGGATCTGTGACTGCGTCCAGCCAAACTCCTGGGACAGCGGCTGGACGAAGACGCCGATCGTGTAGAACGGCAGCGGCGACAGGCCGAGCGCAATGCCGATGGCCGCCGACAGCACGACCGGCCATCCGCGCTTGAACTCACCCGCCTCTGCCGTCTCGCCGCTCATGTCGCTCCCCCGATCAAGTCCCTGAATCTTATGCCGCACTAAGCCAGATTTTGCGGGACGGCGCCATTGATATACTCTTTCCCGACACAAGCCGAGGGCCCGGGAGGACGCAATGATGGAATTTTTGGCCGACAACGAGGTCGCGATCCTGCGATGGCTTCACATCCTGGCCATGGTCTACTGGCTCGGAGGCGAGTGGGGCGTCTTCCAGACCTCCTACAACGTCGTCAACCGCAAGCTCAGCCTCGACGAACGCAGGCGCCACATGGAGACCGCCTACAGGATCGACATCCTGGCGCGCACCGGCATCATCCTGCTCCTGCCACTCGGCCTGCACATGGGCCATATCTATGGCCTGCAGCCGCTGGGCGGCGTGTGGCTGATCGGCATGTGGATCGGCTTTGCGGCATGGCTCACGCTGACATGGTCTGCCTTCTTCGCCCGCGAGACAGACCTGGGGATCGCGCTGACCAAGATGGACGAGGCCATCCGCTATCTCGTGATACCGACGCTGCTGCTGGTGGGCATCTCGTCTCTGGTGCAGGCATGGCCCCTCGACACGCCGGAGGGCAGCAAGTGGTACGCCGCCAAGGTCACCATGTATGGCGGACTGCTCGTGATCGGCCTGCTGCTGCGCTACATCATGCGCGGATGGACCGAGATGTTCCGGATCCTGGCGCAGGGCCCCGACGAGAAGGTCGAGGCCGAACTGAACCGCCAGATCCGCTTCGGGCGCACGCTGGCCTACATCTACTGGATCGGCATTGCCACGACCGCTTTCTTCGGGGCGGTGAAGCCGTTCTGAGGTCCTGTCGCGAAAGCGGGGGCCTATAGCCCCCGCATCCTGTCACTGTATTTGCGTGGCACCCTATTTCCGGACCGGTGCCTTCTCCTTGCCCTCGCGGACAGCCTTGTAGTAGCTCCAGCTTGTCACGTTGGGGCGGCGATCCGAGGGCGGCGGCGGATTGCGGTAGTCCGGATAGTTCGCCGCCACCTCGTCCTTGATGACCTGGGGCATGTCGTCGAAGCTCATCATCTTGCGGCCAGCGGTGTGGAAATAGATCACGCCTTCCCGTCCGCCCATCTTCATCCACGGCAGCCAGTCCGAGATGCGCACCCAGCCGACATTCACGTCGGCCGTGTTCACGCCGGGCGCGGTCAGCGTCTTGAGGTCACCCATGAAGTTGAACATCTCGGTCGCGTGATAGATACCGCCGACCTCGGCCTGGTAATCCCCGCCCAGCGGGTTCGGGTAGAACAGGGGCACCGTGCTCGTCAGGAACCAGTGGTCCCCCAGCGTCTGCGCCGTCCACTTGATCGGCTGTCCGTCGCGCCCCTTCAGGAAGAAGTCGCCGCTCACCGGATCGTTGGCCACATGCAGCACGTCGACGGTCTCGCCCGACCACGGGTTGGTCCACTTCGAGAGCGGCTTGCCGGTCTTGGGGTCGACGAGGATCAGGAGCTCGCGGCTGACGGAGCGGAACCCCGCCCCCTTCTGCGGATCGTTGACCTTGCCGCAGGTGCGCGTGTTGTATCCATAGACCTTGAAGAGCAACTGGTCCTTCTCGCCCTGGCGCCGGCTATAGGCCTCGCCCGTGAAGGTCCAGTAGACCGGCTGCCCGTCGGTTTCCGTGCACCAGATGCGCCGCTGTGCGCCCAGCACGCCTTCCGGCGTCGACAGGTCGTAGCCGGCCTTGTCCTGCGCCATCGCGCCGACAGTGCCACATGCCGAGAGCAAGACGGCTCCAAGCGCCGGCAGCACCAATTCCCTCAATCCCACGTCGTCATCCTCCCTGCTGCAGCGGCCATCCGGCCAGCCGACCACGAGCAACATACAGGCGACACCTGATATATCAATGGCGCGCGCCGGGCCCGGACTGCAGCCTCCACAGCGCCGCCGCCGCTCCCTCCAGCCTCAGCCACCTGGCGACCGGATGGGACGGCCATTAACCATCCGCGTCCCGCATTTCTGTCACCAGCTGTTACACAAGATACACTTTCGTCAAAGGTTTCGCGCCTGAGCCGCCACCTGGAGCAGGGGATCCATGCCCCCCGCAGCAACGGAAAACCGGTCCGGCCCAGGTCAGAACAATAGAGGAACATGAAGCAGGGTTCAACGGCACACCTTGCCGCATGAAGCGCAAGCGCCACCGACCCCTTGCTGTCGCCGGGCGATCCCAACATGATGCAGCCGGGTCGAGGACGACGCAGGAGACACGCCCATGACGCAGGTCACGCGACGCAGCACACTGGCGCTTCTGGGAACCGCAGCTTTCGCACCGGTCGCAAGTCCGGCCCGGGGGACGCCCAGGGGAGACGCGGACCTCATCGTCATCGGCGCAGGCCTGGCCGGGCTTCACGCAGCCCACCTCGCATCCAGAGCCGGACTGAAGACGATCGTGCTCGAGGCCGCCAGTCGCGCCGGCGGACGCGTTCTCACGCTCGACGATGTCCCGGGCGCTCCCAATGCGGGCGCAAGCCAGGTGGGTGCCGGTTACACACGCCTGCGCCAGCGCGCCAGCGAGCTCGGCGTCGGCCTCGCACCGGATACCGGCGAGGCCCGTGACACCGCCTTGTGCGTGAACGGACAGGTGATGCGCAGCAGCGACTGGGCAAAGTCAGCCACCAACCCGTTTCCCGACACGATGAAGCAGGTCACACCCGGCAGCCTGTTGTTCCGCCTGGCCGCCGCAGCCAATCCGCTGAAGACCACGGATGACTGGCGCGGCACCATCGGCCGCAGCGCCGATATCCCGGCCAGTGACTTCCTCAAGTCGCAGGGGATCAATGACGAAGGCTTGCGCCTCGCGGACATCGGTCTGAACGCGAATGCACTGTCCAGCTACGCAATGCTCAATGTCTGGCGCACGCTTCTTCTGTTCCGGCAGGACGCAGCCCTCGGCCCCGCGGGCAGCATCAGCGGCGGCGCGCAGCGCCTGACCGATGCCATGGCCCGCGCGACAGGAGACCTGCGGCTTGAAAGCGCCGTGACGGCCATCGAAGCAACAAGGACCGGGGTGACGATACACCTGTCTGGCGGCCGCAGCCTGAAGGCACCCTTTGCGCTATGCACCCTTCCCTTCAGCGTCCTGCGCAAGCTTGCCATCACGGGTGCGCCGCTCGTTCAGCGCCCTGCCATCGAAGCCATGCCCTACACGCAGATCGTTCACGTCTACTTCGAGCCGGCCTCGCGCTTCTGGGACAGTGATGGCCTGCCGCCCGACACGTGGACCGACGGCCCCCTCGAGCGGCTCTTCGCCGTGCGCGACCGCGAGACGGGACTGCCGAACGGGCTGATGCTTGCCTGGCTCAACGGCAACGGCGCAGCATGGATCCGGGGACAGTCCGACGCCGGGATCGCTTCAATCATCGAACGTGAACTGCCCAAGGTCAGGCCGGCTGCCCGCGGCCCCGTCCGGATCGTGCGGACGGTAAGGTGGAACGACGAAAACAGCCTCGCCGGCGGTGCCTACATGCACTTCGCCCCCGGCCAGGTGGCCGCGTGGTCCGACACACTGGCCGTCCCCGCAGGCACCCTCCACTTCGCCGGCGAGCATCTCTCACGGGTCGCAACCGGCATGGAAGGCGCCCTCGAGAGCGCGGAGACCTCCATCGCAGCGATCCTGAAGCAGGCAGGACCGCTCAGGCACTGAACCAGCAGCGCACACGGGCGCACGCCGAAACCGCGCGCCCCTCCCCCAGGCCTCAGCCATCAAGCCGATGGACCTGCACCCCGATGGCAAAGGCACAGACGCCCTGTCCCTGTTTCAGGACCCGGATCTTGTTGACCACCTGACCCATGGCGACAGGGCCCCAGCTGAGGCCGCCGTCGCTCATACGAGGCATCTTCTCTGATCCGTTGCCATACCAGCCTGTATCCGGGGACACGAACGAGATGTCATCCTGCTTGCCCCGGTAGGGCTCGGTCGGCAGCGCCCGCCAGCCAGGAACACCCTGCGCCCACGCAGGCCCCGCCAGCGCCATGGCTGAACAAGCCACCATCATCTGCCTGCGATCGATGAAGAGAGGCCGCGCCCATGAGAGCCGGGTGGTTGCTGGAACGACCGACCGACGACAGACGATGCCACCAAGTTCTTGAAAAGAATGGTCGGAGCGGCGGGATTTGAACCCACGACCCCCAGTCCCCCAGACTGATGCGCTACCAGGCTGCGCTACGCTCCGACACTTGTGGTCCTGACCGCGCATATCGTGGAGGGCGGACAGGTTCAGGGGCGCGCAATATAGGCAGGAGGCCCCGCCCGATGCAAACGGGTTTGGCGCCAGGACAGCGGAAAAACCCGGACTATTCCGCCGCAGAGGCCTTGCGCTGGCTGAACTGCGGACGCCGGCGCAGCATTTCGCGCAGGTTCAGCAGCTCGTCGAGAACGTTCTCGAGCCGCGCGCGCTGGGCATCAAGAAGGGTGTCGCTCGGCGCGTCCACGCTGAGATTGACCTGCTCGACCGTGGGCAGCGCGGCCGGAGCGGCCTTCTCGGCCTCGCGGCGGGCGGCAGCGTCCTTGACCCCGTCACGGCCGATCTCTGCCACGTGGCGCACGCCTTGCTCGCGCAGCACCTTCTGGACGCCCTTGATGGTCAGGCCTTCGCCATAGAGAAGGGCCCGGATGCCCTTCAGGAGATCGATGTCATCAGGCCTGTAATAGCGCCGGCCACCTGCACGCTTCAGCGGCTTGACCTGGGGAAACTTCGCCTCCCAGAAGCGCAGGACGTGCTGCGGGACATCGAGGGCCTCGGAAACTTCGGAAATGGTGCGGAACGCGTCGGGGGCTTTCTCGATGCGGGAGTTCTCAGTCATTTATCATCGCCGGTTGTCTTGCTGCCAAGCCTGGCCGCGATGCCATCGTTGATCTGCGCCTTGAGCACGTGGCTTGCGCGAAACACGAGGACGCGGCGCGGACTGATCGGTACCTCTTCCCCTGTCTTGGGGTTGCGCCCGATTCGTCCACCCTTCGAGCGTACGGCAAATGTGCCGAAAGACGAGAGCTTCACCACCTCGCCGCGCACCAGACGTGCGGATACTTCTTCGAGAACCCTGTCGACAAGGTCAGCGGATTCGTTCCGCGACAGCCCGACCTGCGCATAAACCGCCTCGGCAAGATCCTGCCGGGTCAAGGTTGCACTCATGCTGCCTCCGCATCCCGCCATGCCAACCGACGGAGGCACGACTCAGGGGCATGAGGGTAGGTCGGGCAGGAAATCCCGTCAATATCAGGGGGATAGGGCGCAGAGCTACCAGCGGATGAGCGCTGATCCCCACGTGAATCCCCCACCCATCGCCTCCAGAAGCACGAGGTTTCCGGGCTTTATGCGGCCATCCGCGACGGCTGTGGCCATGGCCAGTGGCACCGAGGCCGCCGACGTATTGGCATGCTGCGCGACGGTCGAGACGACGCGCGAGGGATGCACGCCTGCCTTGCGGGCCGTCGCATCAAGGATGCGCTGGTTCGCCTGGTGCGGCACGAACCAGTCAATGTCTTCGGCCGCGACACCGTTCGTCTGGAGCGCCGCGTCGATCGCCTCGGTCAGGTTGACGACGGCATGGCGAAACACCTCGCGCCCTTCCATGCGCAGGAAGCCCGTCGTGCGCGTCTTGGACGGACCGCCATCCACATAGAGAAGATCGTGCTGCCGGCCATCCGAGAAGAGATGCGTGGACAGGATGCCCCGGTCGGCGCTGGTGCCGTTGCCAGCGCCCGCCGCAAGAACCACCGCGCCCGCGCCATCGCCAAACAGCACGGCGGTGGTGCGGTCATTCCAGTCGAGGATCCGCGAGAAGGTCTCGGCCCCGATCACAAGGCAGGTCTTCGCCTGCCCCGCCTTGATGAAATTGTCGGCCACCGACATCGCATAGACGAAGCCCGAGCAAACGGCCTGGACGTCAAAGGCAAAGCCGCGCGTCATGCCCAACCGGGCCTGCACGGTCGTTGCCGTGGCGGGGAATGTCTCGTCGGGGGTCGCGGTCGCAAGCACGATCATGTCGACGTCAGCGGGCCTGACCTGTGCAGCGCGCAGCGCGACTTCGGCCGCCGCTACCGCAAGATCCGACGTCAACTCGCCCTCGGCCGCAATGCGCCGCTCGCGGATGCCGGTGCGCTCGCGGATCCACGCGTCGCTGGTGTCGAGGCGGACCGCAAGGTCCTCGTTGGTGACGACGCGCGCGGGAAGATAGGCGCCCACGCCGGCAACCTGGGACCGCACCACGCTCATCAGGACGCGGCCGCTTCCGCGACCGATCCGGCATCCGAGGCGCCCTCGGGGCGCGAACCTTCAAGCGCGCGCGCCGAGGCCGGCAGGTTGGCCATGGAATCGGCGACACGCTGCACGAAATCGCTGCCGCCCATCTCGACGGCAAGGTCCAGCGCCGTGGCAAAGCCCACGCCGTCGGTCCCGCCATGGCTCTTGACCACGACGCCATTCAGCCCGAGGAACACGCCGCCATTGACCGCGCGCGGATCCAGCTTCTGCTTGAGCACGTTGAAGCCTGGGCGGGCAAACACATAGCCGATGCGCGACAGGAACGAACGCGCCATGGCAGACTTGATGTAATGGCCGATGAGCCGCGCCGTTCCCTCGGCAGCCTTCAGGGCGATGTTGCCCGTGAAGCCCGAGGTGACCACGACATCCACCGTGCCGGTGCTGATGTCATCGCCTTCCACGAAACCATAAAAGCGCAACGGCAGGCCAGATGACTTGAGGGCCACGGCCGCAGCCTTCACGGCCTCGTTACCCTTCACCTCTTCGGCGCCGACATTCAAAAGCCCGATGCTCGGACGCTCGAGCCCCAGCACGACCCGCGCATAGGCCTCGCCAATCAGCGCGAAGTCGAAGAGCTGGCGCGCATCGGTATCGATATTCGCACCGACGTCGAGCACGATCGACTGCCCGCGGATCGTCGGCCAGATCGCAGCGATCGCCGGCCGCGAGAGGCCGGGCACCGTGCGCAGCTGCACCTTGGCCATGGCCATCAGCGCGCCGGTATTGCCCGCGCTCACCACGACCTGTGCATCCTTGTTGCGCACCGAGTCGATCGCACGCCACATGGAGGTGTTGCGGCCACGACGCAGCGCCTGCGAGGGCTTGTCATCCATGCCCACCACGTCATCGCAATGCACGATCTGCGCAACGTTCTTGAGGGCGGGCCTTGTCAGCAGGATCGACTGCAGCCGCGCATGGTCGCCATGGAGCAGGAACTTGGCTTTGGGATGACGGATGTGGACGATGGCCAGCCCGTCGATGACGGCTTGGGGCGCATTGTCCCCACCCATGCCATCAACCGAGACAACGATTTCCCGTATCACGCGCGCTTGGTCCTTTCAGGCAGCCACCGACAAATCATCGGTTCACTATGCGCCCTGACGAGCAAGGACGCTAGCTGCCCTTGGACTTCGCGACCTCGCGGCCGTCATAGTGACCGCACTTCGGGCACACGTGATGCGGACGCTTCATCTCGCCGCAATTGCTGCACTCCGCATATCCCGGACGCGCCAGGGCATGGTGCGAGCGGCGCATGTTGCGCCGGGACGGGCTGACTTTTCTCTTGGGGACCGCCATGGGTCGCCTCTCCTCGATGCGATGAAGCTCGGGCCTCGGCGGACCATGGTTAACCAAGGGTCCGGGCAAGGCTTGAAACGAGCGCCGGATACAATAGGAAACCGCCCACAAGTTCAACCCCCAGTTTTCCGCCCCTCGCCACAAATCCGCCGGTCATTTGGGCGCAGGAGCCACCCCGGCCTCAGGTCTTTCCGGGTCCCAGCCGGCCCTTGAGCCGCGCCAGCGCCGCAAAGGGACTGGCGGGGGCCTGCGCACCTTCCTCGGCCTCAGCCGGCGCAAACACGCTCCCGGGCTTGCGGGGATAGGGGTCGACGTTGAGCGCAAGCTCCTCCACCACGACCCCGCCAAGGTCGATCTCGTGGGTCAGCGGCTCCGGCGGATCCTCGCCATCCGGATCCACAAGGATGTCGTCTGACGCCTCAACCGGCTCAATCATTTCAGCGGGCAGGTAGCGCCGTTCAAACCGCGCGTCGACATGGCTCTCAACCGGTTCGAGCGTGACCACGCAGGATTGCACGACATCCGCCACGAGGTGGCCCTCAAGCCGGATGCCCCGCGCACGCCAGCGATGAACGCAAAAGACTGCCCGCAAGGCTTTGACGGACGCGACATCCAGGAACGCGGCGATACGCTCGCACTCCTCGGCAGACGCCTCGACCGGGTGCTCGAGGCCACTGTCGCCAACCTTGCGCACCGAAAGAAATCGCCTGAATTCGTGGCTGGCGGCAGTCGCCTCCCCCCCGCTCATGGCGCCGGCCACGCAAATGCCCCGGCCACGATCACGTCATCATCGGCCGCCTTCAGCGACTCCGCTGCCGCCCTGACATAAATTGCGAGGGCATCCACCCGCGCCGGATCGACCTCGGCCACACGATAGACATTCCGGTGAAGCGCCGTGCGAAGCTGTGGCATGTCCCCGATCCGCAGCGCATTGTCGTAGCTTGCCACGCGGCCATAGAAAGCCTGCAGCATGTCCTTCATGCGGCGCGGCACGCCCACGTCGCCCACGCCAAGCTCCCTGAGGTTGAATTCGAGATTGGCAAACATCTGGTCGAACATCGCCTGCGACAGGCGGTTGCCATCCTGCTTCACGGCCCTCAGGCGCGGCAGGTAAAGCCCGGCATGAAGAACGATCAGGTCGAAGCGCCCGTCGAGCGTATCAGGCACGTCGAGAGCGGCATAGAACTCGGGGCGCCGCGCCTGTTCGACGATCGAATTGTAGATGAAGGCGCCCTGGCGGGTGGCTTGGCGCCCCTTGAACATGACGGAAAAGAAAGAACGCACAGCCGTGGTTTCCCGGAAAGTGGCCCATGTCCCTTGAAATTAGGGTAGCCGGGCGATAGGTCAATCTGTCATAGTTTCCGCAAGTTTGGGAGCAACCTGATGTCCTCTCGTATCCTGTTTACCAGTGCCCTCCTGCTTTCGGGACTTGCCGCCTGCGCCCCCATCCGGGACGTTCGCGGCTACATTCCGGACACGGAAACACTGAGCGAAGTCAAGATCGGCGCGGACACCCGCGATTCGGTGCAGCAGAAACTGGGCACCCCCTCCAGCACGGCAACCTTCGGCGACCCGACCTGGTACTACATCTCGACCGAGCAGGAACGCTACGCGTTCTTCACCCCCGACGTGACCAAGCGCCAGATCCTGGCGGTGGAGTTCGGCGAGGACGGCACCGTCGCCGACATGCGCAGGTACGGCATCGAGGACGGCATTGTCGTGGCCCTGGTCGATCGCGAAACCCCGAGCCGCGGCAAGGAAATGGGCTTCCTCCAGCAGCTGCTCGGAAACATGGGTGGCATGCCCGCCGGCGGTCCCGGCCAGGCCACCGGCCCCGGACGTCCGGGCGACGGACGTTAGTTAAAAAGCCGAGATAAAACAAAAGGGCCCCGTTTCGGGGCCCTTTTGGCTTGTCTTCAGGCGCGCTGGCACCCGGTCTCACATGTGAGCCAGGGCCGCCAGCAGCAGCAGCGCAACGATGTTCGTGATCTTGATCATCGGGTTGACCGCCGGACCCGCCGTATCCTTGTACGGGTCGCCGACGGTGTCACCGGTAACGGCAGCCTTGTGCGCGTCTGAGCCCTTACCGCCAAAGTGGCCGTCTTCGATGTACTTCTTGGCGTTGTCCCAAGCGCCACCACCAGAGGTCATCGAGATGGCAACGAACAGGCCCGTGAGGATCACGCCCATCAGCATCGCGCCAACAGCGGCGAGGGCAGCACCCTTGCCCGCGATGGCCCAGACGCCCATGAACAGGACGATGGGCGACAGCACCGGCAGCAGCGAGGGAATGATCATCTCGCGGATGGCAGCAACCGTCAGCATGTCCACGGCGCGGCCATAGTCCGGCTTCTCCGTGCCCTTCATGATGCCTGGCTTTTCCTTGAACTGCCGGCGAACCTCTTCGACGACGGCCGAGGCTGCACGGCCAACCGCCGTCATGCCCATGGCGCCAAACAGGTAGGGCAGCATGCCGCCGAGGAAGAGGCCGACGACCACCCACGGATTGGCAAGGCTGAAGCTGACCCCGACCTTCTCGCCACCCTCAAGGAAGAACGAGTACTGCGTCTCGGTAGCGTTCTTGAGGAAGTAGTTGAGATCGGCGGTATAGGCCGCAAACAGCACCAGCGCACCGAGGCCTGCCGAGCCGATGGCATAGCCCTTCGTCACGGCCTTTGTGGTGTTGCCCACCGCATCGAGCGCGTCGGTCGTCTTGCGGACGTCCTTGTCGAGCCCGGCCATTTCGGCGATACCGCCGGCATTGTCCGTCACCGGACCAAAGGCGTCGAGCGCCACGATCATGCCGGCAAGCGCCAGCATCGTGGTGGTCGCGATCGCGATGCCGAACAGGCCGGCAAGCGTGTAGGCCACGATGATGCCCCACACGATGACCAGCGCCGGCAACGCCGTCGATTCCATCGAGACCGCAAGGCCCTGGATGACGTTCGTCCCGTGGCCCGTGACCGACGACTTCGCGATCTCGCGCACCGGGCGGTAGCCCGTGCCCGTATAATATTCCGTGATCCAGACGATGAGGCCCGTGACCGCCAGGCCCGTGATGCCGCAAAGGAACATGGACATGCCCGTGAACGTGCCCGTGAGGGTCGTCAGCGTGCGGTCGAAACCGATGAACTGCCACGTGACAAGGCCCACAAGGACCAGCGATAGGATCGCGGTAATCACGAGACCCTTGTACAGGGCGCCCATGATGTTGTTGTTCGCGCCAAGCCGGACGAAGAAGGTGCCGGCGATCGACGCCAGGATGCACACGCCCGAGATGAGCAGCGGGTACATCATCATCATGTTCTTGTCGGCCTCGGAGAAGTAGATCGAGGCCAGCACCATTGTGGCACCGATCGTGACCACATAGGTCTCGAACAGGTCGGCAGCCATGCCGGCGCAGTCACCCACGTTGTCGCCGACGTTGTCGGCGATCGTCGCGGGGTTGCGGGGATCATCTTCGGGAATACCCGCCTCGACCTTGCCGACCATGTCGCCTCCGACGTCCGCACCCTTCGTGAAGATGCCACCGCCCAGACGGGCGAAGATCGAAATCACCGAGGCGCCAAGCGCCAGCGAAACGAGAGCTTCGTTGATCTGGCGGTTCTGCAGTTCGTCCGTCACGCTCAGCCCGGCAACACCGGTCAGCACGCCGTAGAAGCCCGCGATGCCGAGAAGGGCAAGGCCGACCACCAGCATGCCGGTCGATGCGCCCGACTTGAACGCAACCGACAATCCGTCAGCCAGCCCCTTGCGCGAGGCCTCTGTCGTGCGCACGTTGGCGCGAACCGAAACGTGCATGCCAACAAACCCGGCAGCACCCGAGAGCACGGCGCCGATGATGAAACCGACCGGGACGCTCCAGGTCTGGAAGGCAACGGCCAGCACGATCATCACGCCGACCGCCACATAGGCAATCGTCGTATATTGCCGCTTCAGGTAGGCGGCAGCACCTTCCTGGATGGCGCCAGCGATTTCCTGCATGCGGGCATTGCCCGCCGAAAGCGCGAGGATCTGCCTGATCGTGACGGCGCCATAAATGAGCGCGGCCACGGCGCAGACCAAAGTAATGAGAAGTCCTGTCCCGGTATCCATTTGCCCTCAGACCCTGAAAATGAGTTTTCCGGGAATGAGACGAACGCCACCCCCGGGCTTGGATCGGAGGATTGCACGCCACGGCGCGCAGACGAGAGGCCCCTAGCCGACTCGCTTGGCCCCCCGGCCAAAAAGACGGCGGAACATGCCAAACGGACCGAGGGCTTGCAATACTGGAACCCGCCCGGATTGCGGCAAATGCGCCACCCGGACGGTCGAGGGGCTATTCCATGCCCCTCGAGACGTCCCGAAACTCGATATCCTTAACAAGACCAGCCCCGGCAAGACGATCACAGATGGCAAGCAACCGGCTCCGCAACCCGTCCACGTCCACCTCCTGGGTCTCCTCGTTCTTCAGGATCGACGTCGCGTGCACGGAGCGAAGGAGAGCATCCTGGATGTAAGGCACCAGGTCGAGGATAGCCTTTCGGTTCGTGGTCTCCGGCAGCTTCAGCGTCACATCGAAGTGCACATAGCGCACCATCTCGCCCTTGACGATCATCGGCGCAACCAGGCGCGGCATCTTCAGTTTGGGATCAATCGCGCCGGCCTCGCCACCTGCTCCATGCCCCTTCGAGGGCTTTGACGATCCCCCGCCGGCGAACACAGGCCCGCTCGCCAGCACAAGCGCAGCAACAACCATCAGGGATCGGAACGGCCTCGTCACGTGCGGGGCTTCAATCAGGAACCGAGCCGGCAGGCTTTGTTTCCTGTCGCGAACTGGCACCGAAGACGATCATCAGAAGGATCAAGGCCAAGATGAAACGCATGGAAGGCACTCCCAGACTTCCCCGAGGGACCAAGTCTGCATGGCGCGCTTTAACGCCTCGTGAAGGCTGGCGCCCCGGAAATGCTTAAAAGTGGGTAAAGCCAGGCCGCGAAAAGGCGACCGGATTGCCGTCAGCCGCGCGCACGACGACATCGCCACCTCCTTTTCGGCAGGCGCCGATGCAGGTGATGGCAACGCCCATCCGCCGGCTGATGGCGCGGATTCGCGCCGCCGCAGCCGACGGCGCGGTGAACACGATCTCGTAGTCATCCCCGCCAGAAAGCAGATCGCGCACCGACGCAAGGCCCGTCCCCACGGCCCGCAGTGCCGGCGCCGATAGCGGCACATCTGCCGCGCGGATCTCCACCGTCAGGCGCGAGGCGCGCGCAAGATGCGCAATATCCGCAACAAGCCCGTCCGACACGTCGATCGCTGCATGCGCAAGGCCGGCCAGCGCGATGCCCACGCCAACGCGCGGTTCGGGCACCCGGTAGCGGCCCAGCAGGATATCCCGGTCACCGGCCGAAAGCCCGCCAGATCCCTCGCGCGCGACCTTGAGGCCGAGCATGGCATCTCCCACCGACCCCGTGACCCACAGCCCGTCGCCCGCCTTCGCTCCGGCCCGGCGCAGCATCGTACCGCCCCGGACCTCACCGATGGCCGTGATGGAAATGGAGAGCGGACCTGGGGTACGCGTCGTATCCCCGCCAGCCAGATGGATTCCGAATGCCTCCTGGTCCTGCCCAAGCCCCCGGGCGAAGGCTTCGACCCACGGACCGTCGACCCAGTCCGGCCAGGAAATGGTCATGAAATAGCGGCGCGGCCGCGCGCCCTTGGCCGCAAGATCCGACAGGTTCACCCGCAGAGCCTTGCGCGCCACAAGCTCGGCCGGATCCGTGCGCAGGAAATGCACGCCCTCCACGACGGCATCGGCCGTCACGACGAATGAGTGGCCCGCGCGCGGCGCGATCAGGGCTGCATCATCGAGAAGCCCGAAGGCACCTTTCTCACCGCGGGCAAGTGGCGCGAGATGGCGCGCGATGAGCTCGAACTCACCCGGTCGCGGCGCCCGGCGCTTCATGGGCCACCGGCCGGGCTCGCAGCCTCTTCAGGCCGGAGCTCGCGCGCAATGCGATGCAGCACCCCGCTGATGAAGGGAAGCTCGCCCCCCTTTTCCTCGAAGAAGGCGGTGGCGACATTGGTGTACTCGGTCAGCACCACGCGGAAGGGCACCTGCGGATGGATCAGCAACTCGCAGGTACAAGCCCTGAACACGGCCCGCATGATTGCATCGATCCGGTCATAGCTCCACGATTTGCCCGTCGCGGCTGCAAGCGCGCGGTCGATTTCCTGCTGGTGGTCGACCACGCCCCTGACGATGCCGGCAAAGTATTTCTTGTCCGCTTCGGCAAGACGCTCGCCATCGATCTCCTGGCCCATCCGGTGCTCGATGAATTCGGCAATCGCGCTTTCGCTGTCCTGGTCCGACAGCTCCATCTGGTACAGCGCCTGCACGACAGCCAGCCGCGAAACGCTGCGTGAGCGTCCATCGGTGCGGCGGGGCGCCCTTGGCTTCATGGCGTCTTCCATCCTAGCGGTGCCCGAGATTGAGCTGGCGGCGCAACTGCACCATCGCCAGCGCCGCGCGCGCCGCATTCTCGCCCTTGTGTTCGACCTTGCTGGCATCAAGCCGGGCCCAGGCCTGCGCTTCGTTTTCCACGGTCAGGATGCCATTGCCGATGGCAAGGCGGGTCGTGACGGTCAGCTCCATGATCCCGCGCGCCGACTCGTTCGACACGATCTCGTAATGCGTGGTCTCGCCCCGGATGACGCAGCCCAGCGCCACATAGCCGTCAAAGCGCGGGCCCGCATGAAGGCCCGCCGCATGCGCCATCGCGATCGCGCCCGGGATCTCGAGCGCACCAGGCACCGTCACGACCTCGCACTCGGCACCGGCAGCCTCGATCACCCGGCGCGCCCCCGACAGGAGCGCATTGGCAATGTCCGCGTAATAGCGGGCCTCGACCAGCAGGATGCGCACAGGAAGAACTGGCATGCGTTTGCCTCAGTATTTTGTTCCGACATGGCGCGTCCCGACGACGCGCAGCCCATAACCTTCAAGCCCGACGATCTTGCGCGACTTCGAATTGGTGAGCAGGACCATGTCCTTCACCCCCAGATCGAGCAGGATCTGCGCACCGACGCCATACTCCTTCAGGCGCTGCGGCGTCGTCTCCGGCGCAGCCTCCTTGCGCAACAGGAGGTCGGAGATGTAGGTCGCACGGCTCTCGCGGATCAGGACAACGACCCCGCGCCCCTCGCGGGCAATGATCTCCATCGAGCGGGCCAGCACGTCATCGCGGCCGCCCTTCACCGCCAGCAGGTCATCAAGCAGGTTCACCGCATGCATGCGCACCAGGACCGGCTCCGGTGTGCTCAGGTCGCCCGCCACCAGCGCGATATGCTCGGCATATTCGACGGTGTTGACATAGAGCATCATCCGGAAGCGACCGCCGAAGTGGCTCTCGATCTCGGTCTCGACCGATCGGGTGATGAAATGGTCATGGCGCCGCCGATAGGCAATGAGATCGGCGATCGTGCCGACCTTGAGCCCGTGCAGCTGCGCGAACTTCACCAGGTCGGGCAGGCGCGCCATCGTGCCATCGTCATTCATGACCTCGCAGATGACGCCGGCCGGCACGAGCCCGGCAAGCCGAGAGATATCGACGGCAGCCTCGGTGTGGCCCGCGCGGACAAGCACGCCGCCACGGCGCGCGACCAGCGGGAAGACGTGCCCGGGCGTCACGATGTCCCCGGGTCCCTTCGATGAATCGATCGCCACTGAGATCGTGCGCGCCCGATCATGCGCCGAAATGCCCGTCGTGACGCCCTCGCGCGCCTCGATCGAGACCGTGAAGGCGGTCTGGTTGCGCTGCCCGTTGGCCTGGCTCATCATGGGAAGGTTCAGCTGCCCCGCGCGCTCCTGCGTAAGGGCAAGGCAGACCAGGCCCCGCGCATGCTTGGCCATGAAGTTGATCGCCTCGGGCGTGGCCATCTGCGCGGGAATGATGACATCACCCTCGTTCTCGCGATCCTCGGCATCGACCAGGATGTACATGCGCCCGTTGCGCGCATCCTCGATGATCTCTTCCGGAGGCGAGATGCAGGAACTGAATTCACTATGGCTCATGCGAACTCCTTGAGCCGTGCGAGATAGCGCGCCAGCATGTCGATCTCGATGTTGACGCCCTGCCCCTCGCGCATCGCACCCCACGTCGTCTCCTTGGCGGTGTGCGGGATGATGTTGACACCGAACACAACGCCATCGACCTCGTTGACGGTCAGCGACGTCCCGTCAACCGCAATCGATCCCTTGGGCGCGATGAAGCGGGCAAGCCCCTTGGGAGCCTTGATGCGGAACCGCAGCGAATCGCCTTCGGGCCTGATCGACACGATCTCGCCAACCCCGTCGACATGGCCGCTCACGATGTGGCCGCCGATCTCGTCGCCGACGCGCAGGGACTTCTCGAGGTTCACCCGCCCCCCGGGTTCCCACGTTCCCAGCGTCGTCTTGGATAGGGTCTCCGCCGACACCTCGACGGTGAACCAGCCATCGCCCGCCACGCCACCCTTTGCAATGACGGTCAGGCACGCGCCCGAGCAGGCGATCGAGGCGCCGATCGGTATCTGCGCGGGATCATGCCGCGTCCTGATCTTGAAGGTCGTGTCGCCACGGCGCGAGACCAGCTCGACCGTGCCGACGTCAGTGATGATGCCTGTGAACATGGCGCTGAGTATTAGGTCTCAAATTCGCAAGTTTCCAGCAGATCTTGGCCAAGAACCCGTTTCTCTTTGCGCAAAACCCGCGGCATGTCAGCCAGCCCCGACAGGCCAAGCCCCGAAAACGCGGCGATACCCTGCCCCATGATGGACGGCGACCGATACCAGGCCAGGCGATCGGCAAGCCGCGCCCTGAGAAAGCTTGTCATCACCTGTGCGCCACCCTCGACCAGCACGCGGGTCAGGCCTTCCGACGCCAGCACCCGCAGCGCGTCGAGGGGATCGACCCCCTCCGGCCCTGCAGCCACAGGCAGGACGCGCACATTTGACCGGTCGAGGTGCGCGGCAGCATCCGGCTGGGCTGTGAGCAGCCAGACGGCCTGCCGGTCTGCACCTCGGCACAGCCGCGATGCTTCGGGCAAGCGGGCCCGCGTGTCGACCACGACGCGCACCAGACGCCGATGGGCGACGCCATCAAGCCGGCACGTCAGTTCCGGATCATCCGCGAGCACCGTGCCGATCCCCGCCAGCACGGCATCATGCTGCGCGCGCATCAGGTGCGCGTGCGCCCGCGCCTCGGGCCCGGTGATCCACTTGCTCTCGCCGGATGCCATCGCGATACGACCATCGAGTGTTGTCGCAACCTTCAGCGTGACCAGCGGCCGCCCGCGCGCGATGCGCGACAGGAAGCCCGCATTCAGATGCCGGGCCTCCGCACCAAGCACGCCCGTGTCGACCGCAATGCCGGCCTGGACAAGTCGCGCATGCCCTCGGCCCGCGACGCGCGGATCGGGATCCTCGGCCGCCGACACGACACGCGCAACCCCGGCACCGACCAGCGCCTCGGCGCAGGGACCGGTCTGCCCGTGGTGGGCACAAGGCTCGAGCGTGACATAGGCAACCCCGCCGCGCGCACGCGCACCGGCCTGCTGGATGGCTTCGGTCTCGGCATGGGGTCGCCCGCCATCCTGCGTCCAGCCCTGCCCGGCCACATGTCCATCTGCATCGACGATGACACACCCAACCGCCGGGTTGGGCCAGACGCGCCCGAGGCTGCGCTGCGCCAGCCGCAGGGCAAGCGCCATGAAGCGTTCGTCTTGGGTATGAGTGCCGCGCGTAGCCTAGGGCCCCTTGTTCTCGGGTTCGTGCAACTGGCCAAGGATGTGCTCGAAGTCCTTCGCCTCGCGGAAATTCCGGTAGACCGACGCGAACCGCACATAGGCCACCGCATCGAGGTTGGCCAGGCCCTGCATCACAAGCTCCCCGATCGTCGACGAGGGTATCTCGGTCTCGCCCGAACTCTCCAGGCGGCGCACGATACCGTTGACCATCCGCTCGATGCGCTCGGGCTCGACAGGCCGCTTGCGCACGGCGTGCTGGATGGACCGCATCAGCTTGTCGCGGTCGAACGGCGTGCGCCGTCCGCTCTTCTTGATCACGACCAGGTCACGCAGCTGCACCCGCTCGAACGTGGTGAAGCGCGCGCCACACGCCGGACACACGCGCCGTCGCCGGATCGCCGCATTGTCCTCGGTCGGTCGGCTGTCCTTGACCTGCGAATCGTCATGCTGACAGAACGGGCATCTCATGACCCAAAGCCCCTGCTCGAAAGTGCTACCCGGTCTTGTATCCCGGAAGCCGCTACCCACGACCCGACTCAAGCACTTGCGCGTCGACGGATCAATCCCGCTAATCCTATTGGGTCAGGCTTCGCGCATGCAGTGGTTAACGTCCGCAGCTGTCCGGAACTCAGGTTTCCGGGCTTTTCCGGCGCATCACATAGGCCAGCTTCGACCGGGCCAACCGCTCGATGTCCAGGCGCGACGCCGACAAGGGGGCCATGAACGTGACCTCTGTCCCCGATGCCTCGTCCACGGCAACCACCTTCTGGAAGTTTCCAACCCGCATCATCTCGAGGAGGATGGCCATGGTCCGGGCGACAATCAGGCCGCGCGCCGGATCTTGAGGCGCAGCCACGCGTCATCAAGCCCCGCAATCAGCGCACGCATCTTCTCGTCATCATGGAACGGCGTCGGCGTGAGGCGCAGGCGCTCTGTCCCACGCGGCACCGTTGGATAGTTGATCGGCTGCACATAGATCGCATGTTCGGCAAGAAGGATGTCGGACACCTCTTTGCAGCTGATCGGGTCGCCGACGAGCAGTGGAATGATATGGCTGGTCGACGGCATCACCGGAAACCCTGCCGCGCGCAGCATGGACTTCAGGGTCGCGGCGCGTTCCTGGTGGCGGTCACGCTCAAGCTGGTTTGCCTTGAGGTGGCGCACGCTGGCCAGCGCACCGGCCACAAGGACCGGAGGAATGGACGTCGTGAAGATGAAACCCGGCGCATAGGAGCGCACGACATCGATGAAGCGTGCGCTCGCCGCGATGTATCCGCCCATGACACCGAAGGCCTTGCCCAGCGTGCCGTTGATCACATCGACCCGGGCCATCACGCCATCACGCTCGGCCACGCCGGCGCCACGCGGGCCATACATGCCCACGGCGTGAACCTCGTCGAGATAGGTGAACGCACCATGGCGCGCGGCAACGTTGCAGATCTCGCCGATGGGAGCGATGTCGCCATCCATCGAATAGACCGACTCGAACGCAACGACCTTGGCAGCAGCCGGATCCGCCTGCGAGAGAAGTTCCTCGAGGTGGGCCACATCATTATGGCGCCAGATCACGCGCTTGGCCTTGCTGTGCCGCATGCCCTCGATCATCGAGGCGTGGTTCAGCGCATCGGAGAAGATGATGCAGTTGGGAAGCACATTGCCCAGCGTCGCAAGCGCGGCCTCGTTTGCAATGAAGCCGGACGTGAACAGGAGCGCCGCCTCCTTCTGGTGGAGGTCGGCAAGCTCCCGCTCGAGTTCGACGTGGTAATGCGTGGTCCCGGAGATATTGCGCGTTCCCCCCGAGCCGGCACCCGCGGCATCGATCGCCGCGTGCATGGCCTGAAGCACCGCCGGGTGTTGCCCCATGCCCAGGTAGTCGTTGGAACACCAGACCGTGATCGGACGCTCTCCGGCCTCGGTGATCTGGCGGGCCCGCGGAAAATCGCCGCGCGTCCTCACGATGTCGGCGAAAACCCGATAACGCCCTTCACGCCGGACCTGCGCGAGCGCCTGGCTGAACTGGTTTTCGTAGTCCATCTGACTGACCTTGGAAGGGCCCCGGAAAACTGACTCTTGCACGGGGCTAGTTAAGCGGTATCGCCCCGAAGATTCCAGTGCGTATTGTCGCAGGAATCCGCCTGCAATGCAGCCCTCTGCCGGATTTGACTTAACCATGGGGCAAATTGGACTTTGTCCAGAAACCTTGCGGACAATGCATTCCGCCAAACACGGCGCAGCCGCGACGTCATTGCGGAAACCGCGCCCGGAAAACGAAACGCCGATCAAGTTCGAACTTCAGCACATAGCCGATCGACAGCCCGATGATTGCGCCGATGTAGCGCATGGTCTTGGTGCCGAACCACGCGTCGAACCCGAATTCAAAAGCCCAGAAGATGGCCGTCGTCACAAGTCCGGTCACGGCATAGGCAACGAATGTCACGAAGTCACGAACAGCACCCTGCGTCTGGTATTCGAAGATGAGCGACCTGTCCCACGCGTACTTGAACAAGAGGCCTCCGGCTGTCCCTGCAAGCACGCTCGGCACAAGCCCCAACCGCGTGGCAGGCAGGGCAGCCAGGAAAATCTCCTGCAAGGCGAGGTTGACCGCGATCGCAAGCACCGCACCCAGGGCGTAGACAACGGCAGTTTTCATGGCATTCGGATCCGCTGGCCCGCACGCACGGGCCATTTCATTAAGGCAAGCGGCGCGACCGTTCCGTTTACATTACCGCAGGTTTTTTGACTTGTCCGCCAGAGCAGCTAGAGTTCGGGCCACAACCGGGGATTTTCCTCTGGCGCGAATGCAACGGCCATGGACAGAAGAAGCAGATTGGCGCTTGTCCCGGCCGGGGAAACCCCGGAACAACCACTCACGATCCATCTCGAAGGCGAACTGTTGCCCTTCGGCCTGAGGGGAGAGCGCGCAGCCGCTGCCATGAAGTCCCTCTGGCTCCGTCGCGGCACGGTGGATGTATCGGTCCTGCCCTATGACGCAAGTGTGATCATCACGGCGCGGAAAGCGCGCGAGCAGGGACGCCACGTCACGCTGGTCGCGCAGGACGACAACGAGCTTGTCCGCGACATCTGCAGGCACCTGCTCATCGCCGACGAGATCGTGACGACTGGCCCCCCTGCACCCGCAAGGCCCGGGCCATCCCTTGCCACGCTTGCACGATCCTGGATCAGGGCCGTCCGTATCCACCAATGGGCAAAGAACGCCCTCGTCTTCCTGCCGCTCCTGTCGTCCCATCGCTTTGGCGAACCGGCCCTGATCATCGAGGCGGCAATCGCCTTCCTCGCTTTCGGCCTGTGCGCCTCAAGCGTCTACCTCATGAACGACATCATCGACCTCGCCGATGATCGCCACCACAGGCTGAAGCGCAAGCGCCCCTTCGCCAGCGGCGCGCTACCCGTGCAAGCGGGTCTCGCGGTGTTTCCCGTCCTGCTGGTCGCAGCCTTTGCCATTGCCGCGATGTTGCTGCCGCCTTTGTTCTCCCTCGTCCTCGCCGCCTATTACGGGCTGACCATCGCCTACTCGCTGCAGCTCAAGCGCGTCGTGGCCCTCGACGTGATTGCCCTCGCGATGCTCTACACGCTGCGCGTGATCGCGGGAGTGGTCGCGCTGGGCCTCACGCTTACCTTCTGGCTTCTTGCCTTCGCGACCTTCCTCTTCCTCAGCCTCGCACTCGCAAAGCGCTTCGCCGAGATCCATGACGCCATCGAACGCGGCCACACCGGAAAGACCCGCGGCCGGGACTACGAGGCAGCCGACATCATCATGATCTCATCGCTCGGTGCAGCCTCGGGCTATCAGTCGGTGCTGGTGCTTGCGCTCTACATTCGCGAGCAGGCCACGATGGAGCTCTACACGAACCCCGAGTTCCTCTGGCTCGCCTGCCCGGTCCTTCTGTTCTGGATCACCCGCGTGTGGATCCTCACCCAGCGTGGCCAGATGCACGAGGACCCCGTGGTGTTCGCGGTGCGCGACTGGGTGAGCCACCTGTCAGGCCTCGTGTTCCTGCTGATCTTCCTCGCGGCCTCATGACACGAGGTCTCCTGTCCTGGGGACGCTACCCCGCCCGGCCGCAGCAAACGCGCCCGGTCCACTGGCGCGATGACATCAGGACCGCGCTGCAGACAACCTCGGGCCCCACGCTGCCATTCGGCAATGGACGCGCCTATGGCGATTCATGCCTCGCCGTCTCAGGGCAAGTGATCCACATGCGGCCTGCGGACCGGATCATCGCAGCCGACTGGACAACAGGCATCATGCGCGCCGAGGCCGGCATCACGCTGGCCGAGATCCTCGAGCACGCGGTGCCCCGCGGCTGGTTCCTGCCCGTGGTTCCAGGCACAAGCCATGTCACGCTCGGCGGCGCCATCGCCAACGACGTGCACGGCAAGAACCATCACCGGCGCGGAACCTTCGGATGCCACGTCAGGGCATTCGAGCTTGTCCGCTCCGATGCCGAACCGCTTGTCTGCAGCGACAAGGCGCACGGCGACATCTTCCGGGCCACCATAGGCGGGCTTGGCCTCACGGGGATCATCTCCTGGGCCGAGATCGCCCTGATGCCTGTTGCCTCCGTTGCCGTCGAGACCGTGACGCAGCGCTTCGACACGCTCGACGATTTCTTCATCCTGGCGGAACAACGGGACAGCGCGCATGAATATGGCGTCGCCTGGATCGACTGCATGGCAACCGGACGCCAGCGCGGACGAGGCATCTACATTGCAGCCGACCACGCCGCGGCATCGGCTTGCGCCACCCCACCGGCGCATCGGTTCTCGATCCCCTTCACGCCCCCCGTCTCGCTGGTCAACAGCCTCACGACGCGGATCTTCAACCCGGTCTACTGGCGAAGGGCTTCACCGGCCGGAACGCGGGAGACGGTTCATCATGTCCCCTTTTTTCAACCTCTTGACGGCATCGGTAACTGGAACCGGCTCTATGGCCGGCAGGGCTTCCAGCAGTTCCAGTGCGTGGTACCCGACAAGACAGCCCCAGGCGTGATTGCCAACCTGCTCGACACGGTGGCCAGCACGGGCCTCGCCTCACCCCTCACCGTGCTCAAGCGCTGTAGCGACATCGCGTCACCCGGACTGCTCTCCTTCCCCATGAAGGGCGTGAGCCTCGCCATCGACTTCCCGCAGTCCCCCGGTCTTGCGACAGGTCTCCTGCCGAGGCTCGACGCCATCGTCCACGCCGCGGGCGGGCGCCTCTACCCCGCCAAGGACGCACACATGTCGGCTGCCCACTTCCAGGCTGCCTATCCGGGGTGGAAGACCCTCGAGCACCATAGGGACCCTGCGCTCAAGTCGCGCTTCTGGGAGCGGGTGAGCACATGAAGCGCATCCTCGTCATCGGCGCGACGTCACTCATCGCGAGCCAGTGTGCCCGCATCTGGGCAAGTCAGCACGCCGACCTGGTGCTCGTGGCCCGCAACGCCGGGAGGCTCCAGTCGGTCGCCGACGACCTCCTGGCACGGGGAGCGCGAAGCGCGGCCTGCCTCACCTTCGAGGCCAGCGACCTGCCATCTCACACCGAACTGGTTCAGAGCCTCTTCGCGGGCGGCGCGCCACCGGACATCATCCTCCTCGCGCACGGCGAATTGCCCGACGAGGCGGCCTGCGACGCCGACCCTGCCCACGCCGCGCGGCAATTCACGGTCAACGCCACATCGACCATCGCCCTCGTCGCGGCCATCGCAAGCCAGCTGAAGCAGCATGGCAAGGGTACCATTGCCGTGGTTTCGTCAGTCGCAGGTGACCGTGGCCGCGCCTCAAACGCACACTACGGCGCAGCCAAGGCAGCGGTCACCGTCTTCTGCGACGGCCTGCGCGCGCGCCTCCGGCACACGGGCGTCCACATCATGACGGTCAAGCCGGGCATGGTCGCGACACCCATGACCGCGGGGCTCACCATGCCTGGATGGCTCGTGGCCGATCCGGCACGCGTTGCGCGTGACATCTGCCACGCGATCGATCGGCGCCGGGCCGTCATCTACACACCCTGGTGGTGGCGCTGGATCATGCGTGTGATCCGCCTGGTGCCCGAGCCGCTCTTCGTCAGGCTCAGGCTCTGAAGCCTCAGGGCTTGCCGGTCGACTTGCAGCAGCGGAAGCTGAGATGATAGTTCGCGTGACTGTCCGCACTCATCACGCGCGACCCATGCCAGTAGGGCGCCCGCCATCGGCACCAGTCCTCGTGCGCGCGGATCTTGTCCCACACGAACCAGCTGCCCTTCATCTCGGTATAGCCAAGTGACGTGCTTCCGCGACTGGCCATCTCGCCAGGCGTCGTGGGCAGGTTCATATGCTCGGCCGCATTGCCGTTGACATCATAAACCCCCAGCGAACTGCGGCACCCCGGGAAGCTGCCCGACGGAAATGTGTTCGAGCCGCAGTGATCCCACTCGCCACCATTGCAGCCGGCATTCTTGCTGCTGCCCGTGCCGCAGACACCCGACTGGTAAGCGGGCCCATAGCTCCACGTCTTGTCCGCCGCATGTCGCCCATTGTGCTGGGCGCGCATGCGCCGGAAGGCGCTTTCCCCTGACTCTGCGCCCTCGCTGCGGAACGCATAATCGGGCGGTGTCAACCGGCCGGCACACGCACCTTCCCATTCATGGGCGTCGCACATGCGCTTGCCCAGCGACGCACAAACTTCTGCCGCCTCCCGCGCCCGCGTCCACACCACCGGATAGGCGCAGGGAATGTTCGGAAACTCGAACTGGTCGATGCAGACCTTCGCGTCCTCAGGCTGTTCTGTCGCCGGGTCATAGAGCGGCGCCATGTATTTCGAGCCGCAGATCTTCTCGAAGCGCGGATTGTTGTAGCTGACGCCCTCGCGATCCAGCCGCGCGCGGCACTGCTCTGCGGACAGGGGGCGTCTGGTAATCGCGGGATTGCCCTGCCCCATCCGGCCCGAAGCCTGGAAGATCGCACGGATGCGCGCCATCTGCTCGGGCGTATAGCCGAATGTCGAGGCCATCTGCTGGAACAGCGCTTCATTCTGCGCCTGCAGCCCCACACCCGATGCCGCCGCCACGGACACAAGCAGCCCCAACACCAGCGAAAGGATAGCGAGCATTGCAATGCCACGATTCATGGTGTCCCACCCTTCCTGACCATGTAGAAAAGATCCCGGTTGTCGGGATAGGAAATGAAGCGGGGCAGGAACCTGCCATTCACGTTGCGGTCGACGGTCGCCATGGCTCGCACCAGGTGACGAACTTCCATCCTGTCCCCATTTCGCACATAGAGCGCCATGTAGGTATGTTCCGGCGCATTCATGTCGAGGTTCAGGGCATGCCGGCATCCCTGCGCAAGGAATACGGCGGCCATCGCCGACGGCGTCGCGGTCGAGAAATAGCCATAGACAAGGTACTTCTTCTGCCCCGCCACCAGCAGGCACCCGCCACCCCGCAATGTCCGCAGCTTCGCATCCGCCGAGCCCGACCAGTTGCCCGGTCCCCAGCGGTTCACAAGCGCAGCGACCGCAGGCTGCCCGTCGGCCCCAGCCTCGACAAGCGGCACGCCGTTCTGACGTGCATAGGCAATCCGCGACAGCAGCGCATCATCCTCACGCGTCCACGTCTTCATGTCGAACGTGCCGTCTTCGAGCGTATACAGCGTCGACAGGCCGGGCTGCAGCTTGCTGAGCACGGCCCCACCTTCGACAAAGCCATAGTGCGAACCGAAGTTCCGCGCCGAAAGCTCACCCCACTTGAAGCCACCATGATCGCGCTTGAAGCCTGCCGCGAACGTGGCAGCAAGCTCGCCCCGGGCCGTGGGCCCGGGCATGCCGGTCGTCAAGAGGGGCGCTGTCGACCCGATCCCGTCGGGCCCCGGCAAGGCATCGAGGCGCGACGAAGCCGGCACGCGCGAAGACCAGTTGAGCCTCGGATGATCCGTGCCCACGGCAAACCTCATCTCGTGCACGTCGAGGTCGAACGCAACGAAATAGGCAAGCGCCGACGCCTCCACCTCGTCGAGCGGGTTGAGCCGGGCCTTGTTCCGCTCGAGGATCTCATCGGCAACGTCGCCCGGACGCATCACGCTTGCATGGATGCCCGGGCTGCCCGCCACATCGTACCAGCGACCAGGCAGCATGGCCCGGCCGCCCGAGATACCAAGCCCGAAATTCTCCGCCACCACCGCAACCCCGCGCGCCTGCGGACGGACCAGCGCATCCGGCAGGGCCGTCGTCCCGGCTTCGCTGGCCGTCTCGGCCCTTTCGGTGCGCCCGCCTTCGCGAAACGCATCCTGGTAGACCGAGTCACGCACGAAGCCGACGATGTCGTCGCCCTTCCAGACCGTATCCCGCAACAGGTCGGTCATCTTCTCGAGGTCGGTCGCATAGCCCTCGACCCTGTTGCGCAGGAACACCCGACCGCCACACAGCGGCACATAAGGCAGCTTGCTGGCCCGGGCCGCAGCAAGGGCGGGCTGCGCACCACCCCACAGGTCACAGCGTGTCTCAGTGCCACCAGCCGCAACGACAAGCGCACCACCGCCATCCGGGGACAGCTTGAACGCCTGCGACCGGCGCAACGGGTTCTCGAGGTGGTAGTGATCCCGCGGCCGAGAAGCGCCCCAGTCAAACGCCAGCACATGCCAGGAATTGACGCGCGGATTGATGCTCGTCAGCGCCACAAGGCCTTGCCCGCCAGCAGCGTCGGACACCGGAATCGTTTCCGAACGGCGGAACTGCTGCAGCTCGAGCGCCGTCTTCGGCCTGACAGCCTCGTACTGCTCGCGTTGCGCCGGATCGACAGGCGCTTCAGCCACCGGAGGAACTTCCGCCAGAAGTTGTCGTGTCACCGCAACCTCGACAGGCTGAACCAGGGGCACGACGCCCGGAACGCCTGTCACGACAGGCGGCATCGGCCGGCCAGCAGCAACAATGCCGCCGTCCAGATGCGCAATGCACCCCAAACCTGACAGCAGCAGCACCAACACGGCCACGTCCGCCAGAATGCGATCCGGTCTCGCGTCCATCCCCTTCGCCACCCCCATGGCGAGACCCGAATTCTTGCACAAACACTGTGCAAGGCAACATGGTTGATTGACGCCGGGCTGCGCCATGTCCGCCGGAAGCCGCCGATTATTCGCCACACACGGGAAAGCCAGCCGCCCCAGTCGCCCCGGCGGCGTGCGGCTGCAAGCCGCCTCATCGTCAACAATCAGTGGATCCGGGAAAACCCGGGCGCGCCCGCCAACCGGGCCATTGATCCTGATCAAGGACCCGCGCGCAAAAACAGGCAGGATGCAACCGCAGGGCCCAACAGGCGGCATCGCGGCTTTCCCGGGCGCGCGCAGAGGGAGAAGTGGCACATGCGCAAGCTGTCCGACATGGTGTTCCATCAGCGACCGGTGACAATGCGGCCATCGGAAACGGCGCAGTCCGCATGCGAACGCATGCGCGATGCGCGCGTGGGCTCGATCCTCATCACCGACGAACACGGCACGCTTGTCGGCATCTTCACGGGACGCGACGCGGTCTGCCGGGTGGTGGCAGCCGGCCGCATCCCCGAGCACACCCGCCTGTCCGAAGTGATGACCCCCAAGCCCACCACCCTCACCCCGGGCAAGAACGCCCTCGACGCCCTGCGCACCATGTGGGACGGCGGCTTCCGTCACGTTCCCGTGGTCGAGCATGGACGATTGCTGGGCGTGATTTCCAGGGGCGACTTCCGCGCCGACGAGAGCACCCGGCTCGAGGACGAGCGTGATTTCTGGGAGCACATGCGTTAGGCCGCACACGGCGCCATTGTTCCATGACCGCACAGGGGAAATCACCGCCGCCCCCGACCTTCCCTGCCGAGGCGCAATGGGCTAAGAAAGGCCATGCGCAAAATCCCCATGGCTCTCGGACTTCTTGCCGCACTGGCCGCCGCCCCCGTGGCGCACGCCCACCCGCACGTCTTCATCGACATGCGCTCCGCGGTCAGTTTCAACGCGGCCGGCCACGTCGATGCGATCGGCATCTCCTGGACCTTTGACGAATTCTACTCCCAGTTCACCACCGACGGCCTCGACACCAACGGGAACGGCAAGTTCGACCCCACGGAACTCCAGACCCTCGCAAACAGCTTTGCGAAGAACCTGAAGGAGTTCCGTCACTTCACCTTCATCGAGATCGACGGCCGGCTGATCGAGAACCCGACACCGGCAAACGCCCGCGCCATCGTCAAGGATGGGCAGCTGACCTTCGCCTTCCGCCTGCCATTCGCCAAGCCCGTGGATCCGGCACGCACCAAGATCCGCTTCACAAGCATAGATCCCTCCTACTACGTCGACATCAGCCCGGCAGCAGCGACACCCGTCTCCATGGTCGGGGCGCCGAAGAACTGCACGCACGCGCTCGCACGCGTCGATTCCTCGAGGCCGGGCGGCTACAACCTGTCGACCAGCATCCGGATGACCACCCCGGCCGATGACGTCCTCAACAGCACCAATGCCGCCGTGGTGGAGGTCTCATGCAAGGGCTGAGGATGGTTCCCGCATGGCTGCTGTTCGCGCTCCTCGCCGTGTTGGCGATGATGCCGGCCGTGGCGCATGCAAGCGCGCCGGCAGGCGATGCATCCTGGTGGTCGGGCTTGCTTGCGTGGCTGCAGCAGACCCAGAGTGACCTCTGGCGCGGTCTCGCCAAGGCCATACGCGCGGTCAAGGATGAAGGCTCCATCGCAGCCGGAGCCTGGTTCATGGGATTGTCGTTCTTCTATGGCGTCGTGCACGCGGCAGGCCCCGGACACGGCAAGGCCATCATTTCCGCCTATCTTGTGGGCAACGAAAGCGCCGTGCGCCGAGGCATCGGCCTGTCGCTGCTCTCGGCTGCAGCGCAGGGCCTGACCGCGATCCTGCTGGTCTCGATCCTTGCAGCACTTCTCGGCTTCATCAGCCGCGACGTGGCAGGCGTTGCAACCTGGCTCGAGACCGCGAGCGCCTGGTTCATCGCAGCCATAGGCGCCTGGCTCATCGCAAGAACGGTCCGGATCCTGCTGCACAGGAGACAGCAGGCGCCCACGGGCTCACCGGTCCTCGTGGCTGCGTCGTCCGTCACAACGCAACCGGCACAGGCCGCCCCTGCGCATCACCACCACCATCAACACGACCACGCCCACGCACCGCTGGCATGCAGCGAAGCCGACAAGCGCGATCACGCACATCAGCACGGGCCACACCATCATCATCACCATGCCTGCCAGCACGATGGCCATCACCACGGGCATGCGCACGCCGTCGTGATGCCGGACCAGGCCAGGGGCTGGCGCGAGGGGCTCGCCATCGTTGCCGCGATCGGCGCGCGGCCCTGCATGGGCGCCATCTTTGTCCTGCTCTTCGCACTCGCACAGGGCGTCTTCGTTCTTGGCATTCTTGGCACGGCCGCCATGTCGCTGGGCACCGGCATCACGGTGGCTGTCCTTGCAGCCCTGGCCTCAGGCGCCCGCGCTACCGCCCTGAAGGTTGCAGGCTCGATGGATGGGTGGCTGGATACGGCCTATCATGCGCTCAGCCTGCTTGGCGGCCTTGCTCTCGTCCTCCTCGGCATCGCGCTTGCCTTCCAGCCCCCGTCCGCGTTCCCTGGCGCAAACTGACTGCGCGGCCATGCGAACCGGTTGATCCCCCCGGCAGCATCGGGGCATGATCACCCGCATCTTCATCAAGCAACGCCGGAAGGACCCAGCCCTCATGTATCCGAAGTTCAACGACATCTTCTCCGTCCGCGGCAAGGTCGCGCTCGTCACTGGCGGCTCGCGCGGCATCGGCGAGATGATCGCCGCAGGCTTCCTCGCCGGTGGCGCCAAGGTCTACATCTCGGCCCGCAAGGCCGCCGCCTGCGACGAAACCGCGAAGAAGCTCTCGGAAGCCTACAAGGGCGAGTGCATCTCCCTGCCCGCCGACCTCTCGCAGGTCGACGGCGTCAAGTCCCTGGCCGATCGCCTGTCTGCGCGCGAAAGCAAGCTCGACGTCCTGATCAACAATGCAGGCGTCGCCTGGGGCGCCCCCCTCGACGACTTCCCGGAAGTGGGTTGGGACAAGGTCATGGATACAAACGTGAAGGGCGTCTTCTTCACGACCCAGAAGATGCTGCCGCTCCTGCGCAAGGCCGCGACCGCCGACAATACGGCGCGCGTCATCAACATCGGCTCGATCGACGGCCTGAAGTCGGCCGTGTTCTCGACCTTCTCCTACGGCGCCTCCAAGGCTGCGGTCCACCACCTCACGCGCTTCCTCGCCGCCCACCTGACCAAGGAGCACATTCTCTGCAACAACATCGCGCCCGGTCCTTTCCCGACCTGGATGCTCTCGACGGGCGTCGGCTTCGGCGGCAAGACGGATGATGTCGACTGGGACGTGATCGGCAAGAACAACCCGTCGGGGCGCGTCGGCACACCGGAAGATATCGCGGGCCTCGCCATCTTCCTGTCGTCGCGAGCCGGACAGTATGTGGTCGGGCAGACCATCGCCTGCGACGGCGGTGTTGTCGGGGTTTCCTGAGCCAGCCCAAAGGATCCGCGTCCTGCACACGGTAATGTGATGAGCCGGCACCCCGCGTGCCGGCTTGTCCTCGTGCAGCCGCAATGCCATCTACCGGGCATTGACGAGGGGACACCATCATGAAGCTGCAGGGCACCGACATCTTTGCCCCACGGACGGAAAACCACCGGCCGACCTGGACCTTGGCAACAGTCTTCCTGCTCGTCGCATTCCTTGTTCTGGGGTCGCTGGCGGCAGTTCCGATCTGGAACCTCTCGGGGTTCGGCGCCCCGCTCACCTTTGATCCGGCCATTGACGGCAAGACTGGCACGCCCCTCCGTGATGCCTTCGGCATAGGTGCCGGCTTTGCCTTCGCGCTCGTGCCGCTGTTCCTCTGGATCTGGTTCTTCGAGCGCGGTCGCCTTGACGCCATCGGCTTGCGCAGCAATCCTGTCGCGCCCTTCCTGGGAGGTCTCTTCGGCGGCCTCGCCAGCATTTCGATCGTGGTCCTCGCCATCGCCCTGCTCGGCGGCTACCGCGTCGAGGCGCCAGGCGCCTTCCTCTCCGCAAGCCCGGCAGCCCTCGCCCCCTTCGCGGCCTATGGCCTCGCGTTCATCCTGCAGGGATCGACCGAGGAAATCTTCATGCGTGGCTGGCTGATGCAGATCGCCGCCTCGCGCTATGGCGTGACCGTCGGCATCATCTTCAGCACCTTCGTGTTCAGCATCCTTCATGCCGGCAACATCGAACCCTCGGTCGAGCTCGGCGTCGCGCTCCTCAACATCGTGCTGGTGGGCGTGTTCCTCGCCGTGTGGGCCATCAACCAGGGACACCTCTGGGGCGTCTGCGGCTGGCACGCGTCATGGAACTGGCTGACATCGACGGGTTTCGGCCTCGAGGTCAGCGGACAGGACCTCCGTGTCGGCGGCCTTGTCGTGGACCTCGCCAGCATTCCCTCGACACCCTGGTGGATCACTGGCGGAAAGTTCGGCCCCGAAGCCAGCCTCGTGACCACCGCCTTCCTGCTGGCCGCCTGCGTATGGGCGCTTGCACGCGCCGGGCGCGCCGCCTGAGGACAATCGTCAGCCGCCTGCGGCCTGCCGGCGTTCGTCCAGTTGCCGCCTGATCTCTGCATGCACGGCACGCGTGATCTTGTACCGCCGGATCATCAGGATCGGGATCACGTGCAGCATCGGCAGGCAGATCCCGACGATCAGGCCCAACCGCCAGATCGTGTCCTGCGGCACGCTGGCAGGATCCGCACCGGTGGGCAACCCGATGACGCTCAGGATCACGCCACCGAACAGGATGCCAAGCCCCGAAGTCGCCTTGATGCAGAAGACGACCGCGGCGTTGAACATCGCCTCCTGCCGATAGCCGGTCTCCAGTTCGTGCTGGTCCAGGATATCGGCGATCAGCGAGGCGCCGATCACCCCACGCGTCACCTCCATCACCGCGAAGAACGCCCCGTCCACGATCAGGATCCAGAGCAGCAGCGCACTGCCGTTCTCCGGCAGCAGCCCCAGGAACCGCAGCACCACCACGATCACGCCCGCAAACAGGCTCATGAACGCGCTCAGCATCAGGATATGCTTCTTGTCCACGCGCCGCTGCAGCAAGGCGACGAGCGGAAAGGCAAGGATCGCCCCCACCCCGATCAGCGCGAACCACCGCAACTCGGCCGACGTCATGCCCCAGAAATACGTCGCCATGTAGATGCCCATGTTCACGGTCGTGCCGGTAATCGCCGACGACGCCAGCACGATCAGGAAGAACAGGCGGAACTGCTCGTTCTGGAGCCCGCGCCGGAACTCGGCCAGCGTCTGCGCAAGCGTGGGCCTCCCGCCGGCACTTGCATGCTGTCGCAGATACGGAACTTGCCGCCACGTCAGCAGCGTCGTGGCCAGGGCACCCGCCGTCATGATCAGGCCACCCAGCAGCGCCATCGTCGGATAATTGCCCGGGTTGAGCTGTCCGACCGGATGCGAGGCTGTGTTCACCATCACGAAGCCGAAGGTGATGAAAGGAAACAGCAGGCCGATGAACCATCCGATCGCATAGCGCCACGCCATGATCGAGGTGCGTTCGTGATAGTCATCCGAAAGCTCCGCCGCGATCGCCGCCCAGGGAACGAAATAGACCGACAGCGACACGCGCGTCAGCACCATGAACACCGTCAGCCACCAGAACAGCTGCCCATGCGTCAGACCCTCGGGCGGTACAAACACCAGGTAGAAGCACAGCCCCAACGGCAAGGCACCCGCAAGCATCAGCGGATGCCGCCGCCCCCAGCGGGACCGCAAATTGTCTGAGAGCGATCCGATCCAGGGATCACTGATCGCATCGATGATGAGCGAAAGGCTCAGCGCCAGCGACACAAGCAGAGCATCGACACCCATGATCTGGCTGTAGTAGAGCAGCACGAATGTCTGGAAGACCCAGTTCTTGATCGTGTCGGGAATGGCGCCCACCCCTTGCGACAGCTTCACGCCGAGGGTCAGGTTTCCCTCACGCGCTTCCCGTGTATAGGTGGGCATCGTCATGGCATCCCTTCCCGGCGCCGGCCCCTTTTGGCGACTGCGAACCGGTCCCGCTCCGGTGCACAGCATTCCCCGATTGCAAGGCAACTTGCAAACTGAAATACAGGAGGAACAAAGGCACACGAAAGACGGAGACTGAGACATGGCCGCAGGCCCCAAGACACCGCTGACCTTCGGTTTCAACCCGATGGACGAACTGAACGATTTGCGCATGTCGGAAAGCGCCATGCCGCTGCTCGAGAAGGTGCGCGCCTTCGTGAAGGAGGTGGTCAACCCCATGTCCGAGAAGTTCCACGCGCTGGGCGAAGGCCGGGCCGACCGCTGGAGCTATGTCCCCGGCCAGCTGGAACTGCTCGATGGCGCCAAGGCGGAAGCCCGCCGCCGCGGCCTCTGGAATTTCTTCCTGCCGGACGCCGGCACGGGCGAGGGGCTGAAGAACCTCGACTATGCCTATATCGGCTTCGAGCTCGGCAAGAACCCGCTCGCCTCCGAATGCATGAACTGTTCGGCGCCCGACACCGGCAACATGGAAGTGCTGGAACGCGTCGGCACGCCCGAGCAGAAGGAACGCTGGCTGAAGCCGCTGCTGGCCGGCGAGATCCGCTCCGCCTTCGCCATGACCGAACCCGACCGCGCCTCGTCGGATGCCCGCAACATCGGCATGCGCGCCGTCGCCGAAGGAAACGAGTGGGTCATCAACGGCGAGAAGTTCTACATCTCCGGCGCCGGCGACCCGCGCTGCAAGATCATGATCGCCATGGTCCAGACCAACCCGGACGCGCCCACGCACCGCCAGCAGTCGCAGATCCTGGTTCCCATGGACGCCCCCGGCGTGAAGGTGCTGGGCCCCATGCTGGTCTTCGGCGAGGACGATGCCCCGCACGGCCACATGCACATCCGCTTCACCAATGTGCGCGTGCCGAAGGAGAATATCCTGCTCGGCGAAGGCCGCGGCTTCGAGATCTCGCAGCTGCGCCTCGGCCCCGGCCGCATCCATCACTGCATGCGCTCGATCGGCCAGGCAGAGCGCGCGCTCGACCTCATGATCCAGCGCGGCGTCTCGCGCCAGGCCTTCGGCCGCACGCTGGCAACGCTGGGCGGCAACATCGAGATCATCTCCCGCGCCCGCATCGACATCGAGGCCATGCGCCTCATGGTGCTCAAGGCGGCCAAGGCGATGGACACGCTGGGCAACCGCGAGGCCCGCATCTGGCTGCACATGGTCAAGGCCATGGTGCCCGAGCGCGTGTGCGAGATCATCGACCAGGCCATCCAGATGCACGGCGCCGCCGGCGTCTCGCAATGGACCCCGCTTGCCCGCATGTACACCGGCATGCGCACCCTGCGCATCGCCGACGGCCCGGACGAAGTCCACCACCTCGTCGTCGGCCGCAACGAAATCGGCCGCTTCGCCGCCCAGGGCGAAGACCAAACCTCAGCCGCCGTCTGGCGCCGCTAATTTCGGGGACAGGGCGCCAAGTCCCCCATCCCCTGCCCCGCTCCGCGCCGCAGGGACTTCCCCCAAGGGGGAAGAGGCAAAACTCTGCGTCTCTTCCCCCTTCAGGGGGAAGTGGCTGCGCGGTGCCGAAGGCAGCGCGCAGACGAAGGGGGCCCCGCTCCACGCGACATTCTGTTACAATTTCAACGTTGACGCCCCATGCGCCCTGCGCTGACTTCAGCGGATGTCCAACGACACAACCCGCGAGCGCGCCCGAACGCTGCGCCGGCAGATGCCGGCCGCAGAACGCATGCTCTGGAGCTGCTTGCGTCGTGGGCGCATGAACGGTCTGCACTTCCGTCGCCAACACCCCATCGGTCCATTCATTGCCGACTTCGCCTGCCGCAAACTGCAGCTGACGATCGAAGTCGACGGTGCCTCACACTGGACCGATGCACAGCGCGCCTATGATCGCCGGCGAACGGCACACATCGTGAGCGCCGGCTGGAAAGAACTGCGCGTGACGAACGATGATGTCTACACGTGCCTCGACCGCGTGCTGGAGCACATCTGGAACGAGGCCAACCTGCGCGCTTCCCGCTAGAGCAAGAGTTGGCGCCCGTCATCGCCCCCATCCCCTGCGCCGCTCCGCGCCGCAGGGACTTCCCCCAAGGGGGAAGAGGCAAAACTCTCCGTCTCTTCCCCCTTCAGGGGGAAGTGGCTGCGCGGTGCCGAAGGCAGCGCGCAGACGAAGGGGGCCCTGGCGCCCGTCATCACCCCCATCCCCTGCGCCGCTCCGCGCCGCAGGGACTTCCCCCAAGGGGGAAGAGGCAAAACTCTGCGTCTCTTCCCCCTTCAGGGGGAAGTGGCTGCGCGGTGCCGAAGGCAGCGCGAAGACGAAGGGGGCCTTGCCGCCCACCTACGCCGTAAACGCCAACCCCTTGAAATCCCCCGCCTGCCGCCACGCATCGATGTGATAGAAGAACGCCATCGGCCCGTTGGGATGCCCGACAAAGGACTTCGCCGCCGGCCCGCGATCCTGGCCCTCGTTGTTGTAATAGCCAGGCGTGCAATCCAGCGACCCCAGCATCATGCCGGGGCCTGACAAGATAAGCTTCACCCACGCCTCCTCGGCCTCCCTGGTCGGCTCCACCTCGCGCGCGCCGGTCTCGCGCGCACGCTTCACGGTCTGCGCGATCGTCTTGGCCGCCTCGCTCAGGTTATGCGGATAGTTCGAGATCAGGTTCGCCGCCTGCGCCGCCTGCACGAGGAACGCATTCGGAAACCCGTGCACATGCACGCCGTGCAGCGAGCGCATGCCCTCGGCCCAGTATTGCGACAGCCGCACGCCACCCCGCCCCTCAAGGTCGAAGCCCGCGCGCCGTTCAAGCGGCGTACCCACCTCGAAGCCGCTCGCATAGATGATGCAGTCGACCTCGTATTCCTTGCCGCCGACGACGATGCCCTTCGCGGTGATGCGCTCGACACCCTTGCCGTCGGTGTCGATCAGGTGTGTCCCCGGATTGTTGAAGGCCTGCAGATACTCGTCATGGAAGCACGGACGCTTGCAGAGCTGGCGGTACCAGGCCTTCAGCTTCTCGGCCGTTTCCCTGTCCTTCACCAGCCGCTCGGCCCGCGCGCGGATCTCCTCCATCTTCTCGTTGTCGCTGTCTTCGTAGGCCATCCACATGTTGGCGGGCGTACGCTGGTCGGGCGGCAGCTCGAAGATGCGGTTGCGGATGCGCCGGGCAAGGTCGGTCCAGCCGTCATTGACCAGGTCCACGTCCGCGCCGAAGCCGGCCTGGTTCATCGTGAAGTTCTCGAGCCAGCGCTGCTGCCAGCCAGGGGTCGCGATCTCCTCGAACCATTTTGGATCGATGGGCGTGTTGTCCCGCTGGTCCACCGACGAGGGCGTTCGCTGCATCACGTAGAGCGTCTTTGCGCTGCGTGCCAGATGCGGGATGCACTGCACGGCTGTCGCCCCCGTGCCGATGATCGCCACACGCTTGTCGGCCAGCTTCGAGAGCGGCGCGCCCTGCGGATCGCCGCCGGTATACGCATAGTCCCATCGGCTCGTATGGAAAGAATGGCCCTTGAACGTCTCGATCCCAGGAATGCCCGGCAGCTTCGGCACATGCAGCGGGCCGGTTCCAAGGCCAATGAACTGCGCCGTGAAATTGTCGCCGCGGTTGGTCATGATGCGCCAGGCGCGCACCGTCTCGTCCCAGGCGATCGAGCGGGCCTGCGTATGGAACAGCGCGTGCTCGTAGAGCCCGTAGGTGCGGCCGATGTTCTGCGAATGCGCGAGGATCTCGGGCGCATGCGCATATTTCTCGCTCGGCCGGTGACCGACTTCCTCGAGCAGCGGCAGATAGATCATCGAGGCCGTGTCGCACTGCGCGCCCGGATAGCGGTTCCAGTACCAGGTCCCGCCGAAGTCGCCGCCCTTCTCGATGATGCGCACGTCCTTGACGCCCGCCTCCTTGAGCCGCGCCCCGGTGACAAGCCCCGAGAACCCGCCGCCAATGAAGGCAAAGGTCACGTGGTCCGTGACCGGCGCGCGGTCCTTGAAGGGCGTGTAGGGATCCTCGAGGTAATGCGCGTGCGAACCCGCAATCTGCACATACTGTTCGTTGCCTTCGGCCCTGAGGCGCTTGTCCCGTTCCTCGCGGTACTTGCGGCGTAGCGCGTCCTTGTCGATCCGGGGACGATCCGCGGCTTGCGGCGATGCAGTCATGGGTGAACCTCTGGAAGAAGTGAATACCGATCCGGGCATGATAGCCGAACCCGCAGGCCATACCACCCGCCATCGCGGACGGTTTCATGGGAACAACGCGTCGTAACGGAACCCGGATCACGCGCCACCCCGATCCGGCCGGGGATTTCCGGTTGCATCCGGCCCGCGCCTCGGGAAGAGTCACACCGCTCAACCATTGGGACCCGACACCATGACCACCGCAAGCCCGGACGCCTTCCGCGCCGAGACCCGCGCCTGGCTCGAAGCCAATTGCCCGCCCTCCATGAGGACACCCATGGCCGCCGATGACGAGGCGACCTGGGGCGGCAAGAAGTTCGTCTTCAGGAACCCCGAAGCCAAGCTCTGGCTCGACCGCATGGCCGCCAGGGGCTGGACGGCCCCCACCTGGCCCAGTGAATACGGCGGCGCCGGCCTGACCCCGGCGGAGAACGCGATGCTCCAGTCCGAACTGCGCCGCATCAACGCGCGCCCGCCGCTGTTCTCCTTTGGCCTCTGGATGCTGGGCCCCGTCCTGCTCGAATACGCCAATGACGAGCAGAAGCAGGAACACATCCCCAAGATCGTCCGCGGCGAGATCCGCTGGTGCCAGGGCTATTCCGAACCGGGCGCAGGCTCCGACCTCGCCGGCCTGATGACCAAGTGCGAGGACAAGGGTGACCACTGGCTCATCAATGGCCAGAAGGTCTGGACCTCCTACGCCAACCACGCCGACTGGTGCTTCTGCCTGGTGCGCACTGATACCAGCGTCAAGCATGAAGGCATCAGCTTCGTGCTCATCGACATGACAAGCCCGGGCGTCGAGACGCGGCCCATCAAGCTGATCTCGGGTGACTCGCCCTTCTGCGAGACCTTCTTCACCGACGTGAAGGTGCCCAAGGAAAACATGGTGGGCCGCAGGAACGGCGGCTGGGAAATCGCCAAGCGCCTGCTGCAATACGAGCGCACGAACATCTCGGGCTTTGGCTCCGGTGCGCGCCTCGACGTGGTGGACATCGCCAAGGCCAGCATCGGCACCGACAGCACAGGCCTTCTCGAGGACCGCGACCTGCGCGCCCGCATCGCCCGCCACAAGATGAACGAGCGCGCCTACGCCCTCAGCGTCCAGCGTGCGACCGAAGAGGCCAAGGCCGGCGCCAATGTCAGCCACATGGCCTCGATGTTCAAGGCGGCCGGCGCAACCCTGAACCAGGAGCGCACCGAGCTCATGGTCGAGGCCGCCGGCTCGCGCGCCTTCGGCTGGGGCGGCGAAGGCTTCAAGACCGATGAACTCGCCGTCACGCGCGGCTGGCTGCGCGCCAAGGCGAACTCGATCGAAGGCGGCACCACCGAAATCAACCTCAACGTCGTGGCCAAGCGCGTCCTTGGCCTGAGGGACACACAATGACCTTCTCACTCTCCGAAGAACAGAAACTGCTCAAGGACTCGGCGCGCGAATTCGTCCGCGACCGCGCCCCCGTCACGCGCCTGCGCAAGACCCGCGACGAAAAGAAAAACGGCCGCGACGATGACCTCTGGAAGGCGATGAGCGAGCTGGGCTGGCCCGGCATCATCGTGCCGGAAGAACACGGCGGCGCAGGTCTTGGGTTTGTAGGCCTCGGCCTCGTGCTCGAGGAAACCGGCCGCACGCTTGCAACCGCGCCCCTGCTCTCCACCGCCATGATCGGCGCCGCCGCGCTGCTCCTCGGTGGCTCGGAGGCGCAGAAGAAAAAGCACCTGCCCGCCATCGCCGAAGGCAAGGCCATCACGGCGCTCGCCATCGAGGAAGGCGCGCACCACAACCCCACCCGCGTCGCCGCCAAGGCCACGCAGTCAGGCCCGGGCTACGTGCTGAACGGCTGCAAGAGCTATGTCGCCGACGGCCACACCGCCAGCCTCTTCATCGTCAGCGCCCGCACGTCCGGCACGGCGCACGACCCGAAGGGCATCACGCTCTTCCTCGTGAAGGGTGATGCAAAAGGCCTCGCGCGCCACGAACTCGTCACCGTCGACAGCCGTGGTGCTGCCGACATCACGCTGACCGATGTTGATGCCGAGCCACTGGGCACTGTCGGCGAGGGTGCTGCCCTTCTCGACCAGATCCTCGATCGCGCCCGCATCGGCCTTGCCGCCGAAATGCTGGGCCAGGCCGAGGCCGCCTTCGAGATGACCTCCGAATACCTCAAGACGCGCAAGCAGTTCGGCCAGGTGATCGGCGGCTTCCAGGCCCTCCAGCACCGCGCCGCGAAGATGTTCGGCGAACTCGAGATGACGAAGTCCTGCGTGCGCGCCGCGCTGGACGCGCTCGACCGCAACGACGCGAAGATCGCCGAGTGGGCCAGCCTCGCCAAGGCGCGCGCGAGTGAAACCCTTCATCTCGTCTCCAGCGAGACGATCCAGATGCACGGCGGCATCGGCATGACCGATGCGCACGACGCGGGCTTCTACCTCAAGCGCGCCCGCGTGGCCGAGGCACTCTATGGCGGCGAAAGCTTCCACCGCGACCGCTATGCCCGCCTTCAGGGCTTCTGAGAAAAACGGGGACAGGGAACGGCATGAAGCTCTATCACTGCAAGGACGCCCGCTCGCTGCGCGCCCTCTGGGCGCTCGAGGAACTCGGCCTCGCCTACGAGCTCGTCAACATGCCATTCCCGCCCCGCGCGCTCTATCCGGGCTATCTCGCCATCAACCCGCTGGGCACCGTGCCCGCCTTCGTCGACGGCGGCACCACGCTGACGGAGTCCTCCGGCATCTGCCATTACCTCGCCGAGAAACACGCCCCCACGCCCCTGCGCGTGGGGCCGGATGAGCCTGCCTACGGCGACTACATCAACTGGCTCTTCCGCAGCGACGCGACGCTGACGTTCCCCCAGACCATCGTGCTGCGCTACACGCGCCTCGAGCCGCCCGAGCGCCGCCTGCCGCAGGCGGCCGAAGACTACGCCATCTGGTTCAACGCGCGGCTGCGCTCGGTCGAAAGCGCGCTCGAGGGCGGAAGGCAATATCTCTGCGCCGACCGCTTCACCATGGCCGACATCACGGTCCACTTCGCCCTCTATCTCGGCCGCAGCATGGGCCTCGACGCCCGCTACAAGCCCAACACGTTGCGCTACCTCGACGCCCTGACGACCCGCCCCGCCTTCCAGCGCGCGCTGAAGAAGCAGGAAGGCTGAGCCCCATCCGTCAGCCGGCGCCGCCAGGCGACGGCTGACGGATGGGGGCCCGCCCTCTCACCTTGCCCACAAGCCTGATCAATCCAGCCCGCCGCAACAAACGTATCCTCCCGATGACCTCCCCGATCCTTCTCTGGTTCCGCCAGGACCTGCGCCTTGCCGATAACCCGGCCCTCGCGGCAGCAGCAAAGGCCGGGCCTGTTCTGCCCGTCTTCATCCTCGACGACGAAACACCCGGACAATGGAAGCCGGGCGGCGCCTCGCGCTGGTGGCTGCACCACAGTCTCGAGGCGCTCGCCGCCGACCTGCGCAAGCTCGGCAGCGACCTCATCCTCAGGCGCGGGCCCGCCGCCAAGGTCATCACATCCCTTCTGAAGGAGACCGGCGCCGCCGCCGTTTTCTGGAACCGACAATACGAACCCTGGGCCATCGCGCGCGACACCCGCATCAAGGACAGCCTGAAGACGGCCGGCATCCGCGCCGAAAGCTTCAATGCCTCGCTCCTGCGCGAGCCGTGGGAAATGAAGACCGGCGCCGGCGGCCCCTATCGTGTCTTCTCACCCTTCTGGCGCGCCGCTCGCGAGCAACTGGGCAGCGTGGACCCCGTCGCAAGACCCAAGGCGATCCCGACACCCGCCACATGGCCCGCGAGCGACAGGCTGGCATCATGGAAGCTGCTGCCCACCAGTCCCGACTGGTCAACCGGCTTCACCCCCCACTGGACCCCGGGCGAACACGGCGCCCGCAAGCGCCTCGACGCGTTCCTCGCAGGCGCCCTGTCAGGCTACGCCACGCAGCGCGACCGCCCCGACATCGAGGCCACCTCGCGCCTCTCGCCGCATCTGCATTTCGGCGACATCGGCCCGCGCCAGGTCTGGAAGGCCGCCATCGCCGCCGCCCAATCACGGGGACAGGAGACAAACACCGACAAGTTCCTCGCCGAGCTCGGCTGGCGCGAGTTCTCCTATCACCTGCTCTACCACTTCCCGCATCTGCCCGAGCGCAACTACAAGGAAAGCTTCGACGCCTTCCCCTGGGATGACAGCGAGGCGAACTTCCGCAAATGGTGCCGCGGCCAGACCGGCTATCCCATCGTGGATGCCGGCATGCGCGAGCTCTGGACGACCGGCTTCATGCATAACCGCGTGCGCATGGTGGCGGCCTCCTTCCTCATCAAGCATTTGCTCATTCCCTGGCAGAAGGGCGAGGAATGGTTCTGGGACACACTCGTCGACGCCGATCTTGCCAGCAATTCGGCAAGCTGGCAGTGGGTCGCTGGCTCCGGTGCTGATGCCGCGCCCTATTTCCGCATCTTCAATCCCGTGATGCAGGGCGAGAAATTCGATCCCGACGGTGCCTATGTGCGCAAATGGGTGCCGGAGCTCAAGGCCTGCAATCCGAAATTCATTCATCGCCCGTGGGACGCACCGGACTTCACGCGCCTGCGCTATCCCGCCCCGATGATCGACCATGCCACCGCCCGAGACCGCGCGCTGAAGGCGTTCAAGACCCTGCCCAAGGCCGAGTGACAGCACACCGATTCACGCGTTGAACCCACGCCCGCTTTGTTCCAATCTGTCGCCATCACGATAATGGAGACACGACCATGGCCTATTCGCCTTTCAACCTGTCGGGCAAGGTGGCCCTCGTCACCGGCGGCAATGGCGGCATCGGGCTCGGCATGGCCGACGCCATGGCGCGCGCGGGCGCCGACATCGTCATCTGGGGCACCAATGACGAGAAGAACCGCACCGCCGCCACAAGCCTCGGCCAGCATGGCGTCCGCGTCCATGGCGCCAAGGTCGATGTCGCCAATGAAGCGGCAGTAGCCGAAGCCATGCAGGACGCGGTCGCGAAGATGGGCCGCGTTGACGCGGTCTTCGCCAATGCCGGCATCGGGTGGCCAGCCCGCTCCTTCCTCGAAATGACAACCGAGCAGTACCGCAAGGTCCTGTCGGTCAATCTCGACGGCGTCTTCTTCACGATGCGCGAAGCGGCCCGCCACATGCGCGAACGCGCGTCGAAGGGCGACCCCGGCGGTTCGCTCGTCGGCATCGCCTCGGTCGCCGCCATCGAAGGCGCCGCGCGCAACGAGCACTACGCCGCCACCAAGGGCGGCGTGATCTCGATGATGAAGTCGATCGCCGTTGAATTCGCCCGCGACGGCGTGCGCGGCAACATCATCCTGCCAGGCTGGATCGCCACCGACATGACCGCCGGCGCCCAGGCGTCGCCCGCCTTTGCCGAGAAAGTCATCCCGCGCGTGCCCATGCGCCGCTGGGGAGAGCCCGCCGACTTTGGGGGCATTGCCGTTTACCTCGCCAGCAACGCCTCGGCTTTCCACACCGGCGACACGTTTGTCATCGACGGCGGCTACTGCATTTTCTGATCCCGGCGCCGAGCGCGGCAATCTGGGCAGTGGTCCAGCGAACGGTTTCTGGCGTAGGAACACGCGAAACCAAGAGGTGTCTCATGCGCAATCTCATCGCAGCAGCTTCGCTGACCCTGCTCGCCGTCACGCTTAATGCCACCACGGCGACAGCCAACCCCGCCACCACGATCAAGGACGCCACCGGCGCCAGCTTCACGGGTGACGCAACCGCAGGCGAGAAGACGTTCCGCCAGTGCGCCGCCTGCCACAAGATGGAGGCCGGAAAGCACGGCATCGGCCCGTCGTTGAACGCCGTCGTGGGACGAAAGGCAGGCACGGGCGCTGGCTACACCTATTCCGGCCCGATGAAGAAATCGAACCTCGTCTGGAACGACCAGAACCTGGCCGACTACCTCGAGAACCCGCGTAAGAAGGTGCAGGGCACGAAGATGACCTTCGCCGGCCTGCGCAAGCCGCAGGACCGCGCCAACGTCATCGCGTACATCAAGAAGGCCGGCGGCGGAAGATAATCCTGCCGGGGGCCACCATGGCCAAGGGCGTCCGCAAGACCGCCAACGGCATCAAGCGCAGCAAGTCTGCGCTTGACCGGAAGACCTGCATCGCCTGCAACCGGCCCTTCACCTGGCGAAAGAAATGGGCCCGCGACTGGGAGCAGGTGAAATACTGCTCCGACCGCTGCCGCGCCGGCGGCGCCAGGACGTGATCACCTGAAGCCCCGATCGGTCCCCTTTGCCTCGAGATGCGCCAGGAAGCGCTTGGCCTGCACCTGCAGGTCCCGCCGCACGCCAGCCTCCATCTTGTCATGCGTGCGATACATCTGCGCCATGCGCGGATTGCCTTCGAAGCGCGCGCGGTGACGCATCAGGAAGTCCCAATAGAGTGAGTTGAGCGGGCACGCGTCCTTGCCCGTGCGCTCCTTCACCTTGTAGCGACAACCCTTGCAGTAGTCGCTCATCCGGTCGACATAGGCCCCGCTCGCCGCATAGGGCTTCGACCCCACCATGCCGCCATCGGCGAACTGGCTCATGCCGATCGTGTTCGGCGCCTCGACCCATTCCAGCGCATCCGCATAGACGGCAAGGTACCACTCATGCAGCTGATGCGGGTCGACCCCAGCCAGCAGCGCGAAGTTTCCCGTCACCATCAGGCGCTGGATGTGATGCGCATAGGCCTCCTCGCGCGTCTGCCCGATGGCCGCCGCCATGCAGGCCATGTCGCTCTCGCCCGTCCAGTACATGGCAGGCAACGCCCGCGTGGCGTTCAGTTCATTGCGCGCCGTATAGCCCGGCCCCGCCAGGAAATAGATCCCGCGCACGAATTCGCGCCAGCCGATGATCTGCCGGATGAACCCCTCGACCGCGTTCAAGGGCGCGCGGCCCGCCCGCCATTCGGCCTCGGCCATGCGGCACAGCTCGAGCGGATCGAGCAGGCCCACATTCAGCAACGGCGACAGCAGGCTGTGATACAGGAACTTCTCGCCGCGCAGCATCGCATCCTGGTAGTCGCCGAAATGCGGCAGCGCCTTGCCCACGAAGTGCTTCGCCGCCTTCAGCGCATCAGCGCGCGTGACAGGAAACCAGAACGGCTCGATGTCGCCGAACCCGTCGGGAAAGCGCCGGCGCACCATCTCGATGACCTCAACCGTCGTAGCCGAGGGCTTGATGCCAAAGGGCTTCGGCATGAACAGGTCCGCCTTGGCCGGCTTGCGGTTGTCGTGGTCGAAATTCCACTGCCCGCCCTCCGGCTGCTCCCCATCCATGAGAAGCCCCGTCTTGCGCCGCATCTCGCGATAGAAGAATTCCATCCTGAACTGCTTGCGTCCCTCGGCCCAGGCCGCGAATTCGGAATGCGCGCAAAGGAAGCGCGTGTCCTCGAGCGCCTCGACGGGAACGCCCGTCTCGGCCTGCCAGCCCGCCTGCAGCGCGCGCACGCGATGCTCGCCTGCCAGCGTCGTCACGATGCGCGCCGGCTTGTGCCGCGTCACTGCGCGGCGCACCTCGCCGGTGAACGAGCCCGTGTTCGCAGGGTCATCCAGCCGGACATAATCCACCGTCCAGCCATCGGCCTTCAGCCCCTCGGCAAAGGCCCGCATGGCCGCGAGGAAGAACACGATCTTCTTGCGGTGGTGCGGCACATAGGCGGTCTCGTCAGCGACCTCCATCATCAGCACGACGTCCCGCGCCCGGTCCGCGCCGGCAAGCGCCGACAGCCCCGGGCTCAACTGGTCCCCAAGGACGATTCTCAGGCGATCGGCGGATTTTCTGGACTTGGTCATCCTGGGATCTACGCGAAAGTGAGCCGGATGGATGTCCCCCGCCCCCAGGTTTCCCCAGCGGCAGAGATCCAATCGCCCCGCTTAACCGTAACGCCAACCAATGAGCCAGAAAACGGAGCCTGCCGCATGTCTTTTGTCACACGGACCATCATGGTCGTCGCCGCCGCCCTCGTCACGGCGGCAGCCTTGATCACCGTCGGCCCCGCCAGCGCCGATACCGAAGAGCCGCGCCACACCATTGTCGAGCGTATGGGCGACATCGAGATCCGCGAATACGGCACGCGCCTCGCCGCCGACGTCGTCGTCACGGGTGACGAGGAAGACGCCCGCAACAACGGCTTCCGCCTGCTGGCCGACTATATCTTCGGCAACAACTCGAAGAAGTCGGACATCGCCATGACCGCCCCGGTCGCCACCCAGTCCGCCCGCAGCGAGAAGATCGACATGACCGCCCCCGTGGCAACCGCCCGCGGCCCCGGCAACACCTGGCGCGTGCGCTTCTTCATGCCCTCGAAATACACGCTCGAAACCCTGCCCAAGCCCAACAACCCCGCCGTCCAGATCGTCGAAGTCCCCGGCGAAACCATGGCCGTCCTGCGCTTCTCCAACAGCCGCAGCGCCGAACGCATCGTCGAGAAGACCAACGAACTCGTCCGCGCCCTCGAAAAAACCCGCTGGATGGCAGCCGGCGAACCCGTCACCTGGCTCTACGACCCACCCTGGACCCTCCCCTTCTTCCGCCGCAACGAAGTAGCCATCCCCGTCCGCCAGCGCTAGCCCACAGGTAGTCTCGCCAACAAGATGGTCATGGTCCGCGCAGGCGGACCACCTACGTCTTCGCAACATGCGCGCTGCTGCAAACGAGGCAATCCGCACGCCCACAACTCCCTCCCCCACGCGTACCGCGTGGGTACTCCCTCACTTCGTGAGGGAGAGAGAGCGTCTCCTCCTCACGCAGTGAGGAGGTGGCTGCAGCAGGCAGAGCCTGCTGCAGACGGAGGAGTTCCCCGCCAAGCCCCTTGCACCCGCACCACAGGCCCCCGATGATCCAGCCCACCGGAAACCCGAGGCGAGTCGCCATGCTGACGATGTGGAACGCCAATGTGGACTAAGGCGCGTGACCTGGCGCAACTGACGCCGCCCGAGCGCAACCGGTGGGTCGACTTCCTGCGCGCGCTTTCGATCCTGGCGGTGGTATGCGGCCACTGGCTGATGGCCGGCGTCTACGTCAACGCGGCGGGCGAACTGCAGCGCGGCGACCTGCTCAGCGTTTCCACGTGGGCGCACTGGCTGACATGGATCTTCCAGGTGATGCCGGTCTTCTTCCTCGTGGGCGGCTATTCGAACGGTGTCAGCTGGGAGGCAACGCTGGGCAAGGCCACGCCCGGACAGGTCGGCACCTACCGCGACTGGTTCGCCGCCCGCGTGCAGCGCCTCATCACCCCGATCTTCCCGCTCCTGATGCTGTGGGCGGTGCTCGCCGTGATCCTGACGCAGGCTGGCTTCCCGCGCGAACAGATCCGCATGGCGACCGAAGCAGCCCTCATCCCGGTCTGGTTCCTCGCGGTCTATCTGCTGGTGACCGCCTGCACCCCGCTGACCTACCGCGCGTGGAAGCGCTTCGGCTGGGCGAGCTTCGCCGGGTTCATTCCTGCAGCCATGCTGACCGACGGGCTGACCTTCAGCGCTCAAGTGCCTTATATCAACTTCACCAACTTCCTGTGGGTGTTCCTCGCCATCCACCAGCTCGGCTTTGCCTGGCGCGATGGCAGGTTCGACAACCGGCTGTTCGCACTCGCCTGGTTCGTGGTCGGACTGGGCGTCTTGGTATCCATCACCGTCTACGGATTCTACCCTGTAGCGATGGTGTCCCCGCCAGGAGAGCTCTCCAACTCGCTGCCGCCGACACTGGCCCTGTTTGCGCTGGGCGTGGCGCAGGTCGGCCTCGTGCTCGCGCTGGAACCCTGGGGCCGCCGGATGCTCGACAATCTCAACCTCTGGACCGCAACCGTGCTGATGAACGGCATGATCATGACCGTCTATCTGTGGCACCTCACCGCCTTCGTGCTGGTGATGACGGTGTGCTGGGTGCTACTCGGTGGATGGGGCCTCGATCACGTCCCCGGTTCGCCCACCTGGTGGGCCTCGCGCCCGCTGTGGTTTGCAATCTACATCGCAGCGCTGCTGCCGATGATCGCGGTGTTCGCCCGCCACGAGCGCAGCTTCGGCCCCGTCAGGGACGGGCGCACGGTGCCCAAGGCGCGGGTGGTGGCAGGCGTCGCTCTCATCTGCGCAGGCCTGGCCGCAATCGCCGGCGTGACCATCACCAGCCCCGACAGCCTGTCAGGCATCCGGGCCACGGTCGTCGCCGCCCCCTTCGTGGGCGCAGCCCTGATGGGCTTCGGACCGGTCTACGCCCTGATCATACGGCGACGCAAGAAGCGGAATACTGGCGGCTAGGGCATGGATGCGCAGACGTACCCACAACCCTGGCACCCCGCATCTCCCCTCACCAAACTTCGTCACGGTCTCGTCACGCACAAAAAAAGTTTCGTCATGGCCGCGTCGCGCGGCAGCGCGAACCGGCCACCCAGAATCTGTTCAGACATGATGCGGCGCGCCCTGAAGCCAACCGGAAAAGCCGAGCGGCCTTCGACAGGCACCCAGCAAATCCTGGGTGGCCGGTTCGCGCTGCCGCGCGACGCGGCCATGACGAGGATTCGGACCGGTCTTTGACCTGATCATACGGCGACGCAAGAAGCGCGATCAATCCACCTGATCAATTGCACACCTCTCCTCCTCACGCAGTGAGGAGGTGGCTGCAGCAGGCAAAGCCTGCTGCAGACGGAGGAGTAACACCTCCCACGCCCCCTGCGTCACCCCGCCACCTCGCAACCTGGCAGAAGTTCCTATATTGTTCCAGACGCTCCCACAATTGCAGGAGAAACAGCAAACACCCAAAAGACACACATCGAAAAACACCCGACGAAAGTGTATCTCGTGTTACAGCAGATGATGGAAAATCAAAGGGTTGGCTGGGGTACTAGGATTCGAACCTAGGAATGGCGGAATCAAAATCCGCTGCCTTACCGCTTGGCTATACCCCAATGACCGGCGCCGGGATCAAACCCGGGATCAAACCTGATTGCAGAGAGCGCGGGACCATAATGGCCCCGCTGGCCCAACGCAATCCCTGCCGGGCAAACGCCTGTCAGCGCGACCTCAGCAACTCGGGCGGCACCGGGATGGTTGCAAACCGATCCATCTCGAGCCCGCCCAGGTACAGAAGGCCGTCCTTCTCGTTCACGCTGGTGATGTTGAAGATCCTGAGCCCGCCCGGATCCTGCAGCGTCGCCACGACGCGACCCTGCAGGTCGATGGCGACGATGCAGCCATAGCGCTCCGGCGCAGGCTGCGCGGACAGGCCCAGCATCTGCAGCCGGTAGTAGATCTTGCGCAGGAACGGACTGGGCAGCACGTCCTCGAGCGCCTTCGAGCGTGGCGCCGCCAGTGCCACCCAGAAGATGCCGCGGCCGTTATAGGAGATATTGTCCGGATAGCCCGGCAGGTTCTCGATGAATACGTCCTTCTGCGTCGCTTTGGGACCCTTCAGCCAGACCCGCGTGATGCGATGCGCGGCCGTCTCGGCGACCAGCACATACTCCTCGTCAGGACCCAGCGCGACACCATTGGCAAAGGCAAGCCCGCTGGCCTTCTCCTCGATCCGGCCCGAGGTCGGGCTGAAGGCATAGAGGCCACCGGTCGCCTGGCCCTCGTAGAAGTCAAGCGCATAATCGTCAATCCCGAAGCGCTGCGAGGCATTCGAGAAATAGATTGTCCCGTCCTTGGCAATGTCGAGGTCATCGACAAACCGAAACGGAACGCCGTTGAAGCCTTTGGGAATGTCCCTGTAGATGCGGCCCTGAGGAAGGATCACAAGAAGCCCCTGCCGGGCATCGGCGACAACAATGTTGCCAAACGGGTCATGCTGCAGCCCAAGCGGACGCCCACCCGTATTGGCAACCTGCTCCATCGAGCCCACGGCCGGCGGCATGGGGCCGCCGGGCACGACAGGCCCGATCGGTGCCGGACCGGAAGGCGTCTGCCCATCAATCCGCACACGGACGATCCGCCCGTCTTCAAGACCGGTATAGGCGAAGCCATCCTTTACGGCGACATCCTCGGGCCCCTGCCCGAGACCGTCGCTCGGAAAGCGAACCTGCCGCAGCCGCTCATTCGGCGCGAAGGCCTGCGTGAACCCCGGGTTCGGCAGCAGCGTCACGGCAACGGGCTCGATGCGCACCGGCCAGAACAGGAGATACGACACAGCCAGCAAGACCAGGAACACGACACCAGCCAGCACTAAGCGCATGGGAGCCCCCCTTCTTTGGATAATTGTTCAAAAAAAGCCGGATTTGGCCAACAGGGGCATTTTGCATGCCTTGCCCCTCCCCTGACCAGCCTGTATAAGACCGCCCTCCCGAGCACCGGCGGCCTTGCGCTGCCGGAGGATGCGACAAATCGTATCCGCACAAGAACTGGTATTCGGAGAGTAGCTCAGCCTGGTAGAGCACTGCTTTCGGGAGGCAGGGGCCGGAGGTTCAAATCCTCTCTCTCCGACCAGTTTTCACGCCCCCCAACACCCTGGCAGCCCTCCCCACCCCATCGGGGCGATTGTAATTGCCGTGACCTTGGCGTAGCCTTGCCAAATCTTGCAAAACTGCCGGGAGAGACCGTCATGAAATCAGGTGCATTTGCCCTCGCGATCGCGCTTTTCGTTGCCCTGTCCGCACCAAGCGCGACAGCGTCTCCGTATGACGGGATGAACCTCGATAAATGCTCGCCCGTCTGGGTCAATTGGGACACCGCCAACAAGAGTGGCGCTCCGGGACGGCGGAAGGCGCTCAAGGTCGTGCTGACCGACGCCAAGGCCGACCCGGAAATTGGCGACTGTTTCAGCAGGAAAATCCACAAGGACCTGCGCGAGCAGGCCAAAAAGACGTCAGCAATGGATGGCTGGCACACCCTGCTGAACACCAATACGGACAATTTCGACGCTGCAAAGGACCAGTCCCCGGACAACCGATGCCCGGCCAGCAAGCTGATCATCGCGGGCTGGAATGCCTTCTACGCCGAGCGCCAGGACGTCAATGCCATCGTGAACGAAAGCGCCCGGAATAAACACAAGGCATTGTGCAACGACTAGGCGAGGCACTGACCGCAGGGGAGCGCCCCCGGCCGTGGACACGCGCACGCGCCCTCACTAGGTTGCGCCCAGCCAATCATTGCCATTGAGGAACCCACCATGAAAGTCGCAGCCGTCAAGGCGCAGGGCGCGCCCGACAAGCTCGTCATCGAGACCCGCAAGGACCCAAGCCCCGGCCCAGGCGAGATCCTCGTCCGGGTCCGCGCCAGCTCGCTGAACTTCCACGACCTCGCCGTCGTCTACGGCATGATCCCGGTGGCCGATGGACGCATCCCGATGTCGGACGGCGCCGGTGACGTCGTGGCCGTGGGTGCAGGCGTGACGGCCTTCAAGCCCGGCGACCAGGTCCTCTCGACCTTCTTCCCGAACTGGGCCGGCGGCGGCCCCGCGCTCGAGCGCGTGATGGGCGTGCCCGGCGACCATGTCGACGGCTTCGCCGCAGAGCACGCAGCCATGCCAGCGACCGCCTTCACGCGCATCCCGAAGGGCTGGAGCCTGACCGAGGCCGCGACCCTGCCCTGCGCCGCGCTCACCGCCTGGCGCGCCCTCATCGTCGACGCAGCCATCAGGCCCGGCAGCGTGGTGCTCACGCAAGGCACGGGCGGCGTGTCGATCTTCGCGCTTCAGATCGCCAAGGCCGCCGGCGCCCGCGTCGTGTCCACGTCATCCTCCGACGAGAAACTCGCACGCCTCAAGGACCTCGGCGCCGACCACGTGATCAACTACAAGACCGATACGAACTGGGGACGCGCCGCCGCCGAGTGGGCCGGCCAGGGTGTGGACGCCGTCATCGAGGTCGGCGGTCCCGGCACGCTGAACCAGTCGATCACCGCCTGCCGCATCGGCGGCCACGTCTCGCTGATCGGCGTACTGACAGGCTGGTCGGGCGAGGTCATGACCGCCCTCCAGATGAGCAAGTCCGTCGCCGTCAAGGGCATCACGGTCGGCTCGCGCGAGGACCAGGTCAACATGATCGCCGCCATCGAGGCCAACGGCATCAGGCCGGTGATCGACAGCCGCTTCCCGCTCGACGACATCGCCGGCGCCTTCGCGCACCAGCGCTCGCAGAAGCACTTCGGCAAGATCTGCCTGGAATTCTAACGCCCCGCGCAACGCAGGGTCTGCGCAGGACAAACCGGCGCAGACCTCAATTGCCCGCGACAAGCACCTCGGGCTGCAACTGCCAGTCATAGGTCGGCCGCACGCGACCATCGGCAAGCCGCACGCCGCCAACACTTTCCCAATAGACTTCGTTGACGCGCACATGCGTGTATTTCAGGGACACGATGTCATGCTGCGTGACGGGCACGACCTCGCCCTCGTCGCTGAAGCCGTTGCCATTCGCATCGTGCCACAGCGACAGGCCATCGAGCTCAAGGCCCGCAAGCTCGCCATCGCCGTTGTCATCAAGCGCCCCGAGCGCCCGGAACCCGTTGTCCCACGCGGCAACCCACGTCACCGATCCGAAGAGCTGGAAGCCGCTGCGGATGCGCCCCGTCAGGTTGGGATCCCAGACAAGCCACGCGGCCTCAAGCCGCAGCCAACCCGCGCGCTGGGAGGGGCCCTGACCCGTGAAGTTGAAGCGCACGGGCGATTGCAGGTCGACCAGCGCATCGAAGGCCGTTTCATCGGTCAGCGGAACAAGGATCGGCGTCACGGCGACCGCCGGCGGCGCAAGCTCGAGCCTTCGCTTCAGGCTGGCGGCAAGCGAACGATCGGCCTTCAGCCGCGCCACAAGCGCCAGATGCGCTTGCGCTTCGGAGAGCACCGTGTGCAACTCCCAGTCCGACATCGCCATGCCATCGCGCCCGGGCCGGGGCAGTTGGCGCAAGCCCTCGCGCGCCACGAAGCGCAGGCCTGCAAGCGCATCGGCCGCACGCCCGGCCCTGTCATGCGCAAAGGCCAGCGCCACCCGCGTGCGCAGGTTCTTCGGCTCCAGCGCACGCGCCTTCTCATAGGCGCCGATCGCCGCAACCAGATGCGGGTTCATCGGCAGGCGCCGGTCCTTCAGGCTGCCGGGCGCCTCGGGGCGCGGGGCCAGCGAATAGGTCGGCGTCTCGCAGCGCTCGCCGGGCTTGGCCACCGGAAACCCGTCGCGCGTGCCGCGCCCCTCGACGTGCATGTCCAGCGTCTTGCAGTCATCGATCTTGCCCTCGGCCAGCGTGTCCGGACGCTCGCGATAGACCGGAAGGGCTGCCACCTGCCGCAGATAGGCCAGAAGATGCACGCGCCCGATGGCCCGCCAGCGTTCCGCCTCGGGAAGCTTCTGCGCATTGCGCTCCAGATTGGCAATGAGCCGCTCGACCGGCACCTCGTCCACGCGATCGGCGGGGACCATCGCGAACATGGCCGGCGCAGGAGCGGCGAACAGGCAACCCGCCAGCACAGCAGCGGCAACACGCTTCATCAGCGACTCCCCAGAGGATGAACACGTCATCATAGCCCCCGCCTGCGCGCGCGCAAAAGAAAAGAGCCCGGACCTCTCGGTCCGGGCCCCACCGAATGATCGGTCGACCGGGCTCAGACGATGCCAGCGGACGTCTTGAGCGTCTTGGCCGGACGGAAGCGCAGCTTCTTCGAGGCCTTGATCTTGATCGCTTCGCCGGTCCGCGGGTTGCGGCCCATGCGCGCCGGGCGCTTGGCAACCGTGAAGACGCCGAAATTGCCGATCGGCAGCTTGCCGCCGCCCTTGATCTGCTTGAGGCTGGCCTCGATCGTGCCGAACACCAGTTCGATCACGCGCTTGGCTTCGGCCTTCGGCAGGTCGCCCTTCTTGGCCACGGCAAGAATGAAGTCGGATTTGCTCATTTGTTTTGCCCTAAAAAACTGTCTGGGATGATGGGATGTATCAGACAGCTATTAAGCAATCTACAAGATCACGGCGATTTCACTACACTTTTTTGCAGCCCCTCCTCAGAATCATAGGGATTATGTGGCTTTCCTGCGCGGCGCGCATAAAAAACCCTTTATACCCCTTGCATTCTCGATCGTCACAAGCCTGTCACGTCTCGCCCTGTTGATTCGATACTGATTTTTCCGCCGTGACCTGCTTTAAGGGTCGCAGTCCTTCCTCAACGCAAACGGGGCGCATGAAACTCGCGACCTTCACTGAAAATCACCGCCGCCGTATCGGCCTCGTCGATGGCGACCGGATATGCGATCTCGCCGCCGCGGCACCCACCCTGCCGCAATCCATGATCGCCTTCCTGCGCGCGGGCGATGCCGCCATGCAGGAGGCGCGCGACGCCCTCGCAGCGCGGCCCCGCTGGCTTGACCTGGCAAAGGTCCGCCTCGAGGCACCCGTGCCGCGCCCGGGCAAGGTGCTGGCGATCGGCCTCAACTACATGGACCACATCCGCGAGACCGGCCGCACGCCACCCGAGCACCAGGTCTGGTTTGCCAAGCAGGCCACCTGCATCGTCGGCCCCGGCGCCGCCATCGAGATCCCCACCGTATCCGACAAGGTCGACTTCGAAGCCGAACTCTGCCTCGTCATCGGCAGGCGCTGCCGCAACGTGCCGCGCGAACGCGCGCTCGACGTGGTGGCAGGCTACATGTGCGGCAATGACATCACCGTCCGCGACTGGCAGGCCCGCTCGCCCACCATGATGATGGGCAAGGGCTTCGACACGCACGGACCCACAGGCCCCTGGATCGTCACCCGCGACGAGGTCCCGGACCCGCACGCACTGGCCATCAGCTGCACGCTCAACGGCGAGGTCATGCAGCAGGCAACGACTGCCGAGATGCGCTTTGACATCCCCGCCCAGCTCGAGCACCTGACCGCAGCCTTCACGCTCGAGCCCGGAGACGTGATCTTCACCGGCACGCCCGCAGGCGTCGGCAACGCCCGCACGCCCCCCGTCCGCCTGAAGCCGGGCGACCGCGTAACGGTCGGGATCGAACGGATCGGCCGGCTCGAGAACCATTGCACCGAAGGAAACAGGGACACATTGATCGCATGACAGCGACACGATCGCCTGCCGAGGCCACGAACGGTTTCGCAGGCAAGGCCGGCTGGGTTCTCTACCAGCTGGCGACCAGCCCCTACTTCGTGATCATCAACATCTTCGTCTTCGCGTCCTACTTCCAGCAGAAGGTCGTGGGCAGCAGCGTCGAGGGCCAGGTCGTCTGGGGTTACACCCAGGCCGTGGCCGGCACCTTCATCGCGCTGGGCGCCCCCATCCTCGGCGCGCTGACCGACGCCTACGGGCCGCGCAAGCCCGGCCTTGTCTTCTTCTCGGTCGCCGCAATCCCCGCGATGCTCGCCCTGTGGTTCGTCACGCCCGGCGAAATCTGGCTCGGCGTCATCGCCATCGTGATCGCCGCCATCACGATGGAGTTCGCTGCCGTCTATCACAGCGCCATGCTGCCCAGCGTATCCAGCGAGCGCAACGTGGGCTTCATGAGCGGTCTGGCCTTCAGCTTCGACTACATCGGCAGCGTAAGCCTGTTCATCGTCTGGCTGCTGATACCAACCTTCGGGGTGCTGGCGATGCTGGAAGGAGACTTCGCCCACGAGCGCCTCGCCGGCCCGCTGGCGGCCATCTGGATGGTCGTGTTCTCGCTGCCGTTCCTGATCTTCACCGCCGACCGCTCACCCTCGCCGGTCTCGATGATGACCGCCGCCATGAGCGGGCTGCGCAAGCTCGGCAACACGGTCCGCAATGTCTCCCACTATCGCAACATCGCAACCTTCCTCGTGGTGCGCGCGATCTATGCCGACGGCATGTCCGCGGTCTTCATCTTCCTCGCTGGCTATCTGGGCGGCGTGTATGGCTGGTCGACCGATCGCATCGGCATCTACGCGCTGATCGTGCTGACGGTCCCCATCTTCACGTCCTTCATCGGTGGCTGGATCGACGACCTCATCGGGACCAAGCGAACGATCCAGATCTGCCTTTTCTTCTTCACCCTCTCGGTCCTCGGCTCGATCAGCACGACGCCCGACGAGTACCTGTTCTTCTTTGCCGTGACGGACGAACTGCGAAACCAGCAACTGCCGGTCATCGGCTCCCTGCTGGCGACCTTCGGCTTCACGCAGTTCCCCGAGCAGCTGGGCCTTCTGTTCTCGCTCATCGGCGGAGCCTTCATCGGCCCGATCCTCGCGTCAGGCCGCACAATGGTCGCGCGCATCTCGCCCCGCGAGATGATTTCCGAGGTCTACGGCCTGTTCACCCTGACCGGCAAGGCGACCGCATTCCTCGCGCCGCTCTGCGTGGCCATCGTGACCTCGCAGACGCAAAGCCAGCGCATCGGCTTCTCGGTCATTCTTGTTTTTCTGGTTGTCGGTCTGATCGGGCTTTTTTGGGTACGGGAAGAGCGCGCCGGACTTGCGCCACGATAGTTGCATGCTCACCGTCCTTCTCGGATGCATCCGGGAAAGTCAGTGTCGCAAGCAAGCCGGGCTTTGCATCCTCGAGACTGATCGTGGCGTCATGCATGCGCGCCACGGCCGACACAAGGCTGAGCCCCAGGCCTGACCCTGGCGTGTTGCGCGACCGCTCGAGCCGCACGAACCGGTCAAGCACGCGCTCACGGTCATCCTCCGGGATCCCGGGGCCAGTGTCGCGCACCGAGAATTTGGGCCTGCGGCTGCGCGGGTCGGTCCAGGCCGACACGGTGACAGCGCCATTCTGCGGCGTGTACTTGAGGGCGTTCTCGACAAGGTTGGCCGCCGCACGCGCAAGAAGGCTGCGGTTGCCGCGCACCATGACCTTGGACTTCGCAACGAACTTCAGCGCAATGCCGCGCTCCTCGGCCGCCGGTTCGTAGAGGTCGGCAATGTCATGGATGACCTCGCTCAGGTCGACAGGCTCGAGCGTGTCGCGATGCGCACCCGTCTCGGCCTCGGCAATCAGCAGCAGCGAGTTGAAGGTCGAGATCAGCCCGTCAGCCTCGGCGATGGCGCTCTCGAGCGCCGTGATCGTCTCCTCGCGCGGCGGGTTGCCGATCAGCGCCCCCTCGAGCTTGTTGCGCAGCCGGTTCAGCGGCGTGCGCAGGTCATGGGCAATGTTGTCGGCCACCTCGCGCATGCCGGTCATGAGCCGCTCGATCTGCTCGAGCATGCGATTGAGGTTCTGCGCCAGGTCATCAAGTTCGTCACCGCTGCCCTGCACGGGAATGCGGCGCGACAGGTTGCCCGACATGATGTCATGGCTCGTGCGGTTGATCGCCTCGAGCCGCCGCAGCACGTTGCGGCTGATCAGGACTCCACCGGCAATCCCGAAGAGGGCGGTGATCGACAGCGCCGTCAAAAGGGTGCTGCGAACGGCACCCTCGATGGCATTGAGCTCGCCCACGTCGCGCCCGACCAGCAGCCGGAACCCGCCGCGCATCGTGAAATACATGGCGCGCGCAGGCCGCGTTTCCTTGTCGCTGTCCGCGCCCCGCTCATAGGTGAAGTTGATCCACGAGGGCGCGGTCTCCGCGACGTCCTGCGGCCAGGCCGTCAGGTTGCCGGCCATCGCATTGTCACCGATGGTCAGCAGATACAGACTGCGCTGTCCGGGTCGCGAAAGGCGTTCCACGATCACCTGGCGCAGGCCCAGGAGGCCGCGGCGCTTGTATTCCTCGCTCAGGCCCTGGACTTCAGCCGATATGGTTTCATCGGCCTGCGCGGCCATGAAGCCGGTCGTCTGCCAGTAGATGAAGCCCAGCAGCAGGAGAACCGAGACGCCGAACAGCAGCAGATAGGCAAAGGCAAGCCTGAATGTGGCAGTCCGGAATACATCAAGAAGCCGCACGGAGAGAATACCCGGCGCCCCGCACCGTATGCAGCAGTGGCTCCACATAGCCCTTGTCGATCTTCGACCTCAGGCGCGAGATATGCACGTCGATCACGTTGGTCTGCGGGTCGAAGTGGTACTCCCACACGTTCTCCAGCAACATGGTTCGCGTGACGACCTGCCCGGCATGGCGCATGAGATACTCCAGCAGCAGGAACTCGCGCGGCTGCAGGTCGATCTTCTGCCCGGCGCGCGTCGCCGTGCGTGACAGGAGGTCAAGCTCGAGGTCGCCCACCGCAAGCCGCGTGACCACCGTTTCCGTTCCCTGGCGCCGCGCAAGCGCGTCGATGCGGGCAAGAAGTTCGGCAAAGGCATAGGGCTTGGCAAGATAGTCATCGCCGCCGGCCCGAAGTCCCTTCACGCGGTCATCGACCTCGCCGAGCGCACTGAGGAAAAGGACCGGCGTCTTGTTGCCCTCCTCGCGCATGCGCCTGACCATGGTCAGGCCATCCATGCGGGGCATCATGCGATCGACGATGGCAACGTCATAGCTGCCACCCACGGCCAGGTGCAGCCCGTCCTGACCGTCCGGGGCATGGTCGACGATATGGCCGCTCTCCTTCAGTCCGCGCGTCAGGTAGGCCGCTGCTTCCCTGTCATCCTCGACAACGAGTATCCGCATTCCGTGGCTCCGGTATGATGTCCCTGAAACATGAAATGCCGGGGCCTGGACCGACAAGTTCCGGGCCCCGGCACATGACGCCTCGCGTCAGCTCTTTCCGAGCTTGACGGCGACAAACACGCGCTGGTTCTTGCCGCGTTCGACGAAGAGCAGCACCGACGGCCGCTTCAGCGACTTGGCCGACGCAACGGCTGACGTCACATCCGACACGCTGCGCACGTCCTTGCCCGAGGCCTGGATGATCCGGTCACCGGGCTGCAGGCCCTGCTCGGCGGCATCGCTGTTGGGATCGATGTCGGTGATGACGACACCCTCGGCATCCGGCGAGAGCCGCAGTTCGGACCTGAGCGCGGGCGTGATCGGGGCAAGGTCGAGGCCAAGGGAAGACACCTTCGCCCCGCCACCGGGACGCGCCGTCTCCGGCCCGTTCTCCTCCGCACCCGAGCGGTTGGCAAGCGTCTTGGCATCAGGTCGCTTGCCGACCGTCACCGAAATCGTGGTCTCGCGATTGTCGCGCCAGACGACGAACTTCGAGTTCTGGTTGACCTGCAGGTCAGCCACGCGACGCGACAGGTCGCGATTGTCCTTCACCGTAACCCCGTCCATCCGCAGGACGACGTCACCCGGACGGAAGCCGGACTTCTCGGCCGGGCTTCCATCAACAACCTGCGCCACGATGGCACCATTGGTGCTGGACAGGCCGAGGCTCGCGGCAGCCTCATCCGAAAGGCTCTGGATCGAGACGCCAAGCCAGCCGCGCGTGACCGATCCGGAGCGCTTGAGGTCCGCAACGACCTGCTGGATCGTGGACGAGGGAATGGCAAAGCCGATGCCCACGCTGCCACCCGACGGCGAGAAGATCGCGGTGTTCATGCCGATGACACGCCCGGACAGGTCGAAGGTCGGACCGCCGGAATTGCCGCGGTTGATCGAAGCGTCGATCTGGATGAAGTCGGTGAACTGCGCCGCACCAACCTCGTCGCGCCCGCGCGCCGAGACGATGCCCGCCGTCACTGTACCGCCGAGGCCGAAGGGGTTGCCAACCGCCAGCACCCAGTCGCCGACGCGCACGCGCTTGTCGTCACCGAAGCTGACCGTCGGGAAGTTCTTGCCGCCCTCGATCTTGAGGACGGCAATGTCAGTCTCCTGGTCACGGCCGATGGCCTTGGCCTTGTACTTCTTGCCATCAGAGAACGTGACCTCGATCTCGGTGGCATTGGCGACCACGTGGTTGTTCGTGATCATCAGGCCATTCGATTCAACGACGAAGCCCGAGCCCTGCACCTCGCCGCGATTGCGCTGGCGCTCCGGTCCGCCCCGGCGGAAACGTTCGAAATAGTCCTTCAGTCCCGGCGGCAGGCCTTCGAGGTCATCCTCGCTGATTTCCGGTTCCGCAGGCGATGACACCTTCGCACGGATGCTGACGACCGCAGGCGATACACGCTCGACGATGTCGGCAAACGTGCCTGCCGCCCCGATTCCCGAAGCGGCCATCAGGGGCGCCACGGACGACGAGGAAACAACCACCGGCGCCGGCGCGGCAACCTGCGTGTCGGCCACCGCCGACACCCCGCCGCCGCTCCACGCAAAGCCAAACACGGCACCCGCCGTGGCCGCCAGCGCAATGGCTGCGGAACTCACAAGCAAGACACCCCGGTTCGCCCGCGCAGGCGTGGGGCGCGTGCCCGGCGAGGCAACGGGTTCAACCTGAGGCGATGCAGACCCATCCGACATGAAACACTCCTTGGAGAATTACCCATAAGCCCGCACTCTCGTGACGGGAAAAAACAGCTCCCGAGATCTATATAGGCATTTGATCCTGACTGAAAACTGTCTGAATGATGAAGAAAATGTTACCAGATCATGACCCGGATTTCATCCGGTTTTTCCGACCCCGTTACGGAGCCGGCGTGGGCGGAACCAGTTTTCCGTCCTTCCAGACACCCTTTTCCTTCAGGGCGCGGGCCACCTCGGGCGGCATGTAGTTCTCGTCGTGCTTGGCCAGCACATTGCTGGCCCGGAACCCGCCAGCGGGCGTGAAAGCGCCGGTGACCACGACGCCTTGCCCCTCACGGAAAAGGTCGGGCAGGTCCCTGTCGTAGGAAACGAGGACCTCTGCATCGCCATCGGTCACCTTGAATTCGACATCGAAGCCTTGGCCATGGCGGATGCTGCCGGCGGCGACGAGGCCCCCCAGGTTGACCATCCGCCCGACCTCGACATTGCGCGCCTTCGCTTCGCTTGGCGTATAGAAGAACAGCGTCGCATCACCCAGCGCATAGACGACAAGTGTCACGGCAACGACCGCCACGCTCATCGATCCGGCCAGAAAGGCAAGGCGTCTTTGTTTGCGCGTCATGCCTGGCAGGTTACATGCCCCGGGTCGAACCCTGCAAGACGCAGTCAGGACCTGCGCAACTCCGCCGCAAAAAAACCGTCCGTATCTGTGGAAGCCGGCGACAACTGCAGGCTGCGACTGACCGACCATCCCGCATGACGCGCACGGAAGGCTTCCGCCTGCATGGGCCCCTCCTCGGACAGGATCGAGCAGACCGCATGCACGATGCGACCTGCAGGGGAAACGAGGCTCGCCGCCCTGTCGAGGAGCTGGACTTGCGCCGCAAGGTAACCCTGGAGCCGCGCTTCATCGAGCGTCCACTTGGCCTCGGGATTGCGCCGCCATGTCCCGCTGCCCGAGCAGGGGGCATCGACCAACACGAGGTCGGCCCCGGCACCGGCAAGCTGCGTGAGCCGCTCCCCATAGGGATCGCCGGCCATGGTGATGATCGTTGCTCCCGAGCGCGAGCGCCGGGCCCCAAGCGCCATGAGCCGCTCCATCGCAACATCACAGGCCAGCACAAGCCCGCGATCCTGCATCAGCGCGGCCATGGCAAGGGCCTTGCCGCCCGCACCGCTGGCGAGGTCGATCACGGTCTCGCCGGGCTTCGGATCGGCAAAGCGGACCGCCAGCTGCGAACTCTCGTCCTGGACTTCGACCCGGCCCTCCGTGAAGCAGGCGAGCGCCGACAGCCGCGCATCGCTTCCTGGCGGCAGGCGAATGCCGTCGGGCGACCGTATGCAGGCCACAGGCTGGAAGCCCTCTCGCACAAGTTCCGCAAGCACGTCATCGCGCCGCGCCTTCAGCGTGTTGACCCTCAGGTCGAGCGGCGCGCGCGCATTCAGGGAGAAGAGCTCCGCCTCCAGCCTGTCCCCGAAACCATCGCGCAGCCGCGACACGAGCCAGGGCGGAACATTGAGAAGCGCATCGCCGGGGCCTGCCACATGCGCCGCAAGCCGGCTCTCCTCGGCCCGCGTCAGCGCACCGGGCGCATGCGCCCCATCGGTCGCCAAGAGCGCAATCGCCGGCACGGACAACGCATCACAGACCGCAAGCGACCCCAGCACAAGCGACCGTCCGCTGCGTCCGCCCGCCGCGGCCTCGCATTCGCCAAGCCGGCGCAGCACCGCATAGACCCGTTCGGCAATCGCGGCGCGATCCTTTGATCCGGCAAAACGATGCGAGCGCCCCCACGCCTGCAGGGCACGGTCGGCGGCCGAGCGGCCCTGGAGAACCTGGTCGAGAACCTCGGCCGCCGCAGCAAGCCGCGCGCCGGGTGTCATCCCGACATGGGATAGTTGGGCGACTCGCGCGTGACCAGGATCGAGTGCGGATGGCTTTCGCGCAGGCCCGCCGCCGAGATGCGCACGAACTTCGCATTTGCCTGGAAGTCGGCGATGTTGCGGCTGCCCGTGTAACCCATCGAGGCCCGCAACCCGCCAACAAGCTGGTGCACCACGCTGGACAGCGGCCCCTTGTAGGGCACCTGTCCTTCGACGCCTTCCGGCACGAGTTTCAGCGTGTCCTTCACTTCCGCCTGGAAATAGCGGTCGGCCGACCCGCGCGCCATCGCGCCGAGCGATCCCATCCCGCGATAGGACTTGTAGCTGCGTCCCTGGTAGAGGAACACCTCGCCGGGGCTTTCGTCGGTGCCGGCAAAAAGCGAACCCAGCATGGCGCAACTGGCACCCGCCGCGATCGCCTTGGCGAAATCGCCCGAAAACTTGATACCACCGTCGGCGATGACCGGAACACCGTGCGGACGCGACGCCTCGACGACGTTCAGGATGGCCGTCAGTTGCGGAACACCCACGCCCGCGACCATGCGCGTGGTGCAGATCGATCCGGGACCGATCCCGACCTTGATCGCATCGGCGCCAGCGCCGATCAGCGCTTTCGCCGCTTCGGCGGTGGCGACGTTGCCGGCGATCACCTGCGTGGCGTTCGACTGGCGCTTGATGCGTTCGACCGCCTCGATGACGCGCGCCGAATGCCCGTGCGCGGTGTCGACCACGATCACGTCTGCGCCCGCCGCCATCAGGTGCTCGGAACGCTCCATCCCATCGGCACCCACCGTCGTGGCCGCCCCAACGCGCAGCCGGCCCTGCTGGTCCTTGGCCGCATTGGGATGCGACTCGGCCTTTTCGATGTCCTTCACCGTGATCAGGCCAATGCAGCGGAACTGGTCATCGACGACCAGCAGCTTCTCGATGCGGTGCTGGTGCAGCAGGCGCTTGGCCTCATCCATGCCGATGTTCTGGCGCACCGTGACAAGCCGCTCGCGCGTCATGAGCTGTGACACAGGCTGGCGCAGGTCGGTGGCAAAGCGAACGTCGCGGTTGGTCAGGATGCCGACAAGCTTGCCGCTCGAGGGTTCCACCACCGGGATGCCCGAGATGCGGTGCGTCTCGCGGATGCTGCGGGCCTCGGCCAGCGTGGCGTCCGGCGCGATCGTGATCGGATTGAAGACGATGCCGCTCTCGAATTTCTTGACCTGCCGGACATTCGAGGCCTGTTCCTCGGGCGTCATGTTGCGGTGGACAACACCCATGCCGCCAGCCTGGGCCATCGCAATGGCAAGCCGGGCCTCGGTCACGGTATCCATCGCCGCCGATAGCAGCGGCACGGCCAGTTCGATGGTGCGGGTCAGACGGGTGCGGGTGTCGGCCTGTCCGGGCAGGACCTCGGAGGCGCCGGGAACCAGCAGGACATCATCAAAGGTCAGGGCTTCCTGGAGCTGCAAGTCGTTCCCTTTCTCTGTCAGGCGCATGGGGGGAAGCGAGTTGCGGTGTGGAACTAAGCCCTTTGACCGCCGAAGTAAAGCGGGCTGAATTGTCTCAGGCAGGTCTGGCGGAAATTCAGGCGGCCTGCGGCGCGGAATGCAGGCTCCACACCTTCAGCATGGCCTTCGCCGCCTGCGTCGTGACAGAGTCGTAGGTCCGCGCAACATCGGCAAGGAAAGCCGGCGGCCGGGCCACGCCCGAGACGAGCTTGTCGACCTGCACGACGATCGACGTGAATTGCGTCCTGTCGGCACCCATGGCCTTGCACGCGACCGCCAGCGGTTCGCCGCCTGCGTCCCGCACGATACGCCGTGCGGTCACCGGGTCCACGCCCGTCACCGCCGAGAGCCCTTTCGTGAAGCCCTCGACATCACCGCTGCGGACCTTGGCGACAAGCGCCTGAACCTCGCCGTTGGTCCAGGCCGATTGCGGCGGTAAAGACCGGACCCGCTTCGCCCCGCGCTCGGCAACCAGTTCGGCCATGATCGCATCAAGCTCGCGCGGCGCGATCGGGAAGCGTTTCAGGATCGACTGGCGCAGCGCCGCCGACACGTACCAGAACATCTGGTAGGCAAGGTCCTTGGGCATCTCCTCGCGCGCGACGAGCGGCATGCGGATCTGCTCCATGCCTTCGGCAATCGCCACGAGGTCGTTGAAGATGTTGCGCGGGATGGACACGCCGGCATTCGACAGCAGGCTCTTGAGGACCTGCGGTTCCTTGAGCCGGACAAGCGCCACCATCACTGCCTCCGGCACCTGTGCGCGGCGGGCCAGGGCCTCGCGGTGGGCGGGCGAACGCGCCTCGATCACATCGAGAAGGTCCCTCGTCGACAGGACAGGCGACTGGACAAGGATGGGCGCGGCGATCTCGATGTCGTCGGCCGCCAGCGCACGGATGAGGTCACGCGGCGCCGCTTCAACCGTGGCGATGCGGCAGGCAAGCTTCTTGCGCACCTCCGCCTCGACCTCGTGGAGCAACCCCGTCAGGATCTGGTCGATCAGCGCCGTGGCACCTTCCGGAAGCTCCTCCTCGCTCTCCAGCAGCAGGCCCGCCACGCGGTCGAACAGGACCGTGCGCCCCGCAGGCGTGCGGTCACGGGCAAGTGAGGCAAGCTTTTCAAGCGTCGTGTGCACGGCGTCACGTCATCCGGAGGCGGCGAGAGGCGAAACAAGAGCGGATTATGCCCGGAAATCCTTAATGCCGGCTTTGGACCTGGTAACCGCCGCCTTGACGCCTGCAGCATAGAAAGCGTTAACTCATTGCCAGTTTCGCAACTGGGGGACCCTTCCATGCGCCTGAACCTCATCGCCCTGGCAACACTCGCACCGCTCGCGCTGGCCGCCTGCACGACCTCGAAGTACGAGGGCGACCCGATGTACAACGCCGGTTTCGGCGACGGCTGCGCCACTGGCACCGCCCGCGCGCAGGGAGCCCCGCCCTCCAATCCCGTGCGTGACAAGACCGAATGGAACAGCAGCGATGCCTACCGCGCTGGCTGGAAGGCGGGCTATGGCGCCTGCAACACGTCCTCAAACCGCGGTGACACGACCGGCGTGGACCGCGACCCGACACGTCCCTAGAAAACCTGCCTGACGGAGAAACACTGCCATGCGTTCCATCGCGTTCCTGATCGTGGTCCTGCAGCTGATCCTGCTTGGGCCCCTCTACGTGATGTATGGGCAGGTCGATCCCTGCCGTGCACTTGCCAAGGACATCGCCACGCGCGCCGAGAAGGCCGGTGGCCTCGGCACGGCGATCGAAGGCGCCTTCGTCGACCTCGAAGTCAGCGCCCGTCGCGACGTGGCTGGCAAATCGACCATGCAGTGCGCCGCCGAGCTGGCCGCCAACCTGACTGGCAGCTAGCAGTCCTCAGCCCGGCGCATGGCGGTTCTCGCTCTCGCGCTGCCGCGCCGTTGCCGTTATCTGGTCGCGCAGGCCCGGATGGGCCTTCAGCAGCGCGTCGAAGTCTCCGCGCTTCAGCACCAGCAGATTGGTGTAGCCCGCCGAGATCACGTCGGCACTGCGCGGCTTGTCGGTCAGGAGCGCCATCTCGCCGACGAAATCGCCGGCCTTCAGGCGAACGGGTTCAGGACCAACCTTCACCTCGACGGCACCGGAGGCGATGAAGAACATCCGGTCGCCGCGTTCGCCGGCACTGATGATGCGCTCGCCCGGGGGGAACATCTCGGGCGTCAGGGCCTGCGCCAGCGCGGCGATCTGCGCCTCCTTCAGGCCGGCGAGGATCGGCACCTTCGCGAGCATTTCCGTCAGCCGCAGCCCGAGATCCAGCGGCGGCCGCGCCTCTGCAACCCGGCGCCGGGCCGTGCGGTCCTCCTCGAGGCTCTCATAGACCTCATCGGAGATCAGCGACTGCTCGACCTGCCCGCGATACTCCGCCTCCTCCAGCCCGATGGCCAGCCGCTCGAGATAGCGTGACCGCATCGCCTTGGTGAAATCCGGATACTGCAGGTCAAGCGTCTCGATCGCGCTTGCGACCGCGGCAAGCCGCCCCTCGATCGCCTCGCGCACGCTCAGCGCCGCGTGGCTCCCGATCAGCTCGGCAAGCTTTCCCTCGCAGAACACAAGCAGTTCCCGCAGCACGAGTTGCTTGACCAGCAGCAGCTCGAAGCGGTTGGCGACTTCCTCCGAAAGCAGCCAGTGCAGCCTCAGGCGCCGCTGCAGCCACAACGCCAGCCGGAACTGCCAGCCATGCTTCTGCCCGCCGATGGCGGCCGCAAGGTAACCTGCCTGCCCCGACTGGCGCACACCGTCGAGCACCCGGCTCGCATCGGCGCGCAGGCGCTCGGCGACAGTCCGGCCAACAAGGCCACGCTGAAGGTATTCAAGGCCAAGCTCGGTCTCGCGGTTCGCCAGCACGATCAGCCCCGCCCGCACGAGGTCGTCGCGCTTCAGCGGCGCCTCGCTCGCCGCAGCCGCGGCATGACCGGGCATCGCGGGTACCAGCGCCTCGCGCAAGCCCAGGGTCTCGGCGACACGCACCAGCCCCTCGCGCACGCGGCTGCGCGACAGCGACATGACCCGGTCGCGCACAAGCCGTTCCTCGGGTGAAAGCTTGTCGAGCTTCAGCGCCTTCATCAGCGGCCGCAGCGTCGGCGCCGAGATGAACAAGGTCGCAAACACATAGCCCATGCCGACCACGAAGATGAAACGCGCCTCGGGCGAGAACCCGCCGCCGGCATGACCCTCGCTGATGTCAGTGGCCGCAAGAAGCGCCAGTGCCACGGTCACAGCCCCTCTCAGGCTGCCCCAGCAAAGGACCAGCTTGTAGGCGTGGCTGATGGGCTGCGACAGCCCGAACCACGACAGTGACGGCAGCGCCCCCCACAGCACGCCGGCCCGCGCAACCAGGGCAACGACGAAGACCGTCGCAATCGCGACCCCGTCGGTCCACTCCATGGCGCTGAACATGCGCGGCGCCAGCATGGACGCCAGAACGAAGATGAGCGAAGTGGCCCAGAACTCCAGCTGCCGCCACGTGACAAGCAGCGTCTCCCAGGTGCCCGGCGACAGGCGCGTGCGCACATTCGATGCAAACACCATCGCGGCCGTGACGACGGCAATGATGCCCGACACTTCGAGATAGGCCTGCCCCAGCACGAAGGTCAGGTAGGTGAAGGCAACCGACAGCGTGATCTCGGTCACCGCCGCGCCACGCCACTGGCTGATCATGAAGCCGGCGACCAGCGCCATGACATAGCCGAGCAGGAGCCCGCCGACGAAGCCTTTCACGAACTCGATCGTGCCCGAAAGGAAACTCGGCTCACCCGCGCCGGTGAAGACCGCAAGCAGCACGACGAACAATGCGATCGCTGCCGCGTCGTTGAAAAGGCTCTCGCCCTCGACGATCACCGACAGCCGGCTCGGCGCGCCGATGTCGCGGAAGATACCCAGCACCGCCGCCGTATCGGTCGTGGCCACAAGCGCGCCGATGATCAGGCACAGGATCAGGTCCATGCCTGTCACCGCGTGCAGCGAGAAACCGACCGCCACCATGCAGGCAAGCACGGCCACCACGGCCAGCATCAGCACGGGCGCGATGTCATCGAACAGGCGCCGCACGTCGACCGTCAATCCACCGGCAAACAGCAGCGGCGGCAGGAACACATAGAGGAACGCCTCGGCCGGGATGTTCAGCGCCCCGATCGCATCGACAAGCGCGCTGCCAACCCCTCCGGCATGCCCGGCAGCCGTCTGCACGAAACCCAGCCCGATGCCTGCAAAGGCGAGCAGCACCGTGAAGGGAACCTGAACGCGCCTCGATATGGGAACGAGCAGGCTGACGACCAGCAGCAGCGAGGCAAGACCCAGGACGAAACTGATCACGTTCACTTCAGGCGGCATGGCATCCCGGCTGCGTCTTGATGCGTCTCACAGGAAGCGCGCTCCACCGGAACGCTGTGGCCCCGATGTTGCGACGCGGCACAAATCATTGCAGTTCCATGAGTACCATGCGGCTTCACCGCCCTCAAAGGACGAAGCGCGCCCTTGGGAACACGCCGCACACCTGCTATCGGTCTGCGCGGGACATGAAGAACAAGGCAATGCAGGACCCAAGATCCCCCGGCGTGACCCCATATACCTGGTACCTCGCGGGAACAGCCACGTGGTTTTTCGCCATTGGCGTCCAGAACGTGATGTTCACGTACCTCGTGACCACGGTCCTGCACGCGCCACCGAATCAGGTAGGCCTCGCCCAGACCTCGCTAACCATTCTCTCGGCTGCCTTCATGCTGGTCGGCGGCGCGCTCGCCGACAGGGTGGACCGCCGGTGGCTGCTCATGCTCTGCCATGCGGCTGCCGCGGTGCCCCCGCTGGTGCTCGTGGCTGTCCTGTCGATGGACGCCCTCGCCTACGAATGGCTGATCGCCTACGGCCTTGCCATCGGCCTCGTCACGGCCTTCATCCTGCCGGCGCGCGAGGCCACACTCGCCGACGTGCTGGCCAACGGCAATGGCAGCGGCCTGCAGAAGGCCGTGACGACCATGGTGGGGATCCAGTTTCTCGCCCAGATCGCAGGCATGCTCATCGCGCGCTTCGCAGCCCTGACAGGCCCGCAGGCCATCATCTTCGCGCAGGTCATCGCGCAGGGCTTGGGCCTCTGGGCCACCTGGCGTCTGCCGCGGGGAAAGCACGCGCGCAGGGGTGAACAGGAAGAAGGCTCGCAGTGGCGGCGCATCAAGGCCGGCCTCGGCGCGGTCGCCACCTCGCCCGCCCTCCTGCCGGTGACAGTGCTGACACTGGCGATCGGAACGCTCTACATCGGCTCGTTCCTGGTGGTACTGCCGGTCATCCTGCGCGAGGAGTTCGGCGGCGACGTGCAGCAGATCTCGACCATGCAGGTCTGCTTCTGGGGCGGCACGATTGTTTCCTCCTTCGCCATTGGCCGCATTGGCCACATCGTGCACCGGGGCCGGCTGATCGTTGCTGCAGTAGCCACCGGCGCAACCGTGCTGGCGCTGCTCAGCATCCAGGCGCCACTCTTCGTTCTGTACGGGCTTATCTTCACCTGGGGCCTGGGCGCCGGGGTCATGATTTCCATGTCACGCACCGCCGTGCAGGAACACGCGCCCACCGCGCTCCGCGCCCGCGTGATGTCGGTCTTCCAGCTCGGCTTCACGGGCGGAACCGCCATCGGCGCGATCCTCGCGGGTATCGCAGTCGAGATCCTCGGCGCCCGGCACGCAACCCTGTTCCCCTCGATCATGATGGCCATCATCCTGGTCCTTCTCGTCACCCGCACGCAGCTCATGAACATCCGGGCCATTTCCCTCGATGAGGGCAAGTCCGGGTGACAGATTCCACGCAAACGGGCCTCAATCGCTACCTTCTGGCACAAGGCATTCAGTTCGCAGCCTCCGGCATGCTGGCCGTTCTCTTCCCCTGGCTCATCACGCAGGAACTGAAGGAAAGCCAGATCAATGTCGGCCTCGCCCAGACCTTCGCCAACCTCCCCTTCCTGTTCCTGATCCTGGTGGCAGGCGCAATCGCCGACGGGCGCGACCTGAAGGCCTACCTGCCGCGCCTGCTTGTCCTGATGGCAATGATGCCCGTGATGCTCGCCCTCCTTCTGGCGACAGGCCTGCTGACACTGCTCACGGCCACGGCTGTGATCTTCGTGCTCAGCGCCCTGACTGCCTTCGCGACACCGGCGCGTGAGGCCATGCTCTCGCACGTGGTACCGCAGGGTCCCGACCTCGCCCGCGCCTCGGCCCAGGCCGTTGCCGTAACCTTCGGCGGCCAGGTGATCGGCACCCTGATTGCAGCCCTTGCCTCGGATGTCGGCGCAGTGCCGCTCCTCTGCGTGCAGGCAATGCTCATGACCTTCGCTGCGATGCTGATGTCGCGGGTACGCACAATCGCGCCCTTTGTCGAGCGGCCACGCGAGGGACCACTCGTCGGCCACCTCAAAGCCGAGCTGATGGATGGCTTCCGCCTGGTCTGGCAGCACGTGCGCCTGCGCACCCTGATCATCTACCTGTCGATCAGCGCACCGCTCTTCAACGGCATGTTCCTCGTCGGCATCCCGCTGATGGTCCGCGACATCTTCCAGGGCAGCTCGGCCATGCTGTCGCTGTTGTTCACGATCTTCCTCACGGGCATGACCCTGTCATCCTTCGCCCTGTCGCGCCGCCGCCCGGTCGAGCGCCCGGGCCGGTTCATCATGCTCCTGTTCCTGACCCACGTCGTCGTCTTCACCTGCGTCTGGCTCTTCCCCGACCGCAACGTCTTCACGGTGCTGATGTTCTTCTGGGGGCTGAGCTCCGGCGCCTCGATGTCTCAATCCCGCGGCATGATCCAGACCGCGGCCCCTCCGGCCTTCCTTGGCCGCGTGCTCTCGATGCAGCAGTTCTCGATGATGGCAGGCGCCCCCGTCGGCGCCCTGCTTTTCGGGGCATTGGCGCAGGGCTTCGGCGTGCTGAATGCCGTGCTCGTGATACCTGTCGGCGTCAGCCTGATCTGGATCGTCTTCCGCCTGCGGACAGGCCTCTGGCACTTCCGCCGCGAGGACCATCCGCAAGCCTGATGGGCAGCGTCAGGAATACTTGCGCTCGCTCCACCACGGATAGAACACCGGCATGTCCTTCGACACCCGGTCCGGGAATTGCGCAGGCCTCTTCTCGAGAAACGACACGACGCCCTCGCGCGCATCGCCCTGGCGTCCGCGCGCAAAGATCGCGCGGCTGTCGATCTTGTGGGCTTCCATGGGATGGTCGGCACCCAGCATGCGCCACAGCATCTGCCGTGTCAGGGCAATCGAGACGGGCGCGGTATTCTCGGCGATCTCGCGGGCAAGCGCCTGCGCAACGCCCAGGAGCTCCTCCGGCTTCACCACGCGCGAGACAAGGCCGCCCGCCAGGGCTTCCTGCGCATCGAACACGCGGCCCGTGGCACACCACTCCATGGCCTTCGAGATGCCGACGATCCGCGGCAGGAACCAGCTCGAGCATGCCTCCGGCACGATGCCGCGCCGCGCAAAGACGAAGCCGAAGCGGGCCGTCTCGCTGGCGATGCGAATGTCCATCGGCAGCTGCATCGTGGCACCCACGCCGACCGCCGCGCCGTTGATCGCCCCGATCACAGGCTTCTTGCTCTCGAAGATGCGCAGCGTCAGCCGCCCGCCACCGTCGCGCACCGCCTCGCTGCTCCAGTCGATCTGTCCATTGCTCTCGGCGCCCGCCTTTTCCGGGCGGTCGCTGCGAGAGGAATAGTCAAAGGTCTTGGCCCCCGCCGACAGGTCAGCCCCCGCGCAGAAGGCGCGACCCGACCCGGTCACGATCACGGCACGAACCTGGTCGTCCGCATCGGCCTGATCGAAGGCATCGATCATCTCGCTCATCATGACGCCCGTGAAGGCATTGAGCTTTTCAGGTCGGTGCAGGGTCAGTGTCGCAACGTTATCGGCGACGGTGTAGGTAATTTCCGTGTAGTTCATGGGATTTCTTCCTTCTCGAATGGCTTTGGCTGGCCAAGCTTATCAACACCGCCGCAGGATGAAAGCGCCAACATCGAGGCCCCTAAGGGTCGAAAACCGGTCACGGACGCTGGACGCAACCCGCCCGAGGACATAAAGAAATCGGGCACATAACTGGAAGGTCGTCCATGCATCCGTCAGTCCACGCCCAGACCCAGCCCGACAAGCCCGCCTACATCATGGCCGGCAGCGGAGAAACCGTAACGTATCGCCAGCTCGAGCAGCGCTCGAACCAGGCAGCCCAGCTGTTCCGCAAGATGAACATGCAGGTCGGCGACACCGTCGCCATCTTCATGGAGAACAACGTCCACTACCTGCCCGTCTGCGTCGCGGCACAGCGCGCAGGCCTGTATTTCACCTGCATCTCCTCGCGCCTGACCACAGGCGAGGTCGAGTACATCGTCGGCGACTGCGCGGCAAAGGCCTTCATCTCGTCCGGCCAGATGGGCGATGTCGCACGCGAACTCGCAAGCCGCATGCCGTCGATCCAGAAGCTGATGTTCGGCGGCAGGATGGATGGCTATGCCGGCGCGGAAGACGCGCTGAAGACGATGCCCGACACACCGGTCGCAGACGAGACACCGGGCACCGACATGCTCTATTCGTCCGGAACGACGGGCAGGCCGAAGGGCGTCAAGCGTCCGCTGACGGGCGGCCCCCTCGTTGGCGGCGCGCCCAACCCGTTGTCGATGCTGGTCAAGATGCTCTACGGCTTCGACGAAAACACGGTCTACCTGTCGCCGGCCCCGCTCTATCACGCCGCACCCCTGCGCTATAACCTGTCGGTGCTCGGCTTCGGCGGCACCAGCATCGTCATGGAACACTTCGATCCCGAGCAGGCGCTGGCCACGCTGCAGAAATACAGGACAACGCACAGCCAGTGGGTCCCGACCATGTTCGTGCGCATGCTCAAGCTGCCCGAAGACGTGCGCCGCAAGTATGACGCCAGCTCCATGAAGGTTGCCATCCACGCGGCCGCGCCCTGCCCGATCCCGGTCAAGCGCCAGATGATCGACTGGTGGGGACCCGTGATCTACGAATACTACGCCGGCACCGAAGGCAACGGCTTCTGCGCGATCACAAGCCCCGAATGGCTCGCCCACCCCGGCTCGGTCGGCAAGGCGCTGCTGGGCGAACTGCACATTGTCGGCGAGGACGGCAACGAATGCGGTGTCGGTGAATCCGGGACCATCTACTTCGCCAACGGCCCCGAGTTCTCCTATCACAACGACCCCAAGAAGACGGCAGAGGCGCGCAACGCCAAGGGCTGGTCGACCCTGGGCGACGTTGGTTACGTCGACAAGGATGGCTATCTGTACCTCACCGACCGCAAGGCCTTCATGATCATCTCCGGCGGCGTGAACATCTATCCGCAGGAGGCCGAAAACATCCTCATCAACCACCCCAGGGTGGCAGACGTCGCCGTCATCGGCGTCCCGAACGAGGATTTCGGCGAAGAGGTCAAGGCCGTGGTCCAGCCCATGAACTGGGCCGATGCGACGCCTGCCCTGGCCGAGGACCTCATGGCCTATTGCCGCGAGCACCTCTCGGCGATCAAATGTCCCCGGTCGGTCGATTTCGAGCGCGAGCTGCCCCGTCACCCGACGGGAAAGCTCTACAAGCGCCTGATCCGCGACCGCTATTGGGGCAACCGTGACTCGAAGATCGTCTGACACGGACCAGGGTGAGATGCGCCCCTCGGGCGCGGGCGGCCAACTCGCGCGTGAAGACTTCACGATCGAGCGCGTGCGCGCCTACCAGGCCGTGGCCGCACAGTTCGGCGACGGCCAGGTCATGAGCGAGGACGCCCGCGAGGCCTCGCGCCAGCTCATCCTGCGCACGCTTTCACAAGGCGAGGATCTCTGGATCTTCGGCTATGGCTCGCTCATGTGGAACCCGGCAATCCACGTTGCCGAAAGCAGGACAGCCCACCTCACGGGCTACAGCAGGCGGTTTGCCATGCGCCTCGTGTTCGGCCGCGCAATGCCCGACCGACCCGGATTGATGATGTGCCTTGTACCCGGCGGAAGCTGCCAAGGTATCGCCCATCGCGTCGCCGCCGGCAGTGTCGAAAGCGAGACACGCATCCTCTGGATGCGTGAGATGCTCTCGGGCGCCTACACGCCCACCTGGGTCGATCTCGACTTCGGCGCGGACCGCGGGCGGGGTGTGACCTTCGTGATCAACCAGGCGCATCCGCGCTATCTGCCAGGCCTCGATCCGGTCGAAAAAGCCGCGCGGATCGCGACCGCCGAAGGCCCCCTGGGTTCGAACAGGGACTACCTGTTCCGCACGGCCGAAGCGCTTGCAGCCAACGGGCTGAAGGATCCATATATCGACGACATGATGGCCCGCGTTCACGCGCAGCTGGCCTCGACCGGACAAGCAAGGGAGTAAAGCCATGAAAGTCATCAACTACGCCGATCTCTCCAAACACGTGGGCCAGGAACTTGGCGTCAGCGAGTGGGTCCTCGTCGACCAGGAGCGCGTCAACAAGTTTGCCGACGCGACCGGCGACCACCAATGGATCCACATCGATGTCGAGCGGGCGAAGCGCGAACTGCCGACCCAGGGCACGATCGCCCATGGCTACCTGACGCTCTCGCTCATCCCCTTCCTCGCCTCCAGGATCAGCCGCATCGATGGCGTCAGCCGCGGCATCAACTACGGCTCGAACAAGGTCCGCTTCACGAACATGGTCCCTGTCGGCAGCCGCGTGCGCGCACGCTCGAAGATCGTCGCCACGGAACCCAAGGGCCCCGGCACCCAGGTCACGAACGAAGTCACCATCGAGATCGAAGGCCAGGACCGCCCGGCCTGCATCGCCGAGACGATCTCGATCGTCTATCCCTGAGGCCCAAGGAGCGCGCGTCATGGACAAGATCACCAAGCCGGATGCCGAGTGGCGCGCGCAACTCAGCGACATCGAGTATCGCGTCACGCGCAAGCACGGCACCGAGCGGGCCTTTACCGGCCCCTACTGGGATTCGAAGGAACAGGGGACATATTGCTGCCGCTGCTGCAACCTGCCCCTGTTCGCCTCCGAGACCAAATACGATTCCGGCACTGGATGGCCCAGCTTCTGGGCGCCGGTGGCACGCGAGAATGTGGCCGAGAAGCCCGACAACACGCTGTTCATGCGGCGCACCGAGGTGCTCTGTGCCCGCTGCGACGCCCACCTCGGACACGTCTTTCCCGACGGGCCCCGGCCCACGGGCCTGCGCTACTGCATGAATGGGAATGCACTGAAGCTCGAGAACACGGACAAGTAATGGCCAGGATCACGCCACGCGGGTGATCCTGACTTCGTGCGGCCCGGCTGTCTTCGCCCAGATGCGGACGCAGCCATTGCTCTCGCCCATCTCGGCCTGCAGGCCCGGCCCGCTGACCTTGAAGTCCCCTGGATAGTGCACGTCCGGCAGGAACACTTCCGTGGGCGCATTGATCGAAGGATCGGCTTCGAAGGCGAAGCTGAAAGTGCCTGTCGCGCGCTCGAACCGCATGCGGGTCAGCACACCCTGGCAGGCCCGGACCCACGGGCGCACGAACCCCTCGACCGCACGCCCGCCGCCCTGATCCACCGAATAGACCGACAGGTCTTCCTGGTTCCAGCCATCGCCGCAGGCAGGATCGTTCCGGTTCGACGCCGTGTAGTTCCATTGCGTGGAACTCAGCAGGTGCGTGTCCATCGCGTTGTACATGAGGTCGAGCGCAATCACGTGCTTCTCCCAAGGGGCCGCAGATCGGTCCCCCTTCGCCCACGCGGCATAGGCCGCCGCCCCCTCGAGGTCATAGGGAATGCCGAACTCGCCGATCAGCGTCGGCGCCCCACCGGGAATGGTCTTCGATGCATCCTTCAGCCGCCCCAGCGCAGCGGCATAGCTCGCCTCGATCTCGGCCGGGCCGTTCAGCATCTTCATCGTGAAGGGGTTGATCGACGTCGGATACATGAAGTTCTTCGTCACCAGCGTGACGATGTCATACCAGTGGCTGGCATTGACCGTCCGTTCCGGCACCGGCGGAAACCCGTCGCCGGTCGCACTGCGGAAGGGATCAAGCTCGGCAAAGACAAGCCAGTCATTCTCGATCGCCCGGATCTCGCGCGCCACGCGCTGGAAGAAGGGCGTCATGCCATCCCGGTCGGGATCGATGTCACGCCCGCCCGCGCACTGGAAGAAGTCCTCGCGCAGCACCTCGACGTCATTGCCCCGCAGGCGATAGGCCCCCGCCACCTCGAACGGACACGCGCGCCCCTCGCGCCAGATCGACACGCCCTTCGCGTTCACGGTCTTCGTGCCGGTCTGCCCCACCCGCATGCGCGCCGGATCGAAGGCAAGCTCGGGGATCTCCCGCGAAAGGCCACGTGCGACCAGCAACCCGTCGAGCGGCGACCATGCAGGCCCGGGCCGCACCGGCTCGGGATGGGCCGCACTCTTCTCGAGATGCCGATACGACATGGGATGGCCGATCCATCCTGTCCCCGGCTCATTCAGCGTGTCGAAGCCCATCACATGCGCCATGCCCTTGAGACGCCGGGCCACCTCGCGCATCGAGCCGATATAGTGGGACTGCAGGAAATCCTGCGCACTGCGTCCGTCGATCTTGAGGCCAGGGGCAAACAGGTCGCCGCAGAAGAACAGCGTCCACATGATGGCATTCGCCGGCATGCGGTAATTGTTGGCCCACGTCATCATGGGATAGCGGTCTTCCTGCCGCCCGCCCCGCGCGTAATCATATTTGAGCTGCATCACATGCGACGCGCCGGCATCATGGAACTTCGTGAAGTCGAGGCCCACGGCCTCGAACGTCCAGCCGGGCGCACCGTCACCGCCTGACATGCGGCTCCACGTGTCCTGATGGAAATCGACGAAGACATTCAGCCCATACTGCCCGGCCCGCCGCGCAACTTCCGCGAAATAGTCAAGGTATTCCGTGTCGTACTGCCCCGGCCCCTTGTGCTCGACGGCCTCCCACGTTGTCAGCAGGCGCAGGCAGTTCATGCCCCAGTCGCTGATCCGGCGCAGGTGCGCATCGGCCTCAGCAAGCGGGAATGGACGCCCGATGAAGCTGACCGCGCGATGGTTCGAGAAGTCACTGGGAAAATTGGTGCCCCCGTCAGGATAGGGCACCTTGCAGTCACCACCCAGGTTGAACCCGCGCAGGAGCACCATGCGGCCCGCCGCATCCACGAAACGATCCCCGTCAATCCTGATCCGGCCCGTCATGCGACTCCCCTCAAGCATCCTTGCATCTGCACTATCAGGCCCGACATGAAGCAGGCAATCGCACCCGGCGTTGCCTCAGCGCTCCAGGCACTTGCCCAGAGGGACGAACTGACCCGCAATCCCGATGAACCGGCACTGCCGCTCCTCGCCCGAGCCATCAGGCAGCCGGAAACTGTAGATCGAAAAGGCAAGCAGGTTCGTCCGCTCGATCGGCATGCTCGAGATGAGGAAGCCAAAGATCGCACCGCCCAGCTGGCTCGCACCATCGTTCGGATTGGCACCCGTCTTGCGCGCCTCCTCCTCGATCTTGCGTGCGACATGGCTCTGCGCCCACGCATTGAACTCGCTGCGCGAAGGGTTCGTCACCACCAGCAGCGCGATGACAACAGCAAGACCAATCAGAATACGCCTCATGTCCGTCTCCTACTCTGCCTTCGCACGGGACTCGTTGGCCGCATGGCCGAAGATGCCCTTCGCCATCAGTGACGTCTCGCCGTTGCGACGGCGCTGGAAGATCTCGGCCCGCACGCCATGGGCATGCCGGTTGTCGGGCTCGGCAAGGACCGCCAGCTCGACGAGGTGGCAGGCCACCCTGATGTCGGCATCCGCCACTTCGAGCGCCCGGTCGGCAAGGCGCGCTACCCCCCCGGCAAGGCTCGCAAGCTCCCGCGCCAGGGCCGTCTCGCGCGCCGGCTTGAGGTTGGCCGGGTTGCCATCATGCCAGCCCCCGTAGAGCCGCCAGATATTGCGCACGACGAATTCAGGTTCGTCATAGGTTGGCTTGAGCCACGGCTTGTCGAGCACGGCCTTCGACAGCGATACCGCATGCACGATGTCATTGAGCCGGGCGCCATCATTCATCATGGCAAGCGTCTCGCGCACCAGCGTCTCGAGGGCCTCGGCCACATCCGTCAGTACCCGGCGGATGCGATCCGCGCCCTCGATGGGCAAGCCATGGGCCGGCAGGAACAGCTGAGCGCCCTTGCCAGCCATCTCGCGCATCGCAACCGCCCACTCGCGCGGATAACGCTGCACCTTCTGTGGATTGCCTGCATTCGGGAAACTCCAGATGAAGAAGTCACCCGCGCAGATCGCCTTGTGCTTGGGGATCCAGGCCCATGTATGGTCGTCCGTCTCGCCACGCGCATGATTGAGCTCGATCCGCAACCCGCCGACATCCAGCACCATGGCGTCGCGATAGGTCAGTGACGGCTTGGGTGCTTCGTCCGGCAGGAACGGCGCCACCGGCTTGTCAGCCTCGGTCATGCCATAGCCGCGCTTCCGGAACTGTCCGAACTGCCGCTCGTTGATGACCTGGTTGTAGCCATTCGTCATCCGGTAGCGGTCAAAGCGCCCGGCAACGTTTTCATGCCCGCAGATGCAGATACCCGGATGACCACGCGAAACCGCATCGGCGACAAACGCGCCGCACCCGCCGACATGATCGACATGTCCGTGGGTGTAGACGATCGTGTTGAAGCGATCCGCACTCCAGCGCCGGATCTCGGACACGACCTTCGACCCGCCACTCGGGTTCGACGTGTCGAACGCGACAAGCCCGTCATCGGTCCGCAGCACGATCGAGTGCGAGAAAGCCTCGACCACCGCAATGTCGGGCCGCAACTCGGAGAGCTGGTGGTTGATCCGGTTGATGGGCCCGACCTGGTCCGTCCCCTTCCCCTCGTCGATCACCGCGCGCGACAATGCAAAAAGGTCCGTCATCCCCGTCTCCCCGTGCAAACAGGCACGCAAACCAGATGATGGACCGGCAGCCACGTCAGGCACAAGACGTCGCGGCAGGGGGGCCGGAAACCGGATTGGCAACCTGTCACAAAATGGCCCTTTCGCATCGCAACATTTTCGTGAACGGGTTGTAAAGCGCCTCCGCTTCCAGATAGCATTGCCATCAGAGGCCCGTTCCTGGGAAGGAGCGGGTCATGCCAGACGGTTGTCATGTCAACACGAGCAGAGGGCCCTGACGCCGCCGCCTTGCCGGCCATTGACGGATCCGACCTGAAGGTCGTCCGCTTCGGCAATGGCGCGGCCGTGCTGATTCTGGTGCTGATTGCTGGCCTCGCCGTCGTGGCAGTGAACGTGGCCCTGCGCGACCACTTCATCAGCGAGGAAACGTCAAGGCGGCCTGCCTTGCGCGTCCCGGTCGAGGCACAGGTCGAACCGGCCGCAACGACCGAATTCGATGCACCGGCGCCCGTCGAAGCAGGCCTTGGAGCAAGCCCGGCGCCCGACACCACCGAAGCGCCCGCGCCGTCGACACCAGCGCCAGCTGATCCAGCCGCAAGGGAAAGCGAGGAGCGGATCGATCAGGCATTCGCCGTCCTCGACCAGTCAAACGTCAAGGACATGCGCGCCTTCCTGCGCAAATACGATGGTGTCAAATACGCCGAGGAGCGCGGTTATCTCTCGGAAATCAGCGATGCCCTTCAGGCCGCCCTTGCAAAGGCGAGCGAGGAGCCACCCGCGCCGAAGGTAAGTGAGGACGAAGAAGAACAGAAACGCCGGCAGGAGCAGCAAGCCGTGCCATGGGACATGGGCGTCGAGCCCCCGGCAGCAGGCAACTGACGGATCGACCGTTGCGTGCGTTACGTCACACGTTCGCGCCTTGCAACCTGCCAAGCCCGACATAACTGTTCCCGCGTGTCGATCAACAAGGAGACCTGAACATGGACCGCGTTTTGGGAGTGTCGTTGCTTGCACTCATCACCGCCACAAGTTTTCCCACCCCTGCCGGTGCCGACCCGCTGCCCTACGGACCTGAGACATGCAAGTCGGGCTATGTCTGGCGCGAAGCAGGACCCGGCGACCGCGTCTGCGTTCCCCCAGCCTCTCGCGACAGCGCCCGGAGCGATAATGCCATGGCTGGCGTCCGTCGCAGTCCGGTAGGAGGCGCCTATGGCCCGGACACCTGCCTGCCCGGCTTTGTCTGGCGCGAAGCCTTCCCGGCTGATCGGGTCTGCGTCACGCCGGCAACCCGCAGTCGCACAGCCGAGGAAAACCGGCTCGGCCAGTCGCGCCGTGTGCTGGCCTATGGTCCCGACACGTGCCGGGATGGGTTCGTCTGGCGCGAGGCAAACCCCGCGGATCGCGTCTGCGTAACCCCGGAGGCCCGCTCCAGGACCGCGGCCGAAAATGCCGCCGCCCCGACCCGCGTCCAGCCCGGTGGCGGCGCCTACGGACCCAACACCTGCCTTGCCGGTTTTGTCTGGCGCGAAGCCTTCCCGGGCGACGTGGTCTGCGTCACCCCGGAAATCCGGGAACTGGTCCGCCAGGAGAACGCGCTCGCGCCCTCACGTCGCGTTGTTCCGTGACAGCCTGAACTGTTAGCGTTTACCAATCCCCAGGCCCGGCGCGTCCGGGCCTTTACATTTCTGCTGGGGCGGTGCGGAAAATTCCAGTTTTTCTGGCACTTTTCGAATTAACAATTACAGTGACAATGTCGATGACAATTTTTCTTTTAATTTGTCATTGACAGTTTCCATTCCGGAACCTATCTTGTTGCCATGGTCGGGGAGAGCCTCGGCCCGGATGCTGAACCCAAGACAATCCCTCCGGAAACGCCCAATGCTCACGTGGAAAATCAGGTATCGATCGCAGCACGAAGACTGGTCCCTCGACCAGTTCGTGAAGGTCGCCACCTTGCTGCTCACGACCTTGGGCATCGAGAAGGGCCTTGGCCACGATCCCTTCGAACTCAAGGACCGCCTGGTCCGCTACTACACATCCGGCGGCGCCGTGACACGACCGGGTCGCAAGGGCAAGGAAGTGCGTTACGGCTACGAGCACCTCGTCCAGGTGCTCACCACGCGCCAGTTGCTCAACGACGGCTGGCCGCTGGCAAAGGTCGCATCCTTCATCCAGTCCACTTCACTGGAAGAGCTCGAGGCCATGCTGCCCGATGAGGCATCCCCTGGCACCCCGCATCGCAGCGCCCGCAGTGCATCACCGCGACCCGCACCGTTGGGGATGATCATGGACAGGGGTTTTGTCAACCAGTCGGACGACAGCATGAATTTCCTTGAGCAGCGATCATATTCGATGTCCGCCAGCATGCAGGAATTCGAAACCCGCGCGCTGCGAAACCGTGTTGGCATGGCCGGCACCTGGCAGGCCCTCGGCCATGAAGACGGGATGATGCCCGAATGGCGGGAAGCCGCCGCGATCGACCTCACCTCTTGGTGCAGGGTCATCGTCGACGTGGATGAACTCAGGAATATGCACCCCGCGCAAGCCGAACTCATCGGCGACGCACTGGTGCATGCTGTGAGGGAACTTCGCACACACAGGAGGGAGCGCAAATGATCTTGCCTGACACTCCATGCTAGCGGCGGTCAAAGCCCGGGCATAACGCGCCCCGGCTCACCACCACCCAGAACACCAAACTGAACAGGAACTGAGCGGGCGCGAACGTGCGTTCCGACGGAACCTCTTTGTCTTGTCTTGCCGGGCAGCAATCGCGCTGACACCCGAACGAAAGGAACTTTGCATGTCTAACCATCTCAAGCTTGTCATCACCCCGCGCCGCGCGGGCCTTGTCCATGGACGCCACAACACTGTGGACGCCCTCATTCGCTTCCAGGCAACAGAGCAGCCTGCCGAGCATGCCCAGCGGCCGCGCCAGCCCCTCAACGTCGCCATCGTCATCGACCGCTCGGGATCGATGGATGGTCGTCCCCTCCGGGAAGCCTGCCGGGCAGCCGGCGTGGTGGTCGAGCGCCTCTCGGCCCATGACCGCTGCACGGTGGCCGTGTACGACAACATGGCACAGACCATCGTGCCCCTCTCGCCCGCGAACGAAAAGGAGCGCTTCCACGCGGCATTGCGGCGGGTGCAGGCCGGCGGGTCGACCGACCTGCACGCCGGTTGGACCGAGGGCGCTTCGACCCTTGTCCCCGTCGCCGGTGACACGGCGATCTCGCGCGTCATCCTTCTGTCAGACGGCCACGCCAATGCCGGCGTGACCAAACCGGCCCAGATCTGCAGCGACGTCGAACGTCTCGCTGCCGCCGGCGTGACCACCTCGACACTGGGGCTTGGACACGGTTTCAACGAGGCGCTGATGACCGACATGGCGCGTGCAGGCCGTGGCCGCGCCCACTATGGCCAGACGGCCGATGACCTGATGGGGCCGCTGACCGAGGAACTCGACCTTCTCGACGCCATCGCTGCCCGTCGCATCGCGTGCCACATCAAGCCGTCGGCCGACGTCCGCATTGAGGTGCTCAACACCCTGCCCGCGGCAAGCAATGGCTCCTACCCGATGCCTGATGTTGCCTGGGAGAGCGAAACAGTAATCGCCGTGCGCCTCTCCCTGCCGCCGCACATGACGGTCTCGGAAACCCTGTTCGAACTCCTCTCGGTACGCGCCACGTTCCTCGACGCCGACGGACGGGAGACAACGATCGACGCCGACCCGCTCGTGCTCCCGGTGCTCGGCGAAAGCGAATGGCAGGACCTGCCCACGGACGCCACGGTGGCACGACGCTTCGACGAGATCGAAGCAGCAAGACTGCAGGAAGAGGCCCGCCGGGCTGCACGCCAGGGGGACTGGACCGAAGCCGAACGCCTGATCGACCTCATGCGTCCGCTGGCCGCCAGGAACCCGTGGCTCTCGGCAATCCTGAACGAGAGCCGCGACTTCATTCTTCAGCGCGAGGTCGAGCGCTTCAGCAAGAACGCAAGGTTCGCTGCAGATGCGCTCTCCAGCCGCCTCTCCGGGATCGACGAGGACGCCGACATCTCAAATGAGGACCAGAAGCGCTCCTACATCGCCCGCAAGATGAAACAGGGAAAGAGCCGCAATCACAATTGAACGGCCAGCACCACGAGACTGACCTTCAGGGGGTGAGTTCTTACGAACCCCCTGAAGGTCAGGCGGCTCACAAACACAGGAAAGGAAGATTTCAATGACCACCAATCGACGAACTCACATGAACCGCTCCGCCCGCCTCCCCGCCGGCTTCCTGGTCGAGGGACTGCGTCCTGGCATGCTCGTGCAGCACGGCAACCTGGCGATGCTGCCACTGCTGGGTCAGGATCGTCCGGGTCCGGACTATATCCTGCTCTCGAACGCCCTCGAGCAGGGCCTTGCCACCGTGACCGAGGTTTCAGAGGCGGGCCAGGTTCCCAACCTTGCAGTCAGGAACGACGGCGACCGCCCGATCCTCGCGCTCGACGGGGAGGAACTGAAGGGTGCCAAGCAGAACCGCATCCTGAACCTCTCGCTTCTTGTCCCCGCCCGTTCGACGACCGTGGTGCCCGTTAGTTGCGTCGAACAGGGCCGCTGGAACTACAAGGGCAGGAATTTCGGGGCAAGCGGCGAGATGCTCTTTGCAAGGGCGAAAGCCGGCAAGCTGATGGCAGTATCGGAGAACATGCGCGCCTACGGCTCAAGGCTTTCCGACCAGGGCGAGGTCTGGGACCATGTCGCAAGGAAACTCGATCGTCTCGGCGCGACATCGTCGACAAGCGCCATGCAGCAGGCATTTTCCAGTCGCAGGAAGAGCCTCAGGGACCACGAACAGGCGCTCAGGCCTGTCGCCGGGCAGCGCGGGGCCGCCTTCTTCATCGACGGGGAACTGGCGGGCATCGAGACGCTCGACCGCGAAGCAAGCTGGCTGGCCCTCGCCGGTACCATCAACCGCAGCTACGCCCTGGACGCCATCGAGACTGAAGGCAAGGACGTAACACCGCCAGCCGAGGCAAACGCGGCCGCACTTCTCGATGCGCTCGCCGCAACCGAGGCCGACGTCTACCCCGCATTGGGCCTTGGCGAGGACTGGCGCGTCGAAAACGAGCACGTGGTCGCCGCAGGCCTCGTGGTCGATGGCAACCCTCTTCACGTGGCCGCATTCAAGCCAGTGGACCGGCACATCCGACGCTTCCCCGAGCCAGACAGCGTCGACGAGCAGTTGGGAGGAACCCGTTGGATGTAATGCGCTGGGCCGGCCGCATGTCGCGGCCGGCCCGCCATGCCCACGACGAAACCAGACGTTCGACAGACAAGGGAAACACGAAGGATGAGTGAGTTCGAAGATCTTGATCTTGGGATCAGCCCCAAGGTTCGTGGCCGCGACCGCCAGGGAACGCGCGTCACCTACCAGCTGCGCAACAACAGCGACGTCGACCAGGCTGAAATCCCGGAGGACATCGTCCTCAAGCGCTTCCGCATGAAAATGAGCGGCATGAGCCTCTGCAGGGGAACGCGTCTGTTTCCCAGCCTCTGGCGCGCCGTGGACATGCTTCTGACCCAGCACCAGGACTTCTACGCCCATGCGTTCGACACCAGGACGGGGCCGCAGCGCATGCGCGAGGTTCTGAACGGGATCAAGGTCCCGCTGGCGCAGGAGGACCTGACCCTTCCGGATGCCGAAATGACAGGCAGGCTCCTTTACACGCTGGGGCCTGACAGGGTCCACGCTCTCGTGACGCGGCACCGCGAACCAGGTCGCGCCGCCAGCCCCGGTATCCCCGACCTCTGCCTGTTCGAGTTCAACAGGATATCGGGCGTTCAGCGCCGCATGGTGTTTGTCGAGGTCAAGCGACCGGGCGAACGCCTCGCACCCCACCAGGCCGACGAACTGCGCTTCATGCGATCGCTCGGCCTCCAGGCCGGTGTCTTCCGCTTGCGGGAAGTCGGCTCCGGCAGGGCTCGGGCGAACGCCGCCTGAAGACCGCATGGGTCGGGGTGGCGTGGCATCGGGCCATGCCGTCCCGAGCGGATTTGCTTCCTGTCCAGGACGGTGCTACGAACAGGAAGCATCAAGAATTGGGCTGACGCCCACGCCAACCTGCCCACCCGGGCAAGGTGGATCCCGCAAGGGGATGCGGCCGCATCGGCAACGAAACGGGTCGCAACGTGTCAGCCCTCCCTGTGACTGCAGAGGAGGTTTTTTCATGTCTGAAGGTTTCCAATCCGCCGATCTCGACACGCTTGAAGGCATCGACCTCAAGGGCATCTCGACCATAAGGCCCGGATTGCTCTATCCCCACCAGGCCGACGGCGTTGCATTTCTCGTATCGAAGAAGCGCGCCATCCTGGGAGACGACATGGGCCTCGGCAAGACACGCCAGGCCATCGTGGCGCTGGAGGCCGCGGCCCCGGCAGGTCCCGTCCTCGTTGTCTGTCCGGCGTCCCTGAAACTCAACTGGCGGCGCGAGATCCTCGCGGTCGATCCCGAGGCCCGCATCGAGATCATCGGCTACGACCGGAAACCTGTCGACGATCCACGCTGGGTTATCGTGAACTACGACCTGCTGAAAGCCCATGCAGCAAGGCTGCACGACATCGGGTGGACCGGCGTAATCCTCGACGAAGCGCATTTCATCAAAAACACATCGCAGCGTACCTCGCACTGCCTCAAGCTCATGGGCGTGGCAGACGAGGCACGCCAGCCGCTGATCGGCCCATCCCACGTCTTCCTGCTGACAGGCACACCGATGACGAACCGGCCACGCGACCTGTTCAACCTCCTGCGATGCGTCGGCCACCCCGCCGCCCGCTCGTTCCTGAGCTTTGCCAAGCGCTATTGCGACGCCTATCGCAACGACTATGGCTGGGTCACGACGGGAGCCTCGAACATCGACGAACTCAATCTCCTGATGAAAGAGGTGATGCTCCGTCGCACCAAGGACGAAGTGCTGGATCTCCCACCCAAGATCCGCAGTTGGGTCCCCGTCGATATAGGGCACGCCGCCGCTGCACTGAACGCCATCGAAGGCTTCCTGAACTGGTACCAGGCCACCGACCCCAACAAGCCGAACGATACCCAGTTCCTCGCCCGCCTCACCAAGGTGCGCGTCGCGCTGCACAAGGCCAAGCACAAGGCCGTCGCCGAACGCATCCGCGACGTGCTGGCAACGGGCCAGAAAGTCGTGGTCTTTGCAAACTTCAACGACGGCATTGAACGCCACATGAAGGAACTGGGTCAATCCGCCGTGAAGATCACCGGTGAGTTGAATGCAAGGCAGCGCCAGGAGGCGGTGGACAGGTTCCAGACGGACCCGGATGCTCGTGTTGCCGTCTGCAACATCATCGCCGCCGGCGTCGGCATCACGCTGACGGCAGGCACGCACGTGATCTTCCAGGACCTCGACTGGGTCCCTGCCAACCACGCGCAGGCCGAGGACCGCTGCTATCGCCTCGGCCAGGGCCAGCAGGTGACCGTGGAGTACTTCCACGCAAACGGATCTCTCGACGGCTACATCGCAAGGCTGCTGTCGGCCAAGATCGCGCTGATGGCAGCCGTCGAGGCCCACGAGGCGCCTGACACCTCGATCCTCCGGGACCTCGAGGTAAACCTCCGGGCACTTGCCCCTGCGCTTATTGAGGAAGTACGCCTCGAGCGTGCCGAGGCCGAAGATCCTGATGCAGCCGTTCGCCGCCACGCCACCGCGCATCGCCCCGATCGAAGCTCAACCCCTCGTCCGGAAACCCCGATCGAGCAGACGGGACAATGGACCTTCACGAGCGAGCGGGAGAAGGGCCAGGTCTACAGCGTCACCTATGGGCGCGCCGGCCACCTCGAATGCACCTGCAAGGGCTTCGAGTTCCGCGGAGACTGCAAGCACGTGCGGGAAGTCAGGGCGAAGACCGCCGGCTGAACCTCAGGTCACACGCCCATAGACATCCTCAAAGCGGACAATATCGTCCTCGCCCAGATAGGAACCCGACTGCACTTCGATGATGCGCAGGGGCGTGTCGCCGGGGTTTTCCAGCCGGTGGCGTGTCAGCGGCGGAATATAGGTCGACTCGTTCTCGCGCAGCAGGAACACGTCCTCGCCCTTGGTCACGCGCGCAAGCCCCTGCACCACCACCCAGTGCTCGGCCCGCTTGTGATGCAACTGGAGACTGATGCTGGCACCCGGATGCAGCATGATCTGCTTGACCTGGTAACCGGTTCCCTCGTCGATGCGTTGATACTGTCCCCATGGTCGCTGTGTCACGGCATGTTCGCGCAGTTCGCGCCTGTCCTGCGCCTTCATCTGCTCGACGATGTGCTTGACGTCCTGCGTCCTGTCCTTGTGCGCTACAAGCACGGCGTCGCCGGTCGCGACCACGACGAGATCCCTGACACCCACGACGGCCGTCAGGAAGCGGTCGCTGCGCACGAGGACGTTCTGCGCATCGGCCGTCAGGACATCCCCCTGGATCACGTTGCCGCTCTCATCCTGACCCGACGCTTCCCAGATCGCCTGCCACGAGCCGAGGTCGCCCCACGGGGCCTGCATCGGACAGACGGCAGCAAGGTCCGTGCGCTCCATGACCGCGTAATCGATCGAGATCGACGGCGCCTGCGCCAGCGTCTCGCGGTCCAGCCGCAGGAAGTCGAGATCCCGCTGCGCCTTGTCAAACGACGCCTCTGCAGCCGCAAGCACGGCCGGCTCGAACCGCTTCAGTTCGTCAAGCATCACCTCGGGCCTGAACGCGAACATGCCGGCATTCCACACATGGCCACCCCCATCGATCATGGCCTGCGCCTTGTCGCGCTGCGGCTTCTCGATGAACCTTTCAACCGCCTGGCACCCCTCGGCCCCGGCGATCGCAGCCCCCATGCGGATATAGCCGTAACCGGTCTCGGGCCCGGTGGGAGCGATGCCGAAGGTGACGATCATGCCGCGGGCCGCAGCCGTCGCAGCCGCCACCACGGCTGCCCGGAAGCCGTCCGTATCGCCGATGAAATGATCGGACGGCAGCAGCAGAACGATACCCTCGGGATCGCGGCTGCGGACCCAGAGCGCCGCAACCGCTGCGGCAGCCGCCGTGTTGCGCGCAATGGTCTCAAGCACGATCGGACACTTGTCGCCGACCGCTTCCTGCACCTGTGCCCCCACCAGGAAGCGGTGCTGCTCATTCGTGATGATGCACGGCATGCGGCCACACACGGCTCGCGCGCGCTGCACGGTCTGCTGCAGAAGCGACAAGTCCCCCACGAGGTTGAGCAGATGCTTGGGCTTGGCCTCGCGCGACAGGGGCCACAGCCGCGTCCCGAAGCCGCCGGCCAGGATCACGGGATAAACGCGCCCTTCACCAGTTCCAGTCATTCGACGAATTCTCCCTGCGCGAGGCTTGCATTCGTTGTGAGGCATTTAGCGGCACCATGCGATACGCGCAACAAGCACGAACAGCGTCCGCAGGAAATCTGCATCTGACGTGAGCCACGAGGGCGTAAATCTCTTGGTAACAAAACCCGCCTCAGGTTTGGCCGAACCCTATCATTAACAGCATTTTCAGCACGCCATGGCTAGCATGGCCAATGCCCCTGTCGCGCGCACAGCTGCACCCGGTCGATCGAGGCCGGACACCCCTGCACATCCTTGCGGTCCTCGCGCCGCTGGTGGTGCTGGTGCTCGCATCAACCCCGGGTCACGCCGACGACAGCGGCAGGATCACCGTCGCCGAACGGTTCCGCCAGAACAACCCGGCGGCCCGCATCGAGACCGCCGGCTGGCGACTGCGCCCTCTGGCAGAGTTGCGCGCAGGCTACACCGACAATGTGCAGTGGCGGGCCAGCGGCGACAACGGTTCGCCAGAGATGACCTTGCGCACCAGCCTTGAAGCCAGCCGCGACAGCGGCATCGCGGAATGGCGCCTCAGGGGATCCTATACGACGACCCGCTACACGCAAGGCACTCCAGGCTCCGCGATGAGTGCATCAGCGTCGGCTGGCCTTTCACTGCGCCTGTCGCCCCTGGCAGAGTTGCGGGCTCAGGTCGGCTACGACCAGGCCCGCGAGCCCGTGAGCGCCAATGGCATCGAGATCGACGGCGCCTGGGTGAACTACCGCGACTTTCCGGACGTTGAGCGCATCCCCTTGTCCCTGAACCTCGTCGCCCGGCACGGCAGGCTCAGCTTCGAGGTCGAAGCCACCATGCTGCGCTCAAGCTTCGACGATCTCGTCACCACCACAGGCGTGACGGTCTCGCAGGACTTCCGTTCAGGGTGGGAGAACGACCTGCGCACCCGCGCCACCTGGTCCGCACACGAGGCGCTCGCAGCCTTCGTGGAAGCCGAGCTTGGCTTCGAGCACTATGACAACAGCACCGCCAATGCCGACAGCTACAGCATCGCTGTTGGCACCCTCTTCGAACCCCACCCCCTGCTGCGCACCCAGATTCTTGCAGGCTTCGCCCACGAGGATTACCCGATCGCTGATGGCGCCTCCGGGCTTGTGTTTGAGGGCCAACTGACCTGGTACATGAGCCCGCTCGTGACCGTGACGGCCGCCGCGGCGCGCACTTTCAGGGGAAATGTGGTGACCGACACCGCCGGCACCTTCAGCACCGAACCGGCAACCAGCAACCGCATCGGGCTTGCAGCAGATTGGGAACCCTTGCGCCAGCTCCTCGTTTCCCTGCAGGCCACGTGGACCGTCGATGAGACAGAGAGCGGCAATCGCCGTGACAACGCCTTCAGCCTGGGCGTGAAGGCACAATACGCGCTGACGGAAAGGCTTCATGCGCACATCGGCGTCGAACACTGGTCCGGGCAATCCAGCATTATCGGCGACGTCTCGCGCAACTGGATCAGCGTCGGTCTCTCGACACCTTACTGACCCGCCACCGTTCGGTTGGCTACGCGCCGCCGGAAGAACCAGCCAAGATACTCGCGCGTCGAGAGCACCAGAAACTGCGGCGCCAGCACAAGATAGCGCCGCCACGTCCGGCGCGGCTCCTGCAGCAGCCGGAAGAACCACTCAAGCCCCGATCGCTGCATCCACACCGGCGCCCGGCGCACGGTACCCGCGTGAAAATTGAACGCGGCACCCACACCGATCAGGATCGAATGGGGCAAGAGATGCGCATTCGCCCGCATCCAGTACTCCTGCTTGGGCGAACCAAGTCCCACCCAGACAATGTCGGGATCGGCCGCCCGAATCCGCGCCACACCCTCGGGGTCGGCATCGGTTGTGACAGGGCGGAAGGGCGGGCTCTCGATCCCCACCATGTTGAGCCCCGGAAACTTCGCCTCCAGCGCCGGCTTCAGCTTTGCAAGCGACGCGACCGTCCCGCCATAGAAATAGTGCCGGCGTCCGCGCGTGGCCTCGTTCCGGCACAACTCCATCATCAGGTCTGGCCCGCATACACGCGCCATCACATTCCCGTAGAGCCGCCCGAACCACACCAGCGGCATCCCATCCGGCACCACCAGAAAGGCGTCTTCATGGATCTCCATCAAATGCCGGTCTGCCTGGGCCGCCATCACGCCGTGCGCGTCACGCACGCACACATAGCCACCCCGACGCGCGCCGATTGCTGCATCGATGGCAGCCACCGCCCGCGGCATGTCGAGCACGCTGACCGGAAGCCCCAGGATCCGATAGCTGCCCACGCTTTCATGCGTCTGTGTCATGCTGCACCCCTGAATGCGGCCGGGTTCCGGCAATACGCGTCATAGGTCATGGCAATGCCTTCCCGCAGTGCAATCCGGGGCGCCCAGCCAAACGCGCGGATCCTGTCCGACTTGATCAGCTTGCGTGGCGTGCCATCAGGCTTGGTCGTGTCATGGACGATCGGCCCCGCGAACCCGACAACATCGCACACCATCTCGGCCAGCGCCCGGATCGAGATATCCGAGCCAAACCCGATATTGATATGCCCGTCCCCGGAATAGCGCTCAAGCAAGGCGATGCAGGCGTCCGCACAGTCATCAACATGCAGGAACTCGCGCATCGGCTTTCCGGTGCCCCAGATGACAAGCTCGCGTGCGCCCGACATCTTCGCCTCATGCGCCTTGCGGATGAGCGCCGGCAGGACATGTCCAGCCTTGACATCGAAATTGTCGCCAAAGCCATAGAGATTGGTCGGCATCGCCGAAATGAAGTCGGCGCCATGCTGCTGCCGGAAGGCCTGGCAGAGCTTGATGCCCGAAATCTTGGCAATCGCATACCACTGGTTCGTCGCCTCGAGCGGTCCGGTGAGCAGCGCATCTTCATCCATCGGCTGCGGCGCAAGCTTGGGATAGATGCAGCTCGACCCCAGGAAAAGCAGCTTGCGAACGCCGGCACGATGCGCCGCTTCGATCACATTCGCCTCGATCATGAGGTTGTCATAGAGAAACTCGACCGGGAAGGACGCGTTCGCAAGAATCCCACCTACGCGTGCCGCCGCGAGCACGACGACATCAGGCCGGTGCGTCTGCATCCACGACCGCGTGCGCGCCTGGTCCTTGAGGTCCACCTCGGCACGGTTGACCGTCAGGATCTCGCACGGCACATGGGCCAGCCGCCGGACGACGGCCGAGCCGACCATCCCGGCATGTCCCGCAACAAATATGCGCCGGCCTTCGAGCGAGAATAAGTTCTCAGCGTTCATGGTACATTTCTTCCTTGCCGAAGGCTGCAAGATCCGCCCGCACCATCTCGGACACAAGGTCCGGGAACGACGTCGTATGACGCCAGCCCAGTTGCCGGTGGGCCTTGCCCGGATTGCCCTGCAGCAACTCGACTTCGGTCGGCCGGAAATAGCGCGGATCGATCTCGACAAGGGCGCGGCCGGTCTTGCGATCGCGCCCGACCTCGTCCTTGCCCCGGCCGCTCCACTCCAGCGCAATGCCAGCCTCACGGAAGGCAAGCTCGGTGAATTCCCGCACCGCGTGGGTCTCGCCCGTCGCCAGAACATAATCATCCGGCGTGTCCTGCTGCAGCATCATCCACATGCCGCGGATATAGTCGCGCGCGTGACCCCAGTCGCGCTTGGCATCGAGGTTGCCGAGGAACAGCTTGTCCTGAACACCATTGACGATAGCAGCCACAGCCCGCGTGATCTTGCGTGTCACGAACGTCTCGCCGCGGATCGGGCTCTCGTGGTTGAACAGGATGCCGTTCGACGCATGCATGCCGTAAGCCTCGCGATAGTTCACCACCATCCAGTAGGCATAGAGCTTTGCCGCGCCATAGGGACTGCGCGGATAGAAAGGCGTGGTCTCAGACTGAGGCACCTCGCGCGCCTTGCCATAAAGCTCCGAAGTCGATGCCTGGTAGAACCGGGTCTTGGACACGAGCCCCAGGAGACGGATGGCCTCCAGCAGGCGCAACGGGCCCATCGCATCGGCATTCGCCGTATACTCGGCCGTCTCGAAGCTGACCTGCACGTGGGATTGGGCGGCGAGGTTGTATATCTCGTCGGGCTGCGTCTGTTTCACGATGCGGATCAGGTTGGTGGCATCCGTCATGTCCCCGTGATGCAGGATCAGCCGGGGATCTTCCTCATGCGGATCCTGGTAAAGGTGCTCGATGCGCCCCGTGTTGAAAGATGACGAGCGGCGCTTCACACCATGCACGATGTATCCCCTCTCCAGAAGGAATTCGGCAAGATAGGCACCATCCTGGCCGGTGATGCCCGTGATCAGCGCAACCTTTCCGGTTGTGGGGTGGCTGTAGCGGCTGGGGTTCATCTGTCTTGGTCCGTCTGGCTAGGGAGGGATGGGGCGGTCAGGATCAATGCGCATTGCGCTGGCGGAACACCTCGATGGCGGTCAGCAGCAGGATTCGGATATCGAGCATGATACTCGCATTCTTGGCGTACCATATGTCATGCGCGACACGCCGGCGCATCAATTCACGCTCGGCGGTCTCGCCGCGCAGGCCATTGACCTGGGCCCAGCCGGTGATGCCGGGTTTCACGTGCTGGCGGATCTCGTAGTTCTCGATCACCCTGGCGTAGTGCACATCGTGCGCGACCGCGTGGGGTCTCGGACCGACAAGCGACATCTCACCCCGGATGACGTTGAACAGTTGCGGCAGCTCATCGATGCTGAAGCGCCGGAGCCAGCGACCGACCTGCGTCACCCGCCGGTCATTGGCCTGCGCCTGCCGGATCTCGGGGCCATTCTCAGCCACAGTCATGGTACGAAACTTGAGGATCGAAAAGGGCACGCCGCGATGGCCCAGCCGGTCCTGGCGGAAAAACACTGACCCGCGCGTGTCGATCTTGATGGCGACCGCTGCGAGGAGAAGAACCGGCGACAAGGCCACCAACGCCACTGAAGCAACGGCAATATCGAGGATCCGCTTCATCGCCACCTGCGCCTGGTTCTGCGGTGCGCGCTGCGGCTCCACCGCCATCAGCCGCCCGACACTGCGGACGGGAAAATGAAGATAAGGCTCGATGCTGGCGGGCGGCACAATGCGGACAGCCCGGGGCACGACCTGCAGGGCCGTGATCAGGTCATTGAGCTCGGCTTCCGAAAGGCCGCTGGCAGCAATACAGATCTCGCCGTCCGGCGCCTTGCGCGTCGTCGCAAGAATTCCAGGCATGACGGCTGCAAACTCGCTCTCCCACGAACGCCCGGCCGCGCGGTGCCCGAGCCGGAAGATCCCCGACGTCCCGACGCCGGCCAGCCGCAGCTCATTCAGCAAGACGTCAAGCCCCGCATCGCCACGCAGCCCGATGACGATTGCCTCCTCGGTCTCGCGCGAGGCACGAACCCGGACGCTGTCAATGAAAAGGGGAAGCAATCCCCGGACCGCCACGATCCCGGCTAACCCCACGCCGGCAAACAGCAACGTTGCGCCACGCGACAGGTCGGTGCCCGACTTCAGCGCAAAAAGGAAAAATATGACAGCGGCGATCGTGCCAAGCCAGATCACGGTCACGTCGCGCAGGGCGCGCCCGCTGTTGATGCTGCGCAACGGCTCGGCCGCTTCACGCGCATGCACGACGCTGGCATAGAGGACCGCGGCCAGAAGGCCCGCAGCCCAGAAGGAATCCACGAACCGGGCACTCTCGCCGCGCAGGGCGTGATAGCCCGCGTCCGCGGCAAGACTGCAGGCGATGATGACGACACCCTCAAGCAGGCGCAGCCCCAGGAACCACCCGGATGAAAGCACCGACGCCCGGCGCACGAGCCGTGTCGGACCGACAAACGGAACGAGTCGCCCACCCGGACCAGCGTGGTCATCGCGCGAGAGGGTTTGAAGGGCTGCATTTCCATCCGTGGCCAGGCGCGAACCCGGCCTCGCGGCCACCGTCGCCCTGTCATCACTGCCTGGAATCCGCTCGACCATGCGATCAGCCCGCCATTCCGGGTGCGCCGCCGGGGGCGCGTGTCAGCACGAAGCCCGCGATCTGCGCCCGTCCAGAGGCAAGCGCCTGGACCAGCGAGACCGCATGCTCGCGTGCCGTACGCCCGGCCTGCAGCACCAGCACCGTCTGGTCGCACCAGCGCGCAATGGAGACAGCGTCACCAGCATCCTGCACGCCTGCAGTATCCATGATCACAAGGTCAAACTGCTTGCGCGCGTCGGCGATGACGCTCTTGAGCCGTATGACCGACAACTGGTCCGACAGCCCGCCATCCATGCCCGGAACGAGCACCCGAAGGTCGGACTGGTCGTCCCGCAACACGACATCCTCGAGACGGGCCGTTCCCGACAGGACGGCCTGCAGCCCGCCCCGCGTCGGGTCAATACCCATCGCATGCGCAACAGCCGGCTGCAGGAAATTCGCATCGACAAGCAGCGTGCGCCGCCCATAGCGCGCGGCAATCCGCGCGAGACCCACCGCCGTCGTTGTCTTGCCGTCACCTGACTGGGAAGAGGCAACCAGCACCGTCTGCGGCACGGTTTCATCTGCCGCAAGGCCCAGGTTCAGGAGCACGGCGTGCAGCGCACGCGCGAAGGGCTTGCCAGGCGCGTCCAGCGCCGCCAAGGCAAGTCCCGGCCGGTTACCGCCACCCATGTCCGGCGTCACCGCAAGCATCGGAACGCCCAGCACGTTGCGGGCCTGATCAGCAGTGCGGATCAGGGGCTGCAGCCCCTCGGCAATGAAGATTGACAGAAGGGCAACAACAAGGCTCATCGGCAGTGCAAGGCCGGCGATGAACAGGCGGCTCGGCGACGGCTTGAGGGGCACATCAGCCCGCGACACGATCCGTGCATCCGGCGTGGCGAACGCCTCCTGACCCTGGACGTTCTTCAGCTTCGCCAGCAGCGCCTCGTATTGGGCACGACTTGACTCCGCGATCGACCGCAGCGCCTTGAGCTTGATCGACGCCGCGCCCTCGTTGCGGAAGCGCGATTGCACCTGATTCAGGCTGCCAGCCAGCGAGGCGGCGTTTGCCTCGGCAACGGCAACCTCGTTCGCAAGCCGCTCGACGCCGCGCTGCACCTCGATGGCGATACGCTCGCGATTGGCGGCGCGCTGCGATGTGACCTCGATCATGCGGGGGTGCTGCGGCAGGTAGCGCGCCGAGAGCAGCGCCTCCTGGCGGGCAAGATCGGATTCCTTGCTGCGCAATTCGGTGAGTACCAGCGAATCCACGACCTGCGACGCCGCAATGGCCCCGGCTGTCCGCTGCAGCGTGCGCACCCGCTCGTAAAGCGATGTCTTCTGTGCAAGGTCGGCCCGCGCGTTGACAAGCTGCAGGCTGACCGTCGCAGCCTGCTGGTCGACCAGCGAACCCGTGCCGCCAAGCTCGACAATGCCGTTTTCGGCCTTGTAGCGCTGCACCTCGGCCTCGTCAGCCTGCGCCTGCTCGGCGAGCGCGCGCACACGCCCCGACAGCCAGCCGACGGCCGCACGCGTGGCGTCGTACTTGGCTGACAGCTGTTCCTCGACATAGGCATCGGCCCAGGCATTGGCGATACGGGCTGACTTCAGGGCTTCTCGCGACCCCGCACTGACCGTGAGCGTCGTCGACATGCCCGACTGCGTGACCCGGATCTTCTTGAGGACGTTGTCGACCACCTTTTCCGGCACGCGCGTCGAGGGAACGGCGTCACTGCCTGTCGAGACCGGGCGCAAGACCATGTCCGTTTCAGGCAGCGCCAACTCGGCGCCCTCCGTGAACTCGGGATCGGCATGCAGCGCCAGGCGCTCGATCACGCGTCGCGCAAACTGCCGCGAGGTGAGGATCTGGATCTGGTTCTGGATCGACGACGGATCCGTGGGCAGTCCGCTCAGGACGGCGTTCACCTCGGACACATTGTTCCGCCGCACTTCGATCATCAGTTCGGCCGACGCCGAATAGATCGGCACGATCAAGAACAAGGCAAGAAGCGCGATGCCGACGCAGCCCGTCAGCACGCCGATGAACTGCCGGCGGCGCGACTGCAGCACACCGAGCACGTAACGCGTGTCGAGGCGCAGAAGTGTCGAGCGCATCGCCCCCTCTGCAGGTCCGAACCCGCCAGATCCCTGAACTTGAGCCGTCGTCGTCACGCCCGTCCCCGCAATCCTGCCCCGCGCCCCGGAATGGCACAGGCGCAAAGGTCTTGACCTTCCCATAGCAAGCGCCATACCGCCGGGGATTTCCGGGAAAAACCCAGACATTGACCGGTCCCAATCCCGCGTGCGGGACGCTTCAGCTACGGTTGAAAAGGTTGACCAGCGGCCGTCGAAGGATCTCGGGGACAAGGCGCGAGGCACGCCGCAGGGCTGGCAGACCGCGGTCGAGCACAAGATGGAGGGCAAACCCGCGCAGGCCCAGCGGCAGCGACAACGTGTCGAGATCCCGGGTCGTCCCGTTCCACTCAAGCTTGTAGCGGCTGGCAGGTGGCATGAGCTCCAGCCCCCTGAGCCCCTGCCCGAAACAATCCTCGATCACCATGCCAAGGTGCAGCCGCCCGGCGCTGAACGCCTCGAACGCCGGATTGAGCGCGCTCAGATACGCGTAGTAACGGCCCTGATGCACGAAGCCGAACTGGGCTGAAATGACGGCCTCGCCTGACTTCAGGCAGAACCCGCGGCACGGCAATCCGGCCGCAAGCGCTTCATCCAGAAGCTGGCGAAACACCGGGTGCTGGAACGCCGCTGTGAAACGCCCGCGTCGCTTCATCCAGTTGACCCGTTCGGCAAACGCATAGCCGAGCGCCTCACCGACATGCGCGGCATCGCTGCCGGAAACCGCCCGCGTGGGATGTTCACGCTCAAGCCGGTTGCGCGCATTGCGCAGGATCTTGCGCACCTTGCTGCTCATTGCATGGTTGAACGCATCAAATGACCTGTGGCCGGCGAAATCAACCACGACGCTGGGCTGGCTTGCGACGACATTCGCCCCGCGGGCCACGAGGCCCAGCCAGAGCGGCGACGTCCGCGGCAGGTTCGCAATGCGGATTGCGTCAGCAAGGCCTCGCAGCGAACCCAAAGCGGCTTGCACGAAGGCGGACACGTCGACACCCGGCTCGGCCAGCAGGCCTGCAAACTGCCCGAACGCATCGTCCAGCATGACAGCTTCCACAATGCCCGCGCGCCGGACGAGTGCCAGCGGCCAGATGGCCCGTGTCACCCCGCCGGCCATGCCTGTAACAACGAGGATGCGAAAACCGGGATCAGCGGCCGCACGCACGCGCGCGACATGGGAAATCCAGCCATGGGACTGGAAGAAGAAGGCCTCGCGGCCATCCTGAAGACCCTCCAGCCGTCGCCAGTCCTCATTGAGACGTTGCAGCCCCGCGAGGTCGCGCACGAATTTCACGCTCTCGACTTCCAGCAGGTGTCCCTCTGTTGCAGGGATGGCGCGCGCGTTCATGTGCGGACTTGCCCCGCCGGTGCAAGGTCACGAAAGCCGCCAGGAGCTCCGGGATCAACAACAAACCCGGCCTCGCGCACGCGCGCCGCGCGCTTGTGGAGGCCTGTCAGCTTGTAGCCCGCCACAAGGCCCGCCTTGAGCCAGTACGCTGGCGACGATGTCGCCTGTGAAAGCCCCTGCACGCCGAAATCCTCGCGCAGCACGCCATTGGCGAAGTTGACATGGTACCTGCGCCGGTCGTCACGGGTGAAATGCTCGGTGGTGAACGAGACATTCACGCAATCATGGTTGATGATCCGGTGGGGCGAATTCAGCGGCCAGTGCAGCATCTGCCCCGGCTCCAGGTCGAAAACGCTGGCATCCGCATCAAACGCAGGATCGTGGTCGAGCGAGATTTCATGCGCCCGCCCCGTGACGATGCGCTCCAGGGCCGCTTGCGGCAGGTAGGGTGCCCGGTTGGGATAAACCATCACGCGCTTCACGCCCCGCACCTGCCAGAGCGTCTGTCCAGGGACGTCGCAGTGGTAATAGACCTGGATGCGCGGCGACGAGATGAGGATCGACAGCTTGCGATGTGTGGTCCGAAACCCCGGAACGCGCGCCGCAATACCGGCATAGATCTCCTCCAGCAGCACCTCATAGCGCCGGTCATGCAGGTGCGGCCTCAGGATCAGGATCCAGATCCGTCCCCGGCGGACAGCCTCGAGCACCTGCGCGCCATCAAGCCCCGCGATCTCGCCCTCCCGGCGCGTGCGGGGATCATGCGTGTCGACGTCCATCGTGTTGACATAGTAATCATCGCGCCCAAGCCGTCCGAGTAGCCCTGCCAGCGCCTCGTCCGAGAACAGCTCGTGCCCATGATAGCCATGCGGCAGCAACAGCGGCGCCTTGCCGAAGGCCGCAAGCCTCTCAGGCGTCCAGCCCTCAAGCCTGTCTGTTACGTGCGAGGTCATGGCACCCATGGCTCCGGCATCCGGCAGGCAACTGTCCGCTTGAGGGACAGGCGCGCGGTCATTAACGATACAGGGACAGCATCGTCCAGATGCCTCCCGGTCGGCGCTGGTGTGCAAGAGAGGTGCCATGCGGGCATCTCCACGGTGTCCCGTCACATGCGGCACGGAACATGCATCACAACGGCACATCAGCGCGCGGGAAGAGCAGTCTGTGTCGGGCCTCCAGAACGCCAGGCTTTACCTGGCCCTCACCATCGTATCGCTTTACATGCTGCTCGAGGCAGCTTTCATGCTCGTGCGCGTTCCCCCGGGCAGCGTGGCCGCCATTCCCACGGGCGAAATCCTGATCGTCCTCTTTGCCCTGACGCTTGTGCTCGACCGTGGCAATTTCGCAGCTTTCTTCCGCGCAATCCCGCTTGCACCCATCGCCATCTGGTGGGCCATCGGCTTCACGCAGCTGGTGATCGGATTCCTCGAGCACGGGTTCTGGGCCATGCGCGACGGCACGAGCCTCGTCGAGAGTCTCTATCTGTGGATCGGCTTCACGGTCGCCGCCCTCCCAAGGGCGATCCCGCGGATTGCCACGTGGTTCTACCGTGTCCTGATGATCGCGGGCCTGATCGCGCTCACCTTCCCGCTTCGCGACACGATCCGCGAAATCTCGCCCCAGGTCATCTCGGCCGTGGGTGTGGCGACCCCGCTCTTCTTCACCTACCAGATGACGCCGCTGACAGCGCTTACCTGCTCGGCCTACCTGCTGATGCTGGGCAAGCGCATTCTCGGCATTCCCAGCCAGTGGTGGGGCGCCGGCCTGATGATCTTTGTGGCCGTGCTCTTCCAGGCCCGCACAATCTACGTTCAGGTCGCCCTGCTCCTGGCCTTCCTGGCCCTTCTTCATCCCCGTCGGGTCATGCAGACCATCGTGCCGATGGCGATTGCAGCCAGCCTGTTCCTCTTGCTGGTGGCCATGGGCGTCCCCATCCCTGGCCGCATCAGCACGGAAGTCTCCCTGCAATTCTATCTCGACCACTTCCTTGCCATCTTCGGCTCGAGCGGTGAACGCACGGGCATGGAAAACGAGGCCATCGAAGGCGCCGCCGGTGGCGTGGACCAGCGCCTGATGTGGTGGGAAGCCATCTGGACCCACGTGACGGCGAGCTGGCACACGACGCTGTTCGGCCTTGGCTACGGCGAGTCCCTCGTGGCCCTCGCCCAGGATCCCTATATCGATCCGAATGTGCGCGAACCGCACAACTCGATCATCTCGGCGTTCGGGCGCACCGGCCTGATTGGCGTGAGCGCCTATGTCGCCCTGCACGCGACGTTGACCTTCACAGCCATACGAACATGGCTGCACTACCATCGCGAAGGCCACACCGAGGCCGCGAAATTCCTCTATCTGCTGGGGGCCATGTTCGTCGTGTTCTGGCTGGCGTCAATCGGCGAGGACGCCTTCGAGAAGCCCTTCCTTGCCATACCCTATTACTTCTTCCATGGCGTGATCCTGAACATGTTCGCCCGCGCCGAAGGCGCACAGCCTGCCGCCGACGCCCGCACGCGAGAGCGCGCATCACGCCTGGTCACGGCGCAGGGATAAGCCCCGCCGCCACGAACGCCGCATCGTTGGTCAGGAACCGCGCCTCGCCGCGCAGGGCAGCGAGGACACCCAGCACCGCATCAAGCTGGTCCCAGAGCGCAAGCGCATCCAGCTCCCAGCCATGTCCCCACAGGTGGAAATAGCCGCCGCCGGCAAGGCTGGTCGCAACTGCCCGCTCGACCCGTCGCACGAGATCGCGTTGGCCCAGCGCCACGGCGGCCATCCGCACACGCGGCAGGCTCGGGCCCCGGCGCACGAGGTGCCGCAGCACCGCAGCCGGTCCATGCGGGAAGAATTGCAGCGTCGTGGGAACCGCAAAGGGATCCTGCCCCACGCATGAATGGAACCCCGTGACTGCCCGCGCATAGGCAAAGCCCTGCGCGCGCACCTCATCAGCTGTCATGGCGCTCCACTCACCGCGGACATGGCAGAACCCGCGCAGCCTCCGCCCCAGCAGGTCTTCGAGCCAGGCCTTGTTCTCGCTGACCTGAACCCGCACCGCCTCCCGCGACAGTCCCGTCAATACGACATGGTCACGACCATGTCCCCCGATCTCGAAGCCCGACGACAGCGCCCTGACATCGGCGGGCGCCATTACAGGCTGCCCTTCGCTGTTGCGGCTGGGCACATAGAACGTGCCGGCAAGCCCATGGCGCGCAAGCATCTCGGCAACCCGCAGGTCCGAGGGATGCCCGTCATCCCACGATGTCGTGATGATGAGGCGCCCGCTCATGCCGCGCCCTCCCCGTGGGCAACCTGGGTCCGGCGCAGCAGGATCGCGACCATCTGGCTCGTCATCACGATGCGCGCCACCAGCAACACGCCAAGCGCGCCCAGCACACCCGCCGCCGTGGCCGCAACCGGCATCAGCGCGACGCACATCACGCCGGCAATGACATGGGTAAGGAAGACCGACTGCAGGTGCGACAGGGCCCGCAGGCCCGCATAGACGACGCTGTTCAGGAACCCCAGCGCAAGGAAACAGCCGAACAGGAGCAGGATGGCCACCTGGTGCGGAACTGGATTGCCATAGAGCAGCTCAATGAGGGGCCCTGCCAGCAGCGCGAGGGCCACGACCGCAGCCACCATGCCCCCGACACCCAGCGCCCCCACGCGCACGAGATAGGCCCTGAGCGCCGGCGGCCCACCAGACACGAGGCGCTGCGAGGCCGTCGAGGGCACGAAATTTTCCTGTGACTGGATGAGCAGGTTCAGCACCATCACCAGGTTCTGCACCGCCCGCACGGCCCCGACTTCGGCCGTGCCCAGTGTCGCCCCGATCACCATCAGCGCAAAGCCGCTCTCGGAAAACCATGCGACCAGCATCGTCGCCAGCATCCAGCCCCCGACATGCCGATGGCGCAGCGTCAGCGCCTGCACCGTTTCCCGGTCCACCTGCATCCGGCGCAGGTCAGGCACCAGGAAGACAAGGCCCGCCAGCGCGGTCGCGATCATCACGCCCCACACGAGGCTGATCGACAGTCCACCACCGAGGGCAAGCCCCGTGATGATTGCAAGCCGTCCGCCATGCGCAACCACATCACAGGCAAAGGCACGCCCCGGCCGCTCGGTCACATAGAAGAAGCGCCGCGCGAGATCCTGCGCCTGCGTGCTCACCACCAGCAGCGCCGCGACCCCGGGCGAGATCGGCAGCGACACCGTCCAGAGCCCCGGCACCAGCGCCGCAATCCCGATGAGCGCCAGCAGCAGTGCCGACAGCGCACCCTGGTGGACCATCACGACGCCCAGATAGCGGCGCGGCGAAACCTCGCCCCGCTGGTCGAACAGGCTCATCATCGGATTGAGGATCAAGGCCTCCTGCACCCCGGCCGCAAATTGCAGCCCGACCAGGATCAGCGCATAGACGCCGAACGCCTCAAGACCCAGGGCACGGATCAGGATCACGCCAGTCAGGAAACTGGCGCCACTGACGAGAACCTGGTCGATGAACGACCAACGAACGCGGCGTGGAAGCGTGAACACGTGGATCCCCGGCACAATCAGGCGAACGGCCTGATGCGTGAAACATCCATGAATGCCATGAAAACCTTGAATATTGGATCAAGGCGCGCCCCGCCCCAGGACCCGGCACGCGGCTAATGAAAGGTTAAGGCCCGCGCATTACTGTGCCCCGCAAGGCGAGGGCGGCACACGTCATGCGGATCCTGCAGGTCCACAACTACTACCGCGACCGCGGCGGCGAGGACATCGTCGCCGACGCCGAGGCCGCGCGCTTCACCGCCGCCGGCCACGTGGTCGAGCGCTTCCTCGTCCACAATGACGACATCAGGGGCCTCGCGGGCGCAGCCACGACGGCCCTTCTCACACCCTTCAACCCGTTTGCCGCAGCACGGCTCAGGCGCGTCATCAAGGCCTTCCGGCCCGACGTGGCCCATGTGCACAACGTCTTCCCGCGCCTGTCGCCCGCCATCTTCCGCACGCTCAGGCGCCACCATGTCCCCTCGGTCCTGACACTGCACAATTACCGCATCCTGTGCCCGACCGCGGTCCTTCTGCACGAGGGCCAGGTCTGCGAGCGCAGCCTTGGCCGCTCCACGCTCTGGGCGGTCCCCGCCCGCGTCTATCGCGGCTCGGCCATTGGCACGGCCTCGCTCGTGGCGATGATCGAATTGCACAAGGCCCTGGGCACCTGGACGCGCGACGTCGACGCCTTCATCGCGCTCACCCCCTTTGCCCGCGAGACCTTCATCCGCGCGGGCCTTCCCGCCGCGCGCATCCACGTGAAGGGCAACGCCACCGACGACCCCGGCGAGCCTGCCGCCACGACCGCGCGCACCGGCGCGCTCTCGGTAGGCCGCCTCAGCCCAGAGAAGGGCATCGCCGTCCTCCTCGACGCCGCGCGCACCACCGGGGCACCGCTGACCATCGTGGGCGACGGCCCGTTGCGCAGCGCCTGCGAAGCCGCCGCGCGCGACGCCCCGTCGATCACCCTGACCGGCCGCCTGCCACCTGACGAGGTGGCGCGCCACATGCGCCAGGCCGCCGTGCTCGTGTTGCCCTCGGTCTGCCACGAGATGTTCCCCATGGCGCTGGTCGAGGCCTTCGCCAACGGCCTGCCCGTGATCGCAAGCAGGCTCGGCGCCCTCGCAAGCCTGGTCGAGGACGGCCGCACCGGCCTGCTCTTCGAACCCGGCGACCCGCGCGATCTCGCCGAGAGGCTCACCTGGGCGCTGGCCCACCCACGCGAGATGGAAGAGATGGGCCGCAACGCCCGCCACCGCTACAAGGCCGCCTTCACGCCGTCGGCCACGGACGCAAGGCTGCGCGAGATCTACGCCGCCGCCATGGAGCGGCGGCACAAGGCCTAGAACCGGATCTCGGGGACACGCACCACGTCACCCGGCAGGACCACCAGGTCGGCGTTCAGGTCGTAGACCGTCTCGAGCTTGTCACCGCTGCGCCGGATGAAGACGCGCGACTTGTCGGCCCGATAGGTATAGCCGCCCGCCGACGCAATGGCCGCCAGCAGCGACATGCCCGGCTTGTAGGAAAATTCTCCCGGACGCGAGACCTCGCCCAGCACGAACACCGGCCCATAGGCCGTCACCTCCAGCGTGATCCGCGGCGCCCGCAGGAGCCCGCCCTCGGTGAAGCGCTTCTCCAGGAGCCGCGCCGCCGCAGCCGGCGTCATGCCCGCAACGCTGACCGGCGCCAGCGGCGGCACGATGATCGCCCCCGACGGGTCGATCGTGTACTCGTTGGTCTCGCTCGCCACGTCGTATTGCGTGACGCGCACCTTGTCGCCAACCATCAGCCGATAGTCACCAGCCCCCGGCCCCGCCCCCGTGATCAGCCGCTCATCGGCCGCCCGCGGCAGCATCGTCTGCAACCGCTCACCCGCACACCCGGCAACGACCAGCACCAACGCCAGAACGCCCGCAACCCTGCTCCAACCTGTCGCGCGCATGTCCGCTCCCCCACTACCTCGACGGGACAGGCTAATCCCCCCTCTTTAACGCTTCACTAACGCTACCCCCCCAAGGAGCGCGGGCGTCCCGCCCGCCCCCTTTTCTCCTCCTCGCACCGCGAGGAGGTGGCTGCCCGGCGCGCAAGCGACGGGCAGACGGAGGAGTACGTCCGTCACGGTCCCCGACCTCCTCCCGGGAGCGCGGGCGTCCCGCCCGCCTCCTTCTCTCCTCCTCGCACCGCGAGGAGGTGGCTGCCCGGCGCGAAAGCGACGGGCAGACGGAGGAGTTCGTTGGGGACTAGCCGCATCCATCACCGCGGCACCAAACGCCACCCCTCTTCCTCACGCACCAGCTCAACCACAAACCCGGTCCCTGGCAGCCCCGCATCAGGACCAAACCACCGGCGCAGAACCTGCCCCAACGCGTTCTCGGAACCCTCAAGCCGCCGCGCCACATTCACGGCAATCTTCACGAAGTTGAGCAGCAGCACCTCGTCGTCTACGCGCACCTCGGTCCACCCACGCGGAAAACGATCGCGCGCACCGGCGGACAGCATCAGGATCGGGCGCCCGGATGATGGAATGACGTTCATCAGCCCACCCGCGTCTCCCATGACATGTCTGCCCGCGAGATAGGCCTCAAGCCGCCAGTCGACGATCTCACGCAACAGGCTTGCGATGGATTCGCAATGGGCTGAGCCAAGCAGCAGTGGCACCGAAAGGGCCTCATCATTGAACCGGAAATGAGCACCGCTCGCCTTGCCGCTCAGATACGTGGCAGCATTCTTCTTCAGCAGAGTCTTGACCCGCTTAACGTCAACCGTCTCAAGCCCCATGTCGTCCGCAAGGCGTCGGTCACGCGACGCCATCACGGCCACATCAGCCGCAAGGTCCTGCAGTGAGGCTGGCCCCGGAAAGGCACCGGAGTCCAGCATCGCCCGCAGCACCAGCATCTTGTAACTGCGCGTCATGCTGGTCTGTTCGATGTCGGTCAGGAACGGCTCATGTGCTGCCAAGGCCTTGACCGCGCCATCGTCAAGCCCTCCCATCCGCTCGACGAACCGGAGCCACGACCCATCCCGCTTCTGTACGACGCCTGGACGAAAACCCTCACGAAAGAGCTCAACCGCCCGCGGTCGCACGCCATTCTGCTCCTCAAACGACCGATAGCGCGCCTCAACCAGCAACTCACCGGAGCTTGCTTGAGGCACGAGGCGTCGAAGCATGTCGATGGCCTCCGTCTCATAGGTCACCTCGCAACCAGGCGGCAACTCAAGCGCGCCATCGGCTATCGCATCAAGCATGACGCGCTCATCGGGCGCGTCCGACATGAGCCCTCCAAGCGCCATCGCCTTCAGCATGAAGCTGCGATGATTGCCAATGTAATCAATCACCGTGAGAACCTTGCCCTCGACCTTGCGCAAGCCCCGCCCGATCTGCTGCAGCCAGAGAATGCGCGACTCCGTCGGTCGCAGCATGAGGACCGTGTCGATCTGCGGCACGTCCACGCCTTCATTGAACATGTCGACCGCGCAGACGACCTTGAGTTCCCGACGCTTCAGCGCTTCAAGACTCGCGACACGTGGCGCGCTGTTGCTCCCGCTATGGACGGCGACAGACGGAACACCATTACGCACAAGAAAATCTGCCATGAAGTCGGCATGACGCTGCGAAACACAAAACGCGATCGTGCGATCCCCACCGCGCTTCCGCAATTGCTCAAGCGCATTGGCTGCGCGCGCGTTCGTGGCGGCCTCACGTGTGAGCACATCCTCATCAAAACGGCGGCTTCGCCAAGGAATGTTCCTGTAATCGATTGTGTCTGGCACCCCGAAATACCGGAACGGACTGAGCAACCCTGCCGCAATTCCCTCAGCGATGGTACATTCGTGGACAAGATTGCCGCCGCACAGGTCAAGGAGATTGGCACCATCACTGCGCTCGGGCGTGGCGGTCAAGCCAAGCAGATACTTCGGTCGGAAATGGGCGATCAGCCTGCGATACGTCGCAGCTTCCGCATGATGGAACTCATCGACAACGATGTAGTCGAAATGATCAGGCCGGAACTTCAGTAGATGTTCGTTGCGGCCTAAGGTCATGACCGAGGCAAAGAGCACATCGGCGGCCGCGTCCTTCTCCGAGCCATTGAACAGGCCGAGGCGACCTTTCGGTCGGACCCGACGGAACGTATTCAGCGCCTGTTGCAGGATTTCGTCCCGGTGCGCAAGGAACAGCACGCGTGGGAACGGAAGGGAGTCGAAGGCTGAAAGCCACGTTTTGCCGAGCCCAGTAGCCAGAACCACAAGGCCTGCAACCTCTCCTGCGGCACGGCTCTCCTTCAAGGCGTCAAGAGCCTGCTTCTGGATTGCGTGCGGCACAGGCGCAACCGCTGGCGCATCGTCTTTCACACCAAGCCCTCTCGCCAGGACTGGTTGTCGCCGCCGCCTGCGATAGTCGTCGACCCATTCGGCCGTAAGCGGACGCGTTGCTGCATGGGAAAACAGGGTGTCGAAAGCCAACTTCACCTCGTTGATGCCGCGCGGCGCATCCGCACTGACGATACGGTAGTTCCACTCAACGCCGTCGCTCAACGCCGTCTCACTGAGGTTGGAGCTGCCAACAAATGCCGCTGCCGAGCCATCACCGTGATGGAACAGATAGGATTTGGGATGGAATGAGGTCACCCAGGCTGCATCATCGGCACCGAAGCTCTGTCCGCGCGTCTCAAAAACGCGACAGGCGACATCCCCTCGAAGGTCAAGCAGCCGCAGGAGTGCATCAGGATCGGTTGCATCAAGATAATCGCCGGTCAGCAACCGCAGGCGCCCGCTGCGATCGAGCAAATCCTGCATCTCGGCTTGCAAAAGATCCATGCCACTACGCATCGCAAAGGCAACAGCGATGTCGGCAGCCTTCGCCTGCGAGAAATGCCATTTCAGCAGCGGCAGCAGCGGATCATCCGCACCTCCGGCCACCAGCGCGCGGGCTGGTGGGGGCTTCAGCACACTGCCGGCGGGCAATGAAGGCGTGCCCTCCCAATACCTCGCCCGCCCCGGCACCACATACCGCACCCCGCCGCGGGGATCCTCCATGTCCCCGGAAATCCGCGGGATGACATGCACATGCAGGTGGAACACCGTCTGCCCCGCCGCCGCCCCGTCGTTGAAGCCGACATTGAACCCGTCGGCACGAAAGCGCGCGGTGATCCCGGCGCGCACGCGGTCGACCGCCGCCATCAGGGCCGCGCGCTCGTCGGCGCTCGCCTCCGCCCACCCCGCCACATGCCGGTTCGGCACGATCAGCGCGTGGCCCGGGTTCAGGGGATAGAGGTCCCACAGCGCCGTCACCAGCGCGTCGCGGAAGATGACGCGCTCAGGCCCAGGCGCGCAGAACGGGCAGGTCCCTGTCATGGCGGGCGACCTTACCCCACGAAGGCGCCGGGAGCCACGGCGGTGCCGCGACATCCTGCCCCCTTTCCGGCGGCACGCATGTTCGCTATTTGTTCAGATGGCCCGGTACGGGCACGCCAGCCGCCATCATCCGCATCCCGTCAGCAGAGGAGGAAAACCACTCACCCAAAGGCCGCTTTCGCAAAACATCCGACGAAAGTGTATCTCGAAGGCCTGATTTTCGGCTGAAATCCGCCAGTAACACATGAAACAAAGTTGCACGTGTTACAGCGGGTGGGGCTCGGGACCGGCAGTTGCAGAACGGCGCGGGACGGGGCAAGAAGGCGACCCACGGGGCAGGATCTTGGAATCGGGATGGGTCCCTCGGGAAACGGGGCAGGTCATCCGCATGGTTCGTTCGCTCTATGAAAGCATCCGCCTGTGGTGGCGGGCCCGGCGCGTCAAGCGGCGCGCGGCCTCGCTCGACCGGGGCGAGATCGAGGTGCCGCTGCTGCCCTTCATCGTGCCGCGCGGCCTCTCGGTCGACGTGGGCGCCAACAAGGGTGCGCTGACCTATATCCTCGCCGAACTGTCCGCGCGTGTCGTCGCCTACGAGGCCAACCCCAACCTGGCCGCGCGCCTGGCCCGGGCCTGCGGCCCCACGGTGGACCTGCGCCACAAGGCCGTGAGCAATCGCAGCGGCACCCTCACCTTCTTCGTGCCCACGTCCGGCGGGGAAGAGCAGCCCAACATCGGCTCGCTCAAGGCCAACGAGGCCTACGCCACGCGCGAGTACAAGGTCGAGGCCGTGCGCCTCGATGACGAGAACCTCAAGGGCGTGGGCTTCATCAAGGTCGACGTCGAGGGAACCGAGCTCGACGTGCTCGAAGGCGCCCGCGGCATCATCGAGCGCGACCGCCCGGTCCTCATGGTCGAGATCAACGACAAGAACACCCCCGAGGCCCAGGCCATCGAAAGCCTCCTCAAGGCGCACGGCTATGCGATCGTGGACTTCTCGAACAAGACCGTCGAGGTCGTCGACACCGTCCGCCAGGTCGCCAACCGCAACGTGATCTTCCTGCCGAGGCGCCAGGCCTGAAATCGCGAGGCAGAGCAAAGGGATGGTGGGCGCGACAAGGATCGAACTTGTGACCCCTACGATGTCAACGTAGTGCTCTCCCGCTGAGCTACGCGCCCTGATCCATTCCAGGGGGCAACGGATGGGCCCCCTGCGAGAAGGCGAACCGTATAGCGGCGCCCGTCCGCGATTACAAGCGCCTTCAGGCCGCCGTCATGAAGCGCTCGACCTCGCTGACGAGGTCACGCAGGTGGAACGGCTTGGAGAGCACCTTGGCCTCCTTGGGCGCGTTCGACTTGGGGTTCAGCGCCACGGCGGCAAAGCCCGTGATGAACATGATCTTCATGCCCGGGGCGATTTCCGCGGCCTTCCGGGCCAGCTCGATCCCGTCCATGACCGGCATCACGATGTCGGTCAGCAGCAGGTCGAAACTGTTGCCGGTCGTCAGGCAGTCGAAGGCCTCGTCGCCCTGCGAGAAGGACTGGACCTCGTGGCCCGCCTTTTCCAGCGCCGTCGACAGGAAGCGGCGCATCGACTCGTCGTCTTCAGCCAGTAGGATTCTCGCCATCGTGATCCTTGCCCCCGTTAACCAGTTACCCTGCAGTCAGCCTGCCGTCCGGGTCGCAACATCCATGCCGCAAGACCCTGTCTCCCTTTGGGCCGCCCCCTCGCGGCCCCGGAATCCCGAGGAGATGGCACAGTCTAAGGCCGAAACCCGGCTTTCGCAAAGCAGCCGGACGGTTTTCCCTCGTTTTTCGGGGGACGCACCCGCAGCGAAGGGCTTGAAACCGCGCAGAGTCAATGGTCCACTCAGTCCCTGTAACCAAGGTTAAATCGCGTTGAGAATCGGAAGCGACCGCCGGACGCCCGCCGTCGACCCGCCCTTCGAGGTGCTCGCACCCGCCGGGCAGACGATGCCGTTCGTCTTCGCCTCGCCCCATTCCGGCCGGGTCTATCCCAAGGCCTTCCTGCAAGCGACCAGGCTCGACGGCACCGCCATCCGCCGCTCCGAGGACAGCTTCGTCGACGAGATCTTCGCCGCCGCCCCCGCCCACGGCGCCCCCCTGCTCAAGGCCCACTTCCCGCGCGCCTTCGTCGACCCGAACCGCGAGCCCTACGAGCTCGATCCGGCCATGTTCGACCAGCCTCTGCCCGCCCACATGAACACCCGCAGCCCCCGCGTGCTGGCCGGCCTGGGCACCATCGCAAGGGTCGTGCGCGACGGCGCCGAGATCTATCGCCACCGCCTCAGCCTGCCCGAGGCCATCGCCCGCATCGACACCTACTACAAGCCCTATCACGCGACCCTGCGCAGCCTGCTCGACGCCACGCGCGCGCGCTTTGGCCATGCCGTGCTGATCGACTGCCACTCGATGCCCTCGGTCGGCGGCCCGCTGGACCAGGACATCGGCTCGGCCCGCCCCGACATCATCCTCGGCGACCGCTTCGGCACCGCCTGCGCGCGCCGCCTGACGGACACGGTCGAGCGCATACTCGCCATGCAGGGCTTCGCGGTCGTGCGCAACAATCCCTATGCCGGTGGCTACACCACCGAGCATTACGGCCGCCCCATCACTGGCGTCCACGCCCTGCAGATCGAGATCAATCGCGCCCTCTACATGGACGAGGACCGCATCGAGCGCACGGCCGGCCTGCGCCAGGTCTCGGCCGCCTTCACGACGCTCATACGCGCGTTGGCCGAGATCGACTGGCGCTTCCTGAACCCGGCGATCCCCTCCGGCGAAGCCGCGCAATAGCGCTGCCGACCCAACAGGCGTTGCATGCCGGGGCCCCGAAAAAGCCTCGGCCCAAAAAAGAAAGAGGCCGCGAGGCTTTCGCCTGGCGGCCCAAGTTAAGGGAGGAAACGCCCGAGAAGGGCTACGGAGTAAGGACTGGCCTTACTGCGTTGCAACATGATGGCGGTCCCAAGGAATAAATCAAGCGTTAAATGTTCAGCCCCTAACCCGAAATCCCATGTAGAACGTTGAATTTACTGGGTTTTACCAAGTGGGCATCCGTTAAACTTCTATCACATTCCGTTTACGTCAAGATTGCTGCAGCGCAGCAACACCGGTCGCGGGACCAGCACGCCATCCCCAGCGCCCACCCGCCAATCCGCAACGCAAGGGGATGCAGCCATCGCCGTGCACGGCTACAAGGGGCCAACGCCGATTCCAGAGGCAAAGCGAGGCCTTGAGAGGAGGTTCGATGCGGATCCTGATCTCGACCGACGCATGGGCCCCCCAGGTCAACGGGGTCGTGCGCACGCTCGAGAAGACGGGCGAGGAACTGATCCGCATGGGCCACGAGGTCCGCTTCCTCACGCCCGAGGGCTTCTTCACCGTCCCCCTGCCGACCTACCCCGAGATCAGGCTCGCCCTGTTCACGCGCCCGAAGGTCGGCGAGATCATCGAGGACTTCCGCCCCGACCGCATCCACATCTCGACCGAGGGCACGCTCGGCCTGTCGGTGCGCCGGAACTGCCAGCTGCGCCGCAAACCCTTCTCGACGTCCTTCCACACGCGCTTCCCCGAATACATCCGCGCCCGCTTCGGCATCCCGGCCGCCCTGCCCTATGCGGGCCTGCGCTGGTTCCACGGCCCCGCAAGCGCCGTGATGGTGGCAACCCGCTCGCTGAGGCGGGAACTCGAAGACCACGGCTTCCGCAACCTGCGCCTCTGGTCACGCGGCGTCGACACGACCCGCTTCCACCCCCGGGACAAGGCGTGGCTGGGCCTGCCCCGCCCGGTCTTCCTCTATGTCGGCCGCGTCGCGGTCGAGAAAAGCATCGGCGACTTCCTCAGCCTCGACCTCCCCGGCTCGAAGCTGGTCGTGGGCGACGGCCCGCTGCTCGAGGACCTGAAGATCCTCTATCCCGACGTCACCTTCGTGGGCCCGAAATTCGGGGACGAGCTCGCCCGCTATTACGCCGCCGGCGACGTCTTCGTCTTCCCCTCGCGCACCGACACCTTCGGCCTTGTCGTGCTAGAGGCCATGGCCAGCGGCCTGCCGGTCGCCGCCTATCCCGTGCAGGGTCCAGGCGACATCATGGAAGGCCGCCCCGACATCGGCGCGCTCGACACAGACCTGCGCGCGGCCGCCCTGCGCTGCCTCGACCTCGACCCGCAGGCCTGCCGCGCCTTCGCGCTCACGCACTCATGGGACGCCTGCACGCGCCAGTTCGTCGAGAACCTCGCCGCCTGACGCGCCCACCATCAGGGCCCCAGCGGAACATCCGCCACGAACCACAGCGCGAACATGGCCGTCGACGAGATGCCGAACGCGATCGAATAGGGCAGCATCAGCGCCACCATCGACCCGATCCCCGCCTGCGGCACATAACGCTGCGCCGTGATCAGGATCAGCGGGAAATAGGCCAGGAGCGGCGTGATCGGGTTCGTCATGGAGTCCCCCAGCCGATAGGCCGCCTGCGTCCACTCCGGGCTGATGCCCAGCTGCATGAGCATCGGCACGAACACGGGCGCGAGGATCGCCCACTTCGCCGACGCAGACCCGATCAGCACGTTGATCGACGCCGACACGAACACGATCGCCACCAGCAGCGGCAGCCCGACAAAGCCCAGGCCCTTGAGGAACTCGGCCCCGTTCACCGACATGATGACACCCAGGTTCGACCAGTTGAACAGCGCGATGAACACCGCCGCAAAGAACGCGAGCACGATGTAGCCGCCCATGTCGCCCAGCGAGGCGTTCATCATCTTCACGGCATCCTTGTCCGAGGTGATCGTGGCCGCGGCAATGCCATAGGCAAGACCGCACAGCAGGAACGAGATGAACAGGATCGACACGAGCGACCGGAGCAAGGGCTCGATCGACCCGTCATCGCCGCGGAACGGCATGCCCGGGCCCGAGCTCAGCCACGAGAAGCCCGCGATCAGCGCGAGCGCGACGATGCCCGCAAACGCAAGCCCGCGCCGCTCGCGACGCGTGTCGAGCGCGCTGCGCTCGTTCGGCTGCGCCCCGCCCGGCATCTGCCAGGGCGTGCTTCCCTCAAGCCGCGGCTCGACGATGCGGTCGGTCACCCACCAGCCCACGAGCGTGAACAGCGGCACCAGCGCCATCATCATGAAATAGTTCGCCGTCGCCTTCACCTCGCGCGCCGGATCGACGATCTGCGCCGCCGCCTGCGTGAGGCCCGAGAGCAGCGGATCAAGCGGCGTCACGAGCAGGTTCGCCGAGAACCCGCCGGCCACGCCGGCGAATGCCGCCGCAAGCCCCGCAAGCGGATGCCGCCCCGAAGCCGCATAGATCGCCGCCGCCAGCGGCACCAGGACCACATAGCCCGCATCCGCCGCAAGCGACGACATGACACCCGCAAACACGATCGCGCCCGTAAGCAGCGTCCTGGGCGTCGACCGCACGACCCCGCTCAGCGCCGCCCCGATGAGCCCCGAGCGCTCGGCCACACCCACGCCGATCATCATCATGAGCACGAGCGCGAGCGGCGGGAACTCGGCAAAGACCTTGGTCATGTCGGTGAACAGGCGCCGCACCTGCTCCACATCGAGCAGGCTGACCGCCGCAACTTCCTTGCCTGTCCCCGGATGGATGACCGACAGCCCCGTGCCGGCGTAATACACCGACAATCCGATGACGAGCCCGATGGCGATGACAAACAAGGTGACAGGATCCGGCAGCTTGTTCCCCGCCCACTCCACCCCGTCCAGCAGCACTGTCCCCAAACCCCGACGCGCCTTGCCCGCAGCCATGTCCGCCCCTCTTTGCGTTACGAAGGACAAGATATGCCAAACTTGGACCCGCAAGGCCACACCTCAGGCAAATCCGACCCGCACAAACAACAAACAACACTTGTGATATTAAGCCGCCCCGTTGGAATACGGTGACACGATACACCCCCCGGGAGCGCGGGCATCCTGCCCGCCCCTTGCCATCTTCGCCGAAAGCCACACCCCCAACGACCACACCCACCAACCGTCATCCCGGCCGTTACACGAGCCCAATCGCGGCACGCGATTGGCAAGCGAGTGTTAGAGCCCGGGACCCCGCTACCCACACCGTCCCGATCAAAGCTGCCCCCCTCGAACGGCGACTGTCAGGTGATCACCGTCCTTGTACAATCTTTACGTCAGCAGACTCGCTGGTTAACGCCTCGGATCAATGATCACCACGCAATGTGCCCCTTAAATCTCTGAAACGACGCCTCAGTCCTTGTCAATGCACGCCAGCGGCCACGACAGATTTTCATACGTGCGCGCCTCATTCTCAAGCAGTGTTTGCCTTACCGCATCCCAATTGCCATCACGCAGCAAACGAGAAGTCGCATCAACGCGGTTGCGCAAATCAACACGCCAATCCACCACGTCGCCCCCACCTCTCGCATCGGAACCCTTTGCCTCAATCGCGCGATCCAAACTCTGCAGCAAGCAATCCGATACCTGAAGAACATCTTGATGTCTGTGCTGCAGAAGGCTGCAATAGAACAGCACCTCTTGCTGCCGCGGGGTCAACATTGGCAGCGACCCCTTCTGTCGCAAATACTGCGCAACGCCATCGAGCGAGCAAACCTCGCCGAAAAACTGCTTTCCCGTCGTACTGAATGCCTTGAGAAGCAGAGATAAGTCGCGCTCATCAGTGCCCCAAATCGCATCGCACCCCTCTCGCTGCAATCGAAACCCATTGGTCAGATTGATGCTCTCTTCGCCACACGCGGGCAACATGAAAAAGCACCAAACATAGCAACCATTCTTCTCATACGCAGAATGCTCAAAACATAGCCCTCGCATAATGTGCTTCGGACTTGAAAGACAAAAAAGCTCCTTCCGCACGATGCCATCCCGACACCTGCGACCAAAGGCAGTAGCGACGCGGCGCGCGACATTCATGCGGCAACACACTCACTGATCAGGTTTGATTAGCCAGCCAAGGTCCCCGTCCGGGGGCCCGCCAGCAACCGTCAAGCACACTATAGGCTCAACTCCTTCGTGTCTCCGTGTCTTCGTGCGAGGACCGATATCCAGACTAACCTCACACCAAGACACAAAAACACAAAGAGTGAACCGCCCCGGATTTCCGGGAGGCTCCACGTCTTCAGTATTTGACTGGTGTCTGAGCACACCCGGGAGCGCGGGCATCCTGCCCGCACTTCAAGATACCATGCGAGAAGCCCCCACCCTCACCACACCCCGCGCACCGCTCCACGGTCGTCTCAAGGATGCGGCAAGGGAATTCCGTGCCGCACCGCGAGCACCCGCAGGATTTCATCCTTGCCAGAAACAAAGCGCCGCCCCTGATACTCACCCGTGGCAAGACCGGCCGGGGCGTCATCAGCCAGCACAAGGACAGGCAACATCTGGTTCTCAGCCCCGATCAGGTCGATCACGGCCTGCCGCGGCCGCGGCCACGCAATCCGCACGACATCAACGCGCTCCGCAAGCGAGGGAAACGACGCCACCACGCCCTCCATCAAAACGCAGTGCCCGCAATAGAACCGCTGCCCGGGATACGCAGGGTCCAGGAAGTCGACGGCGAGCAAAATGAGCGTATCGCGCTTCAGTGACATGACACCTGTCTAAGCCACACGACAGCGCCTTGCCAAGACCCGCAAATCCCCCCCCTCCGGAGCTGCTTGCCGTCGGCTCCCTACGTGAGGGGCGGAGGGGGGAGAGCCACATCGCCATCGTCGGGCAGGCTCAAGTTGCCATCATGCGTGAGCGTGACCGACGGGCTGGCGCCTCGGGTGACAGAGACATACTGGTTGAGACTATTCGCCGCGCCATAGCTCGTCGTCTCGTCGACGCTGGCAACATGTCCCCACGCGGCGTTCGAGGCCGCCTCCGACACCAGCTGGTGCGCCTTCGAATAGCCGAGCGTCCAGGTGTTGGCCGTGCCCGAGAGCGCATGCGTATGCCCCGTCAGATCCCCCGCCTGCGACCACGCATAGCTCTGCGTCGTGCCGTTGCCATAGACGAGGCTCGTGCGGCGCGAGAGCGGGTCGTGCACATAGTTGGCGAGGTGGCCGGACCTCGCGAGATGAACGTGACGCCGCACATTGCACAGAACACGAGCCGCAGGTCAGCCATCGACAGGCGTACCACCAGGCATCCCGGCTACACGACGAGCCAGCGCATTCGCAAGCGCATCGAGGAGGGGTTCGGATGGATGAAATCGATGGCCGGCATGCGAAAGACGAAGTTCCGGGGCCTGCGAAAAGTCGGGTGGGCCTTCACCTTCAGTGCCCCCGCCTACAACATCATCCGTATCCCGAAGCTGATGGGCGCGTGAGCCCGCACGAAAAGGGCGGTGCAAGCGGGCGCCGCCCCGGACGAACATGATCTGCCTTGAATTGGCCTCAGCCAGACAGCAAGGTTGGGCTACTACTTCAACAGCCTGCTAGAAAGTTCGATACGCTTTGAAGCTGCGCCGCGAACACCTTGTAGTTCAACACACATATCGGAAACCCAGTTCATTTTACCGAGGTACCAGCTAAAAATCATTCGATCTGGCTCTGTCCTGAGAGCAGTGACCCGGCAAAGCTCGCTCGTGCCCTTGAAAACAACCAAATCACCCGTAAACTCTCGCATGCCATGCGTGCAATGGAGTTCTGCCCGCAGCCTATTCTTCTGTCGAAGCGCCTTGTGCCGGTGAACCCACTGATTCACAAATTCTCTCTCCAAGACAGCGGCGCGAGCGCTTTCGAAGGGATCGGGTGGCCAACCGAAGTGCGCTGCAGCCTCAAGACAGCCAGTGTGCAGCCAATGCAAGGCCATCGTTTGCTGCCCACGATCTGATAGCTGCAGGAATTGACTATAATCGCTCAAAATATCCACACCAAGCACAACACCGAACTCCTTCAGATGGTCAGGCGTCCTCACGGCCCTCAAAAAGACAATTATTTTTCTCGCGCTCTTAGTTGTAACGCGTCCCGCAAAGTGTCGCTCGTATAACCCTACTACCGCGTCACAGCGCAGAAGAAACTGTCGCGCTTCAACACGATGATCAAACTCTGCCTGAACTTCAAAATATCTCAGAAGTGCCATGTTTTTTCATTTCGGGCGTATATTACCTGGCAAGACGTGCCCTTTCCCCCGAGCATCACGAACCACAATCTGCTCGGCCTGAAGCGCTGCTGCCCGATCAGGCAATTCCGTGGCGATAACGTGAGCCTTGAAGCGTCCGGGCGTTCCTGATGCTTCGTTGAGTTTGATCACCTGGCTTGCAGCCCGCGGCGATCCGCCCGCAGCGGTGAGTGGCTGACCGCTAATGCCAACTTTGTAGATCGATCCATCATGAGTATCCTCGATCGAATACATATGCTGCTGCGCAGTGCTGCTAACACTGTTCCCATGAACACCGCAGTTTGCATTATGCACCCAAACCCCGGCATCGCCAACAAAGTACGTATGCCAGTCCGCAACCTCGAAATTATACGTGGGCCGCATGACGCCGGTGCGCACCACGGAAACCACCGTCACAGGCGGTCCGCGGGCACGCAGGATCCTCACGCCAGGCTTTAGATCCATCGTCTGGCTCCAGGTGCCCGCCACGGTCCGCCAAGGGTGGTCGTCGGTCGTCTCGAAAGTCTCGAGATTAGCCTCGTCGCCACCACCCGCTGGACTCGCGAGCGTCAACCGCCAAACCTCCCGATCGTGGCGACGCACCAGTTCCGTCACTGGCTTGAAGCCCGTCTGCCCCGTCCGCTCGTCGCGTGCGAGCACCATCTCACCGACCCTGATATCCTCGATCGCACGCAAGCCCTGCTGCGTAGCCACTAGCGTTCCTGCAACGAAGCAGCACTTGCGCACCACCGTCTCAAGCACACCGAGACCGGCTTTCACATCGCGGGCACTGACAGGCGAAAGGAACTCCGAACCGAGCGAAACGAAAGCCGTCGCTTTTGCAGCAAACGACGCGTCCGCCGACGTCAATGTATCGAGGTCCTCCATGGCACCTGCCAACGTCGCCGCTACGTCGCCGCCCTTCATCGCAACCTTGAAGACCTTGCTCGCAACCCCCCAGAAGCGGCCCGTTGGATCCACCAGATTCACCGGATCCGCACCCACATAGGCGTACATGTTCATGTCATCGCCGTAGCCGATGGGATCCGTCTGCAAGAACCTCCCCAGCGCCGCCGAGTAGTACCGCGCCCGGTAATAATAGAGCCCCGTCTCCGGATCGAGCCTGCGCCCCGTGTACTTGAACGGCACGCCGGCGCTCGTCGGCCCCCGGCCATAGGCGTCGTAGGTATACGGACCTTCCGCCATCACGCCCGCGTCGTTCGACATCGCAACCGTCGAGCCCTGCCGGTTCACGTGGAAATAGCTCCGCGTGTGACTGGCACCCGCAGGCGTGGCCATCGCAATCGGCTGGTCGGTGCCCGGCCCGGGGATGTAGCGCCGCAGCAACGCGCCCGCACCCGTGTATTCGGCGACCTCCTCAGCCCCGTCGCTCAGGAACGATGTGGTGACACCATTGACGATTTTCGCCTGCCGCCGGCCGAGGGCGCTATAGGGGTGCTTTGCCCCGCTTCGTAGACGGGTGAGGACTTGTGCCGAGTCGACAATGACTGCGCGATTGGAGGGTCAGCGACTGCCGCCCGAATTGAAGAATGCTCGGCCGAACAAGGCTACACCGCCAAAGCAAAATGCGATTGAAATGCAAAAGTATACGATCGCAAAAAAAAGAGGCGCCGCACCAGAATGCGAACTAGACGCGGTGAGCGCGAATGCTAAGAGGTCCCACGAAATCAACAAGCCAACGCATATCGCGGTGGCGATGGTTGCGGCGTGAGCGCTTGTCGCACTACGAATAGCTATAACATAAAAAAGGATCGTTACGGCTGGGATTGCAATCCAAAAGAACGGGGAGCGATACAGCAGTGCAAAAAAATAGAATCCCGACTGGAGCATCAGCAGTAGAACCCAAAGCGAGAGATACAACGTACGCATCAGAGGCCACTTCTCCCTCTTCCTCTATGGCTTATTATGACGTCGATGTTCGCGCCTCGTCGCATTGTAAACGCCTTGACGTATGTTTCCATCAATGATGCCCTCAAAGACCCGCGCCGCAGCCACGTTCAGAGGATTGGCGTTGCCTCCGCCATGAATCATGGATGAACTCTCGCCTACCAGAGTCACACTTGTTCCCTTGCTGTTTTGCCGGATGACTTGCGACACGACAGCCGGGTGAAACACATGATTCCCGGGCAACGACAGATTTACAACTACTGTGTTGCCATTCGAGTCCACGGTTGTATATGACCGCACTTGATCACCCCAAGTTCCTGTTGTCGCGAAGACGTTTATGCCTGCGTCGTTCAATGTACCATCCGGACTTGCCGGCTGATCATACCAGCCCGGAGTCGGATTGTTTATCACTGAGTTAGTAATTTCTTCGAGAAGGATCTCACCAGTTCCGGGTGTCGATGATTCCACTTTGTACTGATTGTAGTAGTCGTCCGTCGATAAAACTCCCGGGTGCCCTGAGGGGCGAGGGATCGTATAAGCCCCAATTTCGTCACCAGGCGGATCACAGTTCAACTCTTCACCATTGGGAACACATTCGTTTCCACTCGGATCCACCATGTTCACCGGATCCCCACCCACATAGGCGTACATGTTCATGTCATCGCCGTAGCCGATGGGATCGGTCTGCAGGAACCTCCCCAGGCTCGCCGAGTAGTACCGCGCGCGGTAGTAATAGAGCCCCGTCTCCGGATCGAGCCTGCGCCCCGTATACTTGAACGGCACACCCGCACTCGTCGGCCCCTGGCCATAGGCGTCGTAGGTGTAGGGCCCCTCGGCCATCACGCCCGCGTCGTTCGACATGGCAACCGTCGAGCCCTGGCGGTTCACGTGGAAATAGCTGCGCGTCTGCGTGGCGCCCGCAGGCGTGACCATCGCGATCGGCTGGTCGGTACCCGGCCCGGGGATGTAGCGGCGCAGCAACGCGCCGGTGCCCGTGTACTCGCCGACCTCCTCGCTCCCGTCGCTCAGGAACGATGTGGTGACACCATTGACGATCTTCGCCTGCCGCCGGCCGAGCGGATCGTAGAGATAGCTCGCCGCCGTCCCCGCCCGGTTCGCCGTGCGCAGGCGGTTCTCCGCGTCATAGGCAAAGGTCCACGTACCCTCGCCCGTCAGGTTGCCGTTCGCATCATGCGTGAGCGTGACCGACGGGCTCGCCCCTTGCGTGACAGTCACATACTGGTTGAGAGTATTCGCCGCGCCATAGCTCGTCGTCTCGTCGACGCTGGCAACATGTCCCCACGCGGCATTGCGTTGTCTCTGCATGCGCTAGAAATCACAACGCCCATTCAATGGGCCTTCAATACCACCGTCTGAGCCGCACGCCCTACAACGCTCTATCCCGACACATCTGCAAACCGATATGAACCTTCATAGACAATACGAGCAGCAGCCGAAGATGTCCAAAACCTCAGATCAAGAGACCCATACCCATAACGGCACAAATACGACGCAATGACATCTGGAGTAACACGCGATCGCTTGAGCGTCTCCCGATAGAATGAAACATCCTCAAACCAAAGTGGCTCACCCCTTTGATAGAATACCCACCCACTCGTATCCTTCATCGCATGGACAGCGCGTCTGACATTGCCATTTTGAAGAGCTAAAACAGCATTCTTGGGAAACGGCGAGTCCAGACGCGACACCTCCACCGCGAGGTGCAAGCCTGACAACTGAGCCGACACCGCACTTATCATTGATAAATAACCATCTGCCACGCTCGAAACGAAAAGTGTTTTCTCCCCGTCAGACCCATCAACCCTACTCAGAAGAATTGCACGACGAACCGCCGGCGGATTTCGGGGTCCATCGAGCGCATCAAGCACCCTTCGAACATCCTGCGTTGACGGGTCTCTACAAATTTCCCTGCCACCCCAAGCGGTAAGCTGAGTAGAAACAACCTCTTCTACATTGGACAAACTCGACGCCAGGATCCCGAACGAAAAACTAGCGTACAGCGAAAGGATGCTCACGGTAGACACACGCCCTTTGTTTTACAATTTGGATCGTTGCGCTTCGCAGTCGCTGCTTGTCCGTCTAGGCGAGGTTGCGAGCGGCCCCATTCTTCATTCTGCCTGACACCACTCGCATCCGTATAACCCAAATCAGGACGATTATTACCAACCACGTGTCCGTGTGCGTCCACTTGCACCTGATTTTTTCGGATGTCAGTCGCGCCCTGCCCCCTTACCAAGACTATCCGGTCTTCAATGGCTTGATTATGGTCTGCAGCTCCGTGCTGCCGCGCGATACCGTTATTTGCTGGCGGCGCAGGTCTAACACCGGGTCCACAGAAAGCATTATGCACCCAAACCCCGGCATCGCCAACAAAGTACGTATGCCAGTCCGCCACCTCGAAGTTATACGTCCCCTGCATGACGCCCGTGCGCACCACGGAGACCACCGTCACAGGCGGCCCGCGCGCACGCTGGATCCGAACGCCGGGCTTCAGCTCCATCGTCTGCGCCCACGTACCCGACGCAGTGCGCCACGGGTGATCGTCGGTCGTCTCGAAGGTCTCGAGCGTCGCCTTGCCATCGCCATCCGCATCGACCGACAGGGACAGCTTCCAGATCTCGCGGTCATGACGCCGCACAAGCTCCGTCACGGGCTTGAGCCCCGTCTCGCCCGTCTTCTCGTTGCGCGCCAGCACGAGGTCACCAACCTTGATATCCTCGATGGGGCGCAATCCCTTACCCGTCACGACCAGTGTGCCAGCTGCAAAGCAGCACCGATTGAAGAAGCGACGCACAGCGTTGGCACCACCAACGATCTCATCCCCGCGCACAGGCGACAGCAGGTTGAACGCCGCCATGCCCATGTCCAGTGTCGTTGCATTGGGATCAACAAATGTCGCTGCCTCGGACAGCATGTCCGCACCTTCCCGGCGGATCGCCTGCCGGAAGTCTCCTCCGTTCCTGATACTGCGGCGCACGACGTTGAATGCGACGCGCAAGGCCCGCCACTGGCCCGTCGGATCCGTCGCATTCACCGGATCCCCACCCACATAGGCGTACATGTTCATGTCGTCGCCGTAGCCGATGGGATCCGTCTGCAGGAACCTCCCCAGGCTCGCCGAATAGTACCGCGCGCGGTAGTAATAGAGCCCCGTCTCCGGATCGAGCCTGCGCCCCGTATACTTGAACGGCACGCCAGCGCTCGTCGGCCCCTGGCCGTAGGCGTCGTAGGTGTAAGGCCCCTCGGCCATCACGCCCGCGTCGTTCGACATGGCAACCGTCGAGCCCTGCCGGTTCACGTGGAAATAGCTGCGCGTGTGGCTGGCGCCCGCAGGCGTGACCATCGCGATCGGCTGGTCGGTGCCGGGACCGGGGATGTAGCGGCGCAGCAACGCGCCGGCGCCCGTGTATTCGGCGACCTCCTCAGCCCCGTCGCTCAGGAAGGATGTGGTGACACCATTGACGACCTTCGCCTGCCGCCGGCCGAGCGGATCGTAGAGATAGCTCGCCGCCGTCCCCGCGCGGTTCGCCGTGCGCAAGCGGTTCTCGGCGTCATAGGCGAAGGTCCAGGTGCCCTCGCCCGTCAGGTTGCCGTTCGCATCATGCGTGAGCGTAACCGACGGGCTCGCGCCCTGAGTCACGGTTACATACTGGTTGAGAGTGTTCGCCGCGCCATAGCTCGTCGTCTCGTCGACGCTGGCAACATGGCCCGAAGTGACGCAAATTGAAACTCTTGCTACTCGACACCCTCAATGACGGAATGCGGCACCCGCTCAGTAAAACGACCTCCCATATTTTTCCACCCTTCTCTCAAACTCGGCCTCCAACTCTGGTACCAACTTGAAGACAGCGCCCATCAAACCCTCCCGCAACTCATAAACGGCGCTCCCGATAGCAATTGAAAGCGCCTCATATTCCTCTGCAGAGCAGTGCTGCTTCACCAATAAAGCCAGCCCCCCGATTTCACTACTGCATCGAGCGGCCGTCATGGCAACACTCTGCGCCACATCCTTGTCCATCATGCTTTCCTTCACGCTGACTTTTTTCCAAGCTATCCGTCCCAGTATTTCTTTTTCTCTTCGACGCAATTTCTAACGCACTTCTGAAAGTCATTTTCATTACCATCTTTCGGCTTGCCAGGATAGTTCGGTCGCTCAAGCATTGGCACACATTTCGCGATGCACTGCTGCCTAATCGACCTATCACTGGGACGGTCCGGGTCCTTTGGAACAGCTTCCGAAGGCGGCAGCGGGGGAACATTGACATCATCGCCGAACATACCTTCAATTACAGCAACAATCGAAACTCCAGCGAGCGCGCCTCGAAGGACCCTTCCGACGATAGCGGCAGTACGCCCCTGAGGGGTAATCACAGGCACTGCCCTCCCGACGACAACTATAACACCACCTGCCATTATGTTTGAGGCACGATCGGCACGCTTTCGCTGTTCGGCCTGCTGCTTCCTGATGGGATTGCGCTCACCAACCACCTCAACCTTGTCGACACAATTGCTGCCGCGTGAATCGCATACGGCCTCTTCCCCACTCGGATCCGTCGCATTCACCGGATCCCCGCCCACATAGGCGTACATGTTCATGTCATCGCCGTAGCCCATGGGATCGGTCTGCAAGAACCTCCCCAGGCTCGCCGAGTAGTACCGCGCGCGGTAGTAATAGAGCCCCGTCTCCGGATCGAGCCGCCGCCCCGTATACTTGAACGGCACGCCAGCGCTCGTCGGCCCCTGGCCATAGGCGTCGTAGGTGTAGGGCCCCTCGGCCATCACACCCGCGTCGTTCGACATGGCAACCGTCGAACCCTGCCGGTTCACGTGGAAATAGCTGCGCGTCTGCGTGGCGCCCGCCGGCGTGACCATCGCGATCGGCTGGTCGGTGCCGGGACCGGGGATGTAGCGCCGCAGCAACGCGCCCGCGCCCGTGTACTCGCCGACCTCCTCGCTCCCGTCGCTCAGGAACGATGTGGTGACACCATTGACGACCTTCGCCTGCCGCCGGCCGAGCGGGTCGTAGAGATAGGACGCCGCCGTCCCCGCGCGGTTCGCCGTGCGCAGGCGGTTCTCGGCGTCATAGGCGAAGGTCCACGTACCCTCGCCCGTCAGGTTCCCGTTCGCATCATGCGTGAGCGTGACCGACGGGTTCGCCCCTTGGGTGACCGTGACGTACTGGTTGAGAGTGTTCGCCGCGCCATAGCTCGTCGTCTCGTCGACGCTGGCAATATGTCCCCAAGCGGCGTTCGACGCCGCCTCCGACACCAGCTGGTGCGCCTTCGAATAGCCGAGCGTCCAGGTGTTGGCCGAGCCCGACAGCGCATGCGTATGCCCCGTCAGATCCCCCGCCTGCGACCACGCATAGCTCTGCGTCGTGCCGTTGCCATAGACGATGACATGGGCCCCAAAAGCTCCCTCGTTTAATAAGAGAGTCCGTCACAAGGAGGCGGACTATGCGGAAGTCAAAATTTACGGAAGAGCAGATCATCGCTGTTCTGTCGGAGCATGAGCGCGGGCTTGGCACATCGGAGGTCTGTCGCAAGCACGGCATCAGTGCGGCAACATTCTACAAATGGAAGGCGAAGTTTGGCGGGATGAGCGTGCCGGACGCCCGCAAACTCAAGACGCTTGAGGGCGAGAACGCACGTCTCAAGCGCCTGCTGGCAGATGCCCATGTCGACATTTCGGTATTGAAAGACCTTCTGGGAAAGTACTAACGACGCCCCAGGCGAGGCGTGAAGCGGCGTCACGGGCGATGGCAAGGTACAACATCTCCCAAAGACGAGCTTGTCACCTGGTCAGCGTCGATCCCAAAACTGTTCGCCGCCGACGTGTCCCGGACAGTCCCGAGATACGCCAGCGCATGCGTGAGATCGCTGCCGATCGTCGACGATTTGGTCGACGGCGTATCGGAATCATGCTGGCCCGAGAAGGATGCGTCATGAACCACAAGAAGCTTCAGCGGCTGTATCGTGAAGAAGGTCTTGCGGTAAAACGCAAAAGAGGCCGAAAGAGAGCCATGGGGGAACGCAGTCCCATGCCGATACCTCATGCGCCATCAGTGCGCTGGAGTCTGGACTTTCTGTCAGACACCTTTGGCTCTGCACGACGTTTCCGCATTCTGGCGGTCATCGATGACTTCACGCGCGAATGCCTTGCGCTGGTAGCAGACACTTCAATATCGGGACTGCGCGTGGTGCGCGAACTTGACGCTGTGATCCGCCTCTTTGGCAAGCCTCAAACCATCGTCAGCGACAACGGCACAGAGTTCACATCGCGCGCCATTCTGTCGTGGCAGAACGGCTTCAACATCAACTGGCATTACATCGCGCCCGGAAAACCGACTCAGAACGCCTTCATCGAAAGCTTCAACGGCCGACTGCGTGACGAATTGCTCAACGAAGAAGTTTTCAGCACGCTGGCAGAAGCCAGGATCAAGCTCGCGCGCTGGAGGCATGACTACAATCACCAGCGTCCGCACACAGCCCTGAAAGGCCGGACGCCGGCAGAGGCGCGCCGGGCGCTTGAGCTTGTGGATGGCTCCGCGCCCGGCGCGCTGGCCAATCCTGAAACACTGAGGTATACAACGCGTGGACTCTCTAAATGACTGAGGGCGTCACGGGGCCCATGTCAACGAGGCTCGTGCGGCGCGAGAGCGGGTCGTGGACGTAAGTGGCCAGCACGAACGTGCCATTCTCGCGCACGGTCGTCGGGCGGTTGATGTCGTCGTAGTCACGCACGACGTAATATCCGTCGGGCCAGGCTGTCCGCGTGCGGTTTCCGGCCTTGTCGAGCTCGTAGGCGAGCGTCCGCGCCCCCGTGATGTTCGGCGCCGTCTGTGCCGCTGAGATGACGCGCTTGGCGGTGTCGAGTTCATAGCTCAGCCCCTGCCCCGTCGTATCGCTGATCATGCGAACGCGGCCAGCGTCGTCATAGGTGGTCGTGGTGACGATCGCTGCCGTCGTGCCAGGCTGGGGGACAGTGTGGGTGACCAAGCGGTCGAGCACATCATACGTGTTCGTGATCGTCTGGCTGGCGCGCGTGCGCTTCGTCGTCACCCGGTCCAGTACGTCATAGGTCAGCTGCTCGAACGTCGCATTCGGGAACGTCGTGCGCAGCGACGGAAAGCCCCTTGGTCTAGACGTTTTGACCAGAGGGCAGTTCGATCAATCGCGTCTGTCCCACGGGCTGCCATATGGCCAAATGCAATCAGCAATCCATGCTGTTATCACCGGCACTAAGAGCCACAAAAGTGACCACCCTGCACCTAAATACCGGAAGACAAAAACTTCAAAGACCCAATACACAAAGAGAAAAATCGGCACGCCCAGCAGCAAAATTTTCGCCAATACCTTGAACCAGTGCATTTGACGGCGCCTCCTTGTTCGTTCACCCCTTGATAACAATCACCGTCGCCACACGTAGATGGTCTAAGCACCCCGATCCGCTCCTAGCGGTCTCTCCCGGATTTGCGCTTTTGATCATCAGACTTCTTGACAGGACCCGGCGACGCCTTGGCTTCAGATCGAGGCGCGCTGCCCTTACACCAGCCGAAACATGTGACTACTTTCTCAATAACATCATCGACAGAGAAAGTATCATTGATCGTAACCGACGTCCCCCCAGTACCGCCTCCTACACTGGCCTCCACTACAGGACGATTCCGGCCAGGGGTCGTTGAACGGGTAGAACCAAGAGTTACACCAGGCAGCAAAGCGGCTGGCGGCGACGCTTGAGCAGTAACACTACGGCCCTTTACGTCTTCAATCACTGTATCATCACCTGGGATGCCAACGTTGCCGGCCACGCCGCCGCCATTGAGACCAAGACCCACCCCATGACCAACGGTTATAAGCCAATCCTCCTCCCCCGTTTCGTTATCAGTGGCGTGCGCAACCTGTAAGGAGAGGCAGAGTAGCAAGCAAATCTCAACTTGCCCACCAACGTACCTGACCGACTCCCCGCGTGGATCCACCCCGTTCACCGGATCCCCACCCACATAGGCATACATGTTCATGTCATCGGCGTAGCCGATGGGATCGGTCTGCAGAAACCTCCCGAGGCTCGCCGAGTAGTACCGCGCCCGGTAGTAATAGAGCCCCGTCTCCGGATCGAGCCTGCGCCCCGTATACTTGAACGGCACGCCCGCACTCGTCGGCTCCTGGACTGACCTCACGGAAATTGGACCCGCGATCGCGCCCCGCGGAGCAGACCCACCGACATGTCCCCGAAACGATGCACCCTGCCCCCTTGCCCCGGCAGCTCCCCTCGCAAAACCGCGCACGACGCCGCGCTTTCTGGCGCGCATCAGGGATCGGAGCATGGCGGGGGGGGGGTGAGTGGCTGCCCTTCTTGGATGTCTTTCGAACTCGCGCGCGGGCGGCCGAAGGCTGTTTTGACGGGTTTACGGGCTAACGAGCCTCCCGCCGCCGACCACGGAGGGTGGTGTAACAACGAGTGAGGAAGTCATCGGGGTCATAGGGGGCATCGGACTTTGCCCAGCATCGCGGCCGAGCAGCGCATGGCGCGTGATCAACGTCGTTCGCCAAGCCTCCATCGTAGTGGACTGCCCGGGCGCAACTAGTGCGGGTCTGCCAGCGCAGTTGAGCCGGTTGTGGGCGGACTTCACTTGCTCTGTAGAGCCCTTCAAAAAAAGACAACCACCGCCGCTAAGCCGAGAAGTGCCCCACCAGGTCAATGCTCATCGAAAAGTCTCGCCTGGCGGGATCTTAGGTGAAGCACGGAGCACGCCGACAGCCAACATCCCGTGACCGTCGCCGTGATGAGCCGCTCGCAACTCGCTGCATTTTTTGAACAGCCCTGCATAAAAATTAGTCGTTACACGCTTCCAAAGACGAGACCCGCCACGGCAAGAATAGCGAGCATCCGAAACACGCTCCATTTGAACCCGAACAACACAATGAAGGCCAGAGCAGAAAGTATTCCAGCCCGCCAATCCAAGCTCAGCCAGTCGGGCACGCTGATGCGCACCCATCCGTAGTCTGCAGCCGTCACCTCTGAAAACAGTACGTGAAGGGCAAACCAAACAGAGAGATTGGCAATCACGCCGACTATCGCTGCTGTGATCGTCGCCAACCCGCCCTTGATCCGCGTCGCGTGCTGCAAGCGCTCAATCCAAGGAGCGAAGGTGAAGATCCGCAAGAAACACGGCGCGAATGTAACCCACGTCGTCAGTCCCGCACCGATCATGCCAGCCACGAGTGGAGAGAACGGCTCTGGCGCGCGGTAGGCCGCCAGAAAGCCTACATGCTGCGTCGCCAGGATGAGCGGCCCGGGCGTGGTTTCGGCAAGGCCCAGGCCGTCGGCCATTTCGCGCGCCTGCATCCATTCTTTGGATTGCACTACTTCCTGTGCCATGTAAGCCAGCACCGCATAGGCGCCACCAAAAGTCACTACTGCGAGCTGCGAGAAGAATGTACCAATTTCCCACAGCACATGACCCTGCCCCAGCGTTACCAATATCAACCCCATCGGTAGGGCCCACACCCCGCCCCAGATCAGGATCGTTTTCACCATCGCCATCAGTGGTAGACGGGGCGTTATGACAGTCTGAGTGCTGACTTTAAGCGCAAGCCAATCAGGCCGCATTGCGGCGACAACGCTGCCAATCAAACCCGCACCGAGAACGACTGCAGGAAAAGGTAGATTGAACAGGAAAAGGCCTGCAAATGTGGACGCGGCGATCAATTGCTTGAACCAGGTATTGAGAGCACGCCCCCAGATGCGGAACAGGGCCTGGACGATAATCGCCAACACTGCCGCCTTGATCCCAAGAAACAAGACTGCAAACCACTCGAGATTGGCGGCGAGTGCGTAAAACGTAGAGAGTGCGAGCATCAGTAGGGAACCGGGGATTACAAAGAGGAGACCCGCCGCCAGTCCGCCCTTTAACCCGTGCAGCCGCCACCCGATCCATGTCGCCAATTGCTGGGCCTCGGGTCCCGGAAGCAAATGGCAAAAGTTGAGCGCGTGGAGATATTGCTCCTCATCGATCCATTTGAGCTTTTCGACGATCTCACCATGCATCGCCGCGATCTGACCCACAGGGCCGCCGAAGCTTAAACACCCGATCCGTGCAAAGACACGGACAAGTGCTGAAAATGACGGGGCTTCTAAGGCTTTGACTTCGGCCAAGGACACACCTCCACTGAGCAGGCCTCGTAACCTCGAAGCCAACGGGAGGCAACACTTGGGCAAGAACTGCCTGAACGGGAGGTTGCACCAATCCCGAGGCATGATTGCTCCCACAGGAACAGCACAATGTCAATTAATTGCGCAGCCGTTCCGCGTCCCTGGAGTGCCGGTCTCGATGTACGCAGATGAAGTGAAGGACCGCATGAAGTGCGTTACTTCCCTAGCTATCTCGTGCTCATAGCTTTCTTCACGCACTCACGCTGGAGTTTTGTCGTGCGTATGTCGGTGATGCAAGTCGGGATAGTGTTTGTGCTCGTGTGACATGACTTCATGTGTGTGAATGTGGCTGTGCGCCGCAGTGGCCGGCGGATCATCAGGGCCATGAGCGTGCTGGTGATGCGCGTCGTGAACATGCATGTGCTCGTGGGTCATTGCCTCATGCTCATGCCAATGGTCATGAACCTCAGTCAGGTGCAACCAGACACCGATCAGCATCAGTATCCCTGCCAGCAACAATTCTGGTCCTACAGGATCACCCAGCATGAGCACGGACACGAACGCGCCCACAAAGGGCGCCGTTGAAAAGTAGGCGCCGGTTCGAGATGTACCCAGTTCTCGCAACGCCAGAACAAAAAGTACAAGACTCGTCCCATACGCAAAAAAGCCGACAAGAGCACTCATGGCGACGACACCTGCCGCTGGCACCTCACCGCCGACGACAAGACCGATTGAAAGATTCGTCACGCCGGCGAAGAGCCCCTTGATCATGGCAATCACAACAGGATCACCAACGGACAGCTTGCGAGTCAGGTTGTTGTCAATGCCCCAGCACAAGCAGGCAAGCGCCACAAAACCCGCTCCACTCGAATATGACAGCGCATCGAAATTCCAAGACAGGACGGTCGCCCCAAGGAGAATCAACGTGGCGCCGAACAGCAGTCGTCCATCAACACTTTCCCGAAAGACAATCCAGGCAACAAGCATGGTCGCCAGTCCTTCAAGATTGAGCAGCAGCGACGCCGACGCAGCTGACGTCGACTGCAGGCCCATCATCAGAAACACCGGGCCCGCAACCCCGCCCAGCAACACCACGGCGGCCAGCCACGGCACATCGGCGCGCACAATTGGCGCGCCTCTGGGAGCGGCTGCTCCCGTTGCCGATAGCAGGTACCACAAAGCCAAACCCAAACCTGAACCCAGATACAGCAAGCCGGCGAGGACGAACGCGTTCACGTCCTGACCAAGACATTTGGCTGCGGGCGTGCTCACGCCAAACAGTAATGCCGCAAGGAGCGCAAGCAGCGGCCCGCGCTCCATAGCAAATCTGGCCATATTACCCTGCATTGCAACCGTTACTGTGCAACTCGACGCTTCCACTCAACATCTTTAGCGCCATCAAAGACTAGCGAAGTGCCCTTGAGTTTGACGGTGCAGCAGCCCGCAGCTGCAAGCGCATCACCGAAAGCGGAGCCAAACTCAAACTTTGCTCGGGGTATGGCGGTCTGACCTTCAACAACAGGCGACACACACTCGCCAACTGCAGCTTCACCCTTGGCCGGCGTGATCGTGACGGTTCCTTCGAAAACGGTCACGCTGACTTTCTGCTTCAGCTGTGTCTCATAGGAACCTGACATCGTCTGGCAGTCATAGCCCCGATAGATCGCTCTGGGTTCATCATCATGCCCGCCCGGATGTGCAAGTGCAGTCCCAGCCGTTACAGCACTTGCTGCTATAGCCATCAACGCCACTAAGGATATTGCTGATTTCATTTCGGTATCTCCTGCCACCTGACTTTACGGTTGAACATTATCGTTGCTGCCCGAAGGCACGATCCCAGCCTTGTTGCCAACTTCTCCGGGCGGGATCAGCTCATAAAACCCCGCAGTCTTCAACTGGATCACAATGAGGTTCTTTGAGCGGTTCTCCCAATACCAGCCGTGAACGCCACCAATGGGGGCAACCAGCGAACCATCAGCTTTGCTTGTGTCTCCCTGCTTGAACTCCACGACCTTGATGTCGGGACCATCGGTTTCCGAATGAAGATCGTAGTATACGCCTTCTTCGGTGCCACCTTGTACCATCCAGGAGTAGACAAGCGTGCCGCCTTCGGCCATCCGCATCTTGTACTCCAGCCGATCAGGACCTGAACCACCTTTCGGAAATAGCGGGATTTCAACCACGTCTGAACGGAAGGCCCGGTCATGAAAGCGGGCCGATGGCGTGGCACCGCCGACGTCATGATGGGCAAGTCCCGTAAGCCCCAGCAGACTGCCTATACCAGTGGGATCTCGCCCATACTCGGCGGGCAGCACGGCCGTCACCGTCACGATGGTAGCAACGACGGCACCAATGCCGACCAGCATCATCAGCTTTCCGCCTGAAAGCGGATTTCCGGTCTGTCCTTCGGTCATGATCAAATGCTCCTTGAAAGGTAGTAACCCAGAAGTTGGTACTGCATGAGCACAAAGCCGGCGCACAGCATGACGCCATTGGCGATGATCGCCTGGCTTTCGAACAGCCTCGACTGCCTCCAGAAGTGCATCACCACCAGCATGAACGACAGCGCTGCGAGCTGCCCAAGCTCCACACCGACATTGAATGAGATCATGTTGACCAGCAGCCCATCAGGTGACAGCTGCAACTCCTGCAGCTTTGTGGCCAACCCGAAACCATGGACAAGCCCGAAGCCGAACACCACCGCCTTGAGATTTGGCTGGAAGCCAATCAGCCGGACAAAGCCGCCGAGATTGTCAAAGGCCTTGTAAGCAACCGACAGCCCCACGATGGCATCCACGAGGTAGGGGTTGACGTTGATCTCTCCAAGCACGCCGGCGAGGAGAGTTATGCTGTGCCCGATGCTGAACAGCGTCACGTAGATTGCAACATGGACCATCCGGTGCATGAAGAAGATCACGCCCAGGATAAACAGCAGGTGATCATATCCCGTGATCATATGCTTGGCGCCAAGATAGATGAATGGCGCAACCTGGATGCCGCTGACTCCCTCGATGAAGGAAGCATCCTTGCCCTCGACGCCGTGCGCGACTGCCTCTGCCATCACGGCAAAGCACAACGCAAACATGGCAGCCGCCACCAGCCAGAAGGTGCCGGCAGTCGGGCCTCGATGTAACTGCAGATTGCTCAAGACTGTATCCTCCCCAAGTCTTCATCCTGCTCGCGATGGAACAGCCTGTACAACGCAGGCAAGACCAGCAGGGTCAGGATGGTTGACGAAATGATGCCGCCGATGACGACAGTGGCCAGCGGCCGTTGCACTTCACTTCCTGTGCCGACATTGAGCGCCATCGGAACAAATCCAAGACTGGCAACAAGCGCCGTCATGAGAACTGGTCGAAGTCGGGTAAGCGCTCCTTCCCGGATCGCAGGTTCAAGTGCCACACCCTGTCCACGCAGCATACGAATGAACGAGACCATCACGACACCGTTGAGAACCGCGACACCCGAAAGGGCAATGAAGCCGACACCCGCGGAAATCGAGAGCGGCAGATCCCTCAAGACTAGGGCCAGCACGCCGCCTGTGAGGGCAAGGGGCACACCAGAGAATACGATCAGGGCATCCTTGGCCGAACCATAGAGCGTGAACAGCAGCCCGAAAATCAGCATCAGGGACAGTGGAACCACAACCATCAAACGCTGCGACGCGGATAAGAGCTGTTCGAATGTTCCGCCGAACTCGATCCAGTACCCTTCCGGCATTTCCACTCTTTCTCCAATGTTGGAACGACTTTCCGCAACGAATGAGCCAAGGTCCCTGTCGCGAACATTGGCTGTCACAACAACCCGTCGCTTTCCATTTTCCCGGCTGATCTGGTTGGGCCCGGTAGTGAGCTCAAGCTTCGCAACAGCTGACAGTGGAACGAATGCTGCTTCGGCTCCTTCGGGTAGCGGGATCGGAATCCGCGAAATGGCGTCGAGGTCGCTGCGCATCCGCTCAGGCATGCGAATCACAATGTCGAACCGTCGATCGCCCTCGAAGATCTGCCCTGCCCGACGCCCTCCGAGTGCGGTCATGACCGTATCCTGTACCGCGGCGGCGCTGAGCCCCATGCGCGACAGGGCATTGCGATCAGGGACGATGGTCAGGAGCGGCAAGCCTGTAACCTGCTCCACCTTCACATCCCGCGCGCCGGGTATGGCTTTCAGGACAGTCTCTATCGCCTCGCCGGTCTGCATGAGTGTATCCAGGTCGTCACCATAGACCTTGACGGCAACATCGGAACGGACACCTGCGATCAGCTCATTGAATCTCATCTGAATGGGCTGCGTGAGTTCGTAGTTGTTGCCGGGAACCGTAAGAGCGGCCTTCTCGATTTCCGAGAATAGTTGGGCGCGTGTCTTGTACGGATCAGGCCACGCCTCTCTCTCCTTTAGCATCAGAAATGTATCAGCAACGCTGGGTGGCATCGGGTCGGTAGCAACTTCAGCCGTCCCGATCTTTGCAAACGTCATCTCGATCTCGGGAATCTGCCTCAGTCGCTTCTCCAGCGCTTCCTGCATGTGAACGGCTTGCGTCAGGCTGGTTCCCGGAATGCGCAGGGCGTGCAGCGCGATGTCGCCTTCATCAAGATTGGGAATGAACTCCGAGCCCATGCGGGAAGCCAACAGCCCGCTGCCCACCACAAGCCCAACTGCGATGGCAACAACACTTGCCCTCCGGTTCAGCGCCAGCTCAAGAGCCGGTGCATAGACATTTCGTGCCGCATGCATGACCACGTTTTCACGCTCATCGACGCGACCCGTGACAAACATGGCAACAGCGGCGGGCACGAACGTTATCGACAGCAGCAAGGCAGCAAGGAGCGCCGCTACGACCGTGAAGGCCATCGGGTGGAACATCTTCCCCTCGATCCCTGTCAGCGCAAAAATCGGAATGTAGACAATTGTGATGATGAGAACGCCGAAGAGACTGGGACGAATGACTTCGCTTGTCGCTGAAGCAACAAGTTGAAATCGTTCGTGCCGGTCAAGCAATCGACCCAGGTGTTTCTGTTGCAGCCCCAGTCGTCGCAGGCAGTTTTCGACGATGATCACGGCTCCATCAATGATGAGACCGAAATCTAGCGCTCCCAGGCTCATCAGGTTTCCCGACACCTTCTGCTGAACCATGCCGGTGATCGCAATGAGCATCGAAAGCGGAATCATGAGTGCTGTGATGAGCGCAGCCCGCAGGTTTCCCAGGAGAAGAAACAGGACCACAATGACGAGAAGTGCACCTTCCAGCAAGTTCGTCTCGACGGTGGCAATCGTCTTGTCAACGAGCTTGGTTCTGTCATAGGCGGCTCTGGCTGTAACACCCTCTGGAAGGGTACTGTTGATTTCCAGGAGCTTGGCAGCAACCGCATGTGACACGGTTCTGCTGTTCTCGCCCACAAGCATGAACACCGTGCCCAGAACAACCTCATCACCGTTGACGGTTGCTGCACCAGTTCTCAGTTCAAATCCTTCGTGGATTCTTGCGATGTCGGACAGACGCACGGTAGCCCCGTTGCGCCTCGACACGACGAGGTTGCCAAGGTCTGCCGGTCTACCAACCTGTGCAGGCACACGAACAAGAACCTGCTGCCCATTGCGCTCGATGTAGCCTGCGCCCGCATTTGAGTTGTTGCGCTCGACGGCATCGACCAGATCAGAAACGCTGAGGCCAAGCACAGCCAATCGCTCGAACGAGGGCGTAATATGGAACTCCTTGCGAAAGCCACCTACGGAATTGACTTCCGTGACGCCAGGCACGCCACGCAGCTGGGGGCGAACCACCCAATCCTGGATTTCGCGCAATTCAGTCGGCGTCCAGGCACTCCCGTCGGGTTTCTTGGCACCGGGCTTGGGTTCAACAATGTACATGAAGATCTCGCCAAGGCCGGTCGCAATGGGACCCAGCTCGGGCTCGATACCTGGCGGCAACTGCCCGCGGGCAGCCTGCAGCCTTTCATTCACCAACTGTCGAGCGAAATAGATATCCGTTCCGTCCTCAAAAACGACGGTTACCTGTGACAGCCCGTAGCGTGAAATCGAGCGCGTGTAATCAAGCCGCGGCAGACCGGCAATGGCCGTCTCTATGGGAAACGTAACCCGCTGTTCGGACTCAAGCGGTGAGTACCCGGGGGCTTCGGTGTTGATCTGAACCTGAACATTCGTGATGTCGGGCACAGCGTCAATGGCCAGGCTCTGGAAACTCCATATCCCTAGGCCCGCAAGTCCGGCGACGACGGCAAGCACCATCCAGCGCTGGCGGATGGCAAACAGGATGACATGTTCCAGCGCCGATGGCCGTTCAATGGTCATGGGAAGCACCCGACTTCTCGATGTCGGCCTTGATCAGGTAGCTGTTGTCGGTAACGTACTCCTCGCCGGGTTCAAGGCCGCCCAATACTTCGGTCCACTCCTTCGTTCGACGACCGATCTCAAGCATTCTCACTTCATAGGTCGAGCCCACCTTGGCGAAGACAACTTCAAAGTCGCGGAATTGCTGGATCGCATCTGAGCGGACCGCGAGCGGAACTTCGCTTTCGTCCTTCACGACGCCAATGATGACTTGAGCGCCTGGTTGCAAGTTTCCTGCAATCGGGGAAACGCTCGCCCTGACCACGCTCGACTGGGTGGCTGGGTCCATGCGGGGCGAGGACGACTGGATCACGCCTTCAGAAACGCGCACCCCTTCCATCGTCTCCACCTCTACGCGTCCGCCTGCCTTGATCAATGAGGCATCAGCGCCAAAGACCCGGAAAATCGCGGACAGCCGCGACAGGTCTCCAACTTCGAATGCGACCTCGTCGGCAATCACGTCGCCTGGATTCAGGTTGCGTGACAGCACCACTCCATCAAGCGGAGACATAACGGAATACGGCTGCAGGCTTTCGTTGCTTTCAATGCGCGCCAGCGTCTGCCCAGCGGATACCTTGTCCCCGACCCCTGCCCCGACGCTCAGGACGCGCCCTGGAAATCGGGGGCGAAGTTGGGCATGCGCGCCCGCAGCGAAGTCCACAACGCCGACCACATCAAGACGGGAACGGATCCGGGCCGGGCCAGCTTTCTCGGTCTTAAGCCCTGCTTCGGACGCTGCTGCATCTGCAATGACCGTCCTGCCCTCGTAAGAGGCAAAGCTCCATTTGTGGGTCTTTCCGCGAAAAACCGCTTGAACGCCGACATCAAATGAATGCGGCTCCGTGACGACCCCGTCCCCCGCCAGAAACCCACCACTGGGCTTGAAGCTGAAGGTGTCAATCTTTCCGCCAAGACGCGTGAGGCTGATGGACAGCTTGACGTCTTTGGGCTGGACGGGCTGTCCGTCTGCATAGGCATAGACGTGGAAGCGCGGTGGCACATTGGTCTCGAAGATGGTGAGTTCAACGGCAAACGACCCCGAACGCAACATGCGACCTCGATGAGGGCCACGTTCGAACTCTGCCGCAGCCTGATGTTCGCCACCGCCTCCGCTTTCGCCTTGCGGCGAACACCCGACAACAGAAGCCGTCGACGCCAGCAGGATAGCCGCGAGAAGTAAATTCACTTTGGGAGCTGACTTCATGGCTTTTGTCCTGGCTGCGATACGGTTTCATGCGCGGTGCCTGTCAGCCTGGCAATCGATGCGTGGGCAAGATGGAGAGTACGCAACGCACTGATATGCCTGTCTTCCAGCTCTGCAACAATGCGCTGGGCCTCGGCAATCTCGGTAAAGGCAAAGGCCCCCAGCTCATAGCCTCGCCGCGCAGCCGCAAGGGCTTCACGTGCGAGCGGAAGCTGCACGTCACGCACTGACTTCAGTTCCGTGCGTGAGCGTTCGACTTCTTCTTCAAGCGACAGGAGTTGCTGCCGGTGCCGCCTCTGTGCCTCTTCCACATCGAGGTTGGCGGCCCGGTACTCGGCTACGGCACGCTCAACATTCCCCTGATTGTCATCGAAAACCATGATGGGAACGGAGAGGCTCAGAAGCCCTGCAAAATCACCACCATTCTCGAACCGCCGGACACCGACGCCGACCGAGACATCAGTACTTGCGTTTGATTTCTCGAGGTCAAGCTTTCGCTGTGCACGCGCAGCCGCAACCTCGCGCTCCCTGACTTCCGGCGAAGACTTGAGGTCTGCAACAGCAAGGGCAGCAGGCTCCCCCTGCAGCGCACTGACATCGATCTCGAAGTCTTCCGAAGTCTCGCCCCAGAGATTGGAGAGCGCCCGCTTGGTGCGGTGAAGATCATGCAGAAGCTGTTCACGCTTCGCGCGATAATCTGCAGTTGAAACCTGCGCCCGCAGCTTGACCGTCAGGGGATCGCGGGCAGCGGACACCCGGCGGGTAGCGAGGCGTTCGATGTCTTCAGCGACTTTCAGCTGTTCTTCCGCGATCGCAAGGGCGGATTGTGCTGCAAAAAGCTCAATGAACGCCGCCCGAGCTTCATGGGCCACGGCATGCGCAACTCGATCCCGCTCGATATTGAGAAGGGCTCTGTCGGCCGCTGCAAGCCCTATGCGGGCCGATTGCTTACCGCCGAGTTCAATGCGCTGTGAGACACCAAGGCTCATTTCATTTTCATCGAGTGCCGTAAAGCGGCCCGTCCCGGCAGCATTTTCGATTTCAAGGGAAACCGAGGGGTTTGGTGAGGTTGCCGCCTGGCGAACAACAGCATCGGCTGCGAGCGACCTTTCGCCCTTCGCCTTGAGCGCGGGAGACGCCTGAAGCGCACGCTCGACCGCCTCCGTCATGGAAACAACCTTGTTGCCCGGAGGGCTGGCTGGGGCAGCACGGGATGCGGGCGACATGTTGAAAAGTGTCGCGCAGACAAGCGCGATCGCAGCATGTGTTTTCATGGCTTCCTGTCGGTGCCTGAAAGTGATGTGGAATGTTCCGAAGGCTTTCCCGCTTACGCGGCGCGTTTAGCCCAGGGGAGGCCGGATCGGCGGGCGGACGCTCAGGCCCGAAGCACGATGGTGCCACACACGCGAACGCTCCGAATAGAAGCGCGCCAGAGCCAGCGGAAGGGCTTGCGCATAGTGCGCGAAATCCACGCTGACGAAATGGGAACTCTTGTCGTGAAAGGAGTCTTCACCGGGACGATGGGAATGATCTGCCGGATCGTGCGGCGTCGGCATCATGAAGTCCGCATGATCATCGGCACGGCGCTCTACCTCAGCATGACCGCCCTGTTCGGCCGCGCTTTCAAGCCCATCAAAGTGATCAAAATCGACGCCGGCGTGTGAATGTGCGTGGTCAACATGCGCGTGCACGGCCCCGTTCCAAAGGAACAGGACAGTCATCAAAGTAATGACTGCCACGATTGACTTCACTGTCGAGATCCTCCTATCGGCAGTGCTCCACAGATGATCTCTAGAGGTCAAGTGCTAACGCGTAGTTAACCATGTCTGACCTGATCCCCCTCGCAAGCCGTATCAAGCGCGTCAATGAAGCGGCCAAGGCCTATGAGCGGGATGAGAACGCACAGGGCTATCGCGACGCGCTCTCCACCATAACGGCCGGCGACATCGAGTAGCGGATACGGCCTCAAGGGCGGAGGCACGGCCTCCGCTGCGCAACTCAGCTCTTCCTGCCCAAGGCCTTGGACTGGTGCAACAGGCGAACCGGCTCATTGGCGCCGGCAACCTTCGGTTTCGCGGACTTGGCCGCTTTCGCCGGTGGTGACGGTTCAATCCCACCGAAGCCGAGCGCCAGGAGATGGCTTATCGCCAGCCTTCCCTCGTCAGCCAGTCCCTTGTTGGCCTTGTCGAGTTTCGTGAGCAGGGAGGCCAAGGCCGGGGCAGCCAATTCCTCAAGTACCGCTGTCAGGCAAGGACGACCCAGGACGGTGGTCATGCCGCGGAATTTTGAAAGCGTGAAGCCCTTGTCCTTGAACTGGGCCACGACAACATCCCGCGTCGCCTTGTGCAGCAGGTCCGGCTTGGCATTGAACAGGTCTGGCCGCGCGACGATCGCGCCCATGATGGTGAGGGCCTGCTCATCGGTGTGCATCGAGGATCTCCAATGTTTCCCTGGCAAGCGCCTGCAAGACATAGCGGGCGTCACCATACTTCTTTGCATAAGTGGGGGCCGGATCATCATACTCGACAGCCGCCACCAGTGCCGCCGATTGAGGGATCTGGGTTGTGAACATCCTGAACCCGGCGTCAGGCTGGACAGTTTCCAGTCTCATTTCAGCGAGGCGGTTCTGCGCGACCTTCGTATTGGTCACCCGGTTGGCGAGCACCCACGGCAGGCGCAACGCCCCCAGGCTCGCGCGAGGTGAAGCTAGCACGCGATCACAAAACCCGATGAGGCCATAAGTCGAAAGGCGATCCGGCACGACAGGCGAGATCACAAGGTCGCTCGTCTTGAGGACCGCCTCCGTAAATGCGGATATCCCGGGCGGGCAATCGAAAATGATGTAGTCGAATGCCTCGCGAAGCCCGTTCACTTCCCGGTGAACGAGCTCGCGCACCCGCCCCTCGACGGCCTGCAAGGAGAATCCGCTTCGGGTCAGCGTGTAGATGATCTCCCGCTCCGCGTAACGCAGCTCCGGGCTGGCCGGCACCAGGGCGAGAGCGATCGGCTCATTGCCCGAACATAGCGATGTCGCGTGATGCCGGACAAAGTCGGTGAGCCTCACCGGTTCATTGTGCATCACGCCGCGCGTCAGAAACACTTCCACCGTCTTGTCGGCAGTAATCAAGCCGTCGAGCAGATCGTCCCCCGCGATGCACATCGAAGCGTTGGCCTGCGCGTCCAGGTCGATGACAAGGACATTGATCTTGCGCCGCTGGCTGCCGAGCGCTGCAAGGGTTTCGGCGAGCCCCACAACCAGTGTGGTCTTGCCGACCCCGCCTTTCATATTGGCGACGGCAATGACCTTGCCCGTCATACGCCAGTGCTCCGGCCGAGCGAGTGAAACAGCCTTGATTTGCTGGCATCGGACAGTCGCGCTTCAAGAAAGCCGTCCACCTCGAGCACCGAGGTAGCCGTTCGCCGCGCCTCGACCAGCACTTCGAGGCTTGCCTCTTGCGATGGATTGAGCCGCATGCGGATGAGCCCAACGCCATGAAGGCTGCAATGCGTGCCGATCGTGTCAAGTTCGGCCGCCCGCGGGGAATTGTCAGGTACATGCCAGACGAGGTGGGCAAAGTTGGCAAACCGCCCCTGTGCCAGCGCCTCATGTACCGCGCGCACGCCGCCGCCCGTCTCGTTCTTGAGCTCGAAAACATGCGTCTCGACGTGAAATCCGGGCAGGATGGAAAATCGTGAAACGCACACCATCACAAAGTCAGGCCGCGCCCAGATCCCCGTCTTGGGGCCCGTGGTGGAGATGTCCTCGACAATCGGCTCAGGGCTGCCCGGTGGCAGGTCAAGCTCCGCCGGAAACTCCCTGATCAGGGCGCGTTGCGAGGCGAACATGAGATCGCGTTCGGCAATGATCGTGCGACTGGTCGCCTCTGGCGGCACCGCGATGTCGCCTGGGGCATTTTCAGCCACTTCGGGAGAGCGCTCCCGGACGGGTTCCGGTGCCCCATCGAGCCTGAACACCGAGCCGCCTTGGCCTCGCACCCGGCCAATGACACGGTCCCTGAGGAGCTGGTCTCGCGCCATGAAGTACGCGTCGCTGGACACCATGCGCCCGAGCCGCTGAGCGATAAGCGCCCGGGCTGCGCGGTTTGTCAGCGAGCCACCGTCAGCCGGAAGAATGTCGAGGAGTTCCCTTGCCAGCAGACCTTGCTCGCCAGGAGCATTGATCGGCTCACTGGCGACGCTCAACTCGGCTTTCGCGATTCTCTGCATGGAATGACAGGCTGAGGCAGAGCATCCAGTTTGGCAAACTCGAGCCTGTGGAAAGAAGCGACTTCGGATGCTCGGTGCAGCCCCGAACCCCATTTGAAAGGGCCGAAACTGAATTTTTTCAAAGCCGAAAAAAATCTCTACGCGGTACCTGATGCGGTTTGAAGACGTTTAGGGTGACAGGGATTTAGACCCCCACCCCCAATTAGAAACGAGGCTCCTTCTCAGAAAGGGATCTCATCATCTGGATCGAAAGAGTTCGAGCTTGCACCAGAATCTGACTTCGATTCTTTGCTTTTTTCTTCCTTGGACTTGAATTTTGACCACGGCGGAAGGGCAGACTTATCCGCCTTTCCTTGAGCCACTGCACGAAACAATTCCCAGTACTTCCGCAGCCTGTCGCTCACGATGAACTCTCCTGAAACTTCCCAAGTCCATTCGCCCGATTCCTTTGAATAGTGCCCCTTCCAAAGAGTTCCGTGCTCCCGAACCAATTTCCAAATGACTTGCTCCTCGTGAGTGAGCAAGTCCGGATATCTCAAAGCGAGTCTGACAAATCGATCAGGCTCGTCCACATCCCAAAGCCTCGAAGCTTCGTCTGCAATCGAAATGGGCCTAGAGGACGGATCGTCAGGTTCCCGGTCCACCAGCACAATGGAATGCAAGCTCTGATCAATCGCCCATTCCACGTAGCTCGACAGAGAACGTCGATGCTTGCGCGCAGCGATCTCGGCGAGATAGCGCAGTTTTGGTTCAAGCCTGATGGTCACAATCTCCGACTTGCCCGCTTTATGGGTGACATCACCTGCCGAACGTTTCGCCATTTTGGATTTCCACAGCCCAAGGTTTCGAGAATCTTCTCGATTTCTATACAATTACAGAATGTCGTTTGCAATGCGCGTAAGCGAACTGATACATAATGATTTCATGTATGCGGTTTGAGAAATGGCTGAAATCATGGAAATCACGCAACCTCTATCGGTCACTATCTTGCTTGACGGGCGAATGACCCGTCGGGACGCTGCCACGTACCTGGGTCTCAGCGAAAAGACGCTCGCGATGTACGCCAGTCGGAAAACGGGCCCGAAGTTCGTCAAACCCGGCCGCACTTTCTATTTCAAAGAAGACCTAGACGCCTGGATTCGAGGGGAGACGGGCGAAAAGTGAAATCTCCCACTTCGCAATTGCCGGCAAATGACAACGCACCAGTTGCCCCAGCTTTGGCGTCCGGAAGGGGCACGGCCTCAACCGCATCGACAGCTATAGATATCCAAACCAGACACAACATTCTGGGATTCTTCACTCTGCTGGATCATTGGAACCAGGCCGCAAACGACAACGACCCGAAGCCTGACGCCGGCGGCGAAGAGCAAAACTCCAATGAACGCTGAGCGGATGGCAAAATCCCTTGGTGGACATCGTTCAGGAGCCGGTTGGCTCGCAAAGTGCCCGGCGCATGATGATCAAACCCCGAGCCTCTCGATAAGAGATGGTGAGCTCGGACGGCTCTTGCTCTTCTGCTTTGCAGGTTGCGAGACCTTGCAGGTAATCGCGCGACTGAAGGCGCGAGGACTTTGGGAGGAAACGCGTGAACACTCTCCTGGCAAACCGGCAGTTCAAATACTCCATGCACCACATGATGGCGCATTGAAACTATGGCGTGAGGCTACCCCGGCCACAGACACGGTCGTTCAGCTATACCTGCGCCATCGCGGCATTTCGATGTCGGTACCGGATACACTGCGTTTTCATCGAGGCCTCCGACATCGTTCTGGAACATCACATCCAGCGATGATTGCGCTGGTGACACACGCCATCACGGGAGCGCCGATGGCTATCCACCGCACATACCTGGATCAAGCCGGAGGCAAGGCGCAGGTTGAACCCAACAAGATGATGCTCGGCCCGACCGCGGGCGGCATCGTTCGGCTTGGTGCAGGCGACAACGGTCTTCTGATCGGCGAAGGCATCGAAACCACGCTAAGCGGAATGCAAGCGACAGGGCGACCAGGCTGGGCTTCGCTTTCCACGAGCGGAATGAAAGCTCTGGTTCTGCCGGACCGTGTGCGCGACGTCACCGTTCTGGCAGACGGCGACCCGCCGGGCATCAAGGCTGCGCACGAGGCGGCCAGCCGATGGACCAAATGCGGCGTGCGCGTACACATCGCCAAGGCCCCCGATGGTCGGGATTTCAACGACCTGATCCAAGATGCATCCTGATCCAAAGGAGTTTTCGAACATGTGCGAAGGTGAGTCAGAAGTTGCAAATCTGATAGCGCAGGCCGAGGTGCATGAACCAATCGTACAGGACCCCACAGTCCCTCGCGTACATGTGGATCATGCCAACCCGCACCTGACAGTTCGAGAAGTTCAGAAAGTTCTCAGCAAATCTGGTTTGCTGTATGACCGTGGAACGCCCGTGCGGATCGTTCGGGACGCCTTCACGAACGGTTGGGGCGCGCAGGTCATCACCGCGCCAAACCTCTGTCGCCTCGTACACAGCGTATGCAGACCGTTTCGGATCGACAGGCACGGAAAGGCGTTTGACTGCGCCTTCCCCCCGCTTATGGCCGTTATGTACCTGGACGCGCACGGTGAGTGGGATTTGCCGGTCCTGAATGGCATCGTCTCGTCCCCCCTCTTGCGCGCCGATGGTTCCATCGGGGTCACCAGTGGCTACGACAAGGATACTGGATTGTGGGGCGCGGATGTTCCGGACCTCGCTGACCTCATCCCTTCCCGTCCATCGCGTGATGAAGCGCATGCCGCCCTGTTGCGGATTCGCTCGCGGTTCCGGACCTTTCCATTTGCTGATGCCACAACCGTCGTCCCCGATGACCCCTATGACCCCTATGCCTCGCCAACCGTCGACATCTCTGCTCCGCCGGGGAAAGATGAGGCCGCCTTCCTCACAGCACTGCTCACGGCCGTAGCGCGCGCAAGCCTGGGGCTTTCGCCTGGCATCCTCATCCGGGCGCCCGCGATGTCGGGAGCCGGCTCCGGAAAGGGATTGCTGGCCCGCTGCCTATCGATCATTGCGTTTGGACGAGAGCCTCATGCGGTCAATGCAGGTCCGAACAACGAGGAAACCGAAAAGCGCATTGCGGCAGAGTTGATGGAAGGGCACCCCGTGCTGTTCCTGGACAATCTGAACAACACGTCGTTCAAGTCCGATCTGCTTGCAAGCGTCCTCACCGAGAGACCTGCACGCGTGAGGATCCTCGGCAAGTCCCAAATGGTTCCGCTGAACTCGACCGCACTGGTAATCCTGACCGGCAATGCGCTGACGATCTCGGAAGATCTGGCAAGGCGGTTCCTGATTGTCGAGCTGGATGCAAGGATGGAAGACCCCGAGGTTCGGCGCTTTCCGATCGACATCAAGGAAGACATCCGCGCGCACCGCCAGGAATTGCTTGTCGATCTTCTGACCATCTGGCGTTGGGGCGTACAGAGCTCAGAAATCAAGAGCGGCAAGCCACTCGGCAGCTTTGAGCAATGGGGAAAGATGGTTCGTGATGCGTTGTTTGCTCTGGGATGCGTCGACCCGGTTGACCGAATTGGCGAGGTCAAGGAACGCGATGGCCGGCGGCAGGAAATCCTGGAGTGCTTCGCCTTGTGGACCAAGCACCACGGCGAAAGACCTGTTTCAGTGCAGGACCTGCATGATGACATTCGCAGTCTGCTCGACCCGCAAGGGCGCGGAAGACAGCTCTTGCAGAGAAGGGTGCAGCAGCTCGACGGCACCCGACTGAACGGCATGGTGATGACGAGCCAGGCACCGCCCGGACGGTGGGGCGCGACAACATACGCGCTGAAAGCCACCGGCGAGGCGGAAGGTCATAGGGGTCATAGGGGGCTTAGGAACGAAGGCTCCCAGGAAGCGCTGCGATCAGCGTCACAATCCGGTGCCCCGATGCCGGAGCCCCCTATGCCCCCTATGCCACTGCACCCTGCCAACGAAAATGAGTGTGAACCGCAAGAGGAGGCCACATGGAAAACCGCCATCGGATCGCGGTGAAGGCCTGGGTCGCCGCCCGGGAGGCGGGGGTCAGGATCATTGTCGTGAAGGACAGCCTCGAACTGGAAGCGCCACGCAAGCCGCCGGATGAGGTTTTGCATGCCCTTACAGCGGCCCGTGAGGAGCTCGTGATTTTGCTGCGTCAGCAGCCCGGCAAGCTCTGCGGTCTCGATTACGTCGACCTCTTCGAGGAACGAGCAGCCTTCGGCGAGTACGACGCCGGCATGACCCGCCACGCCGCCGAACTGAACGCCTTCGAGTGCTGCGTCTCTCTATGGATGTCGCAGAACAATCCGGTCATCCCAGATCTGCACCGGTGCATCCACTGTGGCGAGCAGACGGGCGATGAGGGCCTTGCCCTTGCCCTGCAATCGAACGGCCGAAATGCATGGATTCACACCTCCTGTCACCGTTCCTTCCTGGCGGCACGACGGGTGAAGGCGATAGAGGCCCTGTCGGGCTTCGGTATCTATCCGCCATCCAATTCGGCAGGACATTTCGGGAAAAAGGCGGGCTGAACATGGGTGGATTTGGCTCTGGTAGGCCGCGCAGCACGGAAAAGGTCGAAGGTCACCGGGTTCTCAATGTATCCGCTATGCACAAGGCTGGCTGTTTCGCCGGTACCCGTTGGGGTTCTTGGCAGTGGTCCCGTGATCAGGAAGTAGTCGCCAGCGTTCGCTACCGCCATGACGACGACCGTCTGTACCTCGAATACCGATTTAGGTCGGCCGGCGGAGACTGGCAGGAGGTAGCGGAAACAATCCGGATCGACTGGCGAGCCTGTCGCTTCGGCGGGCGCAGGCCCTATTTTGTCTGCCCAGGGGTGAGAAATGGGATCCCATGCACGCGCAGCGTCACCAAGCTCTACGGTGCGTCCAAGTGGTTCCTGTGCCGGCGATGCTATGGACTTGGCTACGCCAGCCAGTCCGAAGACGCCTATGACCGTGCACTGCGCAAGGCCAACCGGTTGCGTCAACGCCTTGATCGCAATGCGTGGGGAATGGACACCATCCCGGTGCGTCCCCGCGGCATGTGGAGAAAGACCTACGACCGGCACATCGAGGCGATCATGGCACTTGATGAATTTGCCGAAGGAAAACTGGAATTGTTTGCAGCCCGCCTGTTGAAGTTTGGAGACGCATCATGACACGCTCATCCGACGTTGTAGCCCAAGCCAACGCCCCCTTCGCCATTACCCGCTTCAACGCCGTCTCCCATGGGGTGCTGTCGAAGCACACCCTCCTGCCTTGGGAAGACAGGCAGGAATACGATGACCTCTTTCAGTCTCTTGTGACGGAGCACGCGCCCGCAGGAGCCACGCAGGTCCACCTGGTCGAGGAAATTGCGGGGATCATATGGCGCAAGCGAAGGCTTCGAATGGCCGAAGCAGCAGCCCATCGAAAGGGTTTGGATCGCGCTGGCGAGAGCTTCTCCCACACGGTCAAGCATGCACTGTCCCACCTGCGACCCGCCAAGGTGACAGACGACCTCCGACACGCGCTCGTCGCCACGCCGGGGGAAACCCAGTCCGAGCTGCGCTCCTTGCGTTCGGCTCTCAAGGCCTGCCGTGGCATCACCTCGGGGCTGGAACAGGCGACGCCGACGGCCATCGACCAGGCCATCAGCGATCTCGACGAAAGCATCCGCGACTGGTTCGACGGTCTCCTTGATGGGCGCTTCCAGCCCGCGGATGACCATACGTACGAGCGCACGGCGTCGGACCTGCTGAGGTTCCTGACGAAAGAAGCCGTGCCATGGCTCGAAAGTCGGGCCGCGGAGCTGGAGAACCGCCCGCTGATCCGGGAGCAGGCGTTTGGCGCCTCGCTGAACCCGGAGGCGATGGAGAAGCTCGCGCGCTATGAAGTGCACCTGGACCGTAAGCTCGAAAAGTCCCTCGGGATGCTCTACCGGCTCAAGGAACTGTCGACGAATGTGGCCGTTTCGCAAAATGAGCCGGAAGGCGCTTGATTTCGGGACTCGTCGATTGGATGCTCCGCCCTACTCCGCAAGAGATTTCTGAAAATGTTTGAGAAACGCGCCCGCAAGACCGACACGAAGTACGACGCGCCAATGCGCGCCTTTGCCTACGCGCGCGTGTCTTCCAAGGAGCAGGAAAAGGAGGGCTATTCCATCCCGGCCCAGCAGAAGAGCTTGCAGGAGTATGCGGCCCGCCGGGGGATTCAGATCGTGGCCGAGTTCATTGATGTCGAGACGGCCAAGCAATCCGGCCGCACCCGCTTTGGCGAAATGGTCAAGCGCCTGGCAGAGGATCGCTCCATCCGCATCATCCTGGTCGAGAAGACCGACCGGCTTTACCGCAACATGCGGGACTGGGTCACGATCGATGACCTTGACGTGGAGGTCCACCTCGTTAAGGAGAATGAGATCCTCTCGAAGGACTCTCGCTCGTCGGCGAAGTTCATGCACGGCATCAAGGTCGTCATGGCCAAGAACTATGTCGACAACCTATCAGAGGAGGCCCGCAAGGGCATGCTCGAAAAAGCAGAGCAGGGCGTTTGGCCAACCAAAGCACCCCTTGGCTACGCGAACACGACGGCAGAAGACGGCCGAAAGGTCATTGCCATCAATCTGCACATCGCCCCGTTCATCAAGACCTTGTTCGAGGAGTTCTCGACCGGCCGTCACTCGCTCAAGTCCATTGCAGAAGCCATGCATGACAAGGGGTTCAGGTACCCCAAGAGCCTGGCGAAAGTCCCCGTGAGTACGATCCATACCATCCTGCGCAATCGCATCTACACCGGCTGGTTCGACTGGAAGGGCAAGACCATCCGCGGCAAACACGAGGCGCTTGTGACGGTCGACATGTGGGAGCGCGTCCAGGACGTGCTCGACGGCCGGCACGCCTCGGGCCGCAAAATGCGCAAGCACAGTTTCGCTTACTCCGGTCTCCTGAATTGCGGGCACTGCGGCTGTGCGATGGTGGGCGAGATCAAGAAGAGCAAATACGTCTACTATCACTGCACCGGTTATCGCGGGAAATGCCCTGAGCCTTACGTGCGCGAAGAAGAGATCTCTAAACAATTTTCGCAACTGCTCGGACAATTCCGCTTCGACGACGCAATCCTCGAATGGGTCAAGAATGCGCTGCGTGAGAGCCACGCGGTCGAGCGTCAGGAGCTGGCCGAAGCGGTGGAACGGCTGGTTGATACCCGTCAGCGACTGCAAAGCCGCATCGACGCGATGTATCTGGACAAGCTAGACGGCCGGATAACAGCAGACTTTTTCGACGCCAAAAGCGCCGAATGGCGCAGCCAGCAGGACCGATGTGTGGCGGACATTCAGCGTTTGCAGAACACTGACCGCACCTACATCGAGGACGGCATTCGCATTCTCGAACTCGCGAAAAACGCGAGAAACCTGTTCGACCGGCAGGGTGCAGCCGAAAAGCGCAAACTTCTGGATTTCGTTGTTTCGAACTCGACCTGGCGAGACGGCAAACTTGCCTCGACTTACAGACAACCATTTGATTTGATTGCGGAAACTGCCCTGCGATCCAATGGGGTTGAGGCCGAGCAAGGCCTCGAAATCGCCAAATCTGAGATTTGGTTGGGGGACTAGGATTCGAACCTAGACAACTGGAATCAGAATCCAGGGTCCTACCGTTAGACGATCCCCCAACGAAGGGCGCCTTCATAGACCCTCGACCCGCGCGCATCAAGGGCCTTGAGGGGCCCTGAACGGCGGAAAACAGGGGTTATTGGGCGGCATCCTTGTGGCGGAAGGTCTCGCCATGGACCTGGCGTTCCTCGCCCTCGCGGCCATCGGGTTCTTCGGCGTACTCGACAGGCCTGACCACGTCGCCAGCCTCGTCGGCATCGCGGACCGGATCGGGCGCGCCGTCATCCACCGCGTGGCGCGGGGACGACGCAGAGCGCGTCGACCGGACTTCACCGACGGACGTGGCAGAGGCCTCAAGCGCAGCCTCGTTCGCCGCCTCGGCCTGGACAGCAGCGATGTGCTCGCGCTGCTGCTTCAGGAACGGCGCCACATCCTTGAGGTCATCATGCAGGCCAAAGGTCAGCCGCTTCGCGCGGGCGACCAGCTGGCCATAATCATAGGACGTGATCCGCACATTGCGGTGACGCCCCTCGATGCGGGGATTGCCTTCGTACTCGTCGACGGCACCGCCGACCACGAAGACATCGACCGGGTCACGCTCGCGGATCGAGCCCGCACGCATCAGCTCGCGCACCGAATTCCAGGCCAGCATCTGCTGTTCGCCACCGATGGTGATGCGCGGCCCCTTGAAGGCAAGCACCAGCGTCGGATCCGCCTCGCGGGGCGAGGCATTCTGCAGCGCGGACGAGACCGACGGCCGGGCGACAGCCCCCAGGCGCCCATCGAGGTCGTAATCGCCGTGGCCCACGACATATTCAGGCTCGAACACCCAGAGCGCACGCTCGGCCATCGCCCCGGCATCGCGCTCGCCCGTCTCATGGGCATCGGCCCAGACCATCTCCATCTCGCTGATGCTGGCAAGCCGGTCGCGCAGGCGGTCAAGCGCAGCAGCAATACCCGGAACGCTCCACTCGGCGATCAGGACCTGCATCTGGTGCGCCTCTTCGGCGTTCAGGCCGAGCAGGCGACCGACGGCATCCTCGGGCGCGCGCGTGCCAAGCCGCAGCCAGTCGAGCAGCATTCCGCCATTCGAGAGCTTGGTCGCCAGCTCGAGGATTTCCTTGCGCTCGGCCTCGGAGGTGGCCAGAAACGCCGGCGGCGGGGCAGCCCCGCCCTGCTTGACCTTCTCGCTCATGGCAAGCTTCAGGCCCCGGTTGTCATGGTCGAGGCGTTCAAAGCGCATCTTCAGGTAGGTGCGACGCCGTTCCTCCTGCCACATCAGGAAGACGGCGACCGCCAGAGGCGCGGCAACACCCAACAAGAACAGAAGGAACGATCCCATGCCTGGGCCCCCGACCAAATACACCAGCGACGCGAACAGACTTCCCCGACGGCGCGTATTTATACCAGCGAGCCCCCCGGGGCCCGCAACCCTTAAATGATGAAACCTTCAAGAACGCAACCTGCACCGGGCAGCTTTACGCCATGCTTAACTTTCTGTAACAGCCGGATCGGCCGCGCCGCGGCTTTGCACCACCTTGGCGATGGCCGTCAGGACACGGAAAACAATCGAAACGGTCCGCGCAGAAAAAAGTCCGAAATATCGCCATGAGATAATCCTTTCGGACCCAAACCACGTACCGCCAGACTGTACCGCAACGAGAACCCCATGAACCCGCCCGGATCCGCCGCCAGCTCAACCCCGATCCGCCGCTCCTACATCGTGGCCGGTGTCATCTTTTTCGTCCTTGTCGCCTGGGTAGCTTCAGGAGCCTTCGGCGACGACCCGAACGCGCAGGCCACGGCCACCAGCGCCGCAAAGGCGCAAGCCGAAGCCAAGGCAGCCGCAGCTGCCAGGCCCAAGGTCAAGGTCCGCACCCTCAAGCCCGAAAGGCGGCGCCAGGACCACGTGATCCGCGGCCAGACCGAGGCCCTGCGCAAGGTCATCGTGCGCGCCGAGACAGCCGGCAAGGTTGCAGCCATCCGCGCCGACAGAGGCACGCCCGTGAAATCCGGTGACACGATCTGCGAGATCGCCGTCGACGAGCGCGAGGCCATGCTCAAGCAGGCGCGCGCGGTCATGAAGCAACGCAAGCTCGAATACGATGCCTCCCGCCAGCTGAACGAGAAGGGCTTCCGCTCCGAGACCGCGCTCGCCGGCGACCAGGCCGAGTATGAAGCCGCCGTCGCGCAGGTCGAGCGCATGGAAAAGCAGCTCGACGACACGAAGATCCGCGCCCCCTTCGAAGGCGTGGTCGACGCGCGCATGGCCGACGTGGGTGACTACCTCGCCCCGGGCCAGCCCTGCGCCATGGTGATCGACCAGGATCCATTCCTCGTCGTGGGCCAGGCCTCCGAGCGCGATGTCGGCGCGATCTCAAAAGGCGACAGCGGGTGGGCGACGCTTGTCACGGGCGAGCGCGTCGAAGGCAGGATCCGCTTCGTCTCCAAGAGCGCCGACCCCGCCACGCGCACCTTCCGCGTCGAACTCGAGATCCCCAACCCCAAGGGCACCATCCGCGACGGCATCACGGCCGAGATGCATGTGGCCGGCGCGGAAGTCATGGCGCACCGGGTGTCCCCTGCAATCCTCGCGCTCGATGACAAGGGAAGCCTCGGGCTTCGCATCGTCGATGCATCAAGGCGGGTGAAGTTCGTGCCGGTGGACATGGTCGCCGATACTCCGCAGGGCGTCTGGGTGTCAGGCCTGCCAGAGACAGCGACCGTCATCACGGTCGGACAGGAGTACGCGACGCCCGGCCAGGAGGTCGAAGTGACCGAAGAGCAGGCCGCAACCACAACCGGCACCGCGAAGAAGGCGCCCACGCCATGATGGCCATGGTTGCCTGGTTCCTCGAACGGCTGCGGCTGACTCTAAGTATCCTTGCAGCCCTCGTCTTTGTGGGCACGATCGCCTACCTGTCGATCCCCAAGGAAGCCGACCCCGACATCCAGATCCCCTTCTTCTCCGTGACGGTGTTCCAGCCCGGCATCTCGCCAGAAGACGCCGAGCGGCTCATCGTCAGGCCGCTGGAAGCAGAACTCAAGACCGTCGAAGGCCTGAAGCAGATGACCTCGACGGCCGCCCAGAACTATGGGGGCGTGAACCTCGAGTTCGACGTCAACTTCGACAAGGAGCTTGCCCGCCAGCGCATCCAGGAGAAGGTTGACCTTGCGCGCCCGAAGTTCCCGCAGGACGCCGAGGAACCCCAGATCAACGAATTCAACATCGCGCTCGACCCCGTCATTTCGATCGTGCTGTCAGGCGGGGTATCAGAGCGGACACTCCTCCAGACTGCCAAGCGGCTGAAGCGCGAGCTGGAATCGGTGCAGGGTGTCCTCACGGCCAACCTCAGCGGCCAGCGCGAGGAAGTACTTGAGGTCATCATCGACCCCTCGCGTCTCCAGGGATACGGCGTGACGGCCGGTGATCTCTTCAGGGTCGTCTCCGCCAACAACCAGCTGATCCCCGCCGGCAGTGTCGACACCGGCCGCGGTCGCTTCGCCGTCAAGGTTCCAGGCCTCGTCGAGACGCCCGACGACGTCCTGCGCCTGCCCGTCAAGGTCAGCGGCAACAGCGTCGTCACGCTGAGCGACATCGCGGATGTCCGCCGCACCTTCCAGGACGCAACCACATATCTGCGCTACAACGGGCAACCTGCCATCGCCATCGAGATCACAAAGCGCATCGGCGAGAACATCGTCGACACGATCAAGCGGGTGAAGCAGACCGTCGCCAATACTAAGTCCTCGCTGCCAGCCGGCGTCCGTATCGACTACTCGTTCGATGATTCCTATTGGATCGATTCACAACTCACCCACCTGACCAACGCAATCCTGCTGGCAATCGCCCTCGTGATGGTGGTCGTCGTGGCAGCCCTGGGTCTGCGCTCGGGCCTCATCGTGGGCTTTGCGATCCCGACCTCGTTCCTGATCGGCATCCTCTGCCTGTGGATCGGCGGCTATACGATCAACATGATGATCATGTTCGGAATGGTCATCACCGTGGGCCTCCTGGTCGACAACGGCATCATCGTGGTCGAATTTGCCGACCGGAAGATGAGCGAAGGATTCTCGAAGGTCGAGGCCTTCAACCTCGCCGCCCGCCGCATGTTCTGGCCCGTGGTCTCCTCGACCATCGTGACGCTCGCCGCCTTCGCCCCGATGCTGTTCTGGCCCGACGTCTCGGGCAAGTTCATGAGCTACCTGCCGCTCACGATGATCTTCATCATGACGGCATCCATGGTGGTCGCCCTCATATTCCTGCCAGCCCTCGGAACCATCTTTGGCAAGCCCGAGGAAATGCACCCGAGCATGCTGCGCGCCATCCACCTGTCCGAGAATGGCGACCTGCGCGACATCGGCGGCTGGATGGGCCGCTACGTGAAGATCGTGACCTGGGCCGTGCAGCGCCCCTTCACGGTGCTTGGCATTGTCGCCGTGAGCCTTGTGGCCATCGTGATCGCCATCATCAACTTCAACAAGGGCGTCGAGTTCTTCGTACAGACCGACACCAACGACGCCAACATCTTCGTGCGCGCGCGCGGCAACCTGAGCGCCCAGGAAAAGCTGGAACTGATGCTCGAGGCGGAAAAGCGCATCATGGGCATGAAGGCCGTGCAGGCAATCTATGCCGTCGCCGGTTCGGCAGGCGGCGGCTTCGGCGGCGCCCAGCCGCCGGTGGACACGATTGGCCGCATCGCAGTCGAACTCCAGCCCTACAACGACCGCGGCCCCTCCGCCCCGATCTGGGCCGACATCCGCAACAGGCTCCAGGGCATGCCTGGGATGTTTGTCGAGGTCTTCGAGAACCAGGGCGGCCCGCCAACAGGCAAGGCCATCCAGGTCGAGATCGGCTCCGAGAACTACATCCTCCTCGACGAGATCACGCGCAAGGTGCGCGCCTACCTGGACGGGCTCGAGGGGCTGCGTGACATCGAAGACTCCCGATCGCTCCCGGGCATCGAATGGGCCCTGACCATCGACCGCGAGGAAGCCGGACGCTTCGGCGCCGACGTGACCACGGTCGGCGCTGCCGTGCAGCTCGTCACCAACGGCATCAAGGTCGGTGAATATCGTCCGGACGATTCCGAGGACGAGGTCGACATCCGCGTGCGCTACCCGCAGGAGAACCGCGGCATCAGCGCGCTCGACCAGCTGCGGGTCAACACCCGCAGCGGCGCTGTGCCGATCACCAATTTCGTCACCCGCAAGGGCCAGCAGCAGGTCAACCGCCTGCAGCGCGTCGACAGCCTTCGCGTCTGGACCATCCGCGCCGGCGTCAATGTCGAGGGCGGCTACAACATTTCCGAACGCATCGCCAACATCCGCAAGTGGATCACCGACAGCGGCTTCGACCGCGAAGTCCGCATCAAGTTCCGCGGCGCCGACGAGCAGCAGAACAAGTCCGGAAACTTCCTCGTTGTGGCCTTCAGCATCGGCATGCTGGTGATTGCGGGTATCCTGCTCATCCAGTTCAACAATTTCTGGCACGTCTTCGTCATACTGTCGGCCGTTGTGCTGTCGGTCTTCGGCGCGCTGCTGGGCATGCTCATCGAGCAGCAACCCTTCTCGATCATCATGACAGGCACGGGTATCGTCGCGCTGACAGGCGTCATGGTGAACCACAACATCGTTCTGGTCGACACCTTCCAACATCTGCTCAAGGAAGGCTTCAAGCCGATGGACGCCATCATCAGGACAGGCGTACAACGCATGCGCCCTGTGCTGCTGACAACCTGGACGTCGATCTTCGGCCTGCTGCCATTGATGTACAAGTTCGACGTCGACTTCTTCACGCGCGAGATCCACTTCGGCGGCCCCAGCGCGGATTGGTGGGTGCCTCTGGCAACCGCGATCGTCTATGGCCTTGCCTTCTCGACGCTGCTGACGCTGATCGTCACACCTGCCCTTCTGGCCATCGAGCAGCGCTACTTTGCAAGGGACCGCAGGCACTGGGGCAGTCTCGGCCGCATCGACGGGGCACCACTGGCGGTACCGGCCGAATAGGCCGGTTGCCTCCAGATACCCCTGGGGGGTATAACCACGCCATGCACCCGATGCATCATCACACCATCGTCACCTGGTTCGGCCTTCTGCTCGCCATGCTGATGGCGACGGTACCCGCAAGGGCCGCAACGGCCGAGTTCAGCCTGGAACTCTCCCCGCGCAAGGTCACGATCGACGGCAGGACTGCCGACGCCCTGACCATCAACGGCACGTTGCCCGGTCCCCTGCTGCGCTTTCGCGAAGGCGATGACGTCGTCATCCATGTGACGAGCCGTATGAAAGACTTGAGCGCCCTTCACTGGCACGGCCTGCTGGTTCCCCCTGGGATGGATGGCGTCCCCGGCCTCGGCGGCTTCAAGGGCATCGCACCAGGCGAGACCTTCACCTATCGCTTCAGGGCGCGGCAGTCCGGCACCTACTGGTACCACGCGCATTCCGGCACGCAGGAGCAGGCAGGTCTCTACGCGCCGCTCATCATCGACCCGCAGGACGCCGACCCCATCCAGGCGCAGCGCGACCACGTGATCCTGCTCTCGGACTTCACGACCGAAGACGGAAGCGAGATCCTGCGCAACCTCAAGGGCAACCACGAATACTACAACCGCGGCCGGCGCACCGCTGGCGACTTCGTGCGTGACACCCGCGAGAAGGGGCTGGGCCCCACGTTGAAGGATCGGGCCGACTGGGGTGACATGCGCATGGACCCGACCGATCTTGCCGACGTGTCGGGCTACACCTTCCTTGTGAACGGCAAGTCACCGGCCGGCAACTGGACCGGCCTCTTCACACCCGGCGAGCGCGTGCGCCTGCGCATCATCAACGGCTCGGCCATGTCCTTCATGGACGTTCGCATCCCGGGCCTCAAGATGATCGTGGTGCAGGCCGACGGCCAGAACGTGGAACCGGTCGTCGTGGACGAATTCCGCATCGCCCCTGCCGAGACCTACGACGTCATCGTGACCCCACGCGACGACAGGGCCTATACGCTGTTCGCCGAACCGATCGATCGCTCGGGCTATGCGGCAGCGACCCTGGCCCCACGCGACGGCATGCGCGGCGAGATCCCCGAGCGCCGCCCGCGCACCATCCTGACCATGGAAGACATGGGCATGGCGCATGGCGATCACGCGGGCCACGCCGGCCACGGTAATCACGCCGGACACGAGCCCGCCGTGGCAACGCCGGGAAGGCCTTCGGGTTGGGCAGATGCATCCACACCCAAGGGCCAGCGGGCGCTGCGTTATGCCGACCTGCGCTCACTCACGCCCCAGCCCGACACGAGGGCGGCCGAGCGCGAGATCACCGTCAGGCTCGGTGGCTCGATGAAACGCTACATCTGGACGCTCAATGGCCAGACGATGGCTGACGCCGAGCCCGTCTCCCTCAAGTTCAACGAGCGCATCAAGCTGACATTCATCAACGAAACGATGATGGCGCACCCCATGCATCTTCATGGCATGTTCGTGCAATTGCTGAACGGACAGCCCGCAGAACGCCTGCCAAGCAAGCACACCGTCACCATCGAACCCGGCAAGTCCTATACCGTCATGCTGACAGCCAATGAACCGGGCGAGTGGGCGTTCCACTGTCATCTTCTCTATCACATGGCGTCGGGCATGATGACGAGGGTCACCGTTGGACCGCTGCAGGGCGAGCAGCCCACGGCGCACCATCCATGAGACAATTCCTGCTCGTTCCAGCCGCGATCGCCTCGCTTGCAGCCGCAACAAGCGGACAGGCTTCAGCGGACCAGTTCCACGACGCGCACAGACCATCACTCTTCTGGGCTGCTGGCGGAAACATCGACGCGACGTCGCTGGACTGGCTGCCCGACCCGGAAACGGGCACCGTGCTCCACTGGGATGCGTTTGCCTGGGCGGGAACCGATGACGTGAAGCTGCGCCTCGAGGCCGAGGGCGAAGCCCATGACGGTGACATCGACGAGAGCGCGCTGAAGACCGTCCTCTCCTTCAACGTCGACGAATTCTGGGACGTCCAGGCCGGCCTGCGCTTCGATCTGGAAAAGGGCGGCAGGACATGGGCCGCACTCGGCCTTCACGGCCTCTCGCCCTACTTCATCGAGACGGATGTATTCCTGTTCCTTGATGGGGACGGCAACGCAGCGTTCGAACTCGCCTATGAAATGGATTTCGCACTGACACAGGATGTTTTCCTGCAACCTCATGTGAAGCTTGAGGCCTATGCGCAGGAAGTCGAAACCCTGGACGTCGCGGAAGGCCTCGCCACGCTCGAGCTGGGTCTGCAGCTGCGCTACGAGATCACCCGCAAATTCGCCCCCTATGTCGAGCTCGTCTGGGAGCGCGACCTCGGCGAGACATCACAACTGCGTCAGGCTGCAGGCGAGGACGTCGAGAGCACGTCCCTGCGCGTCGGCCTGCGCTTCCGCCTCTGAACCAGGAGAAACACCCATGAAAGCCACCCTCGCCCTCTCATCCGCCCTCATGCTGGCGCTTGCTGGTGCCGCGACGGCGGGCCCGGCCAAGTCGCCAGCAGGCCAGGAAGGCAGCAAGGCCAAGGTCACCCGTACGGTGAAGATCGAGATGACGGAGTATGGGTTCAGCCAGAAGGCCCTGGACTTCAAGGCCGGAGAGACCGTGAAGTTCATCATCTCGAACAAGGGCAAGCTGAAACACGAACTGACCATCGGGACCGTCGAGGAACAGCTCGCCCATCGCAAGGCCATGGAAGGCATGTCATCGGCCGCCCATGAAGGACATGGCGGCCACGAGGGTCATGGCGAACATGGAGGACATGACGGGCACCACGGAATGGACCACGACATGCCCGCGGGGTCCGTCCACGTCGATCCCGGCGCGACCAAGGAATTTGTCTGGACCTTCACGACGCCAGGCAGGCTCCAATTCGCCTGCAACTATCCCGGCCACGCCGACCTTGGGATGGACGGATCGATCGCCGTCAACTAGAACGATGCCGCGGCAGGAACCGCGTGACGACAACACAGCTGGCAAGCAGCACCGCCGATGCCATGAGGCAGGCGAAAATCCCGCCCGCCTGATAGACAAGGCCCGAGAGCAGCGTGCCAGCGAACCGGCCAGCCGCGTTCGCTGCATAATAGAACCCGACATCCTCCGCCGCCTTCTCCGATCCGGCGTAGGCCAGAACCAGATAGGAATGGACCGACGAATTGACGGCGAAAACAAAGCCGAACAGGGCAAGCCCCGCAACCACGACGATGTCGGCGGGAAAAAGATCAGCAGCAATCGTCAGCGCAATGCCAAGGGGCAAGGCCGCAAGGAGCAGTGACCACGACTGCGCCGCCGGCACCTCCCGCGAAAGCCCATCCTGGCTGCGTCCCGTGACCGATGGCGCCAAGGCTTGGACAACCCCATAAAAGATTGTCCAGGCGGCCAGGAACCCGCCAACCATCGTAAACGTCCAACCACTGGAATAGAGAAACACGGGCACGCCGACGACGAACCAGACATCCCGCGCGCCGAACAATCCGATCCGCGCTGCTGCGAGCAGGTTGATGCCCGGCGACTTGGCAAAAAGCTCGCGCGCCGTTGCGCTGGCCTTTGCCTTGCCCATCAGCGATGGCAGCGCCACGACAACGCCCAGCAGGATCAGCGCCAGCACACCCGCCATGAGCCAAAGCGACGGCCCGAACCCGAGAAACTGAAGCAGGATGCCACCGAGGAAGAAACCGAAGCCCTTCATGGCGTTCTTCGAACCCGTGAACCAGGCCACCCAGCGGAACAATCGCCCCGCGCTGTCGCCGCCCGCCGCAGCTTCGGTGAGCTTGATGGCAGACTTCGACGCGGTCTTTGTCAGGTCCTTCGCAACACCGCACACACCTTGCGCGACCACGACCCACGCCACCGACAGCGCTGCACTCCAGTCAGGCGAGACAGCAGACAACAGGAGAAAGCCGGCAATCTCGGTCGACAACCCGATCGTCAGCATCCGCGTGATACCAAAGCGCGTGGCGAGCCAGCCCCCGATGAAGTTCGCACCAACACCTGCCGCCTCGTAAAGAAGGAAGAGGAAGGCGAGCGTGAAAGGCGAGTACCCAAGCTGGTAAAAGTGAAAAAGGACCAGCATCCGCAATGCACCATCGGTCAGCGTGAAGCCCCAATAGGCGGCCGTGACGGTGAGGTAGTTGAACATGAGGGTCCTGTCGCTACAGCCCGACGGCGTTCATGTGGCAGGCCAGGTCCACCATGCGGCAGGCATAGGCGATCTCATTGTCGTACCAGGCATAAACCTTGAGCATCGTACCATCGGTGACCAGCGTCGAAAGCGCATCCACGACAGACGAACGCGTATCGCCGGCAAAGTCCGCCGAAACAAGCGGTCGCGTCTCATAGCCCAGGATACCTGCAAGAGGACCAGCCGCCGCAGCAGCAAACAGGGCATTGACTTCATCCGAAGTCACGGCGCGGTTCATCTCGAACACACAGTCGGTCAGCGAAGCATTGAGCACCGGCGCACGGACGGCATGTCCATTCAGCTTGCCCTTGAGCTCGGGATAGATGAGTGCAATCGCTGTCGCGCTGCCAGTCGTTGTAGGCTGTAACGACAGCATGGCAGAGCGCGCACGCCTGAGATCCTTGTGTGGTGCATCCGTGACGACATTGGTGTTGGTCGGATCGTGGATCGTCGTGATCTGGCCATGACGAATGCCAATCGCCTCGTGAACAACCTTGACAACTGGGGCGAGGCAATTGGTCGTGCACGAGGCCGCAGTGACGATCGGATGGCGCGCAGGATCATAAAGATGCTCGTTCACGCCTACGACCACGTTCAGGACCTCGGGCTCCTTCACGGGCGCCGCAACGATGACACGCTTGGCACCCCCGCTCAGATGTCCGCGCAAGGTCTCCTGCGCCAGGAACTTGCCCGTACACTCGAGCACAACATCAACGCCGAGGTCCCCCCAGGGGACAGCTGCGGGATCCGCGTGACTGGAAAATGACACACGCGCCTCGCCTATCGCGATATCGCCACCCTCGACGGCGATAGGCTGACGCCATCGCCCCTGGACGCTGTCAAATTCCAGCAGATGGGCAGTCGCTGCAACCCCACCCTTGACCTCGTTGACGTGACAGACCTCAAGCCTGTTGCCAAGACGCGGGTCATCTGCAGGCCGCAGGGCACCTCCCATGGCCGCCCGAAGCGCAAGTCGCCCGATACGCCCCATTCCGTTGATGCCAAGCCTCATGATGCCACCGCTTGTTGAAGTGCCCCCAGCCGACCGCTGCCGATCCGTTGAAGCCGCGCGCGCAGCGCCCGCCGGTCGAGCGTGCCGACAGGCAAGGCAACCAGCATTTCGATCCGCCGCCGCAGGCTTGAATAGAGTTCATGCAGAAAAGCCTCCCGCTCCGCTGCATCACCTGAAAACAGATGCGGGTCCGGCAACGGCCACGCGACATGCAACGCCCCTCTGCCGAAGTCAGGGCAGGTTTGCCCCTGGAACACATCACAAAGGGCTATCACGATGTCGACGCGCGGGGCGCCCGCAACCAGGAACGCCTGCCACGATTTGCTGCGTGCGGCCGATACATCATGCCCCAACCCGTCCATCAGGCGCAGGACATCGGCAACAGGCTTTTGTGCCGGGTGCGATCCGGCGGAGTGGGCAACAAAGCGCCCCGCCCCCAAATCATTCAGCATCACTTCAGCCATGATAGAGCGAGCCGAGTTCGCCGTGCACAGGAACAGGACCTGCCGGGGCACATCCACCACGGAGAGCGGCTTCAGCCCCCCAGGATTGGCACCCAGTGCCTCGGAGATTTCCAGCAACTGGCCGCAAACCTCGGGATGTTCAGAAAGACAATCAGAAACGAGAAAATTCAGCAGCGCCATCGTTCCCGCAAGATCGATGGCATAGACGACAGACCGGCCCTCCCGCGTGGCCCTGACAAGCCCCGCCCGCTGCAGGACACCCAAATGCGTGGACATGGTGTTGTGCGGAACACCCGCCGTCGCTGCAATCTCGCCGGCCGGCAGCCCCCCGGCCCCTTGCCGCACCAGGTTCTTGAATACATTCAGCCGCGTCGGCTGGGCCAGCGCAAGCAGGGCAACGATCGCTTTTTTCTCATCCATATGTCGAGACATACAGACATATTGAGCGCATGGCAAGTCAGGAACTGTGCAGCCGGTTCCGCCTTCACGACACGATGGCAGGCCTATAGGCGCAGCCCCCGCAGGCGGAGGGCATTGCCAATCACGCTGACCGAACTGAACGACATCGCTCCGGCCGCCAGCCCCGGGTTCAGCATCACGCCGAAGAGCGGCCATGCAAGGCCTGCAGCGATCAGCACGCCAACCGCGTTATAGACAAACGCGAAGAACAGGTTCTGCCTGATGTTGCCCATCACGGCGTGCGCCAGCGCGTGCGCGCGCGCGATGCCACGCAGGTCGCCGCGGACAAGCGTGATGCCGGCACTCTCCATCGCGACATCCGTGCCGCTGCCCATGGCGATGCCCACGTCAGCGGCAGCAAGCGCCGGCGCATCATTGATGCCGTCACCAGCCATCCCAACGACCTCGCCGCGCGCCTGCAACGCCCGGACATGCGCCAGCTTCCCCTCGGGCGATAGACCGGCGACAATGTCTGAAATGCCCACGGCCTGCCCGACAGCATGGGCAGCACCAGCATTGTCACCCGTCAGCATGACGATCTTCAGCCCGCGCGTCCGCAGGCGCTCGAGCGCGGCTGCCGCTCCCGGCTTCACGGGGTCGGCAAGACAGATGGCGCCAGCCAATTGCTGGTCGACGGCCAGGAACACGATCGACTGCCCACGCTCGAGCAGGGCCGCTGCGCGAGACCGGCCGGCTTCATCGATGCGCGCCACCCGCTCCATCAGCCTCAGGTTGCCCGCAGCAACCCGGCGCCCGCGAACGAGCGCCTCGACACCCTTGCCCGCATGGGAAACAAACTCCGTGGCTGACAGCATCTGCAAGCCACGGGCGCTGGCCTCACGCACAAGCGCTGCGGCAAGGGGATGCGCGCTGCCCTGCTCGAGGCTTGCCGCAAGGGACAAGAGCTCCGGCTCGTTCACGAAGCCCAGGGTCTCCACATGCGTCACCACCGGACGCCCCTCGGTCAGCGTGCCCGTCTTGTCGACCACCAGCGTCGTCACCTTCTCCAGCCACTCGAGGCTCTCGGCCTGCTTCACAAGCACGCCCGCCTGCGCGCCACGCCCGACGCCGACCATGATCGACATCGGCGTGGCAAGCCCCAGCGCACAGGGACAGGCAATCACGAGGACCGACACCGCCGCGACCACGGCAAAGGCCAGCCGCGGCTCGGGACCGAGCGCCATCCAGCCGATGAAAGACAGCACCGCAACAACACCAACCGCGGGCACGAACCAGGCCGAGGCACGATCCGCCAGTTGCTGGATCGGCGCGCGGCTGCGCTGGGCCTGTGCCACCATGCCGACGATGCGGGCAAGCACCGTTGTCTCGCCCACGGCGCGGGCGACCATGACAAAGCTGCCGGCCTGGTTGATTGTCCCGGCGATGGCAGTGTCACCGGCAGCCTTGGCGACAGGCATGGGCTCGCCCGTCAGCATCGCCTCGTCAACACTGCCCTCACCCGCGCTGATCAGCCCGTCAACGGGAATCCTGTCACCCGGCCGGATCCGCACGCGATCGCCTTGCCTGAGGGCGGCAATCGCAACGGTCTCGTGCGTGCCGTCAGCCGTCAGCCGCAGCGCGGTCTCGGGCACGAGGTTCATGAGGGCACCGATGGCGCCTGCCGTCTGCCGGCGCGCCCGCAACTCAAGGACCTGCCCCAGCAGCACGAGCGTGACGATCACCGCCGCTGACTCGAAATAGACCTCGACCCCGCCATGGTGCGATTGCAGCTCTGACGGAAAGAGCCCGGGAAACAGCACGGCAATGACGCTGAACGCGAAGGCCGCACCCGTACCCAGCGCGATGAGCGTGAACATGTTCAGGCTGCGATTGACGACAGACTGCCAGCCACGGACGAAGAATGGCAGTCCGCACCACGCAATGACCGGCACGCACAGGCCGAACTGCAGCCATTGCGATGTTCGCATGTCGAGGCTGTGCAGCACGATCCAGCCCATCTCCACGCTTCCCATCGCAAGGACAAGGATCGGAATGGTCAGCACGGCGGCAACCACGAAGCGCCGCCACATCGACACAAGCTCGCTGTTGTCGCCGTCAAGTGCAGCGATGGGATCTGCGGGTTCCAGCGCCATGCCGCACTTCGGGCAGGAACCAGGACCCTTCTGGCGAACCTCGGGATCCATGGGGCACGTGTAGATGAGATCCTTTCGGGCAGGTGCAGACTCAACCGCGGGCGGCGCAAGGTATCGCTGGGGATCCGCCTCGAACTTCTCGCGGCACCTGGCGGCACAGAAATAGACCGTCTGTCCCGCATGCTCGCACCGGTGCGGGGTGCGCAGCGGGTCAACCATCATGTTGCACACGGGATCGCGCTCGGTCTTGGTCGACACGGCGTCAGGCGCGGAAGCGTTGACCATGGGTCAGCCCGGGTAAGGATGAACGACTGCAATCCTTGCAGACATATACCCCAGGGGGGTATGCTTCAACCATGCAAGACGACACCAGGAAAACCTGCGCCACACGCCTGAAGCGCATCGAGGGTCAGGTCCGCGGCCTGATAAGGATGGTCGAGGAAGACCGCTACTGCATCGACGTGGTCACCCAGATCCAGGCCGTCATCGCCGCCGCGCGCAAGGTCGAAAACGAAATCCTGAAGGACCATGTCGCGCATTGCGTCGAGCACGCCATCCAGTCTGGCGACCCGAAAGTCCAGAGACGCAAGATCGAGGAACTGGTCTCCACCCTCGCGCGAACCGGCGGCAAGTAGCGCGGTCAGCCAGCTTACCGCCGCGCCCCTCCAGACAGGTTGCAGCGTTCGCGCAATCCACCCGGCACCCTTGGCCTAGGCCAGCGGCTGCACCCGCGCCACTTCCGGGTTTGTCGCGGGATCAGCCTCGACCTCCTTCAGACGCGCCCGCGCCTCGGCAGCTTCGCGCTGGCGGTTCCACATCGCAGCATAGGCCCCATTGAGAGCCAGCAACTCCTCGTGGCGGCCGCGCTCGACGATCCGGCCCTGGTCGAGCACGAGGATCTGGTCGGCATCGATGACGGTGGAAAGCCTGTGCGCGATGACGAGCGTCGTGCGGTTGCGTGACACCTCGCGCAGCGCCGACTGGATCTCCCGCTCGGTATGCGTATCAAGGGCCGACGTTGCCTCATCGAGAAGCAGGACCGGCGGGTTCTTGAGGATCGTGCGCGCAATGGCAACACGCTGCTTTTCGCCCCCCGACAGCTTGAGCCCGCGCTCGCCCACCATGGCCTTGAAGCCATCCGGCAGGCGGCGGATGAAAGGTTCGATCTGGGCCAGGCGCGCAGCCTCCTCGATCTCGGCATCGCTCGCCGACATCCGTCCATACCGGATGTTGTAGCGGATCGTGTCATTGAACAGCACCGTATCCTGCGGAACAATGCCGATCGCCGCCCGCACGGTATCCTGCCGGACATCGCGAATGTCCTGGCCGTCAATGGTCACGCGCCCCGAACCGATCTCGTAGAACCGGTAGAGGATGCGCGAAATGGTGGACTTGCCGGCGCCCGATGGCCCGACGATGGCCACCGTCTTCCCGGCAGGAACAGTGAAGCTCACACCCTTGAGAATCGTGCGCTCGGGATCATAGGAAAAGACGACGTCCTCGAAACGGATCTCGCCACCGCGGACCACAAGATCCGGCGCACCCGGCTTGTCCTTCACCTCCGGGGCGACGTTCAGCACATCGAACATCTTCTCCATGTCGATGAGCGCCTGGTTGATCTCGCGATAGACGGTCCCCAGCAGGTTCAGCGGCACATACAGCTGCGTGAGGAACCCATTGACCACCACAAGCCCGCCGATGGTCATCTGGCCAGTCGAGATGTGATAGGCGGCAAGGCACATGACGCCGACAAGACCGACGGTAATGATCGCCGCCTGCCCTGCATTGAGGAACGAGAGCGACATCTGCGACTTCTCCGAGGCATCGGCATATTGCATCATCGCCTGGTCATAGCGGCTGGCCTCGTGACCCTCATTGTTGAAGTACTTGACCGTCTCATAGTTCAGGAGACTGTCCACCGCCTTTGTGTTGGCCTCGGTATCGCTGTCATTCATCCGTCGTCGGATCTCGGTCCTCCAGGAGGTCACCCGGATCGTGAACCATCCATAGATGAGAACCGTAACGACAGTGATCGCGACATATCCCCAATGATAGGCCCACCAGAGATAGCCGCACACCAGCAGCAGCTCCAGAACCGTCGGCACGATCGAGAACAGGACGTAGAACAGCAGGATGTCGATGCCCTTGGTGCCCCGCTCGATGACGCGCGTGAGACCTCCGGTCTTGCGCTCCAGGTGAAAGCGAAGCGATAGCGCATGAATGTGGCGGAAGGTCTTCCCAGCAACGGCCCTGACGGCATTGTAGACGGCGCGCGAGGCAATCGCGTCCCTCAGCTGCGCAAAGCCTTGCATCAGGATCCGCGCAACACCAAAGGCAAGGATGAAACCGATCGCAACCCCGACGGCCTGCACGGCCTGCCCGTTCCCGCCCAGCGCATCGACGGCTGCGCCGTAGAACAGCGGAAACGCCAGCGTGGCCACCTTCGCCAGGACCAGGGCCACCATGGCAATGACGATCCGCGCCTTGAGATCGAGCCGTCCCTCCGGCCAAAGATAGGGAACGATGCTCTGGATCGTGGCAAGGCGGCTACGCCCCTTTTGGGCGTCACCAGCGGCGACAGTGACTCTTCCGGGTGATGGCGGCATGAGGATGCCTTACGCCATCGCCCGATCCGTTTCCAGCAAAACCCGAGCGCAAGGACGCTCCCGCCTCTTCAGGGCAAACGCAGGCGCCAACCAACCAGGATGAGATCGGGATCCTTGATCCGGCGACGGTTGACCTTGAGGATCCGCGTCCACCTGGCCCCGTTGCCATAATGTCGCTCTGCCAGCTTCCACAGGCTGTCGCCGCGCCGGACCTTCACCCAGCGCCCCTTCGCTCCGGTCGAAGCGACCGCCGGGACGCCGACCGCCGGCGAGCCGTCAGCGGCAGCAACACTGACAGGCGCCGGCAACCGCAATGGGAGCGATGAGGAGTCAAGCTCCCGCCCAGCGCCACTGACAAGCACGACCCGCACCGACTTCACCTCGCCACCCGTATTGTTGCGCGCCTCAAGCGACCAGAGCCCATCCGCCCCGACGCGCGCGGCGCCGGCCTCGGCGCCAGCCATCTCAAGGCGTAGCGTTGCACCGGGATCGGCGCGACCCGCCATGCGGACACCGCCCCGGTCATCAGCGTCCACCGTCTCGATGATGATGCCTACCCGCGGCTCCTCTTCCCCCGCGGCCGTCGTGCCGAAGGGCACGTCGACCTTTGCCTCGGCCACCTCGATCCGGATGACAGGCAGTCCGTCACGCTGCGACGGCGGATTGACCGATGCATGCTGCGGACCGCTGACGGACGAGCCATCGCCACGCTCGCTGCGCACCGTCAGCTTGTAGCCCTCGCGCACATCAGGCAGCGGAAAGGACATGCTCCAGCTGCCATCCTTGTCCGCACGCGCACGCCCCAGCACTTTCTCCTCGCGCACGATCGCAACCCTGTCCCCGGGCGCAGCAGTTCCCGTGAACGAGGCGCGTCCATTGTTGTCGATGCCCGCAGTGGCAAAAGCCGGTGCTGCACCCGCCGAGGGGCGTCCGACGACATCCTGCGCCGACGCCACCGTCCCGCCCGTGACCGCAGGCAGGGGCACAGTCGTCCGGCCATCGGCCGTGGCGCCGCCGGCCGGAGGCCGCGTCAGCACAAAGATCCCCGCAGTGATCAGGAACAACAGGGCAAGAATCACGATGACGCGGGCCATGTCAGACAAATATTCCTAGGTTTGAAGTCCGCACTTTAGACCCCGCGCCGCCCCCCGCAATGCAACCGCCGGTTCTATCAACAGCTTATTCGCTGAGGGATTTCAGGTAGATGGCCATTGCCCGCCGGTCTTCCTCAGTCAGGAAGCGCGTATTCTCCATGATCACTTCCTTCATGGGACCCTGTGCCGAATCGAAGTCTGGCTTCTCGCCCGTTTCCAGATAGGTCGCAATCTCGCTGACAGACCACTGTGCGAAACCCTTCGCCCGTGCGCCGTCAAGCGCGGGGACGGACCATCCCTCGAGGCCCTCGCGATTGCCCTCAAGCGCCCGCGAGGGATCGACGGCTCCCAGCATGCCGCGCGGCGAATGGCACTCGCCGCAATGGCCAGGTCCCTCGACCAGGTAGCGGCCGCGCAGCCACATGGCATTGCGCCCCAGCGAAATCTCGGCGGGGCGTGGCGGCGCCAGATAGAGAGCCTTCCACGCCCGCAACAGCGGCCGCCACGAAAACGGAAATGCAATGTCATCCGCCGGCGCCACATTGCGCACTGGCTCCAGGCTGAACAGATAGGCCTTGATCGACAGGACATCCTCAAGGGTCATGCGCGAATAGGAAACATACGGAAAGACCGGATAGAGATGCTCGCCATCAACGCCCTCACCGTAGATCACGGCGCGAATGAAGTCCGCATCGCTCCAGCCACCGATACCAGTCTCGCGATCCGGCGTGATATTCGGCGCGTGGAACGTCCCGAAAGGCGTTGCAAGGGCCCGCCCGCCCGCATAGGGCTTGCCGCCACCAGCCACATCGGTATGGCAGGCGACGCATCCGGCCGCACGCGCCATGTAGGCGCCGCGCTCAACCATCCCGGCCCGCTCACTCGACACACCGAGCGGCAAGTGCACGGTCGATCGGACAGGCCACGACAGCCAAGCAACAAGCAGGAGCCCACCAGCCAGCGCCACCGCAAGCAGCACAAGGAACATGCGCCTCATTTAGTCGATCGCTGGCCCGCGGAACCCGTCGTGGCAGCTGCTGCACGACTTTCGCACGGCATCCATCGCCGCGCTGTACGTGGCAGCATCCCCCGCCGCATCATGCGCCGCCTGCAGCGCCGTGATAAAGCCGTCCGCTTCCTTCCTGAAGGCGGCTGGCTTCGACCAGATCTCCTGCTTTGCCCGCGTCTTCGAGATACCTGGATCACCTGTACCGGAACCCTTGGGAAACCGGTCCGGTATCGACCTTGCATAGGCAATCGCCTTTGTCAGGCTCTCCTTTGCGACCGCGGGATCAGTGGCACCGGTCGCGGTGCGCATGAGGCCGATAAGGGACTTCATCCCCGACACGCGCTCGTCGACCGTCGCCTGCGACGCGAAAGCCACCCACACCGAGGCACAGACACCCACGCAACCCAACACACGAGCAATGGACTTGAACTTCATCGAGAGGACCTCCCCGGCAACACCTAAACGACTGTTTTACCTATCGTTACCCATTGCGGGCCGTCCGCCAAGGCCGAAATTCAGCTGCGGTCGCAAATTCATCACGTTTACGTCACGTTCCCGCTACAGACGGAACCCAAGATTTTTTAAACACAATCTGTATGATAGTAGCCCGCAAGGGAGAGACCGGGAAAGAACCATGCACCAACTGCTCGGGGTCTGCGTCTTCTGTGGCTCATCCGAAGGCAGCGACCCGGCCTACACGGACGACGCCCGCGCGCTCGGGCGACACATCGCCGAGGCCAAGGCGAGGCTCATCTATGGCGGGGCTTCGATCGGCCTGATGGGCGAGGTGGCGAAGGCCGCGCTCGAGGCAGGGGGAGAAGTCATTGGCATCATCCCTCAATTCCTGCGCGCCCGCGAAATCGAACTCTCAAGCCTCACCGAACTCGTGATCACGCCCAACATGCACGAGCGCAAGGAGCGCATGCACGGACTGGCCGACGCCTTCGTGATCCTTCCAGGTGGGATCGGCACCCTTGAGGAAGTGCTTGAAGCCATGACATGGTCCCAGCTCGGCCTGCACCGCAAACCAATCGTGTTCGTGAACACCAAGGGCTTCTGGGATCCGCTGTTCGAGACCTTCGATCGCGTGCACACGCACGATTTCGCGCGCTACGGACTGAAAGAGCTTTACACCGTCGTCAGCCACCCGGAAGACACGATGGCCGCAATCCGCAGTTTCCGCCGTCAGGCTGCCGAATAGCGCTCGCGCCGGAAAGCTTCCCACGACACAAGCGCCAGCGCGCTCCAGATCAGCCCGAAGGTTACAGCATGCGCCTGCGTGAACGTCTCGCCATACATGAAGACCGCCACTGAAAGGCTGAGCGTGGGCGTCACATATTGCATGAAGCCCATCATGAACATCGGCAGGCGCCGCGCCCCCGCAGCAAACAGCATCAGCGGAATGGCTGTGAGCGGCCCCGCAAGCACAAGGTAGAAATCGTTGAGCCTGCCATGGCTGCCAAACGCAGCGTCGCCTGCCGCAAGCAGGTACACCAGAAATCCGCCAGCCAACGGCAGCATCAGGATCGTTTCGATCGACACGCCCTCGATCGATTCCACATGGATCGTCTTCCGGATCAAGCCATAAAGCGCAAAGCTCATCGCCAGTACCAGCGAGATCCAGGGCAGATAGCCGACCGTCAGTGTCTGGTTCGCCACGCCGAGGCCCGCAACACCCACTGCAATCTTCTGGAGAAGTGACAATCGTTCCTGCAGCATCACGACACCCAGGATGATGCTCAACAGCGGATTGATGAAGTACCCGAGGCTCGTGTCGATGATGCGGTTTTCCATTACGGCCCAGATGAAAAGCCCCCAGTTGAGCGCGATCAGAAGCGAGCTCGCCACCAGCGCAAGCACGGCACGTGGATCGCGCAATGCAGACCAAAGGCGTCCGAGCCGCCGTTGCAGCGCTATGATGATGACCGTGAACACGACGGTCCACACGATCCGGTGGGCGACGATCTCGACCGCACCTGCAGCTTCAATCTGCTTCCAGTAGATGGGTATGACACCCCAGAGCACATGGGCGCCGGCGGCATAGAGCATGCCGGTGCGATCCGGCGGGGGTCTGGTCATGAATACTCGTGCGTCAGTTCACTTCTTGTCGCGATACACATAGCGCTCATTCATGAACTGGATCAGTGCGTATTCTGTCACGGCTGGCGGAAGGACATTAAGGATCTGGTTGAGTTCCGCTGACTTGCGCGGCAACTGCCCATCCTCGATGCCCGCGGCACGCATCAGGTCAGCCAGCATTGAAGGCTTGAAATCAGAGACATCCATGCGGGAAAGCTCGGCCTTCACGCGGGCGGCCGTCTGGCTAAACCCGCGGGGCCGCGCGGCTTCGACCGCCTCCCCGAGCGCCGTCACGAACTCTTCGGCGCGTTCATGGACATTCTGCCCGATCGACAGGTGAACGTTGGGCTCGGAACCATGATATCCGAACTGCGGCTGCACGTACCAGCCACGCGCCTTCATCTCGTCGATGATGTGAAAGCACGAAAACTCGTCCGACGTGAAGGCCACGAGGTTGAGGTCCGGCTCACCTAGCAGCCTGACACCCTGCGTAGCGCGAAGCCCTGCAACGATGGCATCTGTTGCGTACTTGATCCGCCGCGCGAACTCCATGTAGCCGTCATCGCCAAGCGAATTCAGCACGGCCCACGCCGCCGCCATCGGCCCACCGGTCTTCGAAGACTGGATGGTGGGATTGATGATCGTGTAGCCCGTCCAGTCCGCCGCCGCATACATCTGGAAGCGGCGAAGCTCCTTGTTGCGATGAAGGATGACCGACGCACCCTTCGGGCAATAGGCGTACTTGTGATAGTCCATCGACATCGACGTGACGCCCGGCACCGTGAAGTCGAAGTCACCCAGCTTCGCACCCAGCCGCTTGTAGTAGGGCAACAGAAACCCGCCGATGCAGCCATCGACATGGAACAGCAGGCCATGGCGCTGCGCGATGGCGCCGATTTCGGAGATCGGGTCGAGCACCCCGTGCCCGTAGGACACGGCCGATGCAACAATCTGGATGGTGTTCGGCGTGATGGCGTTCTCGATGGCCGCGGGATCAGCCTTGAAGGTCCTGCCGTCGACTGGCACAAGCACCTTCTTGATGTCGAGGTAGTGGCAAGCCTTGTGAAACGCCGCATGCGCGGTGACCGGCAGGATGACCTCCGGCGCCGTGATCCCGGGCCTGATCGCCCGCGCGTGATCGCGCGCGGTCTTCACCGCCAGCATGCAGCTCTCGGTACCGCCACTGGTAAAGCTGCCGACCACCCCCGGAACACCGCCCAGATGCGATGACGCCATCGCGATGAGCTCGTTCTCGATCAGCATCATCGACGGATAGACTGTCGGGTCGAGCCCGTTCTCCGTCAGGTAGCGCATATAGGCCCACTTGCCAATCGCCTCGATCTCCGGGCCCGGGTCATAGATGTAGGCAAGCGTCTTGCCATCGCGCCACGGAAGGTCGCGCTCCGAGAACGCCTCAAGCGCACGCTTCACCTCGTCGGCCGGACGGCCATGTGCCGGAATCTTCATCTTCATGCCCTTCCACCGGAAACCTGTACGCGGTCCCGAAGCAGCTTGTAGGTGATGGAGTCAATGAGCGCCTCGAACGAGGCATCGACGATGTTGGCCGAGACACCCACTGTCGACCAGCGGTGCCCGGTTTCATCCGCGCTCTCGATCATGACGCGGGTAACGGCCTCGGTGCCACCCGTCAGGATGCGCACCTTGTAATCGACCAGCCTCAGGTCTTCGAGCCACTTTGAAAACCGCCCGAGGTCCTTGCGCAGTGCGTTGTCGAGCGCGTTCACCGGACCATTGCCCTCGCCCACATTCATGATGCGCGCGCCGTCGACCACCACCTTCACGACAGCCTCGGAAACCGAGATCTCCTGTCCAAGGGCATTGTGCCGTCGCTCGACCGAAACGCGGAAGCCTTCCACCTTGAAGAATGGCTCGACCAGCCCCAACGCGCGGCGCGCGAGCAGCTCAAGAGACGCATCCGCCCCGTCATAGGCATAGCCGAGAAACTCCTGCTCCTTGATCCGCTCGAGCAGGCCAGCAACGCGCGGATCCCTCGGGTCGATCTCAAGCCCCATCTCGTTGAGCCGGTTGATGAGGTTCCCGCGCCCCGCCTGGTCCGACACGGGAATGCGCCGCTCATTGCCAATCGCCTCTGGCGGCACATGCTCATAGGTCCGTGGATCCTTGAGAACCGCCGAAGCATGCAGCCCGCCCTTGTGCGAGAACGCCGAACTACCGACATACGGCGCGTGCCGGCTCGGAGCCCGGTTCAGGATTTCGTCAAGCGTCCGTGAAAGCTGCGTGATCTGCCTCAGCCGTGCCTCGCTGATTCCAGTCTCGAAGTGGCGCGCATAGTCCTGCTTCAGAAGCAACGTCGGGATCAACGACACGAGATTGGCATTCCCACAACGCTCCCCAAGCCCATTCAGCGTTCCCTGCACCTGGCGTACGCCAGCCCGGATTGCCGCGAGGGTATTGGCAACAGCATTTTCCGTGTCATTGTGGGCATGGATGCCGAGCCGGTCACCAGGCACCAGCCTTGCCACCTCGCCCACGATGCGTTCGACCTCGTGCGGCAGCGTACCACCATTCGTGTCACACAGCACGACCCATCGCGCACCACCATCAAGCGCCGCCTTCAGGCAGGCAATGGCGTAGTCAGGGTTCGACTTGTAGCCATCGAAGAAGTGCTCCGCATCGAACATGGCCTCACGCGCACGCCGGGCCACCTCCTGCATGCTCTCGCGGATGGCAACGAGGTTCTCCTCGCGCGGAACTTCGAGCACCTTGTCGACATGAAAATCCCACGACTTGCCGACGAGGCAGCAAGCCGATGCCTTCGCATCCAGCACACTGGCAAGGCCCGGATCATTTCCGGCACTGCGTCCCGCCCGCTTTGTCATGCCAAACGCGACGCGCTTCGCGGTCCGCAGCGGCAGGTCATTGGCAAAGAAAGCCGTATCGGTCGGATTGGCACCGGGCCAACCACCCTCGATATAATCCAGCCCGAACGCATCCAGCGCCATCGCGATCTGACGCTTGTCCTCGACACTGAAGTCGACGCCCTGCGTCTGCGCCCCGTCGCGCAATGTTGTGTCGAATAGAAAGACGCGCGCGCGGCTCATGCCATCATCCTCCACGATGTACCTTGCGGTCCATCCTCGATCTCGACACCCATGGACTTGAGCTCACCGCGCAAGCGGTCTGCCTCGGCAAAATCCTTTGCCTCTCGCGCGCTGTTTCGTGCAGCGATAAGCCGATCAACCGCCGCGCTGTCGACGCCCACGGCGAAATCCGAAAAACGCTCGTCGCCGAGGACACCAAGGAACGTCAGCGCCCGCCGCAGCGAGGCCCGTCCCTCGGCACTCTTGCGGGCAAGCGCCGTCAGCTCATGCAGGACCGACATGGCGGCCGGCGTGTTCAGGTCATCGGACAGCGCCTCGACAAGATCGGTCGGCACATCCGTTGCAGCGGGTACATCCTGCACAAGCTTCGCCCAATCCATGAGTGTCGCCCGCGCAGCCGTGAGCCGCTCCACAGTCCAGTCGATCGGCTGGCGGTAATGCGTCTGCAGCATGGCAAGCCGCAGCACGCGGCCATGCCAGGCCTGGCTGCCGAACTTCTTCTCGGCCAGCAATTCGCGGATCGTGAAGAAGTTGCCGAGCGACTTTGACATCTTCTCACCCTCCACCTGGAGGAAGCCATTGTGCATCCAGTAGTTGGCAAGATGCTTCCCGTGATGGGCACCCCGACTCTGCGCGATCTCGTTCTCGTGATGAGGAAACATCAGGTCGATGCCGCCGGCATGGATATCGAACGTCTCTCCGAGATGCTTCTCGCCCATCGCCGAACACTCGATGTGCCAGCCCGGACGTCCGCGCCCCCAGGGGCTGTCCCAGCCAGGCTGCGTGGTATCCGACGGCTTCCAGAGCACGAAATCCATGGCACTCTTCTTGTAGGGTGCCACCTCGACGCGGGCACCGGCGATCATCTCGTCGAGCGCACGCCGCGACAATTGGCCATAGTCCGGATCCGACGGCACGTCGAACAGCACATGGCCCTCTGCCGCATAGGCATGCCCCGCAGCAATCAGCCGGCCGATCATGTCGATGATCACGTCCATCGTCTCGGTCACGCGGGGCTCCACTGTGGGCGGCAGACTGCCGAGCGCCAGCGCATCCTCCTGGTAGATCTTCGCCGTACCTTCTGTCAGTTCGCGGATCGGAATACCCCGCTCGGCCGCACGCGCGATGATCTTGTCCTCGACATCCGTGATGTTGCGGACATAGGTCACGTTGCCAGGGCCATAGACATGGCGCAGCAGCCTGAACAGCACGTCGAATACGATGACCGGGCGACCGTTTCCGATATGGGCAAAGTCATAGACCGTCGGCCCACACACATACATCCGGACATGCTTCGGGTCGATCGGCGTGAAGACCTGCTTCTCGCGCGCCAGCGTGTTGTAGATGATCAGACTCATAACAAAGCCCTCAAGCCGTCCGTCCCTCTTGGCCGGTGCCGGGATTCAGGTCTCAGAGGTGAGAGGAATCAGGAGCGCGGCCACCAATATGGGTTTAGCCACAAATACAAATGAATGGGCCGACAATCACCTGTGCAGGTGATGCCCCGGTCGTGCCACGCAGACAAGCAGGATTGGCCACGCTCTCGCCCTCTATGCCGTTTGCCCCGAAAGTCGCTTGCGCGCCCGTTCAGAACCAATAAGCGGTAGCAGCTTTTTCATTTCCGGTCCATGGGCGAGGCCCGTCAGGGCCAGCCGAAGCGGCATGAACAGGGCCTTGCCCTTGGCCCCCGTGCTGGTCGTGATCGCAGCCGTCCAGGCCCCCCACGAACCTCCATCGAAGGGCTCAGCGGGTAACAGCTCTGCAGCCCGGGCAAGAAAGGCCGGATCCTCCACCACGGGCACCAGCGGTCCCTCAACGACATTCCACCACGCAACCGCGTCCCCGATCAGCTCCACATTGTCACGTACCGCCACCCAGAAGGTGCCTCCTCCGCCGACGCCAAGGGACGCAAGCCGACCGGCCACAGCCTCGAAGGGCGTGACATGCAGGATTTTTTGGTTCAGGGCACGAAGCTCAGTCATGTCGAAATGCGCCGGCGCGCGCGAGAACCGGGACAGGTCAAACTCGGCCACAAGTTCGTCCAGTGTCAGGCGCGCAACAACGGGATCAGATGTCCCAAGCTTGGCCAGCAGGCTGTTGATCGCCTGAGGCTCGAAGCCCTCATCACGAAACGACTCGATCGATAGCGAACCAATGCGCTTGGAAAGCGCCTCGCCTCCGGCACCGATAAGCATCGAGAAATGCGCAAATACGGGGACAGATGCGCCCAGCGCCTCGAAAATCTCGATCTGCACGCCGGTGTTCGTGACGTGGTCTTCGCCGCGGATGATGTGCGTAACCGCAAAATCAATGTCATCGACCACGCTGGGCAACGTATAGAGATACCGCCCGTCCTCGCGGATCAGCACGGGATCAGAGAGCGACGACGTGTCGATATGCACCTCGCCACGGATGACATCGGTAAATGTCACGGACTGACCCGACAGCTTGAAGCGCCAGTGAGGCTTGCGCCCTTTTGCCTCGAGATCCGCACGCTGCGCATCGGTCAGCTTCAATGCAGCCCGGTCATAGACCGGTGGCTTGTGCTGGGCGAGCTGTCGCCGGCGGCGGCGGTCAAGCTCGTCGGCCGTCTCGTAGCAGGGATAGAGCCGCCCCATGGCGCGCAGGCGATCGGCTGCCGCATCATGGATAGGCGCACGGTCTGATTGGCGTGCAAAAAGGTCATGCCTCAGTCCCAGCCATGCAAGATCAGCCTCGATCCCGCGCGCAAAGGCCTCCGTCGACCGCTCGGCGTCAGTGTCGTCAAGTCGCAGCAGGAACTTGCCACCGGTCTTGCGCGCGAAAAGCCAGTTCGTGAGCGCGGCGCGGATATTGCCGACATGAAGCTTGCCCGACGGGCTGGGCGCAAAGCGCACGACAGTGTGGGGGCCCGCGCTCACGTCGCATCCCGGAAGGCATTGGTGATCGGATAACGCCGGTCGCGCCCGAAATTGCGTCGCGTCAGCTTCACGCCAGGAGGGGCTTGGCGCCGCTTGTACTCGGCAATCGACAGCAGGTGCTCGACACGCCGGATGGTCGCCAGGTCATGCCCCCGCTTGATGATCTCCTCGACAGGCAGCTCACCCTCGACAAGGCACTCGAGGATGTCGTCAAGCACCGGATAGGGCGGCAGCGAATCCTCGTCTTTCTGGTTGGCGCGAAGCTCGGCCGAGGGCGGCTTGTCTATGACCCGCACCGGCATGACAGGCCCTGCAGGCCCCAGCGCACCCGGCGGCCAGTGCGCATTGCGCCAGCGCGAGAGTGCAAAAACCTGCATCTTGTAGAGATCCTTGAGTACATTGTAGCCGCCGCACATGTCACCATAGAGCGTGGCATAGCCCACTGACATTTCCGACTTGTTGCCTGTGGTCACCACCATCGGACCGAACTTGTTCGAAATGGCCATCAGCGTGACGCCGCGGATACGCGACTGGATGTTCTCTTCCGTCGTGTCGCTTGCGCGGCCGGCAAAAACAGGGGACAGCATGGCCCCGAAAGCGGCAACGGCGTCCTCGATCGCGACACTGTCGAGCTGCGTGCCCAGCATGCGCGCGACGCCCGCAGCATCGTCCAGGCTTTCCTGCGAGGTATAGCGCGACGGCATCATCACGCACCGCACCCGGTCGGGCCCCAGTGCATCGACGGCCACGGCCGCTGTCAGCGCGGAATCGATCCCGCCCGACAGCCCCAGCACCACGCCCGGGAACCGGTTCTTGCGCACATAATCGCCAAGCCCGAGCATCATGGCCCTGTAGACTGCCTCAAGCCCGCCCGGCAGCGCGGCCCGCGGTCCCTGCGCACAGGTCCAGCCCGTTGGCGTCTCGGTCCACTGCGTCACCGTAACGGCTTCTTCCCAGGCTGGCATCTGCTGGACCAGGGCCCGGTCCGCGTTGAGGACGAAGGAGGCCCCATCGAAAACCAGCTCGTCCTGCCCACCAAATTGGTTCAGGTAAGCCAGCGGCAGGCCGCTCTCCACCACGCGGGCAACAGCAATGTTGAGGCGGGTTGTTTCCTTCGACATCTCGAACGGAGAACCGTTGGGCACGAGCAGGATTTCGGCTCCCGTCTCCGACAGGCACTCGACCACATCGGGCTTCCAGATATCCTCGCAGATCGGCACACCGACCCGAACGCCGCGCACGTCAATGGGCCCTGGCATCGGCCCGGGCGTGAAGACGCGCTTCTCGTCGAAAACACCGTAATTGGGAAGGTCCACCTTGAAGCGCACCGCTTTCACCGCGCCACCATCGAGGTAAGCCACCGCATTGTGAAGCTTTCCATCCTCGACCCAGGGCGTGCCAACCAGAAGCCCGGGCCCGGAGACGGTTTCCCGCGCCAGCGCCTCGATCGCCGCCCGCGCATCGGCTTGCAATGCCGGCTTGAGCACCAGGTCCTCGGGCGGGTACCCGATGATGAACAACTCGCTGAACAGCACGACATCGGCCCCGTCGGTTGCCGCCGCCGCGCGCGCCCGGCGCACCTTGTCCGCGTTGCCCGCAATGTCCCCCAGGACAGGGTTCAACTGGGCAAGCGCGATCCGGATCGATCTGGTCATGGCGTCAGTCTAGGGCAAGCGCCCCTTCACCTGCAAACACGCAGCCCCGCTCAAAGGATGGCCTTCACCTCGGCAACGATCCGGTCGACCTGCCCATCCGACAGGTAGGGATGCATCGGCAGGCTGAGCACGGTATCGGCCAGCTTCTCGCAAACGGGCAAACCACCTTTCGGCGCGTGGGCCGCAAACGCCCTGTGCTGGTGAAGCGCCTTGAAATAGTAGATGGACGTCGGGACACCCTTGTCCTGCAGGCGCTTCATGATCTCTGCACGATTCGAAACCATGATCGTGAACAGGCCCCAGGCGTTCTGATAGCCCTCCGGCACGCGCTGCATCTTCACGCTGTTGCCCAGGCCCTGCCGATAGCGCTGCGCAATGTGATCGCGCGCCTTCATCTCGTCGGAAAACACCGTCAGCTTTGACAAGAGAACCGCGCACTGGACGGAGTCAAGCCGGCCATTCACCCCGACCCGGATGGATTCCTTCTTGACCGCGTCCGTTCCGTGCCAGCGGATCGACGACCAGCGCTCGAACCGGGCCGGATCGTCCGTCAGCATCGCACCGCCATCGCCATAGCAGCCCAGCGTCTTCGACGGATAGAAGCTCGTCGCCGTCATGTCGGTCAGCGCACCGATCCGCACCCCGTTCTGCGCCCCGCCAAAGCTCTGGGCAGCATCGGCCATGACCAGCATGCCATGCTTGCGGGCAATCTTGTGAATGGCCGGATAGTCGGCAGGCAGGCCATAGAGGTCGACCGCGATCACCATGCGCGGCCTGAGCTTGCCCGCGCGGACAACCGCCTCGACCTGCGCCTCGAGATGCGCGGGATCCATGTTGCAGGTATCTGCTTCGACATCCACGAAAACGGGCGTCGCACCAGCCACCAGCACGGCATTGGCCGTGGCATTGTATGTGAACCCCGGGATGAAGATGGCATCGTTCGCCTTCACGTCTTCGCCCATCAGCGCAATGACCAGCGCGTCGGTGCCGCTGGCCACGGCCAGCGCATGCTTGGCGCCGGCCCAGCCGGCAAGCTGCACCTCGAGTTCGCCAACCTCCGGACCGCCGATGAAGGCGCCATGGTCGAGGATCTTCTGCCAGCGCTTCTCGATATCGCCGCGCAGCAACTTCTTCGGCGTTTCAAGGTCGAAGAAACGGATCGGCCCCGCATCCGCGCCAGCGGTGCGGGCATCAGACGTCTTCTGGTCAGGCATTGACGAGCCTCTTCTGGCTTTCCGGCGCCTTGGCGACGTCGAGTATCTTGAGTGCCGTATCCAGCGCACGACGCGCCTCACGCGGCGGGATGGCCGCCGGCAGGCTGTCGCGCACCGACCGGACGAATTGCGCCACGCCATGCCCGAGCGGATCAACCGAAGGACAGGGGATACCGTCCACCGCCTCGCCCTTGCTGTCGAGCGACTTGAGCTTGCGCGGTGTCGTGTTCGTGATGGCGCGCGTGAGGAAATCGATATGGATTTCGCCATCTGGATAGGTCACGCGCATGAAGCGTTTGCGCGCCTCGGCCATGCGGCTGGCAAAGAGGCTGATCTCCATGCCATCCACGAGCGTAAGGCTGGCAGCGACTTCATCCGATCGCGAGGGCTGCGACCGCTCGCTGGCAGAGATCGTCGCAATGTCGGCCGGGTTCAGGAGATGGCACAGGTCGATATCGTGGATCATCAGGTCAAGCACGACGCTGACATCCGTATTGCGCGGATTGAACGGCGCGGCACGATGCGTCTCGATGCGCGTCGGCTTCACGTTCCCGTCGAACAGGCCCAGATAGCGCATGACAAAGCGCTCCTGATGGCCCGTGTGCAGCACGGCCCCCCGCGCCTCGGCGACGCGCACGAGCGCATCAGCCTCGCGCATGTTGGCGGCCAGGGGCTTCTCGATGAAGACATGCTTGCCCTGATTCAGGCAGCCAACACCGATTTCGCCGTGAAATTTCGCAGGCGCAGCAATCGTGACGATATCCACATGCGGCAGCATCGCCCGCCACCCCGCAAAGGCCGTGACACCGAAATCATTCGCAAGCGTCTGCGCCCGCACTTCGGATACATCCGCGATGCCGACAAGCTTCACCCCCGGCAGCGCCGCGTACTTGCTGGCATGCAGGCGGCCAAAAGCCCCCGCGCCAATCACGCCGGCCCTGATCTCGCCGCGACCTGTCTCTTCCCGGTTGTCCGAACCCATACCCCGCACCCGCTGTGACCTAGAAGCGCAACCCCACCTTGCGCTGCATCATGGAATTTTCGGATCTCCTACACCACTCGGGCGACTGACGCACCAATTCAAGAAATGTTGCAGCATTGTCACGCTGACACCCCGGCCTTGCCGCAGGCAGGCTTTTGGCCGAAAAGGCATGGTTGACACCATCACCGCAAAAACCCTGGGAGAACATCATGACAAATTTGACAGGCCACGAGATACGCCTCCGAAGCCGCCCCGTCGGCATGCCGACCGCCGAGAACTTTGAATACGCCGAGGCAGCCGTCGCCGATCCAAAGGATGGCGAAGTGCTCGTGCGCAACATCTGGATGTCGGTGGATCCCTATATGCGCGGCCGGATGGTCGACCGGGAAAGCTATGTGCCGCCCTTCCAGATCGGCCAGGCCCTTCAGGGCGGCGCCATCGGCCAGGTGATCGCAACCGGCAAGGGCGCGACGCTCCAGGTCGGCGACTACGTCAGCCACATGCTGGGCTGGCGCGAACATGCCGTGGTCGGCCCCATGGCGATGCCCCAGAAGATCGACCCCAAGCTCGCCCCGATCCAGAGCTTCCTCGGCGCGCTCGGCATGCCCGGCATGACGGCCTATGCGGGCCTCTTCCGGATTGCAGCCTTCAAGCCGACGGACACGGTCTTCGTTTCAGCAGCCTCAGGCGCCGTGGGCTCGGTGGTCTGCCAGCTCGCCAAGGCACACGGCGCCTACGTGGTCGGCTCGGCAGGCTCCGATGAAAAGTGCCAATGGCTCGTGAAGGAAGCCGGCATCGACCACGCGATCAACTACCGGAAGGAAGCCGACCTCGACAAGGCCGTGCGCTCCGCGTTCCCCAAAGGCATCGACGTCTACTTCGAAAACGTGGGCGGCAAGCACCTCGAGGCCGCACTGAACAACATGCGCGTCTTCGGCCGCATCGCCATGTGCGGCATGATCGAGCAGTACAACAACACGGCCCCCGCACCCGGCCCCTGGAACATCATCATGACGATCCCCAAGAGCCTGCGCATGGAGGGCTTCGTCGTTTCGAACCACTACGACCTGCTGCCCAAGTTCTATCAGGAGATGGGCAAGCTCATCGCCGAGGGCAAGATGAAGTGGCAGGAAAGCGTAACCGACGGGTTGCAGAACGCACCGAATGCGTTCCTCGGTCTGTTCAAGGGCGAAAACTTCGGCAAGGCTCTGGTCAGGATCGGACCCGATAAGGCAGTCTAGCGCCTCCTCGATGATGGACGGAGGTCATCCATGACGGCAGGCAGGCGCTGGGTTCTGGCACGGCGACCCGAGGGCATTCCGTGTACGGATGACTTCCGGATGGAGGACATGAACCTGCCGGACCTGCAGGACGGTCAGGCCCTCATCCGCGTCGACCACATCTCGGTGGACCCCGGCATGCGCTCGCGCCTGTCGGGAGACTCCTATGCCCCCGCACTCGACATCGGCGCCACGATTGAAAGCGCCGGCATCGGACAGGTGATCGTCTCGCGCAGCCAGAAGCTGACGGAAGGCGCCCTTGTGTGGGGTGGCTTCGGCTGGCAGACCCATCTCGTCACCGATGGCCGCGGCGTCCAGGCGCTCGATCCGGGCCTCTACAGCGGCAGGATCACGCCGACAGCCGCAATCGGCCTCTTCGGCATACCGGGCCTGACGGCCTTCTTCGGCCTGCTCGAGATCGGCAAGCCACGCGCCGGCAGCACGGTGCTGGTCTCCTCCGCTGCAGGCACCGTCGGCGCAACGGCAGGCCAGATCGCGAAGATCAAGGGATGCACCGTCGTCGGCGTCACAGGGTCAGACGATAAATGCGCCTACCTCAAGGACATTGGCTTCGACACCGTGATCAACCACCGCACCTGCGGCGATCTTGCGGCCGCATTCCGTGCCGCGGCACCGAAGGGCTATGACATCTATTTCGACAATGTCGGCGGCGAGATGCTCGACGCGGCCATCGTGAACATGCGCCGCAATGGTCGCCTCGTCATTTCAGGCCAGATTGCCGAGTACAACGCCGCGCAACCCCGCGGGATACGCCACACCCTGCCCTTCATCACGCAGCGCCTGCGCATGGAGGGCCTCGTGGTCTACGACTATTCCGTCCAGTTCGACGAAGCCCGCCGCCAGATGGCCGAGTGGGTGAACGAGGGCAAGTTGACCTGGCGCGAGGAGATCATCGAAGGGATCGAACGGGCACCGGAGGCCTTCATCGGCCTGTTCAGCGGCGACAGCTTCGGCCGCAGGCTCGTGCACGTCACCTGAGGCCGGGCCTCACCCGCCGAGGGCGCGCCATGGCTTGACACGCCCGTTTCGCTTGTGAGCGCAGCGCCCGCCATCCTTGGCAACAAGAAGTCTCTATGTCACTATCATTTCGCCGGGGCGATCCACCAGGGAAGATGGCGGCTCACAACTCTCTTCTGCTCAGCGTGCAAGAACACCTCAATCGCATGGAAACGCGACGATGCTGAGAAACGATGCCCAGGCGGCCCGTGCAGCAGCCATCTTGCAGCAACTGGCGTCCGCCCTTGACGTCGATATCAGCGTCAGGCTCTGGAATGGTCAACACGTCCCGATGAACCACAGGAACGGCGAGGACCTGATCCTGTCGATCCAGGATCCGGGGGTCATAGCAACCTTGCTGCGTTCACCACGGATGCTCACCGTGGTCGATCTGTTCATGAATGGCCGTGTTCGAATCGAGAACGGCACGATGCTGGACCTTGAACCGCGACGTCAGCGCATCGAAGAAAAGATCCGGGCAGGCGCCCTGCGTGGCGTCAGGAAATGGCCGATTGTCAGAGACCTCGCACCTTTCCTGTTGGCCTCCTCCGGACCTCCACGCCAGAGAATGTCCTATGACGGTCCCGTCTCGCAACGCCACGAAAGCGGTCGTGACGACAAAACCCTGGTCCAGTTCCACTACGACCTCTCGAACGAGTTCTACGCTCTCTTCCTGGACCCGATGATGGTCTATTCCTGCGCGTACTTTCCGGACTGGAACGCCAGCCTCGAAGAGGCTCAGCGCGCCAAGATCGACATGATCTGCCGCAAGCTGCGCCTGCAGCAGGGCGACAGGTTCCTGGACATCGGGTGCGGCTGGGGCGCACTCGTCTGCCATGCTGCCCGACACTACGGAGTGCAGGCGCACGGCGTGACCCTGTCGCAAAACCAATTCGAATACGCCAAGGCGCGTGTTGTGGCCGAAGGGCTGACAAACCGGGTCACGGTCGAACTGAAGGACTTCCGGGAAGTCTCAGGCCAATACGACAAGATAGCATCCATCGGCATGTTCGAACATGTCGGCCTCGCCAACCATGATGGCTACTTTGCCAAGATGCACAGCCTGTTGCGCGAGCGGGGTCTCTTGCTGAACCATTCGATTGCACGGCGTTCGCGGCCGGGAGGATTCAAGCAAAGCCCGACAATGTACGCCGCAGTCCAGAAGTACATTTTCCCGGGCGGCGAACTCGATCACATTGGCAGTTCACTGGCGCATCTCGAGAACAACGAATTCGACATTCACGATGTCGAGGGCTGGCGCGAACACTATGCCCTCACCTTGCGCCACTGGACCCACAATCTCTACGCACACCGGACCGAAGCCGCAGGCATGGTCGGGGAAGCGCGCGCACACGCCTGGCTCTTGTATCTGTCCCGCTGCGCGATCGCCTTCGATCGCGGCGCGGCGGCGATCTTTCAAACCCTGGCTTCCAGGCGCAACGTAGGCGCCTCCGGTCTGCCGCCCACACGCGAAGACCTCTATTCGTCCCAAAGGCGGTGATGCAAACCACGCCGGGTTGTCCTGGCAGTATCCATACATGAACCATGCAACGAATGATCGCGGGACTTCGCATGGACACGTGAGCGCCTACGTGACCTCCACACCCCGGTCCAGTGTCAATGGGTGGCATTGTCGTCGACGATCTCCATGCGCAGTTCGACGAGGCGCGCCTCCAGATGGCCGCATGGGAAACAGGGCAAGCTGACCTGGCGCGAGAAGATCATCGAAGGGATCGAACGGGCACCGGAGGCCTTCATCGGCCTGTTCAGCGGCGACAGCTTCGGCCGCAGGCTGGTGCACGTCACCTGACGCAGCGCAGGTCCATCACATGCGCCAGCCTTGCACCAGCGCTACGGCCTGCAAACGCACGTCCGGCAGCACGACCACGCCCTCCGGCCCCAGTGAGAAGGCCAGCGCCCCACCACCCGGCAGCCGCTCGACGAGGCTGCAGGTCATGCCGATATCCGTCCCGATATCCGCCCGGTAGCAGCGCCCAGCATACGCGGCCGCCGCCTCAGTCACCGTACGTGGGGGAAAGGTAAGCAGATAGACCCACGGTGTCCCTGGTTCATCAAGCCGGTAGAGCTGCCAGCGCGATGAATGCTGTGGCACAACCTGACCCACCAGGCCCGACAGTGCCTCCAGATGGCTGGAGGGCGGCTCGAACCGGGTCCAGAAGACGACATCGACTGCATGGGTCGCCAGCTGGACCGGTCGCCCCTCGAGCCGCGAAAGGTCAAGCGCCAGCGCGCGCGCCCCGGCGCAGCGGGCAGCAGGCGCGAGCGCCGGCACAAGTCCCGCATGGCGCACGTCCCAGCACCCGGCAAGCCGCATCAGGTCCACGCGCCAACCCTCGCCATTGGTCACGATCGCAGCCGGGATACGATAGACAGCGTCCGCCGCGCGCACCGCAATGTCCGCCTGGTCCCGCGCACGCAGGTCCAGATGGGCCTTGAGCCCCACCACAGCCGCCCCCAGGGCGCACCACGCAATGAGACCGAAGCGCATCTGCTTCAGTCCACCAGCATCGACCGAAGCTCCGCCGCCCGATCCCGTGTCATGACCGCCCGGCAGTTCGCGGCGATCACAGCCTGGCCTGTACCGCCATAGAAGCTGGTCGACTTCCAGTGACAGTCGGCATCGCGAAAGGCCAGCCACGCGCGCTGTGACTGCTGCAGCGCATCGAGCGGCGGCGGACCATAGCCGGGCTCGGGCGCGTTCATGGTCTTCGCCCGCTCGGTCAGCATGCGATAGGTGCGGGCCATTTCCGTGTCATGCTTCCGCAATTCCCGGTCGGCGCAGGAAATCATGTCGACCGTCGTCTTGGCCTTGTCGCAGGGCCAGGGCGTCTTGCCAGGAGCCCCTTGCGCCGACCCGGCAAGAAGCAACATGGCGGCAACGATGGCAGGTCTCAGGCGCATGACGGGCCTCGTGGCAATTCAATGAGGCTCCATCTTAGCCGATACGCTCAGGCGTGGCGACAGCCTTACTGGGCTGCCGCAGGCTGGCGGGCCTTCACGCGCTCGCCCCGGATTCCTTCGGCCACGAGGAAGGCGAGCTCGATCGACTGGTTGGCGTTCAGCCGCGGATCGCAATGCGTGTGATAGCGGCTCGACAGGTCCGCATCCGTGATGGCAGCGGCGCCACCCGTGCACTCGGTGACGTTCTGACCCGTCAGTTCCAGGTGCACGGCCCCCGCATGCGTTCCTTCGGCACGATGGATCGCAAAGAAGGTCTGCACCTCCTTCAGCACGCGGTCGAAGGGACGCGTCTTGTAGCCCGAGGATGACTTGATCGTGTTGCCATGCATGGGATCGCACGACCAGACAACCTTGCGACCCTCGCGCTGCACGGCGCGGATCATGCGCGGCAGGTGGTCCTCGATCTTGTCCGACCCATAGCGCGTGATCAGCGTCAGCCGTCCCGGCTCGTTCGCCGGATTGAGGATGTCGCAGATCCGGATCAGTTCGTCATTGCTCAGGCTCGGTCCGCACTTCACCGCCAGCGGATTGAGGATGCCGCGGACGAATTCGAGGTGCGCACCATCCACCTGGCGCGTGCGGTCGCCGATCCACAACATGTGCGCCGACGTGTCGTACCAGTCACCGGTGGTGGAATCGATGCGCGTCATGGCCTGTTCATAACCGAGCAGCAGCGCTTCATGGCTCGTGTAGAACTCGGTCGTGCGCAGCTGCGGCGCGCTGTCGGGCGTGATGCCGCAGGCCTCCATGAATTCCAGCGTCTCCGAGATGCGGTCAGCCAGCATCTTGTAGCGCTCGCCCGCCGGCGAACCGGCGATGAAGCCAAGGTTCCACTTGTGCACGTTATGCAGGTCGGCATAGCCGCCCTGTGCAAAGGCCCTGAGCAGGTTCAGCGTCGAGGCCGCCTGTGCATAGGCCTGGATCATGCGGTCCGGATCGGGCGCCCGCGCGGCCTTCTCGAAGGGCGAGGCGTTGATGATGTCCCCGCGATAGGACGGCAGCTCCACGCCATCCACGCTCTCCGTGTCACTCGAGCGGGGCTTGGCAAATTGCCCGGCAATGCGCCCGACCTTCACGACGGGCATCGCACCGGCAAAGGTCAGGACGACCGCCATCTGCAGAAGCACGCGGAACGTGTCGCGGATATTGTCCGGATGGAACTCGGCGAACGACTCGGCGCAGTCACCGCCCTGGAGCAGGAATGCCTTGCCCTCGGCAACATCCGCCAGCGCGCGCTTCAGATTGCGCGCCTCGCCGGCAAAGACCAGCGGCGGATAACCCTTGAGGCGTGCCTCTGCGCGTGCGAGCGCCTCCCCGTCCTCGTAAGAGGGGACCTGCGCGATGGGCTTGTTGCGCCAGCTGGCCGGTGTCCACGTCATGGTTGCTATCCTTCTATCGCGTTGAATAGCGCGCCGGAATTGTGTTTGCCAGTTTCACGACAGGCAGCGGTTAATCGGACGCTCTTGCGACGGCCATTCAGTGGTGCGCAATCTCGAGCACGCGCACCCCCGAGCCCGAACCGACCAGGGCAACGCCTGCCATTGAGATGAACAGGCCATGGTCAACGACCCCGGGGATGGCTTCCAGCATCCGCGCCAGTCGCTCGGGGTCCGGGATGCTGTCGGCGGCGCAATCGGCGATGAAATTGCCGCTATCGGTCCGGAAAGCATGCCCTTCCCCGCCCCGCAGCCGCATCAGGTTTTGCGCGCAGCCGCAACGGGCTGCCGCCTCGGCAATGCGCTCGACGGTTAACTGCCAGGCAAAGGGCACGATTTCGACAGGCAGGGGGAAACGGCCCAGGCCCTCGACCACCTTCGCATCGTCGGCAATCACGATCATGCGGTCCGAGGCCGCCGCAACGATCTTCTCCCTCAGAAGCGCCCCGCCGCCGCCCTTGATCAGGTTGAGCCCCGGGCCGATCTCGTCCGCCCCATCGATCGTCAGGTCGAGATGGCGCACGGACCCCAGGTCCGAAACAATGATCCCGAGCTCCCGCGCCAGGGCAGCCGTCCGCTCCGAGGTCGCAACCGCCGTCAGCTTCAGCCCGCCCGCAACGCGTGGCGCAAGCAGGCGCACGAAATGCTCTGCGGTGGATCCGGTGCCAAGCCCGAGCCTCATGCCCGGCTTGACGTACTCGAGCGCTGCTTCAGCAGCCGCCCGCTTCTGGTCTTCGACCGTGTGGAGCCTTGTCATGCCGTCACTATAGTGAACTCCGCCCCCATGTTCCATCTCCCCCGTCACGAAGTCTTGGGGAGACAGTTCTGCGCGACAGGGACAAGGGCGGCATGAAAACGCAGTTCAGCAAGGCTCAGCCCTCTGCTATCTTTCCTGCCGCGTGAGCGCCAAGACAACGGGCGAAACACGTCGGGATTGGTTAATCACCGGTTCATGGGGTGTCATTCGGTGAAAGTGCATTCAGCCTTCCTGAAGGAAACCCCGGTAGGATGGTCGTGAGGGGTATGAGGGACATGCGGCCGCCATGATGATGCCGCTGTTCCGCAGGAAGATGTGCAGATGGAAGGCCTTGAGCAAAAACAGGCAATGCGCCACTTCCCCGCCTACAGCCGCGGCGAACAGTGGGCCGATGGTACCGCGCATGTCATCGGGCTGCTCTTCGGCATCATCGCAACCCTCGCACTGATCGACACCGCAGCACGCAACGGCCATTTCCTCCTGATCTTTGGCGCCAGCCTCTATGCCTTCGGGCTGCTGGCCATGTTCACCTTCTCGGCCGCCTACAATCTTTGCCCGCCGTCGACGACGAAGGAATTCCTGCGCCGCCTCGACCATGCAGCCATCTTCCTGATGATCAGCGGCACCTACACGCCACTGCTGCTGAACCGCATCGGCGGCGAGTGGGTCATCAGCCTGCTCGCCTTCGTCTGGATCGTCGCCATCGTCGGCGCTGCCATGAAGATCATCTTCCCGCGCCGCTGGGAGGTGCTCTCGATCGCCCTCTACCTGGGGCTCGGCTGGTCGATCATCATCGCCATCGATCCGATGCTGCAGACCCTCGCGACGAACAGCCTGATACTGATCGCGGCTGGCGCCCTGCTCTACTCGATCGGCGTGCTGTTCCACATGTGGGATCGCCTGCCCTACCAGAACGCAATCTGGCATTTCATGGTGCTGGCCGCAGCCGCCTGCCACTACGTCGCGATCCTGAACGAGGTCGCCATCGCGGCCACCTGACCCGCTGGCGATTGCGAACTGCCGGCCACAGCCCTATCCTGCCCCGAGAAATGGCTGACCCCTCTCCCCCACCACCCCGGCGCCGCGACCTGCTGACCTCGAGCGCCCTCGTCCTTTCGGCAGGGGGCCTGCTTGCCGCGCTCTGGCCCGTGATCTCCGCCCTGCAGCCCGATGCCGAGACAAAGGCCCGCCAGCAGATCTTCAGCACCGGACGGCTCGCAGAAACAGGACAGGCGCTTCTCACGTTCCAGGGCACCCCCATCCTCATCTTCCGCCGCTCGCCCGACGAACTTGAGGCCCTCACCCGGGCCACGCCCACCGACACATCGCACCGCGCGCAGCGCCCGGGCATCATGGTGGTCAGCGCACGGTGCACCGCCGACGCCTGCACGGTGGTACGCAATGAAAGCTACACGGGCGGGCTTCTGCGCTGTCCCTGCTGCGCCTCGACCTTCGACCTCGCAGGTCGCCGCACCGCCGGCCGCGCGCCGCGCGACCTCGACATCCCGCCCTACCGCTTCCTGAGCGACTTCGAGATCGAGCTTGGCCGACGCTGAACCGCTCGACAGGCGGCCTCACTCGCCCCGCTTCAGCCGCACCGCCACATGGCGCTCGCCACCCAGCGGTGTCTCGACATAGATGATCACCGCCTCACGCCCGTCGGCCTGCGCCGCAGCAACGGCGCTGGAAACATCCTCGAGCGTGTTCACTCCAGTCGCGCCGACGGCCGTGATGCGCTCGCCCACCTTCAGCCCCGCGCCGGTGGCAACCTGCTCGATGAACACGCCGCTGCCCGAGTGGCTCGGCATCCGCGCCAGCGGCGCGGGCTGGAGCGTCACGCCCAACGCAGGAAACTGAACCCCGGCTGGCTTCGTGCTGCCCGTTGCCGGCGGACCCATCGCCAGCGCGTCGCGGTTGACCACGGTGATCTTGAACTCCTGCTCGGCCTTGTCGCGCCAGATCGTGAAGACGGCCGTCTGACCCGGCTGCAGCAGCGAAATCTTGCGCAGGCAGTCAAGCTGGTTTGCAACCACCTCGCCATCGACACGCAGCACAACATCATTGGCTTTGAGGCCGGTTTTCTCCGCCGGGCTGCCAGGGACAACGCGCGTCACAAGAGCGCCAAGACGGTTTTTCAGGCCAAGCGCCAGCGCATCGTCCGCGCCCAGCGATGACAGGATGACACCGAGCAGTCCGCGATTGAAGCGTCCGGTTCGAAGCCCCTTGACCACCACCGACGCCGTCGACGACGGCACCGCGAAGGCAAGCCCGTCATTCCGCTCGCCCATGCCGGTATTGGGATCGATCGTGTTGTAGCTCGCGAGCACGTTCACACCGATCACTTCCCCGGCCAGGTTGAACGTCGGTCCACCTGAATTGCCATGGTTCAGCGCCGCATCGATCTGCAGGTAGGACGTGAACTGCGATCCGCCCTCGACCCCGTCACGCCCCTTGGCCGACAGGATGCCCGCCGTGACGGTGCCCGGCTTGAAGTCGGGGCTCCCGATCGCCAGCACCCAGTCGCCGACCGCAGCCTCCCGATCATCGCCGAATCTGACGAACGGCAGCTTGCGGCGCACATTCACCTTGATCAGCGCGACGTCGGTTGGCGGATCACGACCAACCACCACGGCAGGCACTTGCGTGCCATCGGCAAAAAGTACGGCGACCTCGCTCGCACCCGCAACGACATGGTCGTTGGTCACGATATGGCCTTCCGGATCGATGATGAAGCCTGAGCCATTTCCGGTCTGCGATGTCTTCTCGTCACGGAAGAGAATGGTCACCACCGCAGGCGAAACCCGCCGGACGACGGCAGCAAACGCACCCGGCTGGTGTGGTGTCAGGACGGATGACACGACAGGATGCAGGTTGCGGACCTGCGTCAGCAGCGTGTCACGAAAGGCGACCGCGCCGACAATGGCAGCAAGAAGAATGATGCCGACAATGATCCTGCGCATGAGCCCCCGCCGCGAACGCCACGGACATTGCGGCATCGCCCTGTAGGCGGCAAGCAAGGCGGGCCTCGCGTGCGCATTTTGCAACCCGCGCGCGAAACCTGCACCCGCGCGTTCGTCTTCGCAGCGACATCTCCACGCCCACCGCTCACCCGGTCGGGATCGTCTTCCCGGGATTGAAGAGGCCATGCGGATCGAGGGCACGCTTGATCTGGCGCATCACCTCGACGCCGGCGCCATGTTCCTCGACCAGCAGGTCGAGCTTGTGCGCACCGATGCCGTGCTCTCCGGTGCAGGTGCCGCCATGGGCAATGGCCCGCCGACCGATGTCATGGGCAAGCCTTTCGGCTTTCGCGACCTCCACGGCGTCTGCCGCGTCATAGAGGATCATGACATGGTAATTGCCGTCACCGACGTGACCGACGATCGGGCAGACAAGCCCCGACGCATCGGCTTGCGCACGGGTTTCAGCCACGCAGGCCGGCAGCGCCGAAATCGGGACGCATGCATCCGTGGTCAAGGCATGTTTTCCGGGCGCAAGGCTTTTCGCCGCGTGATAGGCATTATGGCGTGCCTTCCACAACGCGGTGCGCTCTTCCTGCTGCGTCGCCGCGCGAAAACCCGTGGCACCAAAATCCTCCAGAACGGCTCGCACCTGCTCGATCTGCTCGGCGACCGAGGCAGGCGATCCATGGAACTCGAGAAACAGGGTCGGCGTCGACGCAAACCCTTCCAGGCGTGAATAGGCAATGCACGCCTGCATCTGAAGCGCGTCCAGAAACTCGATCCGCGCAACCGGGATACCCATCTGCATGATGGACGACACGGCACCGACCGCACGTTCAACATCGTTGAATGGCGCGACGGCCGCAGCAATCTGTTCCGGGATACCGAACAATCGCAACTGCAGCTCCGAGATGACACCGAGCGTCCCCTCGGAGCCGACATACAGGCGCGTGAGATCATAGCCTGCAGACGACTTGCGTGCGCGACCACCCGTGCGAATGACAGCGCCGGTACCGGTTACGACCGTAAGCCCGAGCGTTACCTCGCGCATGGTGCCGTATCGCACGGCATTGGTGCCTGATGCGCGCGTCGCCGCCATGCCGCCAAGCGTCGCGTTGGCGCCGGGATCGAGCGGAAAGAACAGGCCACGATCACGCAGATGCGCATTCAGCGCTTCGCGCGTGACGCCAGCCTGTACGCGGCAGTCAAGATCGGCGCTGTTCACGTCGAGGATGGCATCCATCCTCGCCAGGCTGATCGCCACCCCGCCATGGAGCGCGGACACGTGCCCCTCCAGTGACGAACCTGCGCCGAACGGAACGATCGCAACCTTGTGCGCGACACATGCCTTGATGATCGTTGCGATTTCTTCTGTTGTTTTCGGAAACGCCACCGCATCAGGCGCCGCTGGCAGGTGGACCCCCTCCCCGCCAGCGTGTTGGTCGCGTATGGCAGGCGACGTGGTAACGCGTTCACCCAACTGGACGCGCAGGCGCTCCACGACAGCAGCAAGTGCACCATGGGTCGCACGGGAGCTCACGCGCCGGATCCTCCCGCGCCGCAAGCATGGCGACGACCGTCATGGCGAACGCCTTTGGATCTGGCACGACCTTTGTTCACGAGCGACCCGCTACTCCACCGTCACCGACTTGGCCAGGTTGCGGGGCTGGTCGACATCCGTGCCCTTCACCACCGCCGTATGATAGGCCAGCAGCTGGATGGGGACAGAATAAAGCAGCGGCGTGATGAACGGATCGACCGCCGGCACCTCGATGCGGGCCCAGGCCTTGTTGCCGGCCTGCTCGATGCCGCGCCGGTCCGAGATCAGGATCACCTTGCCCTTGCGTGCCATGACCTCCTGCATGTTGGAGACCGTCTTATCGAACAGATTGTCATGCGGCGCGATCACGACCACCGGCACGTTCTCGTCGATCAGCGCGATCGGGCCATGCTTCATCTCGCCCGCGGCATAGCCTTCGGCATGGATGTAGGAAATCTCCTTGAGTTTCAGCGCGCCCTCGAGCGCGATGGGATAGGACAGGCCGCGCCCCAGGTAGAGCACGTCCCGCGCCTTCGCCAGTTCCTGCGCCAGCGCAAGGTAGATGGGGTCCTGCGCCAGAAGCGTGATCATGTGCCGGGGCACCTCAAGCAGGACGCGCGTCAGCCGCGCCTCCTCCTCGGCCGACACGGTTCCCCGCGCACGCCCCGCGGCAATCGACAGGGCCGCCAGCACCGACAACTGGCATGTGAACGCCTTTGTCGAGGCAACGCCGATCTCGGGGCCGGCATGCGTCGGGAACACCACGGCGGACTCGCGCGCGATGGATGACCCGGCCACGTTCACGACCGAAGCGATATGCTGGCCATTGTCCTTGCAATAGCGCAGCGCCGCCAGCGTATCCGCCGTCTCGCCGGACTGCGACACGAAGAGGGCAAGCCCGCCCCGCGGCAGCGGTGCCTCGCGATAGCGGAACTCGGACGCCACATCGATCTCGACCGGCATGCGTGCGAGCGTCTCGAACCAGTACTTGGCAACCAGCGTGGCATAGGACGCCGTCCCGCAGGCAATCATCGTGGCCTTGGGCAGCGAGGCAAAATCGAAGGGAAGCGCGGGCAGCGTGACGGCCTGGCTCACCGGATTGATGATCGTGTTCAGCGTATGGCCCACGACCTCGGGCTGCTCGAAGATCTCCTTCGCCATGAAGTGGCGGTGCGAACCCTTGTCGACCAGGCTCGCCGACACCGTGGTCGTCTGGATTTCGCGATTGACGGGCCGGTCGTTCCCGTCGCGGATCATCACGGATCCATTGCGGATGACAACCCAGTCCCCGTCTTCGAGATAGGCAACGCGGTTGGTCAGCGGCGCCAGCGCAAATGCATCCGACCCCAGGAACATCTCGCCGTCGCCATAGCCAACGGCCAGCGGCGGCCCCTGGCGCGCGCCGATCATCAGCCCGTCCTCGCCGGTGAAGATCATCGCCAGCGCATAGGCGCCCTTCAGCCGCTTGATCGCCGCCGACGCCGCCTGCTCGGGCGTAAGGCCTTGCGACAGGAATTCGGTGATCAGGTGGACCGAAACCTCGGTGTCCGTCTCCGTGTGGAACACGTGGCCCTTGCGCTCGAGCTCCTCGCGCAGCTCCGAGAAATTCTCAATGATCCCGTTGTGCACCACCGCGACGCGGTCCGACACGTGGGGGTGCGCGTTCGTCTCGTTGGGGACACCATGCGTGGCCCAGCGCGTATGCCCGATGCCCGTCGTGCCGGTGAGCGGCTGGGCCCGCAGCACCTTGTCGAGCCCCGACAGCTTGCCGGGCGCGCGCCTGCGCTCGATGCGCCCCTCCACCAGCGTTGCAATACCGGCAGAGTCATAGCCGCGATATTCCAGCCGCTTCAGCGAATCCAGGATCGTGTGGGCAACGTCCTCACGCCCGACAATGCCGACAATGCCACACATGAGGACCTACTCCTTCGCCTTGTTCTTCTTGGCCGCACGCTTGCGCGCACGGAATTTCTCGGCATAGCCATCGACCTGCCGCTGGTCAGCCCGCTCGACCGCAAGCGCATTCGCGTCGACATTGCGCGTGATCACGCTGCCGGCACCGACCATCGCGCCATCGCCAACCTTCACCGGCGCCACGAGCGCGGTGTTGGACCCGATGAAGACCTCGGCACCGATCTCGGTGACATGCTTGTCGAACCCGTCGTAATTGCAGGTGATCGTGCCGGCACCGATGTTCGAGCGCGCACCCACGCGCGCATCGCCGATATAGGCGAGGTGGTTCGCCTTGGCGCCGTCTTCGATGACCGCCTTCTTCACCTCGACGAAATTGCCGATATGAACGTCTCGACCGATCTGCGCCCCGGGACGCAGCCGCGCATAGGGCCCGATCAGGGCACCCTCGCCGATGCTGCAGTCCTCGAAATGGCAGAAGGGCTTGATCTGCACATTGTCTGCAACCCGGACCTTCGGACCGAACACGACATGCGGCCCGACGACCACGTCGCGTCCAAGCTGCGTGTCCATCGAAAGGAACACGCTGTCGGGATCGGTCAATGTCACGCCCGCAAGCATGGCCTTCTCGCGCAGGCGCCGCTGCATCACGGCCTCCGCCTTCGCCAGGGCCACGCGATGGTCGACACCCATCACGTCTTCGACCGCAGCCTCGGCCGCCGCAACCCGCAATCCCTGCCGCCGCGCAATGGCAACGATTTCGGTCAGGTAATACTCGCCCTGCGCATTCGCGTTCCCGACCTGGTCGAGCAGCCCGAACAGATGCGCCCCCTCGACGATCATGATACCGGAATTGCAGAAGCCGACCTTGCGTTCATCCGCCGAAGCGTCCTTGAATTCCACGATGCGCTCAAGCGATCCATCCGCATTGCGGATCAGGCGCCCGTACATCGCCGCATCGGGCGGCGTGAAGCCAAGAACCCCGATGGCCGCACCAGAGCCGTCCATCGCGCGCTCCACCGCCTCGACATTGTCCGGCGTGATCAGCGGCGTATCGGCGAAGAGGATCGCGACCCGTCCCTCAAGGCCCGCAAGTTGGCTGCGCGCCGCCAGCACGGCATGCCCCGTTCCAAGTGGCGGATCCTGGATGGCAACCGCCGCAGGCGCCACCGCCGCGGCAACGGCATCCATGCCCTTGGCAAGCACGACGACGGTGCGGCTCGCCCCCGCCGACCGCGCCACGCCCAGCACATGGTGGACCATGGGCAGCCCGGCCACGGGATGCAGCACTTTCGGCAAGGCGGACTTCATGCGCGTCCCCTTGCCCGCCGCCAGGATGACGGCGGCAAGAGGCGACTGGCGCTGGCGCGACGGGGAAGACGTCAATGGGCGGCCCCAAAAATCAGGAAACACAAGGGTTTCTAGGCCCTAGGCATGCCTCCCTTTTATCCCATTTTGAAATAAAAAAATGTTTCGTATTCTTGCTGGAATTCCGCGATTCCGCGGGAGTGTGAGCGTGTTTCTGACGCGGATGACCGGTTCCTGATGCCCCCCGAGACCATCGTCTTCGACCTCGACGGCACCCTCGTCGACACCGCGCCGGACCTGACAGCCGCCCTGAACGCCGTCCTCATCCGCGAGCGCCTGCCGCCAATCGCGCTCGAGCGCGTCCGCCAGATGGTCGGCCGCGGCGCGCGTGTCCTCATCGAAAGGGCGCTGGCATGGCACAGGATCCCGCCAGACCCATCGCGAACGACCGAACTTGTCCAGCATTTCCTCGACTACTACGAGGCCAATATCGCGGTCACGAGCCGTCCCTTCGAGGGCATGGAAGCCTGCGTCCGCAGCCTTTCGGCCCGGGGCCACCGCATCGGCATCTGCACCAACAAGCCCGAGCACCTGTCGCGGAAACTGATCGCCGAACTGGGTCTGGCCGACCTGTTCCCCGTGATCCTGGGCGCCGACTCGCGCCCCTGGCGCAAGCCCGACCCGCGCCATCTGACCGACACGATCGACGCCCTCGGCGGACAGCACGCCAACGCCGTCCTTGTCGGTGACAGCGACACCGATGCGCGCACGGCCCGCGCCGCCGGCATTCCCGTCGTGCTCGTCTCGTTCGGCTATACCGAAACACCGGCCAGCGAACTCGGCGCCGACGCCGTCATTGACCATTACCGCGACCTCGAGACGGCCCTCGTACGGCTCGCCCGCACGCTTGACTTCCCCGCCAAGGCCCCCCTATAGCAGCGGTCCGTCATGGACAACGGGCGCTTAGCTCAGCGGGAGAGCACTACCTTCACACGGTAGGGGTCGCTGGTTCAATCCCAGCAGCGCCCACCATTGCATGGCAGAGGCCAGAGGCCGCCCACCCGCAAAAGGGCCCCGCGCAAGCGCAAGGCCGCCAAGAAAAGAAAACGTCCCATGGAACTCCTCGCCAGTCCTGAAGCCTGGATTGCATTCGTGACATTGACGACCCTCGAGATCGTCCTTGGCGTCGACAACATCGTCTTCATCGCGATCCTCGCCGGCCGGCTACCTGCGGAACAGCGCAACAGCGCACGCCAGATCGGACTGGCCGTGGCGCTCGGCACACGCCTTGCCCTGCTGGCCACGCTCTTCCATCTCTCGCATCTCGAGAACCCCACGGGCCTGTCCATCTTCAGTCGAGACCTGTCCTGGCGCGACCTCGTGCTCGGTGCCGGCGGCCTGTTCCTGATCTGGAAGGCCGTCGTCGAAATGAATGAGTCCGTGCGGCCCCACAAGGCCAAGCCGAAGAAGGAAACACCAGCGCACAAGGCCAGGGCAGCCTTCACCTGGATCATCATCCAGATCGCCATCATCGACATCGTCTTCTCGATCGACTCGGTCATCACCGCCGTCGGCATTGCCAACCAGATCGAGATCATGGCCGCCGCCATCATCATCGCGGTCTTCGTCATGATGGTCGCCATCAACCCGATCGCGGTCTTCATCGACCGCCACAAGGAAGTGAAGATCGTGGCCCTGAGCTTCCTGCTCCTGGTGGGCTTTATCCTCGTCGCGGAATCCATGGGCACCCCCATCCCGAAGGGATACCTGTATTTCGCCCTCGGCTTTGCCACGATGGTGCAGGCCCTCGTCCTGTGGGCCCAGGCCAGCGAGGAACAGCTCGAGAAGATGGCAGAACGCGAAGAGGCCGGGGACACCCGCGCCGACGGCTGAGCCAACGCCCCTCTGGGGAACGCAGCGTTGCGCTGGAAACCGGCCGTTTCCGGCAGAGACCCGAGAACCGACCGGCACACGGGAGCCCGCGAAGCCCCGACCAAACAGCGCCCTTCACAAGTCGCAAACGATCTGTTACATGCCCGCCCCTCTGCTGGTTTACTGCGGTCATGGCGGAATTGGTAGACGCACTGCCTTGAGGTGGCAGCGGGGCGACCCGTGGAAGTTCGAGTCTTCTTGACCGCACCATCCCTTCGATCGAAAAGGGAGCATAAGCGGGGGCACGTGCCCCGTGATGATCGGCCCCATCCATTCAGTATTTCTTGACCCGGATCTGAACAGGTTGCCCCGCACGGCAGGCAATCGGCGCAAGAGGTTTGACATGCCCGACACGGCGCACGACACGCTCAAGGCAAGGCCCCCGGAGATGCGCGACGTCACGTCGCCCGAATTCCTCGACGAAATCTTCACCGCCCTTGAGCAGGGAAAGCCCGAAGCATTGCGCGCCCTGGTCGAGCCTTTGCATCCGGCCGACATCGCCTCGCTGCTCGGCGCTCTCGATGCAACCGCCCGCCGCGATCTCATCACGACGATCGGCGCCGATCTCGACCCGGAAGTGCTGTCCGAGGTCGATGAGACCCTCCGCGCCGAACTTGTGCGCATGCTCGGCGTCAAGAACGTCGCCGACGCGGTCAGCGAACTCGACGTCGAGGACGCCGCCTACGTGCTCGACGACCTCGAGGACAACGAGAAGCGGGAAGTCCTCGCCCAGGTCCCCTTCGAGGAACGCGCGCAGGTGGTCGACGCCCTCCTCTTCCCCGAGGAGTCGGCCGGCCGCGTCATGCATCGCGAATTCGTCGCCATGCCGGGCCACACCACCGTGGGCGAGGCGCTGTCCCGCCTGTCCGGCGACGAGACGCCAGAGGACTTCCAGGAAATCTTCGTTGTCGACACCGATGGCAAGCCCGTCGGCATCGTGCCGCTGAACCGGTTGGTGCGCGCCCCGCACACGACACCGCTCGAGGGCATTGCCGAGGGCGAGCTTCGCTCCATCGAAGCCAACGCTGACCACAAGACCATCGCCTGGCTGTTCGAGCACTACCACCTGAACACCGCCCCGGTTGTCGATGGCAACGGACGCATGGTCGGCGTGCTGTCGGCAGACTCGGTCGTCGAAGTGCTCCAGGACGTCCACACGGCCGAGGTCCTTGCCCTCGGCGGCGTCACCGACGAGGAGACCCTGACCGCCTCGACCGTCCGGACGACGTGGTTGCGCTTCTCGTGGCTGTTCGTGAACCTGCTCACCGCGATCATTGCCTCGATCGCGATCGGTTTCTTCGAGGCCTCCCTCGAGAAGATCGTGTCGCTGGCGATCCTCATGCCCATCGTCGCCTCCATGGGCGGCAATGCCGGAACCCAGACACTGACGGTTGTGGTCCGCGCGCTTGCCACCAAGGAGTTGAACCGCGCCAACGCCATGAGGGTCCTGAACCGCGAAATGCTCATTGGGGCCCTCAACGGCCTCGGATTTGCCCTGCTTGCGGCGGGCGTCACCTGGGTCTGGTTCGGGGACCTCGCCCTTGCCGGCGTCATCGCCGCCGCCATGCTCATCAACCTGGTTGCCGCCGCGGCCTCCGGGATCCTGGTCCCCCTCGCCCTCAGCCGGACAGGGGTCGATCCAGCCGTTTCCTCGCCGGTATTTGTCACAACCGTCACCGACGTTGTAGGGTTCGTCTCTTTCCTGGGATTGGCAACGTGGCTTCTCATCTCCTGACCTCCATCAAGATCGTGGCTTCGGCCGTCATCCTCTCCGCGACCCTCGCCACCACGGCGCTGGCATCAGGCTGGAGTTCCTCCGAACGCCTTGAACGCGCCCGCGCGGGCCTTGCCTCGGCGACGAAGGGCGACCTGATCTATGTGGGCGGCGGCGCCGCCGCCGGCGATCCCGCCAACACCTTCGAAGTCTTCGACGCGGCGAAGGAATCCTGGCGCCCCCTGCCGGCCCTGCCGGTTGGCCTCATCAGCTTCTCGATGGCAGCCGTGGGCAGCGAAATTTTCATCACCGGCGGCTACGGCGCGGATGATCCGGGCGAACCGCGCAAGGAGGTCTGGGCCTATGACACCGAGACCGCATCCTGGTCGCAGAAGCCCGCGATGCCCGTTGCACGCGCCGGACATGGCTCGGTCAGCGTCGGTGGCAAGCTCTACGTGATCGGCGGAACCGGAACCGATCCGGGCCGCGTCCTGGTCTTCAACCCGGCAGACGGCGAGTGGCGCACGGTCCAGGCCTTGCCGACCGTCCGCCGCGCCCTTGCCGTCGCGACCGACGGCAAGACGATCTTCGCCATCGGCGGCATCAGGCCCGACGGCAGCGTCTCCGGCGCACTCGAGGCACTGGACACGGCCTCGGGCAAGTGGACTTCACTGCCCCCGATGCCCGGACCCCGCGGCGCGCTCGTCGCCGGCGTGCTCGACGGCCAACTCCATGTCGTCGGCGGCGCCACCTGGAAGCCGCTCAAGACCTACGCCAGCCACGACGTATTCAGCATCGCCTCGAAGGGCTGGAGCAAGAAGGCCGCCCTGCCCTCGGCGCGCCAGGGCATGGCCGCAGGCGTGGCCGCAGGCCGCTTCTGGATCATCGGCGGCGGCAGCGGAGCGGGCGTCTTTGGCGTCTTCACCGCCTCCGACGCCGTCGAATCCTTTGAGCCCTGATCCGCAAGCCGCGCAGCACAGGCACACCATGATCCCCAACCACTTCAAGGGCTTGAACTTCGACCTCGGCGAGACCGCCGACGCCATCCGCGAGACCGTCGAACGCTTCACCGCCACCAGCATCGCCCCGCGCGCGGCCGAGATCGATCGCTCGAACACCTTCCCGCGCGACCTCTGGCCGAGCCTGGGTGAGCTCGGCCTGCTCGGCATCACCGTCGAGGAGGAATTCGGCGGCGCAGGCCTCGGCTACCTCGAGCACTCGATCGCCATGGAAGAGATCAGCCGCGGCTCGGCATCCGTCGGCCTGTCCTACGGCGCGCACTCGAACCTCTGCGTCAACCAGATCCGCCGCAACGGCTCGACCGAGCAGAAGAAACGTTATTTGCCCGGCCTCATCTCAGGCAAGAGCCTCGGCGCGCTGGCCATGTCCGAACCCGGCGCCGGCTCCGACGTCGTCAGCATGAAAACCCGTGCCGACCGCAAGGGCGACCGCTTCATCCTGAACGGCTCCAAGATGTGGATCACCAACGGCCCCCAGGCCGAGGTCCTCGTCGTCTACGCCAAGACCGAACCCGCAGCCGGCTCCCGCGGCATCACGGCCTTCCTGATCGAGAAGGGCTTCAAGGGCTTCACCACCGCCCAGAAGCTCGACAAGCTCGGCATGCGCGGCTCCGACACCGCCGAGCTCGTCTTCCAGGACTGCGAGGTCCCCGAGGAAAACATTCTCGGCAAGGTCAACGAGGGCGTACGCATCCTCATGTCGGGCCTCGACTACGAGCGTGTGGTGCTCGCCGCCGGCCCGCTCGGCATCATGCAGGCCGCGATGGACCTCGTCGTGCCTTACGTCCACGAACGCAAGCAGTTCGGCCAGCCCATCGGCACATTCCAGCTGATCCAGGGCAAGCTCGCCGACATGTACACGCGCATGAACGCGGCCCGCGCCTATGTCTATGCCGTGGCCAAGGCCTGCGACCGCGGCGAAACCACCCGCAAGGACGCCGCTGGCGCCATCCTCTACGCCGCCGAAACCGCCACCTGGATGTCGCTGGAGGCAATCCAGATCCTCGGCGGCAACGGCTACATCAACGATTACCCGGCCGGACGCCTGCTGCGCGACGCCAAGCTCTACGAGATCGGCGCAGGCACGAGCGAGATCCGCCGCATGTTGATCGGCCGCGAGCTCTTCGAGGAGACCGCCTGACATGCCAGCCTCCAACATTGTCTCGCTGCTGATCACGTTCATTCTGATGATCGTGCTGCCGCTCGCACTGGGCCAGGCCATGCTCTCGAGCCTGGCCAAGCTGCACCTCGCACCGGACCAGGCGATCCTGCTCATCATCGCCATCGTGGTGGGAAGCCTCGTCAACATCCCGGTGAAGCACATCGTTCGCGACCAGCCCGTCTGGTCACACCCGCTTCAGGTCTGGGGCCTCGACGGCGCGCTACCCCGCTGGACCATCAGGCGCAACCACACGATCATCGCCGTCAATGTCGGCGGCTGCATGGTGCCCCTCGGCATCTCGTTCTTCCTGCTGGCCTGGTTGAGCCGGCAGGAACCCGGCGTGCTGGGCGACGTCGCGATCGCAACCGCAATCACCACCTTCATCTGCTACATCGCAGCCCGCCCCATGCCGGGCGTGGGCATCGTGATGCCAGGCTTCATCTCGCCCGCAGCAGCCGCAGGATCTGCCCTCCTGCTCGTCCCCGACGCAGCCCCCGCCGCAGCTTTCGTCGCCGGCACGCTGGGTCCGCTCATCGGCGCGGACTTCTTCCACATCAACGACCTGATCCGAAACCCGCGCGGTGTGGGCATGGCCTCGATCGGCGGCGCCGGCACATTCGACGGCATCGTCCTGTCGGCAATCCTCGCAACCCTGTTGGCCTGAGCCTCGGGCTTGTCCTGCCCCCGCGCCAGGCAACCGCCATGGCTGCGCAGGACTGAAATCCTCAAGCCCGGCGCGGTATTTTAGCGGCATTGACGCGTGCGTAACCGCGCGCAACGCTTGCCCCGGGCTGCGGCCGCCGTTCCTCTGGACAAAAGCCCCTGCGTCCAACGATGATGGGCGCCTTGATCAAAGGAAAGCCCCGCCAATGTCCGTACGCAGCCTCTCCCTCGTGACCCTCCTTGCCGCAACAGCCTTGCTCGCCCCCCTCGCCGGCGCACCTGCCGCCATGGCGCACAACCACGGCGGCGAGACGGCAAGCGGCGGTGCTGTCATCAGACAGCCTCATGCCAAGGCAACCATGCCCGGCGCCCAGGTTGCTGCGGCCTACATGCAGGTGCAGAACACGGGCAAGACCCCCTTCACGCTGGTCTCGGCAGCATCACCCGTTTGCGAGAAGGTCGAGCTGCACACCATGTCGATGGAAGGCGGCGTCATGCGCATGCGCCAGATCACGGGCGGCGTGACCGTAAAGCCGGGGCAGACCGTCAGCTTCGTTCCCGGCGGCATGCACCTCATGCTGATGGGCCTCCGGCAGCAGCTTGCGGCCGGCACCTCGATCCCCGTGACGCTGACCTTCTCAGGTGCACCGGCGCAGACAATCCAGTTCCCCGTGCAGGCCATGGGCGACGGCGGCCATCACAACCACTAGGCCGGCGCGGGCGGCGCCCGGCAGGCGGTGGTCATCCATCGTTTCGCCCACCCGCATCAGGCAATCGTCAGGCCGTGCGTCCCGCTCAATGGCCGGGTCCGAACCCTTGCGGTCCGCGATAGCCACCGAATGTCGGCTCGGGCAGCGGCCGGGCCTTGCGGGGCTTCACGCGGCCCGCCCGTTCGCGCCCGTCGATGGTCCCATCGCTGTTGACATCGACCCGCTGGAACAGCGTGCGCCACGGCGCACCATATTCCTGCGCCGTGACCCGACCATCGGCATTCCAGTCGATCAGCGGCGTCGCGGACGATCCACTCTCGGCGATCAGCCGGTCATTGACCGCCCGCACTTCGACCCCGTCCAGGAACCCGTCACCATTCCGGTCATCGGCCTCGAACAGCCGCACCACGCCCGCATCCAGCTCGGCCTTCTGGATGAGCCCGTCAGCGTCTGTATCGAACGGCGTGAACCCGTCGACGCGCGGCGGCCCGGCCACCGGCTTGTCCTCGCCCCCGAAAAGCCCCATCCCGCCGCTGCACCCGCCAAGTGCCAGCGCCAGCCCGATCACCCCGGCCAAAACTCCAACCCGCCGCATTCCAGCCTCCAACCGCTCCCACCCCCACATACTCCAACCTTTCCCGCCCCTCTTTCAACTCTTTCGTCATGCAAGTTCGCACCCCCGGCCATGACGGGCTTTTGTTGCGTGCATTGGGTGGCGTGAAGTGCCCGCATCCACACACCGCGCCCCTCAAATAAAAACCACCCGTCATGGCCGGTCGCACGCCAGTGCGAACCGGCCACCCAGGGATCACAGTCCCCATCATCACTTCCGCCCACCCAGCGCCTCAAACCAAACCGCCGGCCAGGCTGCAGCCAGCACCTCACC
>Ga0172372_10000023_pt1 | contig 203875 bp, 207 predicted proteins | sample LakKiv5m_2_FD_114544 | JGI IMG/M metagenome (GOLD analysis project Ga0172372, IMG submission 114544) | Freshwater microbial communities from Kabuno Bay, South-Kivu, Congo - kab_092012_9.5m | ecosystem: Environmental > Aquatic > Freshwater > Lake | place: Democratic Republic of the Congo...
GAGGCGCTGAAAAAGGCCAAGATCGAAGCCGCCATGCTCAAGGCGCAGATCCGCAAGCTGGAAAAGCTCGAAGCGCCGGACGACGACCAGCAGGCCGAGCTCGCTCGTCTGCGTCAGCAGCTGCACGAAGCCGAACAGGCCTTGGCGGCCGCGCAGAGCGCCGCGCCCGCGCCCGCTCCCGCCGCCAAGCCAGCGGATGACGAGGCGCTGAAAAAGGCCAAGATCGAAGCCGCCATGCTCAATGCGCAGATCCGCAAGCTGGAAAAGCTCGAAGCGCCGGACGACGACCAGCAGGCCGAGCTCGCTCGTCTGCGTCAGCAGCTGCACGAAGCCGAACAGGCCTTGGCAGCCGCGCAGAGCGCCGCGCCCGCTCCCGCTCCCGCCAAGCCAGCGGATGACGAGGCGCTGAAAAAGGCCAAGATCGAACTGGCGATGAAGCGCGCCGAATTGAAGAAGGCCGAGAAGGCCGGCGCGCAAGAGGCGGAACTCAGCCGCCTGCGCGACGCGCTGCAGGCGGCCGAACAAGCCCTGCATGCGGCCGAAGACGCATCGCACAAGCCCGCTCCGGAATTGGTGCGTACCAGCAAGCCCGGTATCGATGAGCGCCAGCGTGAACTGAAGACCGAGGTTGCCTTCGCCCGCGCCGATCTGCGCAAGCTGGAGCGAGATGAACAGACCGAGCCTACGACACGGGAAGCCGCTCGCCTGCGACTCAGCGAAGCCGAACGGCAGCTGGCGGACTATCAGCAATCGTGAGAAATGACCGCTGCACCGGTGTGCTGGTGTAGTCGCTCGACAAATCAGAGAGATTCGAGGAAGTGGCCCAGGCCACGCCCCAAGACAACGCCTTCACCGGAGAGCCAATGGCCCTGCCCCGCATCACCTCGCCCCACGCCAAGGGCGCCAACCGTACCCAGCGAGTCATGCTGCTGGTGCTCGCGGCCACCCTGCCCGGCGTGGTCGTGCTGACCTGGCTCTACGGCGCCGGCACGCTGATCAACCTCGCCTGGGCATCGCTCGCCGCACTTGCCTTCGAAGCGGCGATTCTCCACCTGCGGCAGCGGCCGGTGGGCTTCTTTCTGCGCGACGGCAGCGTGCTGGTCACCGCGGTGTTGTTGGCGTTGGCGCTGCCGCCCTATTCGCCCTGGTGGCTGACGCTGATCGCCACCGGCTGCGCTGTGGTGTTCGGCAAGCAGCTGTATGGCGGCCTGGGCCAGAACCCCTTCAACCCGGCGATGATCGGCTACGTGGTGGTACTTATCTCCTTCCCGGTGGAGATGACCACCTGGCCGGTGCCGCACAGTGTCGGGCTGAGCGCCGGCCTGCAGCATATCCTCGGTATCGCTTCGCTTCCCGACGGCTGGACCCAGGCCACCGCCCTGGATGTGCTCAAGGTGAACAAGAGCCTGACCATCGACGAACTCTGGCGCAACCCGGCCTTCGGCCACTTCGGCGGCATCGGCTCGGAAGTGGTGAACCTGGCGTTTCTCGCTGGCGGCCTGTTCCTGCTGCATAAGCGGCTGTTCAGCTGGCACGCGCCAGTCGGCATGCTCGGCGCGCTGATGCTGATGAGCCTGGTGTTCTGGAACGGCTCGGGTTCGGATAGCAACGGTTCGCCGCTGTTCCATCTGCTCAGCGGCGCCACCATGCTCGGCGCTTTCTTCATTGTCACCGACCCCGTCAGCAGCGCCACCAGCCCACGTGGACGCCTGATCTTCGGTGCTGGTGTCGGTGTGCTGGTATACGTCATCCGCGCCTGGGGCGGCTATCCGGACGGTGTCGCCTTTGGCGTGCTGTTGATGAACCTTGCCGCTCCCACCATCGATTACTACACCCGCCCGCGCACCTACGGCCATCGCAAGGCCGAGCGCGGCTTCAAGCTGGGCGAATGACATGATAGTTCCGGAAATCAGCCGTTCGATGCTGAAGAACGCCACGGTGCTGGGCTTGTTCGCCATCGTCACCGTGGGCGCGGTGACTCTGCTGCAACAGGGCACTGCCGAGCGCATCCAGGCCGCTGAACGCGCCGCCCAGGTACGTGCGCTGGGCGAGATCCTCCCGACTGGCAGCTATGACAACCATCTGCTCGATGACAGCGTGCTGGTTCAGGATCGCCTGCTTGGCAACCGAAGCCCGTTGCCCGCCTATATCGCCATCAAGGATGGGCGCCCCTCCGCAGTGATCCTCCAGGCCATCGCTCCGGACGGCTACAGCGGCGCCATTCATCTGCTGGTGGGCATCCATGCCGACGGCCGGGTGGCTGGCGTGCGAGTCATCGGCCACAGGGAAACACCCGGGCTGGGCGACAAGATCGAGCTCGCAAAGAGCCCCTGGATTCGAAGTTTCGACGGCAAGTCGCTAACGAACCCGGCGGCCGATGGCTGGGCGGTGAAGAAGGATCGCGGTGAGTTCGACCAGTTCGCGGGCGCCACCATCACACCACGCGCGGTGGTCGGCGCAGTGCATCGTGCCTTGCAGTACTTCGATGCACACAAGGCCGAACTACTGGCAGCCGAAGGCGCGACGGCCGACGCGGCCGGGAACGCCCTGGAAGGCCGCAGCGAACCAGACGAAGCCACCGTGCATTCGCGGGCCGGCAGCGCCGCCACGCGCGACGAATTGCGCACCACCGAGCCGGCCGCCAAGCCGCAAGGGGATCAGCCATGAGCACACCCAGCTACCGCGAACTGACCGTCAACGGCCTGTGGAAGAACAATCCGGCGCTGGTGCAGCTGCTCGGTCTCTGCCCGCTGCTCGGCGTCAGCAACTCGGCGGTCAACGCCCTCGGCCTTGGCCTGGCGACCATGCTGGTACTGACCTGTTCGAATATCGGTGTCTCGCTGGTGCGAGGCGTGGTCAACACCGCGGTGCGCCTGCCGGCGTTCGTGATGATCATCGCCGCGCTGACCACCTGCATCGAGCTGCTGATGCAGGCCTTCACCTACGAGCTGTACCAGATCCTCGGCATCTTCATCCCGCTGATCACCACCAACTGCGTGATCCTCGGCCGCGCCGACGGCTTCGCTGCGAAGCACAATCCGCTGATCGCCGGCTTCGACGGCCTGGTGATGGGTATCGGCTTCTGTCTGGTGCTGGTGGTGCTGGGCGGTCTGCGCGAGCTGTTCGGCACCGGCGCGCTGTTCGCCAACATGCACCTGCTGTTCGGGCCGGTCGCCAGCGACTGGCAGATCACCCTGTTCAGCGACTACAAGGGCTTTCTGCTGGCCATCCTGCCGCCTGGCGCCTTCATTGTGCTCGGCCTGCTGATCGCCCTGAAGAACCGCATCGACCAGCACCTCGCCGAACGCGCTAGCGCCGCGCAGCCAGTCGCGCCTGCGGCCAGCCGCCGAGTGCGGGTGACCGGTGTGATCGAGTGAGTGCACCGCGATGAATGCCGAGAAACGCCGGGAAATCTTTCGCCGCTTTCATGAGGATAATCCGGAGCCGAAGACCGAGCTGGCCTACAGCACACCCTTCGAACTGCTGATCGCGGTGATCCTCTCGGCTCAGGCCACCGACGTCGGCGTGAACAAGGCCACCGCCAAGCTGTTCCCGGTGGCCAATACCCCGGAAGCCATCTATGCCCTCGGCTACGATGGCCTGTGCGAGTACATCCGCACCATCGGCCTGTACCCGAGCAAGGCGAAGAATGTCATCGAAACCTGCCGCATCCTGATCGAGCAGCATGGCAGCCAGGTACCGAACAACCGCGAGGCACTGGAAGCGCTGCCAGGGGTGGGTCGCAAGACCGCCAACGTGGTACTGAACACCGCCTTCCGCCAGTTCACCATGGCGGTGGATACGCATATCTTCCGGGTCAGCAACCGCACCGGCATCGCGCCCGGCAAGAACGTGCTGGAGGTCGAGCGCAAGCTGATCCGCTTCGTGCCAAAGGAATATCTGCTGGACGCGCATCACTGGCTGATTCTGCATGGTCGCTATGTCTGCAAGGCGCGCAAACCACAGTGTGGCAGCTGCAGGATCGAAGACCTCTGCGAGTACAAGCACAAGACATCTGACGATTGAGCGGATAGCAGAAAAGCTCGCCCCATGATTGAAAAAAACTTTTTTACCGGCCCCGAATTTGCCGCTATAAGGTGCGCCAAGAGCGCCCCGTAGCCTTGGAGTGAACAAGTGGCCGAGAAAGAAGATATCCAGATCGAAGACGATTTCATCGCCGAAGATGACGACGAGAGCAGCGAAGCCCCTGTCGAGGTCGCTAAGACCAATCTGACCAAGCGCCGGATCATCGACAACCTGCTCGAGGAACGACGTCTGCAGAAAGAGTTGAACGACTTCGACTTCGATCTGTAAAAAGAAAAAGCCCCGAAAGGGGCTTTTCATGCTTGCCGCTCAGTCGGCCCGAGTCGGCGATAGAAGCTCGATCTTGTAGCCGTCCGGGTCCTCGACGAAGGCCAGGATGCTGGAGCCATGCTTCATCGGCCCAGGCTCACGGGTGATCTTGCCACCACGTGCGCGGATGTCTTCGCAGGCCTTGTAGACATCTTCGACTTCCAGGGCGATATGCCCGTAGCCGTCGCCCAGCTCGTACTTTTCCACGCCCCAGTTGTGGGTCAGCTCGATCACGCTGTTATGCGCCTCGTCGCCGTAACCGACGAAGGCCAGGGTGAATTTACCGTCCGGATAATCCTTGCGGCGCAGCAGGGTCATGCCCAGCACTTCGGTGTAGAAGGCGATGGACTTCTCCATATCGCCGACACGCAGCATGGTATGCAGCAGTCTCATGATTCAGATCTCCTCGTTCGGCAGCGCCTGTGGCAGTGCAGAAAGTACAACCCCGGCACATGGCCGGGGTCGGTTGGCTCAGGCGCGTCAGCTTATCAGAACTGGGTGCGGCCCTTGCCCGCGGCGATGCGCATGCGCAACGCATTGAGCTTGATGAAGCCGCCAGCGTCGGCCTGATTGTAGGCGCCGCCGTCTTCCTCGAAGGTCGCGATATTGGCATCGAACAGCGAATCGTCCGACTTGCGGCCGACCACGATGACGTTGCCCTTGTACAGCTTCAGGCGCACCACACCGTTCACGTTGACCTGGGAAGCGTCGATCATCTGCTGCAGCATGCTGCGCTCGGGGCTCCACCAGTAGCCGTTGTAGATCAGGCTGGCGTACTTGGGCATCAGCTCGTCTTTGAGGTGCGCCACTTCACGGTCGAGGGTGATCGACTCGATGGCGCGGTGGGCCTTGAGCATGATGGTGCCGCCAGGGGTCTCGTAGCAGCCACGGGACTTCATGCCGACATAGCGGTTCTCGACGATGTCGAGGCGGCCGATGCCGTTCTCGCCACCGATACGGTTCAGCTCGGCCAGGACCTGAGCCGGCGTCATGTCCTTGCCGTCGATGGCGACGATGTCACCCTTGCGGTAGGTCAGCTCGATGTAGGTCGGGGTGTCCGGCGCGGCTTCCGGGGACTTGGTCCAGCGCCACATGTCCTCTTCGTGCTCGGTCCAGGTGTCTTCCAGCACGCCACCCTCGTAGGAGATGTGCAGCAGGTTGGCGTCCATGGAGTACGGCGACTTCTTCTTGCCGTGCCGCTCGATCGGGATGGCGTGCTTCTCGGCATAGTCCATCAGCTTCTCGCGGGACAGCAGGTCCCACTCGCGCCACGGAGCGATTACCTTTACGCCCGGCTTGAGCGCGTAGGCACCCAGCTCGAAGCGCACCTGATCGTTGCCCTTGCCGGTCGCACCGTGGGAGATGGCATCGGCGCCGGTCTCGTTGGCGATCTCGATCAGTCGCTTAGCGATCAACGGACGGGCGATGGAGGTACCCAGCAGATACTCGCCTTCATAGACGGTGTTGGCACGGAACATCGGGAAGACGAAATCGCGGACGAACTCTTCGCGCAGGTCATCGATGTAGATTTCCTTGACGCCCAGGGCTTGAGCCTTGGCGCGGGCCGGCTCGACCTCCTCGCCCTGGCCGAGGTCGGCGGTGAAGGTCACCACTTCGCAGTTGTAGGTGTCTTGCAGCCACTTGAGAATCACCGAGGTGTCCAGGCCACCGGAATAGGCCAGAACTACCTTCTTAACGTCCGCCATGCCATCAGCTCCACGGGTTATACGGAAAACCTGCGATTCTACCGGTCACGGGGCTGCTTTTACAGGGGCGCGGCGGTCGCGCGGTCAGGAAGATGGCGCCGCTGTTTCGGTCGAGTTCGCCGCGGCCGCTGCCTCGCGCTCCAGACGCAGGGTGACTCGCCGGTTCTTCGCCCGGTTGGCTTCGCTGCTGTTGGCCACCAGCGGATAGCGCTCGCCATGGAAGCGCACGGTGATCTGCTGCTCCGGCACGCCATTGGCGATCAGGTACTCCTGCACCGCCAGCGCCCGGCGTCTCGACAGATCACGATTGACCAGCCGATTGCCGCTGTTGTCGGAATGGCCATCGAGCTGGATGCGATTCACGCTGGGATCGGCACGCAGGTACTGCAGGATGATGTCCAGCTTGGCACGCCCCAGCGCATCGAGCGCTACGTCGCTGCTGGGGAAGCCGATCTGCGATTGGCGCACCTGATCGAAGTTGACCGGCAGCAATTTCGCCGTGCAGGCGCGGTAGTCTTCGTAGGCCTTGGCGAAACGCGCCGGCAGCAGGCGGATCTCCAGCGCATCGCCGCCATGCAGCGTGCGATGGCGCACCACCGGGCTACGACCTTCGAGCAATCCGCTGAGCAGCCGTCCGGCCTGCGCCTGGGTGCTGTTGAACGGGATATCGCCACCACCCACCGACACAACCCCCAGATTGATATCGCTGCGTGAAGGCTGCCACGGCGCGGCAGCGGCCAGCAGCGTCGCCGAACCGGTACTCAGCCAGCGTTCCGGGGAATGCAGGCGGAAAATTGCCTGCTCGCCGGCCCGACGCACGAACTGGCCGCTGCCAAAACCGGCGATGGGCTGGATCAGCCGACACTCGAACTGATCGCCCTCCACCTGCCACTGCACCCGCTCCAGCCGAGTCTGGAATGTCAGGGCGTTGGCCGGTGAAGCGAGCAGGCACAACAGTACGAGGGGGCGCAGGCGCACGGTGGGCTCCGGGAGGATGCTGGTTCCATCTAGGTATCGGTGCCCGGTCAGCAAACTTGAGCGTTGGGTGGCGAGGGTCGACCGCCGCAGACGAAGGCAAGGTGCCCCGCCCGGGCTTTTCCGGTAGCATTCGCGCACGTTTCACCCGCCTGGAAAGCCCCGCATGTCCGACCGACTCACCCTGCTGCGCCCCGACGACTGGCACATCCACCTGCGCGACGGCGCCGCCCTGCCCCATACCGTCGCGGATGCGGCTCGCCAGTTCGCCCGCGCCATCATCATGCCGAACCTGGTGCCGCCGGTGCGCAATGCCGACGAGGCAGAGGCCTATCGCCAGCGCATTCTCGCGGCCCGCCCCGCGGGTAGTCGCTTCGAACCGCTGATGGTGCTCTACCTCACCGACAGTACAACTCCGGACGACATCCGCCGCGCCAAGGCCAGCTGCTTCGTCCACGCAGCCAAGCTCTACCCGGCGGGCGCCACCACCAACTCGGCCTCCGGCGTCACCGCCATCGACAATATCTTCGGCGTGCTGGAAACCATGGCCGAAGTCGGTCTGCCGCTGCTGGTGCACGGCGAAGTCACCCGCAGCGAGATCGACATTTTCGATCGCGAGAAGTACTTCATCGACGAGCAGCTGAGCCGCGTCACCGCTCGCTTCCCGACCCTGAAGGTGGTCTTCGAGCACATCACCACGCGTGATGCCGTGCAGTTCGTGCAGGCGGCCGGAGCCAACGTCGGCGCCACCATCACCGCGCACCATCTGCTCTACAACCGCAACCACATGCTGGTGGGCGGGATCCGCCCGCACCTGTTCTGTCTGCCCGTGCTCAAGCGCAACCTGCACCAGGAAGCCCTGCTGGACGCCGCCACCAGCGGCAGCCCGAAGTTCTTTCTCGGAACCGACTCGGCACCCCATGCGCAGCATGCCAAGGAAGCCGCCTGCGGCTGCGCCGGCTGCTACACCGCCTTCGCGGCCATCGAGCTGTATGCCGAAGCCTTCGAACAGCGCCAGGCGCTGGACAAGCTGGAACCCTTCGCCAGCCATTTCGGTCCTGATTTCTATGGCCTGCCGCGCAATACGGATGAGATCACGCTGGTGCGCACGGAGTGGGACGTCCCGGCCAGCCTGCCGTTCGGCGAACAGGTCGTGGTCCCGTTGCGCGCTGGCGAACGCCTGCACTGGCGCCTGGAGAGCAATGCATGAGCGAGGAACACTTCGAAGACGAACTCGAGGAGCACCTGCCCGGCAAGCCCCGCTCGCCCATGGCGCGGCGCTTCCGCGGCTTCCTGCCGGTGGTGATCGATGTCGAGTGCGGTGGATTCAACTGCGCGACCGATGCACTGCTGGAGATCGCCGCAGTGACCATCGGTATGGACGAACAGGGCCTGCTCTACCCGCAGGACACGCTGTTCTACCGGGTCGAGCCCTTCGCCGGCGCCAATATCGAACCGGCCGCGCTGGAGTTCACCGGCATCAAGCTCGATCACCCGTTGCGCATGGCGGTACCCGAACAGCAGGCGCTGACCGACATCTTCCGCAGCGTGCGCAAGGCGGTGAAGTCCGCCGGCTGCAAGCGTGCCATCCTGGTCGGGCATAACAGCAGCTTCGACCTGGGCTTCCTGAACGCTGCCATTGCCCGCTGCGAGATCAAGCGCAACCCCTTCCACCCCTTCTCCAGCTTCGATACCGCCACCCTCGCCGGCCTCGCCTACGGCCAGACCGTGCTGGCCAAGGCCTGCCAGGCCGCGGGCATCGATTTCGACGGTCGCGAGGCGCATTCGGCCCGCTACGACACCGAGAAGACCGCCGAGCTGTTCTGCGGGATCGTCAATCGCTGGAAGGAAATGGGCGGCTGGGAAGAGTTCGACGACTAGCACCGCCCGATGCCGATGTGCGAGGCGACGTTTGTCGCTCGCGCCACTCCAGAACGAAAAAGGCCAGTCACATGACTGGCCTTTTTCACATCACCGTCCCTTAGAGCGGCTTGCCGCGATTGCCGTGCTGGCCGACGAAGGCCTGCACCGCCTTGAGCTCGTTTGGCAACACCGTGCACCGCTCGCTACGCTCGAACAGGTCGGCAAGATGCGCCGGCAGCGCCAGCGCCTGACCGATACCGGCCTTCTCCACCGCATCCGGGAATTTCACCGGATGCGCGGTGCCCAGGGTGACCATCGGGATGCTCAGGCTGCGACGGCATTCACGGGCGGCGTGCACGCCGATGGCGGTATGCGGATCGAGCACCTCACCGGTCTCCTTGAACACCCGGGCGATGGTCGCGCAGGTCTGCTCGTCGTCCACCGCCAGCGAATCGAAGAGTCGACGCGCTTCGGTCCAGCGATCCTCTTCCACCGAGAGTCTGCCGCTGGCGCGGAAGCCATCCAGCAGATCGGCTACGGCCTTGCCGTTGCGACCGTGCAGGTCGAACAGCAGGCGTTCGAAGTTGGAGGACACCATGATGTCCATGGACGGCGACAGCGAGGGATGCAGCGTGTCCTTGTCGTAGTGATTGCCGGACATGAAACGGTGCAGGATGTCGTTGCGGTTTGTGGCAACGATCAGCTGATTGATCGGCAGCCCCATGTTGCGCGCCAGGTAGCCGGCGAAGATGTCACCGAAATTGCCGGTCGGGACCGAGAAGGCGACCGAACGCGCCGGGCCGCCCAGCTGCAGTGCGGCATGGAAGTAGTAGACGATCTGGGCCATGATCCGCGCCCAGTTGATCGAGTTGACTGCCACCAGGCGGGTGCCCTTGAGGAACCCCTGGTCGGCGAAGCTGGCCTTGACCATCTCCTGGCAGTCATCGAAGTTGCCTTCGATGGCGATGTTGTGAATGTTGTCGCCGAGGATGGTGGTCATCTGCCGGCGCTGCACTTCCGACACGCGCTGGTGCGGGTGCAGGATGAAGATATCGACGTTCTCGCAACGGCGGCAGCCTTCGATGGCAGCCGAACCGGTGTCACCGGAGGTGGCTCCCATGATCACCACGCGCTCGCCACGCTTGGCCAGCACGTAGTCGAGCAGACGGCCGAGCAGCTGCAGGGCGAAATCCTTGAAGGCCAAGGTCGGACCGTGGAACAGCTCGAGCACCCACTCGTTGCCGTTCAGCTGGCGCAGCGGGGCAATGGCGCCATGGGCGAAAACGCCATAGGTCTCTTCCAGGATTTTCTTGAAGTCGGCATCCGGAATGCTGCCGGCAACGAATGGTCGCATGACCCGGAACGCCAGTTCGTGATACGGCAGGCCGGCCCAGGAAGCGATTTCCTCTACGGTGAAGCGCGGCAGGTTCTCCGGCACGTAGAGGCCGCCGTCGCTGGCCAGACCGGCCAGCAGCACATCTTCGAAATTCAGGGCCGGTGCCTGGCCGCGGGTGCTGATGTAGCGCATTTTTCTCAACCTTCGATTTGGGCCTGGACGCCTGAAGCCGCTGGGCCTCCCGGCGCTCGCTCGGCTCCTGTTAATTCAGCTGTTCGACGCGGATGCGTACGACCTTGTCCACGACGTCATCGAGCCGCTCGAGCGCAGCGATGGCGTCGTCAATGCGCTGCTCCACGACCCGATGGGTCACGAGGATCACCGGAACCAGGCCGTCCTGGACCTCGGCTTCCTTCTGCATGATCGACTCGATATTGATGCCGCGCTCGGAAAGGATGGTCGCCACCTGTGCCAGCACGCCCGGATGATCCTTGGCCTGGATACGCAGGTAATAAGCGCTTTCGCAGGCGGTGATCGGCAGGATCGGATGGTCGGACAGCGAGTCCGGCTGGAAGGCCAGGTGCGGCACGCGATTGTTCGGGTCGGTGGTCAGCGCACGAGTGACATCGACGACGTCAGCAACAACGGCCGAGGCAGTCGGCTCCATACCGGCTCCGGCACCATAGTAGAGAGTACTGCCGACGGCATCGCCATTGACCATCACGGCGTTCATCACGCCATTGACATTGGCGATCAGGCGATCGGCCGGAATCAGCGTGGGATGCACGCGCAGCTCGATACCTGCCTCAGTGCGACGAGCGACGCCCAAGTGCTTGATGCGATAGCCCAGGGCCTCGGCGTAGTTCACATCGGCGGTGGTCAGGCGTGCAATGCCCTCGGTATAGGCCTTGTCGAACTGCAGCGGAATGCCAAAGGCGATGGATGCCAGGATGGTGAGTTTGTGGGCAGCGTCGATGCCTTCCACGTCGAACGTCGGATCGGCCTCGGCATAGCCGAGCTCCTGGGCTTCCTTGAGCACGTCCTCGAAGGTGCGGCCCTTCTCTCGCATCTCGGTGAGAATGAAATTGCCGGTGCCGTTGATGATGCCCGCCAGCCAGTTGATGCGGTTGCCGGCAAGGCCTTCGCGAATCGCCTTGATCACCGGGATACCGCCAGCCACCGAAGCCTCGAACGCGACGATGACGCCCTTTTCGCGCGCCTTGGCGAAGATCTCGTTGCCGTGCACAGCGATCAGTGCCTTGTTCGCAGTGACCACATGCTTGCCATTCTCGATGGCCTTGAGCACCAGTTGCTTGGCTACCGTGTAGCCGCCGATCAGCTCGACAACGATGTCGATTTCCGGGTTGTTCACGATATCGAAGATGTCGGCGGTGATAGGGGTCGAACCGGTGTCGCACTTGGAATTAGGGTGACGAGTGGCAATCTGCGCAACCTCGATTCCACGCCCGGCACGGCGGGCAATCTCCTCGGCGTTGCGTTTGAGCACATTGAAGGTACCGCCACCGACGGTTCCCAGCCCACAGATGCCAACTTTCACCGGTTTCAAGCTGAACTCCCCATTCACAGCGAAACGACCGGACCTGCCGATCGACAAAAGAGTCGCACATTACGAAGGGAGCAGCTTTTAGTCAATCAGCCACGGCTAGCGCTACGGCCGTCCAAGCCCCAGTCGCTCATGCCACTGCGCGAGGGATTCGTCCGGGTACTCGGCGAAACAGCGGTCCCCGGCCTGTATATGGGGCTCGACCCAGCCGGCCTTTGAATCGAGCATCAGATGCGTATGCTCCGGCGGCGCCGGCAAGTCGCTGTCGATGGCCGAGGCGAACGGATGCACCAGGTCCGGCCAGCTCGGGTCCCACAACCACAGTGCGCTACCACAAAGGCGGCAGAAATGCCGGCGCCCTTCGCTGACGCGCGTTCCGCCGTCCGCATCGGTCAGCCTCGCCCGATAGATGCCGAGATGTTCACGCCCATCGATCTGGAGCGTGCGATAGTCGCCACCCAGATTGATGGCGAAGCCGCCGCCACCTGCCGTCTTGCGGCAGATCGAGCAATAGCAGCGCATGAAAGGATAGGGCTGTGCGGATTCGAGCGTGAACCGCACGGCCTGACAGTGACAGGAACCTTCGAGCTTCATCGCGACCACCTTCGTTCAGTACCGAAGGGTTTGAACGCGGTCAGCTGCTCAGTTCCGCTGCCGATCGTCGGACCGGCGCAACCGGACCGATGGGCTGGGATCGATTACTTGGCCGCAGCGAGCGCCACCTCTGCAAGCTGCGCCGCTGGCTGATAGCCGGGGATCATTTGACCGTTGGCGAGAATGATGGCCGGCGTACCCTGCACACCGATCATCTGCCCCAACTGGTATTGCTTGGCGATCGGGGTATCGCAACTGGCTGCCGGCAGTTCTTCACGAGCCTTGGCCTTGTTCATGGCATCCTGACGGTCCTTGGCGCACCACACACTGGTCAGGGTATTGGCACCGTGGCTGCCCATCCCCTGGCGCGGGAACGCCACATAGCGCACCTCCACACCGAGACGGTTGAGCTGAGGCACTTCGCTGTGCAGCTTCTGGCAATAGCCACAATCGGTATCGGTGAACACGGTGATATGGGTTTTCGGCGCCTTGGGTGCGAACACCACCATCTCACTCGCCGGAATGGCGTTGATCTGCTTGGCCACCGATCGGCTCTGCGCCTGCTCGGTCAGGTTGACCGCCTGCCCATCCTTGAACTGGTAGAGATAACCCTGAATGACAAACTGACCGTCGGCACTGGCATACAGCTGCCGCCCGCCTTCCAGCTGAACCTGATACACCCCCGGCATCGGGCTCTCGGCTACCGCCTCGATCGGCATGTCGGGCTGAATTTTCTGCAGGGATTGACGAATTGCCTGATCCGGATCGGCGGCCATTGCAACGGTGCTGACCAGACCAACTGTGGCGGCAGCGAACATACGAATCACGCCCATGGGAACTCCTGGCAGCGACGATCAAGGAAAGGCGCAAAGCCTACCATAGCCAAGTGCTGCAAACTGCCAGAGGCTTCACTACTGCGTGCGCGGGCAATCGTTCGATGCCCCCCTGCAGCACCAACCGAGCGGCCACTCATCGCTGGCTAGCCTCGCGGATGATGCGTCGCATGCAGTTCCTGCAGCCGCGCGCGTGCGATGTGCGTGTAGATCTGTGTCGTAGACAGGTCGCTGTGGCCAAGCAGCATTTGCACGGTACGCAAGTCCGCCCCATGGTTTAGCAGGTGCGTTGCGAATGCGTGGCGCAGGGTGTGGGGCGAAATGCCGGTTGCGATACCTGCGCCCCGGGCGTGCAGCTTGATACGGTGCCAGAAGGTCTGGCGGGTCATCTGCTCGCCGCGCTGGCTCGGAAAAAGCACGTCACTGGGCCGACCTGCCAGCAGTTGATCTCGAGCATCCCGCTGGTAACGCTGCAGCCAGTGCAGCGCTTCTTCGCCGAGCGGAACCAGACGCTCCTTGTTGCCCTTGCCGAAGGTTCGCAACACGCCCTGGCGCGTGCTCACCTGCTCTAGGGTCAGACTGATCAGCTCGGTGACCCGCAAGCCGCAGGCATAGAGCACCTCGAGCATTGCCCGATCCCGCAACCCAAGCGGATCACCCGTATCGGGCGCCGCCAGCAAGGCCTCCACGTCCGCTTCGGACAATGCCTTGGGTAGCGGCCGCCCCAGGCGGGGCAAGTCGACACGCAATGTCGGATCGAGCGAAATCTCACCCTCACGCAGCAGGTAGCGGTAGAAGCCGCGCAGCCCGGAGAGAAAGCGCGCCGTGGAGCGCGCCTTGTAGCCATTGTTCAGGCGCCAGGCGAGGTGATCGAGAATGACCTCCCGCCCCGCCGCCGCCAACCGAACGCCGCGCTCCTGCAACCAACCGTTGAATGAGGCGAGGTCGTTGCGATAGGCCTCCCGACTGTTATCGGCCAGCCCCTTTTCCAGCCAGAGGGCATCGAGATAACGGTCTATTACGGGGTCGTCGAGCGTGGGCATGGCGGTACGAATCGGATCGGGCCCGACAGTGTTCCACAGCCGGCCGAGGCGGGCCAGGGTCTCGGCAAGCGCAACCCGGCCTGCGTCGACCGCCTTTAGTCACCGCAGCGCGATGCTTCGAGGCTGCAGAAACGAAAAAAGCAGCCCGAGGGCTGCTTTTTCGATTCGCGGAAAGGAGGTCTTAGACCAGCTTTTCCTTGATGCGGGCGGCCTTGCCGGACAGCGCGCGGAGGTAGTACAGCTTGGCCTTGCGCACGTCACCGCGACGCTTGACGCTGATGCTGTCAACCATCGGGCTGTAGCTCTGGAAGGTACGCTCGACGCCAACGCCGTTGGAGATCTTGCGAACGGTGAAAGCGCTGTTCAGGCCGCGGTTACGCTTACCGATTACCACGCCCTCGAAGGCCTGCAGACGCTGACGGTCGCCTTCCTTCACCTTCACCTGAACGATGACGGTATCGCCCGGCGCGAACGGCGGGATTTCTTTGGTCATCTGCTCGGCTTCGAGCTGCTGAATGATCTTGTTGGTCATGCTGTGTGCTCCTAAGGTCAACCCGCCGGGTTGCCATCGATACGTTAACTATCGTTCCGCTGACGGATGTATTCCGCCAGCAGCTTTTGTTCTTCTCCAGAAAGCGAGCGGCTATCCAGAAGATCAGCGCGTCGCTCCCAGGTCCGCCCAAGGGACTGCTGCAAGCGCCAACGCCGGATGTGTTCATGGTTGCCGCTGAGCAGCACCTCAGGAACACATTTACCCTCATACACCTCAGGACGCGTGTAATGCGGGCAGTCGAGCAGGCCGTCGGTAAACGAATCCTCCTCGGCGGAACCAGCATGCCCCAGGGCGCCCGGAAGCAACCTGGTCACGGCATCGATCAGCACCATTGCCGGCAGCTCGCCGCCGGACAGCACGTAGTCACCGATCGACCATTCCTCATCCACGTGCGCTTCGATGAAGCGCTCGTCGATACCTTCGTAACGACCGGCAATGAGGATCAACGCCTCCTCATTCGCCAGTTCGCGAACGTCGGCCTGTTTCAGCTGACGCCCTTGCGGCGACAGGTAGATAACCTTCGCCTTCCCGCCCGCGGCACGCTTGGCATCAGCCAGCGCCAGCTCGAGCGGCTTGATCTTCATCACCATGCCGGGGCCACCGCCGAACGGGCGGTCATCCACCGTCTGATGACGGTCCTCGGTGTAGCTCCTGGGATTCCAGCAATTCAACTGGAGCAACCCCTGCTTCACCGCACGACTGGTAATCCCATATTCGCTGATGGCTGCGAACATATCCGGGAACAGGCTGATGACCTCGACGCGCAAGCCGGCCATGCCGTTCAGAAATCCGCGTCCCAGTCGACCTGCATCTCGCCCGAATCCAGGTCCACTTTCAAGACACAGTGATCCGTATAGGGCAGCAGTCGCTCGCGATCATCCAGACTTCCGGCGCAAGGCTTTACGACCAGAACATCATTGGCTCCGGTCTCGAGCAGGTGATCGACCTGACCGAGCAACTGCCCGGCCTGATTGAGCACCTTCAAACCCTGAAGCTGGTACCAGTAGTATTCGCCGTCATCCAGCGCGGGCAGTTCGCTGCGTGGAACGCAGATCTCGAAGTCGGCGTACGTACGCGCCACCTCGCGATCGGTCAGTCCTTTCAGCGAAGCCACCAGGATCTTGCCCTGGAGGCGCCCTTTGACCAACTCGACCTGCTTGACCTCATCACCTCGCCTCAGCGTCCAGCGACGATAGTCCAGCAGGTTGTCGATTGGATCGGTGAAGGAATAGACCTTCACGTCACCGCGCACGCCATGCACCGAAACGATCTTGCCGATGACGACCAGCTCATCGCTCGGGGCGGACATTGCGCTCATAGGGTTCAGGCAGCGGCCTTGGCAGCTTCCTTCAGCAGCTGAGCAACGCGCTCAGACGGCTGTGCGCCCTGGCTCAGCCAGTAAGCAGCGCGCTCCTGATTCACAGAGAGCTTCACTTCCGCACCAGTGGCGATCGGATTGAAGAAACCGATGCGCTCGACGAAGCGACCATCACGCGGATTGCGGCTGTTGGTCACGGTCAGGTGGTAGAAAGGGCGCTTCTTGGAGCCGCCACGGGCGAGACGAATAGTTACCATGTGAACATCGTTCCTGTAGTCGGTGCTAACTTAAGGCACACACTTAAAATGGGCCTAGGCCCGAAAGGCCGCACATTTTAAGGAATGCCGGAGATTTTGCAAACTCTTTTGCTAGAGGCGCGCAGCCGTCCAGAGCGCCGAACACAGGCGCGCGCCCGTCCTGGCGCCAAACCTGTGCAATCGCAGCCGCGGGACTAGAACTTGGGCATCCCGCCACCCGGGAACATGCCGCCCATACCGCGCATCATCTTGGCCATGCCACCCTTGCCGGTGACCTTCTTCATCATCTTCTGCATCTGCTTGTGCTGCTTGATCAACCGCCCGATATCCTGCACCTGAGTGCCTGAGCCCATGGCGATACGCCGCTTGCGCGAGCCGCTGATGATATCGGGGTTGCGTCGCTCGGCTGGCGTCATCGAATTGATGATCGCTTCCATCTGCTTGAACTGCTTTTCCGCCGCGCCTTGCGCGTGCCCCATCTGCGACAGGTTGACGCCACCGATGGAGGGCAGCTTGTCCATCAGGCCGCCAAGACCGCCCATATTCTTCATCTGCTGCAGTTGATCGCGGAAGTCTTCGAGATCGAAGCCCTTGCCCTTCTTAAGCTTCTTGGTGAGCTTCTCGGCCTTTTCACGGTCGAGGGTCTGTTCGGCCTGCTCGATAAGGCTGAGCACGTCGCCCATACCAAGGATACGGGAGGCGATTCGGTCCGGATGGAAGGGCTCCAGCGCATCGCTCTTCTCACCCATGCCGAGGAACTTGATCGGCTTGCCGGTGACATGCCGCACCGAAAGCGCCGCACCACCCCGGGCGTCGCCATCGACCTTGGTCAGCACCACGCCGGTCAGAGGCAGTGCATCGCCGAACGCACGGGCGGTGTTCGCCGCATCCTGACCGGTCATGGCGTCGACCACGAACAGCGTTTCCGCCGGCTTGATCGCCGCGTGAACAGCCTGAATCTCGGCCATCATCTCGGCGTCGATCGCCAGCCGACCAGCGGTATCGACCAGTACCACGTCAATGAACTTGAGCTTGGCTTCGCGGATCGCGGCCTGAGCGATATCCACCGGTTTCTGGCTGGTGTCGGAGGGGAAGAAGGTCACGCCGACTTCGCCGGCCAGCGTCTCGAGCTGCTTGATCGCCGCTGGACGATAGACGTCGGCAGACACCACCAGCACCGTTTTCTTCTTGCGCTCCTTGAGGAAGCGCGCCAGCTTGCCCACGGTCGTGGTCTTACCCGCACCCTGCAGGCCCGCCATCAGCACCACGGCCGGAGGCGTGACATTGAGCGCCAGATCCTCGTTGGCGGCGCCCATCAGCTCTTCCAGCTCGGCGCGAACGATCTTCACGAACGCCTGGCCCGGGGTCAGACTCTTCGACACCTCGGTACCAACCGCGCGCTCCTTGACCCGATTGACGAAATCCTTCACCACCGGCAGCGCGACGTCGGCCTCGAGCAGCGCCATCCGCACTTCACGAAGGGTGTCCTTGATATTGTCCTCGGTCAGCTTGGCCTTGCCGGTGACATGACGAAGCGTTTGAGAGAGACGATCGGTTAGGTTTTCGAACATGAGCCATTCCACGCTGGATGTGCTGAGGGGCGCGATTATAGAAGGTGCGGACGCCCCGCCGGTACCCCGCACACGTCGCTTTTCTCAGCAGACGCGATCCATGCCGCCGATCCGCCCTGCCGAAGGTGCGGCGACAGCCTTCCCACACGAAGCAGTTCCCAACCACGAGCCGCGTAACCTTGCCGCAGCTTTTGTGCCTCGGGCGTTTGTGCCACACTCACGACCTTTCGAGCCCGTTAGCGGAACCTATGCACCCTCTGTTACCCAGCCTTGCCGCCGCCATTCTCTACGCTGGCGTCACGGGTTACCAAAGCTTGCGACTGGCACAACGCACCGTGCCGGACAAACGCCTGCTGCTGGCCGTGGGCCTGCTCGCATTGCTTGCCCACGGGGTCAGCCTCTTCATTCAGCTGCTGTCGCCCAGCGGCCTGCACCTGGACTTCTTCAACGCATCGAGCCTGATCGCCGCCGCCGTCATCCTGCTGATACTGCTGGCGCTGTACCGCATGCCCGTGGAAAACCTGCTGCTGCTTCTGTTTCCCCTGGGCTGCCTGACGGTGCTCTTCGCAGAATTCGCCCCATCCGGCACCGCACCGGCTATCACCGAGGAGCCGGGCATCCTCGCGCATATCCTGCTGTCGATCCTGGCCTACGGCATGCTAACCATTGCGGTATTCCAGGCGCTGCTGCTGTTGCTGCAGGACCACCACCTCAAGCACAAGCACCCTTCGGGGCTGATCCGCAACTTCCCGCCGTTGCAGACCATGGAAAGCCTGCTGTTCGGCTTCCTCTGGGCAGGCTGGGCACTGCTCTCCGCATCGCTGCTGTCGGGCTGGCTGTTCCTCGATGACCTTTTCGCCCAGCATCTGGTCCACAAGACACTGCTCTCGGTGGTCGCCTGGGTCGTATTCGGCTTGCTGCTGTGGGGCCGGCACCAACTCGGCTGGCGCGGTTACAAGGCCATCCGCTGGACGCTGGCTGGTTTCTGCCTGCTGATGCTGGCGTACTTCGGCAGCAAGCTGGTCCGCGAATTCATCCTGCATATCTGAAGCGAACAGGCTAACTCGTGGAAAATCTACACCCCGGCTTTCTCGTCGGCCTGCTGGTCTTTCTGCTGCTGTGCTCGGCGTTCTTTTCCAGCTCCGAGACCGGCATGCTCAGCCTCAATCGCTACCGCCTCAGACATCAGGCCAAGGAGGGCCATCGTGGCGCCCGCCGTGCCAGCGAGCTGCTGGCGCACCCCGACCGCCTGCTGGGCACCATTCTGGTCGGCAACAACTTCGTCAACATCCTTGCTTCATCCATTGCCACAGTGCTGGCGATGCAGCTGTGGGGCGAAGCAGGCATCGCCATCGCAACCATCGGCCTGACGATCATCCTGCTGATATTCGGCGAGATCACACCCAAGACGCTGGCGGCGCTGCGCCCGGAGATCATCGCCTACCCGGTCAGTCTGCCACTGAAGATGCTGCAGAAGGTGCTCTACCCCCTGGTCGCCATGCTCAGCTGGGTGAGCAACGGTCTGCTCGGGTTGCTCGGCGTCGACCTGTCCAACAAGGGCAATGACAGCCTGTCCACCGAGGAACTGCGCAGCGTGGTGCGCGAATCGGGCAGCGACCTGCCCCTCAATCGCCAGAGTATGCTGCTGGGCATTCTCGACCTGGAACGAGTGACGGTCGACGACATCATGATTCCGCGCAACGAGGTCGCCGGTATCGACCTCGATGACGATCTGGAAGCGATCATCAGCCAGTTGCGCACCACTCCGCACACGCGTCTGCCGGTGTTCCGCAACGACATCAACCAGATCGAGGGCATCGTCCACATGCGACAGATTGCCCGCCTGCTCAGCCACGACCAGCTGACCAAGGAAAGCCTGCTTGCCGCCTGTACCGAGCCGTACTTCGTGCCGGAAAACACGCCGCTTTCCACTCAGCTGCTGAACTTCCAGAAACAAAAGCGCAGGATCGGCATCGTCGTGGACGAGTACGGCGACGTTCGCGGCGTCGTCACGCTCGAGGACATTCTCGAAGAGATCGTCGGCGAATTCAGCAATCAGGATACCCTGCGCAGCCCCGACATCCACCCGCAGGAAGACGGCACGCTGGTCATCGATGGCGCGGCCTATATCCGCGAGGTGAACCGTGCGCTGGACTGGCACCTCCCCTGCGACGGGCCCAAGACGCTCAACGGGCTGATCACCGAGGCCCTGGAGCATATCCCCGACAGCGGCATCTGCCTGCAGATCGGCAACTATCGCCTGGAGATCCTCCAGGCGGCCGACAATCGGGTAAAAAGCGTGCGCGCCTGGACCGTGAGCGCGACGCCGTCGGCTGAGCAGCAATTTGGCTAGAGCCGGCCCGAAGCCGGCTCCGTTGCACTCAGAGCTCGATCTGCACCGCTGCCGCGGCGCGTAGCGCCTTCTGCCGCGCAGCATCAATGGAAGTGTCTCGTGCCAGCGCCACGCCCATGCGCCGCTGACCGCTGACGCCAGGCTTTCCGAACAGGCGCAGCGCGGTGTCGGGCTCGGCCAGCACTGCCGCGAGGTTGCCAAAGCTCACCTGAGTCGACTCCCCCTCCACCAGCACCACGGCCGACGCCGCAGGCCCCAGCTGGCGAATGACCGGAATCGGCAGGCCAAGGATGGCCCGCGCATGCAAGGCGAATTCCGACAGATCCTGCGAGACCAGCGTGACCAGACCGGTGTCGTGCGGCCGCGGCGATATCTCGCAGAACCAGACCTGTTCGCCCTTGACGAACAGTTCGACCCCGAAGATGCCACGCCCGCCCAGCGCATCGGTGACCGCCAGCGCGATGCGCTTCGCCTCGGCCAGCGCCGCCGGTGCCATGGGCTGCGGCTGCCAGGATTCCTGATAGTCGCCCTTCTCCTGGCGATGCCCTACCGGCTCGCAGAAGCTGGTTCCGCCGGCATGACGCACCGTCAACAGAGTGATCTCGTAATCGAAATCGATGAAGCCTTCGACGATGACCCGCCCGCGACCGGCGCGGCCACCAGCCTGCGCATATTCCCAGGCCGCATCGATGTCCGCGTCGCTGCGCAACACCGACTGCCCCTTGCCAGAGGAACTCATTACCGGCTTGACCAGGCACGGGAAGCCCAGCGCCATGGCGGCGGCGCGGCACTCGTCCAGAGAGTCGGCAAAGCGATAGGGCGAGGTCGGCAACCCCAGCTCCTCAGCAGCCAGGCGGCGGATGCCTTCGCGATTCATGGTCAGCTGGGCAGCCCTGGCGGTCGGGATCACCGTATAGCCTTCACGCTCCAGCTCGACGAGGGTCGCAGTGGCGATCGCCTCGATCTCCGGCACGATGTAGTGCGGGCGCTCCTGCTCGATGACGGCACGCAGCGCGGCGCCGTCGAGCATGTCGAGCACATGGCTGCGGTGCGCCACCTGCATGGCTGGCGCATTGGCATAACGGTCCACGGCGATCACTTCGACGCCGAGGCGCTGCAGCTCGATGACCAGTTCCTTGCCCAACTCGCCGCAGCCGCAGAGCAGGATACGGGTCGCACTGGGCGACAGCGGAGTGCCTATTCTTGGCATGGGATTCCTCGTTACGGATGAAAACACGAACCGTGTACAGACAACGTCTTACATCAGCTGGCCGCCGAGACGGGCCCTTTCGCCGCAACGCTGCAGTACCAGGCGACGCTCCTCGTTGTCCATCTGGCCCCAGCGGCGAATCTCGTCAGCACTGCGCTGGCAGCCGACGCACAGGTCGTCTTCGTCCAGCGCGCAGAGGCTGACACAGGGGGAAGCGACAGGTTTTTCCGCGACACTCACTCGTCTGGCTCCAGATCACGCGCGTAGCGCTGGGCGTTGTGCACGTAGTGAGCGGCGCTGGCCTCGAGCATTTTCTTCTGGTCCTCGCTCAACTCGCGGACCACCTTGCCGGGCGAGCCCACCACCAGTGAGCCATCGGGAATTTCCTTGCCTTCGGCAATCAGCGTATTGGCGCCGATGATGCAGTGCTTGCCGATCTTCGCCCCGTTGAGCACCACCGCATTGATGCCGATCAGGCTGTAGTCACCCACCGTGCAGCCATGCAGCATGGCGTTGTGACCCACCGTCACGCCAGTTCCCAGCGTCAGCGGATGGCCCATGTCGGTGTGCATCACGCTACCGTCCTGCACATTGCTGTTCTCGCCGATGTGAATCAGCTCGTTGTCGCCGCGCAGCACCGCACCGAACCACACACTGGCACCAGCATCGAGACGAATCTTGCCGACCAGCGTGGCGTTGGGCGCCACCCAGCTTTGCGGATGTGCATCGACTCGCGACTCTCCCAGACGGTATTTCACGCAGACACCTCTTGTTGTCGGATGATGGACGCCGGGACGCCGACGGCGTCACCGGCGTGGCTCAGGGTTTGCCGCGCCCGGACAGGTCGACGAACGCAGCGGGTGCACGGCGCATTTCGATGCCGGCGTCGTAAACCACGTTGACCAGCTCGACGATCATGATCGCCGTCAGCCCCCATATCTGGTATTCGCCATAACGGTAAGACGGGATGTACCAGCTCTGGCCCTGGTAGTCGATGCGATGGGTGACCTCACGCGGGTCCTGGCAGAAGAACTCCAGCGGCACCGAAAACACCGAGGCGATCTCGGCGTCATTGGCGCGGTACTCCACGTAGTCGGGAACCAGTCCGACATAGGGCGTGACGTGTATACCATGCACCGATACCAGACTGCTGAGCGGGCCGACGACCTCTACCATGCCAGGCGCCAGCCCGACCTCCTCCTCGGCCTCGCGCAGCGCAGTCTGCAGCAGATCGCGGTCTTCCGGATCGCGGCGACCGCCAGGGAATGCGACCTCCCCGCCATGGGTGGACAGGCCGGCCGCTCGGAGTGTGAGTACCAGCTCCGGCGACTCGCTGCGAGTGATCGGCATCAACACGGCCGCCTCGGGCAGGCGGTCCTCCGGCGCCAGAAGATGCGGGCAATGGCCGCGCACCCGTCGGAGTATTGTGTCCAGCATGAATTTTCTCGTTTCGTCTTTGACCGGCATCATGGCATGAAAGGCGCAGTCGCCCAAGACCTCGGAAAAGCCATGAGAAGCGGACGAACACCGACATGCGCGGTCGGTCTCACTGAGGTCCGCGGCTTCCTTGCCGAATCATTGCGAACGGACCAAGATTTGCCGGAATCGACAGGAACTCGTCCATGAAGTACTGCAACCAGTGTGGCAACCCGGTACTGATCCGCATCCCGGACGGTGACAACCGCCCGCGCTTCGTCTGCGGCAGTTGCCACACTGTGCACTATGAAAACCCGCGAATAGTTGCCGGGTGCGTGCCAATCTGGGGCGACCAGGTGCTGCTCTGCCGACGGGCCATCGAGCCACGTCGTGGTTACTGGACCTTGCCGGCAGGCTTCATGGAGAACGGCGAAACCCTGCAGCAGGCAGCGGAACGCGAGACGCTCGAAGAAGCCTGCGCCCGTGTCACGGACCTGCAGCTCTACACCTTGTTCGATCTGCCACACATCAATCAGGTGTACATGTTCTTTCGCGCTCAGCTGGTGGATCTGGAGTTCTGTGCCGGTGACGAGAGCCTGGAGGTGAAGCTCTTCGAACAACAGGATATCCCTTGGTCCGAGCTGGCTTTTCCGACCATCGGCCGTACCCTAGAATGCTTCTTCGCCGACCGGGTGCAGCAGACCTTCCCGGTGCGCACCGAGGCCGTGACGAGCTATCGGAACCGCCAGCCGCAAGACGCTCGGGCAGACTGAGTCGGCGACGGGTCACAGGTCTGATGAAGTTCGACAGGAAAGCCCCATGCGTTGGCTGCTCGCTCTGCTCTGCCTCACCTTTACCGCCTTCTCCCACGCCAATGCCACACCCAGCCTGGGCGGCTCGCCCATCGACAAGGTGCTGGTCATCAAATCCGAGCGCAAGCTCCATCTGGTCAGCGCCGGGCAGACGCTCAAGAGCTATCGCATCTCCCTCGGAAAACAGCCGAACGGTGCCAAGCAGCGCGAGGGCGACATGCGCACGCCGGAAGGCTTCTACTGGATCGACTGGCGCAAGACCAGCGACAAGTACAACCTCTCGATGCACATCTCCTATCCCAACGCGCGCGACCTGGCGCGCGCGCAACAGGAAGGCGTGGCGCCGGGAAGCATGATCATGCTGCACGGCACGCCAGTGGACGAAGAGTATCCCGAATGGTTCTTCCACACCCTCGACTGGACGGAGGGCTGCATCGCGCTCACCAACAGCGACATGCGGGAAATCTGGGGATTGGTGAAGGACGGAACCCTGATCGAGATACGCCCCTAAGCCAGGAAGCGCCTGCCGGCCAGGCCAGCAGGCAATCGAATCAGAACTGCATGTCCGATAGACGCCAGACGTCGAAGGCCGGCGTTTCGTAGGGGTGGGCCTTTTTCATCGCCTTGACGCTGTCGTGAATCAGCTCGTCGGCGACCACCATCTCCACTTTCCACTCCGGCACGTGTTGCACCTGCCCGGTTTGCCCGAGAAAGGGCTGACTGCCTTCCAGCGGACGATACTGTCCCTGCCCCAGCACCTGCCAGCAGCAGCTGTCGTAGGCACCGATCCGGCCAGCGCCAATCGCAAACACTGCTTTCTTGACCGCTTCCAGATGGCTGTCCGGAACATAGAAACACAGCTTGTACATCGAACTCTCCATGCAGGTGAACCCGGCAGGCGCCAGGCAGTGAGGTGGCAGCTTGCCATCAACGCAACTACCAAACGGTGCGGTGCGTCATAGCTGAGACGACAGCCGAGGCTCGCGGTTCATGGAACGGGTTCACAAAGGAAAAAGCCCGCTGACGCAAGCGTCGAGCGGGCTATCTGGTAGCGCTCAGCAGGACACTCAGTCGACCCAGACCCGGGCGTTGCGGAACATGCGCATCCAGCCGCCGTCTTCCTGCCACTCGTCAGGGCGCCAGGAGTTGGTCACGGCGCGGAACACCCGCTCCGGGTGCGGCATCATGATGGTCACGCGACCGTCACGACTGCACAGACCGGTGATACCGCGCGGCGAGCCGTTCGGGTTGGCCGGATAACGCTCGGTGACCTTGCCATGGTTATCCACGAAACGCAGCGCCACGGTGCCGGACAGATCGGCCTGTAGCATGGCTTCCTCGCTCTCGAACTCGGCATGACCTTCGCCATGGGCGATGGCGATCGGCAGGCGTGATCCGGCCATGCCCTGCAGGAAGACCGACGGCGAGTCCTGCACCTGCACCATCGCCACGCGTGCCTCGAACTGCTCGGAGCGGTTACGCACGAAGTGCGGCCAGTTCTCCGTCCCCGGGATCAGCTCGTGCAGGTTGCTCATCATCTGGCAGCCATTGCACACGCCGAGGGCGAAGCTGTCCTTGCGTTCGAAGAACGCCTGGAAACCGTCCCGCGCGCGGGCATTGAACAGAATCGACTTGGCCCAGCCCTCGCCAGCACCGAGCACGTCGCCGTAGGAGAAGCCGCCGCACGCGACGATACCCTTGAATTCGTCCAAGCTGACGCGGCCGGAAAGGATATCGCTCATGTGCACGTCGACCGCTGCGAAGCCGGCGCGATCGTACGCGGCGGCCATCTCCACCTGGCCGTTGACGCCCTGCTCGCGCAGCACCGCCACCTGGGGGCGCACGCCGCGCTTGATGAAGGGCGCGGCGATGTCCTCGTTGACGTCGAAGCTGAGCTTGGCGCTCAGGCCTGGGTTGTCCTCTTCCAGCAGTGCATCGAACTCCTGATCGGCGCACTCGGCGTTGTCGCGCAGACGCTGGATCTGGTAACTGGTCTCGGCCCACTGGCGCTGCAGCAGACGGCGCTCGCCAGCGAACACTTCGTTCTCGCCGTGCCTGATCGACACATGGCCATTGTTCACCGGCTGCCCGATCACGGCGACGCAATCGCCCAATCCGGCCGCGCTGAACTGCGCCAGCACGATCTCGGTGTCATCCTGGCGCACCTGGAGCACCGCACCGAGTTCCTCGTTGAAGAGCAAGGCGGCGATGTCGTCGGCGCTGTCCAGCAGGCCGTCGAGATTCAGGTTCAAGCCACAATGACCGGCGAAGGCCATCTCCAGCACGGTGGTCAGCAGACCACCGTCGGAGCGGTCGTGATAGGCCAGCAGCAGACCGTCGGCATTCAGGCCCTGGACCACGGCGAAGAAGGCCTGCAGATCCTCGGCGTCATCGACGTCGGGCGCCTGACGGCCGATCTGGCCGTACACCTGAGCGAGGATCGAGGCACCCATGCGGTTCTGACCACGGCCCAGATCGACCAGGATCAGGTCGGTGGCGCCCTTGTCCAGGCGCAGCTGCGGAGTCAGGGTCTGGCGGATGTCGGCGACCGGAGCGAAACCGGAGACGATCAGCGACAGTGGCGAGGTGACGCTCTTCTCGCCCCCCTCCTCCGACCAGCGCGTCTTCATCGACATCGAGTCCTTGCCCACCGGAACGGTGATGCCCAGTTGCGGGCAAAGCTCCATGCCGACGGCGCGAACGGTGTCGTACAGCCGCGCATCCTCGCCCGGATGACCGGCTGCGGCCATCCAGTTGGCCGACAGCTTGATGTCGGAAATCTTCTCGATCCGCGCAGCGGCAAGGTTGGTCAGCGTTTCACCAATGGCCATGCGGCCCGACGCCGGGGCGTCCAGCAGCGCCAGCGGCGTGCGCTCGCCCATCGCCATGGCTTCGCCGGTATAGACGTCATAACTGGTCGCGGTGACGGCACAGTCGGCCACCGGCACCTGCCACGGACCAACCATCTGATCGCGCGCCACCTGACCGGTAATGCTGCGATCGCCAATGGTGATCAGGAAGCTCTTGCTGGCCACGGCGGGATGGCGCAGCACGCGAGTCACGGCCTCGGCCAGATCGACCGAAGCGGCGCTGAAGTCGTCACCCAGCTCGGCTTCGCGGCTGGCAGTGCGGTGCATGCGCGGCGCCTTGCCGAGCAGCACGTTGAGCGGCATGTCCACCGGCTTGTTGCCGAAATGGCTGTCGGCAACGGTCAGATGCGGCTCCTCGGTGGCCTCGCCGACCACCGCGAACGGGCAGCGCTCACGCTCGCAGATGGCCTTGAAGCGCTCGAAATCGGCCGCATCGACGGAGAGCACGTAACGCTCCTGGGACTCGTTGCACCAGATCTCCAGCGGCGCCATGCCCGGTTCGTCGTTGGGGATGTTGCGCAGTTCGAAACGACCGCCACGGCCACCATCGTTGACCAGCTCCGGAAACGCGTTGGACAGGCCGCCGGCACCGACGTCGTGGATAAACTTGATCGGGTTGTGCTCGCCCAGCTGCCAGCAGCGGTCGATGACCTCCTGACAGCGACGTTCCATTTCCGGGTTGTCGCGCTGTACCGAGGCGAAGTCCAGGTCCGCCGAGCTGGTGCCGGTGGCCATCGAGGATGCCGCGCCACCACCCAGACCGATCAGCATGGCCGGGCCGCCGAGCACGATCAGCTTGGCGCCGACCGAGATCTCGCCCTTCTGCACATGCTCCTCGCGGATGTTACCCATGCCGCCGGCGAGCATGATCGGCTTGTGATAGCCCCGTACTTCCTCGCCACGCGGCGTGTTGATCGCCTGCTCGAAGGTACGGAAATAGCCGGTCAGCGCCGGACGACCGAACTCGTTGTTGAACGCGGCGCCACCCAGCGGGCCCTCGATCATGATGTCCAGCGGCGTGACGATGCGCTCGGGCTTGCCGTACGGCTTCTCCCAGGGCTGCTCGAAGCCGGGAATGTTCAGGTTGGATACGGTGAAACCGGTCAGGCCAGCCTTCGGCTTGGCGCCGCGCCCGGTCGCACCTTCGTCGCGAATCTCGCCGCCCGAGCCGGTGGAAGCACCAGGGAACGGAGCGATGGCGGTCGGGTGGTTGTGGGTTTCCACCTTCATCAGGATATGCACCGGCTCCTGGCTCGCGGTGTACTCGCGCGTCTCGGGATTCGGATAGAAGCGACCGGCGACGTTGCCGACGATGACCGCGGCATTGTCCTTGTAGGCCGACAGCACGCCTTCGCTGTGCAGCTGGTAGGTGTTCTTGATCATGCCGAACAGGGATTTTTCCTGGCTCTCGCCATCGATATCCCAGCTGGCATTGAAGATCTTGTGCCGGCAGTGTTCGGAGTTGGCCTGGGCGAACATCATCAGTTCGATGTCGTGCGGGTTGCGTCCCAGCCCGCTGAAGGCCTGCACCAGGTAGTCGATCTCGTCCTCGGCCAGGGCCAGGCCCAGCTCGACGTTGGCCTTCTCCAGCGCGGCGCGACCGCCGCCGAGTACGTCCACCGCCGTGAGCGGCTTCGGTTCGGCATGACTGAACAGGTTGGCGGCTTCCTCGAACCGGCCCAGCACCAGCTGCGTCATGCGGTCATGCAGCGCGGCAGCGACAAGCTGAGCATCGCTGTCGGACAACTCGCCCTGCACGTAGTAGGCGATACCCCGCTCCAAGCGCTGGATCTTCTCCAGGCCGCAGTTATGCGCGATGTCGCTGGCCTTGCTCGACCAGGGCGAGATGGTGCCGAAGCGCGGCACCACCAGGAACAGCCGACCGGCCGGCTCCTGCACCGGTACGCTGGGGCCATACTTCAGCAGACGGGTCAGTACGTTCTGCTCATCCGCGCCAAGCGTGCCGGAAACCTCGGCGAAATGGGCGAACTCGGCATACAACCCGCTGACGGCGGGAACCTTTTCGGTCAGTTGTGCCAGGAGCTTGCCGTGACGGAAGGCGGAAAGAGCGGGAGCACCGCGCAGGATCAACATCGTCGGAACAGCCTCGGAGGGGGGAGCAGTCGGGGCACGTATTCTAGCCCATGACGGCCAGCCGAAGACAGCCGAACGCCGTGCGCCCCGACGGTCTCCCCTTCGGCCTCGCTCAATGCAGGATCTGACTGAGGAACAGCTTGGTCCTGTCGTTCACCGGGTTGGTGAAGAACACTTCCGGCTCGGCCTGCTCGACGATTTCACCCTTGTCCATGAAGATCACCCGGTCGGCCACCGTTCGGGCGAAGCCCATCTCGTGGGTCACGCAGAGCATGGTCATGCCGCTTTCGGCGAGGCTGACCATGGTGTCCAGCACTTCCTTGACCATTTCCGGATCGAGGGCCGACGTCGGCTCGTCGAACAGCATGATCTTCGGCTTCATGCACAGGGCGCGGGCGATCGCCACGCGCTGCTGCTGGCCACCGGAAAGCTGCCCGGGATACTTGTTGGCCTGCTCCGGAATGCGTACCCGCTCCAGATAATGCATGGCGACCTCCTCGGCCTGCCGGCGTGGCAGCTTGCGCACCCACATGGGCGCAAGCGTGCAGTTCTGCAGCACTGTCAGGTGCGGGAACAGGTTGAAATGCTGAAAGACCATGCCGACTTCGCTGCGAATCGCCTCGATCTGCTTGAGGTCACTGGTAAGCTCGACGCCGTTGATAACGATGCGCCCCTGCTGATGCTCCTCCAGGCGGTTCAGACAGCGGATGGTGGTGGACTTGCCCGACCCAGACGGCCCGCACAACACGATGCGCTCGCCCTGCCGCACGGACAGGTTGATGTCCTTGAGCACATGGAACTGGCCGAACCACTTGTGCACGCCCTGCATGCGGATGACCGGCTCGCTTGCCTGCCCGGCCTGCGCGATTGAATCATTCATATCTCACTCCTAACGCTTGTGGCCGGTGTCCAGCTTGCGCTCCAGGCGCATGGAATAGCGGGACATGCCGAAACAGAACATCCAGTACACCAGCGCGGCGAAGACATAGCCTTCGGTGGACATACCCAGCCAGGCTGGGTCCGCCGTAGCGCGTTTGATGCTGTTGAGGAAGTCGAACAGGCCGATGATGATCACCAGGCTGGTGTCCTTGAACAGGGCGATAAAGGTATTGACGATGCCCGGAATCACCAGCTTCAGCGCCTGCGGCAGAATCACCAGCAGCGTGCTGCGCCAGTAGCCCAGACCCATGGCGGCCGCCGCCTCGTACTGCCCTTTGGGGATCGCCTGCAGGCCGCCTCGCACCACTTCGGCGATGTAGGCGGCCTCGAAGAACACCACCATCAGCATCGCCCGCAACAGCTTGTCGAGGTTCATGCCTTCGGGCAGGAACAGCGGCAGCATCACAGACGACATGAACAGCACGGTGATCAGCGGTACGCCGCGCCAGAACTCGATGAAGGTCACGCAGAGAACCCGGATGGCCGGCATGTCCGAGCGTCGTCCGAGCGCCAGCAGGATGCCCAAAGGCAAGGCGCCGGCAATGCCCACCGCGGCGATCACCACCGTCAGCATCAAGCCGCCCCACTGACTGGTCGGCACCGTCTGCAACCCGAGGAACCCTCCATGCAGCAGCCAGTAGGCCAGCAGCGGATAGACCATCAGGTAACCGATGCCGTAGCGCAGCTTGTGCGGCATCTGCCGCAGGAACAGTGGCGCCGCGCCGATGATCGCCAACCATGCCGCCGCATCGACCCGCCAGCGCAGCTCGGTGGGGTAGAAGCCGTACATGAACTGGCCGAAGCGAACCTGCACGAACACCCAGCAGGCACCTTCGCGGCTGCAATCGGCGCGCGTGTCGCCGGTCCAGTCAGCCTTGAAAATCGCCCATTCCAGTACCGGTGGCACGACCAGCCAGAGCAGATAGAGCCCGACCAGGGTCAGCAGCGTATTGATCCAACTGGAGAAGAGATTGGCCCGCAGCCAGCCGAGCGCACCGATGCTGATTGTCGGCGGCGGCAGGTCGGGCTTGAAGGAATGAATGGTCATGCGCTCACCGCTCGATCAGCGCAATGCGCTTGTTGTACCAGTTCATCAGCAGCGAGATGCTGATGCTGATGGCCAGATAGACACTCATGGTGATGGCCATGGTTTCGATGGCCTGCCCGGTCTGGTTGAGCACCGTGCCGGCGAACAGCGAGACCATGTCCGGATAGCCGATCGCCGCTGCAAGCGACGAGTTCTTCGCCAGGTTCAGGTACTGGCTGGTCAGCGGCGGCACGATCACTCGCAAAGCCTGCGGCACGATGACCAGCCGCAGGACCTGCCCCGGACGCAGGCCGAGCGATGCGGCCGCCTCGGTCTGGCCGTGGCTGACCGACTGGATGCCCGAACGCACGGTCTCTCCGATGAAGGCGGCGGTATAGACCGAAAGCGCCACCACGATCGACACCAGCTCCGGTATCACCACCCAGCCGCCGCGGATGTTGAAGCGTTGCAGCTCCGGCACCTCCCAGCTGAACGGTGCCCCGGCAACGAGCGTCACCAACCAGGGTATGGCGATGAACAGCCCGAGGCTCGTCCAGAACACCGGGAACATGCGCCCTGTTGCATACCGTCGCGCCCGCGCCCAGCGGTGCAGCATTACCACGGCGACCAGCGCGACCAGCAGCGCCAGCCAGAACGCCCAGAAGCCATCGGCGGCACTGGGCGCCGGCATCTGCACGCCACGATTGTTGACGAACACCGCATCCCACAGGCTCAGGCTGTTGCGCGGCCCCGGCAGCGGGCTGATTACGGCGAAATAGACGAAGAAGATCAGCAGCAGCGGCGGGATGTTGCGGAAGATCTCGATGTAAAGCGTCGCCAGCTGGCGGATCAGCCAGTTGCTGGAGAGGCGCCCCACGCCGAGGATGAAGCCCATGATGGTGGCCAGGACGATCCCGATTACGCTGACCAGCAGGGTGTTGAGCAGACCGACCCAGAAAACGCGCCCGTAGCTGTCGCTTTCGCTGTAGTCGATCAGATGCTGGGAAATACCGAAGCCGGCGGCGTTGTTGAGAAAGCCGAATCCGGACGTGATGCCGCGATGGACAAGATTGTTCTGGGTGTTATGAAACAGGTACCAGCCGAACGCCACCACTGCCAACACTGCAATCACCTGGAAGACCCAGGCGCGTACTCGTGGATCGGTCAGCAGCGAACGTCGGGGCGCGGTGCCTCTGGCGATCGAACGCATCGAAAATCCTCATACCGCACGGCCGACCCTCGCGGATCGGCCGTACTCATCCATGAAACGAGCCGGCACGAGGCCGACCACGGAGGCTCAACGCACCGGCGGCGCGTACTGCAGTCCACCTTTGTTCCACAGGGCATTGAGGCCACGCTCGATCTTCAGCTCACTGCCGGCACCCACGTTGCGATCGAAGATCTCGCCATAGTTGCCTACCTGCTTGACGATCTGGACGGCCCAATCCTTCGGCAGTCTGAGATCCTTGCCGTATTCGCCTTCGGCACCCAGCAGACGCGCCACGTCAGGATTCTTGGTGCTCTTAGCCATCTCCTCGACGTTGGCCGAGGTCACTCCGAGCTCTTCGGCATTGAGCATAGCGAACAGCGTCCAGCGCACGATATCGAACCACTCCTCGTCACCCTGGCGAACGGCCGGGCCGAGCGGCTCCTTGGAAATCACTTCAGGCAATACGACGTAGTCGTCAGGCTTGGCCAGCTTGATGCGCTGTGCGTAGAGCTGGGACTGGTCCGAGGTCAGCACGTCGCAGCGGCCGGACTCCAGCGACTTGGCGCTTTCGTCCGAGGTGTCGTAGGTGATAGGGGTGTACTTGTGGCCATTGGCGCGGAAATAGTCGGACAGGTTCAGCTCCGTGGTGGTGCCGGCCTGGATGCACACCGTGGCACCGTCCAGCTCCTTCGCCGAGGACACCCCAAGCTCCTTGTTCACAAGGAAGCCCTGTCCGTCGTAGTAGGTCACGCCGGTGAAGTTCAGCCCCATCGCGGCGTCCCGCGAGCTGGTCCAGGTGGTATTGCGCGACAGCACATCCACTTCCCCCGACTGCAGCGCGGTGAAGCGCTCCTTGGCGGTCAGCGGGCTGTACTTGACCTTGGTAGCATCGCCGAACACGGCCGCGGCGACCGCGCGGCACACGTCCACGTCGATCCCCTGGAATTGCCCCTTGGCATCGGCGAACGAGAAGCCCGGAAGGCCATCGCTGATACCGCACTGCACGAATCCTTTCTTCTGCACCGCATCCAGGGTCGCCCCTGCCTGCGCCAGCCCGCTGATGCCCAGCAGTGACGCAGCACCCAGCGCAGCCAGTGTGGATTTCACCCTAATCATCGAAACCTCCAGTTTGCTTTCTTATTCTCGGGTTCGGGCCTGGCGCTTCGATGCCTTGACCAGCGAAGCGGCCGCAGCCTGACCTGAGTCTAGTCGTCCGTTGATGATCGGCAATGTTCTTTATTTCACTGCCTCGGCCCCGCTCGCCAGGGCCGTTCCGTTCAGAGCCAGGCAGCCAAAGCAAGCGGCATACCAGCTCGATGCGACGCCGCCCGCCACGCTCTAGGGCGGGTTCAATCCGGTCGCAGGAGCGAGTACCCTCGCGCTATTTCCTCGCCCGCCTGCCCCAAGACGAGGCGACTTGCCCTGAACTGGAGCCGATCCATGAGCGAACCGCTGATCCTCGAACCCACCGCCAGCGCAGACGCCTGCGTCATCTGGCTGCATGGCCTGGGCGCCGACCGTTATGACTTTCTGCCGGTGGCCGAGGCCCTGCAACAGCGCCTGCACAGCACACGCTTCGTGCTACCCCAGGCGCCGACACGGCCGGTGACCATCAACGGCGGATGGAGCATGCCGAGCTGGTACGACATCCTCGCCATGAGCCCAGCCCGCGCGATCGATCGTGAGCAACTGGAGGCTTCGGCACAGCAGGTCATCTCGCTGATCGAGGCGCAACGTGACGCAGGAATCGATCCGGCACGCATCTTCCTTGCCGGCTTCTCCCAAGGGGGCGCGGTTGTGCTGCACACCGCGTTTCTGCGCTGGCAGGGGCCGCTGGGTGGCGTCATCGCGCTTTCGACCTATGCGCCTACCTTTACCGAGCCGCCGGCGTTCTCCCCGACCGCGCTGCGGTATCCGGTGCTATGCCTGCATGGCAGCCGCGACGATGTCGTGCCCATGGTGATGGGCCATGCGGCCTATCAGGCTCTGCAGGGCGCCGGCGTCGCCGCGACCTGGGGCGATTACCCGATGGGCCATGAGGTACTGCCGGAGGAAATCCGTGACATCGGCGCCTGGCTCGCCGAACGCCTTGACTGACCCGGCGCATCGAGCGCAAGCCAGGCGTGCGGCAATCGTGGCAGGCGGCGCGCCGCGCCACGCCTGCCTTCGTCGACCGGTGCCACCGCGCCGGCCGACCCCGCCGGGGCGGGAGGCTTCGCCAGGTTTGCGTCTTGCATTACACTGACGCGCGATTCTTTCCCAATTCGACGACGAGAAGACCGTGCTCAAAGCACTCAAGAAAATCTTTGGCAAGGCCCCGGACGAGCGGGCCGGCATACCCACCGGCGCCCCACCTGCCACTACCGAACGGCAACCCGACCCCGTGACGCAGCCGGGCGCGACGGACGAAACCCAGTCCAAGCCGCAACCCTCCCAGCGCAGCGCCGACAAACCGCGTCGCCAGCGCAGCAGCAAACCGCGGAAACCCGCCACGCCGGCCTGGAAGCTGGAAGACTTCGTGGTCGAGCCGGCCGAAGGCAAGACCCGCTTTCATGACTTCAAGCTCGCACCGGAGCTGATGCACGCGATCCATGACCTGGGCTTCCCCTATTGCACACCGATCCAGGCTCAGGTGCTGGGCTACACGCTCAAGGGCCGCGATGCCATCGGCCGTGCACAGACCGGCACAGGCAAGACGGCGGCCTTCCTGATCTCGACCATCACCCAGCTGCTGGAAACGCCACCGCCCAAGGAACGCTACATGGGCGAGCCGCGTGCCCTGATCATCGCTCCGACTCGCGAACTGGTGGTGCAGATCGCCAACGATGCGCTGGACCTGACCAAGTACACCGGACTCAACGTGATGAGCTTTGTCGGCGGCATGGATTTCGACAAGCAGCTCAAGCAGCTGGAGTCGCGCTACTGCGACATCCTGGTGGCTACCCCCGGCCGGTTGCTGGACTTCAACCAGCGCGGCGAAGTCCACTTGGACATGGTCGAGGTGATGGTTCTCGACGAAGCCGACCGCATGCTCGACATGGGCTTCATCCCGCAGGTCCGCCAGATCATCAGGCAGACGCCACCCAAGAGCGAACGCCAGACCCTGCTCTTTTCCGCCACCTTCACCGACGACGTGATGAACCTGGCGCAGCAGTGGACGACCAACCCCGCCGTGGTCGAGATCGAACCGGAGAACGTGGCCAGCGATACCGTCGAGCAGCACGTCTATGCCGTGGCCGGCAGCGACAAGTACAAGCTGCTGTACAACCTGATCACCCAGAACGACTGGACGCGGGTAATGGTCTTCGCCAATCGCAAGGACGAAGTACGACGCATCGAAGAGCGCCTGACCAAGGATGGCATCAGTGCAGCGCAGATGTCCGGCGACGTCCCGCAGCACAAGCGCATCCGCACGCTGGAGGGCTTTCGCGAGGGCAAGATTCGCGTGCTGGTCGCCACCGACGTCGCCGGTCGCGGCATTCACGTCGACGGCATCAGCCATGTGATCAATTTCACCCTGCCTGAAGACCCGGACGATTACGTCCATCGCATCGGTCGCACCGGCCGCGCCGGCACCAGCGGCACCTCCATCAGCTTCGCCGGGGAGGACGATGCCTTCGCCCTGCCCCCCATCGAGGCGCTGATCGGCCGCAAGATTCAGTGCGAAATGCCACCGGCGGAGCTGCTCGCCCCGGTGCCGCGTTCCCGCTGACGAGTGCTTCATGGACGCGTCGCCGCTGCCGCGTCCGTCAGCGCTGCGGCACCACGCGCGCCCGCAGATGACCTGAATCAGGCCGGGGCCCAGCCGAAGCGGCTAGAGTTGTAGCCAGGTATCAGTATTCGGAGGTTCACCGATGGACAGCATGCACTGGCTTCTGACGCTCATCGTCATCGGGTTCGTTCTGCTCTGCGTGGGCTTCAACTACCGGGACAAGCAATGGGGCGTCGGACTGCTGAGCCTCGGCATTCTCACGATGTTTTCCACGCTGGCGTTCAAGATGTACATCACCTTCTATTGAAGCCTCAGCTTTTCTCGTTCCAACGCTCGGCCGCCAACTGATCACTGGCACGGCCTTCCACCCAGCGCGGGCCGGCCGAGGTGTTTTCCTTCTTCCAGAATGGCGCCCGGGTTTTCAGGTAGTCCATGACGAAGCGGCAGGCGTCGAAGGCGGCGTCGCGATGTGCACTCGCGGCCCCGACGAACACGATCGGCTCGCCTGGCTCCAGCGGGCCGACCCGGTGCAGTACATCCAGGCGCAGCAACGGCCAGCGCTGTTCGGCCTCCTGCACGATCTTTTCCAGCGCTTTTTCCGTCATGCCGGGCGCATGCTCGAGAAACATGCCGGCCACATCCTGTCCGTCATTGAAGTCCCGCACGTAGCCGACGAAGCCGGCGACCGCGCCGATTCCCAGATTGGCGGCATGCAGCGCGTTCAGCTCCGCGCCGGGATCGAACGAGCCCTGTTGAACACGAACCGCCATGCTCAACCTCCGGTCACGGTAGGAAAGAAGGCCACCTCGTCGCCATCGACAACGGCTTCATCAAGGCCACACAGCTCCTGATTGCGCGCGCACATCAGATTATGCTCGCCGAGTACCTCCCAGACGCCACCGCGCGCCAGGAGGTACAGGCGTACATCATCCACACTGCCGAACGATTCATCCCATTGGATGCGCTCGCCATCGCTGCCTAGGGTTTCCCGATAACGGGCAAAGAACTGAATCGAAATCATGCCTGCACCTGCCAATGCCCACTCTTGCCGCCCAGCTTCTCCAGCAGGCGCACCCCTTCGATCACCATGCCGCGGTCAACGGCCTTGCACATGTCATAGATGGTCAACGCCGCGACGCTGGCAGCGGTCAACGCTTCCATTTCCACGCCCGTCTGCCCCGCCAGCTTGCATACCGCTCGGATCAGGACGCTGTCTTCGCCATCGGCCTGGAGCTCGACCTTGATGCTGGTCAGCAGCAGCGGGTGACAGAGCGGAATCAGTTCATGGGTTTTCTTCGCCGCCTGGATGCCGGCGATGCGTGCGACGGCGAACACGTCGCCCTTGGGATGGCCGCCCTGCTGGATCAGCCGAAGCGTCTGCGGCAGCATGCGGACGCGCGCCTCGGCCACGGCTTCGCGCGCCGTCACGGCCTTGTCGGTGACGTCGACCATGCTGGCCCGGCCTTGGGAATCTAGATGGGTGAGCATTCGGCGCTCCTGATCTGAAAATCAGGAGTCTACCCCAGCCGTCAGCGATGAGCCCGCCCCCATAAGAGGTACCACCGGGCATCGCTGATCGCAGGCCGCTGCTTACATGTGCGCTTCGGCGTACTCCGCCAGCACCGAGCGCGGCACACCCTGCAGGGTGATATGCACTCCGTGGGAGAAGTCCTTGAAGCGTTCGGTGAGGTAGGTCAACCCTGAGCTGGTCGCGGACAGATAGGGCGTATCGATCTGCGCCAGGTTGCCGAGACAGACCACCTTCGAGCCGTTGCCCGCACGGGTGATGATGGTCTTCATCTGGTGCGGAGTCAGGTTCTGGCACTCGTCGATCAGAATCAGGCTCTGCTGGAAACTACGGCCGCGGATGTAGTTCAGCGATTTGAACTGCAACGGTACCTTCTGCAGGATGTAATCGATGCTGCCGTGGGTGTTCTCGTCGTCCATGTGCAGCGCTTCGAGATTGTCGGTGATCGCCCCCAGCCAGGGCTCCATCTTCTCGGCCTCGGTGCCGGGCAAGAAGCCGATGTCTTCGTCCAGCCCCTGCACGCTGCGGGTGGCAATGATGCGCCGGTAGCGCTTGCTGACCACGGTCTGCTCGATGGCCGCCGCCAGCGCCAGAATGGTCTTGCCCGAGCCGGCAGCGCCGGACAGGTTGACCAGATGGATATCCGGATCGAGCAAGGCGAACAATGCCAGCGCCTGATGGATATCACGCGGGCGCAACCCCCAGGCTTCCTGATGCAGCAATGGCTCCTGATGCAGGTCGAGCAGCAGCAGTTCATCGGCCTTGATGCCCTTGATCCAACCCACGAAGCCCTGCTCGTCGATGATGAATTCGTTGATGTGCACCGCCGGCAGGTTGTCGATCAGCTGGACGCGATGCCAGGTGCGCCCATGGCCCTGGTGGGTCTCCACCTTGCTCACCCGGTCCCAGAAGGAGCCACTGACACTGTGATACCCCCGCGACAGCTGGCCGATGTCGTCGACCAGTTGATCGGTGTGGTAATCCTCGGCCGCCACCCCGCAGGCTCGCGCCTTCAGGCGCATGTTGATGTCCTTGGTCACCAGCACCACGGGGACCTCGGGCCGCTGTTTGCTGAGCCTGACCACCTGATTGATGATCTTGTTGTCGTTCAGGTCTTCCGGGAGTGCGATGGAGTCGCCGCCCTTGCTCATCAGGATCGAAAGGCTGCCGGATGGGCCGCTCTTGCCACGTTGGATCGGCACACCCAACTCGACTTCTTCCGGCGTGGCATCGCCCAGCAGCTTGTCGATCAGGCGGATCGCCTGGCGGCACTCGGCCGCCACGCTGTGCTTGCCGGTCTTGAGCTGATCGAGCTCCTCCAGCACGGTCATGGGAATGGCGACCTGGTGTTCCTGGAAATTCAGCAAGGCGTTGGGATCGTGTATCAGGACGTTCGTGTCGAGGACGTAGAGCGTGGGCTGGGTGGCGCGAGATCTGCCGTAGTCATCCATACCGATCACCTTCTTCTAGGGTCAGAAGCGAAGCGGATAAGCGCTCCGCCGCAGAGTGACCGCCGTGCGATTGGGGGTGAGCGGACGAGGGAAGCCGGTGGATTCGGGGCTGCCCAGGAGCCGCCACCTGTGTCGCAGGGTTCGGCGGTCTGAACTTGGTAATACCGTAAAACTTATGACAGGCAAAAGACTTTTCCGTTGAACACGGCTTTTTTTCACGAATCGACCACAGGGCCTTGGCTCGCGGCTTTCCTGCGCGTTATTGTCGAGAATCAAGGTGCGCGCTTTCGCCGCAGCGATTCACTTCGGCGGTGATGTGCACCAACTGCGTAAAGGGTTGCAGCGCCGCCTTGTAGCGGTCGGCCGTGTGGGGCTGATGCGTCACCACGCTCAGGATGCAGCTGTACTGCGATCGCCCCACACGCCACAGATGCAGGTCGGTGACCTCCGTGTCGGGCACCCGTTCAAGCGCCTCGCGCACCTTGCCCACCAGCGGGTCATCCATCTCACGGTCCAGCAGCGCCTTGGCCGTATCGCGCAACAGACCGCGGGCCCAGACGAGAATCACCAGGGCGCCGATGATGCCCATCGCCGGGTCAAGCCAGCCCCAGCCGAAGAGCTTGCCGCCCAGCAAGGCGATGATGGCCGCCACCGAGGTCAGGGCATCGGTCAACACATGGATGAAGGCTGCATGGCGGTTGAGGTCCTTGCCTGGCGCACCGTGTGCGTGCGCATGACCCCGCTCAGCATGGCTATGGGCATCATCGCCGTGGCCGTGGCCGTGGCCGTGGCCGTGGCCGTGGCCGTGGCCGTGGCCGTGGCCGTGGCCGTGGCCGTGGCCGTGGCCGTGATCATGCTGGTCCCGCAGCAACCAGGCCGATAACAGATTCACCAGCAGGCCGACGACCGCAACCACCAGCGCCTCATCGAAGCCGATCGCCGCCGGCGCCCAGAAGCGCAGCAACGACTCACCGATCATGAACAGCGCCACCACCACCAGCAGCAGCGCGCTGGCGAAACCGGCCAGCACCTCGATCTTCCAGGTGCCGAACGTGAAACGATGATCCGCCGCATAGCGCCGCGCCAACAGATACGCGAGCGCGGCGAGGCCTATGGCGACCATGTGCGAGGCCATGTGCCAGCCATCGGCGAGCAATGCCATGGAGTTGAACCAGTAACCGGCGGTGATCTCCAGCAGCATCGTCAGACCGGTGAGAATCACCACCGCCCATGTCCGCCGTTCCGAGCGGCGCTCGAGCGGGCGGTAATCGTGTGGCGGTTGCCATTGCGCGTGATTGCAGTCAGACATACGAACTCCTAACTTGACTGGCACTAGCTTGCGCCTTGCCCCACGGGCAAGGTCAACACCGGAGGCTATGGCGCCCATAGCTGGAGACTCGCCGGCCGTGCCCCTACAATCGCGCCATCAGAAAGGAGACCTTGCATGCTGATGGTGATTTCCCCGGCCAAGACACTCGATTACGACACACCCCCGATAACCGAACGCTTCACCCAGCCCCAGTACCTCGACCACTCACAGCAGTTGATCGAATTGCTTCGTCGCTACTCGCCGGCGCAGATCAGCGAACTGATGCACCTCTCCGACAAGCTGGCAGCGTTGAACGTTGCTCGCTACGGCAGTTGGACACCGGCGTTCACCCCGAGCAACGCCAAGCAGGCGCTGCTCGCGTTCAAGGGTGACGTCTATACCGGACTCAACGCCGATGACTTCACCGAAGACGACCTGCTGTTCGCGCAGAAGCACCTGCGCATGCTCTCTGGACTCTATGGCCTGCTGCGGCCGCTGGACCTCATGCAGCCCTATCGCCTGGAGATGGGCACCAAGCTGACCAACCCCCGCGGCAAGGATCTATACGCTTTCTGGGGCGAACGTATCAGCGACTGGCTGACCGAAGCGCTCGCCGATCAGGGCGATGACGTGCTGCTCAACCTGGCGTCCAACGAATACTTCAGCGCGGTCAAACGCAATGCGTTGAATGCGCGCATCATCAATGTCGATTTCAAGGACATGAAGAACGGCCAGTACAAGATCATCTCCTTCTATGCGAAGAAGGCACGAGGCCTGATGGCTCGCTGGATCATCAAGGAGCGCATCAGCACCCCCGATCAGCTGTCGGCATTCGACTACGAAGGCTACCGCTACAGCGCGAACGACTCCTCTGCCGATCACCTGGTTTTCCTGCGCGACGCCAGCGACCAGTAATCCGGCTTCAGTGGATGGCGCGACGTCACGCCATCCATCTCCCGCGCCGCCCTCCTGCATCCCAGCCAGCCCCTCTCGCAGGCCCGTCGAGTCCAGCCCCGCCGTCGATCACATACCGAGAACCCGTCGAAAAAACTCACCGATCAACGGTAGTCGGCGCGGGAACTATCGAGCACAGCTGGCAATCATAAGCGCGTACCGACAATTCCAGGTGGAAAGGGACGTCGCACATGAACGTGCATAGGGTAATCAGACTTGCAAACCGCTCCGTTCCCGGTCGCACCGCGACCCCGGCGGTAGCGCAACCTCGAGCAGCGATGCTGCCGGGCATCAGGCCAATGGCCGAGGCGTCGAGCAGTGCCAGCGCGGCACCTCGCATGACAAACGCCGAGCAAGGCACGAACAGAGGGTTACGGCCATGCAAACGCACCGCCCCTATTGGACGCGCAACATACGCCACGCACCACTCCCGACGATGGCGTCAGTCAACTCGTCATTGGTCGGCCACAGGCCACAGGCACGCATTCACTGGCAGCGCGCAACAGATAGCCACGGCCTGAGCGCGATGGTCCGGTAACTCAGCGAACCAATGAATACAGATTTCCAATCCCGGAGCAGCGCTTCGGGACAGAGCGGATTTCGTTCCGGCGATTCCCTCGCGAATGAACACGAAACGAGCGGTGCAGCCAGATGGGCTGCCCCATCGAACAAGTAGAACGACCTTCGAAACGATTCAGGAGAAGCAATATGATCCCGGTTATTCTTTCAGGTGGTAGCGGCTCCCGACTGTGGCCCCTCTCCCGCAAGTCGTTCCCCAAGCAGTTCCTTGCACTGACTGGCGAACAGACATTGTTCCAGCAGACTGTCGAGCGCCTGGCCTTCGACGGCATGCAGCAGCCTTTGCTGGTGTGCAACAAGGACCATCGCTTCATCGTCAAGGAGCAGCTGGCGGCTCGCAAGCTGGGCGTCCAGGGCCTGCTGCTCGAGCCTTTCGGTCGCAACACGGCACCCGCCATCGGCATCGCCGCGATGAAGCTGATCGAGGAAGGCCGCGACGAGCTGCTGCTGGTCCTGCCGGCTGACCATGTGATCGAAGACCAGAAAGCCTTCCAGCGCTCCCTGGCGCTGGCCACCAATGCCGCCGAGAACGGTGAGATGGTGCTTTTCGGCGTGCCGCCGACCCGTCCCGAAACCGGCTACGGCTACATCCGTGGCAGCCAGGACGCCAACACCGGTCTGCCGGATGGCATCAAGCGCGTCGCCCAGTTCGTCGAGAAGCCGGACGAAGCGCGCGCCCAGAGCTATCTGGAGTCGGGCGACTATTACTGGAACAGCGGCATGTTCCTGTTCCGCGCCAGTGTCTTCCTGGATGAACTGAAGAAGCACGACCCGGACATCTATGACACCTGCTGGGTCGCGCTCGAGCGCAGCGTGAAGAACGGCGACGAAGTGCTGATCGATCCGGCCACCTTCGCCTGCTGCCCGGACAACTCCATCGACTACGCCGTGATGGAAAAGACTCAGTTGGCCTGTGTGGTTCCGATGTCCGCCGGCTGGAGCGATGTCGGCTCCTGGTCGTCGATCTGGGACGTGCACGAGAAGGACCAGAATGGCAACGTGCTCAAAGGCGACGTGATCGCCGAGGACTCGCGCAATTGCCTGGTCCACGGCAATGGCAAGCTGGTCACGGTGCTGGGCCTGGAAGACATCGTGGTCGTGGAAACCAAAGACGCCATGATGGTTGCGCACAAGGACAAGGTGCAGGACGTCAAGAAACTGGTCAGCAAGCTCGACGCCCAGGAGCGCAGCGAGACCAAGAACCACTGCGCCGTGTACCGCCCCTGGGGCTGGTACGACTCGGTGGACATGGGCGGTCGCTTCCAGGTCAAGCGCATCTGCGTGAATCCGGGCGCCAGCCTCTCGCTGCAGATGCACCACCACCGTGCCGAGCACTGGATCGTGGTATCCGGCACCGCTCAGGTAACCTGTAACGACAAGACGTTCCTGCTCACCGAGAATCAGTCGACCTATATTCCGATCACTTCGGTGCATCGCCTCGCCAACCCGGGCAAGATTCCGCTGGAAATCATCGAAGTCCAGTCCGGCAGCTATCTGGGTGAGGACGATATCGAGCGCTTCGACGATGTTTACGGACGCGCCGAACAGAGCAACGAGGCCAAAGTGGCGCGATAGTTGTTCTCGGTGCATTGAGGAAAACCCGCTTCGGCGGGTTTTCTTTTTCCTGGCCCGGTAAAGGATAGCGAGGCATACTTCGCAACTGATCGGCATGACGTTTTTTTCGAACCAGTCCTCGCTTTTGCCGCTTGCTCCGCAATTGTTTAAATCTTTTAAATTGACCTCATTTCTTGCAGGCATATGCTGGCCATGCAGCCGGCAAACAGTGGTTACAAACTGGCCATGCAATCATTTGCTGACTGCCACGTCTCAATTCAAATCATCCAACACAGGTTTTATTACGTGACCAAAGACGAACTGCGCGCAGAACTCGAGCGCCAGGCTCAGCGTTTTACCAATATCTACGGTGGTGAAATAACGACTTACGCCGCTGAACGCGAGCCCGAACGCAAACCGTGGCGAAAGAAGCCCACCGTGCTCGATCAGGTTTTTCAACAGGAAGTCCAAAAGCTGGAACAGGCGAAGCGTGCCGATTGTGACGGCGCAATTACACCGCCGGCCTAACCGCAGCATCTCAAGCGTACGAACATACGCAGTGCGTGAATTGCGGCCGGAACGAAACCGTCAGCGCTTGCCGCCCAATAAAGAGCCCAGCAAACCTCTGGCCAACTGCCGCCCCAACTGGTTCGCGGCCTGGCTCAGCGCACTCTTCACTACACGGCCAGCCAGATCACTCAATTCACTGCCAGTCTTGTTCGTCTCGCGACGAGGCTTGTTTGCAGTTTCACGCTCCTGCTCGACGTTCTGCGTTGCCCGGGCACTCAGCATCTCGTAGGCCGACTCCCGATCGAAGGGCTTGTCGTAGCGACGGCCAAGACCGGAGCGCGCGATAAGTGCCGCGCGTTCGGGTTCGCTCAGCGGACCAATGCGCGACTGCGGCGGAGCGATCGCGACGCGCTGCACCATCGCTGGGGTTCCCTTTTCCTCGAGGCCACCGACCAGCGCCTCACCGATTCCAAGCTGGGTCAGCACATCGAACGTCGAGAATTCCGGGTTGGCGCGAAAGCCGTCCGCCACCGAGCGCAGCGCCTTTTGCTCCTTGACCGTGAACGCCCGCAGCCCGTGCTGGATGCGCAGCCCCAGCTGAGCCAGCACCGTATCCGGAAGATCGGCCGGAGACTGCGTAACGAAGTAGACGCCCACGCCCTTCGAGCGAATCAGCCGTACCACCTGTACCAGGCGTTCCTGCAGTGCTTTTGGCGTATCACCGAACAACAGGTGCGCCTCGTCGAAGAACAGCGCCAGCACTGGTCTATCGGCGTCGCCCCGCTCCGGAAGCTGCTCGAACAGCTCGGCCAGCAACCAGAGCAGAAAGGTCGCGTAAACCTTGGGCGCCTCGTGAACCAGCGTGCTTGCATCGAGCAGATGGATGACACCGCGTCCGTCGGGCGCCGGCTGCAGGATATCTTCGAGCTGCAATGCAGGTTCGCCGAACAAGGCTTCAGCACCCTGCTGCTCCAGCGTCGCCAGGCGCCGCAACAAGGCCTGCGACGAGGCCGCGGTGAACAGCGCGCTGTCCTCGCCCAGCATCTGTGGTTCAGCCTTGAGGTGGGCGAGCAGCGCCTTGAGGTCTTTCAGGTCGAGCAGCAACAGCCCTTCGCGATCCGCCACCTTGAAGGCCGCAAAGAGCGCCGATTGCTGACTATCGGTCAGTTGCAGCAGATTGCCGAGCAGCAGCGGCCCCATTTCGCTCAGCGTAGTACGCAAGGGATGGCCGCTACGACCATGTACGTCCCATAGGGTGACCGGGTACGCCTGCGGACGATGATCGAGCCAGGGCATGCTGGCGATCCGCTCGGCGATCTTGCCTTGAGGCGAGCCCGCGGCGCCCAGCCCGCACAGGTCACCCTTGATGTCCGCGGCGAAGACCGCGACCCCGGCATCGCTGAACTGCTCGGCCAGCCGTTGCAAGGTCACCGTCTTTCCGGTGCCGGTGGCGCCGGCGATCAGGCCATGCCGATTGGCAAGACGCAGGGACTGCACGCTGGGTTCGCCGTTGGCGTCCGCCCCCAGCAGCAGATGATCGATCAATGCGTGCATCCGTCAGCTCCCAATCGCCAGCTACTGTTCAGGTTCGCTTTCGCCATCTTCGGTGTTGCCTGAATCGCACGGCACCTGCTCACGGCGCAGCTGTGCCCATAACTCCACCGCCCCAGCGAATTCCGTGCCCTGCTCGGGCGATAACGCCTCCGGGTCGTAGCGCTGGGTGCAACCACTGCCGATGACCGGCGGCGCCTTGGCCACGACACGCTCGAAAGGATCTGCCACGGCGCCTCCGGACTGTCAGTTGAACACGAGGGTCTTGTTGCTGTGTACCAGCACGCGATCTTCCAAGTGATAGCGCAGGCCGCGGGAAAGCACCATCTTCTCCACGTCCTTGCCGAGGCGAACCATGTCCTCGATGCTGTCGCGATGACTGACGCGGACCACGTCCTGCTCGATGATCGGCCCGGCATCGAGCTCCTCGGTGACATAGTGACAGGTCGCCCCGATCAGCTTCACACCCCGCAGCGAGGCCTGGTGATACGGCTTGGCGCCGACGAAAGACGGCAGGAAGCTGTGGTGGATGTTGATCACCCGCTGGGCGAATTCGTCGCACAGTTCGGCAGGCAGAATCTGCATGTAGCGCGCCAGCACTATCACGTCGGCACGCTGTTCGCGCACCAGGCGCGTCACTTCAGCGAAGGCCTCCTGCTTGTTGGCAGGATCGACGGGGACATGGAAGTATGGAATCCCGTGCCACTCGACCATGCTGCGCAGATCGTCATGGTTGGAAATCACGCAAGGAATGTCGCAATCCAGCTCGCCGCTGTGCCAGCGATGCAGCAGGTCGGCCAGGCAATGCGATTCACGGCTCGCCATCAGAACCACGCGCTTGCGCCGCTCGGAGTCGGTGATACGCCACTCCATGGAAAACTCGCGGGCAATCGGGGCAAAGGCCTGACGGAACCCGTCGAGGTCGAACGGAAGCGAATCAGCGCGGATTTCATGGCGCATGAAGAACCAGCCGCTCTGGTGGTCGGAATGGTGGTTGGCTTCCGTGATCCAGCCATTGTAGGTGGCGAGAAAGTTACTGACCTTGGCAACAATGCCAACGCCATCGGGGCAGGCAATCACCAGCCTGAAAGTGCGCATTAACGGTTACTCCGACACGAAGGAAACGCGGCATTCTATCCCAGCAGACAAAAGCACAGCCATCGCGTTAACGCCGGCGTTGGATTGAGAAGCCACGCAACCCCGCCGGCACGATTCAGCTGTCCGGTTATTTGGACACGCCTTGGAAACAATCGAAAAAAACTTGCCCGATAAAACAGAAATTACGTTTGTTTAAGCTTGTCGAAAGCTGTCCGCGCTGGCCCTTCGGTACGCATGAAATATCCCTACAAAAAGTGCCCCGCTTTTTTATCCATCTATATTTACTTGCCCATTACGCAGGACTATGATTGCTGACACTTGCGTTCAAACCTAATCCAAGGAAGTCACATGTCACTGATCAACGAGTATCGCGCCACTGAAGAGGCCATCAAGGAACTTCAGGAGCGACTGAAGTCCCTTTCCGAAGATGACAAACTGAAAAAGGAACTGGAGTTCGAAGGCAAGCTGCGCGAACTCATGGGCGAATACCAGAAGTCGCTGCGCGACATCATCGCCCTGCTCGATCCGGATGCCTCCCGCAACAGCAAAACTCCACGTGCGGCGAAAGCGCCGGCCGCCAGCAAGCGCGCACGTCGCGTCAAGCAGTACAAGAACCCGCACAGCGGTGAAGTGATTGAAACCAAAGGTGGCAACCACAAGACGCTGAAAGAATGGAAAGCCCAATGGGGCTCCGACACCGTGGAAAGCTGGGCCACTCTTCTGGGCTAAGCAATACCAGGGTTATAAAGAACGCCGCTTCCCGACATTATTGATCGACGTCGACAAGCGGCGTTTTTTATTGCGCGCTTCCCACCCGTAACAGCCGTTGCTCTTTTTCGATAGCCAACCGGGCCGGACGCGCTAGTTGCACCCGTAACGCTCACCCAAGGCGCGCCCGTATTCACGCCACTGCTGCAATAGCTGCTGCTGCGCCGGGGTGGCAGTGAGCATGAACTGTTGTATATCCGCCTCGAACTGCGCAAGGGTATTGGGCGCGCCGGCTATCTCGCCGCTAAGGCGCTGTTGGCAGAACCGTTGCCACCTCACCCGCTCCTCAGCCGATAACGCTTCCGGAAAGTTGCGCGCGCGATAACGGAACAGCAATTCCTCTAACCGTACATCATCGAAGTGGCACTGTTGCCGAGCGAGCTCTGCCGGCGCCATCTCGCGAATCCGATCGCACAGCCGCCGATCGCGCTCGCCCAGAAAGCCGTCATAGAGTTGCTGTTCCGGATCGTCCACACCGATGAACCCCTCTTCGCGGTACACCTCGTCCAGCTTGGGGCTCCACACGTGGCGCTGTTCGCGTAGCGCGTCAGCACGTTCGTGGCACGCAGGCAAGTCCAGCTCCAGACGCTGGATATCCGCCTCGCGCAAGACCTTGAGCGGCGCCAGGACCGGGCACTTGTTGATGTGCACGAGCTTCAGCGGGACCGGTAACTCGCCCTCGGCCAGCTCGTCGCGACGCGTGTAGAGCCGCTGTCGCAGCGTTTCCGCGCTTTCCAGCCATAACGGCCGCACCTCGGCTTGCAGATCGCAAACGATCAGCGCATTGCGGTTGCGCGGATGCCAGGCCAGCGGCAGCACCACGGAGAGGAAATGCCGGGCAGCCGAGAAGCGTCCGGACACGTGCACCAGCGGCTCCAGCAGGGTGACCTGCTCGAGCACCGCATGTTTGCGACGCAGATTGAAGAGATAATCGTACAGACGCGGCTGCCGCTCACGAATGAGCCTGGCGAGGCCAATGGTGGCGCGCACATCGGACAGCGCGTCGTGGGCGTTCAGATGTTCCAGCCCATTGGCGGCACTCAGCCGCTCGAGCTTGAGCGTCACCCGCCCGTCGTCTTCCGGCCAGCCAATTCCTTCCGGACGCAGCGCATAGGCGGTACGCACCAGATCGATCAGGTCCCAACGGCTGTTGCCGCCCTGCCATTCGCGTGCATACGGATCGTAGAAATTGCGGTACAGGCTGTAGCGGGTCACTTCGTCGTCGAAACGCAGGCTGTTGTAGCCGGCGCCGCAGGTTCCGGGAGTCGACAATTCCCGATGCAGATGATGAACGAACTGGGCCTCGCACATCCCCTTCTGCTGCAGAACTGCAGGCGTGATTCCCGTGACCAGGCACGCGGCGGGATGGGGAAGGATGTCGTCGCCGGGACGACAGTAGATGTTCAGCGGCTCGCCGATTTCCTCGAGCGCCTCGTTGGTGCGGATACCGGCGACCTGCAAGGGGCGGTCGCGGCTGGGCGATATGCCTGTGGTTTCGAAGTCGTACCAGAAGATGCTTGGAGTCACGGGAAAGTCCTTCTCGATCAGCACAGCAGTCTAACAGCTGCGACATGGCCATCGCGGTGAGTCAGGAAGGTGCCCCGCTCTGCGAACGGCATCCTGCAAGGAAGCAGGCATTTCGCCATAATCCGTCCCACTTTCGGCGCCCGGCCGGTCATCTGGCCATCGCGCGCATTGCCGCAGCCGTGCTTGCCGCATAGCATCAGCTTCTGCCTGACCCTAGACGACCTTGCCCTTGCCATCGAACATCGACCGCCAAGCCCTGCTCGACACCAGCCATCGCGTGGAAACCCCAGAGGGCATCGACCTGGTGTTGCGCCCGGCCGGTCTCGTTCCGCGCGCGCTCGCCTTCGCCATCGACCTGGGCATTCGCGGCGCCCTGCTATTGATCCTCTTCTTTACGCTCGGACTGCTAGGCAAGTTCGGCATGGGGTTGGGCGCACTGCTGCTGTTTCTCGTCCAGTGGTGGTACATGGTGCTCTTCGAAGTTCTGAATCAGGGCCGCACGCCGGGAAAATACTGGCTGGGGCTGCGCGTCGTGCATGACGACGGCACGCCGGTGGGCTGGACGTCCTCGCTGACTCGCAATCTGCTGCGTTTCGTCGACCTGCTGCCGTTCGGCTATTTCCTGGGCGCATTGAGTTGCCTCGCAAACCCGGCCTTCAAGCGACTCGGCGACCTGGCAGCAGGCACGTTGGTGGTCTATCAGGAAAAACCCGCTGTGCGCCCACCACTGCCGGATGCGGAAGCCGTCACGGCCCCGTTCAAGCTGACCCTCGACGAGCAGCGAGCGTTGATCGCCTTTGCCGAACGCCAGGCCAGCCTTTCCGCCGAGCGCCACCTCGAGCTGGCTTCGATCCTGGCCGAACCGCTGGCGACCTCGGATCAGGAGGCCGAGGCGAAAATTCACGGCATCGCCCGTTCGCTGATGGGTGCAGCATGAAGCAGGCCGCATTCGAACGTCTCCATCAGGCGCGCTGGCTCGAATTCGCAGCGCAGCTGGACGCACTCGAGCGTGGCAAGGCCAGCGCGCAACAGGCCGACGCCTTCCCTGCCGCCTACCGCCAGCTCTGCCAGCAGCTCGCCATTGCCGAATCCCGCGGCTACAGCAGCCAGTTGGTTGAGCAGCTGCAACGGCTGGTCCTGCGTGGCCATCAGCAGTTCTATCGCCACCGCAGCCCGTTGCTCGGCCGCGTGCTCGGCTTCATCACTGGCGGGTTCGCCCGCGCCGTGCGCCTCCAATGGCGCTACGTGCTGGCGGCCAGCCTGCTGTTCTACGGCAGCCTGCTCGGCATGGCTGCGCTGGTGTACGCCTTTCCGGACCTGGTCTACAGCGTGCTGCCGGCCGAGCAGGTCGCGCAGATGGAGCAGATGTACGACCCCGATGCCAGTCGCCTGGGCCGTTTTGCCGAGCGCGGAGCCGGTGACGACTGGCTGATGTTCGGGTACTACGTGATGAACAACATCGGCATCGCCTTCCAGACGTTCGCCAGCGGGCTGTTGTTCGGCCTGGGTACCTTGTTCTTTTTGCTCTTCAACGGCCTGACCATCGGCGCAGTGGCCGGCCACCTGACGGGCATCGGCTACCACCAGCCATTCTGGTCGTTCGTCATCGGCCATGGAGCGTTCGAGCTGACGGCCATCACCTTCGCCGGCGCGGCCGGGCTGCAGCTCGGTGTAGCACTGTTGGCGCCGGGCTGCCGAACTCGCGCGCAAGCACTGCGCGTTGCAGCCAAACACGGCATCCAGCTGGTCTGCGGCGCAACCGCCTTCCTGCTGATCGCCGCGTTCGTCGAAGCCTATTGGTCCTCCATGACGCTGACGACACCGACCATCAAATACATCGTCGGCGCAGCGCTGTGGCTGCTGGTGGGGGCCTACTTCATGCTCGCCGGGCGGGGTCGTTATGCAGCTGACTGAAGCCAGCGTCTCGATACGCCCGCGCAGTTCATGGGAGGCGCTGGATCTCGGCATCCACCTGGCCCGGCGCCACGCCAGACTGCTGATGCTCAGCTGGGCAGCCGTCACGCTGCCGGTTTTCGGCTTGTTCAGTCTGCTGCTGTGGCAGCACCCGAGCGTCGCACTGCTGCTGTTCTGGTGGCTCAAGCCGTTGTTCGAGCGGCTACCGCTGCACATCCTGTCCAAAGCCCTGTTTGGCGAGACGCCCTCCCTGCGCGAAAGCCTCAAGGCCTTTCCTGGCCTGTTGCGCCAGCAATGGCTGGCCAGCCTGACCTGGCGCCGGCTGAGCACGACGCGCAGCTTCGACCTGCCTGTGCAGCAGCTCGAAGGCCTCGATGGCCGGGCCCGCAAGCAGCGCCTGGTGACACTGAGCCTGCGCAACGGTCGCGCGGCCAGCTGGCTGACCGTGGTTGGCGTGCATCTGGAAGGCGCGCTCTGGCTCGGCCTGCTGGGCCTGCTGTATTTCTTCCTGCCGGCACAGCTGGTTCAGCATTGGAACTGGGAGGACCTGCTCGGGCTGAGCGGCGAGTGGCTCTGGCTCGAGCATCTGTCGAACCTGCTCTACGCGCTGGTGCTGATTGTCTGGGAACCGATCTACGTCGCCTGCGGCTTCAGCCTCTATCTCAACCGACGCACCCACCTTGAAGCCTGGGACATCGAACTCGCCTTCCGCCGCCTGCGTCAGCGCCTGCTCAGCACCGTGCCAGCGGTTCTGCTCGCCGTCAGCCTGTTGTTCTGGCCGGCGGACAATAGCGCCTGGGCGGCATCCGCTGCGCAAGCCGACACCACCCAGCCGGGACCGGAGAGCGAACGACTGCTCAACCAGCCACTGACCAGTGACGCAGCGCGCAAACGAATCGATGCGCTGCTAGACCAGCCGCCGTTCCAGCATCGCGAAACCGTCACGCGCTGGCGCTTGGGCGATGGCCAAGCGTCCGAGCGACCGAGCACCCTGGCACGCCTGCTCGAACGCCTGCTGCAGGGCGGTTCGCTGTGGCAAGGGCTGGAGCGCCTGGCGCAGGTCCTGGAAGTGCTGCTGTGGACGCTGCTGGCCTCGGTGGTGGCGATGGTGTTGTGGCGCTACCGCGAGTGGCTGCAGGTTTTCGCCGGGCGCCTGCGCATGCCCAAGCGACGTACCGCCGTAGCGCCCACCCAGCTGTTCGGCCTCGATGTCGAGCCCGAGAAGCTGCCAGTCGACATTGCCGGCGAGGCCGAACGGCTCTGGCAGACTGACCCACGTGCGGCACTGGCACTGCTCTATCGCGGCCTGCTCAGCCGCCTGCTGCACGACTTCCAGCTGCCCTTGAACGCAGCACACACCGAAGGTGAAGTGCTGCAGCAGGTGCGTCAGCTGCAGCACGAGTCCCTGGCCGGCTTCGCCGAACGCCTCACCCGACATTGGCAGGCGCAGGCGTACGGACACCAGCCCGCCGAAACGGAGGCCCGCGATGCGCTGTGTGCCGATTGGCGCGGACTGTTCGGCCAGCAGGTGCAGGCATGAGTCGCCTGCATACGCGTGCGCTGGCCGCCGTGGCGGTGCTGCTGCTCGGCCTGTTGATCATCTGGCTGGCCAGCCAGCTGCAACCCTACGAGGATGTGGTCGAACACGGGCCGGCCCCGGAGGCACGCAGCAACCCTTATCTCGCCGCGGAGCTGTTCCTGCGCGGCCTCGGCCTCACGGTGGAACATCACGAAGGCATCGGCGGCGTCGAGACGCTGCCAAGCGAGGGCCAGACCCTGCTCCTGCTGGGTGACCGGCGCAACCTGACGCCACGGCAGACCGAACGCCTACTCGATTGGGCGGCCGCCGGCGGCCATCTGGTGGTGGTGGCGGAGCGGCTGTGGGACGAGAAAGCCGGCAAAAGTGGCGACCTGCTGCTCGACCGGCTCAATTTGCAGCAATACGCAACGGAGGAACTGGACGAAAGCAGCCAGACGCCGCAGTCCTCAACGGCCGAAGAGCATCCGCAGCTGACCAAGCTCTATCTGGAGAACGAGCGCGCACCAGCGTTCATCGCCTTCGACACCGACTTTCATCTGTACGACGCCGATAATCGGGCCCACGCCTGGGCCAACAGCGCCGGTGCCACGCATATGCTGCAGCTGCAGCACGGCGACGGGCTGATCACCGCCCTGACCGATAGCTGGATCTGGCAGAACCGCAAGATCGACGATTACGACCACGCCTGGCTGCTGTGGTATCTGACCCAGGACAGCGCAGTGACGCTTGTGCACCGCAGCGAGCACGACGGGCTGTTCACGCAGCTGCGCCGGTATTTTCCGCAACTGCTGGTCGCCCTGGGACTGCTTCTGGTGCTCGGGCTCTGGCACGCCGGTCAGCGTTTCGGGCCGATATTGCCTGCCGCCAGCCCGGCGCGCCGGCAGCTGCAAGAGCACCTGCACGGCTCGGCGGAGTTCCTCATGCGTCACGGCAATCAGGCCCGGCTGCTGCAGCAGCTGCAGCTGGACATCCGCTGCCGCGCCAGCCGCCATCACCCAGGCTTCAAACAGCTCTCGGCCGGTGTGCAACTGCCCCTGCTCGCCCGCCTCACCAATCTGCCACCAGGCCGTGTCGAGCAGGCCATGCGCCCAGTGCCGGCGCAGCGCCTGTCGGCCATCGAATTCACCCGCCAGGTCGCCGACCTGCAAAGCCTCAGGAATGCGTTATGAGCGAACAGATCCCCGATTCGAGCAGCCCCGCCCCGACCGCCAGCCCCATCAGCCAGCGCGCACGTGCCGCCCAGCTGGCCCAGGCGCTGCGCGATGAACTGCACAAGGCGGTGATCGGCCAGGACGAGGTCATCGACGGCGTTCTGACCGCGCTGATCGCCGGTGGCCACGTGCTGATCGAAGGTGTCCCCGGACTGGGCAAGACGCTTCTGGTGCGTGCCTTGGCGCGCTGCTTCGGTGGCGAGTTCTCGCGCATCCAGTTCACGCCGGACCTGATGCCCAGCGACGTCACCGGCCATGCGGTCTATGACATGCAGAGCGAGCAGTTCAAGCTGCGCAAGGGGCCGGTATTCACCAATCTGCTGCTGGCCGACGAGATCAACCGCGCACCGGCCAAGACTCAGGCGGCGTTGCTCGAAGTGATGCAGGAGCGGCAGGTGACCCTCGAAGGCCGGGCATTGGCAGTGCCGCAACCGTTCATGGTCATGGCGACGCAGAACCCCATCGAGCAGGAAGGTACCTACCCGCTGCCAGAAGCCGAACTGGACCGCTTCATGCTCATGTTGCGCATGGATTACCCGCAAGCGGATGAAGAGCTGGAGCTGGTCCGTCAGGTCAGCCGTTCGGCACGCGCCGACATGCTCGATGTCAGCGCACTGCGCCAGCTGGTGCAGGCGCGCGACGTGCAGGCGCTGCAGAAGATCGCCAGCGAGCTGCCACTGGATGAGCAGGTGCTGGACTATGCCGTGCGCCTGGTGCGCAGCACGCGCAGCTGGCCAGGCCTGGCGCTGGGTGCTGGCCCCCGTGCCTCGATCGCCCTGGTACGCGGCGGACGTGCCAGGGCGCTGCTGCGCGGCGGCGAGTTCGTCACCCCGGATGACATCAAGGATTGCGCGCGGGCCGTGCTTCGCCATCGCGTACGGCTTTCGGCGGAACTGGATATCGAGGGGCTTTCGGTGGATCAGGTCCTGCACCAGCTACTCGATCAGGTCCCGGCGCCGCGCGCATGAGTCCATCCCGTCGCCTGCTCGTTGCGCTGGCCGCCCTGGCGCTGCTGGCCCTGGTCATCGGCGTACTGGCCGCGCTGCAGCTGGAACTCGCAACCAGCCTGCAGCCGGTCTGGTGGGGGCTGCTGCTGGCATTGCTGGCCACGGCACTGTTCGATGTCTACAGGTTGCGGCGCCTGCCGACACCCGAGGTGCAACGTAGCCTGTCGGGCAGCCTGCCGCTGGGCCACTGGAGCCCGGTGCAGCTTACGGTGAGCAATCGACAGCCCGCCCCGCTCGAGCTGGAGCTGTTCGATCACGTCCCGCCCGGCATGACCGTAGAGCAGCTGCCGCAGCGGGTGCGTCTGCAATCCGGCGAGCATTGCCGTCTCGCCTACCGCGTGCAGCCGAACCTGCGCGGACAGGCAATGTTCCAGCGTTGTGATGTCCGCCTGCTCAGTCCGCTGGGCCTTTGGCGCAGTCGGCGACCGCTGACGTTGCTCAGCGAGACGCGCGTCTACCCCGACTTCGCTCAACTGCATGGCGCCGGACTCAAGGCCACCGACCTGTGGCTGAACCGCCTTGGCGTTCGCCAGCAACCACGTCGCGGGCTCGGCCTGGAGTTTCACCAGCTACGCGAGTTTCGCGAAGGCGACACCCTGCGCCAAATCGACTGGAAGGCCACCGCACGCGCCCGTACACCGATCGCCCGCGAGTACCAGGACGAGCGTGACCAGCAGATCATGCTGATGCTCGACTGCGGCCGCCGGATGCGCAGCCAGGATGGCGACCTGTCGCATTTCGACCATGCGCTCAACGCCAGCCTACTGCTCGCCTATGCCGCGTTGCGGCAAGGCGATGCGGTCGGTGCCTGCACCTTCGCCAGCCACGCGCAGCGCCATGTGCCGCCAGCGAAGGGCCAGCAACAACTGCGCGTGCTGCTCAACAGCCTCTATGACCTGCAACCGACCCAGCAGCCGGCCGACTACAGCGCGGCCGTCGAGCAACTGCTGGCACGCCAGTCACGCCGAGCGCTGGTCATCGTGCTGAGCAATCTGCGTGACGAGGATGACGTCGAGCTGCACTCGGCCCTGCAGCGCCTGGCCCGTCGGCATCGCGTCCTGCTGGTGAGTCTGCGTGAGGAAGTGCTGGATCAGCTGCGCCAGCGGCCGGTGCAGAGTCTGGATGACGCGCTCGACTACTGCGGCGCACAGGAATACCTCAACGCCCGCCAGCAACTGCACCGTCGTCTGAGCGCCAGCGGCCTGCCGGTGCTCGACGTCCAGCCCAGCGACCTCGGGCCGGCGCTGGTCGGCCGTTATCTGGCCTGGAAGAAAACCGGGTCGCTGTAAGGCTGGCCAAGGCACTCCATCACAGGTCTAGACGCCGTGACAGCAGTCCTTGTCGGTAAAGCGGTCCGATGGCGGGCAGGTCTGATGCGCCAGCGGCACATGCAGCATCGGCTGGAAGCTGAAGTAGTGATGCAACGCGGCGATCATCTCGCGGATCTCGCCTGGCGGATCGATCAGCGAGAAGCCGGTGTCGTAGCTGCCCGGCGTCACGTCTTCGCTTGACCACAGGCTGAAGGCGCTGAAGTCCACATGGCGCAGCTGGCCGGTCTGGCCGGGGATTTTCAGGCGCATCTCGAAGCGTACCCCGAGCATCATCGGATAGGGGCTGATCAGCATCAGTCCGCCCTCGGACAGATTGCCGATGAAGCCCAGCGGCTTTTCCGTGAAACGGTTGAATACGTTGAGGTAGTACGGCAGCTGATGCCGCTGAATACGACGCTGGTTCGCCATGTTCATGTCGTCCAAGCCTTCTACCTTAGCCCTGCGATCGAGTCCCTTCGGCTCAGTTGCAGACCTGGCTGATGCGCGCCGCCAGGCGCTGTCGAGCCGCCTCTAGTTCACTGTCACTGTAGTAGACGCGCTCTCCGGCTGCATCGTTACGGAAGAAGCGTCCGCCGAGCTGCAATTGCGACAACTGGCTGCGCAGGCTCTGGCATTCCTGCTCTCGAGCAGCCCTTGTCTGGCTGGCCTGCTCGCGCGCCGCCTGCTGCTCCTGGCGGCGCGCATCGAAGAAACGCTCGCTGCGCGCCTCGCGCTCGCGGGTCTGGTCGTCGCGCTCGACGACCTGCGGGCGCACCTCGATCTGCTCGGCGCCAGCGGGCGGACGCTGGCCGAAATGAACGCGCCCGTCGGCATCGGTCCACCGGTAGATCTGCGCGGATGCCAGCGCCGGCATCAGTATCAGGGTCAGAAGCAGCGCGCGCATGTTCCCTCACATGAACGGTGTGGTGTTCAACGCCTGGCCGGCTGTGCCACCGGCTGCGCCTCGCTGTGATAGTGCCCCAGCTGACGCAGAGTCTCCAGTCGGGCGCGGGCGCGGTAGGCGTATTCGCTGGCAGGGAATCGCTCGATGATGAAGCGGTAGGTTTCCGCCGCGTCGACGAACAGCCCCTGCCGCTCCAGGCACTGGCCGCGCAGCAACGAGATCTCCGGCTGCGCCTGGCTACGCGGTTTGCTGCGACGCTCCGCCTGCGACAGCGACTGCATCACCCGCTCGCAGTTATCAGCCTCGTAATGCCGGTATGCCTCGTCCAGATGGCGATCGGACGCGTGGCGGGCACTACAGCCCACGGTGAACAGGGTCAGAAAAACGATGATCAGGGTACGCATGGGTTCCTCCGTAATGCTCCTGTATCGACCGCGACGGAAAAACCTGCAGACAGCCCGTCAGATGCGCCGAAAGAGTAGTGGCCGCCGGGCGATGACTACAACGGTCGAGCATAGTAGCCTCGCTGCCAGCCAGAAGAAGGAGCCATTTGAATGATTCAGCGTCGCACCAAGATCGTCGCCACCCTGGGCCCGGCCAGCAGTTCGCCGGATGTGCTGGAGAAGATGATCATCGCCGGGTTGGATGTCGCCCGCCTGAACTTCTCCCACGGCAGCCCCGACGAGCACCGTGCCCGGGCCGAGCTGGTCCGTGAGATCGCCGCTCGCCATGGCCGCTTCGTCGCACTGCTGGGCGACCTGCAGGGCCCGAAGATCCGCATCGCCAAGTTCACCGACAAGCGAATTGAGCTGAAGGAAGGCGACCAGTTCCGCTTCTCCGTCACCCACCCGCGCGACGCCGGCACCCAGGAAGTGGTCGGTATCGATTACCCGGATCTGGTCAAGGATTGCGGTGTTGGCGACGAGCTGCTGCTGGACGATGGGCGAGTGGTAATGCGCGTGGACAACGCCACGGCCGATGAACTGCACTGCACCGTGCTGATCGGCGGCCCGCTGTCCGACAACAAGGGCATCAACCGTCGCGGCGGCGGTCTGACCGCACCGGCGCTGACTGCCAAGGACAAGGCCGACATCAAACTGGCCGCCGACCTGCAGCTGGATTACCTGGCCGTTTCCTTCCCGCGTGACGGCGCGGACATGGACCTGGCGCGCCGCCTGCGCGACGAAGCCGGCTCCAGCGCCTGGCTGATCGCCAAGATCGAGCGCGCCGAAGCGGTCGCCGATGACGAGGCGCTCGATGGCCTGATTCGCGCCAGTGACGGTGTGATGGTCGCCCGCGGCGACCTCGGCGTGGAAATCGGCGATGCCGAGCTGGTGGGTATCCAGAAAAAGATCATTCTGCACGCGCGCCGTCACAACAAGGTGGTGATCACCGCGACCCAGATGATGGAGTCGATGATTCACAGCCCGATGCCGACCCGCGCCGAGGTGTCCGATGTAGCCAACGCAGTACTCGACTACACCGACGCGGTGATGCTCTCTGCGGAAAGCGCCGCTGGCGAATACCCGATCGAAGCGATCAAGGCCATGGCGCGCGTCTGCTGCGGTGCGGAAAAGCACCCGACCAGCACCAAGTCCGGTCACCGCCTCGGCCAGCAGTTCGAGCGCTGTGACGAAAGCGCGGCCCTGGCGGCGATGTACACCGCCAACCACTTCCCCGGCGTAAAGGCGATCATTGCCCTGACCGAAAGTGGCTACACGCCGCTGATCATGTCGCGCATCCGCTCCTCGGTGCCGATCTTCGCCTTCTCGCCGCACCGCGAAACCCAGGCACGGGTTGCGCTGTTCCGCGGCGTGCAGACCATTCCGTTCGATCCGGCAGCTCTGCCGGCGGACAAGGTCAGCCAGATCGCGGTGGAAGAGTTGCTCAAGCGCAACATCGTGCAACCGGGCGACTGGGTGATCCTGACCAAGGGTGACAGCTACCACGACAGCACCGGTGGCACCAACACCATGAAGATCCTGCGCGTCGGCGATCAGTAATCGCGCCAGCGCATCAGCACAAAGGCCGGCTTCTTGCCGGCCTTTGTGCTTTCAGGAGACGCCGGCTTGGTTGGCGCTGATAAAGGCATCGCCGAATATCTGCCCGCGCGGCAGACCAGCGAGATACAGACGCCGGGCACAGACGTCGACGAACGATGGACCGCCGCAGACCAGCGCGACATCACGGCGCGATGTGGGCCGCAGCGTACTGAGCATGCGGTCCCGCTCTTCATGGCTGATCCATTCCAGTTGCAGGTTGTCATGCGCCCGCGCCAAGGCCTGCAGAGGCTCCTTCAGGTAATGCCCCTGACGGCAGACATGCAACAACCGGATCGGCCCGCGATGGCCCTGGCGCAAGCTCTCCCGCAAAAGACTCCAGAGGGGTGCCAGTCCGGTTCCGGCCGCCAGCAACAGCAAGGGTCTCTCGCACCATTCCGGCTCGTAGTGCAACGCGCCTCCATGCAGTTCGCCCAGCCGCAGCAGGTCGCCGGGACGCAATCCACGCGCGAAGTCGCAGAAGGCGCCGGGTCGACTGCTGTCGATATGAAACTCCAGCCAGGGATCCTCGTTGGGAAGGCTGGCCAGAGAATATGGCCGGGCCACCCCTGCCGCCGTCCAGAGCAAGAGATGCTGACCAGCCCGATAGCGCAGCGGCCGCTCCGGCAACAGACGCAGCCGCAGCACATCGGCACCCAACCGCTCCAGGCTTTGCACCCGCGTGGCCAGCCCGTCGCGACGAGGATCGAACACCTCCACGCTCAGATCGCCGTCGACCCGGCACTGGCAGGCGAGCCGCCAGCCGGCCTCGCGCTGCTCGGGTCGCAGCAGCTCCGGCTGCAGGTCACGCGGCTCCCCTGCCACGCATCGCACCAGGCAGGCATGGCAGCTTCCGGCGCGACAGCTGGAGGGCACCGTCACGCCAGCCAGCGTCAGCGCGTCGAGCAGATTGCTCTCGGTTGGTACGGTCCAACGACGTCCGGCGCAGCGGAGTTCAGGCATCGCAGGTATCCCATGCCGCCTCGCAGCGATTGCGCCCGGCCCGCTTGGCTCGATAGAGCGCCTCGTCCGCCCGCTGCAGGGCGGCATCCAGCTCATCCCCGGCGTTCAACAGGGTCAGGCCGATGGACAGGCTGAGATGGCCGGCCGCGATCTCGGCATCCTCCGGCTCGGCACTGGCGAAGGCTTCGCGCAAACGCTCACAGCAGGCACGGAACTGCTCGGCGTCGGTTTCCGGCAGCAGCAGGACGAACTCTTCGCCGCCGTAGCGGGCCAAGACGTCGTCGTCACGCAGGCAGGAGCGCGCCACCTTGGCGAAGGTCTGCAGCACGCGGTCGCCAGTGGCATGGCCGTGGATATCGTTGATCCGCTTGAAGTGATCGAGGTCGATCAGCGCGAGGCCCGATTGATGCCCCTTGCGCAGACGACTCAGGTCGCCCTCGGCGATGCGCAGGAAACGTCGACGGTTGTACAGCCCAGTCAGCTCATCGGTGGAGGCCAGGTCCTCCAGCTGCCGCATCATGCCGCGCAGGGTGTCCTGGTGCGCCTGCAGCGCATAGCGACGTTGGCGCATGCGCTGGCGCAGGCGATATACGTGACCGGCGAACAGGCACATCCAGATCAGCGTCACCAGCAGCACGCTGGCCTGTAGCGCGAGCGCCGTGGTGTCCATCGGGCGCTCGAGGTAATAGTCCAGCGCGGCCAGGCCGACGAAGCTGAGAAATGCCAGGGAGGCGTAGCGGATGAAGATCTTGGGCGGCAGAAAGACCGCGAACATCAACACCAGCAGATAGAGCACGAGCAGTGAGCCCCGTGCGCTCCCCAGGTTGAAGAGGAAATAGGTCAGCCAGATCAGCCCCACCAGCACCTGTGGCTCGGTCAGGCTGGGATCCTTGAAGCGCAGATTGATGCCTCGGTGGAACAGCCAGAAGAACATCAGCTGACTCACCACGATCAGCGCCGAATGCACCACCGCGCTGGCGATCGGCGCCTCGTAGAAACCACTCGCCACGGCCACCCATGTCAGCAGCAGGGCCAAGCCATAGGTGACGGACGCCATTGCGAATCGCCGAGTGACCAACTGCTGCAGCGATCGCTCATCGGTCTCGTAACGCATCGCAATCATAGGGATCCATCCCACTGTGGCAATTTGCCGCACTCTACGCCTACCGAAAACAAAAACCTAGCCGGCATTCCCATCGCTCCTGGTCCGTCCGTGTACCGCGCAGTCTGACGCGTTATACTGCCGCGCATTTTTTCGCGGCGCGTCGACTGCCACTCCCGACGCGCCTCTTACCGCCCCGCCATGAGGACGCGCTGCATGACCGTGATCAAGCAAGACGACCTGATTCAAAGCGTTGCCGACGCTTTGCAGTTCATTTCTTACTACCATCCCGTGGATTTCATCCAGGCGATGCACGAAGCCTACCTGCGTGAAGAATCCCCGGCCGCCCGCGACTCCATGGCGCAGATTCTGATCAACTCGCGCATGTGCGCCACTGGTCACCGCCCGATCTGCCAGGACACCGGCATCGTCACCGTCTTCGTCCGCGTCGGCATGGACGTGCGCTGGGATGGCGCCACCATGAGCCTGGACGACATGATCAACGAGGGCGTGCGCCGCGCCTACAACCTGCCCGAAAACGTGCTGCGTGCTTCGATCCTGGCCGACCCGGCAGGTTCCCGCAAGAACACCAAGGACAATACCCCGGCTGTCATCCATTACTCCATCGTCCCCGGTGACAAAGTCGAGGTGGATGTGGCCGCCAAAGGCGGTGGTTCGGAAAACAAGTCGAAGATGGCCATGCTCAACCCGTCCGACTCCATCGTCGACTGGGTGCTGAAGACCGTTCCGACCATGGGCGCCGGCTGGTGCCCGCCGGGCATGCTCGGCATCGGCATCGGCGGCACCGCGGAAAAGGCCGCGGTGATGGCCAAGGAAGTGCTGATGGAGCCGATCGACATCCACGAGCTCAAGGCCCGCGGCCCGCAGAACCGCATCGAGGAGCTGCGCCTGGAGCTGTTCGAGAAGGTCAACCAGCTGGGCATCGGTGCCCAGGGCCTGGGTGGCCTGACCACCGTACTCGACGTGAAGATCATGGATTACCCGACCCACGCCGCCTCGCTGCCGGTGTGCATGATCCCGAACTGCGCCGCCACCCGTCACGCCCACTTCGTGCTCGATGGCTCCGGCCCGGCCAGCCTGGAAGCGCCGCCACTGGACGCCTACCCGGAAATCGTCTGGGAAGCCGGCCCGAGCGCCCGCCGCGTCGATCTGGACAGCATCACGCCGGAGGAAGTGCAGAGCTGGAAGCCGGGCGAGACCATCCTGCTCAACGGCAAGATGCTCACCGGCCGCGACGCCGCGCACAAGCGCATGGTCGACATGCTGAACAAGGGCGAAGAGCTGCCGGTGGACCTCAAGGGTCGCTTCATCTACTACGTCGGCCCGGTCGATCCGGTCGGTGACGAAGTGGTCGGCCCGGCTGGCCCGACCACGGCGACCCGGATGGACAAGTTCACCCGGCAGATCCTAGAAAGCACAGGCCTGTTGGGCATGATCGGCAAGTCCGAGCGTGGCCCGATCGCCATCGAGGCAATCAAGGACAACAAGGCCGTGTACCTGATGGCCGTCGGCGGAGCCGCCTATCTGGTGGCCCAGGCGATCAAGAAGTCCAAGGTGCTGGCGTTCGCCGAACTGGGTATGGAAGCGATCTACGAGTTCGAAGTGAAGGACATGCCGGTCACCGTCGCGGTCGACACCAACGGCGAGTCCGTGCACATCACCGGTCCGGCGATCTGGCAGAAGAAAATCGCCGACAGCCTGGCGGTCGAGGTGCAGTAAGCATCTGCGCGGAAACGAAAAGCCCGGCCTAGTGCCGGGCTTTTCGCTTTCACACCGCCTGATCAGCCGCGGCGGCGCAACTGGACGAACAGCGCTTCGACTTTCTGACGCGCCCAAGGCGTCTTGCGCAGGAATTTCAGGCTCGACTTGATGCTCGGTTCGCTCTTGAAGCAACGGATATCGACGCGCTGGGCCAAGCCGTCCCAGCCATAGTGGGCATGCAGCTCGGTGAGCATGGCTTCCAGGGTGATGCCATGAAGGGGATCGTTGGGAGTGGCAGACACGGATGGCGCTCTTGCTGAAGCGGCACGAGCCGCGGGGTCGTCATGCGTGCCGCCCGGCAAATGCGACACGGCACGCAGGGCATCCTACAGCTTTATCTCGGTGCCGAGCAGCTTGAGAAAGCCCGCCAGCCAGGCTGGATGCGCCGGCCAAGCCGGGGCGCTGACCAGATTGCCTTCGGTGTGCGCCTGGTCCACCGGGATGTCGACATAGTCGCCGCCGGCCAGCTTCACCTCCGGTGCGCAGGCTGGATAGGCGCTGCAGGCGCGGCCCTTCAGCACGCCAGCGGCGGCCAGCAGCTGTGCGCCGTGACAGACGGCAGCGATCGGCTTGCCGGCTTCGTCGAAGGCCCGTACCAGCGCCAGCACCTGCTCGTTCAGGCGCAGATACTCCGGCGCGCGGCCGCCAGGAATCACCAGCGCGTCATAGTCCTCGGCACGCACCGCGGCGAAATCGAAGTTCAGCGCAAAGTTGTGGCCCGGCTTCTCGCTGTAGGTCTGGTCGCCCTCGAAATCATGGATCGCGGTGCGCACGGTGTCGCCGGCCTTCTTGTCAGGGCACACCGCATGCACGCGATGGCCAACCATCTGCAGGGCCTGGAACGGCACCATGGTTTCGTAATCCTCGGCGTAGTCACCCACCAGCATCAAAATGTTCTTTGCTGCCATTGCATCGTCCTCTTTCGCGCGGGTCTGGAGCCTTTGCTCCGGTACACAACGACCGTCAGCCGTTGCGGTTGAAAATGTTCACCAGCAGACGGTCCATCGCGCCCCACAGGCGCTGATAGAGCCGCAGATGCAGCGGCCTGGCGTACCAGCTGGCCAGGTCGATCTCGCTGCTGTCCTGAAAGTCGCGCTCGAAACTCCGCTGGACCTGGGCGCTGAGCGAAGCGTCGATCGCTTCGAGGTTGGCCTCCAGGTTCCAGCGCAGGTTCCAATAGTCGAAGTTGCATGAGCCGACGCTGACCCAGTCATCGACCAGCACCATTTTCAGGTGCGAGAAGTGTGGCTGATATTCATAAATCCGCACGCCGGCACGCAGCAGGCGTGGGTAGAAGCGCTGACCGGCATAGCGCACCGGCGGGTGATCGGTGTTGCGACTGGTGAGCAGAAGGCGCACGTCGACACCACGGCGTGCCGCCCGGATCAGCGCGCGACGCACCTTGCCGGTGGGCAGGAAATAGGGTGTCGCCAGCCAGATACGCGTCTGCGCCCGGCGCAGGTTGCGCAACAGGCTGAGCAAAATGTCGCGATGCTGACGCGCTGCGGCATAGGCGACGCGACCCAGGCCCGGCCCCTCGGGCACCTGAGGAATGCGCGGTGCACGGCTCGGCAGGGGTAGTTGCCAGATCCGCCGCCTCAGGCAGTGCACCCACTGGCTGTCGAACAGCTCCTGCCAGTCCTGGAGCAGTGGGCCGAACATCTCGACCATCACCTCGTGCCAGTGCACGGCAGGTTTGCGCGGGTTCCAGAATTCGTCGGTGATACCGGTGCCACCGACGAAGCCGACGCCGCCGTCCACCAGCAGCAGCTTGCGATGGTCGCGATGGAGGTTGCGCAGCTTGAGGCGCAGCGACAGCGGGTTGTACAGCCGCAGCTCGATCCCGGCGGCAGTCATGCGGTCGCGATTGGCCTGGCTCATCTTCAGGCACCCGAAACCGTCGAACAGGCAGCGCACACGCACGCCCCGCTCCGCCGCACGCACCAGCGGCTCGAGCATGCGTTCCAGGCAATGACCGTCCTCCACCAGATACAGCTCGAGATCGATGCGCCGCTCGGCGCCCTCGATCGCTTCGATCATGGCGGGAAAGAACTGCGGCCCGTCGATCAGCAGACGGAAGCGGTTGTCGCTGCGCCAGGGAAATACGGCACCGGCCAGCATCACCAGGCATCACCCGGGTTGAACGCGCCGGCAGCCCGGCGAAGCGACATGGCAGAGCAACAACGATACGACATGAAATCCCTTTTTCCGGTCGACATCCCGAAGCAAACGCAGAAGGCTGCATCGATCCGCGCAAGACGGACGCAGCGCAGTAGCTTACCCGCGCACCTCGGCAAGACAATGGCTGGCGTGGCAGGCGCCGGCGCAAACGGGTGATCCCTATAGGCTCGCCACGGGCAGGCAGAGTTCCCGCCAGCAGGCTTTTAGCCCAGCCCGAGCGCGCGGCAGGCCTGCTCCAGGAGGCGCGCCTGTGCATCTCGCGCCAGCGCCAGCACGCCTCGATCGCGCTGCCAGAGCGCCGCCGCATCGCCGCGAGCCATGACCGAGCCGAGGCCCCCTTGCAGCGCAGCGAACTGCTCGAGCTGGGCGGCCAACAGGAGGTGCGTGGCGGGCTCGTCGGCCGGCAATCGGGCCACTTCCGCCGCGCCGCCCAGGATTGCCAGCAGGCGAAGCTGCAGGTCGCGCGGCCACTGCTCGCGCAGCGCCACACCATAGAGCCAGGCGGCCAGCGCGGCCAACACGTGCAGATCCTCATGGGTACGGAAAGGTTTGACGTAGTCGCTCCAGCCATCGCCGGCCAGGCGCTTCGCCGGCGCGCCAGCCAGCTGCAGGCGGGCATGAGGGATGTCGGGAACGATCGGCAGACTCGGGCCCTGGGTCAGCGCTACGCCAGCAGCGGTCGGCTCGACGGCGAACAGGCCGAGGCGCGGCGGCTCGTCGACACCCTCCTCCCGGGCCGAGACCAGCAGCCACTGCACCGCATCGCCTGTGGTCACGAAGTCCTTGCTGCCATTGAGCTGCACGCCGTCCCAGCGTGTGGTCATGTCGGCGGGGCGCAGCCTGCGTCGTTCAGTGGTGCAAAGCGCCCCCAGCCCTGCCGGCGCCTCGGGCCACAGCGCCCGCAGCGCTGCCTGATAGCCGGCAAGAAAGGCCAACCCTGGCGTCGCCGCCAGGCGCCCACCGTGTACCGCCAGGCCCAGCGTGCCCGAGCGGCCAGCCGCTGCGCACAGATCTTCATACCAGCCGCTTAGCCCGGCGCTAGCCGCGATGGGCTGCAGCGGCCCGATCAATCCTGCCCACGACATGCTCATCTCCAAGGTTTCACGCCGTCATCCAACCATCATCCGTTCGTCACAACGGCGACATGCCCGGCCCCTAGCCTGATCCAGCCAGACCAGGCGAGCCCAACGATAACAACCAGACGCTCGCGATGCATCGCCAACCCGCCACTGCCACGGCGGACAAGGAGACAGAGCATGAATGCCATCGTCGACCGCAGTACACGTCAACTTCAAGCCGAACGCCTGCAAGGTGAAGATGCCCTGCGCGAAGCCCAGGCTCTGCGCTATCGCGTATTCAGCAGCGAGTTCGAGGCTCGGCTGCAGGGCGCCGAACTGGGCCTGGACATGGACGATTTCGATAGCCACTGCCGGCATATCGGCGTGCGTGACCTGGCCAGCGGCGAACTGGTCGCCACCACCCGCCTGCTGGATCACCTTACCGCTCGCCAGCTGGGCCGCTTCTACAGCGAAGGCGAGTTCGCCCTGCATGGCCTGGCCCAGCTGGACGAGCCGGTACTGGAGATCGGCCGCACCTGCGTGGCGCCGGCCTATCGCAACGGCGCAACCATCGCCGTGCTCTGGAGCGAACTGGCCGAGGAACTCAATCGGGGCGGTTACCGCTACCTGATGGGCTGCGCCAGCATCCCCATGCGCGACGGCGGTATTCAGGCCCACGCCATCATGCAGCGGCTGCGCGACAGCCACCTCAGCACCGAGCTGCTGCACGCCGAGCCGCGTACGCCGCTACCCGCACAGGAGCTGCCGGAGAACGTCACCGCCCAGCTGCCGCCGCTGCTCAAGGCCTACATGCGCCTCGGCGCGAAGATCTGCGGCGAGCCCTGCTGGGATCAGGAATTCCAGGTGGCCGACGTGTTCATCCTGCTCAAGCGCGAAGAGCTCTGTCCGCGCTACGCACGTCATTTCAAGGCAGCGGTGTAGATGCCGCGCATGCGCCTGTACTGGCGCATGCTGCGGGTTGCCGGGGTGGTTCTGAGCGGCCTGATCGTGGCGGCCGCGCTGGGGCTTGCCGAACGCGGCGCGGTGCCCGTCTCGGCCCTGCGCAAGCAGCAGCTGACCCGGTGGTTTCTCGCCCGACTGGCGGCCACTCTGCCCTTTCGCGTGCGCGTCACGGGCGAGCTGCCGGCGCAGCCGATGCTGTGGGTGGCCAATCATGTCTCCTGGTGCGATATCCCGCTGCTGGGCATGCTTGCGCCGCTGTCCTTCCTGGCCAAAGCCGAGGTCCGCGCCTGGCCCGCGCTGGGTTGGCTCGCCCAGGCGGCCGGCACGCTGTTCATTCGCCGTGGAAGCGGCGACGCGGCGTTGGTCAATCGGCAACTGACCACGCACCTGTTCCAGGGGCGCCATCTGCTGATCTTCCCCGAAGGCACCTCGACCGATGGCAAGGAAGTGCGCACCTTCCATTCTCGGCTCTTCGCCTGCGCCATCGATGCAGGGCGCGCTGTGCAGCCGGTCGCCATCCGTTATCGACGCAACGGCGAACGGGACACCGTCGCACCCTTCATCGGCGACGATGAGCTGCCCGGCCATCTACATCGCCTGCTGACGAGCGATTGCTGTGACGTGGAAATCCGCCTGCTGCCGCCGATCGATACGCGCACGCTCGACCGCAAGGCCATCGCCACCGCCGCGCAGCACGCGATCGCCGACGCGCTGCGGCCCGAGTCGCGCGGGCAGCTGCGCGAGGCAGCCTGAGGCGTCCCAGGACACGGTAGCTGCGCTAAGCTTCGCCCATGAACTATCTCGCACACCTTCACCTCGGCGGCCCGCAGCCGGGCGACCTGCTCGGCAGCCTCTACGGCGACTTCGTCAAGGGACCGCTACAGGGTCGCTGGCCGGCCGAGATCGAAGCCGGCATCCGCCTGCATCGCCAGATCGACGCCTTCACCGACAGTCATCCGCTGGTTCTGCAGGCCAAAAGCCGCTTCCCCAGCGAACGACGCCGCTATGCCGGCATTCTGATAGACCTGTTCTTCGATCACTGCCTGGCGGCCAACTGGGCGGACTATTCGAGCGAGCCCCTCGAGCGCTTTACCCAGCGCGTCTACGGCGTACTGGCTGCCGAACCCGAGCTGCCAGGCAAGCTTGCGGTGATCGCGCCGCACATGGCCGCGCACGACTGGCTGGGCAGTTATCGCGAATTCGAGGTACTGGAACGGGTGCTGGCCAACATGAGCCGGCGCCTAAGCCGACCGGATGGCCTGGCCGGCGGGCTGGCCGAGCTGGAGCAGCTGTACGAACCGCTGCTCCAGGATTTCCGCGACTTCTATCCAGCGCTTCAGCAATTCGCCAGAACGGCCTGAGGCGCTTGTGCCTCAGGCGTCGTAACCGGGGCTTTGCACATCCAGCTTGCGCAGCAGGGCCGGCCAGGCCAGCGCGCCGCCCATGCCCGAGCGGGTTCGGGTCACCCCGGCGGCCATGGCCTTGGCGCCGGCGAGGATCTGTTCCGGAATGGCGATCAGTTCGCTGCCACCGGCCTGTGCCATGACTTGGATTTCGCAGGCGCGCTGGAAGATGAACATCATCAGAAAGGTGTCGGCGATGCTGCCGCCGCAGGTCATCAGGCCGTGGTTGTGCAACAGCATGAAGCCGGTCTCACCCAGGTCGGCTTGCAGTCGCGCCTTTTCCTCGTGGTTCAGTGCGACCCCCTCATAACCGTGCGTCGACAGGCTGGCCAGAACGAACAGCGACTGCTGGCTGATGGGCAGCAAACCCTGACGCTGCGCCGACACGGCGACCCCAGCGGCGGTATGGGTATGCATGACGCAGGCGACGTCGTGGCGAACCTCATGCACCGCGCTGTGGATGGTGTAGCCGGCGGGATTGATCTCGTAGGGGGTGTCCATCACCTTGTTGCCGGCCAGGTCGACCTTGACCAGGCTCGAGGCGGTGATTTCATGGAACATCAACCCGTACGGATTGATCAGGAAATGCTCGGTGTCGGGAATCTTCGCCGAGATATGGGTGAAGATGAGGTCATCCCAGCCGTGCAGCGCCACCAGTCGGTAGCAGGCGGCGAGGTCCACCCGCGCCTGCCATTCGGCGGGGCTGACCTGAGGCTGAAGCGAAGGCAGGGTATGCAGCGCAGTCATCGAGGGCACCTCTTGTTATTGTCGTGAAGGTGCCATCGATTCTAGCCAGCCGCCGACAGGGCGGCAGTTGCCGTTGCAGCCAGGCCGTTGGCCCGGCGAGCCAGGATCAGCCGCGCAGGGCTGCAGCGAATGCCTCCAGCCAGGGCTCGGCATCGCTTTCCGGGGTGACCGTCTCACTGGCATCGAGACGCAGCATCTCCACCACTTCCCGCACGCCCAGTTCGGCGTACAGCTCGCGGATCAATTCACCACCGCCACAGAAGGTGTCGCCGTAACTGGCGTCGCCCAACGCGATGACGGCACCAGGCAGGCCGCTCCAGGCCGGAAACCGATCACGAATGGCGGTGTACAGGGGAATGAAGCTGTCCGGCAGCTCGCCCATGCCGGTGGTGGAGGTCACGACCAGCAGCGCGTCGGGCGCAAAGTCGAGAATCTGCTGCAGCTGGGCGCGGGGATCGTGCCAGGCGTCGAAGCCGGCGGCCTTCAACTGGCGTTCGGCATGGCGGGCTACGTCTTCGGCCGTGCCGTAGACGCTTCCGGAAAGAATGGCGACTTTCATGCTGCGCTCCGAGGCAATTCAAAGCCGCGCATTATGCCGCAATCTCCACACTGCGACGCACAACCAGGAAGCACCAGCGATACGGAACTAAACTTCGTACAGGCGATCGAAGGCCCGATTGCCACAATGAATGCGGCCATACCGGTCGCAGGCGAAAGCGGCCACGACCGCGACGCCAGATCGAGGGAAGGCCGGCGCCTTCCGAGGGTATCCGCAATGGCGGAAGAGACCATACTCAGCAAAGACGAGCTGACCTTCATCCGCCAGCTGATGCAGCGCAACGGCGGCAGCGGCAACGAGCGCTCCACGGGTTTCCGGATCGATGGCGGCGCGCGTTCCAACGAGCTGCTGATGCAACTGGCCGCCCGCGCCAACCTGTCGCTGCAGGCCGAGTTCGAGGACTTCCGCATGTCCTTCCCGCTGCAGCTGCGCGAAGACGAGCTGCACAGCCTCGATCTGCAACTGGCGCCACCGGTCATCTACGAGCGCGGCCCGACGACTCGTGCCTGGCGGTTGCATCTGGACGAACCGCTGCCGTTACTGGAGAGCGACGGCGGCGAGAGTCCGCTGAGCGTGCATGAACTCTCCCCCCACGGCCTGCTGGTAGAAGCCGGCAAGCATCGCAAGCCTCCCAAGCATTTCCATCTGCGCCTGGCCTTGCCTGACGATACGCCGCTGGAAATCGACGCCCACCGGGTACGCGAACTGAACGGCGGCCGGGCCGCCTATGAAGTCGAGTTCGCCCGGGAAAAGGACGCCGAGCGCATCCGCTCCTTCCTTTATCGCCAGCACCAGCGGCTGCACCCCGATTTGCAACCTGAGCTGCCGGCTGATCTGGTGTAAGCTGCCACGCCATTAGCGACGGCCCGCGCCTGCGGGACGTCCGCCCACTTCCGGCAGTGGATACTCATGCATCAGGCCCCGATTCTCATCACCGGAGCCAGCCAGCGGATCGGGCTGCATTGCGCCGAACGCCTGCTGGATGACGGTTACCCGGTCATCATCAGCTACCGTCGCGAGCGCGACAGCGTAGCGCGGCTGCGTGCCCGCGGAGCGCAGGTGGTGCAGGCGGACTTCAGCGATGAAGCCGGCATTCATGCCTTCATCACTGCCATCCGGCAACTGACCGGCAGCCTGCGGGCGATCGTGCACAACGCCTCGCAATGGCGCGCCGATACGCCTGGGCAGGAAGCCGACGCCTTCCGCCAGCTGTTTCAGATCCACATGCTCGCGCCCTACCTGATCAACCTGCACTGTGCCGATTTGCTGCGCTACGGCGGCCCGGCGGATATCGTGCACATCGGCGACGATGTCACCCGCAAGGGCAGCAAGAAGCACATCGCCTACGCCGCGAGCAAGGCCGGCCTGGACAGCCTGACGCTATCCTTCGCCGCCAGCCTGGCCCCGCAGATCAAGGTCAACGGAATTGCGCCGGCGCTGATCCAGTTCAACCCGGACGACGACGAGGACTATCGCCGCAAGGCACTGGCCAAGTCGGCGCTGGGTATCGAGCCCGGCGCCGAAGTGATCTACCAGAGCCTGCGCTATCTGCTCGACAATCCCTACGTCACCGGCACCACACTGACCGTCAACGGCGGTCGCCATCTGATCTGACACGACAAGGAGACGACATGCCCAGACTGGAACCCGCAATGGCGCGCATCCGCGTCAAGGACCTAAGGCTGCGCACCTACATCGGCATCAAGGAAGAGGAAATCCTCAATCGCCAGGACGTACTGATCAACCTGACCATGCTCTACCCGGCCGCCGAAGCGGTGCGCGAGAACGACATCGAACAGGCGCTGAACTACCGCACCATCACCAAGGCGATCATCCAGCATGTCGAGGACAACCGTTTCGCCCTGCTCGAACGGCTGACCCAGGAAATCCTCGATCTGGTGATGCAGTATCCGCAGGTGCGCTATGCCGAAGTGGAGGTCGACAAGCCTCATGCGCTGCGCTTCGCCGAGTCGGTATCGATCACCCTGGCAGCCCATCGGGATTGACGCGGAACAAGGCTGGTTCGCTCAACGAGGCGAGGTTATGATCCGGCCGACCTCAGCCAACGCCGAGACCCGAGAGATGAACGACCAAGAACGCACTGAACTGGAAGCCGCCGCCTTCCGTCGCCTGGTCCAGCACCTGCGCACCCGCCCTGATGCGCAGAATATCGACCTGATGAATCTGGCCGGTTTCTGCCGCAACTGCCTGTCGAAATGGTACAAGGCCGCCGCCGACGACCTGGAGGTCGAACTGACCATCGACCAGGCGCGCGAAGAGGTGTACGGCATGCCGTACAGTGAATGGAAAAAACGCTATCAGAAGGAAGCGACCGCCGAGCAACAGGCCGCTTTCGACAAGGCACAGAAATAATGACAGACCTGAAGGACTTCCGCGCGAGCCTGCGCAACCGCAACCACGCGTTCAGTGACACCCTCGCCTTCATCGCCAGCAACTACGACTACCAGCCGAGCCGTTTCGTCAATGGCACGCTGGAGAATGCCGCCGGCGAGAACGAGGGCTCCTGCAAGACACTCGGCCTGGCCCTGCTGGAGGGTTTCAGCACGGAAGAGGCTCTGCTCGCGTTCGGCGAACACTACCAGGCGGTGCTGGCCAACCCGAACGGCAGCGACCATCGCAACATCCGCGCGCTGATGGAGACGGGACTGCCGGGCGTGCGCTTCGACAGTCAGCCACTCCACCGCAAGTAAGCCGCGTTGCGACAAGAGCCGGCCCGCCCGGCTCGACCGAAGAAAAAGGGTCATCCAAGCACTTGGGGAAGGCTTAAGGAGCGGATGACCCGAAAAGCGATGGGCACCACCTTACCCATGCCGCAGCGCGGCGGATAATTCAGCTTTCGCATCCCGCCCATAGTCGTGGGCTATCCCTCTTCCCGTCACGACAATGCCTCACAGGAGATGCCATGCCCGTATCCGCTCTTTCCGGCCCGCAGTACCTGCGCGAAGGTCTGCGCCTGGTGCTTAGCCCGGGGCTGCGCCTGTTCGTGATCCTGCCCCTGACCGTGAACGTGCTGCTGTTCTTCGGCCTGATCTGGCTGGCCGTGGGCCAGTTCAGCGGTTGGGTCGACACCTTCATGCCGAGCCTGCCGAGTTGGCTGGCCTTTCTCGAATACCTGCTCTGGCCGTTATTCGTTGCGCTGGTGGTGCTGATGGTGTTCTTTACCTTCACCATGCTGGCCAACATCATCGCCGCGCCCTTCAACGGCTTTCTCTCAGAGAAGGTCGAGGTGGTGGTACGCGGAGAAGACGCCGCACCGCCCTTCAGTTGGGCCGAGCTGCTTGCCATGCTGCCCCGCACCATCGGCCGGGAATTGCGCAAGCTGGCCTACTTCGCACCGCGTGCACTCGCCCTGCTGGTGCTCTCGTTCATCCCGGTGCTGAACCTCGCAGCCGCACCGTTATGGCTGCTGTTCGGCGTATGGATGATGGCGGTGCAGTACATCGATTACCCGGCGGACAACAACAAGCTGAGCTGGGCCGACATGATGGTCTGGCTGCGCCAGCGTCGCTGGCAGAGCCTGAGCTTTGGTGCGGTGACCTATGCGGCGTTGCTGGTACCGGTGCTGAACCTGCTGATCATGCCGGCAGCGGTCGCAGGAGCCACGTTGTTCTGGGTCCGGGAAGGCGGGCCGAATCGGCAGCTCGATCGGCCAGCATAGGCGCTTGGCGTCTCGTTCGGCGGCTAAACAGCGCGGCGGCCCGGAGCGCCGCCGCGGCGGGGGCAGCGGCAGCCAGATGGCTCTGGCTGCCGCCCTCACTCACGCCAGCGTCTTCAACGCCTCGCGGCTGAACGGCAGAATGTCCTGCATCCGCCCCTCGCGCACCTTTACCGCCCATTCCGGATCGCAGATCAGCGCACGCCCCACCGCCACCAGATCGAACTCGGCCTTGTTCAGCCGCTCCAGCAGGCCTTCGATGTTGGCCGGCTGCGCCACCTTGTCGGTCTTGACCATGAACTGCAGAAATTCGCCGTCCAGGCCGACACTGCCCACGGTGATGGTCGGCTTGCCGGTCAGCTGGCGGGTCCAGCCGGCCAAATTGAGTTCCGAGCCCTCGAACTCCGGTTCCCAGAAACGACGCGTCGAACAGTGGAAGATGTCCACCCCGGCGTCGGCCAGCGGCGCGAGGAACTCGCCGAGCGCTTCGGGCGACTGCACCAGCCGTGCGGTGTAGTCCTGCTGCTTCCACTGCGAGAAGCGGAAGATGATCGGAAAATCAGGCCCGACCGCCGCACGTACAGCCTGCACCAACTCGATGGCGAAGCGCGAGCGGTTGGCCAGGCTGCCGCCGTACTCGTCGGTGCGCTGGTTGCTGCCTTCCCAGAAGAACTGGTCGATCAGATAGCCATGGGCACCGTGAATCTCCACGCCGTCCATGCCGATCGCCTGCGCGTCGCGGGCAGCCTGGGCGAAGGCTTCGATCACGTCCTGAATGTCCTGCTTGGTCATGCCATGAACGACGACCTGCCCGTCCTTTTGCTTTTCCATCGGCCCGTAACCTGGCACGTCCGGCTCCGGCTCAGTGCCTTTGCGACGCACGTTGCCCACATGCCAGAGCTGCGGGACGATCCTGCCGCCAGCACCATGCACCGCCTCGACGACAGCCTTCCAGCCGGCCAACGCATCCTCGCCATAGAAGCGCGGAACATGCGGGTAGCCGTTGGATGCCGCGTGATTGACCGTGGTGCCCTCGGTGATGATCAACCCGACCCCGGACGCGGCACGCCGACGGTAGTACTCCACCACATCGGCGGTGGGTACGCCGTTGGGCGAGAACGACCGGGTCATCGGCGCCATGACCACACGGGTCGGCAAACGAAGGGCGCCCAATTCGAAGGGCTCAAACAGGGCTTGTACGCTAGCGGTCATCGATGCGACTCCTTTTATTCATCTGGGCAAGGCAACCGAGCACTCGTGGCCCGGCAAACGAGGCGCAGCCGGCGCCAACAGGCGCTCGAGCTGCTGGAGGAAAACCTGTAGCGGGGCGACGCTGCCGCTCACTTTCATGCGCAGCAGCGCGCCTTCCCAGGCGTTGCTGATGAACTCGGCAACGGCCCGACAGTCGCTGTCCGGTGCAAGCGCACCAGCGCTGCGCCCCTGCTCCAGGCAGTGCGCGAGCAGCTCGACGGAGCGCGTCAGAATCTCGCTGAGCCGGGTTGCGATCGGCGGACAGAGTTCCGCCATCTCGAAGCTCAGGCTACCGATGAAGCAGTGATACTCCGGCCGCTCCTGACGGGCGAAGTGCGCTACGAGATCGGCGTAGTAATCCAGGATGCGTTTCACGGGTGGCAAGGAGGCATTGCTCAACGCCAGCCGATAGCGCTCCAGCCGCGGCGCATAGATGTACTCCAGCGCCTGCAGGGCGAAATCTTCCTTGCTGGCGAAGTAGTGATAGAACGAGCCCTTGGGGATCCCTGCGGCCTGGACGATTTCCTGCACCCCGGTCCCGTGATAGCCGCGGCGGGTCATCACCTGGGCGCCTTTGGACAGGATCAGGTCGCGCTTGTCGTTGCGTGCTGGATTGCTCATGCACCGAGAATATGACCGGTCGTCTCGCCGGCACAGCATCATCCATGGCGCTTATCCAGCCGCAACCATGGCAGCGATGGCACAACACGCAAGGTGGGAAAAAGAAGCGCGACCGCGGCTGCGGTCGCGAGAGGCGGGATCAGGCCAGAGCGCTTTCGATCGCCTGGATCAAGGCAGGATCGTCCGGCGCGGTGCGCGGCGAGAAGCGCGCCAGGACGCGACCGTCCTTGCCGACGAGAAACTTCTCGAAGTTCCAGCTGATGTCCCCGGGGAAATCGGCGCCCTCACCCGCCAGCAGCCGATACAGCGGATGACGCTGCGGTCCATTGACTTCGAGCTTGCCACTCAGGGGGAAGCTGACGCCGTAATTCAGCGTGCAGAACGAGCGGATCTCATCGTCGCTGCCGGGCTCCTGCGCCGCGAACTGATTGCACGGCACACCCAGCACGCTGAAGCCTCGAGCGGCGTACTGCTGGTGCAACCGCTCGAGGCCGGCGTACTGCGGCGTCAGTCCGCACTGGGAGGCGACATTGACCACCAGCGTGATCCGATCGCCGAACTGCGCCAGCGGCAATTCCTCGCCGCCCAGGCCTGGCAACACCAATTGATGGAATGCGCTCATGACATCTCTCCTGACAAAAAAACGCCCCGGCACACGACCGGAGCGCTCTCTTTTTCGATCGGCACGGCGGCCGTTCCTGCCGCCGTGTGTGCGGTCGCCGTTATGGCGGCCGGATCAGTGGTGGTGACCACCCTCGCCATGGATATGGCCGTGGGCCACTTCTTCGTCGCTGGCGTCACGCACGCTGACGACCTTGACGTCGAAGTTCAGGCGCTGGCCGGCCAGCGGGTGGTTGCCGTCGACGATCACGTCGTCGCCTTCGACGTCACGGATGGTGACGATCTGCATGCCGCCGTCCGGACCGGAGGCGTGGAACTGCATGCCGACTTCGAGTTCGTCGACGCCTTCGAACATGGCGCGATTCAGCGTAGCGACCAGCTCCGGGCTGTACTCGCCGTAAGCGTCCTGCGGCTCGATGGAAACCTGGATCTGGTCACCGCCCTGCTTGCCCTCGAGGGCCTTTTCCAGGCCGGGGATGATGTTGCCGGCGCCGTGCAGATAGACCAGCGGCGCGCCGCCGGCCGAGCTGTCGATCACCTCACCGGCGTCGTTGGTGAGTGTGTAGTCGATGGAGACAGCCTTGTTAGCGGCAATCAGCATGGGGCAGAACCTTTGCTTGAGAGAATGGATATCGAAGTTTAACCATCCACCGCGCCGATTGCGAACCGGGCATGGATGAACGGGCCCGCGCCGCCCGTCGCCAGCGGCCAGGATGTAGTCCCATTGAACGTGGGACTACAACCTTTGGATGGCATCGCTTTCATGGACGATGTGCAAGAATCCGCGAAAAGTATCTTTGGCACCCATTTCAATAACATTAGAGATCCAAGGAGCACCGATGTCGGCTCGTAACATCCTGGTGATTAACTGTGGCAGCTCGTCGATCAAGTTCGCCCTGGTCAACGAAGCGCAAGCGACCTTCCCGCTACAAGGCCTGGCCGAGTGCATCGGCAGCCCGGAGGCCGTCATCCACTTCGAGAGCGCCGCTGGCAAGGAAAGCGTCAAGGTGCCCAACGCCGATCATCAGGCTGCTCTGGCCCAGATCCTGCCGCGTGTCGAAGATGCCGCCGGTGGCCATCTGGACGGAATCGGCCACCGCGTGGTGCACGGTGGCGAGAAGTTCTTCGCCTCGACGCTGCTCAACGACGAAACCCTGGCCGGCATCGAAGCCAACATCCAACTGGCACCGCTGCACAATCCGGCCAACCTGAGCGGCATCCACGCCGCCATCAACCTCTTCCCGGAACTGCCGCAGGTCGGCGTCTTCGACACCGCCTTCCACCAGACCATGCCCGAGCACGCCTACCGCTACGCCGTGCCGGACGTGCTCTACAAGGATCATGGCGTACGCCGCTACGGTTTCCACGGCACCAGCCATCGCTATGTCAGCAAGCGCGCCGCCGAGCTGGCAGGTGTACCAGTAGACAACAGCAGCTGGCTGGTCGCTCACCTGGGCAACGGTTGCTCCACCTGTGCCGTGGTCAATGGTGAAAGCCGCGACACCAGCATGGGCCTGACCCCGCTCGAAGGCCTGGTGATGGGCACCCGCAGCGGCGATGTCGACCCGAGCCTGCACAACTTCCTGCACAAGACCCTGGGCTGGGACCTCGCCAAGATCGACAACATGCTCAACAAGGAGAGCGGCCTGAAGGGGCTGTCCGGTCTGTCCAACGACATGCGCACCCTGGCCGAAGCGCGTCAGGCCGGGCATCCGGGCGCCGTGCTGGCCTTCGAGGTGTTCTGCTATCGCCTGGCCAAGTCGCTGGCCGCCATGTCCTGCGCCCTGCCGCAGCTGGACGGTCTGGTCTTCACCGGCGGCATCGGCGAGAACTCCTCGGCCGTACGCGAGCGCACCCTGGAGCACCTCAAGCTGTTCGGCTTCAAGCTCGATGCCGAAGCCAACGCCCGCTGCACTCGTGGTGTCGCCGGCGAAATCCAGGCTCAGGGCAGCCCGCGCGTCATGGTCGTGCCGACCAACGAGGAGCGCCAGATTGCCCTCGACACGCTGGCCCTGCTGGACGCCTGAGCGCAAACAGGCAAGCAGCGATAGCGAAACCCGACAGGCCATGCCGTCGGGTTTCCGCTCTTGAGCGCCGCGGCAATCCGGCAGTTTCCGCCCTCGGGCGAGTCGCCTAGCCTAGCCGCCGCCCGGCACCCGTTACCCGAGCACCCTGTCCACTAGGAGATGCCATGCACACACTCTTCCTTGCCCCTACCGGTTTCGGCGGCGGCCTCAATTCCATCAGCCTCGGCCTGATCCGCGCGCTGGAAAGCGCCGGGCTGAAGGTCGGTTTCTTCAAGCCGATCGCCCAACCCTTCCCGGTCGACCAGGGCCGCGAGCGCTCCTGCATCCTCGTCGAGCGCACGCTGAACCTGACCTCTCCCGAACCGCTGCCGCTGGAACAGGTGGAGCGCCAGCTCGCCGATGGCGAGATCGACCTGTTGCTCGAGGACGTGGTCAGCCGCTTCCAGCAAGTCGCTGTGGGCAAGGACGTGGTCATCGTCGAAGGCATGGTGCCGACCCGCGAGTCCAACTACACCCAGCGCATCAACACCCAGCTCGCCAAGAGCCTGGACGCCGAGGTCATCCTCATCGCGGCCCAGGGCAGCGACAGCCTCAAGCGTCTGGCCGAGCGCATCGAGATTCAGGCCCAGCTGTACGGCGGCGCCAAGGATCCCAAGGTGCTCGGCGTGATCCTCAACAAGGTCAAGACCGAGGAAGGCCTGCCGGCTTTCGTCGACAGCCTCAAGCAGCACCTGCCGCTGCTGGGCAGCGCCGACTTCCAGCTGCTCGGCGCCATCCCGTTCTCCGAGGAACTCAATGCCCTGCGCACCCGTGACATCGCCGAACTGCTCGGCGCCCAGGTGCTCAACGCCGGCGGGGCCGACCAGCGCCGCGTGAACAAGATCGTGCTCTGCGCCCGCGCCGTGCCCAACACCGTGCAACTGCTGCGCTCCGGCGTGCTGGTGGTGACCCCGGGCGACCGCGACGACATCATCCTCGCCGCCAGCCTGGCCTCGCTCAATGGCGAGAAGCTCGCCGGACTGCTGCTGTGCAGCGACTTCGCGCCGGACCCGCGCATCCTCGAGCTGTGCAAGGCCGCGCTGGACGGCGGCCTGCCGGTGATGACCGTTGAGACCAACTCCTACGACACGGCCAACAACCTGTTCGGCCTGAACAAGGAAACCCCGGCGGACGACATCGAACGCGCCACCCGCGTGACCGACTTCATCGCCAAGCACCTGCACCCCGAATTTCTCCACACCCGCTGCAGCGTGCCGCGTGGCGAGCTGCGCATGTCGCCGGCGGCGTTCCGCTATCAGCTGGTCAAGCGCGCGCAGGACGCCAACAAGCGCATCGTTCTGCCGGAAGGCAACGAGCCGCGCACCATCCGCGCCGCTGCCATCTGCCAGGAGCGCGGCATCGCTCGCTGCGTGCTGCTGGCCAAGCCGGAGGAAGTCCAGCAGGTCGCCCGCGAGCAGGGCATCACCCTGCCGGCCAGCCTGGAAATCCTCGATCCGGACAGCATCGCCAACCGCTACGTCGAGCCGATGTGCGAGATGCGCAAGGCCAAGGGCCTGACGCCCGACGATGCCCGCGAGCAGCTGAAGGACACCGTGGTCCTCGGCACCATGATGCTGGCGCTGGACGAAGTGGACGGCCTGGTTTCCGGTGCCGTGCACACCACCGCCAACACCATTCGCCCGGCCCTGCAGCTGATCAAGACCGCGCCGGGCTACAGCCTGGTGTCTTCGGTGTTCTTCATGCTGCTGCCGGATCAGGTGCTGGTCTATGGCGACTGCGCGGTGAACCCGAACCCGAGCGCCACCGAACTGGCCGAGATCGCTCTGCAGAGCGCCGAGTCCGCCGTGGCGCTGGGCGTCAATCCGCGCGTGGCGATGATCAGCTACTCCACCGGCAGCTCCGGCAGCGGTGCGGAAGTCGAGAAGGTCGCCGAAGCCACCCGCATCGCTCAGGAGCGTGCACCGGACCTGCCGATCGACGGCCCCCTGCAGTACGACGCCGCTTCCGTGCTCAGCGTCGGCCGGCAGAAGGCGCCGAACAGCAAGGTGGCCGGCCAGGCCACGGTGTTCATCTTCCCTGACCTGAACACCGGTAACACCACCTACAAGGCCGTTCAGCGCAACGCCAACTGCCTCAGCGTCGGTCCGATGCTGCAAGGCCTCGCCAAGCCGGTGAACGACCTGTCGCGCGGCGCCCTGGTGGACGACATCGTCTTCACCATCGCCCTCACCGCCCTGCAGGCCGCCAACCAGAAGGGCTGATCGGCCTTCTGACGATGGCTGCCGCCGCGCCTGCGCGTCGGCAGCCATTGCCACTACTCTCGATAGTTGCAGTTCAGCGCATAATCGCTACTCTTGGCGCCTCGAATCAGCCGTATCGATGAGAATTTCATGCTGAGCTTCCTCCCCGCCCCACTGCGCGGCAGCCTCGCCGCCCTGCTGCTGGCGCTCAATACCCTGTTCTGGTGCTGGCCGCTGTTCGCCCTGTCGCTGCTCAAGTTGGCGCTTCCCGTTCCACCGGTACAACGCAGCCTGCGCTTCGGTATGCACTGGATCGCCGAGTCCTGGATCGCGATGAACAGCTTCTGGATGGATCTGGTTCGCCCGATCCGCTGGGACGTGCAGGGCCGGGATCAGGTCGACATGCATCACTCCTACCTGGTGACCAGCAACCACCAGAGCTGGGCGGACATTCTCGTGCTGCAATACCAGCTCAACCGGCGCATGCCGTTTCTCAAGTTCTTCCTCAAGCAGGAGCTGATCTGGGTGCCGGTGATCGGCCTGTGCTGGTGGGCGCTGGAGTTTCCCTTCATGAAGCGATTCAGCAAGGAATACCTGGCCAAGCACCCGGAAAAGCGCGGCGAGGACCTGGCCACCACGCGCCGGGCCTGCGAGCGTTATCGGACCAACCCGGTGTCGGTGTTCAATTTCCTGGAAGGTACCCGCTTCACCGAAGACAAGCACGCCGAACAGGCCTCGCCCTATCGACATCTGCTCAAGCCGAGGGCCGGCGGCATCGCTTTCGTCATCGACGCCATGGGCGAGCAGCTATCCGCGCTGATCAACATCACCATCCACTACCCGGACGGTCGCCCGAGCTTCTGGGACCTGTTGGCCGGCAATATCCCTCGGGTCGTGGTACGGGTCGAGGCGCAGCCGATCCCTGCCGAGTTCCTGCGCCGGAACTACGATCAGGACGAGACCTACCGCCTGGCCTTCCAGCAGTGGGTCAACCAGCTGTGGACCGAAAAAGACGCACAACTGGCCCAGCTGCATCAGGACTACCCGACGCGGCGCTGACCGTTCAGAGCGCGCCCCAGGACACGCTAGCCGGAAACGCCCGGGCCTGCTCGGCGGTCACCGCCGGTGACACCAGGAAGCCCTGCATGACGTCGCAGCCGTTGTGCAGCAGCCAGTCACGCTGAGCCAGGGTTTCCACCCCTTCGGCCACCACTTCCAGGCCGAGGTTGCGCCCCAGGTCGATAATGGTGCTGACGACCGCCGCATCGCGCGGCGAGTCCAGCATGTTGGCGATGAACAGCCGATCGATCTTCAGCGTATCCAGCTCGAAGTGGCGCAGATACGCCAGCGACGAATAACCGGTGCCGAAGTCGTCGATGGCCACCCGCACGCCGAGCTTGCGCAGCTGGCGGAGCTTCTCGCAGCTCTGTTCCAGGTCCTGCATCAGGGTGCCTTCGGTGACTTCCAGTTCCAGCTGCGCAGGGTTCAGCTGGTACTCGTCGAGCAGCCGTCGCAGCACGTCGAACAGTCCCGCGCGGCTGAACTGAACCGGGCTGACGTTCAGGCTGAGGATCAGGTCGCTGCCGAATGCGGGCAGCCACCGGCAGTATTGGTCCATGCCCTCGCGCAGGACCCATTCCCCCACCCGCTCGATCAGACGGGTTTCCTCCAGCAGCGGAATGAAATTGCCCGGCTGGTTCTCGCCGGCATCGCCCTGCGGCCAGCGCAGCAACCCTTCGAAGCCCCGGAGTTTGCCGCTGGCCAGCATCACCTGCGGCTGGAAGAGCAGTTCGAAGTCATTGCGTTCGGTGGCGCTGCGCAGGTTCTCCTCCATCATCAGCCGCGCGTGGGCACGCTCGTTCATGTCGCTGGAGAAGAAGCGATACTGGCGGCGACCGGCACGCTTGGCCTCGTACATGGCCATGTCCGCCGAGCGCAGCAGTTGGTCGACGCTGACGCCGCAATCCGGAAAATGGGCAATGCCGATGCTCGCACCAAGGGTCACCTCGGTGCCGTCGATCTTGTGTCGCACAGAGATCAGTTCGATGAGCTTTTCTGCCACCCGTGCCGCGTCTTCCGGATGATCGAGCGAATCGAGCAGCGCGGTGAATTCGTCCCCGCCCATGCGCGCGATGATGTCGTAGGGGCGCATGCAGGTTTCCAGCAGACGCGCCACCTTGCAGAGGATTTCATCGCCCGCGTCGTGGCCAAGGGAGTCGTTGATGCGCTTGAAGCCGTCCAGGTCGATATAGAGGATGGCCATCCGCTTGCCGTTGCGGTCGACCCGCGCCAGCGACGACTCCAGCGCCTGATGGAAGCCGCGGCGATTGAGCAGCCCGGTGAGCGAATCGGTCACCGCCTGGGTTTCCAGCTGCGTATGAAGGTTGCGCACCACCGACATGTCCAGCGCAATGACCACCATTGAACGCTGCTGGCGAGGCAGCGGCGAGCTGGACAGCGCCACCGGCAAGGGCGTGCCGTTGGCAGTGTGCAGCTGCGCCTCGTGCAGGCGATAGGTCGAACCACTGCGCCAGTAGCGATAGAAGTCCGATTCGTGCCAGCTGTCGGGCATTTCCGGCGCCGCCAGATGCGACAGCAGCGGCGTACCCTGCAGGTCCTCTACGCGGGTGTGCAACATGCCGGCGATCGCCGGATTGGCGAAGCTGATGTAGCCATCCTCGGCGACCACCAGGATGCCTTCGGCCGCGTTGCTCAGCACCGAAGCATTGAACGCGCGGGCGCTGTCGAGTTGCTGGGTGAGCAGCTGCAGGTCGCGGCGATTGTGCTCGTGGGCCAGCAGCGTGTTGATCTTGTGCTTGAGCACCTGAGGGTCGAACGGCTTGAGGATGAAATCCACCGCCCCGGTGGCGTAACCGCGCAGCACCGAGTCGCGGGTATGCGCGATGGCCGAGACGAAGATGATCGGCGTGTAGCGCGTGTGCGGGCTGCCGCGCATCAGCCGCGCAACCTCGAAGCCATCCATGCCGGGCATCTGCACGTCCAGCAGCACCAGCTCCACGTCCAGTTCGAGCAGCGCCTTGAGCGCCGCCTCGCCGGAGTTGACGGTATGCACCTGCCAGTCACCGTCGCCGAGCAGAGCCTCCATCGCCACCAGATTGGCTTCGCGATCGTCCACCACCAACAGCGTGCGGCTGCGTGGCTTGGCCTTAAGCTGCGTCTGACTCATCGCCAACCTCCGAGCCAACCTTGCCGAACGGTTGGCAACAAGCATGTTCGCCAGCCATCGACCGCGTCGGGCGATGTCGGTCGGGCTTCGTTTCCACCACAGCCATGTTCGCGCGCACTCCTCGCTCACTCCTCTCCAGCATCAGCCGCACCCACTGCCAGCCCCAACCATTGACGCAGCAACGCCGCCAGTGCCGGGGTTTCGACCGGTTTGAGCAACAGGTCGTCGGCCCCCGCGGCGATGCAGCGCTCGCGCGTCTCGGCATCGGCCACGGTTACCAGGGCTACGATCGGCGCCTGGCAGTCATGGTCCTGTTTGAGTCTTCGTGCCAACTCCGGACCGTCCGCTCCGGGTTGGCTCATGTCCAGCAGTACCAGATCGAAGGCATCCTCTTCGAAACGTTCGACCGCCTCGTCGGCACTGGTTGCCGGCACCACCGGCAAACCCAGCTCGTCGAGCTGGGCCGTCAGCGAATAGATCAGCCGCACATCCTCGTCCACCAGCAGCACACGCTGCCCGGCGGACGCCACCTGTAGCGAGGCGGCCGGGCTCGGCGACGCCGCCGCCGGCTCCGGTCGTATCAATGCGCCCATGCGTTCCACATTTTCCTCCTTGGACAGCGTCATCGCCGAATAGCGGCGCAAGCGTTGCATTTCCTCGTCCGACAGCGGCTGCCGGCTGTTCAGCAGCACGGTGACGCCACGCAGCGAGCGCAAGCGTTCGAGGGCATCGAGCAGGTCGAGGCCGCTGTCATCACTCTGCTCATGGTCGACCACCACCACGGGGAACGTCTGTTCGGCATAGGCCAGCCTGGCCGCCTCGGCCGTCGCAGCCAGGGTCACGCTGTACCCTAACCGCTCGAAATAGTCGCGGATCAGCATGCGGCGGCGCGGATCGGTTTCCACCAGCAGCAGACGCAGCGGGTTGTGCTCATGGCGGGCCAGTTCGATGAAAATGCGTTCCAGCTCGGCCTGTGCCACGGGTTTGACCAGATAGCGCGAACCGTCGTCGTGCCAGTCATGCGGCTGCGGCACGCAGGAGATGATAATTACCGGCATGCCCTGGTGCCGCTCGTCGGCACGCAGCTCACGGTGCACCTGCCAGCCGCTGATGTCCGGCAGCAAGATGTCGAGAATCACGGCGGCGAAATGCTCACGGCGCAGCGCCTCCAGACCCTGCTCGCCGGTGCTGCAGATCAGGCTGGTAAAGCCATGGTTCTGCCCGACCTCGGCCACCACCGAGGCGAAATCGGCATCGTCCTCGACGATCAGCAACCCCGGTCCGCGCCCGCGCCGTTGCGGCTGGCGAGGCAGCTGGGCCTGGGTCGCCGCGGGTGCGTCCGAGACGACCGGCAACAGCACGGTGAAGGTCGCCCCTTGTCCCAGCTCGCTGTTGACCATTACCTGGCCGCCCAACACTTCCACCAGTTGCCGCGTGATCGCCAGCCCCAGCCCGGTGCCGCCGTAATGCCGACTGATCGAACCATCGATCTGCTGGAAGGCCTGGAAAATGCGCTCCTGCTGATCCTTGGCGATCCCGATGCCGCTGTCGCGGACCTGCAGCTGCAGCATCTGCCGCCCGTCCTGATCGGCGGGCAGAAGACTGGCCGTCAGCTCGACCTGGCCCTTCTCGGTGAACTTCAGAGCATTGGTCAGCAGGTTGTTCAGGATCTGTTGCAGGCGAGCGCGATCGGAGTTCAGTGTCAGCGGTACCGCTGGATCGACCTCCATCGTCAGGCTCAGCCCCTTCTGCGCGGCCATGCTGCCAAGCGAGGCTTCCAGGTCTCTGAGCAGATCGCGCAGGTTCAGCGGTTCCAGCTTGAGCTGCATGTGGCCGGATTCGATCTTGGCCAGATCCAGCACATCGTTGATCAGCTGCAGCAGCTCGTGCCCGGCCCGATGGATGATGTCGGCATGCCGGACCTGTTTGTCGTTGAGGTTGCCGGCGCCGTTCTGTCGCAGCTGATCGCTGAGGATCAGGATGCTGTTGAGCGGCGTACGCAGCTCGTGGGACATGTTGGCGAGGAATTCCGACTTGTAGCGGTTGGCCACCGCGAGCTGATCGGCCTGTTCGCGCAACCGCCGCTCGGCAGCCTTGCGATGGCTGATATCGATGATCACCGCCTGTACCAGCTGTTCGTCGCCGCTGCGCAAGGGCGACAGACCGATCTCCACCGGCAGCGCGCTGCCGTCACGGTGAAGACCGAACAGCTCGCGGTTGCTGCCCATCCGTCGCGGCTCGGGATGTTCCGTATAGCCCTGCCGCAGCCCTCGGTGCGCATCGCGCAGCGCCTCCGGCAACAGCAGCTCGACCGGCTGGCCGAGCAATTCCTGGCGCGTGTAACCGAACAGCAGCTCGGTCTGCCGATTGACCATCACGATGCTGCCCTGCGTGTCGACCAGGACGAAGGCATTGGGCGAGGCTTCCACGACGTTGCGGAAGCGCTCGTCGTCCCGCTTGCGGGCCTGCAGATCGAGCAGGTTGATGACGTAATACAGCGCATCGTCGTGGCGGAAGCTGGTCAGGCTGACGGCCACCGGAATCGGCGTACCATCTTCGCGCTGCGCCTGCAGCTCAAGCTGAGTGGTGTCGCGCAGTTGCCGGAGGGTCTGCTCCCCGAGTACACCTGGCACATAGCGGCTGACCCGTTCGCCGGCAAGCAGATCGGTGGTCCCGCCCAGCAGCTGCCCGGCGCTCTGGTTGGCCAGTTCGATGCGCCCGCCCGCGTTGCACAACAGTGTCGCCACCGGCAGCTGCTCGATCAGCTGGCGGAACCGCGCTTCGCGCTCCTGCAGTTGCAGGCTGAGCGCCTGACTGCTGCGCAGCGCCCGTTCGCGCAGATACAGATAGCCGCCCACCAGCAGGGAGAACAATACCGCGGCGGTCAACGCCGCGGCGAGGTTGAATGCCCGGTTGTTATCACGCAGCACCGCCTCGTATTCCGGCGTGCTCGCCACCTGCAACTGCCAGCTGCGGCCGTACATATAGATGTTGCGGATGCGCTGGAACTTGGCATCGGCGCTGACCTGCGCTCGGCCTGCCAGTAGTGGGGAATCGGGATTGGCGGCATCGAACAGCTGCAGCTGCAGCATCCGGCTGCGCGAACCCAGGATGCCCTCCATTAGGTCGGTCAGGCGGAAGGCCCCGTGCAGCGTGCCGACAAGAGCCCGCCGACGTTCCTCTTCCGTGGTTACAGGAGCGGATGGCGCGTACAGCGGAAAAAAGAGCAGCACGCCAGATTGTACGTTCTGCTCGGTTTCCTGCTTGAGCCGCAGCGGACCTGTGAGTACCGGGTTGCCGCTGTCACGCGAGCTGATGATGGCTTCGCGGCGGGTCGCTTCGCTGAAGAGGTCAAAACCGAGCACGCGCCGATTGCGCCAGTCGGTCGGGTGGATGTAGTCGGTCACCACGTACTCGTCACGCTCACCTGCCGGGTACATGCGAAAGCGTTCACGACCGGAAGCATGAATCTGCTCGATCAGTGCAGGTAACGTCTGGGGAGTGGCATAACGGGCCAACGCGACGGCCTGGATACCGGGGTAGAAATCCTGCAGCTGCAGCTGGTCTGCGGCACGTGCCCAGTCATCGGCGGTGACCTCTTCGCTACCGGCCACCACACCGGCGAGCCCACGCAGCACCATTTCGTAGGCACGCATCCGCTCGCGAAGGGTGTGCTCGATGTCATCGACGGCAAATGTGAAGCGCTGCTCCTGCTCGACCTTGCTGCGCTGCTCCTGGACGTGCCATTGCCAGCCAATCCATCCTCCCAGACCCGCCATCAGGGCCAGTGCGACCAGAACTGGCAGCCAGGACCTACGGGAATGGAGAGCGGGACGATCATCCATTCGACCTCCTCTGTGCCAACCGGCGTGCTATCGAAGGTCAGATTCGAATAGCGCAGAGAGGTTCCATGGCGGAAGGGTCTAGCGGATTAATGGCGTCTGAATTTCGGCAGTTGCAGGGCCATTGCAGCCCTGCAACCTATGACACGGTTACAGCGGACGAAGGTTGATCTCGACGCGACGATTCTGTGCGCGGCCGGCGGCCGTATCGTTGCTGGCGATCGGCTGGCTCGGGCCGGCACCGTAGGACGAGATACGCGCCGGAGCAACGCCGTTGGCGATCAGGTAGGACGCGACGCTCTGCGCGCGGCGGTTGGACAGGTCCTGGTTCAGCTGCAGCGAACCGGTGCTGTCGGTATGGCCGACGATGTCGACGCCGTTCTTGTTGAACTCCTTGAAGACCTGCACCAGCGAGTTCAGCGTCGGGTAGAAGCTGCTGGAGATGTCCGCCGAGTTGCTGGCGAAAGTGATGTTGCCCGGCATGATCAGAGTCAGGTTGTCGCCATTGCGCTGAACCTGAACACCGGTGCCCTGCAGCGTCTGGCGCAGCTTGGCTTCCTGGGTGTCGACGTAATAGCCATAGCCACCGCCCGCCGCACCACCGACCGCGGCGCCGATCAGCGCGCCCTTGGTACGGTCCTTCTTGCTCGAAGTCGCGGCACCGATGACCGCGCCGCTGACAGCGCCGATACCGCCATAGACGCCCGCCTTGCCGGCCTGCTGTTCGCCGGTGTAGGGGTTGGTGGTGCAGCCGACCAGCAGAGCGACACTTGCAGCCAGGGCGGTCATGTTCAGCATTTTCATAATCACTTCCTTCTCTCGTCAGTTGCCAGGACCGTCCCTTCGCTCGCCGAGCGCAGCCCTGAATGCGGCGCTAGATTACCATCGACCATGCGCGAGAATAGGAACCATGCGGCAGAACCCGTCCAACGGCTCGGCACATCAGGCACGCACGAACGGGTTTTCCCGCATCTCATCACCCAGGCGGGTATCCGGGCCGTGGCCGGTCACCACCGTGGCGTCTTCGTCAAGGGCATAGAGCCGCTGCCGGATGGACCGTTCGATGCTGGCGTAGTCGCCGCCCCACAGATCGGTGCGCCCGATTCCGCGGCGAAACAGCGTATCGCCGGCGATCAGCAGCTTGGCGTCGGCGAACCAGAAGCTCATCGAGCCTGGCGTATGCCCAGGGGTATGCAGCGCCACGCCGCAGCCGCAGGCCAGCTCCTCGTCATCGGCCAGCCACCGGTCGGGCGCCGGCACTGGCGTATAGGGCACACCGAACATGCGGCACTGCATTTCCAGATTGTCCCAGAGGAACTGGTCGGCCTTGTGCAGATGCAGCGTGGCGCCGGTCCGCTCCTTCATCTTGCCGGACGCGAGAAAGTGATCCAGATGCGCATGGGTGTGGATGATGCTGACCACCTTCAGACCATGGGCCTCCAACCGCGTCATGATGAGTTCTGGGTCGCCACCCGGGTCGACCACGATGGCTTTCTTGCTCAGCGGGTCGCCGATGATGGTGCAGTTGCACTGCAAGGGGCCGACGGGAAAGGTTTCGCGGATCAGCGTTGTTTGGGTGGCCGCCATGACGTCCTCGATTGGGCTGTTTCACTGCGCCGACGGCGCGGGACGAACAGATTGCCGCCTGCGCGGGTGGCAGGCAATCCTGCGCGCCGCCCACGACGGCCGGGCAATTTTCCGGCCCCGATGGAGTCATTAAAAAGGCATGCGCATTAGGCGCACCCCAACCGAGGGAACTGATCGTTATGCATGACCTGCAGGCAATCATCGACGGCCTGCCCGGCATTTATCTGATCGTGGCGGCGGATGCCGAATACACCATGGTTGCCAGCAGTGACGAGCGCTTGCGCGTCACCATGACTCGCCGGGAAGACGTGATCGGCAAGCCGCTGTTCGAGGTATTCAGCGACCATGAGCCGGAGAAGCCGAGCTCCGGCGCAGCGACGCTGCGCCGCTCCCTGGAGGACGTCATCGCCACCGGCCAGACCCAGCGCCTGAGCCAGGTGCGTTATGCCATCCGGCGCCCCGAAGCCAGTGGCGGCGGGTTCGAGGAGCGCTTCTGGAACGTGATCAACGCGCCGGTGAAGGACGACCGCGGGCGCGTGCGCTATGTCATCCATCGGGTCGAGGACGTTACCGCCCATTTGCATGCCCAGGAGCTTGCCCGTGCGCAGCTGCAGGAAAGTGACGAACGCCTGAATGCCGCGCTGCTGGTCTCGGGAACGGGGACCTTCTATTGGCAGCTCGCGAGCCAGCGGATCGACATGGACACGGCCATGTTGCGGCTGGTGGGCATGGAGGGCTTCGGCGAGATCCACCTGAGCGACCAGCTCTTGCGCATGCACCACGACGACCGCGAATGCCTGGTGCTGCTGGGCGAACGCTGCGCCAGGAGTGGTGACGATTTCGAAATGCACTTCCGCGTGCTGCTGGGCCAGGGCGAGCGCTGGCTGTTAGGGCGGGCGATGAACGTGCGTGATCAGGCCGGGCGGCCATCCTACCTGGTCGGCGCGTGCATCGATGTCACCGAGCACAAGCGCACCGAACTGGCCTGCAGCGCCTGAACGACACGCTGGAAAGCCGAGTCGATGAGGCCATTGCAGCCCGCGCAGCCGCCGAATCGGCACTGCACCAGGCACAGAAGATGGAAGCGGTCGGTCAGCTCACCAGCGGCCTCGCCCATGACTTCAACAACCTCCTGGGCGGCATCGTCGGCTCGCTGGGCCTGCTCGAACGTCGCCTCGATCAGGGCCGCCACGATGACCTGCGACGCCATCTCGTCAATGCCCAGAGCTCGGCAGACCGGGCGGCTGCGCTGACCCATCGGCTGCTGGCCTTCTCCCGGCGCCAGCCGTTGCAGATGCGGCCGACCGACGGCAACGCGCTGGTCCGCAGCATACAGGACCTGCTGCAACGCACCATCGGCCCGCTGGTGGCGTTCGAGCTAATGCTCGCCGACGACCTCTGGCTGACCCGTTGCGATGCCAATCAGCTGGAGAACGTGTTGCTGAACCTGGCGCTCAACGTCCGGGACGCCATGCCCAACGGCGGCCGTTTGCGCATCAGCACCGCCAACCGGGAGTTGGACGACGCGGCAGCGGCCCGTTTGGGCATGTCCGCGGGCAGCTATGTGCTGTTGTGCGTCGAAGAACGGCAGTGGTATCGCACCGGAAAAGCTGCCCGATGTGTTCGCCCCCTTTTTCACCACCAAGCCGCTGGGCGCCGGAACCGGTCTGGGCCTGTCGATGGTCTACGGGTTCGCCCGGCAATCGGGCGGCAGCGTGCAGATCGACAGCACGCCCGACCTGGGCACCTCGGTCTGCCTGTATCTGCCACGCTACCGAGGCGCCCTGCTGGAACAGCCGGAGCAGGCAGCACCGCGCCAGCGGCCGAATGCCCCAGCCGGCCGTCGCGTGCTGGTGGTGGACGACGAGGACAACATCCGCACGCTGGTTATGCGAGGTGCTGGAAGAAATGGGCCACCGTACGTTGCAGGCGGCCAATGGCGTCACCGCCCTCGACCTGCTGGCGAAGACCGACCCGATAGATCTGCTGATCACCGATATCGGCCTGCCCGGCGGCATGAACGGGCATCAGTTCGCCGAGCGGGCCCGCCTGCAGCTGCCGGACCTGAAGGTGCTGATGATCACCGGCTATGCGGAGGAAGCGCTGATCGCCGCACAACCCTCGACGCAAGCCGAGGACCTGCTCGGCAAGCCCTTCACACTGGACGTCCTGCAAGAACGGGTGCAGACCCTGCTGGAGTCCGCCCCCGCGTAACCGAACGCCTTCAGCGCGAAGCCTGCTGCGCAACGCCCTCCGTCTGCCAGCGGGCAAGCTCACTGCGGATGCGCTTCTTGTCCAGCTTGCCGACACTGGTCTTGGGAATCTCGGTGACCACGGCGATCTGCTGTGGAATTGCCCACTTGTTGATATGGCCTTCGGCAACCGCCGGCTCAAGGAAGTTACGCAGCTGTTCGGCATTCAACTCTTGGCCTTCGCCCAGCACCACCAGTGCGAAGGGCCGCTCACCCCAGCGCTCGTCCGGCACCCCGACCACGGCCACGTCACGCACAGCCTCGTGGCGGCTGATCAGCCCTTCAAGGGTGAGGGACGACAGCCACTCGCCGCCGGTCTTGATCACATCCTTGATGCGGTCGCGGATCTCGATATTGGCCATCTCGTCGATCACCGCGACATCGCCGGTGTGCAGCCAGCCGCCGGCCCACAGTTCTTCACTCTTCTCCGGCTCGTTGTAATAGCCCTGGGTCAGCCAGGGCGCCCGCAGCACCAGCTCGCCCTGAGAGCTTCCATCCGCCGGCAGGAAGCTGCCGTCCGCTGCCTGGATGGCCGCATCGACCAGCACCACCGGAACGCCCGCCTTGAGGTGGAAGGTACTGCGGGTGTCTTCGTCGGCCTCGAGTAGCTCGTCGTTGATGTGCGCGCCGGAAATCAGCGGGCAGGTCTCGGACATGCCGTAGGCGGCGATCAGATTCATACCGGACGCTTTTGCCTGGTCGTAGAGGCCGCGGGTCAGCGCGCTGCCGCCGATGGTGATCTTCCAGCCCTTGAAGTCGGTGCCCTGGGCAGCCTTGGCGTTGAGCAGCATCTGCACGATGGTCGGCACGCAATGGGAGAAGGTCACCTGCTCGCGGCGCCAGAGATCGATCAGGTACTCGGGGTCGTAGCGGCCCGGATAAACCTGTTTGAGACCGAGCATGGTGGCAACGTAGGGCAGCCCCCAGGCATGCACGTGGAACATCGGTGTGATCGGCATGTAGACGTCGTCCGAGCCCATCAGCCGCGGATTTTCCCGACAGCCGACGGTCACCGCCGCGGCCAGGGTGTGCAGCACCAGCTGGCGATGGGTGAAGTACACGCCTTTGGGGTTGCCGGTGGTGCCCGTGGTGTAGAAGGTCGTGGCGACCGAATCCTCGTCGAAGTCCGGGAAGTCGTAGCTCGGCGCGGCGGCGGCCAGCAGGCTTTCGTATTCGCCGACGCAGTCCGGCAAGCCGGCATCACGCGCCTCGCCATCGGTGAGCAGCAGCGTTTTCTGCACGGTGGTCAGCTGCCCGGCGATTGCCTGGTACAGCGGCACGAACTCGCTGTTGACCAGCACGAAGCGGTCGTCGGCATGGTTCATGGTGTAGAGGATCTGATCCGGCGACAGCCGCACGTTGATGGTGTGCACCACCGCGCCGATCATCGGGATGGCGAACATGCATTCGAGGTAGCGATGGCTGTCCCAGTCCATCACCGCCACCGTATCGCCCGGCTTGACCCCGGCCGCGGTCAGCACGTTGGCCAGCCGCGCGACCCGTTCGTTGAGGGTGCGGTAGTCGTAACGCAGCTGGTCGCGGTAGACGATTTCCCGGCTGCGCTCGTAACGCACGCCGGACAGCAGCAGGCGCTTGATCAGCAGGGGATACTGGTAGGCGTTCGCCGCGGGCTTGATGACACGGGTCTGCAGCATGGAGGGCATCCTGTTCTTGTTGGACTTGTACGCTGCACTCTAGAGCGTCGCCCCCCGGGCAAAATCAGTCCAAAGGATTATTTTCCCCGCACCTCGTTTCAGCGTGTTAACCGATCTCGCTCAGGGCCAGGCGAGCGCCGAGGCCGATTAGCACCGCCCCCGTCAGCCGATCGAACCAGTGCCCCATGCGCGCAAAGCCAGCACGCACGCGGCCTCGGCTGAACAGCCAGGCCACCAGCAGAAACCACAGCGCGGTCGCACCGGCGAGGTAGAGACCGTAGCCGGCCTGCACCAGCAGCGGTGTATCGGGGCTGATCACGACGGTGAATAGCGAGAGGAAGAACAGCGTGGCCTTGGGATTCAGGCCATTGGTGACGAAGCCGATCACGAACGCCCGCCACGCGCTTCGCGCCACCGGCGCGTTCGTCCCGTCGATCGCCTCCAGGTTCATCGGCCGAGCCCGCAGCGCTCGCCAGCCGAGGTACACCAGATAAGCGGCCGCCAGCCACTTGAAGAGGTTGAACAGCACAATCGACTGCGAGACGATCAGGCCGATGCCGAGCAGGGAGTAGGCGACATGGACGAATATTCCGCAGCCGACTCCCAGCGCCGTCCAGCTACCCGCACGCCGGCCCTGCGCCACGCTTTCGCGCACCACCACCGCGAAATCCGGGCCGGGGCTCGCCACCGCGAGCAGATGCACCAGCGCCACGGTCATAAATTCCATCCAGTACACAATCCGCTCTCCACGCCTAAGCCCAGGTTGGAATTGTCGACCAGCCCTGGCGACTCCGAAAGGTACAGTTGATGCCCAATCGCGCCGTTTTCCTCGACCTCTCCCCGCTCGACCAGGGCGACCTCGACCTCGCCCCGCTGCGCAGCGCCTTCGACGAGCTGGTCTGCCACGACCTGAGCACGCCGGAACAGATCGTCGAGCGCCTGCGCGGCGCGCAGGTTGCCGTCGTCAACAAGGTGGCCCTGGATGCGCAAACCCTCGCCGCCTGCCCGGAACTCAAGCTGATCCTCGTCTCGGCCACCGGCGTCAACAACATCGACCTGCAGGCCGCCCGCGAACGCGGCATCGCCGTCAGCAATTGCCAGGCCTACGGCACCCCAACCGTCGCCCAGCACACCCTGATGCTGCTGCTGGCCCTGGCCACGCGGCTGCCCGACTACCAGGCTGCCGTGGCCCGCGGACGTTGGCAGGAAAGCGGACAGTTCTGCCTGCTCGACTTCCCGATCGTCGAGCTGGACGGCAAGACCCTCGGCCTGCTCGGGCATGGCGAGCTGGGCAGTGCCGTGGCGAAGCTGGCCGAAGCCCTGGGCATGCGGGTGCTGGTCGGCAACCTGCCGGGACGGCCGAAGCGCCCGGATCGCCTCGACCTGGACGAGCTGCTGCCACAGGTCGATGCACTGACCCTGCATTGCCCGCTGACCGAACAGACGCGCAATCTCATCGGTGCCCGGGAGCTGCAACTGATGAAGCCGACCGCCTTCCTGATCAACGCCGCCCGAGGCGGGCTGGTGGACGAACAGGCACTAGCCGATGCCCTGCGCCGAGGCCACCTGGGCGGTGCTGCCACCGATGTGCTGACCAGCGAGCCGCCACGCGATGACAACCCGCTCCTCGCCCCGGACCTGCCGCGTCTGATCGTCACCCCGCACAGCGCCTGGGGTAGCCGCGAGGCTCGCCAGCGCATCGTCGCTCAGCTGGCCGAGAACGCCACGGCGTTCTTCGCCGGCAGCCCACTCCGCCAGGTCAACTGAGCCGGGCAACTGCGGCTTGCGAGAGAGGCCGCCGAGCCCCTAAGCTCCCGGCCTTTTTCAGGGAGACGCCGATGGACCCGCGAAGCGAAGTGCTGCTGCGTCAAGCCGAGCTGTTCGGCGGCCGGGTATTGCTCGCCGGCCTGCCGGCCGACGACCTGCTGGGACAGCTGGCGGGCGCCACCGCCTGGAGCTGGCACGCCGGCGAACAGCAGCAGCTGGACAAGCGCTTCGGCGGGCGCTGCTCCTTCGGCGTGGCCCCGCCGCAGGAGGTGTTCGACACGGCGGTGCTGTTCCTGCCGAAGTCCCGCGAGCTGACGGACTATCTGTTGCAGACCCTGGCGGCACGTTTGCCCGGCCGACCGCTATACCTGGTGGGCGAGAAGCGCGGCGGCATCGAGCGCGCAGCCAAGCAGCTGGGCAGCTTCGGCCGTGCGCGCAAGCTCGACAGTGCCCGCCACTGCCAGCTCTGGCAGGTCGAAGTCGAGCAGGCGCCCGCCGCGCCGGATCTCGATGCCCTGGCCAGCCATTTCACCCTGCAGCTGGCTGACGGGCCGCTCGAGGTGGTCAGCCTGCCGGGTGTGTTCAGCCATGGTCGGCTGGATCTGGGCAGCGCCCTGCTGCTCGAGCACCTCGATAACCTGCCCGGTGGCCGACTGCTGGATTTCGGCTGCGGTGCCGGCATTCTCGGTGCCACGCTGAAACGCCGTTATCCGCAAAGCGAGCTGGTGCTGCTGGACGTCGACGCCTTCGCCGTCGAGAGCACTCGCCGGACGCTCGCCGCCAACGGGCTCGAAGCTGAAGTGATTGCCGGCGATGGTATCGACGCTGCGCCTCGGCAACTGGCGGCCATCATCAGCAACCCACCCTTCCACCAGGGCGTGCACACCAGCTACCAGGCCAGCGAAACGCTGATCGAGCGCGCCGCCGAACATCTGCAGGCGAGTGGCGAGATGCGTATCGTGGCCAATGCCTTTCTGCGTTACCCGCCGTTGATCGAGCGCCATCTCGGCACCTGCCAGACGCTGGCCGAACGCGACGGATTCCGCATCTACCGCGCCGAGCGGCGCTGAGGCCGGCGACGAGCGGTTGCATCCACCAGCCGGGTGCGGCAAACTCGCCGCCGTCCTTGGGGGAGTAGTCTCCGACGAGCGCCCTGCTCGTCCGGCATGCGTCAACACACTTGGTCCGCAGACCATGGCGCATGCGACCGGCCAGCCTAGCAATAGCGCATGGCCCGGTTTGACAAGACCCATGACATGTACACCTGACCCGGGCGGGCAGGCTGCGCATGTCATGGTGAATCTGTCGACCCGCCCTGTAAGGAATGCCGCTTGGAATCGTTCTTCGTTCCCACCCTCATCGTTGCCCTCGCCGAAATCGGCGACAAGACCCAATTGCTCGCGCTTCTGCTGGCGGCCCGCTATCGCCGCCCCTGGCCGATCATCTGGGGCATCGTCGTGGCGACACTGGCCAACCATGCCGCGGCCGGTGCCGTGGGCAGCTGGGTATCAAGCCTCTTCTCGCCGGTCGTGCTGAGCTGGATTCTCGCCGCGAGCTTCGCCGCCGTGGCGCTGTGGACGCTGGTGCCGGACAAACTCGACGATGACGATGCCAGGCTCGGCCGCCCCTATGGCCCCTTCGTCGCCACCACAATCGCTTTTTTCATCGCCGAGATGGGCGACAAGACCCAGGTCGCCACGGTGATGCTGGCTGCGCAATACCCCGAGTTCGTGTTGGTCATTCTCGGCACCACCGTCGGCATGCTGCTGGCCAACGTTCCTGTGGTGCTGGTGAGCCATTTCGCGGCCGATCGCCTGCCGCTGACGCTGATTCGCCGGGTCGCGGCCGGCGGTTTCGCCGCTCTCGCCATCTACGCCGGCTATCAGGCTGTGACCATGAGCACGATTGTCTCAGGCTGATACGCAGCGCAAATCTGCGCGCCGACGGAGCTGATAGAGTGCGCTACCGCAGCGCACCACCAGCGCCCCGAGGAGACCGGCTGCATGTCAGCGGATGGACGCAAGAAACGAGTCTGCAACCATATCGATCTGAGCTGGAACAAGGGCCGCCTGGCCCTTTCCGAACAGATGCAGAGCAAGTATTTCGCCTACAAGGGCTCATTCATCAGCCAACCGCTGAACAGCGCAGGCTTCGCCGAACTCGTGCGCAGCGTGCGTGCGGCCATGCCGGACCTAGAAGTGGTGGTGGATGAGTGTATCTGCGAGGGCCACAAGGTGGTCACCTCAAGCACGGTGATGGGTACGCTGGCCACGCCCCTGTTTGGCTATTCGGTCACCGACAAGATCCTCGCCATCGCCGCCATGAGCGTCTGGACGCTCAACCCGGCCGGCGACATCGAGGAGGTCAACACCCTCATCGATCTCGAGGGTGTGCACCAGCAGCTGGGTATCGAAACGCCTCTCTCGACCCTACTGTCGCCGACCTGAGCGGTCGGCGACCATCTTGGTCAGCGGCCGCCGCGAGCCTGCTCGTAGAGCGGCATCACCTTCGGGATGTTGGCACGCAGCGCCGCCGTGCGAGTCGCCGAGGACGGGTGGGTGCTCATGAACTCAGGCGGAGCCGAGCCACCGGCCGAGGCCATCTTTTCCCACAGCGTGATCGCCGCGTTCGGGTTGTAACCGGCACGGGCGGCCAGCTCCAGGCCGATCAGGTCGGCTTCGTTCTCGTTGCCACGGCTGTTGGGCAGCGTCATCAGGTACTCGACGCCCATGTTCGCCAGCTGCAGTCCGCCAGTGCCGACACCCATCGCCGAGCCCAGTTGGGTGGCCATCTGCACTCCGTAGGCCTTGGACATGGCCTCGCGCCCGTGCTCACGCAGCGCGTGGGCGATCTCGTGGCCCATCACCGCGGCGATCTCGTCGTCGGTGAGCTTCAGCTTCTCGATCAACCCGGTATAGAAGATGATCTTGCCGCCCGGGCCGCAGTTGGCATTCAGCTCGGGGCTGTCGATGACATTCACTTCCCAGGCCCACTGCGCGGCATCCGGACGGAATACGCCGACCTTGGCGATCAGCCGCTCGGCGATGCCATTGACGCGCTTGGCAATCGCCGTGTTCTTTTCCAGCACGCCCTTGCTTGCGGCAGCGCTGAGCGTTTCCTGATAGGACTGGGCATACATCTGGTTGACCTGGTCGGTCGACAGCATGCTGAACATGTACTGCTTGCGGTCGACCCCCACGGCCCCACCGCTGGTGGTATTGACGGCCTGACAGCCGGCCAGCGCGGTGGCGGCGATCAGCATGGATAACGTGCGCGGCTTGAACATCGAGTCTCTCCGGAAAACCTGCGCCGTATCCTAGATCGGGCCTGTCGGGCAGGCAACCGGCCGCCCCGCTGCAGTTGTCGCAAATCCTGCCGATAAGGTGGCTATCCGCTGCGCAACTGGAGTAACGCCATGTTCCGATCCATCCAGACCGCCTTCGCCGCATTGGCAGGCGCCTGCACCCTGACCGTCATCGCGGCGCTGTTGCTCTATGCACTGGCGTCGGGCGTGCGCAGCCAGGCGCTGGTCGAGGAGCGGACTCGCGCGCTGATCGACGGCATGGTGGAGCAGCGCGTCACCGCCCTGGCTCAGGCACAGGTCAACCGCATTCAGGCACAGCTGCAGGCACCCCTGCAGATCGCCACCAGCCTGGCCAGGGTGCATACGCTCACCGCACTGACCGGTGATGACGGCATGCCGATGGCCAACCTCAGGCGCGAGGAGCTGATCAATCTCGCGCGCCAGACGTTGATCGAGAACCCCAATCTCACCAGCACCTATATCGCCTGGGAACCGAACGGCGTGGATGCGAACGACCTGATGTATCGCGGCGACGAGCCGGGCATGCTCGACGGTCGCTTCGCCAGCTGGATCTACCGCGATGGCAGCGGCCAAATGAAGATCGACCGCCTCTCCGACATCGAGGACACCAGGCTGCTCGACACCGGGATACGCGCCGGCGAGTACTACCTGTGCCCGCGCGAACAGCTCAAGCCGTGCGTCGGCGACCCGGCACCGTATGACATGAACGGCCAGACCTACCTTCTTTCCTCGTTCAATGCCCCCATTCTGGTCGATGGCAAGTTTCACGGCATCGTTGGCACGGACATCAGTGTCGACTTCATCCAGCAATTGCTGAGCAACGCCAACGCGCAGCTATATGGCGGCGTCGGCGAGATCGCGCTGATTTCCAACAACGGCCGCCTGGCTGCCTACAGCACCGACAAGAGCCTGATCGGCAAGCCTGCAGCACAGATTCTCGATGCAGAGGAGCAGGTGCTGGTCCAGCGCCTGCCAGCCGGGCAGAGCCATTACCAGATCGACCAGGCAGGTGGGCACGTCGCATTGTTCCTGCCGTTCTCCTTCGAAGGTACCGACGCGCGCTGGGTCCTGATGCTGCAGCTACCGATCGCCGAGGTGATGAAGGATCTGGATCAGCTGATGGCGGCACTCGGCGCGGAAAGCCGCAGCAGTCTGACCACCATGTTGATCATCGGCGTGCTCATCGCCGTTGCCGGTCTGCTGGCCATCTGGCTGATCAGCCGGCGCATCACCCGTCCGCTGCGCGACATGGTGGTGATGCTGGACAACATCGGCCAGGGCGAAGGTGACCTGACCCAGCGCCTGCATATCGACAGTCGCAACGAGCTGGGCCAGATCGCCACCGGTTTCAACACGTTCCTGACACGCCTGCAGGGCATGATCAGCGAGGTGGTCGGCTCGGTGCAGAAGGTCAGCGATGCGTCCGAGCACACCGCCGACATCGCCATCCGTACCGACAAGGGCGTGCAGACGCAGCTGGCGGAGATCGAACTGGTCGCCACCGCTGTGCACGAGATGACCGCCACGGCGCAGGACGTGGCGCGCAATGCGACCCAGGCCGCGGAGGCTGCCAGCCATGCCGATCGCGCGGCCAATCAGGGCCGGCATATCGTGCAGGACACCGGCGCCACCATCACCGAACTGGCCGGCGAAATCGGCCGTGCCGTGGACGTTGTGCAGACCCTGGCCCGCGACAGCGAGAACATCGATGCCATCCTGGTGACCATTCGCAGCATTGCCGAGCAGACCAACCTGCTGGCCCTGAACGCGGCGATCGAGGCTGCCCGTGCCGGTGAGCAGGGCCGCGGCTTCGCCGTGGTGGCCGACGAGGTCCGCAATCTGGCGCAGAAGACGCAGCAGGCCACCGGTGAGATCCAGCAGATGATCCAGCAGCTGCAGAACGGCACGCGGGACGTGGTACAGGTGATGGAGCAGAGCCAGAGCCGCACGCAGCGCAGCGTCGAGCAGGCCGATGCGGCAGCCGAGGCGCTGCAGGCAATCACCCAGGCGGTTTCGCTGATCAACGACATGAACAACCAGATCGCCAGCGCCGCCGAGGAACAGAGCGCGGTGGCCGAAGACATCAACCGCAATGTCACCAAGATCGGTCAGGTCGCCCAGGACGTCGCTGGCGGCGCCGAGGAAGCCAGCCAGGCGAGCGCCGGCCTGACGCGTCTGGCCGAGCAGCAGCGCCGGCTGATCAATCAGTTCAAGGTCTGACGCAGACGCTCCGAAGGCCCCACCTCAAGCCGGGGTGAGGCATTCGGGGGCATTGAGGCGCGGATCGTTGACCAACGTCGCCAGTGGCCGTTCGCGCAGTGCCGGGCTCGGCTGCAGCAGCAACTGCTGCAGCGCTTCGAGCGGCGTGGCGGGGTCGAGCCAGGCCGCCTGTCCGGCCTCATCGAGGATCAATGGCCGGCGTAGCGTCGCCGCCGGCTGAGTCACGACGGCTGCGCTGAGATAGGTGTGCCCCTGCACCGGATAGGCTTCCCAGAGCGCCGCGAAATAGGCAAGCGAGCCATCGCAAGTCATCCAGTACGGGCGCTTGCGGGCCGAGCCGCGCCACTCATAGAAGCCGTTGGCCGGCAACAGACCGCGACGCAGGCGAAAGGCTTCGCGGAACATGGGCTGCTCGGCCAGGGTTTCGGCCCGGGCCTGGGCCGGCGTGCGGGTCAGGTCAGTCAGCCAGGCAGGCGTCAGCCCCCAGCGCACCCGGTCCAGCTGCAAGCCGCTGTCGACCTGGCGCAGCAGCAGCACCGAAGCGCCCGGCGCGAGACTCCAGTGCGGTCTTTGATCGGAAGGAAAACCGGGCAAGGCGGCGAAATCCTGGCTCCAGCGGAAAAGGGCGTAGCGGCCGCACATAAGGGAACTCGTCAGCAGATCAGTTCGCCGGGATAGCTCTCCGGTTCATCGCCCGGCACCGGCTCGGCGCCATTGTACGCAGCGATCAGCTGGCGCGCGCGTTCGGCATCCTCGTCCGGCACCATCAGACCGAGCAGCCCCGCTGCGGGCAATTCACCCATGGCGCCGATCAGGTGGCTACCGGCAAGGAATGCCTCGATGCCCTCGGCCACCAGCATGCCGCTGAGCATTTCCGCTTCCAGCAGGTCGCGCGGCTCGTAGATGCGACGCATCATTCGTCCTCCCTGAAGACCTGTAGTTGCCAGTCGACACCATCGGTACGCAGGTCGAACTGCACCGGGCGGCAGCACACCGCGCAGTCCTCGATGTACTGCTGATCACCGGCACTGAGATCGAGCGTGGTCTCTACCGCCTCGCCGCAATACGGGCACTGATAGACCTGTGTCTCGAGCATCAATCCTCCACGTGACTTGTCGCTATAATCGCCGTCTTCAAAGGTCGTCGACTCGCACCTTTGAGAAGACCGACCCGGTGCGCCTCGCAGTGACACCGCTGGGTCGCAGGCATCGGCAGACGATCAGGCAAAACGGCATCCGAACTCCATGAGTATGAGCCAGCCGGCTCCGGTCCGTTCCGCAAATCGCCCTGCCCTGTGCTGCAGGCCCGTTCCTCGTTTCCTTTACAGAGAGCATGATGGACGAATTCGAAGCCATCCGACCCTACGCCGACGCCGAAGTACCGACTGTCATGGCGCGCCTGTTCGCCGACCGGGAGTTTCTCGACATTCTGGCGCACTTCCGCTTCCCGCGCCTGGCCGACAGCATGGGCTGGCTGATCAAGCCGGTGATCTCGCGCCGCCTGCGCAAGCAGTTCGCCAGCATCCATACAGTGGATGCCCTACAGCACAAGATCGAAGCCTATATCGACCGGACCATCGAGCGCGCCACCGACGGCGTGACCTTCTCCGGACTGGAGCACCTGCAGCAGGGCCGCGCCTACCTGTTCCTGGCCAATCACCGCGACATCGTGATGGACCCGGCCTTCGTCAACTACGCGGTCTACCAGGCCGGCATCCGCACACCGCGCATCGCCATCGGCGACAACCTGCTGCAACGCCCCTTCGTCAGCGACCTGATGCGCCTGAACAAGAGCTTCATCGTGCGCCGTTCCATCACTGGCCGCCGGGAGAAGCTGGCCGCCTATCAGGTACTCTCGGCGTACATCAATCACTCGATACGCAACGACGGCGAGTCGGTCTGGATCGCCCAGGCCGAGGGCCGCGCCAAGGATGGTGACGACCGTACCGATTCGGCCATCCTCAAGATGCTGCACATGAGCCGCAAGGACGAAGCCTTCGCCGAGGCGCTGGAGGCGCTGCGTCCGGTGCCGGTATCGATCAGCTACGAGTACGACCCCTGCGATCAGGCCAAGGCCCGGGAGCTCTACATTCGCGCCACGACCGGAACCTACAGCAAGGCTCCGGGCGAGGATGACGCCAGCATCGCGTTGGGGATCACCGGCTATAAAGGCCGCGTACACATTGCCTTCGGCCCGCCGATGGAAAGCGTGCCGGACGACGCCAAGCAGATGGCCATAGCGGTGGATCGGCAGATTCTCGGCAGCTACCGGCTGTTTCCGGTGCACTACCTGGCCTACCGGCTATGGGACGAGCAGGACCCGGAAATCAAGGTGCCCAGTGCCGCCGAACTGTTCAGCCGCGAGGAAATCGAGCGGGCCGAAACCGAATGGAGCAAACGTCTGGCTGCCTGCCCGAGCGTGCAGCAGCCGTACCTGATCCAGCAGTATGCGACCCCGGTGCGCAACCAGTACCGCCTGCTGGCTGGGTTGGAGCCCTGAGCAGTCCGCTCAGAGCATCCGCGAGGCCATGGACAGGCCGAGGGCGAGCGCCAGCCCGCCTGCACCGAAACGGTAGAAGGCCAGGTTGACCCGCGCGGTTGCAGCCGCGCGGGTCAGCAGCACCGACGAACCGACCGCGGACTGATCGCGCGAACCGGCCCGTGCGGTCCGCCACTGAGTCGCGGCCAGCAGCCATCCGCCACATAGCGCGCATATCAGTGCTAGTACATTGAGAAGCAACGCCGGAGCCAGGATCAGCTCGGTCTGCGCATGAAACAGCATCGGGATTCCTCGATTACATGACGACCGGCCGACGCCGGACAGCCGCTCAGTTTACCTGTGCAGCCCTTCCTTCCCCGGCAAAACCGACGAAATGGCGCGCGCCGGCACCATCATCACCCCGGATTATGACGCCATCTTCACCGGTCGGCCTTGACTTATGACCGGCCTCACCTTCACCCTCGGCGTACCTCGAAACGGCGAAATAGAGCGTGTGCGGGGGTCGACAGCGACATCCACGGCATCACCCGGAGCCGCTGCCGGCACACATCGCTACGCGATCACTTGGCGCCGCTTCGGCTGCGCCACGGGGAATCAGTATTCAGAACCACAGGACGAAATAATGAAAACAACAATGTTCACAACCGGAGCGTTAACCCTTTCGCTGCTGGCCAGCAGCGCCATGGCCGCGGTATCCCAGTCCGAGGCGGCACGCCTGGGCAGCGAACTGACCCCGGTCGGCGCAGAGAAGGCTGGTAATGCGGCAGGCACCATTCCCGCCTGGACCGGCGGTCTGGCGCAGGATGCCGCTCCGGTTTCGCCCGATGGCTTCGTCGGCGATCCCTATGCCGGCGACAAGCCGAAGTTCACCATCACCGCGCAGAACTACGAACAGTACAAGGCCAACCTCACGCCCGGCCAGATCGCCATGTTCAAGCGTTATCCGGACAGCTACCGGCTGCCGGTGTACGAGACCCGTCGCAGCGCCGCCATGCCGCAGCACGTCTACGACGCGGCGGCCCGCAACGCCACGCAGACCCAGCTGGTTCGCGGCGGCAACGGCCTGGAGAACTTCGAGAAGGCCATCGCCTTCCCGATTCCCAAGGACGGTCTGGAAGTCATCTGGAACCACATCACCCGCTACCGTGGCGGCTCGGCGCGTCGCGTCGTCGCCCAGGCCACGCCGCAGGTGAACGGCAACTTCAGCCTGGTGAAGTTCGTCGACGAGGTGGTCTACACCGACACCCTCACCGACTACAAGCCGGAGAAGCATGGCAACGTGCTGTTCTATTTCAAGCAGCAGGTCACCGAACCCTCCCGCCTGGCCGGCAACGTGCTGCTGGTGCACGAAACCCTGGACCAGGTGAAGGAGCCGCGCATGGCGTGGATCTACAACGCCGGCCAGCGCCGCGTGCGCCGCGCCCCGCAGGTCGCCTATGACGGCCCGGGCACCGCAGCGGACGGCCTGCGTACCTCCGACAACCTGGACATGTTCAACGGCGCGCCGGACCGCTACGACTGGAAGCTGATCGGCAAGAAGGAGCTGTACATCCCGTACAACGCCTATCGCCTGGATTCGCCGCAGCTCAAGTACAGCGACATCATCAAGCCCGGCCACATCAACCAGGATCTGACTCGCTACGAGCTGCACCGCGTGTGGGAAGTGGAAGCGACCCTGAAGACGGGTGAGCGCCATATCTATGCCAAGCGCCACTTCTTCATCGACGAGGACACCTGGCAGGCTGCAGTGGTCGATCATTACGACGGTCGCAATCAGCTCTGGCGCGTGGCCGAAGCCCACGGCCTGCACTTCTACAATGTGCAGGTTCCGCTGTACTCCATGGAGACCCTCTACGACCTCATTTCCGGCCGCTACCTGGTCATGGGCATGAAGAACGAAGAGAAGAACCCCTACACCTACAATTACAAGGCCAACTCCAACCAGTACACCCCGGCAGCCCTGCGCAACTCCGGCGTGCGCTGACAGCCTGCTCGCCACCGACGCCCCGCCTCGTGCGGGGCGTCGTCGTTATGGCAGGGGCAAAAAGAAACCCCGCCACGGACAGCCGTGGCGGGGTTCGGGTGCAGCACGTGCGTGGTATCGCGGGCCGGCTTACTGGGCCAGCAGGCGGCCGATATTGTCGTCGCGGAATACCCGGGTCAGCGCATCGCTCAGCACATCGCTGACCAGCTTGGTGTTGGTCTGCTCGTTTGGCGCCATGCCGAAGCGCTGGTTCAACGATGCACCATAGCGGCCGTTGTAGCGCTTGCCGGCGTTCTGCACCTCGATCTTGAGCGTTGCGCCGATATTCGCCTCGGTGACGTACAGCCCCTCTTTCGGCGACTGATACTTCAGCTCGGCCAAGGTCAGCGTCAGCTGCGGCGCGTTATAGGCGTTCGGCGATGGCGTGAAACCGAGCAGTCGCACGGCGGCTTCGGTCTGGGCCTGCAGCTTGGGGATGACCTTGGCACTCGGCACGATCACCGCGCTGGTTTCCGGATACAGGCCGCCACGGGTGCCGAGGGTCGGCGATGGGCGCGCATCGACCACCCGTACGACCACGGGCTGCCCCTGGCCAACGGGATTGATGGTGCCGTTGAGTTTGGGGTTCGGGTCGAGCTGCTGCGGGCTGTGGGCACAACCGACCAGACTCATTCCAAGAACGGTGACAAGACCGAACAACAGGCGTTGCAGCATGCTGTTTTCTCCAGGGTTAGGGGCGATGAATGCGGCGCAGTATACCCACCGGCACGACGCGCCGACAGTGATGCGATTCAGACCGGCGGCGCCACTGCCGCGTTCCTTTTCACGCAGTTGTCACAGGGCTTTGCGATAACGACGACACGCCCATCACCATGAGTGCAGACCATCATGCGACAGCTGATTTCCCTGTTGCGCCGCCGCCCCGCTCGCCACTTCGCGCTGCTCGATGAACATGGCCGGTGCCGCATGCTGCTCAGCAGTGCCTGCAAGCCCGCGGGCGCCGCCTGGGTCGAGGTGGAGGAAGTTCGCCTGAGCTGGATTGACCAGCCGCTTCCCGCCGAGAGCCTGCGCGCGGCGTGATGGGCAGGTAGAACCGGAGGCACAAAAAAGCCCCGTACGTTCGGTACGGGGCTTTTTCGCTTCAGCGCAGCTGATCAGTAGGTCAGGCCGAGGCGCTTGTCCGCCATCTGGCTGATCTCACGATAGGCTGCCGCGTCGTTCTGCAGCGTGGCTTCGCGCGCCGGGAACATTTCCTGCAGCTTGCTCGACCAGGCCTGCGAGCGGTACTGCTCGGGGAAGCAGCGCTCGAGCAGATCGAGCATGATGGAGACAGTCACCGAAGCACCCGGCGATGCGCCGAGCAGCGCGGCGATGGTGCCGTCCTTCGCTGCGACCAGTTCGGTGCCGAACTGCAGGATGCCACCCTTCTTCGGATCCTTCTTGATGATCTGCACGCGCTGACCGGCAATCTCCAGGCGCCAGTCTTCGGCCTTGACCTCCGGATAGAAGCCGCGCAGCGTTGCCAGGCGATCCTCCATGGACTGCATCACTTCCTTGATCAGGTAGCGGGTCAGGTCCATGTTGTCGCGAGCGACGGCCATCATCGGGCCAATGTTGCTCGGGCGAATCGACAGCGGCAGGTCCATGAACGAACCGCGCTTGAGGAACTTGGTGGTGAAACCGGCGTAGGGGCCGAACAGCAGAGACTTCTTGCCATCGACCACGCGAGTATCGAGGTGTGGCACCGACATCGGCGGCGCGCCCACCGCGGCCAGGCTGTAGACCTTGGCCTGGTGCTGCTTGACGATTTCCTGGTTGTCGCAGCGCAGCCACTGACCACTGACCGGGAAACCACCGAAGCCCTTGCCCTCCTCGATGCCGGACATCTGCAGCAGCGGCAGCGCGGCACCGCCAGCGCCGAGGAACACGAATCCGGCTTGCACCTGACGCGAGCCACCGGTGCGGGTGTTCTTGATGTCGACCTTCCAGCCGCTGGCGGTACGGTCGAGACCGGTGACCTTCTGGTTGTAGGAAACCTTGACCCCGCCACTGCGCGCCAGGTAACCGAGCAGCTGGCTGGTCACTGCACCGAAGTTGACATCGGTGCCGTTCATGGCGCGCGTCGCGGCGATCGGCTCGCTCGGATCACGGCCCGGCATCATCAGCGGCATCCACTCGGCGAGGGTCGCGCGATCCTCGCTGTACTCCATGTCGGCGAAGGCGTGATGCGTCTTCAGCGCGTCGAAGCGGCGCTTGAGATAGTCGATGTTCTTGCTGCCGCGCACGAAGCTCAGGTGCGGAACAGGATTGATGAAATCGCGCGGGGAGCCGAAGCCTTCGCGGTCGGCCAGATAGGCCCAGAACTGCTTCGAGACTTCGAACTGGGTGTTGATCAGCACGGCCTTCTTGATGTCGATCGTGCCGTCTTTGCTGTCAGGGGTGTAGTTCAGCTCGCAAAGGCCCGCGTGGCCGGTACCGGCGTTGTTCCACGGGTTGGAGCTTTCGATGGCTCCGGATTCCTGCAGCTCGACGATTTCCAGCTTGATATTGGGATCGAGTTCCTTGAGCAGTACCGCCAGGGTCGCACTCATGATGCCGGCTCCCACCAGCACCATATCCACTGCTTCGCTATCGTGTTGCGTCATCAACGCGTTCTCCAGAATCACAGCATTAAACTGTCGTGACCGCAGTACGCGGCCCCGTAAAACCCACCAGCCAGACGGTCAGGAACGGAGCATGTGCCTGGACCGCTGCTCGGGAACATGTGCCCGAGAACAGGCAACCACAGGCTGCCTGCCAGCTTCGGAAGGTCGGCTTTTGGCCTCCTCCCTCTCGCTGCGATCCCTCCGGAGCGGGCCTGGCCCGGTGCTCGACGGTGGACGCTGCGAGGAAAACGATTGCGAATCATGTTGCCGAGTTCGATCACAGCGCGCGGCTCGCAGTACGCGCGCTGCCGATTGAATCCGATGTGTTCGATACGAAATGGCGACCCGCAGTTCAGCCGCGCCGGGCCTCGATCAGCTCGATATAGGGCGCGGCCTGACGCTGATCGGCGATCAGATCGACAAAGCTCTGCCCTTTGCTGTTCCTGGCGTCGAGATCGTAGCCGGCAGCCACGAAGAAGCCGAGAAAGCGCTCGAAGTCATCGATGCGAAGGCCGCGGTAGGCCTTGATCAGCTTGTGCAACGAAGGTGGGGTGTCGTCAGCCGGTTCAGGCTGCAGAAACAGCTTGATCGACTCATCTCCGATCTCGTCGCCAATCACCTGCTTCTTGTCTTTACGCATGCCGCCTCCGGTCCACGGGGTCTCACGGGGGCGGCAGTTTACTCCTCGCAGGCGGCTCACTCAACGCGCCAGGACCGCTTGCGACCAAGGTCGTACATCGCCTGGCCGCGATCACAGGCGATTGTTCGGCACAAATAACAAGCGGTGTCTGGCGCCTATAATGGCGCCTTCGCCTACAAGGAGCGTTCCAGGCATGAAGTTACCCCCTCTGTTCGCGGCATGGCGGCAGGCCTTGCACCTGGGTTACGGAGCCCGCGCATTGCGCGGCGACATCAGCGCCGGATTGACCGTTGGCATCATCGCCATTCCCCTGGCCATGGCACTGGCCATCGCGGTCGGCGTGGCGCCCCAGCACGGGTTGTACACGGTACTCGTGGCGGCTCCGCTGATCGCCCTGACCGGGGGCTCACGCTTCAACGTTTCAGGGCCGACGGCGGCGTTCGTGGTGATCCTGTTGCCGATCACCCAGCAGTTCGGCCTTGGCGGGCTGCTGCTGTGCACCATGCTTGCCGGCCTGATCCTGATCACCCTCGGCCTGCTGCGCGCCGGCCGCCTGATCGCCTTCATCCCCTACCCCGTTACCCTCGGCTTTACCGCCGGCATCGGTATCGTCATCGCTACCTTGCAGATCAAAGACCTGTTCGGCCTGATCCTCACCGAGCAGCCGCAGCATTACGTCGAGCAGGTCGGCCTGGTGCTGCGCTCACTGCCCGACGCACATATGGGCGATGCGCTGGTGGCGGCGATCTGTCTGGCGCTGTTGATCATCTGGCCGCGCTGGGTGCCGAAGGTGCCCGGTCATCTGGTGGCGCTGACCGTCGGCGCGCTGGCAGGTTTGCTGCTGGAATCGTCCGGATTGTCAGTGGCGACCCTTGGCGAACGGTTCAGCTATACCCTGGACGGCGTCACCCACCCCGGCATTCCGCCATTCCTGCCTGATTTCGCCTGGCCCTGGCTGCTGTCCGGAGCGGACGGCCAGCCCCTGGAACTGAGCTACGAACTGTTCCGCGAACTGCTGGCGCCAGCCTTCGCCATCGCCATGCTCGGCGCCATCGAATCGCTACTCTGCGCCGTAGTGGCCGACGGCATGACCGGCAGCAACCACGAGCCCAACGGCGAGCTGATCGGTCAAGGCCTCGGCAACCTGGTCGCGCCACTGTTCGGCGGCATCACCGCGACCGCAGCCATCGCCCGCAGCGCAACCAATGTCAGAGCCGGCGCGTTTTCGCCGCTGGCCTCGATTATCCACGCCGGTGTGGTACTGGTGGCGATCCTCTGGCTGGCGCCGCTGTTCAGCTACCTGCCGATGGCAGCACTGGCAGCGCTGCTGGTGATGGTGGCCTGGAACATGAGCGAGGCGCCGCACGTGATGCATGTGCTGCGCATCGCGCCGCGCAGCGACGTGCTGGTGTTGCTGACCTGCCTGATTCTCACGGTACTGTTCGACATGGTGCTGGCCGTGGGTGTCGGCCTGCTGCTGGCGGCGGGGCTGTTCATCAAGCGCATGAGCGAGCTGACCGACACCACCACGCTGTCCCGCGAGCAGCGTCGCGTGCTTCAGGACATGCCCGAACATGTCGCCACCTATGCCATTCGCGGCCCGCTGTTCTTTGGCGCTGCGGAAAAGGCGCTGGGCGCGCTGCGGCGCTTCAATCCCGAGGTCAAGGTGGTGATCGTCGACATCAGCGCCGTGCCGATGCTGGACATGACCGCGTTGGCCGCATTGGAAAACGTGCTGGTGGATTACCGCAGGCTGGGCGTCACCCTCATCCTCAGCGGCAGCAGTGCGCAGGTCCGGCTGAAGCTGCGCCGTGCCGGCATCCATCGCCTGCAGGGGCATCTGCTCTACGTACGCAATCTCACCCAGGCGCGGGAAAAGGCGCTGCGCCTGTTGCGACCGGAGCCGGATCCGGCTCCGGTGTGAACGCTCCGCCGGCCATGCCGGCGGAGCGCCAAGCGGCAGGAGGTGTCAGCCGGCATGCTTCTGCAGGTTGGCCATCATCTCCTTCAGCGCCTCGATGTTGTCGGCCGGATGCGCAGCATTCTCGAAATTGCAGATCTGCTGCCACTGCGCCGCGACGTCCTCGGCATCGAACCCGGCCTTGGGGTCGAAGCCCACGCCGAGACTGCGCTCCCAGCGCACCTTGCCCATCCAGCCGCCGCCCACTTCGAACAGCCCGCCGGTGTCCTGGCATTGCTCGCTTCCCAGGTAGACGACCAGCGGGCTGACCAGCTCCGGCTTCAACTGCTCGAACACCTGCGGCGGGATCAGCCCCTCGGTCATCCGCGTGCCGCCCGTGGGGGCGATGGCATTGACCAGTACGTTGTTCTTGCGCCCTTCCAGCGCCAGGGTACGTGTCAGCCCGTACAGGCCAAGCTTGGCCATACCGTAGTTGGACTGGCCGAAGTTGCCGTAGATGCCGGAGGTCGAGGCAGTGAAGATCACCCGGCCAAAGCCTTGTTCACGCATGTGCGGCCAGGCGGCGCGGGTCACCTTGTAGGAGCCCTCGACGTGCACGCGGTAGACCAGGTCCCAGTCGGCGTCTTCCATCTTGTGAAAGGTCTTGTCGCGCAGGATGCCCGCGTTGTTGACCACCACATCGATGCGCCCGTAGGTGTCCAGCGCCTGCTGAACGATGCGCGCGCCGTCGGTCACCGAGTCATGATTGGCAACCGCCTGGCCACCGGCCTGGCGGATCTCCTCCACCACCCGGTCGGCTGCGGAACTGTTCGCGCCCTCGCCCTGGGTGCTGCCACCCAGGTCGTTGACCACCACTCTGGCGCCGTGGCGGGCGAACAACAGGGCATGGGCACGCCCCAGCCCGCCGCCGGCCCCGGTCACGATCACGACCTTGTCTTCGAAGCGGATGGCATCAGTCATATGCGAACTCCCTCAGCGATTCTTGTTGGATGAGATTCAGGGACCGGAGTGTTCAACAGGCCTCGGCGTCCCCACAAGCAAGCGGCCAGAAATGAATGCCGCGGCATAAGGGCCGGGGATGACCCTTGCCCATTCGCGGAGCCTGGGCGGATTTCGCGCAACACCCGGCCAGCCGCGCCATTGGCTGCCTGCAGAAGTCTTTGCCCAAACAACTCACAGAGTTTTCCACAGCTTTCGTGGATAAATCGGGCAGTCACTACCCCCGGCAGTCTGACTGCTGCAATCCCGACGCATGCCCGTCAACCCTTCTGGGATGCGGCCTGCCGCCGCACGCTTGGCAGCTGAACAAAAAACATACAAGGTTCGCCACCCCCCACGGCGCTTCGCTTGCGGGCAGTCTTCCCAAGGTTATCCACACAATTCGTGGACAGCGACACATAGGCGCGGCGCTATCGTGGCGATGTTCAGAAACTAACGGCAGCGCCGCGGCATCGGCCGTAGCATGGGGCCATCAACGACAAGGGAGCCCATCATGCCCAGCCATAGCCTGTTCGAGCGTCTGTTGGCCAATTACGCCTCGGCTGCCGCCGGTCGCTGAGCGAGCGCGATAAGCCGGCGCTCAGTCCAGGGACATCGCCTCCCTTGGCCGGTGAGGCGTGGCGGCGTAACCTTCGCTGCCAGCCCAACCAGCGGAGTAGCCGATGTCCCTGCGTTCCATCTGCGTTTTCTGCGGCGCCAGCCGCGGTACCAATCCCGTTTATGAACAAGCCGCCCAGGATCTCGGCCGCACCCTGGCCGCCAACGGTATTCGCCTCGTCTACGGGGGCGGTGCCGTAGGCCTGATGGGCGTGGTGGCGGATGCCACCATGGCCGCCGGTGGCGAGGTCATCGGCATCATTCCGCAGAGCCTGAAGGATGCCGAAGTCGGCCACACCGGCCTCAGCCGATTGGAAGTGGTCGACGGCATGCATGCGCGCAAGGCTCGCATGGCGGAGCTGGCGAACGCCTTCATTGCCCTGCCCGGTGGGCTGGGTACGCTGGAAGAACTGTTCGAAGTCTGGACGTGGGGCCAGCTGGGCTATCACCCCAAGCCACTCGGCCTGCTGGACGTCAATCACTTCTACAGCAAGCTCAGCCACTTCCTCGATCATCTGGTTGAAGAGGGCTTCGTCCGCGCGCAGCACCGCGAGATGCTGCAACGCAGCGATCAGCCGCAGAGCCTGATCAGCCTGCTTGAAGCCTGGCAGCCGCCCGCTCACAGTCGCTGGGCCAAGACCGCGCCGCAATGAACCGCCACAGCTGATCAATTTTTGCTCTGCGTGCTGCACGCCGCACCGCTGGTGGCCTGCAGCACGCCTCCCCCACGTTATCCACAGCCACGTCCACAGTAGTCGGGGATAACCGTCCTGCGCAGCACCACCGACGCAAACATATTTCTTCCCACGGACTGGTCCGGGCGCTCCAAGGCTAACTGATCAAAAGCTGACCAGAGCCACCACGCCTTAGTCCCGTACGGCCTAGCGACCGAAGTCCAGCGGTTATCCACAACAACACTCACAGCTGTAGTGGATAAACGAGCGAACCATTTAGCCGGCCCGGGCTCACAATCAGAGCAACAACGCTTCGATCAAAGACCGATGACGGAGGCAACCCAATGAGCTGGCTGGCATTGACGCTGGTAGCGTTCGTTTGCTTCGTGCTGGTGTTCTTCATCAAGAATCGCCAACTCAACCACCCGGCGCTGCAATACCCCTATCGACTCAAGGTGCCTCTGTTCGCTTCTGCCGAGCGCGAACTGCTGGAGCACTTGCAAGGCACGTTCGGCGAGCGCTACCTGGTGCTCCCCAAGGTGAGCGTCGCCGATGTCGTCGAAGTCACCGCCATCCCCCGGCGCGCCTATTGGTACCAGGCCAGCAACCGCATCGCAGCGGCGCGCTTCGATTTCCTCCTGTGCACGAAGACGGACCTGCAGCCCGTTTGCGTGATCAATCTGGACGAACTCGAAGCCGAGCAGGATTTCATGGACCGTCTCTGCGAAACGGTTGGTCTGCCGCAGGTTCGGCTGGCACCGGACAAGGTGCACGCCTACACCCTCGTTCGCGAAGCCGTCGAGGCGGCAATCGGGCAATCGACCACCGGCCGCGAATAAGCGGAAGGCGACGAGGTCACATCCCCTGCACACCGTGCAGTACCGCCGCGGCGCCGCTCCGCAATTCACCCACCGGTTAAGAGTGACACGATGAAATACGCCCTGCCCCTGCTAGTTGCCCTTTCCCCTGTTGCGACCCTGGCGAACGAACAGGCCTGCCAGCCTATCGACGAGGCCCAGGTCGCCGCCCTGTTCGACCGTTGGAATGCCGACGTACAGACGGGCGATCCGCAACGGGTCGTGGAAAACTATGCTCGCAATTCGATGCTTCTCCCCACGGTATCCAACACCCCACGGCAAACGCCTGAGGCCAAGCTGGACTACTTCCAGCACTTCCTGGCGCTCAAGCCGAAGGGCGAGATCGTCTCGCGCATGGTCATGATCGAGTGCAACGGCGCGCTCGACACCGGTCTGTACAGCTTCCATTTTGCCGACGGGGCCACTGTCCCTGCGCGTTACACCTTCACCTACAAGTGGTTTGCGGATGCCGGGCAGTGGCTGATCACCAGCCACCACTCGTCCGCGATGCCGGAGCAGACCGACGTAGCGCAGCAGGTTCCGCAGGCCGACCACTGAGCCCCGTCCATTCGCCTGGTGCCCCACACGGAAGCTCCAGGCGAGCCGGCAGGCATCACGTCACCGCCGATGCCCGGTGCACGGCAGCCTTGCTTCTGCCGCTCACTGCTCGATACTCGTAGGCCGTACCACTGCCCGTAGCCGGACCGCCTCAACATGCAACTCAAGCCACTGCTGTCGCGCCTGTTCGAGCTGGGCAGCAATCTGATCCGACGCTATCCCGGCACCGTTGCGCTGTTCGGATTCATCTCCGGCGTCGCCAGTTTCGTGCTGGTGGAACGCCACGCCGGGCTGGCCAAGGTGGTCGCGCTGGTCATGCTGGTCAGCTGGCTCTGGCTGGTGCTCGAATCCAGCCTGCGCAGAAGTCTGCAGCGCTGGTTCGGCTGGCAAGTGCCGCAACCGCTGCTGCGCTATGCCACGCAGATGGTTCATCAGGAAAGCCTGTTCTTCATCATTCCGTTCTTCGCCATAACCACCACCTGGAACAGCGGCCAGGCGCTGTTCACCGGGCTACTGGGGCTAGCGGCGCTCGTCTCGCTGATCGACCCGCTGTACTACAAGTGGCTGGCGCCGCGCCGCTGGGTCTATCTGGGCTTCCATGCGCTGACCTTGTTCGCGGTACTGCTCACGGCCCTGCCGATCATCCTTCACCTGTCCACCCCGCAAAGCTACCAACTCGCCCTGGGCGTCGCCGTGCTTCTGGCATTGCCCAGCCTCAGCGGCCTGTTCCCGCGTCTGGGCTGGCGCACCATACCGGGCGTCCTGCTGCTGGCGGTGGCGCTGGGTGCCGCCGGTTGGTTGGGACGGACCTGGGTTCCGCCGGCGACGCTCTGGCTGACGGATGTCGCCGTGACCATGAGCCTCAACGACCGTCAGCGCAAACCCGGCAGAGGGCTGCGCGAGCTGAGCAGCGCCGAGCTGCAGGCCAACGGGCTGTACGCCTATACCGCGATCAACGCACCGCGCGGACTGAAGGAGCGCATCTACCACGAGTGGACGCATAACGGGCGGCGCGTCGATCGTATCGCGCTGGACATCAGCGGCGGTCGCGAAGCCGGTTACCGGGCCTGGACGCACAAGCGCAACTTCCCCGCGCAGCCGGCGGGGCGCTGGCGCGTTCGCGTCGTCACCGAAGCCGGACAGATGATCGGCATGCTGCGCTTCCGAGTCACGGAGTAGCGAACCCCCGGCCGCTGCCGCGACTCCATATCTGGACCAGCCTGGCATGGAGAAGGACATGGAATGGTGGGCGATCATCTCCAGTACCGTGACCGCGGAGTTTTCCGATATCACCGACCTGGAAGATGCGACGCGGGTCAGCAGCCGCTTGCTGATCGCAACGATTCTCGGCGGTTTGCTGGGCTATGAACGCGAGCGCAAACGCAAGGCGGCCGGATTGCGCACGCATATGCTGGTGGCCCTTGGTGCGGCGCTGCTGGTACTGGTGCCGGTGCAGGCCGGCATGAGCCTCGAGGACATTTCCCGGGTGATCCAGGGCCTGGTTACCGGCATCGGCTTTCTTGGCGCAGGGACTATTCTGAAGGGCAGCTCGGTGGAGAATGTGAAAGGCCTGACGACTGCTGCCGGAATCTGGCTTACCGCAGCCATCGGTGTGGCCGTTGGCCTGGGGCATGAAGCCACCGCTGTCCTGAGTACGCTGCTGGCCCTGGCCATCTTCGTGCTGATGCCGCGGCTGGAGCGTCACACGGCGCTGCGCGCAGCACGCAAGCGGCGCGAGGCCAATCGCGCGCCCTGACCGAACCATCGTTCATCCGAGGGTCATTCCATGCTGTGCCATACACGGATCGTCACGCTGCTTCTCGCCGCGCTGCTTGCCCTTGGCGGCTGCAGCGAAACCGCCAAGCTGCCGGTGGAAAGCGGTTATGGGCCGACACCTGCCCTGCCCGCGCCGAACAAGACGCTGCTGCCCACGGTTCATATCGCCCCGGCCAGAGGCTGGCCACCCGGCGCCAAGCCGCAGGCCGCGCCCGGTCTGCGCGTCGAGGCATTCGCCACGGACCTGGACCATCCACGCTGGCTGTATGTGCTTCCCAATGGGGATGTACTGGTGGCCGAAAGCGACGCCCCGCCGAAGCAGGAGAACCAGGGCCTGCGCGGTTGGATCGCGAAGAAGCTCAAGGCGCGTGCAGGCTCGGGCGGACCAAGCGCCAATCGCATCACCCTGCTGCGAGACGGCGACGGTGACGGCGTGCCGGAAGTGCGCACCACCTTCCTCGAAAACCTAAATTCGCCGTTTGGCATGGCGCTGATCGGCGACAGCTTCTATGTGGCCAACACCGATGCCCTGCTGCGCTACCCCTACGTACAGGGTGCTCACCGCATCACAGCGCCCGAGCAAAAGGTAGTGGACCTGCCGGCGGGGCCGATCAACCATCACTGGACCAAGAACGTCATCGCCAGCCGGGATGGCTCGCGGCTGTACGTTACCAGCGGCTCCAACAGCAACGTGGCGGAGAACGGCATGGCCGCCGAGGTCAACCGCGCCGCGATACTGGAGGTCGATCCGCAGGCCGGCACGCTGCGGGTGTTCGCCTCCGGCCTGCGCAACCCCAACGGCCTGGCCTGGCACCCTGATACCGGCGACCTCTGGACCACCGTCAACGAGCGCGACGAGATCGGCAGTGACCTGGTACCGGACTACATGACCTCGGTCCGGGACGGCGGCTTCTACGGCTGGCCCTACAGCTACTTCGGCCAGCATGTCGATATTCGGGTCAAACCGCTGCGACCGGATCTGGTCGAGCGCGCCATCGTTCCGGACTACGCACTGGGCGCGCACACCGCTTCCCTCGGACTCGCCTTCTACGAGGGCAGGCTGCTGCCGTCACGCTACCTCCACGGCGCGTTCGTAGGGCAGCACGGTTCATGGAACCGCAGGCCCCGTAGCGGCTACAAGGTGGTGTTCATTCCCTTTCGCGATGGCAAGCCGGCCGGGCAGACGGAAGACGTGCTGAGCGGCTTCGTCAATGCTGCGGGCGAAGCCATGGGACGGCCCGTCGGCGTCGCGGTGGACCGGCACGGCGCGCTGCTGGTTGCCGATGACGTGGGTGATGTCATCTGGCGTGTCACTCCAGACGACCGCCGAGCCGCCGGCGCTTTGCCACGTTGAACCTTGCGAGTCGCCTGATGGCCATAAATGCATGACTGTCCGGCATGAGGATCTCACATGTTCAAGCGCACCCTTTTCTTCATCGCTCCGCTGGCTCTGTTGATCGGCTGCTCCGGCAACGTGCAGAACCCCGTCGACCGAATCACCTATCGCGACGAGCCGCTGGTACGGGACGTGGAAACCGGCATGACGCAGGCGCGCGTGCTCAGCATCGGCGGTGAACCGTCCCGGGCTACAGCACGCACCGTGGTACCGGGCCTGTGTCACGACTACATCCTCAACCGGGACGGCAAGCAGCAGCCCTATTACGTCAGTTTCGACAGTGCCGGCCGGGTGGATGGCCAGGGTTTCCTGACCTGCAAGCAGCTCGAGGAAAACCAGCGCAACCTGCGTCGCTGAGGGTCGCATTCACGTCTAAGCACAGTGGTAGATGCCAGAGGAGGTTTCACCATGCCCCGTGGAGACAAAGCCAAGTACACCGACAAGCAACAGCGCAAGGCCGAACATATCGAGGAAAGCTACGAGAAGCGTGGCGTCTCGGAGAAAGAGGCCGAAGCACGTGCCTGGGCGACAGTCAACAAGCAGTCCGGTGGCGGCGAACGCAAGGGCGGCTCCCGCAAGGGCAAGAGCGAAACGGCCAAGCGTGCCGATCGCAAGGATTCGGCCCATCGCGCCGCCGATGCGCGCAAGGGCAAGTCACCCAACAAGGGCTCGGCCCGCAGCTCCGGCTCGTCCAGCACAAGCCTTGCCGACATGACCCGCGACCAGCTGATGGAAAAGGCCCGTGAGCGGGACATTCGCGGCCGCTCGAAGATGCGCAAGGACGAGCTGCTGAAGGCGCTCAGCTGATGCTGCCAATCCTGACCAGCCAACAGCCGCCCGAGCCGCCGCCAAGCAATCCCAAGCGCGAGGACCCGGGCCGCCCGGTGCCCATCGACGAGCCTGACCCTGGCCGCTCCGAACCTGAGGCTCCGCCGCCGGAACAGGTCGCAGGCTAAACTTTTCGCCAGCATCCCGATCTCAATTGGCGAACCGTGAAGCACTGCACAGCGGTGCACAGACCAGGAGATGGCGATGAGTTACGTACAACTGAGCGACAAGCAGAGCCTGCGCGAGCGGGCCCGTCAACACGTCGAGAACGGCGCGGTCACCGAGAGCTATTCCGCCGACCGCGAGGTGGTGATCAACCTGCTGAACGAGGCGCTGGCCACCGAGCTGGTCTGCTACCTGCGCTACAAGCGTCACTACTACATGGCGACCGGGCTGAAATCCAGCGTCGCCGCCGCCGAGTTCCTCGAGCACGCCAATGAGGAGCAGGAACACGCCGATCGCCTGGCCGAGCGAATCGTTCAGCTGGGTGGCGAGCCCGACTTCAACCCCGACAGCCTCACCGAACGCGCCCATGCGCAGTACGCCGAGGGCAACGGACTGCGCGACATGGTCTTCGAGAACCTGGTGGCCGAACGCATCGCCATCGACAGCTATCGCGAGATCGTCCAGTACATCGGCGACAAAGACCCCACCACCCGGCGCATCTTCGAAGACATCCTGGCGCAGGAAGAAGAGCACGCCGATGACCTGGCCGGCCTGCTGGACGGCATGAACTGATCCGGAATCAGCGGCTCTGCCACGAAAAAAAAAAGGCCACCCGAGGGTGGCCTTAAATCTAGGAAGAGAGGTACAGCTTAGCCGGCTGCCACCGGACGCATGTAGGAGATCGGTGCGGTCTGCGGGTCATCGAAGGTCACCAGTTCCCACGCATCCTTCTGTGCCATCAGGGTGCGTAGCAAACGGTTGTTCAACGCGTGGCCGGATTTATAGCCGCGGAATTCGCCGATCAGACTGGTGCCCAGCAAGTACAGATCACCGATGGCATCGAGAATCTTGTGCTTCACGAATTCGTCCTCGTAACGCAGGCCGTCTTCGTTGAGCACACTGGTTTCGTCCACCACGATGGCGTTCTCAACACTGCCGCCGAGCGCCAGGTTGTGCGAGCGGAGGAACTCGATGTCGCGCATGAACCCGAAGGTACGTGCACGGCTGACTTCCTTGACGAAGGAAGTGCTCGAGAAGTCCACACTGGCAGTCTGGGTGCGACCCTTGAAAACCGGGTGATCGAAATCGATCTCGAAGCTCACCTTGAAGCCGTCGAAAGGCAGGAAGGTCGCGCGCTTGTCGCCCTCCTCGACCGTCACTTCACGCTTGATGCGGATGAACTTCTTGTGGGCGTCCTGCTCCTGCAGGCCGGCGGATTGAATCAGGAATACGAAAGGCCCAGCGCTGCCGTCCATGATCGGCACTTCCGACGCGGAGAGTTCGACGTAGGCGTTGTCGATCCCCAGGCCGGCCATTGCCGAAAGCAGATGCTCCACAGTGTCGACCTTGACGTCACCGTTGACCAGCGTCGTGGACATGGTGGTTTCGCCAACATTCTCGGCCCGCGCGGGAATCTCCACAGGCGGGTTGAGGTCGGTGCGACAGAACACGATCCCGGTGTCCACCGGTGCCGGTTTCAGGGTGAGATAAACCTTCTCTCCCGAATGCAAGCCGACGCCGGTGGCGCGAATGATGTTCTTCAGGGTGCGTTGTCTGATCATGGCCTTTTGCTTCGCTGTAGCACTAGTTGCGAATAGTTTTCAACAATTGGCGGCGATAATAGCAGATGCCAACTTTGCTGAACACCAATCACACCAATACTCCTGATAACTTCAATCAATCGGCCTGACGACGCAGGAACGCCGGAATATCCAGATAATCCAGATCCTCCTGCGGATTCAGCTTGGCAGCGGTGGCCGCTGCATGGGCCTGGTTGCGCATGACGGTCGGGCGCTCCAGATCGCGGTAGTTCACGGCAGCCTGCTCCTGCTGGCGCGGGGCCGGAGCGGCAGCGGCGACGGTCTGCACGGTATTGTCGATGACCTTGACCGGCTTCTCGTTGCGCGGACCCAGGCCGGTGGCGACCACGGTGACATGCAGCTCGTCAGCCATGTCCGGATCGATCACGGCACCAACCTTGACAGTAGCTTCATCGGAAGCGAAGGCCTCGATGATCTCGCCCACGGCGGCGTACTCGCCGAGCGAAAGGTCCAGACCGGCGGTGATGTTGACCAGAATGCCACGCGCACCCTGCAGGTTGACGTCTTCCAGCAGCGGGTTGCGGATGGCCGCTTCGGTCGCTTCACGCGCGCGGTTCGGGCCGGTGGAGCAACCGGTGCCCATCATGGCCATGCCCATTTCGCCCATGACAGTCTTCACGTCGGCGAAGTCGACGTTCATCAGGCCCGGACGCTGCATGATGTCGGAGATGCCGCGCACAGCGCCGGTCAGCACGTCATCAGCCTTGGCAAAGGCGGCCAGCAGGCTCGCGTCCTTGCCGAGGATGGTCAGCAACTTCTCGTTGGGAATGGTGATCAGCGAGTCGACACACTCGGACAGTGCGCGGATACCCTCGTCGGCAACCTGCATGCGACGGCGGCCTTCGAAGGGGAACGGCCGAGTGACCACGGCGACGGTCAGGATGCCCATTTCCTTGGCGACCGAAGCGATGATCGGTGCAGCACCGGTACCGGTACCGCCACCCATGCCAGTGGTGATGAACACCATGTCAGCGCCTTCCAGCACTTCGGCGATGCGCTCGTGGTCTTCCATCGCAGCCTGACGGCCGATGTCCGGATTGGTGCCGGCGCCCAGGCCCTTGGTGATGGCCGAGCCGAGCTGCAGTACGGTACGCGCCTCGACCTTTTTCAGCGCCTGCGCATCGGTGTTGGCGCAGATGAATTCGACGCCTTCAACGTTGTTGCGAACCATGTGGTTCACGGCATTGCCGCCGCCGCCACCAACGCCGATGACCTTGATGACTGCACTTTGCGGGGTATGATCTACGAGTTCGAACATTTCCCTCTCTCCTTCCAGCTTTCTAGTTTTGGTTTTACAGCGCACTGCTTAAAAATTGCCCTGGATCCAGCCCTTGAGCCGATCCAGAACAGACGCCTTTGATTCGTCGGCAAAGTTGCCGAGTCCAGGCACGGGAACGCCGTCGGCCTGCTTGTGCAGTCCGTACAGCAGCAGGCCCACGCCCGTCGAATAGATTGGATTGCGTACTACGTCGGCCAGTCCCTTGACGCTGTGCGGCACGCCAAGGCGCACCGGCATGTGAAAGATTTCCTCGGCCAGGTCGACGGCTCCTTCCATCTTCGCTGTACCGCCGGTGAGAACGATCCCGGCCGGGACCAGATCCTCGTAACCGCTGCGCCGCAGCTCGGCCTGGATCAGGGTGAAGAGCTCGTCGTAACGCGGCTCTACCACCTCTGCCAGGGCCTGCCGGGACAGTTCACGCGGAGGGCGATCGCCAACGCTGGGGACCTTGATGGTCTCGCCCGCGCCAGCCAGCTTGGCCAGCGCGCAAGCATAACGAATCTTGATCTCCTCGGCATACTGGGTCGGCGTACGCAGGGCCATCGCGATGTCGTTGGTGACCTGGTCGCCAGCGATCGGGATCACCGCCGTATGGCGGATCGCGCCCTCGGTGAAGATGCAGATGTCGGTGGTGCCCCCGCCGATATCCACCAGGCAGACGCCCAGCTCCTTCTCGTCATCGGTCAGCACGGCGTGCGCCGAAGCCAGTTGCTCGAGAATGATGTCGTCCACTTCCAGGCCGCAGCGGCGTACGCACTTCTCGACATTCTGCGCCGCGTTCACCGCGCAGGTGACTACGTGCACCTTGGCCTCCAGACGCACGCCGGACATGCCCAGCGGTTCACGCACGCCCTCCTGGTTGTCGATCACGTAGTCCTGCGGCAACGTGTGCAGCACACGCTGGTCGGCGGGGATTGCCACGGCCTGGGCGGCATCGAGTACGCGCTCCAGATCGGCGGTACTCACTTCGCGGTCGCGGATGGCCACGATGCCGTGGGAATTCAGGCTGCGGATGTGGTTACCGGCCAGACCGACGAAGGCTGAATGGATGCGGCAGCCAGCCATCAGCTGGGCTTCTTCGATGGCGCGCTGGATCGACTGCACAGTGGATTCGATGTTCACCACCACGCCCTTCTTCAGGCCGCGCGAAGGATGGGTACCGATGCCCACGATTTCCAGTTCACCATCGGCGGTCACCTCGCCCACCAGCGCCACCACCTTGGAGGTGCCGATGTCCAGGCCGACGATCATCTTGCCGCTTTGCACGCTCGACATGTGTTTCATTCCTCAATTCTTCGCAGCGACGGTCGTATCCGTCGCAGTCGGGATCGGCTCATGCCAGGCGACTGCCAGGCCGTTCGCATAGCGCAGATCGATCCGTGCGATTTTCTCGCTTTCCTGCTCCAGTGCCTTTTGATAAATGGCAGTGAAGCGACGCATTTTTTCTACTACCTGGTCCCGCCCCAGCAACAACTCGATGCCCTGGTTGGTGGTCAGGAACCAGCTTCCACGTTCACGCAGCTCGAGACGGGAAATGGAGAACCCCAGCGGGCGCAGCATCTGGCTGAGCATCTGGTATTGCTGCATGACCCGCTGTTGGGCCCGCTTCGGACCATACAAATGTGGCAAGTGTTCATATCGGCTCAGGTCATCCGGCGAGAAAGCCTGGCCTTTATTGTTAAGCAATGCTTCGCCCCCCCAACGGGCAATCGGCAATTGCTCATCCAGACGCACCATCACCTGATCCGGCCAGACGCGGCGAACCTCGACATGGGCAATCCATGGCATCTGTTCGAGTTGGTGGCGCATGCCGTTCAGATCAACCTTGAAGAAGCTCTGCTCGACGAAAGGCGCGATGCGCTGCTGAACCGCCTCGCGGCTTACGTAACCCAGCTCGCCCTGGACGCTGACCTTGGCGATCGGCCGGTCGGCATAGGGCAGCAGGCGCTCGCCCAGTTCGTACAGCCCGACCGCCAGGCCGACCAGCAGCACTGGCCAGACGAAACGCTTCAGACCGGCAAGGCTGGGCCTGGGCAGGCGCTGCGACAGCGGCTGCGGCGTCACCAGGCGGCTCGCACCCCGTTGCACGGGCTTGCGCGAGGCACGTCCGTTGCCGGGTTGCGAATGACGCAGCGTGGTGATCATGGCTCAGTTCCCTGCCTCGAGGCTGTCGTCGAGAATGCTCAGCACCAGCTGCTGGAAATCCAGCCCGGCGGCACGCGCCGCCATCGGCACCAGGCTGTGATCGGTCATGCCGGGCACGGTGTTCACTTCCAGCAGCCAGAAGTTGCCCTCGGCATCCTGCATCACGTCCACCCGCGCCCAACCGCGAATACCCACCGCCTCGCAGGCACGCGCCGAGAGCACCTTGAGTGCTTCTTCGCGGGCCGCGTCCAGCCCGCAGGGGATGCGGTACTGGGTATCGGAGGCCAGGTACTTGGCGTCGTAGTCGTAAAAGGTATGCGGCGTGCCCAGGCCAATCGGCGGCAGGACCTCACCGTGCAGCACCGCCACGGTGAACTCGGGGCCCTGGATCCACTGTTCAACAAGCACCTGCGCGTCATAGGCGCTCGCTGCGCGCCAGGCGGCGATCAGCTCGGCGACATCGCCAACCTTGGCCATACCGATGCTCGATCCCTCGTGCGCCGGCTTGACGATCAGCGGAAAGCCCAGCGTCTGGGCCGCGGCCTGGCAGTCGACTTCGCTGGCCAGCACCGCGTGCCGCGGCGTTGGCAGGCCGAGGCTCTGCCAGACCTGCTTGGTGCGCAGCTTGTCCATGGCCAGCGCCGAAGCGAGGATGCCGCTGCCGGTGTAAGGAATGCCGGCACACTCCAGCAGCCCCTGCATGCTGCCGTCTTCGCCACCGCGGCCGTGCAGGACGATAAAGGCACGGTCGATCCGCTCGCTGCTCAGGCGCTGCAGCAGGCCATCACCGGCATCGATACCGAAGGCATCCACACCCGCCGCCTGCAACGCGGCGAGCACGGCAGCGCCGGACTTGAGGGAGACCTCGCGCTCGGCGCTCTTGCCGCCGAAGAGCACGGCGACGCGGCCGAATTCCTTGGGGTCGCGCGTCGATTGCAAAGCCATCATTTGGTTTTCCTTGCGGCGTCATCGCCACCGAACAGGGGACTCTTGAGAAGTTGCGGAGCCAGCCCGCCGATATCGCCGGCGCCCTGGCAGAGCAGGATGTCACCGGCACGCAGCAGCGGCTTGACCAGCGGCGCCAGATCGACGCCACGCTCGACGTAGATGGGGTCGAGCTGACCGCGCTGGCGGATGCTGTGGCACAGCTGGCGACTGTCGGCACCAGGGATGGGCTCTTCACCGGCCGGGTAGACTTCCATCAGCAGCAGCACGTTGGATTCGCCGAGCACCTGCACGAAGTCGTCGTAGAGGTCCCGGGTACGGCTGTAGCGGTGTGGCTGGTAGACCATAACCAGGCGCCGCTCCGGCCAGCCGCCACGTACCGCCTTGATCACCGCGGCGACCTCCCGCGGGTGGTGCCCGTAGTCGTCCACCAGCATCACGCTGCCGCCGTCCACCGGCAGATTGCCGTAGACCTGGAAACGGCGGCCGACGCCGGCGAACTCGGCCAGGCCCTGGACGATGGCTTCGTCATCGATGCCCTCGTCGGTGGCGATGGCGATGGTGGCCAGGGCATTGAGCACGTTGTGGTTGCCGGGCATGTGCACCGAGACGTCCAGCGGTTCGCAGCCGTCGCGCAGCACGGTGAAATAGGTGCGCATGCCTTCCTGACGAACGTTGATGGCACGCACGTCGGCGTCTTCACTGAAACCGTAGGTGGTAGTCGGACGGCCGATCTGCGGAATGATCTCGCGCACCACCGGATCGTCGACGCAGAGCACCGCCAGGCCGTAGAACGGCAGGTTGTGCAGGAACTCGACGAAGGTCTTCTTCAGCTTGCCGAAGTCGCCGCCATAGGTGCTCATGTGGTCGGCGTCGATGTTGGTCACCACCGCCACCATCGGCTGCAGGTGGAGGAAGCTGGCGTCGCTTTCGTCCGCTTCGGCGATCAGGTAACGGCTGCTGCCCAGCTGAGCATTGGTACCGGCCGCAGTCAGACGGCCACCGATGACGAATGTCGGATCGAGCCCGCCTGCCGCGAACACCGAAGCCAGCAAGCTGGTGGTGGTGGTCTTGCCATGGGTTCCGGCGACGGCGATGCCATGCCGGTAGCGCATCAACTCGGCGAGCATCTCGGCCCGCGGCACCACCGGGATGCGCTGTTCCAGGGCCAGGGCCACTTCCGGATTGGCCGAATTGATCGCACTGGACACCACCAGCACGTCGGCACCGGCGACATTGCCGGCCTGGTGGCCGATGAAGATCTGTGCGCCAAAGCTCTGCAGGCGCTCGGTACTGGCCGATTCCTTGAGGTCCGAGCCGGACACCTCGTAGCCGAGGTTGAGCAGCACTTCGGCGATGCCGCACATGCCGACCCCGCCGATGCCAACGAAATGAATGCGGCGGATGCGCCGCATGCGGCGTACTTCGGCCTTCACCGCAGCGGGCGACTTAGCCATGGGCCACCTCCAGGCAGATATCGACCACGCTGCGGGTGGCGTCGGGCCGGGCCAGGCGGCGCGCGGTGGCCCCCATGGCCTTGAGTTTTTCCGGCTGCATCATTACCTCGGTCAGCTGAGCGGCGAGCGCGGCCGCGTCAGTCTTGGCTTGTGGCAGAAGGACGGCAGCGCCCTCCTTCGCCAAATATTCGGCATTGCGGGTCTGGTGATCGTCGATCGCGTGAGGCAACGGCACTAGGAACGACGGCAGCCCGGCGGCGGCCAGCTCACACACGGTGAGTGCGCCGGCGCGGCAGATCACCAGATCGGCCCAGGCGTAAGCCCGCGCCATGTCCTTGATGAAGGGCGCAACCTCGGCCTCGACGCCCGCCTCGGCATAGCGCTGCTCGGTGATCTCGGCGTGCTGTTTGCCGGCCTGGTGGAACACTTCCGGCCGCAGTTCGGCGGGGACCTGCGCCAGCGCTGCGGGCAACAGCTTGTTCAGCGGTTCGGCACCCAGGCTGCCGCCCAGCACCAGCAAGCGCGGCCGACGATGAACCAGGCTGTCGCGCGGGGTTTCCAGAAACAGTTCCTCCCGCACCGGGTTGCCGGTGGTCCGGCGCTTGGCGCTGGAGCTGAAGGTATCCGGGAAGGCCTCGCAGACCCGGCTGGCCAACGGCACCAGGCTACGGTTGGCGGTACCGGCCACGGCGTTCTGCTCGTGGATCACCAGCGGCACGCCGGCCAGCTTGGCCGCCAGCCCGCCGGGACCGGTGACGTAGCCGCCAAGCCCCAGCACACAGACCGGACGCAGCTCACGGATGATGCGCCGCGCCTGGAACAGCGAGCGGACCAGCTGCAGCGGAGCCTTGATCAGCGACGCCAGACCTTTGCCGCGCAGTCCACTGACCTGAATCAGATGCAATGGCAGCCCGGCAGCAGGCACCAGTTCGTTCTCGATGCCACGCGGCGTGCCGAGCCAATGCACGGCATAGCCACGCGCCTGGAACTCGCGCGCGCAGGCCAACGCAGGGAATACGTGCCCACCGGTACCGCCGGCCATGATCAGGACATTAGCGGCCATGAGCGACCTCCTTGGCCGAGGGCTCGGCAAAGTCGGACTCGTCGAACTCGGTGTCCTCGCTGCCCAGTACGGTGCGGCTTTCCCACTCGATGCGCAGCAGCAGCGCCATGCTCGCGCAGGTCACCACCAGCGAGCTGCCGCCGTAACTGAGGAAGGGCAGCGTCAGGCCCTTAGTCGGCAACAGGCCGACATTCACCCCGACGTTGATCAGGAACTGACCGAGCCAGAGGAACGCCAGACCCCAGGCGACATAGGCGGCGAAGAACTGCCGAGCCTTCTCTGCCCAGAGTCCGATGTAGAGGGCACGCACGCCGACGAAGGCAAACAGGGCGATGGTCGCCAGCGCGCCGATCATGCCCAGCTCTTCGGCAAGTACCGAAAACACGAAGTCGGTGTGCGCTTCGGGCAGGTAGAACTGCTTCTGTACGCTGTTGCCGAGGCCGACGCCGAACCATTCGCCACGCCCGAAGGCGATCAGCGCCTGGGTGAGCTGATAGCCGGCACCATACTGGTCGGCCCAGGGGTCGGTAAAAGTGATCAGGCGCTGCAGGCGGTATTCCTGAGTCTGCACCAGGACCACCACTGCCCCGACCGCGGCGATCACCAGCAGGCTGAAGCGGATCATCCCGACCCCGCCGAGGAACAGCATGGCCACCGCAGCGCCCATCATCACCACCGTCGCCCCGAAGTCGGGCTCCAGCAACAGCAGGAACGCCATTGGCAGCAGCACCAGGAACGGCTTGGCGAATCCCCACAGGCTCTCGCGAACTTCCTCCTGCCGGCGCACCAGATAACCGGCCAGGTAGATCACCACGAATACCTTGGCCAGCTCCGACGGCTGCACGTTGAACGCGCCGAAGCCGATCCAGCGCATGGAACCATTGACCTCGCGACCGATGCCCGGCAGCAGCACCAGGATCAACAGCCCGAAGGCCGCCAGGAGCAGCATCCAGTCCATCCGCTGCCAGAACGAAAGCGGTACCAGCAGCATCGCGGCGCCGGCACCCAGCCCCAGCACCACATAGATCAGGTGGCGAATCATGTGGTACAGCGGATTGCCGGAGTTGACCGCCGCCACCTCGGACGACGCCGAGGTGATCATCACCAGGCCGAGACCAAGCAGCGCCAGACAACCGGCCAGCATGGGGAAGTCCAGGTCCACACCACGGCGGCCGTACAGGGGCGAAGGGGCTTGGCGCAGGAAGGCGAGCATCAGTCGAGCGCCTCCACCGCAGCGGCGAAGAGACGACCGCGCTCCTCGAAGTTCTTGAACATGTCCAGGCTGGCGCAGGCCGGCGAAAGCAGTACCGCATCGCCCGACTCCGCACATTCGGCGGCGCGCTGTACAGCCTCTTCCAGGCTGGCGACGCGGATCAGCACCGTCGCTTCGCCCAGCGCCTCGGCCAGACGCGGGGCGTCGCGACCGAGCAGCACCACGGCTCGGCAGTAACGCGCCACGGGAGCGCGCAGCGCGGAGAAGTCGGCGCCCTTGCCGTCGCCGCCGGCGATCAGCACCAGCTTGCCGTCGATGTCGGCGCCGAGGCCTTCGATCGCTGCCAGCGCAGCACCGACGTTGGTGGCCTTGGAGTCGTCGTAATAGCTGACACCGGCACGCTCACCGACCCACTGGCAACGGTGCGGCAAACCGGTGAAACGACGCAGCGTATCCAGCATGGGGCCGAACGGCAGCCCCACCGCGTGCCCGAGTGCCAACGCAGCCAAGGCGTTGGACTGATTATGCGCACCGCGCATCTTCAGTTCGCGCACCGGCATCAGTGCCTCGAACTGGAACGCCAGGTACTTCTCGCCTTTTTCCTCGAAGAGCCCGAAGCCCTTGAAGTCCGGCTTGCCGAGCCCGAAGGTCCAGGTCGGCACATCCTCACCCACCAGCGGCCGGCTGAGGCGGTCATCCCTATTGACCACCACCTGGCGCGCGCCACGGAAGATGCGGTGCTTGGCCTGGTGATAAGCCGGCAGCCCACTGTAGCGGTCCATGTGGTCTTCGCTGATGTTCAGGCAGGTGGCCACTTCGGCATTGAGCTGCTCGGTGGTTTCCAGCTGGAAGCTGGAAAGCTCCAGTACGTAGAGATCGACATCATCGGCAAGCAGATCGAGCGCTGGCGTGCCCAGATTGCCGCCGACCGCCACGGTACGCCCGGCTGCCGCGGCCATCTCGCCGACCAAAGTGGTCACAGTGCTCTTGGCGTTGGAGCCGGTGATCGCGACGATGGGTGCCTTGGCTTCGCGGGCGAACAGCTCGATGTCCCCCGACAGCTTGACGCCCCGTGCCGCGGCTTCCTGCAACGCCGGCGTGCTGACCGCAAGCCCGGGGCTCACCAGCAGCTCGCTGGCGGTACAGAGGAAATCCACATCCAGTTCGCCGCAGCGTACCTGCACATCCGGGTACTCGGCCTTCAGCGTTGCCAGTTCCGGCGGGTTCGCACGAGTGTCCACCACGGCAAACGGCAGCCCGCGGCGCGCCAGGTGGCGAACCAGGGACATGCCGCTCTTGCCGAGGCCGACAACGATGCGGAACTGGTCGGAAGCAATGAGCACTCTCGGTTACCTCAGTTTCAGGGTGGCAAGGCCGACGAGCACCAGGATCACGGTAATGATCCAGAAGCGCACGATCACCCGGGGTTCGGGCCAGCCCTTGAGTTCGAAATGGTGATGGATCGGCGCCATGCGGAAAACGCGTTTGCCGGTGAGCTTGAAGCTGGCGACCTGGATCATCACCGACAGCGTTTCCATCACGAACACGCCGCCCATGATGAACAGCACCACTTCCTGGCGGACGATCACGGCAATGGTGCCCAGCGCCGCGCCCAATGCCAGCGCGCCGACGTCGCCCATGAAGACCTGCGCGGGATAGGTGTTGAACCAGAGGAAGCCGAGGCCGGCACCGATCAGCGCGCCGCAGAAGACGATGAGTTCTCCGGAACCGGGGATGTAGGGGATCAGCAGATACTCGGCGAAATTCACGTTACCGGAGAGGTAACAGAAGATGCCCAGACCGCCGCCAACCATCACGGTCGGCATGATCGCCAGGCCGTCGAGGCCGTCGGTGAGGTTGACCGCATTGCTCGAACCAACGATGACGAAATAGGTGAGAATCACGAAACCGATGCCCAGCGGGATCTCGATGTTCTTCAGCAGCGGCAGGATCAGCGTCGTTTCAACCGGCGTCTGCGCAGTCATATAAAGGAAGATCGCCGCACCGAGGCCGAACACCGACTGCCAGAAATACTTCCAGCGGCTTGGCAACCCGCGCGAGTTCTTCTCGATCACCTTGCGGTAGTCATCGACCCACCCGATGGCGCCGAACAGCAATGTCACCGCCAGCACTACCCACACGTAGCGGTTGGCCAGGTCGGCCCAGAGTAGCGTGGAAATGCCGATGGCACTGAGGATCAGCGCGCCACCCATGGTGGGCGTGCCGGATTTCGACAGATGCGACTGCGGTCCGTCGGTACGCACCGCCTGGCCGATCTGGCGCAACTGGAGGGTGCGGATCAGCCACGGGCCCATCCACAGCGACAGTACCAGCGCGGTGAGGACGCCGAGGATTCCACGCAGCGACAGGTACTGGAAGACCGCGAAGCCCTTGTGGAACTGTTGCAGATACTCGGCGAGCAGCAGCAGCATCAGTGTTTCTCCATGGATGGCCCAGCGAGCGCATCGACGACTTTGTCCATCGCCGCGCTACGCGAGCCCTTGATCAGAATGGTGGTGCCGCTGCCCTGCTCGGCACGCAGGCTTTCGATCAGGCTGGCCTGATCGGCGAAATGCCGGGCACCCTGCCCGAAAGCGGCGACCGCATGGGCCATCAGTGGCCCAACGGCATAGAGGGTGTCGACCTTGCCCGCCGCGTAGGCACCGACATCGCGGTGCCCCTGCTCGGCCCACTCGCCCAGCTCACCCATGTCCCCCAGGACGAGAATGGTGCGCCCGGCGAAACTGGCAAGCACGTCGATCGCGGCGCAGATCGAAGCGGGGTTGGCGTTGTAGCTGTCGTCGATGAGACGCACACCATTGGCGAGCATCTGCGCCACGGCACGCCCCTTGACGGGTTGCAGGCTCTGCAATCCGGCCACGATAGCCTCGGCCGTGATGCCCAGGGCGTGGGCGGCCGCGGCGGCAGCCAGCGCATTGGCCACGTTGTGGCGGCCCAGCAGGTTGAGCTGCACGCGCAGGTTGCCCAGCGGGCCGGTCAGTACGAAATTCGGGCAACCGCGCTGGTCGTAGGCGATCGAACCAGCGGAAAAATCGGCAAGCGGGTTGTCCAGACCGAACGACACGATGCGCTTGCCAGCCACGCGCTCGGCCCAGATCGGGTAGGCCTTGTCGTCACGATTCAGCACGGCAGTGCCGGTTGCGCTCAGGCCGTCGAGAATCTCGCCCTTGGCCTGAACGATCTTTTCCGGGCCGCCGAATTCGCCGACATGGGCGGTTCCGGCGTTGGTGATCAAGCTGACATCCGGGCGCACCAGGCTGACGGTGTAAGCGATGTCACCCACTCGCGAGGCGCCGAGCTCGATGACCGCGCTGCGGTGTTCGGCGCTCAGTTCCAGCAGCGTCAGTGGCGCACCGAGGTCGTTGTTCAGATTGCCGCGCGTAGCCAGCACGGCGTCGTGCCCGTGAGCACTGCGCAGAATGCTGGCGAGCATTTCCTTGACGCTGGTCTTGCCACTCGAGCCGGTGATGGCGGCGACTGGCCCCTTGAAGGCCTCACGGTTGAGCGCCCCCAGACGCCCCAGTGCCAGGCGAGTATCGGCGACAACCAGCTGCGGCAGCGGCGCGCCCTCGACTTCGCGTGCGACCAGAGCCGCCACCGCGCCTTTGGCGGCCACCTCGGCGAGATAGGCATGACCATCGAAGCGCGGACCGGTCAGCGCAATGAACAGCTGCCCCGGCTGGATCGCCCGGCTGTCAGTGCTGACCGCAGAGAAGCTGGCATCGGCCCCCACCAGACGGCCGGACAACGGCAGCTGCAGCTCGCTCAGTCGCATGGCTTCAAGCATCGGGCTTCTCCCAGGTGGACAGTGCGGTACAGGCTTCCTCGATATCGGAGAACGGCAGCCGCTCGCCGCGAATTTCCTGATAGTCCTCGTGGCCCTTGCCAGCGAGCACTACCACATCGCTGGCATTGGCGGCCGCGATGAGCCGGGCAATCGCCTGGGCGCGACCCTGCACAAAGGTCACCGCTTCCGGATTGACGAAGCCTCTGCGGATATCGTCGAGAATGCGTTCCGGCGCCTCGTTGCGCGGGTTGTCATCGGTAACCACAACCCCATCGGCCAGCCGCTCGGCGACCTCGGCCATGAGTGGGCGCTTGCCGGTGTCGCGATCACCACCGCAGCCGAACAGGCAGAGCAAGCGACCACGTGCGTGCGGACGTAGTGCAGTAAGCACCTTTTCCAGAGCGTCGGGGGTATGGGCGTAATCGATCACCACCAGTGGCCGGTCGCCGCCGCCCAGACGCTGCATTCGGCCGGCCGGGCCTTCAAGCTCCGGCAGCACGGCGAGGATCTCGTCCAGCGGGTAGTCCATGCCGAGCAAGGCGCCAACGGCGGCGAGCACGTTGCTGACGTTGAAGCGGCCTAGCAGCGGGCTGCGCAGCGAGCGCTCACCCTGCGGGGTGATCAACCGCGCATGAATGCCGTCATCGTCGAGCTGCGCCTCGGGGCAGTACAGGTAGGCAGAGGCGTCTTCCAGGCTGTAGCTGATCAGCCGCGATTCGCGCTCCTCACCGGCCAGCGCACGGCCGAAGCCATCGTCGAGATTGATCACCCGACAGCTCAGACCAGGCACGCCGAACAGCCGAGCCTTGGCAGCGCCGTAGGCTTCCATGGTGCCGTGGTAATCGAGATGGTCGCGCGACAGGTTGGTAAAGACAGCGACGTCGAACTCCAGCGCGGCGACGCGGCCCTGATCGAGGCCATGGGACGACACCTCCATCGCCACGGCGCGCGCGCCTTCCTGCTTCAGCTGAGCAAGGGTCGCCTGAACGCCGATCGCATCCGGCGTGGTATGCCGCCCCATTTCCAGCTGACCGTAGAAACCGGTGCCCAGGGTGCCGATGATCCCGCAGGGTTCGCCGAGACGGTCGAGGGCCTGGGCGATCAGCTGGCTGACGCTGGTCTTGCCGTTGGTTCCGGTGACACCGACCAGACGCAGGTTGCGGCTGGGCTCTCCGTAGAAGCGCCCGGCTATGGCCGAGAGCTGACCGGCCAGGTGATGCACCGGCACCATTACCGCGGCACCGGTCAGCGCCTGATCCAGCCCTTCGGATTCGTAAGCGACCGCAGCGGCGCCGCGGGCAATGGCATCCTGTACGTGATCGCGCCCGTCATGCTGCAGCCCCGGCACCGCCAGGAACAGGTCGCCGCCACGAACCTTGCGGCTGTCGAGCGTCAACTCGCGGATCAGGACGTCGCTGCCGGCATGGGGCAGCAGGTGATTCAATGGCATCGGCATCAGCTGCGCCCTCCCTTGCCTTTGGCCGCTTCCGCGGTCTGCAGCTCGGCGGGCGGCGGCAGATTGTCCGGCGCGACATTCATCAGGCGCAGTGCGCGCGCCATGACCTTGCCGAACACCGGAGCGGCCACCAGACCACCGTAGTACTGACCCTTGCTCGGCTCGTCCACGACGACCACCGCGGCGATTCGCGGGTTGGAAAGCGGCGCGACGCCGGCGAAGAACGAACGGTAAGCATCCTTGGTATAGCCACCGGTACCGGAGATCTTCTTCGCGGTACCGCTCTTGCCGCCGACGTGGTAGCCCGGCACCTTGGCCCGCGCGCCACCGCCGCCTTCCTCCTCGACCACCGCCCGCAGCATCTGCAGCACGGTGCCGGAAATCTGCTTGTCGATGACTTGCACGCCATCCTGCGCGCGATCCAGGCGCAACAAGGAGAGCGGCACGTTGGTGCCTTGGTTGCCCAGCACGGCATAGGCGTGCGCCAGCTGTACCGCCGTCACGGAAAGGCCATAGCCGTAGGCCAGGGACGCGGTTTCCGCATCCCGCCACTTGCGATGGTTGGGCAGGTTGCCGACGCGCTCGCCAGGGAAGCCCAGGCCGGTGTCCTGGCCGAAGCCGGCCTGCTGCATCACCGCGTAAACCGGCTCGGCACCTATATCCAGGGCGATCTTGCTGATGCCGACGTTGCTCGACTTCATCAGGATTCCGGTCAGCGACAGCATGCCGCCGCGGGACACGTCGCGGATGGTATAGCGGCCGATGCGCATCCAGCCCGGCAGCGTGTTGACCACCGAATCGGGCTGGTACTTGCCGGTCGCCAGTGCCGCCGCGATGCTGAACGGCTTGACCGTCGAGCCCGGCTCGAAGACGTCGATCATGGCGCGGTTGCGCATCGCCGCCGGCTGCAGGTTGCGGCGGTTGTTCGGGTTGTAGGTCGGCTGGTTGGCCATGGCGAGGATCTCGCCAGTCTTGACGTCCACCATCACCAGGCTTGCCGCCTTGGCACCGTATTCATGCACGACGTTGCGCAGCTCGCTGTGGGCGAGGTACTGCAGGCGCAGGTCGATCGACAGCGCCATGGCCTTGCCGGGCTTGGCGTTCTTGGTGACCTGGACGTCCTTGATCAGGCGCCCGCGGCGGTCCTTGAGCACTTGGCGCTTGCCCGGGACACCGGCCAGCCACTCGTCATAGGCCAGCTCCATGCCTTCACGACCGCGATCGTCGATGTCGGTGAAGCCGACTACGTGCGCTGCCACTTCGCCTGCCGGATAGAAGCGACGGAACTCCTCCTGCGCGTAAACCCCGGGAATCTTCAGGTCGAGAATTTCCTGGCCCTGCTCCGGCGTCAGGCCGCGCACCAGGTACATGAATTCGCGCGAGGATTGCGATTGCAGCCGTTCGCTCAGCACCGCTGCGTCCTGCCCGAGCGCCTTGGCGAGTTCTGGCCAGCGGGCGCGCGCGGCCTGCAGTTCCTTGGGGTTGCCCCAAAGCGTGGTCACAGGCGTGCTCACGGCGAGCGGCTCGCCGTTACGATCGGTGATCAGACCGCGGTGTGCGGGAATCGGAATATGGCGAACGCTGCGCGCGTCGCCCTGGCCTTTCAGGAAGCCCTGATCCATGACCTGCAGATCGACGATGCGCCAGGCGATCACGCCCACCAGCAACGCCAGCAGCGCGAGAACGATGCGAAAGCGCCAGGGATAAAGCGCGCCCTGAAGACTCATCATGGCTTCACCAATCGGACGTCTGCCGCCGCAGGAATGTGCATGCGCAGCTGCTCGGTAGCCAGCGTCTCGATGCGGCTGTGCGCCGTCCAGGTGCTCTGCTCGAGAATCAGTCGTCCCCATTCGGCCTGGGCCTTGTCACGCACGCTGAGTTCGCCATACAGCTCGTTCAACAGCTGACGGTTCCAATGCGCGCAGTAGGCAACCGCGATCGCCGACAGGAGAACGCTGACGAACAGCACCAGCATCAGCAGGCTGCCGTTGGGCATGGCACGCAGCACGCGGCTCATCGCACTTTCTCCGCGACACGCATGACAGCGCTGCGCGAGCGTGGGTTGGCCTTCACTTCCGCTTCGGATGCGTATTGCGGCTTGCCGATCAGCTTCAGACGCGGCTCGAAGGCCTTCGGGATGATTGGCAGGTCACGTGGCAGCTTGTCTGCCTCGCCCTTGGCGTGCCGACGCATGAACTGTTTGACGATGCGATCTTCCAGCGAATGGAAGCTGATGACGACCAGGCGACCGCCCACTTCCAGCGCTTCCAGCGCTGCGTCGAGACCACACTCCAGATCGCCCAGTTCGTTATTGATATGAATGCGCAGCCCTTGGAAGGCACGCGTCGCCGGGTTCTTGCCTTTCTCCCAGGCGGGATTGGCGTCGGTCAGCACCTTGGCCAGATCGGCGGTTCGCTCGAAGGGTGCCTCAGCGCGCCGCTGCACCACTGCACGAGCCATACGTTTGGCGAAACGCTCTTCACCGTAGTCCTTGAACACCCGTGCGATCTCGTCCTCATCGGCCGAGGCAATCCATTCGGCCGCACTCACGCCACGACTCGGATCCATGCGCATGTCCAGGGGGCCGTCGTTCAGAAAACTGAAGCCGCGAATGGGGTCGTCCAGCTGAGGCGACGACACGCCCAGATCAAGCAGAATGCCGCTCACAGCCCCCGTCCAGCCGCGTTGCGCGACTTCATCACCGAGCTCGGCAAAACTTCTCTGCACAACGACAAAGCGGCCGTCCTCGGCCGCCAGCGCTTGTCCCGTAGCGATAGCTAATGGGTCCTTGTCGAACCCTAGCAACTGGCCATTAGGACCGAGCTGTTGCAGAAGTAGCCGGCTATGGCCGCCCCGCCCGAAGGTCCCGTCCAGATAGCGACCATCGGCGCGCACGTTCAGCGCCGCGACGGCTTCGTCGAGCAACACGGTGATATGTCGCAGGCTGCTGATCTGGCTCACAGGATAAGGTCACGTAGTTCTTCCGGCAGACCGCCGGGTTGCTTGATGGCCGCCAGGTCCGCGTCAGAAATCGCGTTCCAGTCGTCCTCGTTCCACAGTTGAAACTTGTTGAGTTGCCCCACCAACATCGCGCGCTTGTCCAGCCGGGCGTATTCACGCAGACGCGGCGGCACAACCACTCGACCGCTGCCATCCATTTCCAGGTCGACCGCGTTGCCGATCAACAGACGCTGTAGGCGGCGGGCCTCTTCTCGCAGGGAAGGCAACTCACGAAGTTTTGCCTCGATGAGTTCCCACTCGGGCAGCGGATATATGCACAAGCAGCGGTCCACGGCGTCGATCGTGATGATCAGCTGGCCATCGCCACGGGAATTCAGCTCGTCACGGTACCGGCTGGGCATGGCTAGCCGGCCTTTGGCGTCGAGACTGATGGCGTTAGCTCCGCGAAACACGCTTGCGCTTCCCCTGAATTAGCTATCCATGCCCATATTTACCCACTTTCTGCCACTTCCTACCACTTGTGCGCACTATAGAAACGCAGCCGCCCCACCGTCAAGGCGAGCCCAGCGGGAAAAAGCCTTACGGAGCGGCAATTTAGCGATGTCAGGTGGGGATAAATGGGAAAAAGCGGACAGGCCCAGAATGGCTTTTTAGGAGCAGCAAGGAGTTGCTCAACAAAGTTAAAGTACTTTGTTAAGAGCAAGAATCTTTCGAAATTAAAAACGGAGATTATGGAAGGAAGAAACGGAGAGTCGATCTGTAAGCCGGGTTCTGTCGAGGACAGCCATTCCTCTACGACAGCCATCACTGACTGCCTCTAGCAACCTACCCGGATCCAGCGCGGGCCACGCCAATGGATCCCTATTTGGTCTTGCTCCAAGTGGGGTTTACCTAGCCACGGACTGTTGCCAGCCGTGCGGTGCGCTCTTACCGCACCTTTTCACCCTTACCGGCGCCGAAGCGCTTAGGCGGTTATTTTCTGTGGCACTTTCCGTAGGCTCACGCCTCCCAGGCGTTACCTGGCACTTTGCCCTATGGAGCCCGGACTTTCCTCCCTCCCTTCTTGCCGGAACAAAAAGAGACAGCGACTGTCCGATCAACTCTCCGGCCGCCAGAGTACCGCCGCTCGCACCATGCCGCAAGCGAAACGCCGGCAGGGCGCCTTGCTACTTACGCTCTAGCGCCGCCTGATACAGCAGATTCTTGCGCACGCCAGTGATGTCGGCCGCGACGGCAGCAGCGCGCTTGAGCGGCATTTCTGCCAATAACAGATCGAGCACCCGCAGCGCTTCGGCACTCACCGCGCTCTCGCCTTGCGGCGCCTCCCACCCTTCCACCAGCAGCACGCATTCGCCTCGCTGCTGGTTGCTGTCCGCCTCGACCCAAGCGCGTAAAGCCCCCAACGGCAATCCCTTCAAGGTCTCGAAGGTCTTCGTCAGCTCGCGTCCAAGCACCGCCATGCGCTCACCACCGAACACATCCTCGAAATCTCCCAGCGACTCGAGTATGCGATGCGGGGCTTCATAGAAGATCAGCGTACGCGGCTCCGCCTTCAGCGCCTCGAGACGTGTACGTCGCGCAGCCGCCTTGGCGGGAAGAAACCCCTCGAAGATGAAACGGTCCGACGGCAAACCCGCCGCCGAGAGAGCGGCTATCAGTGCGCAGGCCCCCGGCACCGGGACGACAGCCACTCCTGCCGCCCGGGCCTGACGCACTAGATGGTAGCCAGGATCGGAGATCAAGGGCGTGCCGGCATCGGAGATCAGCGCCACGTCATCCCCTGCCTGGAGACGCTCGATGAACCGCCCTCCTTCGTTGCGCTCGTTATGCTCATGACAAGCGGCCAGCGGTGTCTGGATACCGAAGTGCGCCAGTAGCCGCGAGGAGTGGCGAGTGTCCTCGGCGGCGATAAGTGCCACCTCGCGAAGTACACGCAGCGCCCTGGCGCTGATGTCCTCCAGATTGCCGATCGGCGTGGCGACGACATAAAGCGTACCCACTCCGGAATTCGCACCACCGCTGGCAGTCACAGGGCTTACCTCAAACAGGAAATGCGCATTGTAGCCCGATTCACCGCCGCAACATCGCGGCCCCTTCGGTGGTTGGGTACAATCGGCCGACACTCGCAGTGCTTTCAGGAACGATTAACCAATGGCTTGCTTACGCCCCCTCCTTCTCCTCTGCGTCGCCACCCTGCTCGCAGCCTGCTCCAGCTCCCCCTCGTCCACGCTCGGCGAACTGCCCCGGACGCCGCAGGCATCCACTCAGCAACTGTTGAAGCAGGCTGAGCAGAGCGACGCCGAACAGGCCACCCAGCTGCGCCTGGCAGCTGCCGACCAGAGCATTCAGCAGGGCAACCGCGCGCAAGCCCGCAGCATTCTGCAGCAGGTTCAACTGGACGCACTGAAGCCTGCGCAGCAAATTTTCGCACTGACGCTGCAGGCCGAAATCGCACTCGCCGACGGGGAGCCCGAAAAGGCAGAACAAGCGCTGCAGCACCCGTCATTCGAGCGTCTGGGCGAGCTTCCCGTCAGCCAGCAGATTCGCAGCCAGCTCGCTCGCGCCCAAGCACTGGAGGCAAACAACAAGCCACTAGCAGCCGCCCGTGAGCGCGTATTCACTGCGCCACTGCTGAGCGGCGAGCAGGCGCAGGCCAACCATGAAACCATCTGGAAACTCCTGTCCGCCCTTCCCGAGCAGCAACTGCAAGGCGCCGCCGATACCGATCTGGCCGGCTGGCAAGCCTTAGCGCTTTCGCTCAAGCGCGCCGGCACCATCGCGCAGCAGCAACGCGCGATCGACGACTGGATCGCGCAGAACCCTCAGCACCCCGCCGCGCAGCAGCTCCCGGAGTCACTGCAGAAGCTGCGTGAACTCGCCGACCAACCACTGAATCACGTAGCGCTGCTTCTTCCTATGGAAGGCCAACTGGCAAGCGTCGCTCGCGCCCTTCGCGACGGTTTCCTGGCTGCTCATCTGCACGCACAGCAGGCCGGTGCCGAACTGCGCATCGAGCTGTATGACAGCTCGCGGATGAAGTCCATCGACGACTTCTATCGCCAAGCCCAGGCCGCTGGCGTACAGCTGGTGGTCGGCCCGCTCGAAAAGGACCTGGTGCGCCAGCTCGCGGAACGCGATCAGCTGCCTATCACCACGTTGGCACTCAACTACAGCGACGCCGGACAGCGCACACCACCTCAGCTCTTCCAGTTCGGCCTGGCTGCAGAAGATGAAGCACGCGAAGTCGCTCGCCGCGCGTGGGCGGACGGCCATCGCCGCGCAATCGCGCTGGCACCTCGCGGAGAATGGGGCGCAAGGATTCTGGAAGCCTTCCGCCAGAGCTGGCAGGAAGCAGGCGGAACGCTGGTCGCATCAGAGCCACTGGCCGAACCCGTCCAGCTGGCCAACCAGATCGCCGATCTGCTGCAGCTACGCAACAGTGAGCAGCGCGGACAACGCGTAAGCAGCATCACAGACGCATCCACCGCCAGCCAGCCAACACGTCGGCAGGACGTCGATTTCATCTTCCTGGCGGCCACACCACAACAGGCCCAGCAGGTCAGGCCGACCCTGATCTTCCAGTACGCGGGTGACCTGCCGGTATACGCCACATCCCACCTGCACGCGGCCAATCATGACCGCACGCAGTACCTCGACCTTGAAGGGATCCGCTTTGCCGAGACGCCATGGCTGCTGAACGACCAGCTGCCCCTTCGACAGGAAGTCGAGCAGAAATGGCCGCAAGCGGGCGGAAGCCTCGGCCGGCTCTATGCCATGGGTGCCGACGCCTACCTGCTGGCACCCCGACTCAATCAGTTGCTGGCCCTTCCGGACACTCACCTCGATGGGCTTTCCGGTACCCTCAGCCTGAACCCACAGCAGCGAATCGAGCGCCAGCTGCCCTGGGCACAGTTCCGCGATGGCGCCGTAGAGCGGCTGGACGAGCCGCAGTAATGAGCGAAAGCCAGAGCAGCGGACGCTCTGCCGAAGCACTGGCCCTGCAGCATCTCAGCGACAGCGGCCTGCGCCTACTCGAACGCAACTGGTCGTGCCGCAGCGGCGAGCTCGATCTGGTCATGCTCGACGGCGATACAGTAGTATTCGTCGAAGTCCGCTACAGGCGGCATACCGCCTGGGGCGGCGCCCTGGAAAGCGTCGATGTGCGCAAGCAGCAAAAGCTGATCAAGGCTGCCCAGTTGTTTCTGCAGGCACATGGCCGCTGGGCCAAGCACCCTTGCCGCTTCGACGTAGTCGCCATCACCGCGCCAGGCCAAGCAAAGGACCTGAACTGGATCCGCAACGCATTTGAAAGCTGAACGAACACTGCGCGGCGACCGCTGCGCGATGCCGTCCGGCCCTAGCGAACCGCAAGTGCATCGTCCGACCGCTTTTTCGGGCGAGCCTGCCACCTTGAAGGTCAACCACCAATGGACATGCAAACCCGAATCCGCCAACTCTTCCAGGCCAGCATCGAAACCAAGCAGCAGGCCATGGAAGTGCTAGCCCCCAGCATCGAGCAAGCCGGCCAAGCGATGGTTAATGCCCTGCTCAGCGAAGGCAAGATCCTGACCTGCGGTAATGGCGGTTCAGCCGGCGATGCCCAGCACTTCTCCTCGGAACTGCTGAACCGCTTCGAGAGAGAGCGCCCAAGCCTTCCGGCCATCGCACTGACCACCGACAGCTCCACCATCACCTCGATTGCCAACGACTACAGCTACAACGAGGTGTTCTCAAAGCAGATCCGCGCGCTGGGGCAACCCGGGGACGTGCTGCTGGCCATCTCCACGAGCGGTAACTCCGCCAACGTGATCCAGGCGATCCAGGCTGCCCACGACCGGGAAATGCTGGTAGTTGCCCTCACCGGCCGCGATGGCGGCGGAATGGCCTCGCTGCTGCTGCCGGAAGACGTTGAAATCCGCGTACCGGCAAAAGTGACCGCACGCATCCAGGAAGTCCATCTCCTGGCGATCCACTGCCTCTGCGACCTTATCGACAATCAACTGTTTGGGAGTGAGGAATGAACCGTTTCCGCTTGCCTGCCATCGCCCTGGGAATTTGCCTGGCCGTCAGCGGCTGCAGCTCGGTGTTGACGGCCACGCGCGACGACCCGATCGCCGACAATCGGGGCACACGGACCATCGGCAGCAAGATCGACGACTCGCTGATCGAAACCAAGGCAGCGGTCAATATTGCCAAGGCCCACCCGGACCTCGACCAGCGCAGCCACATCGTGGTTGCCAGCTACAACGGCGTCGTGCTGTTGGCCGGCCAGACGCCTCGCGAAGAACTCAAGCAGATGGCAGAACAGGCAGCCAGCGGTGTGCAACGCGTCAAGCGCGTACACAATGAGCTACAGATTCTGCAGCCCTCGTCCGCACTGGCACGCAGTAACGACTCCTGGCTGACCACCAAGATCAAGACGCAGATGCTCGCTGACAACAGCGTGCCTGGCTCGCGAATCAAGGTGATCACTGAGAACGGGATCGTCTATCTGCTAGGCCTGGTCACACGCCAGGAAGGCAGCCGCGCGACTAACCTTGTCCAAGGCGTCTCCGGGGTACAGCGGATCGTCAAGCTGTTCGAGTATATCGACTGATCGGTCAGCGGCGCCCTATCACCGGGCGCCACATCACCTCATTTTACGACCTTCAGACTCGGGCGACCGCCCGGTCGCGGCCCCTCTCCTCCTGCAGCGCCACCAGCATCGCTCGGCGCGTCATCGTCCGGTGGAGTCGGCTCGATCTCGAACACCATGCCTTGCCCGTTTTCCCGGGCATAGATCGCCATGACCGCGGCGGAGGGCACGTTCAATGAATAAGCTACGCCACCAAAGCGCCCCTCGAAACTGATCGCCTCGTTATCCATATGAAGATGCCGCACGGCGCTGGGGGCGACGTTCAATACGATCTGACCATCGCTGGCGTAGCCTGCCGGCACCTGCACCCCCGGATAATCGACATTCACCAGTAGGTGCGGCGTGCAATCGTTGTCGACGATCCACTCGTAAAGTGCTCGTACCAGATACGGGCGACTCGAATTCATTGATGACCTCGCTTAGCGCATGTTGCGCTCGACGGCGGAAAGACTGGCTTGGAAAGCCTCGCGAGCGAAATTGCGCTCCATGTAATCGAGCAGCGGCTTGGCCGCTCGAGGCAACTCGATACCGAGTCTGGGCAAACGCCAGAGGATAGGCAACAGACAGCAGTCGACAAGGCTGATCTCGTCACTCATGAAGTAAGGCTTTTCCGCGAATATCGGCGATACACCGATCAGGCTTTCACGGAGCTCCTTGCGTGCCTGAGCGCGCTGAGCCTCCGCGACGCGCTGGTCGAGAATGCGGTCGGCCAGCGAACACCAATCACGCTGGATACGATGGGCCAACAGACGCGTATTGGCGCGCGCCACCGGATAGACCGGCAGCAACGGTGGATGCGGATAGCGCTCCTCCAGATACTCGAGAATCACGCCGGGCTCGTATAGCGCCAGATCTCGATCCACCAGTGTGGGCACACTGGCGTATGGATTCACCTCGGCCAACTTGACCGGACACTGGCCTGCTTCGACATCAACGATGTCCACGCTAACCCCTTTCTCGGCGAGAACAAGGCGAACGCGATGACAGTAATGATCGGCAGGATCGGAATAGCAGCCCAACCGGTTGGTCGCAGCCATAGGGCCTTCTCACTTTATCTTGAGGCAGAAAAAACACGCGCGCCCATTGGGCGCGCGCAAGGTACAACGATTACCGCGAAGTGCTTAGTGAACGTCTTTCCAGTACTCGCGCTTGAGCAGGTAGGCGAACACGAAGAACACAGCCAGGAACAGCAGCACGTAGGTACCGATGCGCTGGCTTTCCAGCTTGACCGGATTGGCCGAGTAAGCCAGGAAGGTCACCAGATTCTTGATCTTCTCGTCGTACTCAGCCTCGGAGAGCGACCCAGTACCAGGCTCGACAACCATCTGGTCACAGGCTTCCTGAGTGATCGGTGTGCCGGTCAGCGGATCGAACTGCTTGCGGCCATTCTCGACCACTTGGACCTGCTTACATCCGACAACCCGGCGACCCTGGAGCGGAGCCAGAACATGCGGCATACCAACATTGGGGAACACGCTGTTGTTGACGCCGTACGGACGCGACGGATCTTCATAGAAGCTGCGCATGTAGGTATACAGCCAGTCGTTGCCACGAACACGAGCAACCAGGGTGAGATCCGGCGGAGCGGCACCGAACCAGACTTTGGCGTCTTCAGGCTTCATACCGATCTTCATGTGATCGCCAAACTTGGCGTCCGTGAAGACGATATTGTCCATCATCACCTCTTCCGGGATACCCAGATCGGTGGCGACGCGCTCATAGCGCTGATACTGCGCACCATGGCAACCCATGCAATAGTTGGCGAAGGTCTTCAGACCATCCTGCATAGCCGCCTTGTCAGTCAGGTCGATATCGACCTTATCCAAATGTACCGCCGGGCCGGCCGCGAAAGTGAAGGCCGGCAGAATTGCAAGAATCAATGCAGCAAATTGCTTTTTCATCAGCCATCCACCCTTTCCGGAACCACTTTGGTCTTCTCGAGCTTGGTGTAGAACGGCATCAGAATGAAGTATCCGAAGTAGATAGCAGTACAGATCCGCGACACCAGAGTACGCTCAGGCGTCGGCGACAGTACGCCCAGTACACCGAGAATGATGAAGGAGATGCAGAACGCCAGCAGCGCGATCTTGCTCATCCAGCCCTTGTATTTCATGGACTTGACGGGGCTGCGATCCAGCCACGGCAGAACGAACAACACTGCAATAGCGGCCCCCATGGCGATCACGCCGAGCAACTTGTCAGGTATCGCACGCAAAATCGCGTAGAACGGAGTGAAGTACCAGACAGGTGCGATGTGCTCAGGCGTCTTGAACGCATTCGCCACTTCGAAGTTCGGCTTCTCGAGGAAGTAGCCGCCCATTTCCGGGAAGAAGAATACAACTGCGCAGAAGACGAAGAGGAACACCACGACCCCGACGATGTCCTTCACGGTGTAGTACGGATGGAAGGGAATGCCATCGAGCGGCACGCCGGCTTCATCCTTGGTCTTCTTGATATCCACGCCCAGCGGGTTGTTCGAACCCACTTCGTGCAGCGCCAGAATGTGCAGGACGACCAGACCGAGAATCACGATCGGCAGCGCAATCACATGCAGGGCGAAGAAGCGGTTCAGCGTGATGCCCGAGATCAGGTAGTCACCACGGATCCACTGGGTCAGATCGTCGCCGATGACCGGAATGGCACCGAACAGCGAAATGATCACCTGCGCACCCCAGTAGGACATCTGGCCCCACGGCAGCAGGTAGCCCATGAAGGCCTCGGCCATCAGCGCGAGGTAGATCATCATGCCGAAGATCCACACCAGCTCACGCGGCTTCTGGTAGGAGCCGTAGAGCAGACCGCGGAACATGTGCAGGTACACCACCACGAAGAAAGCCGAAGCGCCGGTGGAGTGCAGATAGCGGATGATCCAGCCGTACTCGACATCACGCATGATGTACTCGACGGAGGCGAACGCACCTTCCGCCGACGGCTCGAAGCTCATGGTCAGCCAGATACCGGTAAGAATCTGATTGACCAGCACGAGCAGCGCCAACGAACCGAAGAAGTACAGGACGTTGAAGTTCTTGGGAGCGTAGTACTTCGAGAGGTGATCTTCCCACATCTTGGTGGCGGGGAAGCGGGCGTCAACCCATTCCATGAACTTGCTCATCAGGCGTTCTCCTGGTCCACACCGATGATGATCACATTATCGGTCTCGTACGAGTGCGGGGGCACCGGCAGGTTCAAGGGAGCAGGCTGCGCCTTGTAGACGCGACCGGCCATATCGTATTTGGAGCCGTGGCAGGGGCAGAAATAGCCACCCAACCAGTCGGCGCCGAGATCGGCCGCAGCCACCTCGGGACGGAACGAAGGCGAACAACCCAAATGAGTGCACAGCCCTACGACCACAAGAAGCTCGGGCTTGATAGACCGGTTCTTCGGGTCGACATATGCAGGCTGGTCGGACTCCTTGGACTCAGGATCGGCCACCTGGGCAGCGACCTTCTCAAGATTCCCGAGAACCTCGTCGGTTCGACGCACAATAAACACCGGCTGACCACGCCATTCAGCAACCATTTGCTGTCCAGGCTCGATCTTGCTGATATTTACCTTTACCGGCGCACCGGCAGCCTTGGCCTTGGCACTTGGGAACCACGATCCCACGAACGGGACCGCAGCACCCACCGCTCCTGCAGCGCCCACCACCGAAGTGGCGGCCACAAGGAAGCGACGCCGGCCTGCATTCACGCCGTCATTGCTCATTCAGTCGTCTCCCATCAGCTTCTTATGGCCTGCCGTGAAGCAGGCATGTACTACGTAAAATTGAGCCGCGAAAAATTCGCCAAATGGTAAAGAAAAGACCCTCTTCTGACAAGGTAATAGCCTGTCACAATGCCTTTACCCTCAGGCAAACCAAGCCCTCCAGCGCGCGACACACTGTCGCACCAAAACAAAAGTGCAAGGCAAAAAAAACGCCCAGCTCCGAACGAAACTGGGCGTTTCTTTGAAAGCGCGAATTAGCGCTTGGAGTACTGCGGACGCTTGCGTGCTTTACGCAGACCGACCTTCTTACGCTCGACTTCACGGGCGTCACGAGTGACGAAGCCAGCCTTGCGCAGCGGGCTACGCAGGCTCTCGTCGTAGGAGATCAGTGCACGAGTGATACCGTGGCGGATAGCACCAGCCTGACCACTGACACCACCACCCAGAACGGTGACGTAGATATCGAACTTTTCGACGGTCTCGGTCAGCTCCAGCGGCTGACGCACGACCATGCGAGCAGTTTCGCGGCCGAAGAAATTATCCAGCTCACGGTTGTTGATGGAAATCTTGCCAGTGCCCGGGCGCAGGAAGACGCGCGCGGTTGCAGTCTTGCGACGGCCAGTGCCGTAATTTTGAGTCGCCGACATAATTGAACTATTCCGTTAAATCTTCAGTTCTTGGGGCTGCTGAGCGGTGTGCGGGTGATTGGCACCCTTGTAGACCTTCAGCTTACGATACATGTCGCGACCCAGCGGGTTCTTCGGCAGCATGCCCTTGACCGCAGTCTCGATCACGCGCTCGGGCGCCTTGGCGATCAGCTTCTCGAAGTTGATCGACTTGATGCCACCCGGGAAACCGGAGTGAGAGTAGTACATCTTGTCGCTGGTCTTGGCACCGGTAACACGCACTTGCTCAGCATTGATCACGACGATGTAATCGCCAGTATCGACGTGAGGGGTGTATTCCGGCTTGTGCTTGCCACGCAGGCGGCTGGCGATTTCGGTTGCCAGACGACCCAGGGTCTGGCCGGCAGCGTCGACGACGAACCAGTCGCGCTTGACGGTTTCCGGTTTAGCAGTAAATGTCTTCATTCGTTATAGCCTCAGGGGCCGCCCTGAAAATAAGACGGCGAATCTTACTGAATAGTGCTCGCCCTGACAAGAACAGGGCAGCCGGAAACAGACGCTATCGGGGGCTCGGGTCAGCGCGTCCGCCACGGCAGTGGTTCGGTAGGCTAGGCATCCCCTACCATTGGCTTGCGTCGACGGGCTAGGCATCCCCGCCGACAGGCTGCGGAATTATCCTGATTGCCAGAAAAATAGCAACCAACATTTATCCTCTCGGAGTTCCAAAGCGCCCGTCGTCTCAGCAAGCGCCGGCGTGCATGCACCGCGCGATATGCCAGAGCCCCATCGGGCACTTCGGGCGGTCGCGATCACTCTCATGTCATGGCCAACTTCGTTAATCTCGCATCCTTAAAACTTTCGCCAGCCCGGAGGCACTCCATGGAATTTCGTCCGCTCGGCCGAACCGACCTGAACGTAAGCTCACTCTGCCTCGGCACCATGACATGGGGCGAGCAGAACACCGAGGCTGACGCCTTCGCTCAGATCGACATGGCCAAAGCCGCTGGCATCAACTTCATCGATACTGCGGAGATGTATCCCGTTCCGCCGCGCCCGGAAACCTACGCCACCACCGAGCAGTACATTGGCACCTACTTCAAGAGCCGCGGCGATCGAGCCGACTGGATACTCGCAACCAAGATCGCCGGCCCTGGCAACGGCATCAGCCACATTCGCAACGGCCGTCCGCGATTCAACCGTGAGCACATTCGCACCGCCCTTGATGACAGCCTGCGCCGACTGCAAACCGACTGGATCGACCTTTATCAGCTGCATTGGCCGGAACGCAGCACGAACTTTTTCGGGCGTTTGGGCTACCAGCACCTGCCGGACGACGATTTCACACCTCTGGAAGAAACGCTTGCCGCCCTTGATGACGAAGTCAGAGCCGGTCGAATCCGCCACATTGGCATTTCCAACGAGACCCCCTGGGGCACCATGAAGTATCTGCAACTGGCCGAGACGCACAAATGGCCGCGCGCCGTCTCGATACAGAACCCCTACAACCTCCTCAACCGCAGCTTTGAGGTGGGCCTGGCGGAGATCAGCATGCGTGAACAGTGCGGACTGCTGGCATACTCGCCACTGGCGTTCGGCATGCTGAGCGGCAAATACGAAAACGGCGCCTGCCCGGCGAATGCGCGACTTTCACTATTCCAGCGCTTCGCACGCTACAACAACCCACAGGCACGAGCCGCCTGTTCCCGCTATGTCGCCCTGGCCCACCAGCATGGCCTGGAGCCCGCGCAGATGGCCCTTGCCTACGTAACATCCCGGCCCTTCGTCACCAGCAATATCATCGGTGCCACGACACTGCAGCAGCTCGAATCCAATATCGGCAGCCTTGATCTGACACTGTCGAACGAGGTCTTGGCAGCCATCGACGCCATTCATACGGCGCAACCAAACCCGGCCCCCTGACACAGAAAAAACGAGCCATCAGCAGTTTCAGGTAACGACACACAGGATCCGACAGGATGATCGCCGCGCATCTCCTAGCTCCCTCCACCCTTGTCGCAGGTTGGCTGATCTATTCGCTTGCCTTGCTCTGGGCGGCGTGGCGCGCCCCCTGGGTCGAGCTCTTCAGCGATGCGCGACGGCAACACCTGCTGTTCGGAGCGATGCTGGCCATCTTTCTGCTGTGGTTGGTTCGCCGGGACTTCGACTCCGGTCTTTCATTCCACTTCATCGGACTGACGGCAGTTACCCTGCTGCTCGATTGGCCGCTGGCGATCATCGCAGCTCTGGCGGCCCAGCTGGGCCTGACCCTTACCGGCCATCAGCATCTCACCGCCCTGGGGACCAACGGCGTGCTGCTGGTGTTGATCCCGGTCTTTGTCACAGTCATCTGCGCCCGCCTGGTGGAGCGATCCCAGCCGCGCAACCTCTTCGTCTTCATCTTCTTTGCGGGCTTCTTTCCAGCGGCACTCGCCGCCCTGGCCTGCATCCTGGCATCCCTCGGCATACTGCTGATCGATGGCCGCTACCCGATGCCGCCCTGGCTGGAAGACTTTGCCGGCTACATCTGGCTCGTGATGTTTCCCGAGGCGTTCATCAACGGCACGGCAATCACGGCGCTGGTCGTCTTCTATCCGGACTGGATGGAAAGCTTCAACCAGAGCCGCTACCTGCAGGCGCCCTGGAAAGAAGATAAATGAGGAAACTGCGAGTCAATGCTCGCGGGGCGGCAGATCACCGGAAAACAGCTCATCCTCCAGATCGCTTCCGGGAATGGCGTGCTCCTCCGCAGCCCAAGCCCCAAGATCGATGAGTTTGCAGCGCTCAGAGCAAAACGGCCGACTTGGGCTCTGAGGCCCCCACTCCACTGGCGCCCCGCAGGTGGGGCACTCGACTACAGTCGCGGTCATTTCTGGCCTCCTCGCAATGTCAGATAGAAGCGGTGCAAACGCTCGACTTCCGATTTGAGCCACGCCAGATCACGGTCATTTACAAGGACATCGTCCGCATGCCGCAGGCGCTCCTCCCGCCTGGCCTGGACCTGAATAATCGCCCGCACCTGCTCTTCAGTTGCCTGATCACGGGCCGCGGTACGAACGACCTGGAGAGTATCTGGCACATCGACCACCAGTACACGCTCGACCTGGCGATACTGCCCGGTTTCTATAAGCAACGGAGACACCATGATGGCGTAAGGAGACGTCGCTGCCGCCAGGTGCCGCGCAACCTCGGCGCGAATCATAGGATGCAAAAGGCTTTCGAGCCATTGGCGCTCAGCCGTATTCGCAAATACCCGCTCACGCAGCGCAGCACGATTCAAGCCGCCCTCTGGCAGCAGTACGGCATCGCCGAAATGCTCAGCAATCTGCCGCAGCGCCGGGCGACCGGGCTCAACGACCCATCGCGCCGCTTCATCGGCATCGACTACATGCACGCCAAGACTTTCAAACTGGTTTGCCACTGCAGTCTTGCCACTGCCAATACCGCCGGTCAACCCGAGAACCCAAGGCTTCATCCGTCTAATATCCCAGGCCAAATAAGACGCGCGCAGTAGTAACCACTCGGCGAGCTGTGCGCAAGCCTCAGCGTTCGAAATGGGACGACAGACAAAAGCCGATCGGTGACAGCTCGACCAACCGAGCGGAGCTAGAATCGAGCGAACTGGAGATAGCTCTCGGTAATTCGGTCGCCCCAAAGCAACGCAATCCACCCCGCTATCGCCAGATACGGCCCGAACGGAATGGGCGTACTGTTTTCAGCCCGCTGCACCCTCAGCAAAATACTGCCAAGAACGGCGCCGACCACCGAAGACAGCAAGATAGTGAGGGGCAGAACCTGCCAGCCGCCCCAGGCACCAAGCATCGCCAGCAGCTTGAAATCGCCGTAGCCCATCCCCTCTTTGCCTGTGATCAGCTTGAACAGCCAATAAACGGACCATAGGCTCAGGTAACCGGCTATCGCCCCCCACAGCGCATCCTCGAGAGAGGCGAACAGAGCAAAGTTGTTGGCAATCAACCCTAACCACAAGAGCGGCAGCACGAGCGAGTCAGGCAGCAACTGATGATCGACATCGATCATGCTCATCGCCAGCAACCCCCAGGTCAGCAGAAGCATCGCCCCGGCCTGCCAGGAAAAACCGAAATGCCATGCCACGTATCCGGATAGCACGCCACACGCCAGCTCAACCAAAGGATATCGACAGCTGATCGGCGTCTGACAAGACGAGCACTTTCCACGCAGCGCCAGCCAGCTGACCAAGGGAATGTTCTCCCAGGCACGGATACGATGACCGCAGTGAGGGCAGCGTGAACTCGGCACCAGTACATTGAAACGCTCCCCAATTGGCTCGGGCGGATACTCCAAATATTCCCGCGCCTGCATGCGCCATTCGCGCTGCATCATTATTGGCAAACGGTAAATCACGACATTGAGAAAGCTGCCAACCAGCAGACCGAGCACTGCAGCAGACAAAACAAAGGCCAGCACTTGGCTGGCCAAGAAATCAATCAAACCCATACTTAAACGACAGCACCTAGCTGGAAGATCGGAAGGTACATAGCGATGATCAAGCCGCCCACCAGAACCCCGAGCACGGCCATGATCATTGGCTCCATCAGGCTAGTCAGGCCATCAACCATGTTATCGACTTCGTCCTCGTAGAAAGTCGCAACCTTGGCCAGCATCTCATCAAGCGAACCAGACTCTTCCCCGATTGCTGTCATCTGCACTGCCATCGTAGGGAACGTGCCCGTGGTGCGCATGGAGAAGTTAAGCTGCATGCCGGTGGACACATCATTCTTGACTTTCATCGTCGCACTTCGAAAGACCACATTGCCTGTAGCCCCAGCCACCGAATCCAGCGCATCCACCAGCGGCACGCCCGCAGCAAAAGTCGTCGAAAGAGTGCGGGCAAAGCGGGCGACAGATGACTTGTAAAGAATGTCACCAACAATTGGTACCTTTAGCAGCAAACGATCGAACCAGTTGCGAAATTTTTCGGAGCGCTTGTGTGCCTCCTTGAAAGCAAACGCCCCCACGATCAACCCCGCCAAAACAATAAACCACCACTCCTGCAGCGCTTCCGACAACCCAATGACCATCAAGGTAAAAGCTGGAAGCTCGGCCCCGAAGTTGGCGAATACTTCTTGGAACTGTGGCACCACCTTGATCAACAGAATGGCCGACACGATGACCGCCACCAAGACTACCGCAATGGGATAGTTCATCGCCTTCTTGATCTTGGCCTTCAATGCCTCAGTCTTTTCCTTGTAAGTCGCCACGCGATCGAGCAAGGTTTCCAAGGCACCGGATTGCTCACCGGAATCGACCAAGTTGCAATACAGGTCATCGAAGTATTGTGGCTTCTTGCGCAAAGCCGTCGCGAAACTGTTACCTGCCGCAACCTCCTGCTTCAGGTCATCCACCAGCTTGCGCATGTTCGGATTGTCGAAACCCTCACCGATGATATCGAAGGATTGCAGCAGCGGCACACCGGCTTTCATCATCGTCGCCATCTGTCGGGTGAACAGCGCGATATCCATGGGTTTAATTTTCTTGCCCGCTCCAAACAGAGACACGGACTTCTTGCGCACTTTCTGTGGATTGATCCCCTGCTTGCGCAATTGCGCCTTCACCAGCGCCGGGCTCGCACCACTAAGCTCACCCTTGACCTTGCTGCCCTTGCGGTCGGTTCCCTCCCAGCTGAACACACTGGTTCTGATCGCTTTCTGCGCCATGCTTAATCCTTGGTGACCCGATTGACTTCTTCGAGGCTGGTCACGCCCTGCATGGCTTTCAGCAAAGCCGAGGTCCGCAGGTCGTTGAAGCCGTCTTTGCGCATCTGGGTTGAAATATCGATGGAGTTTCCGTCTTCCATGATAATCCGCTGCAACGATGGCGTGTTTTTAACCACTTCATAAATACCGACGCGCCCCTTGTAGCCGCCCTTGCAGTTGTCGCAACCTACCGGACCATAAATCTTGAAGGTTCCAAGCTTCTGCTCAGGGAACCCTTCGCGCAGCAAAACGTCACGGGGGACATCAACCTCTTTCTTGCAGCTATTGCAGAGCTTTCGTGCCAGACGCTGAGCAATGATCAGGTTCACGGAGGTCGCGATGTTGAACGCAGGCACCCCCATGTTGCGCAGACGCGTCAGGGTTTCCGCAGCGCTATTGGTATGAAGTGTCGACATCACCATATGGCCCGTCTGCGCAGCCTTGATCGCAATCTCGGCGGTCTCCAGATCGCGGATCTCCCCCACCATGATGATGTCCGGGTCCTGACGTAGAAAGGCACGAAGGGCCTGAGAAAAGTCCATGCCCTGTTTAGGATTGACGTTGACCTGGTTGATACCCTCGAGGTTGATCTCTACCGGATCCTCCGCCGTCGAAATGTTCACATCGACGGTGTTGAGGATGTTCAACCCGGTGTAAAGGGATACCGTCTTACCGGAGCCCGTCGGACCGGTCACGAGAATCATGCCCTGGGGTTGCCGCAGAGCATTCATATACAGATCCTTCTGATCCTCCTCATATCCCAGCGCATCGATGCCCATTTGAGCACTTGAGGGGTCAAGAATCCGCATCACGATCTTTTCGCCCCACAGGGTGGGCAGCGTATTCACGCGAAAGTCGATGGCCTTAGTCTTGGACAGCTTCATCTTGATCCGGCCATCCTGCGGCTTGCGCCGCTCGGAGATATCCAGCCCTGCCATGACCTTTAGACGCGCCGAAATTCGAGGCGCCAGTTGAATGGGCGGACGCGCCACCTCATGCAGAATTCCGTCAGTACGCAACCGAACTCGATAGGCCTTTTCATAGGGCTCGAAATGGAGGTCTGATGAGCCCCCACGAATGGCGTCGAGCAGCATCTTGTTGACGAAGCGCACGACCGGCGCATCGTCAGCCTCCGCACCGCCATCGTCTCCTTTTATGTCATCCGAAACGGTCTCGACATCCACTCCGTCGAGATCCACGTCGCCCAGATCCTCCAGACCGGTTGAACCATTATCGAAAAATTTATCGATGGCGTCCCCGAGCTTGTCGTCCTCGACGAGGATGGCCTCGGTGGTTAACCCAGTACTGAACTGAATATCGGAAATCGCCTGATGATTGGCCGGGTCCGAAACCGCCACATAGAGCTTGTTGCCGCGCTTTGTGAGCGGCAACACCCGGTGCTGACGAGCCAGCTTTTCGCTGACAGCATCCTGGGGCACCGACTCCTTATCCAACGCCGCCAGATCCAGCAAGGCAACGCCGAACTGCTCGGAGGCAAGCTCGGCGACGGCCCGGCCTTTCGCCAGTTTGTTCTGCACCACATAGGTAACCAGGGAGGACTTGTTGCGCAGCGCCTGCACCTGCGCCTGCTGGGCCGTCTTTTCATCCAGGACCCCGGCCAGCACCATCTGCCGGGCCAATCCGGAAAGGGAAATATTGTCGCTCATGGCGGTCTCGCTTCGATCGGTGCCCGCCTTATAGCGCAGTTGTCAGTAACTGCAAACAAGGGCAATGCCAAGTGACGCTCTAGGTCACATATCGCCGCCCAGAGCCTGTTTGCACCAAAAACATAAAGGCAGCAGGACCCCGCCAAGCCGGTTCATATATACAAAGTGCCATCATCCAGAATAATTACCTCACCCCGTCCACGGACCCAAACAGGACGCGCATCACAATATCGAACAAGGAACGGAGGTTGAACATAAGCTGGCATGCCAACTGCTTTATCTCCGGCAGGCTCAATGCCTTAACACTCAAGGAGATTCAAATGAAAGCTCAGATGCAGAAGGGTTTTACTCTTATTGAATTAATGATCGTTGTGGCGATTATTGGTATTTTGGCGGCGGTGGCGCTACCCGCCTATCAAGATTACACCGCTCGTGCCAAAATTTCTGAGGCCATAGTGGCAGCTTCGTCGCCGAAAAGCTTAGTCAGCGAAGCCTTCCAAAGTGACAGTCTGGCAGGGATTACTGCCGCTGCAACTGAATATAACGCTCGCGCTCAAGCAGAGAAGCAAAGCAAGGTCGTTAACGACATCCAAATCGATGCTGGCAACGGCGTTATTACTGTGACATTGGAAAGTGCTACTCAAGCAGGCCTGCCAGCTGACGCAGCTGGTACTACCCTGACTTTCACTCCGAACGTTCAAGGAGCCGTGCCTGCAGCAGGTGCGAGCGGCGCCATTGACTGGGCTTGTGCCTCTGATACCAATACCACTGCAACGGCCCGTGGGCTGGTAGTAGGTGCAGCAGGTACTCTGCCGGCCAAGTATGCCCCCTCCGAATGCCGCTAATTGGAAAAAAGCCGTAAGGCGGGGGGAGAACCCCGCGCGGTTACATCTCGCCTGAACGGCCACCACAAAACCCCGCCCTCAACGGCGGGGTTTTGTTTGTATGATCATTGGCTTCAACAGCACAGATAGAATGCCCCCTGGAGTTCATCATGCCTGCCCGCATCAAGGCTTTTCTGATGCATCTGGCCGTCTCGGCGATTATCGCGCTACTGGCAGTACTACTGGTATTTCACCTCTGGTATCCCGCCCCACTACACGAGGCGCTGGGTGTCACCCATATATTTCTGTTGCTGCTGCTAGTGGATATGATCCTCGGCCCGTTACTGACCCTGCTTGTATTCAAACCTGGCAAAAAGACCTTGATCATGGATCTGGCAGTGATCGCCTGCCTGCAATTGGCCGCGCTGGGCTATGGCCTCTGGACCGTTGCAGAAGGCCGCCCGGCCTGGATTGTCTACAATGCCGATCGCTTCGATGTAGTAACAGTGGTGGATATCGACAACCGCCAGTTGGACGAGGCCTTCCCTCAATATCGCAATGCACCCTGGACCGGGCCGCAGTGGGTCGGAGCGGTAAAGCCTGATGACCTCGAACAGCGCAGCAATATCCTCTTCGAAGCGTTACAAGGCGGCAGCGACATAGCGCAACGCCCCAATCTCTATCGACCGCTGACAGGAATGACCGAAGCCATACGGCAGCATGCGCAACCGCTGGAAAGGCTCAACGATACCAATGACGCAGCAACGGTTCGCGATGCCCTGAAGAACTGGCCAAGCGCTGCCGCCTGGGTGCCCCTGATGGCACGCACCAAACCAATGGTGGTGCTGCTAGGCGAAAACAAGAGCGACGTAGTCGCCATTGTTGAGCTCAATCCCTGGAAATAAACTCTGGCCCAGGCGGTTTCATTACCTGTAGGGCGGGTGAAACCCGCGCGGTTGTGCATCGCCTTAGCCATACCAATACACCCTTCAAAGTGTATAGTTAAGCCGGGTTTCCCATGGCATAGGGCAAAACGATGACTGGCGATTCGAGATCACTCTGGAGTCTGGCAAGCGTGGCGGCAGGCCCTGCAGTCGAGGGTTGCGCATAAGTGTGGATGATGTACTTGGTTGGCTGGCCGACGGCATGTCTCAGGAGGATATCCTGAACGATTATCCGGAACTGAACCGCGAAGACATCCTGGCATGCCTCGCGTTTGCAGCCGCTCGCGTGAAGCATGCAGCCTGGATCAAGGCTGCATGAAGCTGAAGCTCTTGCTCGACGAAAACCTGTCGCGCAGGCTTGTACCCGATCTGCAGGCAGACTTCCCCGGCTCGACCCAGGTGGCGCTGGTCGGATTAGGTCAAGCCAACGATCGTGGTATCTGGGAATACGCATAATTGCACGATTATGTGATCGTCACCAAGGATGAAGACTTTCACGATCTACAAACAGCATGGGGCTACCCACCCAAGATCATTCTGCTGGCTATGGGCAACGGCGCTAATCGAATGGTACTGCAAGCACTGACAAAATCCGCCACGCAACTGCAGGAAAGCCTGGCGGATGATCGAATAGGGTTGGTCGAGCTTATGTAAATCCCCACGGTTACTGCCTGACCAAGCACACAAAACCCTGTCCTTGCCGGCAGGGTTTTGCTTTTTGCGGTGGTGCACAGCTCGACTATCGCGCGGATGTGAACCGCGCAGGGCGAGCTGCACCCGCCCTACACCGACACAACCGATGCGCGATCAGATCGCCCCACGCTCACGCAGCAACTGAATCACCTGCCTGGCCCCCTCTTCCAGCGTCGACGTTTCGGTATCGATCAGCAGATCCGCCTTCAGTGGTACGTCATAGGGGAAGGACTCACCCGGGATATTGTCGCCACCGGCGGCATACAACCCTTGCGGATCGCGCTGTCGGCAGGTTTGCGGGGAGGCCTGGACGTAGACGGTGATCAGCCGCTCAGCGCCGATCAATGCCTTGGCCTGTTCGCGACCTTCGGCGTCAGGGGCGACAAACGCAGCCAGGGTGATCAGGCCCGCTTCATTGAATTGGCGGGCGACGTGGGCAGCGCGGCGCCAGTTTTCGGTGCGGCCGGCGCGATCCTGCGGTAGGCCCTTGTTGAGATCGTGACGCAGGTTCTGGCCATCGAGGACGTAAACCGCGCGGCCCATATCGAACAGCTTGCGTTCCACCGCATAGGCCAGGGTGCTCTTGCCGGCGCCGGAAAGCCCGGTGAACAGCACGGTTGCCGGCTGCTGACCGAAGCGTGTGGCACGCTCTTCCGTTGAAACATGCGCCAGCGCACCGTGATGACCGCCCGATCCATGGGTAACCGGGTCGGCGATGATCATGCCGGCGCCGACGGTGCCATTGGTGAGGCGATCGATGACGATGAAGGCACCGGTGGTGCGGTTCTGTGCGTAGCCGTCCAGGGCGATCGGCGCGTCCAGGCTGACCTTGACCTTGCCGATCTCGTTGAGCTGAAGGCTACTCGCAGCGCCCTTCTCCAGCGTGTTCACATCCACCTTATGGCTGATGCTTGCGATGGAGCCCGGCACGTAACTGGTAGCGCGCTTGATGTCGTATTTCTTGCCCGGCAGCATCGGCTCTTCGCCCATCCACACGAGCATCGCCTCGAAGCTGTCGGCGATACGCGGGCGGCTGTCGGCATGCACCAGCATGTCGCCGCGGGAAACGTCGATCTCGTCTTCCAGCGTCAGGGTGACAGCCTCGCCAGGGGTCACCTGCTCGAGCTCACCATCGAAGGTGACGATGGACTTGACTCGACTGGTCTTGCCGGACGGCAGCACGGCGATCTCGTCGCCCTTGCGCACGATGCCGCTCGCCAGGGTCCCGGCGAAACCGCGGAAGTTGAGATTGGGGCGATTGACGTACTGCACCGGGAAGCGCAGATCATCGAAGTTGCGGTCCCCAGCGATCTCGACACTCTCGAGAATCTCCATCAGCGACTGCCCCTGGTACCAGGGTGCACGTTCGCTGCGATTGACCACGTTATCGCCCTTGAGCGCCGACATCGGTACGAAGTGCAGGGACGACGGCTTCAGCTCGATGCGTTCGGCGAATGCCAGGTAGTCGACCTTGATGCGCTCGAACACGTCCTGATCGAAGTTCATCAGGTCCATCTTGTTGATGGCGACGACGATGTGCTTGATGCCCAGCAGCGAGGTGATGAAGCTGTGACGCTTGGTCTGGATCTGCACGCCATAGCGCGCATCGACCAGAATGATCGCCAGGTCGCAGGTGGACGCGCCGGTGGCCATGTTGCGGGTGTACTGCTCGTGGCCAGGAGTATCGGCAATGATGAACTTGCGCTTGGCGGTGGAAAAATAACGGTACGCCACATCAATGGTGATGCCCTGCTCGCGCTCGGCCTGCAGGCCATCGACCAGCAGCGCCAGATCGACGTCTTCGCCGGTAGTGCCGACCTTCTTCGAGTCGCGGGTGATGGCTTCGAGGTGGTCCTCGTAGATCATCTTCGAGTCGTGCAGCAGGCGGCCGATCAGCGTGCTCTTGCCGTCATCGACGTTACCGCAGGTCAGGAAACGCAGCAGTTCCTTGCGCTCGTGTTGCGCCAGGTAGGCGAGGATGTCCTCGCTGATCAGATCGGATTGGTGACTCATGATGCGTTTCCTTAGAAGTAACCCTGGCGTTTCTTTTCTTCCATCGAGCCCGTGGCATCGTGGTCGATGACGCGGCCCTGGCGTTCGGAGGTCCGGGTCAGGAGCATTTCCTGGATGATCTCCGGCAGCGTGGTTGCGGTGGACTCGACCGCACCGGTCAGCGGATAGCAACCGAGGGTACGGAAGCGCACCATCTTCTTGTGGATGCCGGCCTTCTGCTCGGGTGTCAGGTGCTCGAGGATGCGCTCATCGTCGATCATCACCAGCGTGCCGTTAAGCTCGACCACTTCGCGCTCGGCAGCGAAGTACAGCGGCACGATCGGGATCTGCTCCAGATAGATGTACTGCCAGATGTCCAGCTCGGTCCAGTTCGACAGCGGGAACACACGGATGGACTCGCCCTTCTTCACCTTGCCGTTGTACAGGTTCCACAGCTCGGGGCGCTGATTCTTCGGGTCCCAGCGGTGCTTGCTGTCACGGAAGGAGTAGACACGCTCCTTGGCGCGGGACTTTTCCTCGTCGCGGCGAGCACCACCGAAGGCGGCGTCGAAGCCATACTTGTCCAGCGCCTGCTTGAGGCCCTCGGTCTTCATCACATCGGTGTGCTTGGCGCTGCCATAGGTGAAGGGGTTCATGTCCTGCGCCACACCGTCCGGGTTGATGTGGGTGATCAGGTCCAACCCCATCTCGCTGACCATCTTCTCGCGGAAACGGTACATCTCCTGGAATTTCCAGCGTGTATCGACATGCAGCACAGGAAACGGCAGCTTGCCCGGGAAGAAGGCCTTGCGCGCCAGGTGCAGCATCACGGCCGAATCCTTGCCAATGGAATAGAGCATCACCGGGTTGCCGAACTCCGCAGCAACCTCGCGAATGATATGGATGCTTTCCGCCTCCAGCTGTTTCAGATGCGTCAGTTTGTCGACCATGGCTACTCACGATTTTGCAGGTTGACGGCCAGACGGCCGTGAATTGGGCGCAACTCTAACACGGCCATAGATTCTAATCAGGCCGCCTTTTAGACCTAAAAGCTATAGATTTATGCCGACTCGAAGCCGGTCCGACGCAGGCAAATGACAGGCGCCGGAAGCACGGTGATGCGACAGTGCGGATCGGCTCAGGCCGGATTGTCGCAATCGATGAAGCGGTGCTCGATGCCGAAATGCCGGGCAAGGTACTCGCCCAGCGCACGCACCCCGTAACGCTCTGTGGCGTGATGACCGGCGGCGAAGAAGCTGAGGCCGTTCTCCCGCGCGACATGTGCGGTGGGCTCGGAAATCTCCCCGGTGATATAGGCATCCACCCCGGCGGCCACCGCCTGCTCGATATAACCCTGGGCGGCGCCGGTACACCAGGCCACGCGCTGGATCGGCCTGTGCCCGTCGACCATCAGCGGCTCGCGGCCCAACGCCTGTCCGATCTTCGCCTTGAACTCGCCCGGTGCCAGCGACTCGGGCAGCGAGCCGACCAGGCCGACCGACCGCGGATTACCGGGCTCCAGCGGCCCCTCGACACTCAGACCAAGCAGGGCGGCCAGCTGCGCGTTGTTGCCCACCTCAGGATGCACATCCAGGGGCAGATGGTAGGCCAGCAGCGAAATATCGTGGCTCAGCAGGGTTTTCAGGCGGCGCTGTTTCATGCCCACGACACGGGCATCCTCGTTCTTCCAGAAGTAGCCATGATGCACCAGCACCACATCCGCCTGTGCTTGGACCGCAGCATCCAGAAGTGCCTGGCTGGCGGTCACGCCGCTGACGATCCGAGCGACCTGCGGCCGCCCTTCGACCTGCAGTCCGTTGGGGCAGTAATCGGCGATCCTGGCGGCATCGAGAAACCGGTCCGCCTCCTGTACCAGGGTGGTGAGTGCTACTGGCATGGGTTCCCCTTCGTCGCAGCCGGCGCGCAGCAGTCGAACAGCGCGACCGAATCGATCTTACGGATGAAGCTGCATTTCGGTCGCAGCTTCGTATAATGCCGCCACCTTAAGGGGCACTCCCCATGCCCGCAACTCTGTCCGGACTCCCGCGCGATGTTCAATGCCCTGCGTTTCCTCGGCTGGCCGCTGCTGGTCGGTCTACTCGTAGCACTGCTGATCATCCAGCGTTATCCGCAGCTGGTAGGACTCAAGGAGCACGACCTCGGCCTGCAACAGGCGCCGCTGGTGGCCGCCGCGCCGCAGCAGGGTCCGTACTCCTACGCCAATGCCGTGGCCGGGGCCGCACCGGCCGTTGCCAACCTGTACACCACAAAGGTTATCGAAAAGACCGAGCAGCAGCCGCCGCTATCCAAGGATCCCCTGTTCCAGCGCTTCTTCAGCGACAACCTGCCAAGGCAGCGGCGGATGGAGTCCAGCCTCGGCTCGGCGGTGATCATGAGTTCGGAAGGCTACCTGCTCACGAACAACCATGTGACGGCCAACGCTGAGCAGATCGTGGTAGCGCTCAAGGACGGCCGCGAAACCTTGGCCCGGGTGATCGGCAGCGATCCGGAAACCGACCTCGCCGTGCTCAAGATCGACCTGGCCGACCTGCCCGCCATCACGCTCGGCCATTCCGACCGCATTCGCGTAGGCGACGTCACCCTGGCGATAGGCAACCCCTTCGGCGTCGGGCAGACCGTCACCATGGGCATCATCAGCGCCACCGGTCGCAACCAGCTGGGCCTCAACACCTACGAGGACTTCATCCAGACCGATGCTGCGATCAACCGTGGCAACTCGGGCGGCGCGCTGGTGGATGCCGGAGGCAACCTGATCGGCATCAACACCGCCATCATTTCCGAGTCCGGCGGCTCGCAGGGCATCGGATTCGCCATCCCGGTGAAGCTTGCGCTGGAGGTGATGAAATCGATCATCGAACACGGCCAGGTTATTCGCGGCTGGCTCGGCGTGGAGGTGCAATCGCTGACCCAGGAGCTTGCCGAGTCGTTCGGCCAGGAAGGCCGCCCGGGCATCGTCGTCGCGGGCGTTTACCGCGACGGTCCGGCTGCTCGTGCCGGGCTGCAGCCGGGCGATCTGATCCTGAGCATCGACGGCGTACAGTCGGCCGACGGACGCAGCTCGATGAACCAGGTTGCCCGCGCGCGCCCAGGCGAGAAGATCGATATCGACATTCTGCGCAACGGCAAACCGCTGACGTTGACGGCGGAAGTGGGCATGCGCCCGCCAGTGGCGCCGAAGTAACCCGGGACGCCCCCCCGAAAAACCACCGGAGGACGCGCCCGCCCTGCGTTAGCCGAGCGCCTCGAGCAGAGCCTGGTTCTGTTCCGGCGTGCCGATGGTGATGCGCAGGAACTGCTCGATTCGCGGCTGCTTGAAGTGACGCACGATCACGCCCTGCTCGCGCAGCGCTGCGGCGATGGCGGCGGCGTCGCGCTGAGGGTGACGCGCGAAAATGAAGTTCGCCGCCGACGGCAGCACCTCGAAGCCGCGCTCGTGAAGCGCCGCCACCACCGCCTCGCGGCTGGCGATGACCTGCCGGCAGGTCTGCTCGAAATACTCACGATCCGCGAACGCTGCAGCCGCGCCGGCGATGGCGATGCGGTCCAGCGGGTAGGAGTTGAAGCTGTTCTTGATCCGCTCCAGCGCCTCGATCAGGTCCGGATGTCCTACCGCCAGGCCGACCCGCAGACCGGCCAGCGAGCGCGACTTGGAAAGCGTCTGGGTGACCAGCAGGTTCGGGTAGCGATCGACCAGCGCAATCGCCGACTCGCCACCGAAGTCCACATAGGCCTCGTCGACCAGCACGACGGACTCGCTACTGGCCTGCAGCAATCGCTCGATAGCCTCAAGCGGCAGCAGGCAACCAGTCGGGGCGTTCGGGTTGGGAAAGATGATGCCGCCGTTCGGCCGCTGATAATCCGCCACGTCGATCTGGAACTGCTCGTTCAGCGCAACGGTTTGGTAGTCGATGCCGTACAGGCCGCAATAGACCGGGTAGAAGCTGTATGTCACGTCCGGAAACAGCAGCGGGCGGCCATGCTGGAACAGGCCGTGAAAGGCATGCGCCAGCACTTCGTCCGAGCCGTTGCCGACGAACACCTGCGCCATCTGCACACCGTAGTAGTCCGCTACAGCCTGCTTCAGGCGCTCGCCGTTGGGGTCAGGATACAGCCGCAGGCCGTCGTTGATTTCCGCCTGCATGGCGGCGATTGCCCGCGGCGACGGGCCATAGGGATTCTCGTTGGTGTTGAGCTTGACCAGCTTGCTCAACTTGGGCTGCTCGCCCGGCACATAGGGCACCAGGTCCTTGACGAAGGGGCTCCAGAATTTGCTCACCGCCCTTCTCTCCTCGAATTCGATCTGCTTGGCGTAGGGTGGAAATCGCGTGACGCTTTTCACCAGTGACATCAGGCGGAAGGGGCCGGCGGCCTCGCTCCCACCTTACGGCTTACTTGATCCGATACTCGGCACTGCGCGCGTGAGCGGTCAGCGATTCACCACGGGCCAGAACCGATGCCACCTTGCCCAGCGTCGAAGCGCCCTCGGCCGAGCAATTGATGATCGACGAGCGCTTCTGGAAGTCGTAAACGCCCAGCGGCGAGGAAAAGCGCGCGGTACCGGAGGTCGGCAGCACGTGGTTGGGCCCTGCGCAGTAATCACCCAGCGCCTCGGCGGTGTAACGTCCCATGAAGATCGCACCGGCATGACGAATCTGCGGCAGCCATTGTTCCGGCTCGGCGACCGAAAGTTCCAGGTGCTCAGGGGCGATGCGGTTGGCCACCTCGATGGCCTGCTGCATGTCGGCCACTTGGATCAGCGCGCCGCGGCCCTCGATGGAGGTGCGAGCGATGTCGGCGCGCTCCAGGGTCGGCAGCAGACGGGCAATGCTCTCGGCGACGCGATCGAGGAAAGCGGCGTCCGGGCTGACCAGGATCGACTGCGCATCCTCGTCGTGTTCGGCCTGGGAGAACAGGTCCATGGCGATCCAGTCCGGATCGGTCTGGCCATCGCAGACCACGAGAATTTCCGACGGCCCGGCGATCATGTCGATGCCGACCTTGCCGAACACGTGGCGCTTGGCCGTGGCGACGTAGATATTCCCCGGGCCGACGATCTTGTCCACCGGCGGTACGCTCTCGGTGCCATAGGCCAATGCTGCGACGGCCTGCGCCCCGCCAATGGTGAAGACGCGGTCTACGCCGGCGATGCAGGCAGCAGCCAGCACCAGCTCGTTGACCTCGCCGCGCGGTGTGGGCACCACCATGACCACTTCCGGCACGCCGGCGACCTTGGCCGGGATGGCATTCATCAGCACAGAAGATGGGTAGGAAGCCTTGCCGCCCGGCACGTAGAGGCCGGCGCGATCCAGCGGGGTGACCTTCTGACCGAGCACCGTGCCGTCGGCCTCGGTGTAGGTCCAGGAGTCCTGTTTCTGCCGCTCGTGATAGCTGCGTACGCGCTCGGCGGCGATCTCCAGGGCCTCGCGCTGCGCTGGCGTGATCCGCTCGAGCGCCTGCTCCAGGCGCGCGCGCGGCAGGATCAGGTCCGCCATGGAGGCGACTTCCAGAGCATCGAAGCGCTGGGTCAGCTCGACAACCGCTGCATCACCACGCTCGCGCACGGCCTTGATGATCTCGAGGACCCGCTCGTTCACACCGTCATCAGAAACACTTTCCCAGCTCAGCAGATGGTCCAGATGACGGGCAAAGTCGGCATCGGCAGCGTTGAGTCGGCGAATGGCGGAAGGAGCGGTCATGGTGGGCCTCATGGTTGGCTGGGCTTCGGATCGACAAACTGGCTTTCGAGACCTGTGCAGCGTCTCGCGCGCTAAAGCAATGCTGGGCAGAACTGGCGAGGAGGCGCACCTTCAATGAGCTGTTGAGCTGTAGATGGGCCTTCCGAGCCTGCTCCCAAGGCCGCAGTACCGACGCACCGTCGTCCTTCGGCCAGGTTCTCGGGCGCCGCTAGAATATCAAGCCCACCGTGCGGGCACCCGAGAATTTCAGCTATGGCACGAATAGGCAGGCGCGGTGAAGACCGCGAGGCGCATCAATGCTGATGCTGCTCGACCGCCGCGTGCAAGGTGTCGATCAGCGCCTGGATACGCGCATGCTGCATCTTCATCGAAGCCTTGTTCACGATCAGACGCGAACTGATGGTGGCGATCAGCTCCTGTGGCTCCAGACCGTTGGCGCGCAGGGTGTTGCCGGTGTCGACCACGTCGATGATCTTGTCGGCGAGCCCCACCAGCGGGGCCAGCTCCATGGAGCCGTACAGCTTGATGATGTCGACCTGGCGGCCCTGCTCGGCGTAGTAACGCTTGGCGACATTGACGAACTTGGTAGCCACGCGCAGACGCCCCTTGGGCTCGGGCGCGCCGACCTTGCCGGCAGTCATCAGCTTGCAGTTGGCAATCTTCAGATCGAGCGGCTCGTACAAGCCCTGGCCGCCGTATTCCATCAGCACGTCCTTGCCGGCGACGCCGAGGTCAGCCGCACCATGTTCGACGTATGTCGGTACGTCGGTGGCGCGAACGATCAACAGCCGCACGTCATCCTGGGTGGTTGGAATGATCAGCTTGCGGCTCTTGTCCGGGTTCTCGGTGGGTACGATACCCGCAGCAGCCAGCAACGGCAGGGTGTCGTCGAGGATGCGGCCTTTGGACAGGGCGATGGTGAGCATGGAGCGTATTCCTTGAACGGCAACGGCCAACCTTGATGGGACGACCAAATGACCAACGGCGTTCTTGCGAACTGAGTCATGCAAGGCGCAACGACCAACCAGAGTAACAGCCGAAGGCTGGTCCGAAGAGCGAGCGCCAGCGAGTCAAACAGGCGAGCAAGCAGAGTTTACTAGCTGTAAATGAGCAATTCCGAGCCTGTTTTTAACGCAGCAGGACCGACGCGCAGCAGATCGCTATCAGCCGGGAACGCGGCGAATCTTCGCCCCCAGCAACTGCAGTTTCTCCTCGATGCACTCGTAGCCACGATCGATGTGGTAGATGCGGTCGATCAGCGTATCGCCTTCGGCCACCAGACCGGCGATCACGAGGCTCGCCGACGCGCGCAGGTCGGTCGCCATGACCGGGGCACCCTTGAGGTGATCGACGCCCGTGACGATGGCGGTATTGCCCTCGACGAGGATCTGCGCACCCATGCGATTCATCTCGTAGACGTGCATGAAGCGGTTTTCGAAGACCGTTTCGATGACCGTGCCGGTGCCCTCGGCGATGGCATTCAGGGCGATGAACTGCGCCTGCATGTCGGTGGGGAACGCCGGGTACGGCGCGGTGCGCACATTGACCGCCTTCGGCCGCTTGCCCTTCATGTCCAGCTCGATCCAGTCACTGCCGGTATCGATATGCGCGCCAGCCTCCACCAGCTTGTGCAGCACAGCCTCGAGCAGCGTCGCGTCGGTATCCTTCAGACGTACACGCCCGCCAGTCGCCGCAGCGGCGACCAGATAGGTTCCAGTCTCGATACGGTCGGGCATCACGCTGTAGCGACCACCACCGAGGCGCTTGACGCCATCGATGACGATGGTATCGGTGCCGGCACCGGACACCTTGGCGCCCATGGCGTTGAGGAAGTTGGCCAGATCGACCACCTCCGGCTCACGCGCGGCGTTTTCCAGCACGCTGCGGCCGTTCGCCAGCGCAGCGGCCATCATGATGTTCTCGGTACCGGTCACACTGACGGTGTCGAAGAAGAAGTGCGCGCCACGCAGGCCGCCGGCCGGCGCCTTGGCCTTGATGTAGCCGCCCTCGACGTCGATCTGCGCGCCCATGGCCTCGAGTCCGCGGATGTGCAGGTCGACCGGACGCGAACCGATGGCGCAACCACCGGGCAGCGCGACCTCCGCCTCGCCGAAACGCGCAACCATCGGGCCGAGCACCAGGATCGACGCACGCATGGTCTTCACCAGTTCGTACGGCGCCACCAGAGTCTTGATACTGCTGGCGTCGACTTCGACGCTGAGCTTCTCGTCGATGATCGGCTGCACGCCCATGCGGCCGAACAGCTCGATCATCGTGGTGATGTCGTGCAGGTGCGGCAGGTTGCAGACGGTAACCGGCGTGTCGGCCAGCAAGGTGGCGGCCAGGATCGGCAATGCGGAGTTCTTCGCGCCAGAAATGCGAATCTCGCCATCGAGGCGAATGCCGCCGGTAATGATCAGTTTGTCCATGGATATACCCGTAAGCCGCAGGCTCGAAGCACTGTCGAAGGGGGCGGCGCGGTCATCGAGACGCGCTCTGCCTGGAATGATTGGTTGCGCAGGCCTGAGCCGATCAGGCGCGCGCGGCCCAGTCTGTGCGACTGAAGAACTTCATGGTGACGGCGTGGATGCTGCCGTCGGCGATCCATGGATTGAGATGAGCGTAGATCTGCTGCTGACGCTTCACCGGGCTCAGGGCGGCCAGTTCATCACTGATCACGTTGAGCTGGAAGTTGCAGCCTTCGCCTTCCACTTCCACCTGGGTTCCCGGAATCTTCGCTTCCAGGAAATTCTTCACTTCTAGGGCCTGCATGTTCTACCTCGATCGGGCGCAGGACGCGCACGGGCCGGCCATCATACAAAAAAGCCCGAAGGCTGCGAACCCCGAACCTCGCGCACAGATCTCAATCCAGCGTTTCGGCCCCCTGATCGCGCTCGCGCCGATGCCGGGACAGCCCGCTGTCGCTCTGCACGGCCGGGAAGCGCGAGGAGGCGAAGCGCACCACCAGGATCGCCAGCGCCAGCAGCAGGATCGCGCCGGACACATAGACCACGCCCATGTCCGGACGGTGGTGATGGGAAATATCGGAAATCAGCAGGCGGGTCAGCGCGGTGATCGCCACATAGATAAGGAAGCGCACCGGCATGTGGTTGGTCTTGAAATAGATGCCAACCATCGCGCCCAGCTCGAGATAGATGAACAGCAGCAGGATGTCATCGATCGTGATATGGCCCTTCTCGACCATGCCGAGAAACGCCATGACTGCCGCCCAGGCCGTCACAGCGCCGATGGCGAACAGCGCCAGGTAGTGAAAACTCTCGACCAGCAGATTGCCGAGGGACTCGGCCAGCTCGTGCAGGCTATCGCGCAGATTTTCTGCCCAGCGCAGTTTCATACGGCATCCTTTTCTAAACCTGAGAAGCTTCCAGCGGCAGGATATCCAACAAGCCGGACACCTTGGCAATCTTGTGCATATCGCCTGGCAATGCACTGACGCGCAGATCGATGCCCGCAGCCTTGGCATCGCGCATGAAGGCCAGCAGCAGCGACAGCCCGACACTGCTGGAACGCTCGACCGCCGAGCAGTCCAGCGTCAACGGCGCCCGGCTGCCGGCGATCAGCGCCCGACCAGCCTCACGCAAGGCCGGGCCGCTGCGATAATCCAGCACGCCGATCAGGCGCAACTCGCCTTCTCCACCGCGCTCGATCCGGGCCTCACTCATCGCCGACAGCCTGCTGTCCAGCCTCGGTGTCCTTGGCACGCGCCACGACCTCGGCCCAGCCATCGATGGTTTTGTCCAGATCACCGCCGTTGCGCTGCATAGAGTCGGCGAACTGGTCGCGGAACAGCTTGCCGATGTTGATGCCGTTGATGATCACGTTGCGCACGCGCCATTCGCCGTCATTGACCATGGTGTAGGACACCGGATAGATCTCGCCCTGGCGCCCCACCACCTCCATGCCGACGCTGGTGCGCTTGGGGTCCTGCTTGCCGCTGGGCGGCAATACGCGGATCTGCTGGTTGTTGTACTCGAGCAGGGCGTTGCCATAGAACTGCATCAGGCTGCGCTTGAAGTTCTCCTGGAAGCGCTTCATCTGCTCGGGACTGGCGTTGCGCGAATACTTGACGGTCATGATGCTGCGCGAGATCCCGTCGGCATCGACCACCGGACCGAGAATCTCGTTGAGCGAGTCATAGAAGGCCGCCGGATCGCTGCGGTACTGCTCCTTGTTGGCCTTCAGGTCGGCCAGCAACTCGTCGGTGGTCTTCTGGATCACCTGATGCGCGGTCAGCGCGGCATGGGAGAACAGGGGCAACACGGCCAGCAGAACCAGCAGACCGCGACGCAGGGCAGTGATCATGGATGTCTCCTTCAATCTTTATTCACAGAATTGAGCAGGAACTTGCCGATCAGATCCTCGAGTACCAGCGAAGACTGGGTGTCCTGAATGGTGTCACCATCCTTGAGCACTTCGTCGTCGCCGCCCACGCTGATTCCGACATATTTCTCGCCCAGCAGACCAGCTGTCAGGATCGACGCCGTGGAGTCAGCCGGCAGGATGTTCACGTCTTCCTGGATTTCCAGGGTCACCCGACCGGTGTAGCTGTCGCGATCGAGGTCGATCGCCGTGACCTTGCCGATGGTCACACCCGCCATGGTCACCTTGGATCGGACAGTCAAACCGGCGATATTGTCGAAATAGGCATACAGCTTGTAGGTATCGGCACTGCCCACGCTCAGTCCGCTGACGCGCAGCGACAGCAGCAGCAGGGCCAGCAGGCCGGCAAGCAGGAACAGGCCGACACCCATTTCCAGTGTGCGGATACGCATCAGAAATCTCCAAACATCAACGCGGTCAAAATGAAATCGAGGCCGAGTACTGCCAGCGAGGCATACACCACGGTCCGGGTGGTGGCACGACTGATCCCCTCGGAAGTCGGTTCGCAGTCGTAGCCCTGGAACACCGCGATCCAGGTCACGACCAGTGCAAAGACGACGCTCTTGATCACGCCGTTGAGCACATCCGAATGGAAATCGACACTGTTCTGCATGTTCGCCCAGAACGAGCCTTCGTATACGCCGAGCCAGTCCACGGCGACCATCGCTCCGCCCCAGATGCCGACCACATTGAAGATCAGCGTCAGCAGTGGCAGGGAAATGAAGCCGGCCCACAGACGCGGCGCGATGATGTACTTCAGCGGATCGACGCCAATCATCTCCAGGCTCGACAGCTGCTCGGTGGATTTCATGTTGCCGATCTCGGCCGCCAGTGCGGAGCCTGCGCGACCGGCGAACAGCAATGCGGTGACCACCGGGCCGAGTTCGCGCAACAACGTCAGCGCCACCATCTGCCCGACCGCCTGCTCGGAGCCATAGCTGCTGAGGATGTTGTAGCCCTGCAGCGCCAGCACCATGCCGATGAAAATACCGGACACGACGACGATCGCCAGCGACAGCACGCCAACCGAGTACAGCTGCTTGACCAGCAGCGAAAAGCCGTTGCGCAAGCCGCTGCGGCCAAACAGCGCATGAACGAGGAAGATCGTCGAGCGCCCCAGCGCCGCCAGCACATCCAGGCCGGCACGCCCGAGCAGGGCGATCCGGTCCATCAACGAACGCTTACGCATCGGCGCCTCCGAGCAGATCATCGGCGTACGCTGGCGCCGGAAAGTGGAAGGGCACCGGGCCGTCCGCCGAGCCTTTCATGAACTGCCGGATGCGTGGATTATCCGACTCCATCAGCTCGGCCGGCGTGCCCTGGCCAAGCACCTGAGCATCGCCGACCACATAGATGTAATCGGCGATGGAGGCGGTTTCGGCCAGGTCGTGGGACACCACGATACTGGTGATGCCCAGCGCATCGTTGAGCAACCGGATCAAGCGGACCAGCACGCCCATCGCGATCGGGTCCTGACCGGCGAAAGGCTCGTCATACATGAGAATCTGCGGATCCAGCGCGATGGCCCGCGCCAGCGCGACACGCCGCTTCATGCCACCGGACAGTTCGTCGGGCATCAGCTCGATGGCGCCACGCAAACCCACCGCCTGCAATTTCATCAGCACGATGTCGCGGATCATTTCGTCAGGCAGCCGGGTGTGCACGCGCAGCGGAAAGGCGACGTTCTCGAACACGTCGAGATCGGTGAACAGAGCTCCGCTCTGGAACAACACGCCCATCTGCTTGCGCATGTCGAACAGCTCGCTGCGCGAGAGGCTCGGCAGATTGTTGCCCGCCACCCAGACCTCGCCGCGCGCAGGCATCAGCTGCGCAGCGATCAGCCGCAGCAGGGTCGTCTTGCCACAGCCGGACGGCCCCATGATGGCCGTGACCTTGCCTCGCGGGATCGCGATGTCGACGTTATCGAAAATACTGCGCTCGCCGCGCTTGAAGGTCACACCCTTCAGCTCGACCGCGTAGTCGTTGCAGGCGCTCATCTGGTCTCCTTGCATGCAGTCTGCGAAACAGACGGCTCCCGATGACGCCGGGATACTTCTGCCTGACCGTTTTCGGGCGCGCACTATAGCACCGCGCCTGGGGCCGCCCAACCAATGAGCGTTTCAGCAGATGACCAGCGAGACGCCTGTTCAGCCAGGGTTCAGCTTGGTGATGTACACAGCGCGGAGGGCGCCGCCCTGGCACCTGCCACATTTTCCATGAGCCACAAGTCGAATCTCGCTATAATCCTCGCCTTTTAATCGGACGACCTCGCCAGCCATGAGCCAAAGCAGTCAATTGATCGAAACCGCGCAGCGCACCATTCGCCTGGAAATCGAGGCAGTTGAGCAGCTGAACGCGCGTATCGATGCCAGCTTCGTACAAGCCTGCGAATTGATCCTCGCCTGCAAGGGCCGTGTCGTTGTGGTCGGCATGGGCAAGTCGGGGCATATCGGTCGCAAGATCGCTGCCACCCTGGCCAGCACCGGCACCGCCGCCTTCTTCGTGCACCCCGCCGAGGCCAGCCACGGCGACATGGGCATGATCACTCCGGACGATGTGGTACTGGCGCTTTCCAATTCCGGCACCACCAGCGAGATCGTCACCCTGTTGCCGTTGATAAAGCGCCTGGGCATCACCCTTATCAGCATGACCGGCAACCCCACCTCGGTACTGGCCAAGGCCGCAGCAGTGAACCTGGATGCCAGCGTGGCTATCGAGGCCTGCCCACTGAACCTCGCACCGACCTCCTCCACCACTGCCAGCCTGGTGCTCGGCGATGCCCTGGCGATTGCCCTGCTCGAGGCTCGCGGCTTCACTGCCGAAGACTTCGCCTTTTCCCATCCCGGTGGTGCCCTTGGCCGACGCCTGCTGCTCAAGGTCGAACACGTCATGCACACTGGCGAACGTCTCCCCAGAGTGCCCCGCGGCACCTCGCTGCGCGATGCCCTTCTGGAAATGACCCAGAAAGGGCTGGGCATGACCGTGATCGTCGAGACCGACGGACGCCTGGCCGGGATTTTCACCGATGGCGACCTGCGTCGCGCCCTGGACAAGGGCGTGGACGTGCGCCAGACCCTCATCGACGAGGTCATGACCGTTCATGGCAAGACCGCCAACGCCGAGATGCTGGCTGCCGAGGCACTGAAGATCATGGAAGACCACAAGATCAGCTCACTGGTAGTGATCGATGAACAGGAGCTGCCCATCGGCGCCCTGAACATGCACGACCTGCTGCGTGCGGGGGTCATGTAATGCACGAGCATCTTCTGCAGCGCGCACGTGACATCCGCCTGGCCATCTTCGATGTGGATGGCGTACTGACCGACGGTCGCCTGTACTTTCTCACCGACGGCAGCGAATTCAAGACCTTCAACACCCTGGACGGCCACGGCATCAAGATGCTGATCAACTCCGGCGTGCGCACCGCCATCATCAGTGGGCGCAAGACGCCAGTGGTCGAGCGCCGCGCGCAGAACCTCGGCATCCAGCACCTGTATCAGGGGCGCGAAGACAAGCTGGTGGTTCTCGACGAGCTGCTGGCCGAACTCGGGCTGAGCTACTCTGAAGTGGCCTATCTCGGTGACGACCTGCCTGATCTGCCGGTGATCCGCCGCGTCGGCCTGGGCATGGCGGTCGCCAGCGCCGACGCCTTCGTGCGCGACAACGCTCACGGCGTGACCCAGGCACGCGGCGGCGAAGGCGCGGCACGTGAGTTCTGCGAATTGATCATGCGCGCCCAGGGCACCCTGGCAGCCGCTCAGAACGCCTATCTGTAGAGGTCTGGATGCTCCGCAAACTGCGCTTTCCCGCCCTGCTCACGCTGATCGCTGCCGTACTGGTGGCCATCGGCTACTGGAACATCCGTCCGGAGAGTTTCATGCAGCAGCCAACCGTGGCCAGCGGCGAGACACCGGATGTGGATTTCTATGTGATCAATTCACGTACGGTCCAGTACCAGGCGGATGGCAAGCGCAACTACGAGATGACCGCAGAGAAGGTCGAACACATCAAGGCCAGCGACGTCAGCCTCTTGACCAAACCCGACCTGTTGTCCTACCGCGGCGGCGAGCACCCCTGGCATGTGCGCAGCGAGCGCGGAGAGGTTTCGGCGGAGGGTGACGAGGTCCTGCTGATCGACAAGGTCCGGGTCGAGCGGACCGACGCCAAGGGCCGTCCGACGATCCTCACCACCAGCCGGCTGACGGTGTGGCCGGACAAGGATTATGCCGAGACCAATCAAGCCGTTAGAATCGACGCCGCCAATGGCGTGACCACGGCGACCGGCATGAAAGCGTATCTGGATGACGGCAGGATGCTCCTGCTGTCCAACGTAAGAGGCCAGCATGAGCTGCGTTAAGACTCTCCCCCTCCTGCTCGGTTTGAGCGCATTCTGGCTCGGCGCCAGTGCCTGGGCGCTTCCCGAGGATCGTGAACAGCCCATCCGCGTACAGGCTGACTCGGCCGAACTGGACGACCGACAGGGCGTGGCCGTGTACCGCGGCGATGTGGTGATCACCCAGGGCACCATGAAGATCACCGGCGACACCGTCACCATCACCCAGGACAGCAATGGCGATGTGGAAGTCTTCACCTCCATCGGCAAGCCGGCCTACTACGAGCAGAAGCCGGCCGTGGACAAGGAGATCGTCAAGGCCTACGGCCTGACCATCCAGTACTTTGCCGCCAACGAGCGCATCGTGCTGCTCGACCAGGCCAAGGTCGTCCAGGAAGGCAACACCTTCGAAGGCGAGAAGATCGTCTATGACACCCGCCGCCAGATCGTCAACGCCGGCCGCGCCACCAATACCGACGTCAGCACGCCGCGTCCGCGGGTCGACATGGTCATCCAACCACGCAAGCGCGAGCAGGCCGCGGAGCAGCCCCAGTAATGGCCGTCCTCAAAGCCCAGCATCTGGCCAAGAGCTACAAGAGCCGGCAGGTCGTTCGCGACGTCAGCCTGTCCATCGAGAGCGGGCAGATCGTCGGCCTGCTTGGCCCGAACGGCGCCGGCAAGACTACCTGCTTCTACATGATCGTCGGACTGGTGAATGCCGATCAGGGTCGCGTGCTGATCGACCAGAACGACGTGACCCACCTTCCGATGCATGGCCGGGCCCGTGCCGGCATCGGTTACCTGCCGCAGGAAGCCTCGATCTTCCGCAAGCTGTCGGTCGCCGACAACATCATGGCGATTCTCGAGACCCGCAAGGATCTGGACCGCGGTGGCCGCCAGCAGGCACTGGAAGGCCTGCTGCAGGAATTCCACATCAACCATATCCGCGACAGCCTCGGCATGAGCCTGTCCGGCGGCGAGCGCCGTCGCGTGGAGATCGCCCGCGCCCTGGCTACGGCGCCGAAGTTCATCCTGCTCGACGAACCCTTCGCCGGTGTCGACCCGATCTCGGTGGGCGACATCAAGCAGATCATCCACCACCTCAAGGCCAAGGGCATCGGGGTGCTGATCACCGACCACAACGTTCGGGAAACTCTGGACATCTGTGAGACGGCGTACATCGTCAACGACGGCCAGCTGATCGCCGAAGGCGATGCCCAAAGCATCCTCGCCAACCAGCTGGTCAAGGAAGTCTACCTGGGCCACGAATTCCGACTGTAAGAGCGGATTTTTTGCTCGGCTCGGCAAATCGGCTCTAGGCAAAGGCTTCGTCGGCAGGCATATAATTTGCTTTCATCGGCGCCCCGAGCGCCGCATGTCGGAACAGGCGCGGTTGCGCCGGCATACAAGGTTCGAAGTCCTCTGCCATGAAACCATCGCTAGTCCTGAAGATGGGCCAGCAGCTGACGATGACACCGCAGCTGCAACAGGCCATACGGCTCCTCCAGCTTTCCACCCTCGATCTGCAACAGGAGATCCAGGAAGCGCTGGATTCCAATCCCATGCTCGAGCGTGAAGAGGACGGTGACGACTTCGACGGCTCCGACCCCATGGCCGAGGCGGTCGATCGTTCGAGCGACGCTGGCAGCGAAAAGATCAGTACTCAGGAAAGCACCTATGAAGAGCCTTCGCACAGCGGCGAAGGCCTCGACGAGGCCGACTGGGGTGAGCGCATTCCCAGCGAGCTACCGGTCGACACCGCCTGGGAAGACATCTATCAGACCAGCGCCAGCAGCCTGCCGAGCAATGACGACGACGAATGGGACTTCACCAGCCGTACGTCCAGCGGTGTCAGCCTGCAGAGCCATCTGCTGTGGCAGCTCAACCTCGCCCCCATGAGCGACACCGACCGCCTGATCGCCACCACACTGATCGACTGCATCAACGATCAGGGCTATCTCGAGGAGTCTCTGCAGGAAATCGTGGACAGTTTCGACCCAGAGCTTGAAATCGAGCTCGACGAGGTCGAAGTCGTGCTGCGTCGCGTACAGCAGTTCGAACCTGCCGGTATCGGCGCACGGGATCTGCGCGAATGCCTGCTCCTGCAGCTGCGCCAGCTCCCTGACCGCACCCCTTGGCTCAGCGAAGCCCAGCGGCTCGTGAGTGACCATCTGGACCTGCTGGGTAGCCGCGACTACAGCCTGCTGATGCGCCGCATGAAGCTCAAGGAAGACGAGCTGCGCCAGGTCATCGAACTCATCCAGAGCCTCAACCCTCGCCCGGGCTCGCAGATCGAGGCGAGCGAGCCGGAGTACGTGGTGCCGGACGTCATCGTACGCAAGCACAACGATCGCTGGCTGGTGGAGCTCAACCAGGACGCCATGCCCCGACTTCGCGTCAATGCCCAGTACGCCAGCTTCGTAAAGCGCGCCGACTCGAGTGCCGACAATACCTTCATGCGCAACCAGCTGCAGGAAGCGCGCTGGTTCATCAAGAGCCTGCTCAGTCGCAACGAAACACTGATGAAGGTCGCCACCCAGATCGTCGAGCACCAGCGTGCCTTCCTCGAACACGGCGACGAGGCGATGAAGCCGCTGGTGCTGCACGACATCGCCGAAGCCGTGGGGATGCACGAGTCGACGATTTCCCGCGTCACCACGCAGAAATACATGCATACGCCGCGTGGCATCTACGAACTCAAATACTTCTTCTCCAGCCACGTCAGCACGGCGGAAGGCGGCGAATGTTCGTCCACCGCGATCCGCGCGATCATCAAGAAGCTGGTCGCCGCGGAAAACCCGAAAAAGCCGTTGAGCGACAGCAAGATCGCTGGTTTACTGGAGGCGCAGGGCATCCAGGTGGCCCGCCGCACCGTTGCGAAATACCGCGAGTCGCTCGGTATCGCACCGTCCAGCGAGCGTAAACGATTGCTGTGATCGGCCACTGGTCGAACTGTCCCGGCGGCAGGCCTCAAGGCCTGCTCTTCGCACAAGGCAAAGGAGATAGCAGTATGCAAGTCAACATCAGCGGTGTTCATCTGGAAGTTACCGATGCCCTGCGTGACTACATCGAGGAGAAATTCGACCGACTGGCCCGTCATTTCGACCGCATCATCAGCGTCCAAGTGGTCCTGCAGGTCGAGAAACTCAAGCAGAAAGCCGAAGCCACCCTGCACGTCGCCGGCCGCGAAGTGGTGGGCAATGCCGAACACGAAGACATGTACGCTGCCGTGGACCTGCTGGTCGACAAGCTCGACCGTCAGCTGATCAAGCACAAGGAGAAGCAGCTCGACCACACCCAGGGTGCCGTCACCCGCTGACGCTCATTATGATCCGACTCGAAAACATCCTGACCCCCGGACGTTCCCTGGTGAACGTCCCGGGCGGTAGCAAGAAGCGCGTCCTGGAGCAGATCGCCAAGGTGATCGCCCAGGACCTTTCCGACCTCGACTCCCAGACCATCTTCGAAAGCCTGATCTCCCGTGAAAAGCTGGGCTCGACCGGCTTCGGCAATGGCATCGCCATTCCGCACTGCCGCATGGTCGGCTGCAATGCCCCCGTGAGTGCCGTGCTGCGCCTGGAAACGCCGGTGGACTTCGACGCCATCGATGGCGCCCCGGTCGACCTGCTGTTCGTCCTGCTGGTCCCGGAAGCGGCCACCGACGAGCACCTCGAGCTGCTGCGCCAGATCGCCAGCATGCTCGACCGTGAAGAGGTACGGCAACGTCTGCGCGAGGCACCCAGCAACGACAGCCTGTACCAGGTCGTCGTGGATGTGCAGAACGGTGCCTAGCGCGATGGGGTACAGATGCGGCTGATCATCGTCAGTGGGCGTTCGGGCTCAGGCAAGAGCACCGCGCTGAACGTACTCGAAGACAACGGGTTCTACTGCATCGACAACCTGCCCGCTGGCCTGCTGCCCGAGCTTGCCGAGCGCGCCCTGCTGCACACCGAACTGCTGCACCCACAGGTTGCCGTGTCGATCGATGCGCGCAACCTGCCCAGCCAGCTCAAGCGTTTTCCCGAACTGCTCGAAGAGGTTCGCGCCCGGCATATTCAGTGCGACGTGCTGTATCTGGATGCCGACGACGAAACCCTGCTCAAGCGCTTCTCCGAAACCCGTCGGCGCCACCCGCTGACCAACGAAAGCCGTTCGCTGGCCGAGGCGATTCGTGACGAGGAGCTGCTGCTGGCGGCAATCATCGATCATGCCGACCTGAAGATCGACACCACGCACCTGAACCTCTATCAGCTGCGCGACATGCTCAAGCTGCGGCTGCTCAACAAGCCTGAGCCAGGCACGGCCTTTCTCATCGAATCGTTCGGATTCAAGCGCGGCATGCCGGTCGATGCCGACCTGGTATTCGACGTGCGCTGCCTGCCCAACCCGTACTGGAAGGCCGAATTGCGCGACTTCTCCGGGCTCGATCAGCCGGTGATCGACTATCTGGCCGCCCAGTCCGATGTGGAGGAGATGTTTCAGGACATCCACGCTTACCTGAGCAAATGGCTGCCACGCTTCGCCGCCAGCAACCGCGCGTACGTCACCATCGCCATCGGCTGCACTGGAGGCCATCACCGCTCGGTGTACCTAGCCGAGCGAATCGGTCTGGCGCTCAAAGAGCCGCTGAAGAACCTGCAGGTCCGTCACCGGGATCTCGCCTAGGAATACGTAAACCCATGCCCGCCCGTGAAGTCACCATCATCAACAAGCTTGGCCTGCACGCGCGTGCGGCGGCCAAGTTCGTCGCCGTCGCCAACCGCTTCCCCTGCAAGATCCGGGTGGGCCGCTGTCCCGCCACGCTGGTCGATGGCAAGAGCATCATGGCCGTCATGATGCTGGCCGCCAGCAAGGGCACTACGGTGCATCTGCATGCCGATGGCGAGCAGGAAGAAGAAGCCCTCGACGCCCTCGTGGCGTTGATTGACGACTACTTCGAAGAAGGCGAATAGCCGTCCGCTCATCCGGGCGTGCTCGCAGCAAGCACGCCACACCCTCCCGCTTACTTCCCGGCCACCATCATTCGCTCGATCAGCACCGAGCCGGTCCGCACGTTGCCGCGCGTCTCGATGTCGCAGCCAATGGCGACGATCTGGCGGAACATGTCGCGCAGATTGCCGGCGATGGTCACCTCCTGCACGGGGAACTGAATCTCGCCGTTCTCCACCCAGTAGCCGCCGGCGCCGCGTGAATAGTCACCGGTGACCAGATTCAACCCCTGCCCCATCAGCTCGGTCACCAACAGGCCGCGCCCCATGCGTCGCAGCAGGGCAGCCTGATCTTCTTCACCGTGGCTGACGAACAGGTTGTGCACGCCACCCGCGTTGGCAGTGCTCGGCATGCCCAGCTTGCGCCCGGAATAGGTCGAAAGCACATAGGAGATCAGGCGGCCGTTTTCCACGAAAGGCTTGGCGTAGGTCGCCAGGCCATCGCCATCGTAGCTGGCGCTGCCAAGCGCACGCGGGATATGTGGGCGTTCGTCTAGGCTCAGCCATTCGGGGAACAGCGTCTGACCCAGCGCGTCCTCCAGATAGGAGGCCTTGCGATACAGGTTGCCGCCGGAGATGGCGGCGATGAAATGGCTGAACAGCCCCGTCGCCAGCTCCGGCGCGAACAGCACTGGCACCTCGCAAGTCGGGATCGGTCGCGCGCCTAGGCGCCGCACTGCACGCTCGGCTGCGCGCCGGCCGATGGTCTGTGGATCGATCAGCGCCTCGCCGATACGGTTGACGTCGTAGAAGTAGTCGCGCTGCATCTGGCCTTCGCTTTCGGCGATCATCACGCAGCTCAGGCTGTGCCGTGTGCTGCAATAACCACCGATGAAGCCATTGCTGTTGCCGTAGGCACGGCAGCCCTGATGCGTGTTGAGACTGGTGCCGTCGGCGTTGCGGATGCGTGCATCGAAGTCGAACGCCGCGCTTTCACAACTCAGCGCCTGCTCGATCGCTTGCTCCGGGGTGATCGACCATGGATGGTAGAGATCGAGATCGGGAAGCTCCCGAGCCATCAGCGCGGCGTCGGCCAGGCCGGCAAACTCGTCCTGCGAAGCGTGCCTGGCGATGGCCAGCGCGGCGGCCACGGTTTCGCGGATGGCCTCGTCGCCGCTGCCGGTGGTGCTGGCCGAGCCCTTGCTCTGGCCGACATAGAGGGTAATGCCGAAACCCTGGTCCCGATTGAACTCGACCGTTTCCACTTCACCCTGGCGCACCGTCGTGGACAGCCCCTGCTCCATGGAGACAGAGACCTCGCTGGCGCTGGCGCCCTGCCGCCGCGCTTCCTCGATGATGCGCTCGACCTTCTCGCGCAAACCGGGCAGCGCATGCGGACCGATGCCGTCTACTTCACTCATAAGCACTCCCAAAACAACACCTGCAATCAAATCAATTGCAGCCCGGCGCGGCCAGTCTGGAGCCTGCTGCCAGGGCTGCTGCTATCATGGCGGCATTTCCTAGTGGACCATCCCCATGTCTGAACACTCCGACGTCGATGATTTCGACGAAAAAAGCAAATCCCAGGTCAAGCGCGAACTGCTCGCCCTGCAGGAACTCGGCGAACGCCTGACCACGCTCAAACCCGACCTCATCGCCCGGCTGCCGCTCAGCGACGCGCTGCACAAGGCCCTGGCCGACGCCCCGAAGCACAAGGCGCATATCGCCCGCAAACGGCACATCCAGTACATCGGCAAGCTGATGCGTGATCAGGATGTCGATGCCATCGTCGCCCTGGTCGATCAACTCGACGCCTCGACCCGCCAGTACAACGAACGCTTCCACGCCCTCGAGCGCTGGCGCGACCGGCTCATCGCCGGCAATGACGAGACGCTGGAAGCCTTCGTCGTCGAATTCCCCGAAACCGACCGCCAGCACCTGCGCGGGCTGATCCGCCACGCCCAGCATGAAGCGGCGCGCAACAAGCCGCCGGCTGCCAGCCGCAAGATCTTCAAATACATCCGCGACCTGGACGAGACCAAGCGCGGCCTGCGATAAACCTGCCCTTTCTCATGTGCCGGCTGGCCCCGAGCCGGCACCTGATGACCGGCAGCCTCAAGCGCCGGTACCCCCCACCGTGATTTCGTCGATCTTCAGCGTCGGCTGGCCGACGCCGACCGGCACCGATTGGCCATCCTTGCCGCAGGTGCCGACTCCGCTGTCCAGTGCCAGGTCGTTGCCCACCATGGACACGCGATTCATCACCTCCGGACCGTTGCCGATCAGCGTCGCACCCTTGACCGGCGCAGTGATCCTGCCGTCTTCGACCAGATAGGCCTCACTGGTAGAGAAGACGAACTTGCCGCTGGTGATGTCCACCTGGCCGCCGCCGAGGCTGGCGCAGTAGATGCCCTTCTTCACCGAGCGAATGATCTCCTCGGGGTCGCTTTCGCCGGCCAGCATGTAGGTGTTGGTCATACGCGGCATGGGCAGATGCGCGTAAGACTCGCGGCGGCCATTGCCGGTCGGTGCGACGCCCATCAGGCGCGCATTGAGCTTGTCCTGGATATAGCCCTTGAGGATGCCGTTCTCGATCAGTGTGGTGCACTGCGTCGGCGTACCTTCGTCGTCGACGCTGAGCGAGCCGCGGCGGTCGGCCAGGGTGCCGTCATCAACGATGGTGCACAGCTTCGACGCGACCTGCTGGCCGATGCGACCGCTGTAGGCCGAGCTGCCCTTGCGGTTGAAGTCGCCTTCCAGGCCGTGGCCGACGGCCTCGTGCAGCAGCACGCCGGACCAGCCCGGCCCCAGCACCACCGGCAGCGAACCCGCCGGCGCCGGCACCGCCTCGAGATTGACCAGCGCCTGGCGCAGCGCTTCGCGGGCGTAGCCCATGGCGCGGTCTTCGCTGAGGAAGTATTGATACCCGGTGCGCCCGCCACCGCCCTGCCCGCCGCGCTCCCGGCGGCCGTTCTGCTCGACGATCACACTGACGTTGAAGCGAACCAGCGGGCGGATATCCGCCGCCAGTCCGCCATCCATGGCAGCGACGAGAATATGTTCCCATACGCCCGCCAGGCTCACCGTGACCTGCTTGATGCGTGGGTCCAGCGCACGGGTGGCTACGTCGATGCGCTTGAGCAGGTCCACCTTCTCGGCGCGGCTCAGGCCATCCAGCGGATTGTCCTGATGATACAGCGGCGCGAAGGCCGCCCTGCCGAGCACCTTGACCTGCCCCTGCTGCCCACTACGGGCGATGGAGCGGGCGGCCTGCGCGGCCTGGCGCAGGGCATCGGCAGTGATCGCATTGCTGTAGGCAAAGCCGGTCTTCTCCCCCGACAGCGCCCGAACGCCCACGCCCTGCTCGAGGTGGAACCCGCCTTCCTTGACGATGCCATCCTCGAGCACCCAGGACTCGGATACCTGATCCTGGAAATACAGGTCCGCGGCATCCACGCCGGGGCCGGCGAGCTCACCCAGCAAACCGGGCAGATCGTCGAGTCCCAGGCCTCCGGGGGCCAGCAGTCGCTCGGTGACGGGTAACAGCAGTTCACTCATATCTACTCCAAAGGTTCCGTGCCCAGGCACGGTACGGAAAATCGGCGGTGACGTTGCACCGGCATGCGTTGGCGGATAGCGGCCTGCTCGATTGCGTCTCGCTCGGCAAGCAGAGCCGCCTCACCGCTCGGCTGCTGGCACAGCAGCCGGCCCCATGGGTCAACGATAGACGAATGCCCATGGGTGATGCGACCACCAGGGTGCTCGCCGCCCTGTGCCGCCGCCAGGACATAGCACTGGGTCTCGATGGCCCGCGCGCGAATCAGCGCGGTCCAGTGCGCCTCGCCGGTCACCGCGGTAAACGCCGAGGGCACGCTGATCAATTCCGCGCCCGCCGCCCGCAAAGCGGCGTACAGCTCGGCAAAGCGCAGGTCGTAACACACGCTCATGCCCAGCCTTCCGAGCGGCGTATCGGCCACCACCACCTGACTGCCCGCCGCATAGTCATCGGACTCGCGATATCGGCCGCGGCTGTCGGCGACATCCGCGTCGAATAGATGCAGCTTGTCGTAACGCGCCACCCGCTGCCCCTGCTCGTCGATGAGCAGCGAGCAGGCGTTGGGCTTGCCCTGCGGGCAATCGTCGGGCGGTAACGGCAGGGTCCCGGCGACTATCCACAACCTGAGGTCGCGGGCGGCCTGTTTCAACCACGGCAGGATCGGGCCCTCGCCCATGGCCTCGGCGCGGCCGAGGCTCGGCAGATCATTGCGGCCCATGGCAGCGAAGTTTTCCGGCAGCACCGCCAGACGCGCACCGGCCTCCGCCGCCTGTTCGAGCAATTGCCGCGCCCGGGCCAGGTTGTGCGCGACCTCGGCCCCGGTGGCCATTTGAATCACGGCTAAGGACATAGGCTCCCCGCTGGTGAGATGCGAAGCCCGCTGCGAACCCGGCTCAGTTGGGCTTCTCGAAAGGTTTGTCGAAACTGATCTTCGGCGACTGCCAGGGCCCCTTGACGTCGTACTGCACACTGGCGAAGCGCGCGACGCGATCACCCAGCAGCTTGTCAGCCACGAACAGCGCGCCGCCGATCGCTGGCGCACCGACGATCAGCGCCGCCAGCGGCAGGTTGTTGCTGATCGGCAACGTAACCAGCAGCTTGGCGTCGATCGCATCGCGCGCCATGTCGAGCGTGCCATCCAGCTCCAGATTGCTCGACGGGCCACTGACGGTGATCGGTTCGCGGGTAGTGAAAACGCCAGCATCGGCCTGCAGGCTGCCGTCCAGCCGGTCGTAGCTGAGGCCCTTGCCGAACAGATCGGAGAAATCCAGCCGTAGCCGGCGGCCGATGGAGTTGAAATTCAGCACGCCGAACACCCGCAGTGCCTGCGCGCTGCCGTCCACCTCGACGAACTGCCCCTTGCGCAGTCGGGGCTGCATGCTGCCGGAATAGCGCGCCATGGCGAACCAGGCTGGCGAGCCCGGCCAGCGCCCGTCGGCATCCAGGCGGAAGCTTTCGCTGGTCACCGAGGGCGCAAAGCCCCAGGCCAGCAGCACGTCGGCCAGGTTGCCGCCTTCCAGCCGACCCTTGTACCAGCTCTGCCCGGTGCCCCAACCTCCGTTTCCGCTGATCCTCAACCCCTTGAGCTGCAACGCGAGATCGCGAAACTCCACACCAGTGCCGACTGGGCGCAGCTTGAGCGCCCAGGCGCCGAGCAGATCGTCACCAAGGGAAACCCGCTCGATAGCCAGGTCCATCGCCGGGAGGCTTTGCGGATCCACGTCGGCCAGGGGATCCGACGGCGCACTGGCGGCTTCGCCAGGCTCTGCCGCCGGCAGGCGCAGGTGGGTCAGGTTGGCTACGATGATGCCGTCATCGGCGTCCGGCAGACGCACCGTGCCGCCGACGAGGGAACTGCGCAGGCCGAGGGACCAGGCAGCAGAACTGCGTTGCAGGTCGATGCCCAGCCTGTCGATATGGGTGCCGAAGCCCTCGAAACGATCGATATCGACCTGCACCTGCCGCAGCAGCGAGCCGGTCGTCTGCTGCGGGTCGCCCTTGCCATGCTGATCAAGCACGGCACGCCAGGCATTCCAGTCCAGCTCCGGCAGCCGCCCCTTGACGTACAGCCCGGGTCGCCCCGGTAGATTCGCCGCACCGCCACCCAGGCGCAGCTCGCCGCGTCCCTGCGCCCAGGCATCAGGGGGCGCGACGAAGACCAGCGCGGCCAACTCGTCATGCCGTACGGAATAGCGTCGCTCCGCACCCTGCAGGGACATGCGCAATGTGCTGTCGCGCCGCACGCCGGCAGCCTTGCCGAACGGCGCCGGGAGGTCGATGCGCAGGCCCTGGAGCGACGAGTCGATCTGCAACTGGCTGCTTTCGGCCGCCAGTTCCAGGCGCAACTGATAGGGCAGTTCGCCGCTGGCCGGCACCGGCTGCTTGACGTCGAGCCATTCCAGCAGCGGTTTGAGTGCCACGCTGCCCCGCGCCTCGATGCGCGAGGCCGGCTTGCCGACCGAACCGGTCGCGACCGCCTTGCCGTTGACGGCGCGCCCGAACAGCCGTGCCTGAATCTCGTCGGCGCTCAGCCCACGCGCGGTGTCGTAGCGAAATCGGCCGCTGAGCCGCTCGAACGCCAGCGCGGGCTCCGTGATCTGTAGCGCCGCATCGCTGCTGGCAAAATCCACGACGACCCGTGGCGTGCCCTTGCCCAATGGAATCTGCAGATCGAGCGCACCGTCCAGTTCGCCCTGCCCTTTCCAGCCGGCGAAGGTCTCGCCGGTCCCGATCGGTGCCTCCTGCAGCAGGCGCAGCGCATCTGGCAGGCTGCTGCTGACCTGCCCCTTGATCGCCAATTGCGGCACCTGCCCGCTGCCGACATGAGCCACTTCCGCCGTCACGTCATGCACGCGGCTGTCAAGAATCCGTCCTTCGGCAAGGCGCACACGGACGCCGCTGTCTTCCACCAGGACCTCGCCGCGCCCCTGCTGCAGGGCCGGCCAGCCCGGCTGGAAGGCCAGCTCGGCGTCACGCACCTTGAAGTACAGGCTGATGCTGCGAGCACTGTCGGGGGCACCTTTGTTCAACGCACCCTGATACTGGAAGTAGCCCTGCTCGACGGTGCCCGCGCGAATCGCATCCTTGAGCCAATCGACCAGCGCCGGGCTCAACGCCGGCGATTTCGTCGGCAGGTACTTCTCGGTGTAACGCGCATCACCCTCGCTGAGGCCGACGCGCAGGTCCATGTAATCCTCGACTTCGGGATCGCGCGCGAGGCGAATCAGGAAATCGCCGGCGATCCTGCCCTCCTCTCCGTCGACGCGCAGATAGGGGGCGGCGAGGGTGAAAGCCTGCTCATCCAGCGTCCAGGTCAGCCGGCCGGCGCCGTGCCGATAGTGCCAGGGTTCAGGATAAAGAGGCGCCAGATGCAGGCTGAAATCATCGCTGTCCAGGCGTAGCTCACCGCTGGCCAGGTCACCCTGGATGCTGCCGCTGCCATTGCCTACTGCGGGAATCCAGTTCTGCGCGCTGAAGCTGATCCGCTCCAGGTTGGCCGCAAAGCGCAGTCGCTGCGGCGAATCCAGCTGGGGGTAGAAGTCCGCGCGCAGATTGCGCAGCGTTCCGCTGGGCTGCAGCGCACCCAGCGTTTCCACCGCCGTCTCGGGCAGCGGCGCCAGCGCACGCGCAAGGCCGGCGATCGGCGCGACGTTCAGCCGATCGGCCTGCAGTCGCCAGTGCTGCTCGGCCCGACTCTCCTGCAGCAGCAGGCGCGCGTCGCCCCAGCGCTCACCTTCAAGGTCGAAAGCCAGGCGGTCGAGCAGCAGCCGATAACCCTGCTCGGTCAGGTCGACATAGGCGTCGACCGCCAGATCCTCCAGCTGGACCGGCGGATGCTCGGCATAGGCGGCACGCAGCTGCGGCGCGTTCAACCGCAGCACGGCACGCTCGAGCTGCTGCGCCTTCCAGCGCAGCCAGAGCTCTCCCCCCAGCTGCGCCGTCTGCAGTTGCCAAGCGCCGGTCAATCGGCCTGGCAACCAGGCGGCCCAGTCGCTTTGCGGCAGGCTCAGATACAGCTGCGCCTCCGCCTGCGCCCAGCGCTGCGGCTGCACGCGCGCGTTCAGGCGCAGGGCCAGCGGCTGGCCATCCGGCAGCACACTGCGCCCGTCCAGTCGCAAACGATTGCCATCGGTGCGTAGCGAAAGGTCCGTGTAGCTAACGGTCAGCGGTGAATCACCGAAGGGCTCCAGGGTGATCTGGCTGTCGAGCAACGCCAGGCCACGAATATGCTGGAGCGCCTCGAGTATTTTCTGCGGATCGGGCGGCGGCGCATCGTCGCGCTCTGGCAAGCCCTTGACCTGCCATTTGCCATCTTCGCCCTCTAGCACAGACAGGTGCACGCCGCTGAACTCCAGCGAACTCAGCCGCCATGAGCGTGCCCAGAGGCTGCCGGCCAGATCGGGCACGACGGCGATGCGATCCAGACGCATCGCACTGTCGCCCTCGCCCAGCAGCACGTCATGCGCCAGCAGGCGCGGCGCAAGACCTTCCCAACGCCCTTCCAGGCGCCCCACTGTCACCGGCAAATCGAGGGCGGTGCGCACCCTTTCCTGCAGTTCCGTGCGGTATTCGGCAACCAGCGGCACCAGCTGCCGGCCCAGGCTGACATAAAGCGCAGCCAGAATCAGGCCGAACGCGGCCACCCAGAACAACTGGCGCGACAGCGTGACGAGAAAGGCGGCGAGGCGGTTCATGCCGATGCGCTCCGGTTATCCCGGCCCTGGCGGTCTGGTGTACCTCTGTTCAGAGCAGCACCACGTCGTACTGTTCCTGGGAATACATGCTTTCCACCTGGAACTTGATGGAGCGGCCGATGAAAGCCTCGAGATCGGCAACATTGCCCGACTCCTCGTCCAGCAGGCGATCGATTACCTTCTGGTTGGCGAGCACCCGATAGCCCTCGGCCTGGTAGGCGCGGGCCTCGCGCAGGATTTCGCGGAAGATCTCGTAGCAGACCGTCTCCGGCGTCTTCAGCTTGCCGCGACCCTGGCAGCACATGCATGGCTCGCAGAGCACCTGTTCGAGACTTTCGCGGGTACGCTTGCGGGTCATCTGCACCAGGCCGAGCTCGGTGATGCCGATGATGTTGGTCTTGGCGTGGTCGCGCTCCAGCTGCTTCTCCAGGGTGCGCAGCACCTGCCGGCGATGCTCCTCGTCCTCCATGTCGATGAAGTCGATGATGATGATCCCGCCCAGGTTGCGCAGCCGCAGCTGGCGGGCGATGGCAGTGGCCGACTCGAGGTTGGTCTTGAAGATGGTTTCCTCGAGGGTGCGGTGACCGACGAAGGCGCCGGTGTTGACGTCGATGGTGGTCATCGCTTCGGCGGGGTCGATGATCAGGTAGCCGCCGGACTTGAGCATCACCTTGCGCTCCAGCGCCTTCTGGATCTCGTCCTCGACGCCATAGAGATCGAAGATCGGGCGTTCACCGGGGTAGTGCTCGAGTCGGTCACCCAGTTCGGGCATCAGTTCGCCGACGAACTGGCTGACCTTCTGGAAGTTTTCCCGCGAGTCGATGCGGATCTTCTCGATCCGCGGATTGACCAGGTCGCGCAGGGTGCGCATGGCCAACGACAGGTCCTCGTAGATCACCGTCGGGGCGGCGGCGGTCTTGATCTGGCCCGCGATCTGCTCCCAGAGCCGGCGCAGGTAGCGGATATCCATGAGGATTTCGTCGCGGCCCGCACCCTCGGCGGCGGTGCGCAGAATGAAGCCGCCGGCCTCCTGAATGCCTTCGGCCGCCACGCATTCGGCAACCACTTGCTTGAGCCGTTCGCGCTCGGCTTCGTCCTCGATGCGCAGGGAAATGCCGACATGGCTGGTGCGCGGCATATAGACCAGATAGCGCGACGGGATCGACAGCTGGGTGGTCAGACGCGCGCCCTTGGTGCCGATCGGGTCCTTGGTGACCTGGACCACCAGGCTCTGCCCTTCGTGTACCAGTGCATTGATCGGCTCGACCGCGTTGCCTTCGCGCGCGGAGATCTCAGAGGCGTGGATGAACGCCGCGCGGTCCAGACCAATATCGACGAAGGCCGCCTGCATGCCGGGCAGCACCCGCACCACCTTGCCTTTGTAGATATTGCCGACGATGCCACGGCGCTGCGTGCGCTCGACATGCACCTCCTGCAGCACACCGTTCTCCACCACCGCCACCCGCGATTCCATGGGGGTGATGTTCATCAGGATTTCTTCGCTCATTGTTGTTCTCGGCGGTGGCTTGATGGGCAGCTCTGGCTGCGGGTCCTGGACGATTCTAACCGGCCTGCGGGCCGAAGCCGCAAGGCTCTAGCGTGAGGCTTTGGTCCAACGCGCCAGGCCGAACGCATCGAGCAGCTGCGCGGTTTCGCACAATGGCAGACCGACCACCGCCGAGTAGCTGCCATGCAGCTGACTGACGAATACCGCCCCCCAACCCTGAATGGCGTAGCCACCCGCCTTGTCCAACGGTTCGCCGCTGGCCCAGTAGCGTTCAGCCTCGTCATCGCTGATGGTGCGGAAGGTCACTTCGCTGATCACGGTGCGCACTTCGCAAGCCTCGCGGCTGCCCAGGGCCACTGCCGTCATGACCCGGTGGGTACGCCCGGACAGGGCCGCGAGCATGGCCAGACCATCGGCACGATCGACCGGCTTGCCCAGAATGTGCTGATCGAGCACCACGCTGGTGTCGGCGCCCAGCACGCAGCCCTGGCCATCGCCCAGGTTCGCCAGTCCGGTCAATGCCTTGTCTCTCGCGACGCGCTCGACGTAGGCCTCAGGGGTTTCGGTCGGTGATGGCGTCTCGTCGACGGATACGCTGAGCAGGGAAAACGGAACGCCGATCTGCGCGAGCAGCTCGCGGCGACGGGGTGATGCCGAGGCAAGAAACAAAGCGCCCATGGCGGGTCCTCAACGATAAATAAGCGACAGCGTCGCATATCCGGGTACGTCGAGGAAGGCGCAGAGGCCGGCGTAAAGGCTACGCCGGCCGGGATGACTCAGAATCGGAAGTTGACCACCTGGTCGCCCTTGAGCGACAGCGTGCGCTTCTGGGTCGTGCCACCGGAAGTGATCTGAATATCGTAGATGCCTCCGTCGAGCATCAGCGAGACCGGCGTTGCGCCATGGTCCTGATCATTGATGCGCACCCGATCGTCGTACTTGTTGCTGCGTACGATCAGCGAATACATCTTGCTGTCGCACTGTTCGAACGGCGCGTCGAGGATGGCGCAGGGCATCATCTGCTTAGCGCTGATGGTGGCCTCGACATTCATCAGGGCCTGAACGGTACCGTCCAGGCTCATGCTCGCCTGAGCGAACTCGGTACGGGTGCGGTAGCGATACCAGCTGGGATCCATCCTCAGCTCGGTAACCTGCTCACGAATGTCGTCGGCCAGGACGCGCTGGTAGTTCTCCAGCACCCACTGCGACATCTGACCATCGTTGCGGTGCTCGGCGAGGCACGCGGCCAGGCTCTTGCTGGCCGAGCAACGGAAGGACACCGGCTGTTCGAAGCGGATGGTCTTGTCCAGCTTGCGCGCGATGCTCTGAATCTTCTTGCTGTTGCGCTCGCGGATTTCAGCCGCCAGTTGCGACTTGAGGCGTTCGACGTCGCGCGCGGCGAGAGAAAACTTCAGGTGCTGGCTGCCCAGGTCCTTTTCCAGCGCCTCGACACGCCCGGAAATGGCCGCCACAGCCTCCGCATTGCGCTTGTGCTCGTCGAGCAGCTCGTCGAGGCGCTTGCGCTCGGCGCTCTGCCCGAGAAACTCGTCTACCTCCATGCGAATCAGCTTCTTGCTGTTCGCCATTTGCAATTGCGCAGCCGCCAGTTCGCTCTTCTCGGTGCGAAGGGCGTCTTCGAGCTTCTGTTTCTCGAGAAGGATGGCGTCGAGTTCGGCGATCTTGCTGCTCAGCTGCTCGGCACGCGGCGATTCGGCGGAGGCTTCAACGGCGGTGGTACCACCCGCAGCAGGAGATTCGGGTGCCGCCGGGGTGGATAGCTGTGATGCCTGCGGGGCAGCGTCGGCCTGGGTGTAGCTGCTGTTCATGCCCAGCGCCAGCAACGCTCCGACTGCGCTGATTGCCAGCAGAACGCGCGGAGCGCGAGCGCCTTCGGCCTTGGAAAAAATCGAAATGCCAGCTTCCATACTCGTCGCCCGTGCTGTTGTGCTTGTCGTGGTCTGAAGCGGAACAGATGATGGCTGAACGCCATCCCGGCGCGGATGATTTCAGAAATGCCATACATCATCAAGGCACTGCCCGTGCCGAGCGACACAAACCCACACAAAACAGCAGACTTTTGACCGGATGCGCAGCGCGCGGAGGATCAATAAACGGCAAAGCGCTGGCGCATTCCCTGCAACGCCACAAAGACCCATGGCCAGAGCAGCGCGCTGATGGGCACCGGCACCAGGAACAGCAGGGTCGGCGGACGATTGCCGGTCAGCGTGTTGAGCCAGAGCTGCACCAGCTGCGCGAGGCCAAGCACGACCAGCAGCACCATGCTCTGCTGCCACAGGGGAAACATGCGCAGACGCTGCTGCAGGCTCAGCACCAGAAAGGCGATGAGAATCAGCGGCAACGCGCTCTGGCCGAACAGGGTGCCGGCGAGCACGTCCTGCGCCAGCCCGAAGCAGAAGGCTGCACCCAGGCCGCCGCGATGCGGCAACGTCAGCGACCAGAAGGCAATCACCAGGCCCAGCCACAACGGCCGGGCGATTTCCGCACTGCCGGGCATCGGCGCGATGCTGAGCAACAGTGCGAGCGTCAGACTGAACCAGATGACCCAACCGTTGTTCGGACGCCCGCTGATCATTGTCCCGCCTCCTGCGCTGGTGCCGCCGGCGCGGCACCGGCAGCCGGTTGTGCGCCTTCGGCAGCGCTGCCGGACTCGCCAGGCGCCGGGCTCGCCGCGGCCCCTTCGGCGGCAGCTTTCTGATCGGCGTCGGCCTGCGCTTCGGCGGCAGCGGCCGCGCGCTCTTCGGGTGTTCGCGAATCACTGAAGACCAGCATCAGGTAGCGGCTACGATTGAGCATCGCCGTCGGCACCGCACGCACGATGGCGAAGGGCTGACCGGAACCGTGCACCACCTCGGTCACCTGCGCCACCGGGTAACCGCTGGGAAAACGCTGCCCCAGCCCGGAGCTGACCAGCAGGTCGCCGGCCTTGATGTCGGCGGTCTCGGCCACGTGGCGCAGCTCGAGGTAGTCCGGGTTGCCGGTTCCCACCGCAATGGCGCGCAGGCCGTTGCGGTTGACCTGGACCGGAATGCTGTGGGTGACGTCGGTCAGCAGCAGGACCCGCGCTGCGTACGGCAGCACTTCGACCACCTGCCCCATCAGGCCGCTGGCATCGAGCACCGGCTGCCCCATGAACACGCCGTCCTTCTCGCCCTTGTCGATCAGGATGCGGTGGGTGAAGGGGTTGGGGTCCAGGCCGATCAACTCGGCAACCAGCACCCGGTCGTCGACCAGTGCCGAGGAGTTGAGCAGCTCGCGCAAGCGCACGTTCTGTTCGGTGAGCGTGGCCAGCTTCTGCAGCCGCCGCTGCATCAGCAGCGCCTCGGCCTTGAGCCGCTCGTTCTCTGCCATCAGGCTGTTGCTGGTGGCTATCTGGGCAGTTGCCCCGCGCCAGATACGCACCGGCATATCGGCGACCCAGTAGAACGGCGTCAGCACCAGGCCCATCTGGCTGCGGACGGTCTTCAGCGCGTCGAAGCGGGCATCCACCACCATCAGCACGACACAAAGCACGACGAACACCAACAGGCGTACGCCGAGCATGGGTCCTTTGGCAAATAGCGGCTTGATCGCGACTACCTCTTGGCTGATGGCTGGGGCTAAACGCGACAAGCCGAAAGCCGGCGCAACCGGAGCTTTCGGCTTGTCATGAGCGACGAGGCGCTAACTCACTCCGTGGACAGCAGGTCCATGGCGTGACGATCCATCATTTCCAGCGCACGACCGCCGCCACGGGCAACGCAGGTCAGCGGCTCTTCGGCAACGATCACCGGCAGACCGGTTTCCTGGGCCAGCAGCTTGTCCAGATCACGCAGCAGCGCGCCGCCACCGGTAAGTACCAGACCGCGCTCGGCGATATCGGAGGCCAGCTCCGGCGGCGACTGCTCCAGGGCGCTCTTGACCGCCTGAACGATGGTCGCCAGGGACTCCTGCAGGGCCTCGAGCACCTCGTTGGAGTTCAGCGTGAAGCTGCGCGGCACGCCCTCGGCCAGGTTGCGGCCGCGCACGTCCACTTCACGCAACTCGCCGCCCGGGAAGGCGGTACCGATTTCCTGCTTGATGCGCTCGGCGGTCGACTCGCCGATCAGGCTGCCGTAGTTGCGCCGCACGTAGGTCACGATGGACTCGTCGAAGCGATCGCCACCGACCCGCACGGATTCGGCGTAGACCACGCCGTTGAGAGAGATCAGCGCGATCTCGGTGGTGCCGCCGCCGATGTCCACGACCATCGAGCCACGCGCCTCGTCCACCGGCAGGCCGGCGCCGATGGCTGCGGCCATGGGTTCTTCGATCAGGAACACTTCCCGCGCACCGGCACCGAGAGCCGACTCGCGGATCGCGCGACGCTCGACCTGGGTCGACTTGCAGGGTACGCAGATCAGCACACGTGGGCTGGGCTGCAGAAAACTGTTCTCGTGAACCTTGTTGATGAAGTACTGCAGCATCTTTTCGCAAACGCTGAAGTCGGCAATCACGCCATCCTTCATCGGGCGGATCGCATTGATGTTGCCCGGGGTACGGCCCAGCATGCGCTTGGCCTCGGTGCCTACGGCGACGACGCTTTTCTGGTTGCCGTGGCTACGGATGGCGACCACCGACGGCTCGTCGAGAACGATACCTCGATCGCGCACATAAATAAGGGTATTGGCAGTGCCCAGGTCGATCGACAGATCACTGGAAAACATGCCACGCAGTTTCTTGAACATGGGAAAAGGGCCCTGGGGCAAACGCGTGGGGAAAAAAGTGCCGCAAACTCTAACAATGGTGCGAACTTAGGGCAAGGCGCGAGTCCGCCCGCGTAGCGCCAGACGTGAGCCATTACGCGCTAGGCCGCAACATGGCGCCACAAGGGGCGCGCATTGGCCGCAGTGCCCTGCGCACGCTACCGATAAGCGCCTGGGGCATGTAAGATTGACGGCTTTTCCGGGCCCGAAAGCCCATTGCTGCGGCCAAACCCGCGCCGCCACGCGCCCCGTCAATCGACGGAAGGTGCAGCCCGATTCGCTTTCCGCTGGAGATACCCGATGGCGCTTGAACGCACCGAGGTGGAAAAGATCGCTCATCTGGCCCGCCTGGGCCTGTCTGAAGCCGACCTGCCCCGCACCACCGAGACCCTCAACAATATCCTCGGCCTGATCGACCGCATGCAGGCGGTCGACACCACCGGCATCGAGCCTCTGGCTCACCCGCTGGAAACCACCCAGCGCCTGCGCGCCGACGTGGTCACCGAACGCAATCAGCGCGACGCCTACCAGGCCATCGCACCGGCCGTGGAAGAAGGCCTGTATCTGGTTCCCCGGGTGATCGAGTGATGAAGGACACCGCCATGCACAACCTGACGCTCGCCGAGATTGCCCGCAACCTCGCGGAGAAGCGCTTTTCTGCCGAAGAGCTGACACGCACCCTGCTGGCGCGCATCGAACAGCTCGACCCGCAACTGAACAGCTTCATCAGCGTCACCGATGAACTCGCCATCGCCCAGGCGAAGGCCGCCGATGCGCGTCGCGCCGCCGGCGAGAACGGTGCGCTGCTCGGTGCGCCAATCGGTCACAAGGACCTGTTCTGCACCCAGGGTATTCGCACCAGCTGCGGCTCGAAGATCCTCGACAGCTTCAAGGCGCCCTACGACGCCACCGTAGTGGAACGCCTCGCCGCCGCCGGCACGGTCACGCTCGGCAAGCTGAACATGGACGAATTCGCCATGGGCTCGGCCAACGAGTCGAGCTACTACGGCCCGGTGAAGAACCCCTGGGACCTGTCCCGCGTACCGGGCGGTTCCTCCGGCGGTTCCGCAGCGGCCATTGCGGCACGTCTGCTGCCAGCTGCCACCGGAACCGACACTGGCGGCTCGATCCGCCAGCCGGCCGCGCTGACCAACCTCACCGGTCTCAAGCCCACCTACGGGCGCGTCTCGCGCTGGGGCATGGTGGCCTACGCCTCGAGCCTCGACCAGGGCGGCCCGATGGCGCGCACCGCTGAAGACTGCGCGCTGCTGCTCTCGGCCATGGCCGGCTTCGACCCGAAGGACTCGACCAGCGTCGAGCAGCCGCTGGATGACTACCTCGCCGCCCTGAGCCAGCCGCTCGCCGGCCTGCGCATCGGTCTGCCGAAGGAGTACTTCGGTGCCGGCCTCGACCCGAAGATCGCCGATGCCGTCATGGCGTCCGTCGAGGAGCTGAAGAAGCTCGGCGCCACGGTCAAGGACATCAGCCTGCCGAACATGCAGCATGCGATTCCTTCCTATTATGTGATCGCGCCGGCCGAGGCCTCTTCCAACCTCTCGCGCTTCGATGGCGTGCGCTTCGGCTATCGTTGCGAGAATCCGGTCGATCTGACCGACCTCTACAAGCGCTCGCGCGCCGAAGGCTTCGGCGACGAGGTCAAGCGGCGCATCATGGTCGGCACCTATGCGCTGTCGGCCGGCTACTACGATGCCTACTACCTCAAGGCTCAGAAGATCCGCCGCCTGATCAAGCAGGACTTCGTCGCGGCCTTCGAGCAGGTCGACCTGATCCTCGGCCCGACCACGCCGAACCTGGCCTGGAAGCTAGGCGAGAAGAACGCCGATCCGGTTTCTGCCTATCTGGAAGACATCTACACCATCACCGCCAATCTCGCGGGCATACCGGGCCTGTCGATGCCGGCCGGCTTCATCGACGGCCTGCCGGTGGGCGTGCAACTGCTCGCCCCGTACTTCCAGGAGGCGCGCCTGCTCAACGTGGCGCACCAGTATCAGCAGGTCAGCGACTGGCACCTGCGCGCCCCGGCCGGATTCTGAGGAGATCGAACAGATGCAATGGGAAACCGTGATCGGGCTGGAAATCCACGCACAGCTCAGCACCCAGTCGAAGATCTTTTCCGGCAGCGCCACCACCTTCGGCGCCGAGCCCAACACCCAGGCCAGCCTGGTCGATCTGGGCATGCCCGGCACCTTGCCGGTGGTCAACGCCGAGGCCGTGCGCATGGCCTGCAAGTTCGGTCTGGCCATCGATGCCGAGATCGCCGAGAAGAACGTCTTCGCGCGCAAGAACTACTTCTACCCCGACCTGCCCAAGGGCTACCAGACCAGCCAGATGGATCATCCCATCGTTGGCAAGGGCCACCTGGACATTACCCTGGAAGACGGCAGCACACGCCGCATCGGCATCACCCGTGCGCACCTGGAAGAGGATGCCGGCAAGAGCCTGCATGAAGACTTCCACGGCATGAGCGGCATCGACCTGAACCGTGCCGGCACGCCGCTCTTGGAGATCGTCTCGGAGCCGGACATCCGCAGCGCCAAGGAGGCCGTCGCCTACGTCAAGGCGATCCATGCGCTGGTGCGCTACCTGGGCATCTGCGACGGCAACATGGCCGAAGGTTCGCTGCGCTGCGACTGCAACGTTTCCGTGCGACCCAAGGGCCAGGCGGAGTTCGGCACCCGCGCCGAGATCAAGAACGTCAACTCCTTCCGCTTCATCGAAAAGGCGATCAACCACGAGGTGCAGCGTCAGATCGAGCTGATCGAGGACGGCGGCAAGGTGGTGCAGGAGACCCGCCTGTACGACCCGAACAAGGACGAGACGCGCTCCATGCGCAGCAAGGAAGAAGCCAACGACTACCGCTACTTCCCCTGCCCAGACCTGCTCCCGGTGGTGATCGAACAGAGCTTCCTCGATGAAGTTCGCGCCAGCCTGCCCGAGCTGCCTGGCCAGAAGCGCGAGCGCTTCGAGCGCGAGTTCGGTCTGTCCACCTATGATGCCAGCGTGCTCTCGGCCAGCCGCGAGATGGCCGACTACTTCGAACAGGTCAACGCCACCTGCGGCGATGCCAAGCTCGCCGCCAACTGGGTGATGGGCGAGCTGTCCAGCCTGCTCAACAAGGAAGGCCTGGACATCGAGCAGTCGCCGGTGACAGCCGAACAGCTGGGCGGCATGATCCTGCGCATCAAGGACGACACCATCAGCGGCAAGATCGCCAAGATGGTCTTCGAAGCCATGGCCGCCGGCGAAGGCTCGGCAGACGAGATCATCGAGAAGAAGGGCCTCAAGCAGGTCACCGACTCCGGCGCCATCGAAGCCATGCTGGACGAAGTGCTGGCGGCCAACGCCGAGCAGGTAGAACAGTACCGCGCCAGCGATGAAGCCAAGCGCGGCAAGATGTTCGGCTTCTTCGTCGGCCAGGCGATGAAGGCTTCCAAAGGCAAGGCCAACCCCGGTCAGGTGAACCAACTGCTGAAGAAGAAACTCGAAGGCTAAGCTGAGCGAAGCGACGCCACGGTTGCAGCCCCTGCAGCCGTGGCGTCGCCGCATCGAGCCCTCGGCGCTGCCCGAACTTCGCCATGCCTGCCGCGGGCTTTCGCCGCTCGAGCGATCGACCCAACGGAAGGATTCCCCATGCGACTGACTCGCTTCACCGCCCTGCTGGTTCTGGCCCTGCTGGCCAGCGGCTGCGCCGAGCGTCAACCGACGCAACCACCGCAGGCATCACCCCCGACACAGGAACGCTTCACCCAGAGCGGCAAGGCCTCCTATTACGCGCGCATGCATCATGGGCAGCGCACGGCCAATGGCGAGACCCATGATCAGAATGCACTGGTCGCCGCCCATCGCAGCCTGCCGTTCGGCACGCGCGTGCGAGTGACCAACCAGCAGAACGGCAAGCAGGTAGTCGTGCGCATCAACGACCGCGGACCGTTCCGTCGTGGCCGCATCATCGATGTCTCCCGCGCCGCGGCTGCGCAACTGGACATGCTGGACCGCGGCGTGGTCCGCGTACGTATCGAAACCCTTCCATGAATGAGCCGATCTCGCCCCTGAACCCGATGACGACCACAGAATCCATTTTTGCCCCCACCGGAGCGCATGCATGTCGTTGATCACCTTCGCCTACCTCATCGGCGGCCTGGTGCTGCTCGTTGTCGGCGCCGAAGCGCTGGTCCGCGGCGCCGCCCGACTGGCCAGCCGCTTTGGCATTCCACCGCTGATCATCGGGCTGACCGTGGTCGCCTTCGGCACCAGCGCACCGGAAACGGCGGTCAGTGTGCAGGCCTCCCTGGGCGGCAGCGGCGACATCGCCGTGGGCAACGTGATCGGCAGCAATATCGCCAATATCCTGTTGATCCTCGGCCTCTCGGCGCTCATCGCACCGCTGGTGGTGTCCCGGCAACTCATCCGGCTTGACGTGCCAGTGATGATCGGCGCCGGCCTGCTCTGCTACGCGCTGGCCTGGAACGGCAGCATCAGCCGCCTGGATGGTGCCCTGCTGCTGATCAGCCTGATCGGCTACACACTGTTTCTGGTGGCCGCCAGCAAGCGCGAGAAGGCGCCGGCCGGAGACGATGAGTTCGCCACGGAGTTCGGCCCGGACGAGAGCGACAAGCCCTTCGCCTGGGTGTTCCAGCTGTTGCTGATCCTGCTCGGCCTCGGCCTGCTGGTCGGCGGCTCGAATCTGCTGATCGAAGGCGCGGTCGGCCTGGCGCGGGCGCTGGGCCTTTCGGAGCTGGTCATCGGCCTTACGGTGGTAGCGGTCGGCACCTCGATGCCGGAGCTGGCTACCTCGGTGCTCGCGGTGATCAAGGGTGAGCGCGACATCGCGGTGGGCAATGTGGTGGGCAGCTGCATCTTCAACCTGCTGCTGGTGCTCGGGGCAGGTGCGGCGGTCGCGCCAGGCGGCCTGTCGATTTCGCCCAACGCACAGTCGTTCGACTTTCCGGTGATGCTGGCGGTATTTGTCGCCTGCCTGCCGATCTTCTTCTCCGGTTACTGCATCCATCGCTGGGAGGGACTGCTGTTCTTTGCCTATTACGTGGCCTACACGCTCTATCTGGTCATGTTCGCCACCGGGCTCGGCGCCATCGACCTGTTACGTGATGCAATGCTCTGGTTCGCCTTCCCCTTGACGGCCGTCACGCTTTTGGTGATCTTCCTGCGTGCTTGGCGCCACCAGCGCTGAACCCCGATCCTTTTCCTTAGTGGAGCCCTCTATCGTGACCCTGATGACCTTCGTCTATCTCATTGCCGGCCTGGTGCTGCTCGTTGCCGGCGCGGAGGTACTGGTACGCGGCGCAGCCAGGCTCGCCGCGCAGTTCGGCATTTCGCCGCTGGTCATCGGCCTGACCGTGGTCGCCTTCGGCACCAGCGCACCGGAAACGGCGGTCAGCGTGCAGGCTTCGCTCAATGGCAGTGGCGATATCGCCATTGGCAACGTGGTCGGCAGCAACATCGCCAACGTGCTGCTGATCCTCGGCATGACGGCGCTGGTTGCGCCGCTGGTGGTGTCGCGCCAGTTGATCCGCCTCGACGTGCCAATCATGATCGGCGCCAGCCTGGTCACCTTCGGCCTGGCCTGGGATGGCCAGCTCAGCCGCATCGACGGCGCCATCCTGTTCAGCGCCGTGGTGATCTACACCCTGTTCCTGGTGATCAGCAGCCGTCGCGAGAGCGCGGCCGCTGCCGATGACGAGTTCGCCAAGGAGTTCGGTCTCGACGAACCGGCCAAACCCCACGCCGGCCTGATCAATGCCGGCCTGGTGCTCGCTGGGCTGGTACTGCTGGTCGTCGGGTCCAACTTCCTGGTCGAGGGTGCCGTCGCGCTGGCACGCGCGCTCGGCCTGTCGGAGCTGGTCATCGGCCTCACCGTGATCGCGGTCGGCACTTCGCTGCCGGAACTGGCCACATCGATCATGGCGGCCTTCCGCGGCGAGCGTGATATCGCGGTGGGCAACATCGTCGGCAGCAACATCTTCAACCTGCTCTGCGTGCTAGGCCTGGCCTCGCTGGTTTCGCCGCAGGCGATCGGCGTGTCGTCCAACGCACTGGCGTTCGACTTCCCGGTAATGATCGCGGTCGCCGTGGCCTGCCTGCCGATCTTCTTCGCCGGCTACTGCATCAAGCGCTGGGAAGGCGCGCTGTTCCTCGCCTACTACGTGGCGTACACGCTGTACCTGGTACTGACCAGCACCGGTCGACCGTTCGCCGAGACCTTCGGCGATGCGATGATCGGCTATGCCCTGCCGCTGACCGCCATCACCCTGCTGGTCATCGCCGCCCGCGCCTGGAAGGTCCAGCGCTAACGCAGAGGACGCCTGGGCGGGCCGGAGCGGCCCGCCCGCTCAGCCTTCGCGCACCTGCGGCCGAGGCAGTTCGAGCACCTGCGCCGTTTCGTCTTCCTCCCCCATACGGCTGAGGGTGCCATCGACCACGGCGCCATTTTCCATGCTCAGCTGGCGATAGCGGATATTGCCGCGAACCCGCGCATTGGAATGCAGCTCCAGCAGATGCTCGACAACAAGATCGCCAACGATGGTGCCGTCGATCAGCGCATCGTAGCTGCTGACATTGCCCTCGATCCGGCCCTCGGCGCTGAGGGCGAGCAGGCTGTGGGTGCCGGCCTTGTGGCGAACATTGCCTCGCACCTCGCCACTTACCTTCAGCCCTTCTTCGAACGTCACGTCGCCGACCAGCGACAGGTTGCCGGAGATCAGGCTGGAAAACTGGTCGATGGTGACGCGCGCCACCGGCTTCTTCTTGTTGAACATCACTCACTCCAGAAAGTTAACGAGCCTTCTTCTGTTGCCGGAAGAAGGCCAGATCGGTCTGCAAGCGCTCGACCTGCGCGGAAAGGGTGGCGATACGCCGTAACAGCTGCTCCTCGGTGGCCCGGGCTTCCTGCCGCCGCAGCCGGGCATGCTCCAGCTCGGCACTGAGCGTCAGGTTTTGCTGATGCAGCACTTCGATCTGCCGCGCCCGGGCCGCCTGTTCGTCGAGCCGCAGGTATAGCAGTGCGCCAATCACGCAAAGCAAGGCGAGGATAATCAGGCGCCCCGCGCGAGCGCCGCGTGCTGCCTGCAGCCGATGTTCGGCACGTACCAGCTCGCGCGTGGACGGCCGCCTAGTCTTCAGCCAGGCCATCGCTGGCGCGCTCCAGATCGCCCAGTGCCAGAAAACGCTGTGGATCGACGAAGCGCCCCTTGTGCAGCACTTCGAAGTGCAGATGCGGGCCGGTCGAACGCCCCGTCGACCCCACCGCCCCGATGCGCTGCGCCGGCGTGACCACGTCGCCCTTGCGTACATCCAGCCGCGACAGATGAGCGTACCGCGTGACCAGGCGGTTGCCATGATCGATCTCCACCAGCTTGCCGTATGCGCCACGGTAGCCGGCGAAGCGCACCCGACCGCCAGCGGCCGCAACCACATCGGAGCCGCTCTTCAGCGCGAAGTCCACGCCGGAATGAAAGGCCAGGGTCTTGCGGAAGGGATCGATGCGATTGCCAAAGGCAGAGCCCAGGCGCGCCTCGCCCACCGGCCGCCGGGATGGGATCGCCATCAGTGCCGCATTGCGCTCGGCCACCCGCTGCATCAGGCCATCGAGCAGCACGCGCATGCAGCGCGCCGAGGTCTCGCTGCGCCGCAGATCGGCCAGGGTCAGCGTCTCGCCATCCTGCGACAGCTCGCCGGCGCAACCGCGGGGCGGCAACAGCACACCGCCCTGCCCTGCGCCGACGGGACGTTCCGGCGCCAGCACCGGCAGCAATGTCGGATCCAGCGCTGACAGCTGACCGTGCAGCTCACGCTGCTGGTCCAGCATCTGCTGCAAGGCGAGCAGATCGGACTCGAGGGATTTCAACCGGCCGACCACCTCGCCGACACGCGCAATGGCGAAGCGGCCCTCATCGGCGAGAGCAGGCTCGTCCAGCTGGACGCTCTCCTGCGGGCGCAGGTCGCTGCCAACCCAGACGCCGCCGGCGAAGCTGCCCAGACTCAGGCCCAGCACCAGAACAAGGCCCGGCACTGCCAGCCGCCGCAGATTCACCACGCGGATATCGTCACGCGTCAGCGACCGGTTCGAAGGTGTGAAAAATGGCATGAAAGATTTCCTGGAACACAAACCGGCTGCCTTGCTGGCATGCCGTCGAACGTTCCGGGCAATTTGACGGAAACGCGTTTTTTTTTCTGAGGTCTGATGACCGATTACGACCATGGCGCAGTGATTCTTAAGCCATAAAGCCGATATCGATCACATTGACGATAAACGGTAGCCGTCGCACCGTACTGATGGACGACTCAGGTCCAGCCCAGCCATCCCAGCACGAACAACCCGGCATTGATGCTCAGGGCCGCCATCAGTGTGGTGATAACGATGATGGTGGCGGCAAGCTGGTGATTGGAGTTGACGGCACGCGCCATGACGAAGCTCGCCGCGGCCGTAGGGCTGGCGAAATAGAGAAACAGGATGCCCAGTTCGGCGTTGCGGAACCCGCAGGCCCAGGCACCGAGCGTTGCAAGCGCCGGCAGCCACACCATCTTCATCAGGCTCGAGCTCAGCGCGCTGCCGCTGCTGGTACGCAGGGCGTCGAGCGACAGCGTGGCACCAATGCAGATCAGCGCCAGCGGCAGCGTCATCTGGGCGAAGTACTGCCCGGACGTCATCAGCCACCCCGGCAAGGCGATCTGCCAAAGGGCGAACGGCACCGCGGCGACAACACCGATGATCAAGGGATTGCGCAGGATGCTGAGCAGGATGTCCTTCGCCCCGACCTGGCCGTTCGGACTGTAGATGGCCAGGACCATCGCCGAAAGGCTGTTGTAGACCAGGATCACCACCCCGGCCAGCACTCCGCCGACCGAGAGCCCGTAGTCGCCGTAGAGGCTACTGGCCAAAGCCAGCCCGACGATGCCGTTGTTGCCGCGAAAGGCGCCCTGAACGTACACCCCCCGATCGGACACGGGGCAGCGCCACAGCGCCCAGAGCCAGGCGACGAAGAAGGTGGCTATCGTGGCGACGACGAAGTACAGCAACAGCGCAGGCTGCAGCGCCGCATTCAGGTCGGCCTTGATGATGGAGATGAATAGCAGGGTCGGCATGGTGCCCTTGAACACCAGTGCCGATGCGGTATAGACGAATGCCGAGTCGATCCAGCCGACGCGCTTGAGCGCGACGCCGAGAAACAGCATGGCAAACACCGGAGCGGTAACGCTCAGGGTCTGCAGGATGAGGGGAAGCATGGATGACGCCTGCGACTACGGAAGCGCAAGCATAAAGCATGAGCGCCGCCCGGGCCCAACCGCCGCAGAGTGGACGGTCAGCCCCTGACGCTCGCCAGGCGGGCGTGCCTGGCGCTGGTGCGTTGGCTCAGCGACGAACCGGTCGCTTCTGCAGCTTGCGTTGCAAGGTCCGCCGATGCATCCCCAGCGCACGCGCAGTGGCGGAGATGTTGCCGTCGTGCTCGCTCAGCACGCGCTGGATATGCTCCCACTGCAGGCGATCGACCGACATCGGGTTTTCCGGCACCAGACTGTCGAGGTCGGCATGCTGCGACAGCAGCGCGGCCAGCACATCATCCGCATCGGCGGGCTTGCACAGGTAATTGCAGGCGCCGCGTTTGATGGCTTCCACCGCCGTGGCGATGCTGGAGTAGCCGGTCAGGATCAGCACCCGCATCTCCGGGTCGAGCTCGAGCAGCTTGGGCAACAGCACCAGGCCCGAATCACCCTCCATCTTCAGGTCGAGGACCGCGTAATCGGGAACGTCCTGCTTGGCCAGCGCCAGGCCCTCTTCGGCCGAACCGGCGATACTGACCTGCAGTCCGCGACGGCTCATGGCGCGCGCCATTACCCGGGTGAACGTGGGGTCGTCATCCACCAGGAGCAGATGAGGCTGTTCCTCACCCTCTTGCTGCAACTCGTCGGTCATCTGTGCATTTCCTCGCATTGGTCACGATCAGGTTCACGCGCGTACCGAGCCGTGCGGCAGGCGCAGCTCGGTCAGTGTGCCACCTTCTTCGTGATTGTAGAGCTTCACCGTGCCGCCAGCGCGGGTGACGCTGGCCTGACTGAGAAACAGACCAAGGCCGAAACCCTTGCCCTTGGTCGTGATGAAGGGGCGGCCAATCTGCTCGGCAATGGCCAGCGGCACGCCGGCGCCATGGTCGCGAATGGTCAGCCGGATCCACTGCGCATCCCAGTCCAGACGAATCTCGAGATCTTCCGGGCTGGCATCGGTGGCATTGTTCAACAGGTTGAGCAGCGACTGGCTGAGGTCCGCCGGTGGCATCAGCTTGGGCGCGCTGCCAAGGCCCACGCAGTGGAAGCGGTAGGTGGCCTCGGGACGCATGAGGTGCCAGCGCTGCAGCACCGATTCGACCCACTCGCGCGCCGTCTGCTCGACCACGGCTTGCCGCCGGTCCGCCTCGGCGGCGCGAACCAGCTGGCGCAGGCTTTCCTTGCAGAGCTGGACCTGCGACTGCAGCAGGCCGAGATCCTCGTTCAACTGCGGGTCGTTGTATTCCTGGCGCAACTCCTTGAGCAGCACGCTCATGGTCGCCAGCGGCGTGCCCAGCTCATGTGCGGCACCGGCGGCCTGGGTCGCCACGGCCAGCAGCTGCTGGTCACGCATGCTCTCCTCACGTCGCTGGGCCTGCTGCTGCTCCTGACGGCGCAGTTGCTCGGCCATGCGCGCGACGAAGAAGGTGATCAGCGCCGCCGCCAGGGCGAAGCTCAGCCACATGCCATAGACCTGCAGCGTGGCGCGCTCGAACGGCGGCAGGGTGAGCGGGTCGTACCACACCAGCATCAGCGTGTAGCCCAGCAGCGCCAGCCCGGAAAGCACGATGGAATACAGCCAGGGCAGTGTCGCCGCGGCGATGGTCAGCGGAACCAGGTAATAGGAGACGAAGGGGTTGGTCGAACCACCGGAGTAGTAAAGCAGGGCGCTGTGGATCAGCAGGTCGCAGCCCAGATGCACCGCATATTCGAGCTCGGTGACCGGCCAGGGCCCGCGCAAGCGCAGCGCCGTTCCCAGGCAAAGCACAGCGGACACCGCCAGGGTGATTCCCAGCGCCAGCCAGGGCAGCGTCAGCAGCTGGGTTGCGTAGGCCACACCCACGGCACCGGACTGTGCGGCCAGCACCACGATGCGAATTAGGGTCAGAAGCCGAAGGTTCTGCCGGCTGGCGGACAGCAGCGGGACGGATGCGTACATGGAGTCTCCAACAATTCGGCGGAGTATAACCAAGCCGTTCGCAAGCCAGCCCAAAATGCGGCAACTCGACGCACGGACTGCTGCACACATTCGCTGGCGGAGTTAGAGTCTTGAGCTACCGCACCGCACCGGTGCCCATGCCAAGGACCCGTTATGCACCCATCCCTCCTCCGCCGCGCAGCCTTCGTCGCCGTGCTCGCGAGCGCTACCAGCCTGCCCGCCATGGCCGAAGAGGCCCGCTACAACCAGGTCGCCCTGCGCGCCGAAGTCAGCAGCGAAGTGGCCCATGACCGTATGCACGTCACGCTCTACAGCGAAGCACAGCACAGCGACCCCGCCGAGCTCGCGGCGCAGACGACTCGCGCGTTGAACCAGGCGCTGCAGACCGCTCGCCAGAACAAGGACGTGATCGTCAGCCAGGGCAGCCGCAACAGCTATCCGGTCTACGACGACAAGGGTCAGCAGATCACCGGCTGGCGAGAGCGTGCCGAGCTGCGCCTGGAAAGCGGCGATTTCGCCAGCCTGTCGAAACTGACTGCCGAACTGATGAAGAGCCTGAAGATGGGCGGCATGTATTTCAGCGTCTCCGATCCGATCCGCAAGCAGAACGAGGACGCTCTGCTCAAGGATGCCGTAGCCGCGTTCCAGGCCCGCGCCCAGCTGGCGACCGAAGCCCTGGGCGGCAGCGGCTACAAGCTAGTGAGCCTCAACCTCAACGGCGGCGGCTTTCAGCCGGTCATGCGTAGCAGCGCGATGAAGATGGACATGATGGAATCAGCACCGGTACCGGAGATCGAGGCAGGCACTCGCCAGGTGACGATCAACGCCGACGGCGTCATCGAAGTTCAGATGCCATGACCGAAACTGACCGTTCGGACCACTTTTAAATATCTGCTTACAAATGGCCAGCCCGCGCCATGCAAGGGCTGGCGACCGATCGGACATCACAAATGAGAACTTGATGCAGTAAATCGTAAATTCTCGTTTACGAATGATTATCATGCGGGCGCCAACGAGACGGCTACAAGGAGCCCGCATGTCTATCCCCTTCGCACGTACTGCCCTGTCCTGCGCCATGATCGGCTGCAGCTGGACGGCCCTGGCCCAGAACGCGCCTGTCACGCTCAACGACACGGTCGTCAGCGCCGCAGGCTTCGAACAGAAGATCACCGAAGCACCGGCGAGCATCAGCGTCATCAGCCGTGAAGATCTGCAGCAGAAGCGCTACAACAACCTGGCACAGGCTCTGGGCGACGTGGAAGGCATCGACATCGGCCAGGGCACGGGCAAGACCGGCGGATTGAATATCAGCATCCGCGGCATGCCGAGCCAGTACACCCTGATCCTTATCGACGGGCGCCGTCAGAACGCGGCGGGCAATGTCACGCCCAACGGCTTCAACGAAACGTCCACCAGCTTCATGCCGCCACTGTCTGCCATCGAACGCATCGAAGTCATCCGCGGCCCGATGTCGACGCTCTATGGTTCTGACGCCATGGGCGGCGTGATCAACATCATTACCCGCAAGGTGGCCAAGGAATGGACCGGATCGCTGACGCAGGACTACACCTACCAGGAAGATCGCGACTTCGGGGATACCCGCAACACCAGCATCTACGCCAGTGGCCCGCTGGTCGATGGCTTGCTGGGCCTGCAGCTGCGCGGAAGCCTGTTCGATCGCGAAGCGTCCGACCTGAGCTACGGCAACGGCATCGAAGTGAGCAAGCGCGGCCCCTCTCCGGTCGAGGGCCGCACGCATAACCTGGGCGCCCGCCTGAGCTTGACCCCGCATGAGGATCACGATTTCGGCCTGGACGTGGAACGTGGTCGCCAGGTCTACAACAACGACGAATGTCAGCTCGGCAGCCTTGATGGCCAGAATCAGGAATGCACCGCCAGTGCGGCCACCCGGGCAAATGGTTACGCCGACGAGCTTCGCTTCGAACGTGAGCAGATCGCGCTCACCCATACCGGCCGTCTGGGTTTCGGCACGCTGGAATCCAGCCTGATGCACAACACGACCGAAACCATTGGCCGCACCATTCCGGGCACAATCGGCACCCCGACCGCAGTACCGGGTGCCA